>Ga0209514_10000016_pt1 | contig 720911 bp, 723 predicted proteins | sample Subgrocontami58m_FD_187452 | JGI IMG/M metagenome (GOLD analysis project Ga0209514, IMG submission 187452) | Subsurface groundwater microbial communities from S. Glens Falls, New York, USA - GMW37 contaminated, 5.8 m (SPAdes) (version 3) | ecosystem: Environmental > Aquatic > Deep subsurface...
GTTGCTTAATAGCTTCGAGGCACTCCTCATGTGTACCATATTTTTGCTTGAATGAACGGAGGCTAAATTTCGTATTCATAGCCTCATTGTATCACACTTTTACCTTGTTGTCAAGGGATAAGTACCATTATTGGGGCTTGACATACCAAAAGGTGCTGTGCTATAAGATTAATACGCCAAGAAATTACTTTGAAGAGGTGTTGCACCTTGTGTATTTTTTTTGTTAGATAGGAGAATTCTTCAGGAATTTATCAGACAGGAATTTATTAGATGCCTAGAGCCGATAAGAAAACTATAAAAAATAAAACACGCGAAAACTGGGGTAATGATTACAAGTTTCTGCCTAAACTAGATCTTTTAGCCGTTCAAAAAGAATCATACAGATGGTTTCTCGAACATGGAATCGAGGAGATTTTAAAGGAAATTTCTCCAGTCGATGATTTTACAGAAAAAAACTGGACATTAATTTTTAAAGATTACCGCATAGGAAAACCTGCTGGATCTTCGGAAGTTTCGATGAGCAAGGGCTTAACATACGATGCTCCACTGTATGTTGAAGCAGTTCTTCTTAATAAAAAAACCGATAAAACTATAAAACATGAAGTATTCTTAGGAGATATTCCCCAAATGACAGAAAGAGGAACTTTTGTAATAAACGGAGTTGAAAGAACCATTGTTAATCAGCTTGTTAGATCTCCCGGTGCATACTTTACGGTTACCCAAGATAATGTCACGGGTAAAAAAATATATACTGCCGAAATAAGACCTGTTCACGGTTCGTGGCTTGAATTTTCTACAACAAGACACGAAACGATAACAGTTAGAATAGACAGAAGAAGAAAGTTTTTGGCAAGCACATTTCTTAGGGCTCTGGGAATTTCCTCAAACGACGATATAAGAGAAAAGTTTAAAGAGTTAGAGCAGGACGGTAAAACTTCTTTTATAAATAATACTCTGAAAAAAGACGAAACACCGGATTCCCAAGAAGCTTTGGTTGAGATTTTTAGAAAAATGCATCCCGGAGAGCCAATCGTAATAGATAAAATAAAAGAAAGTTTTTTTGGGATGTTCTTCAACGTTAGACGCTATGACTTGGGAAAAGTCGGAAGATATAAAATGAACAAAAAACTTAAAGATACGCCCGGTTTTAAAGAATCAAATGAACGAGTTTTGAGCGTAGATGACATAATCGCAACAATAAGTTTTTTAATAGAGCTTGTTCAAGGAAAAAACGGAGTTGATGATATCGATAGTCTTGCAAACAGACGTGTCAGACGAGTTGGAGAGCTTGTTGCAACCAATGCATTTAGGATTGGGATACTAAGACTTGAGCGAAGTATTAAAGAAAGAATGAGCCTTATTCAACCCGATGTTCCGGTTTCTATTGGCTCTTTAATAAATGCAAGACCAATCATGGCATCAATCAACGAATTCTTTAGGACATCTCAGCTTTCCACAATTTTGGATCAGACCAATCCGCTTTCCGAAATAGATAATTTAAATCGTCTAACCGTTATGGGAACAGGAGGAATTTCTCGAGAGAGGGCGGCGTTCTCAATTCGTGATATCAATAGCTCTCAATACGGAAGAGTTTGCCCTATTAGAAGTCCCGAAGGCCCGAATATTGGTCTTGTAACTTATATTGCGCTTTATGCAAAGGTTAACGAATTTGGATTTTTAGAAACGCCTTACAGAAAAATCGTGCATCAAAAAACAGGAAAAAAAACTATGACAAAAGCAACAAATGAAATAGTTTATCTGACAGCCGATGATGAACAAAGCCACTATATAACCCATGCGGGAGTAGTTTCAAAAGACGGAACAATAGGAGAAGATCGTGTTCCAGCCAGATACAAGGGAGAGTTTATAGAAACCGAAAAAGAAAAAATGGAATATGTAGATATTGTGCCCCGTCAGGTTGTTGGATCGGCTGCCTCTCTTATTCCGTTTGTGTCACATGACGAGGCAAACAGAGCTTTAATGGGAACTCACATGCAGTGTCAGGCAGTGCCTCTCGTAAATCTGGAAAGTCCGGTAGTTGGAACTGGAATGGAAAAAAGTATTGCAGAAGTTATGGGAAGAGTTATTAGCGCTCCGTTTGATGGAACAGTTACATATGCCGATGCAAACAAAGTTATTTTAAAAGCAAGTAGGGGAAAAGAAGAAGCAGTTTACAAAATAGTTTCTTTTAAAAGAAGTTCACAGGCAACTTGTTACACTCAAAGAACAATGGTTATTTCCGGACAAAAAGTCAAAAAAGGAGACTTAATTGTTGATGGTCCTGCATCGGATAACGGAGAACTCGCTCTTGGGAAAAATCTAATCATCGCTTATGCCTCCTTAGATGGTTTAGGTTATGAAGATGCAATTGTTATTTCCGACAAACTTGTTAAAGAAGATATTTTTTCTTCCATTCATATAGAAAAATATGAATCGGCAGTTGTTGATACGAAATTGGGGGTCGAGGAAACAACCCGGGATATACCAAATGTCTCAGAAGAAGATTTAGCAAATCTTGATGAAGAAGGAGTTGTTGTGATAGGAAGTGAAGTGGGGCCGGGAGATATACTTGTTGGAAAGATAGCGCCAAAAGGGGAAACAGAATTAACAGCAGAAGAAAGATTACTTAGGGCAATTTTTGGAGAACAGGCAAGAGAGGTAAGAGACACCTCCTTGCGAGTTCCTAATGGAGAAAGAGGTACTGTTATTAATGTTAAAATCCTGGATAGAAAAAAAGGAGACGAACTTGAGCCCGGTACTATTAAAAAAATAATTGTAGAAGTAGCACAATTTAGACACATTACTGTTGGAGATAAGCTTGCAGGAAGACACGGAAATAAAGGAGTAATTTCCCGAATCTTGCCTTCCGAAGATATGCCATACCTTTCGGATGGAACACCGGTTGATATCGTTATTTCTCCCATCAGTGTTTTGGCCCGTATGAACTTAGGACAGCTTTTGGAAGCACATCTTGGCTGGGCAGCGGGAAAACTTAATACAAAAGTTTCAGTTCCGGTATTTGAGGAAGTTGGGGAGGACAGAATCGTGGCTTTTCTTAAAATGGCGAAGCTTCCCGAAAATGGAAAAACAGTTTTATACGATGGCAGAACAGGAGAGTCATATGAAAATCCCGTTGTTGTGGGAATCGAGTATGTTATGAAACTTATCCATATGGTTGAGGACAAGACGCATGCAAGATCTACGGGTCCATACTCTTTGGTTACTCAGCAGCCGCTCGGAGGAAAGGCTCAGATGGGAGGACAGCGCTTAGGAGAAATGGAAGTTTGGGCGCTTGAAGCGCATAGGGCAAGGCATATCTTGCAGGAAATGTTGACTATAAAATCCGATGATGTTGTCGGAAGAGCTAAGGCATTTGAGGCAATTGTTAAAGGAACAGATATACCGACTCCTAAAGTTCCCGAATCATTCAGAGTTTTAATAAAAGAGCTCGCGGCTTTGGGAATAAATGTTATAGCACAAGGTGCGACTATCGATACGCCTCAATCTGTTAACACCGCGCTTGCGGAGGCTACAGAAGAACTGAAGCCAATCGAGGACCCGCCTGCCGGCCCGCTTCGCGAGGCGAGCGAGGCAGGAAAAACAGAAGGAAAGAAAGCAGCAAATGAATAGAAACGATAAGAAAATGAAAGACATAACAATTTTGGACTTCAAGTCTTTAAAAATCGTTCTTGCTAATAAAGACGATATTCTTTCCTGGTCTTATGGAGAGGTGACAAAACCTGAGACAATTAACTACAGAACTTTAAGGCCGGAGAAAGATGGGCTTTTCGACGAAAGAATCTTCGGTCCTACGAAAGACTGGGAATGTTATTGCGGAAAATACAAAAGGATAAGGCATAGAGGCGTTATTTGTGATAAATGCGGAGTAGAGGTAACAACGTCAAGAGTTAGAAGAGAAAGGATGGGACATATAAATCTTTCTTCTCCTGTTTCCCATGTCTGGTTCTTTAAAGGCTCAACTTCTCCTCTTTCTTTAATTTTGGATATGTCCCAAAGAAGTCTTGAGTCTGTTATTTATTACGCATCCTTTTTGGTTACAGATGTGGATGAAGATAAAAAGAAAGAAGCTCTTGCTCTATTCCTTAAAAATATCGAGGGAAGAAAGAGACAGCAAAGAGAAGAGATAGTTCTTGCGGAAAAGGGTATAGATAAGGAAACAAAAGAGAAAAAACAGGGGGTGAAAGCGGGAAAACTTAAAAAAGAGCAAAAGGATCTTGTTTATCAGGAGCTTGATTTAACCGAAAGGCAGAAAATAGCTGCGCTTTCTGAAAGATTAATTGAAGAAGAAAAAAAACTTGATGAAATTTACGAAGCTTTGTCCCGTCTTCTTAAAAATCTAAGAATTGGGACAGTGCTTTCGGAAGATGAATATTTTAAAATCCTAGAATACGATATCCCTGTTTTCTTTACAATGCGAACAGGAGCAGAAGGAATTTTGGAACTCCTAAACAAAATCGATTTATCGGCTTTGATTATAAAACTAAGAAGCGAAGCAGAAAAATCCAAGGGACAAAGATACTTAAAGCTTATCAAAAGACTGCGATTAATTGAATCAATGCGAAAAGCAGGTGTTTCTCCATCCTCTATGATTATTACGGTTTTACCTGTTCTTCCTCCGGATTTGCGCCCAATGGTTCAGCTTGCAGGAGGAAGATTTGCAACCTCTGATCTTAATGATTTATACAGAAGAGTAATCAACAGGAACAACAGATTAAGACACTTAATATCTTTAGGGGCTCCTGAGATAATCTTAAGAAACGAAAAAAGAATGCTCCAGGAATCAGTCGACGCATTAATTGATGTATCTCAAAGGACAACTCAGGTTGTCTCTTCTCCTCTTAGGTCCTTATCGGACATGCTTAGGGGAAAACAGGGAAGATTTAGGCAAAATCTTCTTGGGAAAAGAGTAGATTACTCAGGAAGATCGGTCATTGTTGTAGGTCCTCAGCTTAATCTTTCCCAGTGCGGTCTTCCAAAGGAAATGGCGCTTGAAATGTTTAAGCCGTTTGTTCTGCGAGAAGTAATAATAAGAGGTTACGCTCCAAACATTAAATCCGCGAAAAGATTTATAGAAAAAAGACCACCGGAGGTTTTTGATATTCTAGAAGAGATTACAAAAAATCATCCGGTTTTATTAAACCGTGCCCCAACACTCCATAAGCTTGGAATTCAGTCTTTTTACCCTGTTTTAATCGAGGGCTCTGCTATAAGTCTTCATCCGTGCGTATGCGCCGGATACAATGCAGATTTTGACGGGGATCAAATGGCAGTTCATATCCCATTGTCTAATATGGCAAAGGAGGAGGCTATAAATCTTATGATGCCGCGTCACAATTTACTCAAGCCGGCAGATGGAAGTCCTATTACGCTTCCCAATAAAGAAATGGCAGTCGGAGTCTTCTACTTAACAAGCTTAGATGGAACTTTAAGAAAGGAAGATGAGTCGGTTTTTGAGGGCATGGAAGAAGCAATTCTTGCCCATGCTCTTTCTAAAATAAAACTCAGAGGGCCGATTAAAGTAAGAATCGATAATAAAATAATAGAAACTACAATTGGAAGAATACTATTTAATGAACAAATTCCGCAATCTTTAAGATTCATCAACGAGCCGGTTAAGGCATCGGGAATTAAAAAAATAATTACTCATGCAATCTCAAACTCAACAGCCGAAGAGGTCGAGAAGATTATCGATAACATTAAAACTTTAGGATTTTACGGAGCAACAATTTCGGGAATTTCAGTTTCTGTTTTTGATAATGAAATGGTTGAGGGTAAGGAAGATCTTATTGAGGCGGCTGAGAAAAAAATAACAGAAACTGAGGAGGAATATCAGCAGGGTCTTATAACAAATGAAGAAAGAAAAAGACTTGAGAATGAAATTTGGCTTAAAGTAACAGATGATCTGGCGGATAAAACCTGGGCAATTTTAAAGCCTGATAATCCAATAAAAGTTATTATAGACTCGGAGGGGGCCCGGGCAGGAAAAGAACAGGTAAAACAACTTTCGGCAATGAGAGGACTAATCCTTGATCCTCTTGGAAAAATCGTAGAACTTCCAATTAAATCAAACTTTAGAGAAGGGCTTTCTATCTTTGAATACGTTGCATCGGCTCGTGGTTCACGAAAGGGATTAACCGACTCGGCTTTAAAAACTGCAAACGCAGGTTATCTTACAAGAAGACTTGTTGATGTATCTCATGATGTAATCATAAAAGAGCAAGATTGCGAAACAAAAGAAGGAATTCTAATTGTAAAAGACGATCAGGACAGGATGACAACATTCTTTGACAGAATTCTGGGACGAACTGCCGCATCAAATATAGTATCTAAAAAGAGCAAAAAACCGATAATAAAAGGGGGACAGGAAATAGACGGAGAAAAGCTTAAGCTTCTTATAGAAAATGAAGTTGAAGAAGCAAATGTCAGATCTGCCTTAACCTGCAGAATGGAGCACGGAATTTGTGCAACTTGTTATGGCTGGGACTTCTCGACAAAAAGAAAAGTAAACGTTGGAGTTCCGGTTGGTGTAGTTGCGGCGCAATCAATCGGAGAGCCAGGAACCCAGTTAACAATGAGAGTGAGACACTTTGGAGGAGTTGTTATGGCTGATGTTACCCAAGGTTTGCCAAGAGTAGAAGAATTATTTGAAATGAGAACTCCCAAAAACCTGGCTCCGATGTCTGATATCTGGGGAAAAGTAAATATAGAAAAAACGGAAGACGGTTATGTTGTAAAAGTAAGAAATGCAAGGGTAAAACCGCCGGAAGAGAGAGAATATTTTGTTCCGCTGGCTTCCGAAATTGCTGTAAAAGACGGCGATACGATTTCGGCAGGAACACAACTTGCCCAAGGATACCTTGATCCAAAAGATATTCTTAAGGCAAAAGGAAATGTTGAAGCACAGCGTTATATTATTACAGAGGCTCAGCGGGTTTATGAATCACAAGGAATTGCAATAAACGATAAACATTTCGAAGTAATTTTGCGAAAAATGTCGGATAAGGTTGTTATAGAAACAGTCGGAGATACTGTTCTTATTCCGGGAGACTTTATTACAAAAGTTAAATTTGAAGAAATTAACGCAGAAATATTATCACAGGGAGGAGAGCCGGCAACAGCCAGGCAGATTCTTTTGGGAATTACGAAGTCCTCTTTATTCTCAGATTCATGGCTTTCTGCCGCATCCTTTCAGGAGACTACGAAGGTTTTGACAGAGGCAGTTCTTCAGGGACAGGAAGATAAGCTCATAGGGCTTAAGGAAAATGTTATTATCGGAAGACTTATTCCTGTTGCATCCGATCAGATTAAAGAAACTCCGGAACAAGTAATGGCAGAGTCTGCCGCAATTGTCATTGAACCTGAAAAAACCGCAGTTGATCCCGATCGAATCGGGGTTGAAGAACTTATTCCAAATAAGATATAATATCAAAACTTATGCCAACATTATCACAGCTTGCAAGATACGGGCGAGTGAAAAAAGTAAAGAAAAAAAGATCGACTGCTTTAAGACGGCTTTTTAATGCAAAAGATCAGGTTTATAGATCTATTGTTGCTCCTCAAAAAAGAGGAGTTGTGACTTTGGTTAAAACAATGACTCCAAAAAAACCGAACTCTGCTCTTAGAAAAGTTGCAAGAGTAAAATTATCTAACAAAATGGAAGTAACAGCCTATATTCAAGGAGTCGGCCATTCACTTTCCGAACACGGAATTGTGTTAGTTCGTGGCGGAAGAGTAAAAGACTTACCGGGAGTCAAGTACCATATAGTAAGAGGCAAGTTTGATCTAATGGGAGTCGACGGACGAAAATCTTCCCGAAGCAAGTATGGAACAAAAAGAGGAGGCGCAGGCGTGGAAGCACCGCGCGTAGTCGCGGGAACACCAACGCCGGAAACTTCTGCGCCTGCTGCCACGCCGGAAGTTTCAGCTTAACAATTTATAATTATGCGACACAAAAAAGCAGAAAGAAGACAGACTGAACCGGATAAAATTTATAAAAGCCGTCTTGTTACTAAATTTATAAATAATTTAATGAGGGATGGTAAAAAAACTGTTGCTCAGCGTATTTTTTATGATTCATTTGAGCTAATGAAAAAACAGGGAAAAGATCCGATAGAAGTTTTTGAGAAAGCAATTTCCAATGTTGAACCCAGACAGGAAGTAAAGGCAAGAAGAGTAGGAGGAGCATCTTATCAGATTCCAATCGAAGTGCGAGGAGATCGAAGAACATCTTTGGCAACTCGATGGATTATCCAAGCTGCAAAATCACGGTCGAATAAAGAATTTCATACTTTTTCGCAGAAATTAGCTGCAGAATTTTTGGATGCGCTGGAAAATAAGGGAGAGGCGATTAAAAAGAAAGATGGAATGCAAAGAATGGCAGACGCGAATAGGGCTTTTGCCCACTTCCGTTGGTAAGCTTCAAAGTTTATATTCTTGTCTTGGGTTGTTGGGAAAGTTGACCAGATCAAAAAGTACAAATAAATTTGGTTTTATTTTGTAGAAACAATGGGGACTTATTTTTGAATTGATAAAGCCATCGACCTCTTTTCTGGAAAATATTCGCCCTTCGTAAACAGAGCGCGCTTTTGCAATATCTTCTTTCTTTGTAAGAAGTTCTGCAGTACCCTCAAGCTGAAGTCCTCTTGGTGGATCTTTCGGCGTATGGGGATATACAATTGCTGCTGAAACCTTTGGGTTTTTCATTACTTCTTTTGAATGGCGTCTAGTTGTTGATGAGAACCAATAAATATTTAAATCTTCATCAAAACCAAACCAAACACTGCAAACCCAGGGTTGATTATTAGCAGAAGTTGCCAATTGCATAAGCTTTACTTCTTTTAAATAATCTTCAATTAATTTCTTCAAATCCATAAATGAATTATATCACTATGTAGTCAGGGGTGGGAAAATGTGGTATACTCATAGAGTAAATTCTAAGTTCTAATATCTAAGTTCTAAATATTTAGGATTTAGTAATTGGGGTTTGGGATTTATTTTTTATTATGGCGGATGTAAAATCAAGAGACGTACCCTTAGATAAGATTAGAAATATAGGAATTATTGCTCATATTGATGCGGGTAAAACCACAACAACCGAGCGTATTCTTTTTTATACCGGAAAAACCTACAAAATCGGAGATATCGACGAAGGAACTACTCAAATGGACTGGATGGCGCAGGAAAAAGAACGGGGAATTACTATTGTTTCGGCCGCAACAACCGCATACTGGAAAGATTATAGAATAAACATTATCGATACCCCGGGACACGTTGATTTCACAGCAGAAGTAGAAAGATCATTGCGTGTTTTAGACGGAGGAATTACGGTTTTGGATGCGGAGGAAGGAGTTCAGTCGCAATCCGAGACTGTCTGGAGACAGGCAGACAAATATAAAGTTCCAAGAATTTGTTTCATCAACAAAATGGACAAATTAGGAGCAGATTTTCTGGCAACTGTAAAAAGCATAGAAGACAAACTTGGCGCAAATCCTGCAATTATGGTTTTACCCATAGGCGTTGAGCACACATTTAAAGGAATTGTTGATCTCATTTCTAAAAAATCATATGTTTGGGGATCGGACAAACTCGGCGCAGAATTCGATGTATCAGATGAAATTCCGGAAGACCTAAGGAATCAAGTCGAGAAATACCGACACAAACTTGTCGAAAAAATTGCAGAAACAGACGATAAGCTTTTGGAAAAATATTTAAGCGGAGAAGAACCAACGGTCGAAGAACTCAAAACTGCTCTAAGAAAAGCGGTTATTGCCTATAAGCTTGTTCCAATCTATGCAGGCTCAAGTCTTCGCAATAAAGGAGTTCAGCCGCTTCTGGATGCTGTTGTAGATTATCTTCCCTCACCTTTGGATCTGAGGCAAGTAAAGGGAATAAATCCAAAAACAGGAGAGGAAGAAGTCAGAAAACTAACTCCCGATGATCCTCTTGCGGGTCTTGCATTTAAAATTCAGATTGATCCCCATGTTGGAAAGCTTACCTACTTTAGAGTTTACTCTGGAAAAATAGCCTCGGGCTCTTATATATATAATAGTACAAAAAATAAGACTGAGAGAGTCGGCCGGATTCTTTTAATGCACGCAAACACCCGTGAAGAGATTGAAGAGGGATTGTCGGGTGAAATTGTTGCACTCGTCGGTTTAAAAGAAACGGTAACAGGAGATACGCTTTGCGATGAGAAAAAACCAATTGTCTTAGAAAAGATTTCTTTTCCGGAGCCCGTTATCTCATTGGCAATTGAGCCAAAGACAAAGGTTGATCAGGAAAAATTAGGTTTTGCATTAAAAAGGTTATCCGAGGAAGACCCTACATTTGTAATTAAATCAAACCACGAAACAGGACAGACAATTATTTCGGGAATCGGAGAATTACAGCTTGAAGTTATGGTCGATCGAATGAAAAGAGAGTTTGGTGTGATGAGCAATGTAGGCGCGCCGCAAGTCGCATATAAAGAGACAATAGCAAAAATGGCGCAGGCCGAGGGAAAATATATAAAACAGTCCGGAGGACGTGGACAATACGGTCATTGTTTCCTGCGTGTTGAACCAAAACCAAGAGGAGAAGGATACGAATTTGTAAATGCAATAAAAGGCGGAGCAATTCCTGCAGAATTTATTACGTCTATCCAAAAAGGCGTAAAGGAGTCGATGGAAAATGGAGTTTTACTGGGTTATCCTATGGTTGATATGTCGGTTACAGTTTACGATGGGAGTTATCACGATGTTGATTCCTCAGACATCGCTTTTAAAATTGCGGCCTCGCAAGCATTGCAGGCGGCAACAAGAAAAGCAGGTATCACACTTTTGGAGCCTATTATGAAAGTTGAAGTAACAACTCCCTCTGAGTTTATGGGAGATGTTATAGGAGATCTTTCTGCAAAAAGAGGACAGATTCTAGGAACAGAAGAAAGAGCGCGTGCTACAATTATTTTGGCAATGGTTCCGTTGGAAGAACTTTCGGGCTATGCAACAACCTTGCGCAGCATGTCTCAGGGCCGCGCATCTTATTATATGGAGCCATCGCATTACGAAGAAGTTCCAAAAAATATTGTAGAACAAATGCTTGCCAAGTCTACATTTACCGGACGGGTTGCAGCACAGCAGTAGAGTTTATTATAATATCCTTTTGCAGCTATGGTATTTCCGGCAGAAAGAGAAGCAGGAGTAAATCCTGATTTTCTTGATCAGCAACCGCCTTCACAAGTTCTTGCTCACGAAGATCTCGTAAATCTGGTGGGGCTAGATTATCAGGAAATATTAGATCATAGAGCTGTTTCGTCAGGTTTAATAAATGAGGGAGAAAGCCTCCGATTAAATTATCCTCCGCCACATGCAGGATCAGACGGAGAATATGTTTTTGAAGGAATTATTCAGGAACACTGGGTTTTTGTTTATGTTTTAAGAAATAAACCTCAGGTAAATGGGGAATCAAAAAAAGGAAGAACGTCTGGGCATAGACATAAGCATGAGCTACTTGACGAGTTTGTTGAAGATTACTACGTACTAAGAGGAGAAATGTCCCTTTTTTTAGGTGAAGAAGATCTACGGGAGAAGATTGTTCTTGGTGAAGAAAATTATAGTATCAGAGTACCGGTAGATACTTTTCATACTGCAGAAAGTTCCGATACTATAGCTTTTGTTTTAGTAGTAATGCCAAATTCTTCTCATATTCCTCGGAAAGAACTTCACTCTTCTTAAAATTTCCCCTCTTGACGATTTATAAAAAATATTGTACTATGTTTCTAGCCTTAAATCTTTTAAGGTGTATTTTTTTCTTGTAAAAAATTATGGCAGAGGCAAAAAAATTCGAAAGAACAAAGCCACACGTGAATGTCGGAACCATTGGTCACGTAGACCATGGTAAAACTACGCTTACAGCAGCTATATCTACCGTATTGGCAAAAAAGGGTCAAGCAAAAGCAATGAAGTATGAAGATATCGATAATGCTCCCGAAGAAAAAGCAAGAGGGGTCACGATCAATATCACCCACATCGAGTACGAAACAGAAAAAAGACATTATGCTCACATCGATGCTCCGGGACACGCAGATTACATTAAAAACATGATTACGGGCGCTGCTCAAATGGACGGTGCTATTTTGGTAGTTTCCGCGCCTGATGGTCCTATGCCTCAGACCAGAGAACATATTCTTCTTGCACGACAAGTTGGTGTTCCGGCTATTGTGGTTTTCTTAAACAAGACTGATATGGTTCAAGACGCAGAACTGTTGGATTTGGTTGAAATGGAAGTTAGAGAACTTCTTACAAAATATCAATACCCGGGGAATGATGTTCCTATCATTCGCGGTTCAGCACTTAAGGCATTAGAAGGAGACGCAGAAGCAGAAAAACAAATTTTAGCTCTTATGGATGCGGTAGATAATAACATTCCTACTCCAAAAAGAGATATAGAAAAACCATTTTTAATGCCCGTTGAAGATGTTTTCTCAATCAAAGGTCGAGGAACGGTTGTAACAGGAAGAATAGAAAGAGGCCGGGTTAAAATAAATGAAACGGTTGAGATAGTCGGAATAAAAGCAACAAAATCAACTGTTGTAACAGGAGTTGAGATGTTTAGAAAACAGCTTGATGATGGACAGGCAGGAGACAATGTTGGACTTCTTCTTCGAGGTGTTGAAAAAGACGATGTAGAAAGAGGACAGGTTATTGCAAAACCTGGAAGTATTACTCCTCACAAGGAATTTGAGGCAGAAGTTTATATTCTCACAAAAGAAGAAGGCGGACGCCACACGCCATTCTTTACAGGTTACAGACCGCAGTTTTATATTCGAACGACCGACGTAACTGCAGAAGTCACCCTTCCTAAGGGCGTTGAAATGGTTATGCCGGGAGACAGCACCAAAATGACAGTAAAGCTTATTGTACCGGTTGCTTTGGAAGACGGACTCAGATTTGCAGTCAGAGAAGGCGGAAAAACAGTAGGAGCAGGCGTGATTAGCAAAATCATTGCCTAATTCAGTAACTAGCCACTAGCAATTAGTTTTCTCCCCAATCTTCTTAATCATTCATCATTCATCATTTATCCTTTATCATTAGGTAAATCTTCTTGACAAATCATATTTCACGAGTATAATAGTGGCACTATGCCAAGAACAGAATTGACTGATGCAGACCAAATTACAATATTGGATACATACTTGGATTCAAAAATAAATGCTAGGCAAGGATATAGACTAGGTACTCATCGGTGGGAAGATGGGGAGGTTACAGGAGTGGTTCATTTGTATTCCATTGACGAGTCTCCAGTAATAGTGTTTGAAAAATATAGAGGAAGAATAAAAAGAGTGCATGTGGGAGAAAAAGTAGGTACAGATTTGAGTAGAGCTGGGGTAATTTTTTACAGGATTCAAGTTGGCTCTACGTTAACAGAAGAAGGCAGAGCTAGATTAGCTGATATTACCCACGGAGATCGAGCTTAACCTATTTTATCCTCTCCTCCTTGAATAATTCCTCTTCATATAGTAAAATAACCAAATGCCGAAAGGTAGAATACGAGTACGTTTAAAAAGTTATGATGCAAGGGTTATTGACCTTTGCTGCCAGCAAATTTTGGATACTGCAATTAGAACTGGAGCCAAGGTTGTAGGTCCTATTCCCCTTCCTACCAAAAGAAGTGTTTACGCGGTCAACAAATCCCCGTTTATAGATAAAGACGCAAGAGACCACTTCGAGATAAAAGTCCACAAAAGATTAATAGATATTATGTCTCCAACAGATAAGACCATCGATAGTCTTACCCACCTCGAACTTCCCGCAGGAGTAAATATCGAGATTAAGATCTAGATCACCTCTGGGGCTTCTCAGTTCTAGATTTAAATCTTGAAGTATCTTGCATTTATGGTAGGCTCGGTATATAATTACATTTAATAAAGTCATGATCAACCGAACGGAGGTGTTTTTGGCTACATAATAGAGTCATGGGGGTTTAAAGAGGTCAAAGCGACTCTATGTGGTCGCTTTTTTTTGTGTCCGTTCGACTTCGCTCAGGATAAATTTTATGGCAGTACAAGCAATTTTAGGACAAAAAATTGAGCAGTCGCAAAAGTTTCTGGAAGACGGAACTAGAATTCCTGTGACTCAACTTTGGGTAAAGGGAAACGTTGTTGTCGCGGTAAAGACTCCTAATAAGCATAATTATTCTGCAATTCAGCTCGGATTTGGAACTCGGAAAAAGGCAACAAAAGCGCTTTTGGGACAGGCAAAGGGGGCTGGTCTTACGACTGCCCCTAAATTTTTGAAAGAAATAAGAATGGCAGATGGAGATTCATTACCTGAGGCTGGGCGGGTTCTTAATGTAACTGAAATTCTTAAACCAGGCGATATCGTAAATGTTACAGGGATATCAAAAGGGAAAGGATATGCGGGTGTTGTAAAAAGACATCATTTTAAAGGCGGGCCAAGAACTCACGGACAATCCGACAGAGAAAGAGCGCCCGGTTCCATAGGACAGACAACAACACCGGGTAGGGTTTATAAAGGAAAAAGAATGGCAGGAAGAATGGGCCATGAAACAGCGACGATTAGGAATTTGGAAGTTTTAGATGTGTCGGCGGATTTGATTTTGGTGAAAGGTTTGGTTCCGGGCGGAAGAAATACTTTAATAATTGTTAAAAAAGTTTCGGAAAATAAAAAGTTTGTCCCGCTTTACAAGAATGCTGAGGAGATTGAAAGCACTGAACGCCTGACACATGTTGCGGGAGACGCTGAGCCAATTTCAGAATCGGCCAGTTCGCCCGTTTCGGATGACGTTCAGCAAAATAAAACAGAGAATAACGCGAGCGGACAGTCGCAGGTTTCAGAAGACGCTCGCCCGATTGAAGAAAAAGCAGCGGATGACTCCAGCTCGCTAAGTGAAATTCAGCCAAAGGAAATAAAAGATGAATCCATGGAAAAATCTGGGGCGAATTTCAGTTCTTCTGAAACTGAACAGTCCGCTCCCGTTTCTGAAAAACCTAAGGAAAGTGAGGATACAAAACATGCCAAGTAAAAAATCCAAAATAAAAAAACCAAGTTCAAAAGCAGTAGTTAAAAAATCTGCAGTCAAACCAATTGTTAAAAAGAGTTCAGTAGCACCAAAGCCTAGGGTGGTTAGGTCTTCGGGGTTTACGGCGGATGTTTATAATACACAAGGAAAAGTTGTATCTAAAGTTGCTTTACCCAAGGAAGTATTTGGCGCAAAAGTAAACGATAATCTTATGGCCCAAGCAGTAAGAGTTTATCTTGCAAACCAAAGGATGGGGACTGCCTCAACAAAAAACCGAGGGGAAATAACAGGTTCTACGAAAAAAATCTGGAGACAGAAAGGAACAGGACGAGCAAGGCACGGTTCCAGGAAGGCTCCGATTTTTGTTGGAGGAGGAGTTGCTTTTGGACCGCGGCCAAGAGATTATTCCCTAAAAATTCCAAAGAAAATGAAAAAGGCTGCTCTTTTTTCGGCGCTTTCCTACAAACAGAATAACGGAGAAATAAAAGTTGTAACAGGACTTGAAGATATTTCGCCAAAAACAAAATTGATGGCACAAGCTATTAGAAAACTTGGGTTTGATTCTAAAAAAATAAATGTTCTTTTGGTAATACCCGATAAAGCAAAAAAAGATTTTGAAAATGTTTACAGAGCCGGAAGAAACATTGAAGGACTTAAAATTCTTAGGGCAAATGCACTGAATACTTATGAAGTTTTAGATAACCGATCAGTCCTTTTTATGAAAGATGCAGTGGGGGCGGTAGAAAAACATTTTGTTAAAGGAGAAAACGGATGAATCGGGATATTATAATAGCTCCTCTTATTTCGGAGAAGTCAATGAATGCTGCTAGTTTTGGAAAGTTTACTTTTAAGGTTTTTAAAAAAGCAGATAAAAAACAGATTAAAAAAGAGGTCGAGAGTAAGTTTAAGGTTAATGTTTTATCCGTTGCAACCGCAACGGTCAAAGGAAAAAAGAGGAGAGTTGGTGCAAAAAGAACAGAAGTTGCTTTATCATCCTGGAAAAAAGCGATAGTAAAACTCAAGGCAGGACAAAAGATCGAAATATTTGATACGGCAGGTGCCGCCGAAACAGCCCTGCCCAGCGGAAAATAATATTTCGGCAAACTCAATATAAATTATGAAAAGACTTAAAACTATAAAAAAGAAAAAATCAGGACGTGATGTCTCAGGACAGGTTTCGGTTCGGCACCAGGGCGGAGAGCACAAGAGGTTTTTGCGCGCAGTAGATTTTAGAAGAGAAAAAATAGACATCCGTGGCAGAGTTATTGGAATTGAATATGATCCAAACAGAACTAGCGATATTGCTCTTGTTCAATACGAGGACGGAGAAAAAAGATATATTTTGGCTCCGGAAGGTCTGAAGTTAAACGACATTGTTATCTCAGGAGCCCAAGTAGATATTAAAGTTGGTAATGCAATGCCGCTTTCCCAAATTCCGATTGGAACATTTGTTCACAACATCGAATTGACACCCGGCCGGGGAGGACAAATGGCAAGATCCGCAGGAACGTCTGCAACAATTGCGGCTCATGAAGAAGGTTATGTTCACTTAAAACTTCCTTCAAGAGAAGTTCGAAAAGTAAGAAGCAGTGGCATGGCGACAATTGGAAATTTAGGGAATGTGGATTGGAAAAACGAAGTTATTGGAAGTGCGGGGCGAAAAAGACATATGGGAATAAGACCGACTGTTAGAGGAGTTGCGCAAAACCCAAGATCTCACCCTCATGGAGGAGGAGAAGGAAGAACCGGAATCGGTATGCCGGGGCCAAAAACTTATAGAGGAAGGCCGGCTGTTGGAAATACCAGAAAAAAGAAGAAATATTCAGATAAATACATTTTGCAAAGGAGGAAGAAATAATGGGAAGGTCGAGTAAGAAGGGGCCGTTTATAGACCCTAAGTTATTAAAAAAAGTAATGGCGCAAAAGCAGACAGGTGATAAATCGGCTATCAAAACTTGGTCAAGAGCATGCCAAATACCGCCTGAGTTTGTCGGGCACACCTTCTCGGTCCATAATGGGAAAAATTTTATAAATGTTTTTGCAGTAGAAGGAATGGTTGGGTATAGACTCGGAGAATTTGCACCAACACGAACATTTAGAAGTCATGGAAGAGTAGTCGCCCGAGAAATTTCAAAGACGTAAAGATTAAAGATGGAGAATTAAAAATATGGAATATACAGCAGTCGCAAAGGGAATAAGAATGGGGCCAAGAAAATTGAGATTGATTACGGATTCTATTCGCAAAATAGACTCAATAGATAAATCGCTTAATGTTCTCTCTCTTCTTAAAAAGAGAGCGGCAGATCCAATTGAGAAAACTTTAAAAAGTGCAATAGCCAATGCAATAGACAGAGGTGCTAAAAAAGAAGAGCTTTTTATAAAAAGCATAGAAGTTATGGAAGGGCCGGCTCTTAAAAGATTCAGGCCGTCTACAAAAGGGAGACAGCACCCATATAAAAAGAGAAGCAGTCACGTAAAAATAATTCTTGAAGAGAAAGGAGAAAAATATGGGACAAAAAATTAATCCGAAACTTTTAAGATTAGGACCGGTTTATAACTGGAGCAGCCGCTGGTTCGACGATAAAAGATATAAGCAGACTTTGCTTGAGGATTACAAGCTAAGAGTTGCTCTTATGAAAAAACTTGAGGTGGCTGGGATTTCTAATATCGAAATAGAAAGATCAATAAACAGTATTAAGCTTACCGTCTATGTACTTCGACCCGGTATGGTAATTGGAAGAGCGGGTACGGGAATGGAAGATTTAAGAAAGTTTTTGCTTTCTATTTTGCCAGGAAAACAAAATGGAAAAAATCCTGCAAAACTTGATATTAGAATTGAGCCGGTTAAAGAGCCAAATCTTGATGCATATCTTGTTGCAAAAAGTATATCGGATCAGCTTTTAAAAAGGTTTCCTCACAGAAGAGTTATGAATCAGTCGGTTGGCAGAGTTATGGGAGCAGGAGCAAAAGGAGTAAGAATAGTTCTCTCAGGAAGAATTGGAGGAGCAGAGATTGGAAGACGGGAAAAACTTCAGCAGGGCAAAGTTCCCCTGTCAACGATTCGGGAAAATATTGAGTTTAGCAGTGTTCCCGTACTGACTAAAAAAGGATATGTTGGAGTAAAAGTCTGGATAAACAGAGGAGAGAAATAATATGTTAGTTCCAAGGAGAGCAAAATACAGAAAACAGCAAAGAGGAAAAATGAAGGGAAATGCGACTTCGGGAAATAAACTTGCCTTCGGCGAGTTTGGTCTTTTATCGCTGGGATCTGCCTGGATAACGTCCCGACAAATTGAGGCGGCAAGACGTGCAATTACCCACTATATTCAAAGAGGAGGAAGAGTTTGGATTAGAATTTTTCCGGATAAACCGGTTACAAAAAAGCCGGCCGAAACAAGAATGGGCGGAGGAAAAGGGGATGTTCATGAATTCGTGGCACCGACTAAGCCGGGAAGAATTCTTTTTGAAATGGGCGGAGTTTCCAAAGACGCGGCTCATGAAGCACTGCGTCTTGCATCGCATAAACTGCCCGTTAAAACACTAATTATTGACAAGGAGTAAAAAAGTGAAGAAAAAAAATAAAAAAGAATTATTCGCAAAGACAATAGACGAGCTTAGAAAAATACTTTCGGAAAAAAGAGATGAGCTATTTTCAGCAAGACAAGATTTAGCTGGAAATAAGCTTAAAAATGTTAGATCTATATTTTGGAAAAGAAAAGAAATCGCTCAAATCTTAACCGAAATAAGGAAGAAGGATTTATCTATGAAAAAGGAGGAATTAATAGAAAATGCAAAAAATGTTTGAAGGAATAATCGTGTCAGCTAAAATGCAAAATACTGTCGTAGTAGAGGTTTTCAGAAAAAAGCCTCACCCGCTTTATAAAAGGCTTATTAAAAGAAGCACGAAATTTAAAGTTGATACGGCAGGACAGTCTGTAAATGCAGGAGATAAGGTAAAGATTATAGAAACAAGGCCTGTATCAAAAGGCAAGCATTTTAAATTAATGGAGGTAATTAAATAATGATTCAGCACAGAAGTATTCTAAGATCAGCAGATAATTCGGGCGCAAAACGTCTTATGGTAATTCATATCTATGGAGGATCAAAGAGAAAGTTTGGATTCTTAGGAGACGTTTTAAATTGCGTAGTTAAAGAGGCAACATCCTCAAGGCAGGTAAAGGCTTCGGAGATGGTAAAAGTTGTATTGGTTAGATCCAGAAAAGAGTATAAAAGAAAAGACGGATCGTATATAAGGTTTTCGGACAATGCGGCAGTAGTAATCGACAATATAAAAGATAAAAATCCAAGGGCAACAAGAATTTTTGGCCCCATTGCGCGGGAGGTAAAAGAAAGAGGATTTGCAAAAATAGCAAGTATGGCAATAGAGGTTTTATAACATATGAAACTAAAAAAGGGAGATGAAGTAAAGGTTGTAAGAGGAAAAGATAAGGGAAAAACAGGAAAAATAGAAAAAGTTTTTCCGAAATTGGATAAAATTATTATTCCAAACGTTAATTTATACAAGAGACATCTAAAAGCAAGGTCCCAAAGTCAGCCGTCTGAAATAATAACTTTGACAAAACCCTTACACGCATCAAATGTAAAACTTGTGTGTCCAAAATGTCATCTTCCAACAAGAGTTGGTTATACGATGGATGATGGGAATAAAACCAGAATCTGTAGGAAATGTAAGCAGGAGATATAAATATGGCAGACTTCAAAAAAAGAATTAAAGAAGAAATTACACCGAAATTACAAAAAGATTTAGGAATCAAAAATTCCATGGCTATTCCTAATATTTCAAAAATTGTTATAAATGCCGGGGTTAAGAATGCAACAGTTGATAAGAAAAATTTAGAGATTGTGCTCTCGGCATTAGCGGCCGTTACAGGACAAAAACCAAAAATTACAGCTGCGAAGAAATCTATTGCCACTTTTAAATTAAGAGAGGGCGATAAAATTGGGCTTGTGGTAACCTTAAGAGGGAAGAGAATGTTTAATTTTTTTGAAAAACTTGTAAATATAATATTGCCAAGACTTAGAGACTTTCATGGAATAAGAAAGGAGAGTTTTGATAAGTCGGGTAATTATACTCTTGGATTTGGGGAATTTAGTATTTTTCCTGAGATAGACGTTGGCAAAATGGACGCGGCCTTAATCGGGCAAGGACTTGAAATAAGTATTGTAACAAGCGCAAAAGACAGAGAGGACGGTTTTAAGTTACTTTCGGCTTTGGGAATGCCGTTTAAAAAATAAATATGGCAAAAGTATCAAGCATAGTAAAATTTGAGAAGAAACAGAAGTTTACAACAAGAGAAAGAAACAGATGCAGTATCTGCGGGAGAGCAAGGGCTTATATGAGACGCTTTGGTCTATGCCGTATTTGCTTTAGAGAAAGAGCATCTAAAGGTGAACTTCCGGGAGTTCTTAAAGCAACTTGGTAAAAATATGAATCATACAGTATCCGATTTTATTATTAGAATAAAAAACGCGGCACTGGCACGAAGAAGAGAAATTCTTGTTCCATATACCCGTATTACAAAAGAAATTGCAAAAGTTCTTCAGAAAGAAGGATTTTTAGAAGAAGTTAAAGAACAGACTGTTGATAAAAAGAAAATTCTGAGTCTTAAGATAAGATACAAAAACAGAATCCCGGTTCTAACAGATGTTAAGATTATTTCAAAACCTTCTATTAGAGTATATATGCCGTCGAAGAATATAAATGCAAGCCAAAGAAAAGGAATGTTTATTTTTGTTCTTTCAACAAGCAAAGGAATTTTAACAGGACACGAAGCTGAAAAAAAGAATTTAGGGGGAGAGGTTCTATTTAAAGTTTGGTAGCAGCCCTTCGGCTAACGCTCAGGGTTGTTATTTAATATAACAATATGTCTAAGATAGGAAAAAAACCAGTCGATATTAAAGAAGGAGTAACTGTTTTTATGGAGGCAGCAGTGGTTAAGGTTAATGGACCAAAAGGAACCTTAACTTTTAAAATTCCGCAGGGGGTTTCGGTAAAAGTTTCGGATGGAAAAGTAGAGCTTTCCGAAAAAAACCCGCAAGCAGATGGTTCAAGAGCGTTGCTTGGTTTGACAAGATCAATAATTTCAAACATGATAACAGGAGTATCCTTGGGATTTGAAAAAAGACTGGAACTTTCCGGAGTTGGATATAGGGCCCAGGTATCCGACGAAGATTTAATGCTTTCTCTTGGTTTTTCTCACCCTGTTAAGGTTAGTCCTGATGAGGGTATCAAATTCCAAGTTGCGGATAATTCTATTATTATCTCGGGAATCGATAAGGCGCTGGTTGGAAATACTGCAGCAAAAATAAGAGCCATTAGGCCACCTGAGCCATACAAAGGAAAGGGGATTAAATATCAGGGAGAGATTATAAGAAGAAAGGCAGGAAAGGCTGCAAAGGCAGTAGGAGGAGTAAAATAATGAATAAAATTGGTAGAGAAATTAAAAGAAAAATAAGGGTAAGGTCAAAAGTAAAAGGCACTTTCGCGCGGCCAAGGCTTTCTGTCTTCCGATCTAACAAATTTATTTATGCACAGCTTATCAATGATGATAAGGCAGAAACGGTCTTAGGCGTATCAGAAAAAAATTTAGGGAAAGAGATAAAAGGAAAAAAATCCGATAAGGCAAAAGAGTTAGGTCTTTTTTTAGCAAAGATGGCAATTTCCAAAAAAATAAAAGCAGTAGTTTTTGACAGGGGATCCTATGCATATCATGGAAGAATAAAACAAGTAGCGCAGGGCGCAAGGGAAGGAGGGCTTAAATTTTAATGGCAGACTTTAAGATAGGAGAGCAAAAAACAGATAGTAATTTTGAAGAAAAAATAATTCAAGTAAATAGAGTCTCCAAAAAAACAAAGGGCGGAAATAAGATAGGCTTTTCAGTTCTCATGGTTGTCGGAGATAAAAGAGGAAAAGTTGGGGTTGGGCTTGGTAAGGCTCCGGATGTTCCATTGGCAATTAAAAAAGGAATATCAATTGCCAAGAAGCATTTAATAGAAGTCCCAATTATTAAAGGAACGATTCCTTTTAGAATAGATATTAAGTCGGGAGCTGCTAAGATTTTATTAAAACCTGCTCCTCCTGGTAGTGGAGTTATCGCAGGTGGTGCTGTTAGAAGTGTTGTTACGGCAGCAGGAATAGAAAATATCTCATCCAAGGTTTTGGGAACGAAAAATCAAGCAAGTAATGTTTACGCAACTATAGAGGCGCTTATCAGACTAACACAGCGATTTAATAAATTAAAGGAGAGATAAAATGGTTTTGAATAATCTAAAAAAAATAAAGAAATCATCAAAGAAAAGACTTGGTCAGGGTCATGGATCAGGACGAGGAAAAACGGCAGGCAGAGGCACTAAGGGACAAAAGGCAAGAGGAAAGGTACCTCTTTATTTTGAAGGAGGAGCACTGCCTCTTATAAAAAGACTTCCCTTCAGACGTGGCAAGGGAAAGAATAAAGTTTTTAAGAAAAAACCTATGATCGTGAATATTAAAGTTCTAAACTTACTTAAAAAAGATAGTATAGTTGATATTGAGACTTTGATTAAAAATAAAATTGTTGATGAAAAAGATGCTAAGATGTACGGGGTAAAAATTTTAGGTGAGGGAGATTTGAAAACACCTTTAACCGTTAAGCTGCCTATTTCAAAAGGTGCAGCAAGTAAAATTAAAAAAGCAGGCGGCAAGGTAGAATAAAATGAAAAATCTTTTATCCATTTTTAGGAATAGTTTTAAAACTCCCGATGTAAGATCAAAGATTTTATTTACGGCAGCAATTTTCGTAGTTTTTAGAATCTTTGCTCATATTCCGGTTCCCGGCGTAGATGTTGTTCAGCTTAAAGTTCTTTTTGCCCAGAATCAATTTTTAGGCCTCTTGGATATCTTTTCAGGAGGAACCCTTGCCAATTTTTCTATTATGGCGCTTGGTCTTAATCCATATATTAATGCGTCTATAATTCTTCAGTTGTTGACGATGGTTTTCCCCAAGCTTGAAGAATTATCAAAAGAAGGAGAGACAGGGAGACAGAAAATTAATCAGTATACCAGAATGCTAACGGTTCCTCTTGCGGTTCTTCAGTCTATTGGAATGTACGCATTACTAAGGAGTCAGGGAATTATAAATCTATTGCCTCCCATTGAGCTTGTGGCATTCGTTGCTACTGTTTGTGCGGGTACGGTTCTTCTTATGTGGTTCGGAGAGCTTATAACTGAGAAGGGAATAGGAAATGGGATATCTCTTCTTATTTTTGCAGGAATCGTAGGCGTGCTTCCCGTCTCCTTTGCTCAAACAGTATCAACTATAAACGCTGAAAACATATCTAATATCTTAATTTTTTCAGTGATGGGAATAGTAGTAATATCATCGATAGTTATCATAAATGAAGCAACTCGGCAAATTACTGTTTATTATGCAAAAAGAGTTCGAGGAAATAAAATCTACGGTGGTCAATCGACACATCTTCCATTAAGATTAAATCAGGCAGGAGTTATCCCTATCATTTTTGCAGTTTCTTTGGTTTTATTGCCGTCTCTTCTTGCAAATTATTTAACTGCCTCAGAAAATATATTCTTAAAAAATATTGCTTTTACATTTGTAGCATGGTTTAATCCAGCTGGATTTATTTATAACTTTTTGTATTTCTTTTTAGTTGTCGGATTTACATATTTTTATACCGCAGTTATTTTTAATCCTAAAAAAATTGCCGAGGAAATACAAAAATATGGCGGTTTCATACCGGGAATTAGACCCGGTACCTCAACGGCAAATTTTTTAAATTATATTTTAACCAGAATAACACTTGCAGGCGCAATTTTTTTAGGGCTTATTGCCATTTTTCCATCCATTTCCAGTCTATTTACAAATATTCAAAATCTTGCTCTTGGAGGAACGGGTATCTTAATAGTAGTATCTGTTGTTCTTGAAACAATTAAGGCTATCGAGGCACAGCTCGTAATGAGGAATTACGATACTTATTCAAAATAAAATGACCCATTCGACAAACTCAGGGTCATAGTGAGTAAAATCGAATCTATGAAAATAGTATTGATCGGCATTCAGGGGGCAGGAAAATCAACGCAGGGAAATTTACTTTCAGGAAAACTTGGGATCCCTTACCTTTCGACTGGACATATTTTTAGAGAACTTGCAAAAGAAAAGACGAAGCTGGGCAGGAATGTTAAAGAGGTTATGAATGCCGGCTACCTTATTCCTGATAGAAAAACGGCGCAAATCGTTGGAGAATATTTAAAAAGACCAGAGTACGTAAGCGGTTATATTATAGATGGTTTCCCCAGGACTATTATCCAGGTAGAGTCCTTTAGGAACGGAGCCGATAGGGTTATATATCTTAAAGTTTCTGATAAAGAAGCATTATGGAGATTAAGTTATCGAAATGGCGAAAATGGCGAAATCAGAGAAGATGAAACTCTTGCGGCAATAAGAAAAAGAATTGAGTCTTTCCATAAATTTACAGAGCCGGTTCTTGATTACTACCGAAAAAAAGGCGCTCTTATAGAAATTGACGGAGAAAGAACTATTGAGGAAATACATAGAGAAATAATGAAACATCTTGGGGAATAAAATTTTTGTCATCGGTATTACCGGTGGGTTTGGAAGCGGGAAGTCAACGGCTGCTTCCTTTTTAAAATAAATTATATGAATGTAGTATTTATTGGGCCACCTTACATAGGAAAAGGCACGCAGTCAGAGCTACTTGGAAAAAGACTTGGTTTGCCAGTCTTCTCAATGGGGGCTCTAATTAGGCAGGCTCGGGACGCTGGAAATCAAGAAATAGCAAGAGCTTTTGAAGAATACAGTATGAAAGGATTACATGTTCCTATAGAAATTAAATTTCCTTTGCTTAAGAAGAAGATGGATGAGGCAAAGAACGGTTTTATACTTGATAATTTTCCCGAGAGACAAGATGGTCTAGATGTTTTTAATAAATATCTTTCTGAGAATTCACTTTCGGTAGACAAAGTATTTCTAATAAACATATCCGATCAGGAAAGTCAAAAAAGAATGCTTAAGAAGGGCAGGGAAGGTCGCCCCGATGACGATCCGGAAGTAATCATAAGAAGAATAGAAATCCAGGGGAGGGAACGCATACCGGTTATAAATTATTTTAGAGAAAAAGGAATACTTGAGGAAATAGATGGAGAAAGGAATGTTGAAGAAGTCCATCGGGACATATTGAATCGACTAGGAATAAAATGATCAATATAAAAACCCCCGAAGAGATCAAGATAATGAGAGAGGGTGGAAAAATTTTATCTTCTGTTCTCTTGCAACTTTTGAAAAATATTAAGCCGGGAGTTTCCGAGCTCGAAATAGATAATTTGGCAGAAAAACTGATTCTCAAAAACGGAGCAAAACCAGGTTTTAAAGAAGTAAAAGGGTATAATAACTCCATTTGTGTTTCAACTAATAATGTTGTAGTTCATGGTGTCCCAACGAATTATAAGCTTAAAGCAGGGGATGTTGTTGGAATTGATTGCGGAGTTTTCTATAAAGGTTTTCATACGGATATGGCCGAAACGGTAAGAGTTCAGAATTCAGAGTTCAGAGTTCAGAACGACGAAGTAGGGAAATTTCTTAAAACAGGAAAAAGGGCACTTGATGAAGCGATCAAAATGGCGAAGGCAGGAAATAGAGTTGGTCATATTTCAAAAACTATTCAAAGCATAGTTGAGAAAGAAGGGTATTCGATTGTTCGATCACTTGTCGGGCATGGGGTGGGAAGAACTCTTCACGAAGAACCAGAAGTACCGGGTTTTCTTGGGGTTGATATAAAAGAGACGCCCGTTCTTAAAGAGGGGATGTCAATTGCTATTGAGGTTATTTACAATATGGGAAAAAGCAATGTTAAATATTTAAACGAAGACGGCTGGACAATTGCAACCGTTGATGGAAGTATTTCCGGGCTTTTTGAAAGAACAATTGCCATAACAAAAGGGAAACCATTAATTTTAACTCAATAGTTGTTCTTTGAGTGTAGATTTGCTATAATTTAAACTCAAAAGGCAAAAGTTAAAATTCAGAATTGAAAGTTAAAATTCAAAAGTTTCAACTTTTGAGTTCACTTTTGATTTTTTCATTTTGACTTTTGAATTTTTTTTATGGTTCATCAGGGATCTTTTGAGGCAGATGGAGTTGTCAAAGAAGCATTACCAAACACTCTTTTTAGAGTAGAGCTTGAAAATGGGGATATAGTTCTTTGCCATCTTTCGGGCAAGATGAGGATGCATTTTATAAAAATTTTACCTGGAGATAAGGTAAAACTTGAAATGACTCCATACGATAAAGCAAAAGGCAGAATTACATACCGTTATAAATAAAATATTAAATATAAAATATAAAAAATACATATGAAAAATAAAAAATATTTAATATTTAATTTTTGATTTTTAATATTTCTATGAAGGTACAGGCAAGTGTCAAACCAAGATGTATGAAATGTAAGGTAATTAGGAGACGAGGCGTTGTCCGTATTGTTTGTGAAAATCCAAAACACAAACAAAGACAAGGATAATTATGAGAATTGCAGGAGTTAATATTCCGGATGAAAAAAGAATAGATGTTGCCCTATCGTATATTTATGGCATTGGCAGAAATAATGTTTTAGGAGTTCTTAAAAAAGCAGAGGTAGAGGCATCAAAGAGAACCAAAACCCTCTCTGAGGAAGAGCAGAAAAAAATACAGAAAGTTTTAGAAGTTTATAAATTGGAAGGAGATCTTAGAGCGGAAATATCCGCAAACATTAAAAGACTTAAAGAGGTCGGATCATATAGAGGTTTTAGGCACAGTAAAAATCTTCCTGCAAGAGGACAGAGAACAAGATCAAACGCTAGAACTAAAAGAGGCAAGAGAGTGACTATAGGAGCAATTAAAAAAGAAGTAGCAGCAAAAATGGGAATTGTAACCGATAAAAAATAGAATATGGCAGAAAAAACATCAACCCCGATTAAATCGGGATCAAAAATATCAAAAACATCGCCAATCAAAACCAAAAAAAAGGCTGGAGTTGTAGTTTCTGAGCATGGACGGGCGTATATTACTGCAACCTTTAATAATACATTAATCACAATTACAAATAGAGAAGGGGATGCAATTTCCTGGGGATCTTCGGGGTCCTCGGGATTTAAGGGGACAAGAAAATCTACTCCATATGCTGCAACAATCGCTGTTGAGAACGCCGTTAGAAAAGCCGCCGAAAAAGGCTTAAAAACCGTGGATGTTTATATAAAGGGTCCGGGAGGAGGAAGAGATTCGGCCTTGCGGGCAATAAGAACAGGCGGCTTATCAATTTCTTTAATCTCGGATATTACGCCTATTCCGCATAATGGTCCAAGACCAAAGAAAAAAAGGAGAATCTAAAGGAATTATGGCTAGATATACAGGTCCTAAACATAGATTAGCAAGACGAGAGGGAATAAATATATTAGACAAAAACTCTGCAAGTCTTAAAAGACGCCTTAATATTCCTCCGGGGCAGCACGGCCGAAAAAGACATAAGAGGCTTTCGGAATACGGTCTCCAGCTTAGAGAAAAACAAAAAGTTAAGGCAACATACGGAATTTTAGAAAGACAATTTAAAAGATTAATAAACTCGGCATCCGGGAGAAAAGGAGATACGGGAGAAATTCTAATGTCTCTTCTTGAAACAAGACTCGATAATGTTGTTTATAGACTTGGACTTGCAAAGACAAGAACAATGGCTCGCCAACTCGTTTCGCATAGGCACGTTCTTGTTAATGGAAAAAAGGTGGATATTCCTTCCTACTCAGTTAAGATAGATGACGTAATTTCTCTTTCTCCAAAAATTAAAAAAACGGCAAATGTTTCAAAAATTTTAGAAGAGAAAAATAACGAAATTTTATCTTTTTTGGAAAAAAAAGGAGACTTAGGTAGATTAGTAAGATATCCTAAAAAAGATGATTTACAGGTACCCTTTAATTTACAACTGATCATTGAATATTATTCCCGATAGTGTTAGAATACTTTTTTATGCTTGATCCAATTCTAAAAATAAAAGAAGAAAAGATAGAAAAAGACTTTGGAGAATTTATAATTGAGCCGCTTGAGCCTGGATACGGTCATACTTTGGGAAATGCTTTAAGGCGGGTTCTTCTATCATCCACTCCTGGAGCAGCCGTTACATCTGTTAAAATCTCAGGGGTGAGACATAAGTTTTCTACAGTACCCGGTCTTAAGGAGAATGTTGTTGATCTTCTGCTTAACATAAAAGGTTTAAACCTTCGCTTGTTAGATTCAAAAACCACAAGTACGATTAAGCTTTCCGTTAAGGGTCCTAAAAAAATTACAGCTTCGAGTCTTGATCTTCCGGAAGATGTAGAGATGGTAAATAAAGATCATTATTTGGGATACTTAAGCGATAAAAAAGCAAAGCTTGATATGGAGCTAACCGTAGAAAAAGGGCTAGGATATTCCTTGGCAGAAGAAAGAAAAGTTTCAACAGTGGGTGTTATTCCAACCGATGCAATTTTCACTCCTGTTAGAAGAGTAAATTATGAAGTGTCTGCAACTCGTGTCGGAAGACAGACAAATTTAGACAAACTGATACTTAAGATATGGACTAACGGTGCTGTTTCTCCTAGAGCCGCGCTTGAGGAAGCGGGAAGAATTCTTGTTTCTTATTTTTCCCAAATCTTTCAACCCAAAGCAAGCCCTTCGCAGGTGAGTTCTTCTTCTGTGCCCTCTATTGCGGAAAATGTTCTGCGTTTTACAATTGATGAATTAGATCTTCCAACCAGAATATATAACAGCTTAAGAAACGGAAAAATAGAAACTTTCTCGGATCTTCTCGCTGTTTCAAGAAAAGAACTAATGTCTATGAGGAATATGGGAGGTAAATCGATTGCGATTATTCAAGATAAGCTTAAAAGCAAAGGGATAGAGTTACCAGAATAAAAATTTCTAAATCCTAATTTCTAATTTCTAAATGGTTCGACAAGCTCACCATCCTGAGCGGAGTCGAGGGACAAATCCCAATTTCCAAATCCCCCAACTTTTAAAATTACGTCAGGATTCAGTGAGGATCAATTAGTAATTAGGTAAATTTTAAAATTATGAAGAAAAATGTTTTTGGCAGAAGGTTAAAAAGAGACATTAAAGAAAGAAAAGCTTTGTTTAAAAGCTTAATATCTTCTCTGGTTCTTAAGGAGAGGATTAAAACAACAGAGGCCAAGGCAAAAGCCATTAAGGGAGATGTTGATAAACTTATTACGAAAGTTAAAAAGAATGAAAACTTCGCCCGAAGATTTCTTACAAAATCTTTATCGCCTGTTGCTTTAGAAAAATTAATCAGGAAGGTTGTTCCAAGATTTAAGAATAGAAAAAGCGGATACACAAGAATAATAAGACTTGGAAAAAGAGTTTCCGATCACGCACCGATGGTTATAATGGAATGGGTAGAAAAAGAAGTTCTAGGGGAAGCTGAAAAAGAAGTTCCAAAAAAGTCCCGCGAAGCGGGATCTGGCTCCGCCAGACAAAAAAAAGAAAAAACGCCAAAGCCCGCAAAAAGAGTTTCTAAGAAAATAACAAAGAAATAGAATATGGATAAAACAACTAAACCTACAAAAGCCGCAGATATTAAAAGGTCATGGCATCTGATAGATGTTAATGGAAAAATATTGGGTCGAATTTCTTCTGAAATTGCCAAACTTCTAATGGGAAAGTCAAAGCCCTATTATGTTAGAAATTTAGATTGCGGAGATTATATTGTTGTAATAAATGCTTCGGGCGTAAGCGTCACCGGAAAAAAAGAGACAGATAAAAAATATTACAGACATTCAGGATACCCGGGAGGCTTTAGGGCGCAGACTTTTAAAGAACTTAAAGATTCAAAACCGGAAGAAATTATCCGCCATGCTGTAAAAGGAATGTTGCCGCAGAATAAACTCAGAGATAGAATGCTTACAAGACTTTTTGTGTACAGAGATGAAAGTCATCCTTATACCGATAAATTAAATAAAAATTAAACTATGCCAAGAAAAAAAATAGAAAGCGGGGAGGAAGAAGTAGTTCAAAAAAAATCTAAAGAGTTTATTTATGCTGTTGGAAAAAGAAAGGAAGCGGTTGCCAGAATAAGACTTTATCCAAGCGCAAGTGCCGAACTAAAAAAAGGAGATATAATAGTAAACGGCAAAAAAATCGAGGAATATTTTTCAAGTCAAGTCCAAAAAGCAAAATATTTGGAGCCGCTTCATATTACTAATACCATTGGAAAGTATGCTTTTACTGTAAAAGTTTCAGGAGGAGGAGTAAGTTCCCAACTTGATGCATTGATTCTTGGAATATCCCGTGCGCTTTTAAGGCTTGACAGCGAAAAACACAGGTCGGTCCTTAGAAAAAAAGGATTTTTGACTCGTGATGCAAGAATTAGGGAAAGAAGAAAAGTTGGAATGGGCGGAAAATCAAGACGCAAGAGACAAAGTCCTAAGAGGTAGTTGGTCTTTCCCCTAATCTTCGGTCTCTTTGTGAAAAATCAACCAAAGCTTTTACAATATCACCAGTTCCGCAACTTGGAAAAAATTTTTCCAAGAAATATAATTCAGTCCCTTTGCCCGCAAGCCATCCTATGTCGGATAGTCTTTGTTCTCCGGATGTTCTGACTATTAAATCTGCGGGCGGAATTAATCCTCCTCCGTCTCGAAAACTGGCTACAATTTCCGGAGTTAACTTGACTTCAGGAGAAAGTTGTCTTGCTTTTTCCATCATTCTTAATTCTTGATCCTCTCCGCTAAATCCAACGGCTACATAAATTACTTGTCCGGTATTTTTCTCTGTTTCTTCTTCGGTTTCCTCAATAGATCTTCTTACATCGGGGTAATTATCAAAGATATCTTTTCTTCCAATATGGATAAATTTATTTCCTCTTGCTTTAAGATCCGGTTGAAGTCTTTTTATAGTTCTATGAAAAAGATTCATTAGATAATCAACTTCCTCAGGTGGTCTTCTGAGATTATCCATAGAAAGTCCCCATGCACCCACATAAGGAATGTGATCTGATAGTTCCGCTAAATCAGCAAAAGCCTGAACAATAACGTCAGCCCCTTTTTCGTGTCCTCTTTGAACTACACCTCCTGCAAACTTATCGGCCCAACGGCCATTTCCGTCAGGAATAATAAAAAGATTTCGAGGAAATTTACCTTTTTCTTTAATTTCTTTAAGCTTGGAGAAACGATCCCACATGCTTTTTCTTGATTCAGAAGAGCGGTCGTGGGTAAATACAATGCCTCCCTTTTGTTCAGCGCTTAGCATAATAAAAGGTAATTTTACCTCATGAGGAAAATAAATGCAAACATAGGACACAACTCTTGCGAGTCGAAATGTCGGGGTGCGGAGAATCGAACTCCAACCACACGGCCCCCAGCCGCGCATTCTACCGTTAAACTACACCCCGTTTCGTCGAAGGCGAAAAATGGCAACTAGCTGTTAGTCTCTAGTCTTTAGCAAATGACCAATGACAAAAGACTAAAAGCTAAATTGGTCGTTAGTCTTTAGTCTTTGGATGCTTATTGTTAGATAGAGATTTAATTAGTGAGTTAAGCTCTTTTCCTACTATATTACATTTTTCAATAGATAAATCAATATCTACTTTAAATAATTTCTTTGCAATCTTTAGTCCAGCAGCTGTTTCGTATAATGATTTCAGCGAATTGCGTAAATAACTTTTAAATTCAATATCGCCTAATCCGCCAGACCCCTCTGCGATATTTAACACTATTGAGGTTGAAGATCTTTTAAGCTGATCTGTTAAGGCATATTTCTCATCATCTGGCAACATCCTGGTTAATCTATATATTTCTTCAACTAAATCAATTGAGTGTTGATAAACTCTTAGTTTTTCAAATCTATACATCTTTCTAACGACTAGAGACGAACGACTAGCGACTAACTTGCTTCTTGTATTTTAGCATAACAATGTTTACAATTGAAACGAAAATGGCCAAACATCAATCCTCCCAAAAAACACAGCCAAACGGTCCTACGGAATCTTCGAAAAAACTTGACGCAATAAACCTTGCGATGGAGCAAATAGAAAAACAATATGGAAGAGGTTCTATTATGCGATTTGGAGAAGGGGGTCAAAGGTTTGATGTTTCTGTTATCTCAACCGGTTCCCTCCCCTTAGACTTAGCACTTGGTGTAGGCGGAGTGCCAAGAGGAAGGGTAATTGAAATTTTCGGACCTGAGGCATCCGGTAAAACAACTATATGTCTTTCCATAATCGCCCAAGCACAAAAGAACGGAGGAGTCGCGGCGTTTATAGATGCAGAACACGCAGTGGATCCTCTTTGGGCAGAGCGAATCGGAGTAAAATTAAATGAGCTTTTAATCTCCCAACCCGATACGGGAGAGCAGGCGCTTGAGATTGCCGAAAGTCTTATTAGATCCGGCGGTGTGGATGTTTTAGTAATTGACTCTGTTGCGGCACTGGTTCCTCGGGCAGAAATAGAAGGAGAAATGGGAGATGCAATGATGGGACTTCAGGCACGTTTAATGTCGCAGGCTTTAAGAAAGTTAACCGGTGTAATTTCCAAATCCAAAACAGTTGTTATTTTTACAAATCAGTTGCGCCAAAAAATAGGAGTTATGTTTGGAAATCCCGAAACAACAACAGGAGGTCTCGCTTTAAAGTTTTATTCATCAGTAAGAATTGACGTAAGGAAAATAGAGTCTTTAAAAGATGGTGATAGGGTTATAGGTTCAAGGCATAGAGCAAAAATTGTCAAAAACAAAGTTTCAGCGCCTTTTAGAATTGCAGAATTTGATGTAATGGCCGACTCGGGAATATCAAAAGAAGGCGGGATTGTTGACGTAGGAGTTGAGATGGAAATTATTGGAAAATCTGGAGCATTCTTCAGATTCGGGGATTTAATGCTTGGGCAAGGAAAAGAAGCCACGAAAATGTTTTTAAAAGAAAAACCGGATATTGCAAAGAAAATTATTGATGAGATTATGAAGAAAAGCGTATCTGCCGGTACTCCGGTTGCTGTTGGAATAGAAGAAAAAGAAGCTGCTTAATGGATAAGTTTGACCCGCCTGCCGGCCCGCTTCGCGAGGCGAGCGAGGCAGGGAAGTTTTACAATAAGGCATTAAAATTCCTGTCCTACCGTCCCCGGTCGGAAAAAGAGATAAGAGATAAGCTTTTAGGAAAAAAGGCTTCTGAGGAAATCATCAATAAAATAATTTCAAGGCTTAAGAAAAATAATTTTTTAAATGACGAAGAGTTTGTAAAATGGTGGATCGAACAGCGAACAAGATTCAAACCGAGATCCGTAAGACTCATTAAAATAGAACTTAAGCAAAAAGGAATCGGTCAAGAACTTATCGACGAGACTATCGATCATTTACCATTGACGATTGACGATCTTGAGTCTGCAAAAAAACTTATAGAAAAAAGATTGCCAAGATATAAAAATCTTTCCCGGGAAGAAAAGTTTCAAAAAATTGCCCGCTTTCTAGCATCAAAAGGATTTGGCTACGACATAATAAAAGAAATTTTGAAAGAAATTTCATAGAGCTTTCTTTTATTCTTTTTCCGCAAAAGAACCAAAACTCTTTACAAAAACATTTATCTTCTTTTCTGCCGAGAAAAGAAGCAAAAGCTCTCGCCAAGCCTTATCTCATGCTTTCAGAATTAAACTCTCTTAACGGGAGATAACACCCTCTCCGCAATAAATGCGGGTTCTCCCTGTTGCGTTCGTTTAATCCTTCGCGCTTTCGATTTGCGGATTGGCGAACAAAATTTACTAATTGCTAATGGCTAGTTGCTAGTTGCTAAAATGTGGTATAATTTAAACAAGGCAATAGGAATTGTCAAAAAGAGGTTAATAGAATATGAGTTCAAACCCCTTAAAAGACAAAATAATAAAAATTTAATCAAACCGCGTCTGACGCGGTCTTCTATTGTCTTCAGTTATCAATACATTATGGCATCACAACAGAGGGATCTTATAGATCTTGAAAAAAAACTTTTAGAAAAAGAAGAGAGAATCGAGAAAGAAAAGCAATCTCTTGAGAGGCAGAAAGAAGAAATCTTAAGTCTTAAGAAAGAATATAGGGAAAAACTTTCCAAAACCACTTCGTTAACTTTAGAAGAAGCAAAAAAGGAACTTCTTGCCCAAGTTGAAGATAAAGAAGCACAGGAAGTAGCAAGGATTATAAGAGAGTCGGAAGAAGAAGCAAAAAGAACCGCAGATAAAAAAGCACAGGAAATACTGATAGACAGCATGCGCCATGGCGCGCTTAACTATATTGCAGAATTTACCTTATCTACTGTTAAAATTCCCGACGAGGACATAAAAGGCCGGATCATAGGAAAAGAAGGGCGAAACATAAGAGCTTTTGAGCAAGCGACCGGTGTTGATGTTGATTTGGACGAAGAAGGAGTAATAAGACTTTCATCTTTTGATCAGGTAAGGCGGGAAATCGCAAGAAGATCTTTAGATAAGCTTATTAAAGATACACGAATCCAACCCTTTAGAATAGAAGAAATTGTTGAACAGACCAGAAAAGAAGTCGAGAAAATAATGTTTGAAGAAGGAGAAAAACTTGCCCATGAAGTGGGAGTTTTTAATCTTCAAAAAGATCTATTATCTATTCTTGGACGTTTTAAATTTAGAACCTCATATGGACAAAATCTAATTGTTCATACTCTTGAGGAAACAAAAATGGGGATACATTTGGCTCATGAAACAGGGGCAAACGTTAATGTTGTCCGCCTGGGATGCCTTTTTCATGATATAGGTAAGGTAGTTGAGGGCGATGGAAGTCATGTAAAACTTGGGGGAGATCTTCTTAAAAGATTTAATATTCCGGAACCTGTTATTAATTGTGTTTTAGAACATCACGAAGACAAGCCTTTTTCTTCAATCGAATCAGTCATAGTTTATATCGCCGATGCAATCTCAGGCGCCCGACCGGGAGCACGTTACGAAGATGTAGAGGAGTATGCAAAAAGAATTAAAGGTATGGAAGAGATTGCAAAAAAATACGAAGGTGTGCAGGATGCATATGCTTTTGAAGCAGGCAGAGAGCTCCGAGTAATCATAGATCCGGGAAGACTCGATGATGCACAAACAACGATAGTTGCACAAAAGATAAGAGAAGAGGTAAGCCGATCGATGGCTGTCCCTGGAGAAGTTAAAGTCACCGCAATAAGAGAATTTAGAGCAGTCTCCTCGGTGTCCGATTTTCAATCGTAATTCTCATCTATAACAAAATTGATACTTGACAATGCCTCGTTTTAATTGTATTTTTAATCTAAATTCACAACATTTTGCCCGGAAGGAAGGTGATTAATTTTGACAAAAAGAGATCTCATAGAAATCGTTGCAAAAAAGGCAAACCTAACAAATAAAGCATCAAGAGACGCAGTCCAAGCATTCGTAGTATCTATTCGCGATTCCCTAAAAAGAGGAGAAAAAGTTGTAATAACTGGATTTGGAACTTTTAGCATAAGAAATAGAGTCGAGCGAGTCGGACGAAATCCAAAGACAGGAGAAAAAATTACTATATCATCCCGAAAGGCACCAGGCTTTACCCCGGGTAAAACTCTTAAAAGAGCAGTAAGATAAAAATATTTTTTCCACACCAAACTTCTTAGGCAGAGGGTTTGAATTTATTTGCTATAATCATATTATGGCCATAAGACTTCGGACGGCATTAAAAAATAGTAGGTCTAATTGCAATTTGATCTCAATTATTGTAAAATATCTAGGCTCTGGGGGGAAGGACCGCTACTGCTTTCACTAAACATGATTGCAGAGGAAAGTCCAGACAGCAGTAAGGAGGGGACGGAGCGTAAGCTCCGACTTTGATAGTGTCTAAGCTTTTTGCTCACATGTGAAGCTTAGAACAAGTCTTGAATTGACAAGACTTGAGAGCAACAGAGACGAGTGAGTGTGAAACGGGCAATCCTACCTGCTGCAACCTCAGAATGATGCGTTATCACCATCCTTACGGGAGCATCAAGTAGAGGGCATAGATAGATTGCGGATAATAACAGAATCTGGCTTACTCTCTCTCCAGAGCATTTTTAATCCTCGCAATATCTTCGGACATGGGGTAGTATTAAGCAGACTTAAGTCTAGTAGAAAATATATTCATTAGCTCGACAATTCCGACTCCCGTTTTAGCGCTTATGAAAGCAGGCGTAAATTCTTGAAATTTATTTGTTAGGCTGGCTTGGTCTAAAGCAGAGTTATTTTCAATCTTATTAAATACATACATAACATTTTCTTTTTCAATTTTTAACTCTCTAAAAATTTCCTCAACGGTTTTTATTTTTTCCTCCATTCTCGGGTCTGCGCTGTCAATTAAATGTACGACGAGGTCGGCATTAACAGTTTCAAGAAGCGTTGATTTAAAAGCATCAATTAGAATCGGTGGGAGATCTTTTATAAAGCCTATGGTATCCGATATGTAAATTTCATTATCTAGCCCCTTTAAATAGAATCTATTGACAGTGCTGTCGAGTGTTGCAAAAAGAGCGTTTGCTACAAAATCTTCCATTCCTGTAAGTCTATTAAAAAGAGTAGTTTTGCCTGCATTTGTATATCCGACTAAAGATATCGTAGGAAGACCGCCTTCCCTCCTGCGGTCAATTTGATCTTTCTTTATCTTAGACAGAAGAGTAAGTTCTTCTTGAATTTTATTTTTTTCAGCATTCCAGTGCCTAAGCATAAGCTCTGTATTAGTTTCTCCGACTCCTCGAGCTCCTATTCCTGCTGCCTGATCGGACATTTCCATACCCATGCCGTAAATTCTTGGTCCCATTTGCCTCATTTTTGCAAATCTTATCTGGAGCTTTGCTTCGGAAGTTTTTGCATGTCTTGAGAAAATTTCCAGAATTAGACTTACTCTGTCCCAAACAAGGATTTTGGGATTCACATCTACAAACTTTAAATATAGTTCATGCAGTTGTCCGGGTTTAATGGCGACATTTATAACTACTATATTAATATCTTTTTCGGCAATTATCTTTTTTGCTTCTTCTACTTTGCCGGGCCCAATAAAAGTGGTAAGGCTTCCCCTGGTTTTGTTTTGAACAAGCGCTGCGTATACTGTCCCGCCAAGCGTCGTAACAAGAGATTCTACTTCCTCAAAGTCTGCGATCATAACCTCTTTACTTTCAAAAGGATCGGAAAGGCCGATAAGCATTACGCGTGGAATTTGTCTCGTTGCATACATAGTTTCTTATTATACTATTTATGTGGTAAGTCCATAAGGCCTTTGCGCTATCTTACTTTTTATTTTGTATTCTATATATAGAATGTTAGATTTAAAAGTAAAAAGGTTAAAAACCCTAAAGGGAAAAACAATCGGGCTTATAGGTCGTGAAAAGATAGCTCCTGTAGTTTTTGAAACGCGCTTTGGAATTCACACATTTGGTTTAAAATTTCCTATAGATGTTTTAGTAACAGAATCTGGCTCACTCTCTCCCCAGAGACAAGTCAGGCTTGGCAGAGCATTTTGTCCGTTCGACTTCGCTCAGGATAAAATTTTAGTTAGCGGAACATAGAATTTTATATTCGCAGTTTTTACATAGTATATTTCCTGAACATTTAAAATCACTTTGTTCAATCTCCGTAATTTTTTCAATAAGACTGTTTTCAAGCGCGTCCAAGTCGTCTTTTGTAAAAGTCATAGACTTTTTGCTATTTCCGTCAAGAAAATAAAGAGTTAGCGTAATATCTTTTGGGTCGCGGTTTAAGACTTCATCTTTTATTCTTGTTGCCGCAAGCGCATACATTGCAAGCTGAAGTTCGTGTGCCTTTTTCGCTTTTGGATTCTCGGCACCCGTTTTGTAATCTATGATTTCAATGCCTTTGTCTTTAAGGTCTATGCGGTCAATCTTGCCAAAGACTTTTACACCGTTTTTTAAATTAAAAGAAAATGATTCCTCAAGTCTTAACGGTTTTATAAAAGGATTACAATTTTCTTCATAAAACTTTTCAAGCAAATTTTGGCCTTGAGAAAAACGTTCTTCCTCATGTTTCTTGCTATCGTATCCTTGCGAAATCCATTCTTTCGCAAGAAGATCCCAAAGTTTTTTAAGAGACGGTTTTTCTCCTTCCTGAATTTGTTTATAGAATCTGTACAAAGCATTATGAACAGAAATTCCAAAGCTCTGAACCGCTGCCGGAGGTGTAGGGATATTAAAAATAACCTTTGCTTTATAGTGCAGAGGACATATGTCAAACATTTGAAGATTTGAGAAAGTAATATAGCTTAATTTAAGAGGAGGCTTTTCTTCCTTTGTTTCCCCGTTTTCTTCATAAACCGAAAGCACTTCTGTTAGGGAAAGCTGTTGGGCTTTTTCTTTTTTCTCTTTCTCCACTTTTAAATTTGGGAGAGCTTCGTAGATAAAAGGCGAAAGTTTTCTGGGGCGTTTCCCCATCCCGTAATAATCCGAGTATGTAAAATATAATATATCCATAGCTCTGGTCATGCCAACATAAAAAAGCCTTCTTTCTTCTTCCAGATGAAAATCCCGATCTTTCTGCGCCTTTTCTTTAATAATGCTTTCGGGAAGAGGAATTTTTTCGCTTCTTTCCCGGGACGGAAAGCGGTCCGAGACAAGATTCACCAAGAAAACTACCTTAAATTCCAAGCCCTTTGAGGAATGGACAGTTAAGATATTAACCGCGTTTTTATCTCTTATATCTATGTCTGCGGCAATCGGACTGTCTCCCATTTGCATCATAAGCATGAGCCACTCAACCAAGGTAAATATATTTGCATCCGTTCGCTCCATCTCAAAATTTTTTATTCTGTCAAAGAATTTTGCAATATTTTGAATGCGTCGTTCTTCCTTTAAAGAATCCGAAGTTTTGAGCGTTTCAAAAAGTTTTGAATCAACCAAAAAATAATAAAGTATCTGTCCGGCAGTTTCTTTTTTGGTTTTTTCAAGATGGCGCTCTGCCATTTTTTTGAAATCTTTAAGTTTTTCCTGGGTATCCGGTTTTAAAAAATTTAAATTTACATCGTCAAGCGCTTCGAAAAGTGAAAGGTTGTTTCTTTTTGCAAAATTAAGAAGAAAATTAAGCTCAATATATGAGATATTAAAAACATCCATAGATAAAACTCTAAAGAGGGAAACAGAATCTGAAAGATCGGTTAAAAAGGTGAGATATGCAATTAAGTCTTTTACTTCCTCCTGTTGGAAAAGATACCCCGGTCCTAAAAATTGATAGGGAATTCTGTGGCGGGCTAAAGCAGTGGTTATTCCCTGCGAGTGATTATTTGCGCGAACCAAAATTGCAATATCTCTGTATTCATAGGTTTTGGATAGAGTCTTTATTTCCAGGGCAATCTTGTCTGCCTCGTCTTCCAAGCGGATTTCATGGATAATTCTTATCTCTTCTTCGGGAGAGGAGGAATGGCTCTTAAGTTTTTTGTTAATATTTTCAACCACTTCAAGTCTGTTAGGATTATTGTTTTGAATAAGCCGATGAGACGCATTTAAAATTGTCTGGGTAGATCTATAATTATTGCTTAGAGTTACTATTTTTGCCAACGGGAAGCTTTTTTTAAACTGAAGAACGTTTGAAACCGCAGCTCCCCTAAATCTATAAATTGATTGATCATCATCTGCAACCACGGTTATATTTTTACTTTCCCTCTTCGAGTCTGAGCCTGAGGGCTCACCCCTCAGAGTCGAATGACCGGCAAGAATAATAGCTAATTCATTTTGGGCAAAATTGGTGTCCTGAAACTCATCGACTAAAATAAATTTAAACTGACCCTGATATTTTTTTAAAACATTCGGCCTTTTGCGAAACAGCAGTAAGATATTTGAGATTAAATCTGAAAAATCCATCAGAGATTCTTTAATTTTTAAATCTTCGTATCTCTTATAAGAATCTGCGAGTTCTTTATATTGCTGTCTTTCTTCTGAATTTTCTTGTGTTTTTGCCCACTTTATATATTCCTGAGGAGTTATGTCTTCGTCTTTGAGTCTTGAAAAATGAGTCAAAAGCGCATCCAGAAATTTTGTCGGGTTTGAAAGGGGCCTGAAGGTTTTAAGTCCTAAGTTAAAAATATTTTTTCGCATAAGAAGAACTGATTCGGCTTCGGAAATCAATTTGTATGAAGGGTCAAGTCCGATTGTGTGTGCCTCATCGCGCAAGATTCTGTCGCAGAAAGAATGGAAAGTGTGGATCCAAAGATTGGTATAGCCGTAGGGCATAAGAATATCAACTCGTTCCTGCATCTCATACGCCGCTTTATCGGTAAAAGTTAAAGCAAGAATGCTTGAAGGATTATAATTTTTGTCAACAATAAGATGCTTTATTCGCTCGGTGATAACGGTAGTTTTGCCGGTTCCTGCTCCTGCAATAATTAATAGAGGCCCTTTTTCGTGTCTTACAGCTTGAAGCTGTTCTGAATTTAAAATTCTTTCATCTGTCATGAGGGTATTTTAGCACAGCACTGATCACAAAAAAACATTACCCTTTGGTAAAGGATTCCGTTTTTAAAAATAATCGATCGACTTACTCAACAACTACTGTTCCGGTTTGAGCTGGATTTAGATGGTTATGATATTTATATGTTCCCGCCTTGTCGAAAACAAGCTGAACAGATGATCCGTCCGGGAATTCACCTAAGTTAAGAGGCGGATACACCTGATGGGTTGGGTGAACAGCAGAATTTACCGTTGCCGCCACTGCGCTTTTGTTAAGCCAGATAACTCTCGTACCGGTCTTTACAGTTACTGTTTTAGGATCAAAACCAGAGCTTGTTAAATTTATATTAACAATGGTTTCCTTTGGAACTGTTCCTCCTGTCCCTTGCGTAGAAGTTTCAGGCTGACTCGTCACATTTGACGGTTGAGCCGATTTATTACCTAATTTTCCCAAAACAACTACAACTGCGCCAATTAGAACTAAAACAGCTATTATTTTAACCAGCGTTTTATTATTCATTTAATAATTCACCTCCTTTTTTTGAAATTTGTGTTATCTCCTGAATTTCTTCTTCTTCGAGTGATCCCGCAGACTGTATTTTATTACCAAGCTGTAAGAATCCGCTTGTAACGTTGGAAAATTGGGAGGAAGCGTTGTTAATATGTTTTCCCAAAACTCCCATATTCTCCTGGACTTTTTCGTAGTCTATTTGAAGTGCTCGCAATAATCTTAAAACCTGCCTTGATCTTACCTCTATTTTTTTGCCTTCAAAAGAAAGAAGTATCGTTTGAAGATGAGCATACAAAGTATTTGGAGAAACAATATACACTCTTCCCTTTCTTGCGTACTCAATTATATCCTGCATATCTGCAAGCTCATAAAATACGGATTCACTTGGTAAGTACATTAATGCAAAATCCATTGTTCCTTCATTTGGGAGTATGTATTTTTTTGAAATCGCATCAATATGTCTCTTAACGTCCCGAACTAATTCTTTTCTAAAATCCTCTTTCTCTTTTTCAGTTTTTGCTTTTACCATTTTTTGGAAATTCTCCATTGGGAATTTGGAATCGATAGGTAAAATTCCGGCATCAGTTTTTATTGCCGCATCAACACGTTCCCCGGATTTAAACTGATACTGAAGATGAAAACTGTTTTTTGGAAACATCTGGGAAATTAAATCTTTTAAAACCTGCTCTCCGATATTTCCCCTAAGTTTTGGGCTTTTTAGAAAATCCTGAAGTTCCTGCATGTTTCGTCCGATCTCGCTCATTTGCCCTACTTCCTTTCCCACATCTCTTATAACTGCTGCTGCTTTATCCAATCGATCGTTTAGTTGTTTTGAATTTTCCTGAAGAGTCTTGACCATATTGGAAGAACTTTTAGCTAGTGCATCATTTAAAGTTTTATTCGTAGATTCCAAAGAGGATTGCATTGACTTAAGCCATTCCATTAGAGCTTGGTTATCCTGCGGTTTTTTAAGTTCGGAAAATTTTTTATTTAAAAAATAAAAAATAATTGCAAAACCTACAACAACGGCGGCGATTATGGACAGTTCATTTGGCATAAACTCTATTTTACCACAAAAATTATTATTTTAAATCTATGATACAATTGCGTTCAAAATGTCCAAAGAGATAGTAAGATTGCCGGGACTGGTTGATACACATGTTCATCTTCAAGAGCCTGGGGCGACTCAAAAGGAAGATTTTGAAACGGGGACTAGAGCCGCAATTGCCGGCGGATATACGACTGTTTTAGATATGCCAAACAATCCAAAACCTACAGTTACCCCAGACGCTCTCCAAAGGAAAATTCAACTGGCTGGAAATAGAATTTATTGCGATGTAGGATTTCATTTTGGCGGAAATAGAGAAAGCAGTCGGTATTTTGAAGAAGTGAAGAATGAAGTATTCGGTCTAAAAGTTTACATGAATCATACAACCGGATCGCTATTAGTAGAAGATCCGGAAGAACTTCAGACTATTTTTGCAAGATGGCCCAAAGGGAGAATCATCATGGTTCATGCGGAAGGAGAAACACTGAGAACTGCTTTAGACTTAGCTAAAAAAAATAGACAAAGACTTCATGTTTGTCATGTCAGTCAAAAACAGGAAATTGAAGCAATTAAAGAAGCCAAGGAAGGAGGCGCGCGAGTAACATGTGAGGTAAGTGCCCATCATTTGTTTCTGACAGAAAAAGATGTGCCTGCCCTTGGCGGATTTGGAATTATAAGACCACCTCTTGGAACCGAAAAAGATAGACAAGCCTTATGGGACAACTTAGATGTAGTTGATATTATCGCATCGGATCATGCCCCTCATACAAAAGAAGAAAAATCATCCGAAAAACCGCCTTTCGGCGTACCCGGACTTGAGACAACTTTACCGCTTTTACTTACTGCTGTTGCCGATGGACGATTGACCTTGGATAAACTTTTTCAGCTTACTTCATACAAACCAAGACTAATTTTTGGATTGATACCAAATCATGACACATACACAGAAGTAGATCTTAAAGAAAGTTATGTTATTGATTCCTCGAACCTTCAGACAAAAGCAGGATGGACTCCATTTGAGGGAGTAAGAGTTACTGGGAGAATAGTGAGAACAGTGTTGCGCGGGGATGTAGTTTTTGATGGGGAAGAAATCATGGAACCACCCAGAGGAAGGGTTACATATTCACTTTATTGATTTCTTAAATTTGTTATGTTATAACATGAACTTATTACTGCCCAAGCGGCAGTTTTTATGTATAAAGAGAGAATTAGTCCAATTCTTGATAGATTAGATTCCGAAAAGTGGCATGTTAGAACAAGAGAATTACTCCATTTATCAGAAATTTCTCCTTTAACTCTTAGAATCTTAGAACAATTTACATTTGGGCGAAAAAGGTTTACCGATGAAAGATTAAGAGTTGTGTTGGGAGGGGTAGAATTTGACAGCCCAGTCATAGTGGGAGCGGGGTGGGATAAAGCAGGAAGAGCAGTGAAAGGATTACATACATTAGGATTTTCGGGAGTAGAAGTTGGATCTGTTCTTGCATATCCTCAGCCCGGCAATCCGAAGCCGAGACAATTTATGATTGGACCAGGAGTTTCTTTAAATAGGCTTGGTTTTAATAGTCCGGGAAACGAAGCTGTCGCAAGAAATTTGAGAAGGTATAGAGGAAGCGGGATTCCAATTGGAATAAGTATCGGGAAAAATAAGGAGATACCCGATAAGGCAGCTCCGGAAATGCATGCCTTAATAGCAAAACATTTATATAAAGATGCATTCTATTTTGTAATAAATGTATCATCTCCTAACACTCCCGGGCTTAGAGACCTTCAAGATAAAGCGCCATTGACCGATATTGTTCAGGCGGTAAACCACGCTATGGATGAAATGGGAAGAAGAAAACCCTTGTTTGTGAAAATAGCTCCAGAACTTTCAAATGAAGCAGTTGATGATGTAATAGAAGTTGTAATTGATAACGGTCTTACGGGAATTATTGCAACTAGTACAACCGTTAGCCCCGATTTAAAAGCAAAATATGGTAAGCAATGGAGATACGAAGCAGGGGGACTAGCAGGAGATGATGAGGATTTTAGACGGAAGGCTACTGAAAAAGTAGCCCATATTTACAGAGAAGCAGGAGGCAGACTAGAAATTATTGGCATTGGAGGAATTAAAGACGCCAGAACCGCTTTGGAAAAAATTCAAGCAGGAGCAAAGGTAGTGCAAATTGTAACAGGAATTAGAGGGGAAGGGCCAACGTTACCGGGAAGAATCAATAGGGGAATCATCGATTATATGGACAGAGAGGGTGTTAAAGATTTAAGCGAGTTGGTTGGTATAAGAGCAAGAGATTATTAATAAAAATATAATTCTGGATTTGCGGTAATTTTGTTCCACGGAACCGGTTTATAATTGTAAAAGGCGGCGGAGGCGATCATGGCGGCGTTGTCAGTACACAGCCATTTTTCTGGGACGAAAAATTGAATTTTCAATTTTGCCCGCCCCGCTTCGCTTGTCGAGGCCGGGGAATTTTCAATTTTCAATTTAAGTTCGTCTCTTAATTTTTGATTTGCAGCGACGCCTCCACCTAAAAGAATGGATTTTACTTTATATTTTTGCGCCGCTTTTAGAGTTTTATAGATTAGAACATCAACAATTGCTTCCTGGACAGAAGCGGATATATCGGAAATTGTTTCATTGCTCAATTGTCCCGCCGCAACGGGATCCCGCATTTGCGGTGATTTCATTGTTTGAACTTCGCGGAAAACGGCAGTTTTCAAACCGCTAAAACTGAAATCGAAATCATTTGAATTGATCAAGGGTCTGGGAAATCTAAAAGTTTTTGGATTACCAGCTTTTGCAGCTTTTTCAATCGATGGCCCACCCGGATAGGAAAGATTTAAGAGCCTTCCGATTTTATCGAAAGCTTCGCCTGCCGCATCGTCTCTTGTTCCTCCAAGCCACTTTATTTTCTGATGATTTTCTATCAAAACCAAATCAGTGTGTCCTCCAGACACAATTAAAGCTATGGCTGGAAACTGAACATCGGCGGCAGAATTATGAATTTTGCCAATGAAATTGGCGTAGATGTGCCCAAATAAATGATTAACGGGAATAATCGGAATTTTATAAATATAAGAAAGAGTTTTTGCGGTTTCAACTCCAACTAAAAGGGAGCCGATAAGTCCGGGTCCGACTGTTACTGCAATAGCATCGATACTTGCCAGATTTATGATTGACGATTTACGATTTACGATTTTTTTCTTCGAAGACTTTGATTCAGAAAGTACCTGTTCGATCACGGGAATTATGTATTTAATTTGTTCTCTTGCGGCAGTTTCGGGAATAATCCCGCCTGTTTTTGAGTGGAAAGAAAGTGAAGAGGCAAGAACATTTGAGACGAGAGTTACTTTTTTATTTTTTGATTCTCCCTCAATTACCGCCGCTCCTGTTTCATCACAAGAAGTTTCGATTCCTAAAATTCTCATTCTTCATTTAAATATTATTTAAGTTAACTTTGTCTCCTTCTTTTAATTTATATTTATCAGAAAGTCCTGTGTTTATTTCCAAGACCATATTGGAAGGTTCTTTTGGTTTATAGATTAGAAGTTCATCGGTAGTTTTTTTTGGAGGCGTTACATTTTTATATATAGTTACTATTTTCCCGTCTTTAATAAATATAATATCGATTGGAAACTTCATTTGCTTCATCCAAAAAGAATAGTAATCCGGTTTATCGAAAGAGAAAAGCATTCCGGTATCTTTTGCTAAATTCTTGTATTTTGAAAGTCCAATCTCTTTGTCTTTGGGGGTTTTTGCAATATAAAGTTTAAAAGCATAATTATTAATTTTGGCAGTCGGAGATTTTTTAAAACTTTGCCAAACACCAAGTCCGATTAGGAAAATTGCCAGGACCAAGAAAACAGCTAAAATTTTATTCATAAAATATTTTCCCTAGAGATTAGTCTTGCTAATTTTGTTGTTGATTTGTTGTCAACTCTTTTTGTAACGATTTTCACTTTCCCATCTATCATTTTTGCCTGTCTTATTTTATGCGAAATATTCGGATCATCTTGTGTTGCTCCGATAAAATCAGGTTTTATTTGGGTTATAAGTTTATCATAATCCTTATCGGTTTTCATTAAGGGAAGCAGAATAACATAGCTGACTATAGAAAGAGCAGACAAGATTTGTGCTCTTTCTATTTGGTTATTTATCGGTCTATTTTTTCCTTTAAGTTTCCCAACCGCCTCGTCACTTTCTAAAAGGACAAAAAGAATATCGCCTAGATTTCTAGAGTTTTCTAAAAAATTAATATGACCTAAATGAAGAATGTCAAAGCAACCGCCGACCAAAACGATCTGCTTACCCTGTTGTCTTAGCTTCTCAGAAACTCTTATCGAACCTTCAACGCTTATTATTTTGTTCATTCCTTAGTTCCCCTTAAGTAAACTGCCTGCCAAGGCCTAAAATTTGAATCAAATCTGTCGGATATAATTACTTTTCCATTTTTCATTACCTGTCTTGTAAAGTAAACTTTTGCTCCCCGAGCTGCAAAATCAACCTGCTTTATCTGTCCTTTTGGTAAAGTCGGGTCATCCTGATAAACATCAGGTGGCGGGGGAGATTCGTTTGACACAACAGGCTTGCCGATAGTAACTTCTCTGCCGTCTTTTGTGCCATATAGTTCAAATGTCAGCCTGAGAACATTAGGATCAATGTAGGTTTGAATAAGAATATAGTTTCCGGTGTCATTTTTGAATTTTAGATCCACGCTTGGTACAAAAACTGTCGCATCAAACCCCGGAGGAGAATCCTGTTCATAATAGCCCACTCTATATGCATGGGCAGTCCTTTCTATAATAGGCAAGCCCGCATTTAAAAGGGCTCTGAAGAAAGTCGTTGAGACTTGGCAGACTCCGCCGCCATCTCCTAAAATAGTTTTTCCATTTTGTATAACGTATGCCTGCAGATAACCCGTGAAAGCCGAAATATCGCCAAGTGCTTTACCGAAAGAAAAAACTTCACCCGGGGGGATAAGGATACCATTTAGTCTTGTTGAGGCAAGTGAAATGTTATAAATTCTGTTTGGAATAGAATGCTGAAAAAGAGACGTTCCGCTTGCCAAAAGTTCTTTAATTCCTAAGTTATTTGCCTTGTCTGTTGTAATTTTAGGTTTTAAAATTTTTACAGGTATTTGGATTACTATTGTTTCGGGCTTAGAGGATGAGACAACTGCTAAAAATTTTGAAGATACTTGACTTTTAAGTTCTTCTATATCTACTGTCTGTCCGTCTTTGGATGGTTTAAAAACTGTAACTCTGCCATTTTGGAAAGTAAAAAGTGAATCAACGGGTTCTGCATGAAGTTTTTCTATAATAGGAGAAAGAGTCGCAATAACCTTACTGTCGGAGTAATGATAGGAAGCGGGCAAATCTATCCCATTTATGTAAGATTGGAAAATCAAGCTAATGTTAGTAATAGCATCCCCAGTTCTGCCAAGACTAAAAGCTTGCTTTGAAAGCAAAATATCATTGTATCCAAAATTTATTTCTCGGGCTGAGATAGTTGACGTACCAATGTCGCTTGTAAATACAAACTTTGTGTTCTGAATTTTCTCATTCTTTTTTGCAAAAAATTCTTTTACCTCTTCTTCTTTTTTACCGCCAAAATCAACTCCGCTTACCGAAACACCCGGATAGATAACATTTCTATGAAGACTTTGGAAAATGATAAAAGCAAAGCTTATAAACAGGAATAATCCAAGAAAAGCCCCCACTAGAAACCAAAACAAAACCTTTCCTATCTTGGGTATTTTTTTCAAAAACCTAAATTTAAAGCGTGGAACTTTCATTGATATGGGATCTGTTTGGTATTATACTATATTCATGGATGAAAATACTGTTTTTCGCAGTCCGCAAAATCCTAATCAGGAGACACAACCGAATCCACCTCAAGATCCTTCGGTGAGCCAAACTTCCCAAGTACGACAGCCGATTGCAGGACAGCCTCCTACGCCGCCCCTTCAAGAACAGGGAAGTCCTCCTCCTCAATCTTCTTCTCCCCTGGGAACAATTATTAAGGTTGTAATAGGCCTTCTCGTTGTTTTATTTTTAGCTTTTATTGTTTTTGGGCTTATTCTTCCACGGCTTCAAAAAAAATCTGACGGGAAAGCGGAAATTACCTATTGGGGGTTATGGGAAGATAGCAACGTTATGCAAGTTGCAATTGCCGATTTTAAAAAGCAATATCCAAACATTACGGTAAATTATGTAAAACAGGATATTAAGCAGTATAGAGAAAAACTTACAACGAGGATCCAAAACGATACGGGCCCGGATGTTTTTTTATTTCATAATACCTGGCTTCCAATGTTTTCAAACGTTCTTTTGCCGATTCCAAACAATATTATCTCAAAGCAAGATTTCAATTCTTCTTTTTATCCGGTTACACAGAAAGATCTAACAAAAGATGGAGCAATTTATGGTATACCCACCGAGATAGATACGCTTTCTTTATATATAAATGCTCAATTATTTCAGGCGGCGGGCGCAGAAGTTCCGGACAATTGGGAGGATTTTATAAGAGTTGCCAGATCTTTAACAGTGATAGATGAAAATGGAAAAATAAAAACAGCAGGCGCCGCACTTGGTACATTTGACAATATAAATCATGCCCCGGACATAGTGTCCCTTTTATTCGCGCAAAACGGTGCAGATATAAAAAATCTTTCTTCTACGGGAAAGAGCGCTGCCGACGCATTAACTTTTTACACAACTTTTTCAACAGGAAATCAAAAAATCTGGGATGATACTTTGGATCAATCCATGCTCGCTTTTGCAAAAGGGAATTTAGCGATGTATTTTGGATATTCTTGGGACTATTTTACAATAAAAGCCATAAGCCCCGATCTTTCTTTTCAGATTCATTCGGTTCCGCACTTGCCTGGAAGAAGTATGACAATAGCAAGTTACTGGGCAGCCGGAGTTTCTTCAAAAAGCAAATATCAGAAAGAGGCTTTATTATTTCTTGGATTCTTAGCAAAAAAAGAAACACAGGAAAAATTGTTTGCCGAGGAATCTAAAACAAGACTATTCGGAGAACCGTATGCAAGGGTAGATCTTTTAGAAAAATTAAAAGATAATACAGCAGTATATCCATTTGTTTCGCAGGGCAAAGACGCAACCTCCTCCTTTTTTGCCGCAGACACTTATGATAATGCCCTAAATTCGCAAATGAATAAATATCTTGGAGACGCGGTCCGTTCTATTAATTCAAATAACCCCTCATCACCCGAAACCGCGGTGTCTACCCTTACCAAAGGAGTTTCTCAGGTATTAAAACAATATGGACAATAGTCAAAAATTCGCGTCAAACACGACTGATGTAATTATAAAGACTCTTCTCTATAGCGATATTTTTGATTTCCCCCTTTTAGAAGAGGAGATATGGAGTTATCTTATTTCCGAAAAAAGAGTTAAGCAGAAGCATTTTATTGGAAAAATAAAAAAAATTAATTCTGTAGTTTTTCGAAAAAACGGCTATCTTTTTACATCGGGCAGAGAAGAAATTGTAGGAACAAGGATTAAAAGGATTAAAGAGAGCACAGTTAAATTAGAGATAGCCCGAGAAATTATAAAAACACTTTTTATCGTTCCTATGGTTCTTTTTGTCGGTATAAGCGGGAATCTTTCTATGCTAAATTCCGAGAAAAAAGACGATATAGATCTTTTTGTAATAGTCAAAAAAAATAGAATCTGGATAACAAGACTTCTTCTTATAGGGATACTAAAGTTAATGGGAAAGTATAGGAAAAGAGGGCAAAAAAATGTCTCGAACAAATTCTGCTTAAATATGTTAATCGATGAAACAAGCCTTAAATTGCCCTCAAACCTTCAAAATCTTTATACAGCCCACGAAGTGTCTCAGCTTATGCCCATAAGACAGAGGGGGGAAACCCACAAGAAGTTTATATCATCAAATTCTTGGGTGTTTAATTTCCTGCCTAACATAAGTGAGGAAATAAAACGAAGAAAGATAGAGGATCACAATGATAGTTTATTTGAAAAAACACTTTCTGTATTCCTGCTGGCTCCGTTTATTGAGTTTTTAGCTAGGGTCTTTCAGCTTTATTTCATAAACAAAAATTTAACCTCTGAGACTATCAAAGATAATTTTCTTGCGTTTCACCCAAGAGACTATAAATCGGAAGTCCTTTTAAAGTATAATAAAAGCCTCTTTAAATATGGGCTCTCCTAAAAAATTCAAAACCGCAGTCGTTGGTGGAACATTCGACCATTTTCATAAAGGACACCGTAAATTTCTAGAGCATGGTTTGTCTATTTCTCAAAAGTTGATCATAGGGATTACATCTGATGAGTATGTTAAAAATCTCAAAGCTCAAATATCAAATATCAAAAATACATATCAAAGCTCAAAGTCATTTGAAGTCTTTTCCACCAGAAAAAAAAGTGTTGAGGAATTTATCAAAAAAAATACTTCAGGAAAATATAAAATTGTAAAAATCGATGATATTTTTGGCACGACTCTTTCGGACGTCTTTATAGAAGTTATTATCGTTTCCAAAGAAACATTAAGAAATGCAAAAATCATTAATATTAAACGCAAAGAAAGAAAACTTCCTCCTCTTGAAATTATTATTCAAGATCCGGTTCTTGCAAAAGACGGAAAACCAATCTCATCATCAAGAATAAGAAAGGGAGAAATAGATAGGGAAGGAAAATTATATATCGACCCAGAGTGGCTTTCAAAGATTTTATATCTTCCGCAAGGCCTTCGGAAAAAGCTTAAGATTCCTTGGGGAAAAATTATTAAAATCGAAAATCTAGATTTTAAGAATAATCTTTTGGTTTCCGTAGGAGATGAAACGACAAGAGCTTTTAACAGAATGTCTATTGGGCTGTGTTTATCGGTAATTGATTTTAAAGTAGCAAGGAAAATAAAGTTTAAAGATTTAAAAGAATTGGGATTTTTAGGAAGTGAAAAAGTTTATAAAATAAAAAATCCCGCCGGATCTGTTTCGGGCAAATTATTTAAATTGGCAACGGATCTATTTGAAAATATAGATTATAAAGATCACAGAATTATTCAAATAGATGGGGAAGAAGATTTATCTGTTTTGCCCTTGATTCTCACATCCCCTTTGGGTACAAATATTTTCTATGGGCAGCCGGGTAAGGGTATAGTCAGAATTATTGCAGATGAGCAAATCAAAGCAAAAATAAGATCTATGCTTAATCAATTTATTACTAGAGGTTATTGACAAAAACTTCAATTTCCTATAATATTTGCTTTGATTTGTAAAACATCCCTCAGTTTTAAATATAGCCGAGGGATTTTATTTTAAGAAGAAGATATGGACGATAAAAAAATATATCTAACAAGAGAAGGACTCGGAGATCTTAAAAAAGAATTCGAAGATCTTTCTAAAATTAAAAGACCGGATGTATTAACAAGAGTTTCTCAGGCAAGAGATTTAGGTGACCTCTCGGAAAATGCCGAATATGTTGCAGCAAGGGACGAGCTCGCTTTTATAGATGGAAGGTTGGATGAGCTTGAGGAACTTCTAAAACAGGCCGTTGTTATAAATGGTGGAGGAAAACCGGGAAGTATAGTAAAGCTAGGTTCAACCGTAACTCTTCATGTAAAAGGGAAAAAAGAAATCTTTACGGTGGTTGGTGAATGGGAAGCAGATCCTAAGGAGCGAAAAATTTCTCACGAATCCCCTTTGGGGAAAGCACTTATTGGAAAAAAAGTAGGAGAAAAAGTCGAAGTAGAAGCCCCGGCAGGAAAAATCTCCTACTCAATTACATCTGTTCATTAAGCCTCTTAAATAATTTTAGAAAATAAAGATCTTAAAATAGAAAAAGTTCTGTTTGCATCTTTCTCATTTACTATTAAGGTTAATTCTTGGTTGGTTGAGACAACTTCAATAATGTTTATTCCTTCCCAAGCTAAGGATTTTAAGAAAAAATAAAAAATTCCTGGAGTTCCTGCCGCCCCTTTAGGCAGGCGAATTGTTATGGCAGACATTTTCCCAAACTGTTTAGTTGATATACCATCTTTTAGAATTTTCCTAATCTCCTTTTTTAAGTTCGTGCTGGCTATTATGGTTGTATCAAAGGCACCTTTTGTTATGGTCAAAAAATTTCCTTCACCTGCTAATTTAAGTATAGCTTGAAATTTGTCTTCTAATTCTTTTGAGTTTCCTAGATTAATAAGCATTAAATTAGATCTTAGGATCATATCAGGAGGAGTTTTAAAGATGTTTTTGGTGGAATATTTAGGTTTAATCTTGTTGGACAGTCTGTTAAGCGCCATAATTATGGCAGAATCACTCACTTTTTTTATAAGCATTTCTTCAACCTCTGGTTTTATATATCTTGCCAGAGAAGAGTTATTAATAATTCCTTTTGACATTGCCTCGGCTAAATAACGAGATCTGCCGACTATTTTTCCTACAGCTTCAGGTACGGTGACCATATGTTAAAATTTTAACATAATTTGTTAAATTTGTAAATATTTTCTAAAAATTGACAAATTATCGTTGTAGACTAAAATAAGTCTAAGGTGCTACAATGATAAATGTGGAAAATCATAGGGGAATAAAGGATGGAAATATGCGAAATCCTCATGCCAGAAGAGAAGATCCATTAGATCAGAGAATCAAGAATCTTATACGGGAGCAAGCATTTAGTACCGAAGGAGGTAGGGAAATGTTTGCTCGATCAAGACAGCTTTTGGTGGATTATTTCAAAAGTTCTCTAAGTGCCTTAGCAGATCCTGTTGCAATCCACGATATCACTCAAGTACTTCTTCATGAATTAGCCAAAGCTACAAATTCAAGAATTGTAGATGGCGAAGAGAATTTAAAAGATGTGAGAAAGGAATCCCCTTTTTTCGTAATTTCTAATCATTACAGCGGTTATAAGCTTATGGATATAGAACAGACAGAACTAGGATTGGATCTTGAGGAAATCGATGATGTAGTTCCTTTCCCATTTTTCTACGCGCCCATTGCACCTGTGGCCGATAGACTTGGGGATCTACTGTATGATGCTCATCTCGAACTTCCGGGTTCTTTGGGCAAAATTCAAGAAGAAGCTGGATTATTGGTTGTCCCCAAAGATGATGGATCCTTTGGGGCTATCAGATCGAGAACTCAAAAGATTTTTTCCAGAAGGTCTAATTCTATGGTTGTGATTTTCTCGGAAGGAGAAACCTCGGGAAAAAGGAACAAAGGGGGGCCTTATGATCTTGTTGAATTCCATGGAGGATCTTTTGCAATAGCAGAAGAACTAGGAATTCAAGTTCTACCGGTTTGTCAGTATTTTAATCCAAAATCTGGTTTTGAAGTAGGAATTTTACCTCCCTTAAATTTTGTAAATCCTCCAGAAGCAAAAGTCGAAAACAAAGATGCCAGAATAGAATATTTTGATAACATCGCTCAGCAGACAAGAGAGAAAATGCAGTCTTGGTTAAATACTCGCAAAGCCGGGATTACGGTGTAGTTATGCTTTGGGAAAATAAAGTTTAACTCTCTCTCTCAGCCTCCCCTTACATATATTTATTCTGTTATGCTAGAATAGCCCCACTTATGATTGAGGCTCTTTATGATATTAAAACTAGGAGTATTGGAGAGCTGGATATAGGAAGCAAAGACCTTGATAGAAGTCCATCTAATGCATTTTTAAGATACCAACTTTTACAATTCGAGCCATTTTTTGATTTAGAAAGAGGTGCATGGATAGAAAGCATATGGTATCCGAATAACCCGCGGACATATAATTTACCTACCGCGGCACTTCTGTATGGGATAATAGCAGATTCACTTTTTCGTCCTGAGATTGTCGGAGATAAATATAAAAGGCTTGTACAATCTGAATTTTATAGTGAAGAAAAATCAAGATTTTATACATCATATATAGATGAGCCTGGGTTTTTTTCAGACCACGAAACTTCTTTCGTTCAACATCTTGGGTTAATTGCATTAGCATTAGTTGATCGTAATCAAGCACAAGTAAGATGGAAAGAGCTACGAAATTCGAACCTTTTTGATAAAGAAAGTGGTGTATGGTTTGAGCAAAGCTCTAGTGGACTTAAGCCTGGCGGAATTAAAACAACAATGTCCGGATTGTTGGCAGAAGCTATCTTTGATAAAGATATGGCGGAAAAGAAATTTGAAAAGCTTATTGCAAGTGACGAGGAAAGAAATCGTAAGAAAAAAATAATTCAAACAAATTCTGTAGAAGTCGGAGAAAAAGTTTATATTAGAACTGAAGAAGAATTATTAGATACTTTTCTCACGTCAATATTTGATTGGGAGAGAGCAAGAAGTTATTTTGAGAATTTAAGCAGCAGTTTGTTATTTGATCCAAAGCAACAGCTCTGGTTTAGATGGGTACAAGAAAATGGTCGTGGAGACTTGTGGGCTGTTAATGTCTGCGACTCGGACACTCAGTTACTAAGCGTAATTGTAGAGCGTATTTTTGAAAGGAGATCATAGATTTACTTCAAATCTGGAATCAATAACCAGCATATATCTGTAATTTAACTTCAAATAGCTGTATAATAAGCTTATGTTTTGGGCGGATATCAAAAATTCTGAGTTGACAATTTATGTATGGATAAGATACAATAATTGTTGATATGAGCACAATTAACATTTCTTTACCAAATTCATTGTATGAAGATGCAAAAAATACCGTAAGCAAAATGCGTTACGCATCCATGAGTGAGCTTATTAGAGATGCATTGCGTAGAATTCTTTATCAAGAGACCGCTTCGGAAGAATATTTTTCAAAGGATTTTGAAGATAAAGTTTTAAGAAGGGCGAAAGAGCCCTATGACAGCGATATTGTTTTTGAAACAGAGGAAGATTTAAGAAATTATTTCTTAAACCTTAAATTACCCGCTAAAAGAAATAAAGCTTGATGATAAAGATACGAACCTCCGGAGATTTCGATAAAGATTATAGAGAATTAACTAAAGAAAACCCAGAAATAAAAGTAGAAGCTGCGAAAAGAATTATCTTATTTTCGCAAAACCCATTAGATACAAGACTCAAGAATCATAGACTTACAAGACGACTTAGAAACAAATGGGCATTTTGTATAGCAGATGATATAAGGATTATTTACGAATGGAGAGGAAAAACCACAGTTCGTTTCCTGACTATTGGTAGGCATGATAAGGTTTACAAAAAAGGATAGTGCTATAATTACTTCATGTTTTGGGCGGATCAACTTCTTAAAGACAGAAAAGGATCAGAGTGGGTAAATGATGCTTGGACTCCATCAGGAATTATTCACATGGGTGGACTTAAAGGGCCTGTTATTCATGACGTTTTGTACAAAATTCTAAAAGGGCAAGGTAAAAAAGTTAAATATACTTTTGGATTTGACGACATGGATGCAATTGATGGTTTGCCCAAACAGCTATTAAAATCCCACGAGAAACATATGGGAGTTCCTATTTGCAATGCTCCAAGTCCTGATGGAAAAGGCTCATTTGGGGATTATTATGGCAATATGATGCGTGATTTGTTTGAGAAGCTTGATATCGAAGCGGAAATTTATCTCGCATCTGATTATTACAAAAAAGGAATTTACAACAAAGCAATTGAGTTTGTTCTAAATAATGCCGACAAAGTCCGCAAAGTTTATTCGGATATGTATAAAAAACCGATCGCAAAAGATTGGTTCCCTCTTCAAATTGTTTGTCCAAATTGCGGTAAAGTCGGCACTACTGAAGTTACCGCCTGGGATGGAGAAGAAGTTTCTTTTATTTGTAGAAAAGATAAAGTTAAGTGGGCCCAGGGCTGTGAATTTACCGGCAAAATGCCCCCTTTTGATGGAGCAGCTACAATGCCTTTTAAAGTAGAATGGGCGGCAAAATGGTGGACTTTTAATGTTACTATTGAAGGAGCAGGAAAGGATCATGCATCAGCGGGAGGAACATACGATATTGCACGAAAAATCTGCAAGGATGTGTTTGACCAAGAACCGCCCCTCGCCCTTCCATACGAGTTTTTCCTAATGAATGGTAAAAAAATGTCATCATCAAGAGGTCTTGGGCTTACGGGAGAGGACTTGCTTGAAGTATTGCCGCCCCAAATTGCTAGATTTCTTATGATTAAAACGCCGCCGAACCAAGCAGTCGAATTTAATCCAAACAAAACACTTATTATTCCAAAACTTTACGATGATTATCAAAAATCAGCAGAATCCAACGAAGACTATCTCAGGCGTTCATACAATTTCTCTCAAATAAAAAAAGAAAAGAAACCTCCCAAGACTCGTTTTCTTGTTCTGGCGCAGTTTGTACAGATGCCCAATATGGAAGATAAAATAAAAAAAGAAGGATTGGCCAATTGGGCAAGATATGCAAGAGTTTGGGTAGAAAAATATGCGCCTGATGATGTAAAATTTGAAATTCAAAAAAAGATTCCAAAAGAAGTAGAAAAACTAAATACAAAACAAAAGGAATTTCTTAAAACAGTGGCAAAGGAACTTAATAAAAAATGGGAGGCAGAGGAATTTCAGAGAAAACTTTATGAATGGGCAAAAGAATTAGGTATTTCCTCAAATGAAGCATTTCAGGCTTTGTATATCCCGCTTGTTGGAAAAGATCACGGACCTAGGGCAGCCTGGTTAATCTTGGAATATAAAGAATTTGTCCAAAAAAGATTTATGGATGTATCTTCCGTATAGTCTTAAATGAAAAAGCTTCTTATCGCGACAAAAAATCAGGGAAAGTTAAAAGAGATTTTAAATTTTCTCTCGGATCTTCCGTTTCAGACAGTTTCGTTATCAGATGTTGGAATTGGAGATGAATTTGAAGAGAAGGGTGGGACTTACAAAGAAAATTCTCAGAATAAGGCTATTTTTTATGCGAAGAAATCAGGACTTCCAGCTATTGCAGATGATGGAGGAATAGAAATCGATGCGCTTGGCGGAGCACCCGGAATAAAAAGCAGAAGATGGTTAGGGCACGAGGCAAGCGATGAAGAGTTGGTTGAACATATGATAAAAATTTCTAAAAATCTGCCAAAAAATAACAGAAAAGCGTTCTTTCGTACGGTTGTATCTCTTGCCCTGCCCAACGGTAAAGTTTTTAGTGTTGCAGGAGAAATTGAAGGGATAATTTCAGAAAAACCTCACCTAAAGCTTTTAAAAGGGTATCCTTATCGATCTTTTTTTTATCTTCCAAAAATAAAAAAATATTATCATGAGAGCGATCTATCAGATAAAGAACAAAAGTTGTATAATCATAGGTACAAAGCCGTCCAAAAGCTTATCCCAATAATAAAAAAGGAATTAAGAATTAGGATTTAAGAATTAAGAAAGGGGTTTATGTTGGATATTAAGTTTATTAGGGAAAATCCAAAATTTGTCAAAGAAAAATCCAGACAAAAAGGCTATGACGTTGATGTGGAAAAACTGTTAAAAGTCGATGAGGAGAGAAGAAAATTAATCGAAGAAGTAGACCAAATCCGCTCCTCCCGCAAAAAAGCCGCAGACGAAAGAGACGAAAAAAAAGGCCAAGAAATCAAATTACAGCTAAAATCTAAAGAAGATAAGCTAAAAAAATTACAGGAAGAATATTATGTTCTCATTCGAGAAATTCCAAATATGCCTACCGATGATGTGCCTGTCGGAAAAGATGAATCGGAAAATAAACCTATTAGAAAATGGGGAAATCCAAAGAAATTCGATTTTAAAGTAAAAGATCATCATGATCTTGGAGAAAGCCTAAGCATAATTGACACAGAAACTGCTTCAAAAGTCTCTGGTTCCAGATTTGGATATACGAAAGGAGAATTAGTTTTACTTGAATTTGCCCTCCTACAATTTGCATTAGATTTATTAACCAGAGAAACTGAATTAAAAAAAATCGCAAAAGATAACAATCCAAAACCTTTCATTCCGGTAATTCCGCCTGTCATGATAAAGCCACAAGTCTATGATCAAATGGCCAGACTCGAACCCAGGGAAGAAAGATATTACATAGAGAAAGACGATCTATATCTAATAGGTAGCGCCGAACACACTCTTGGACCTATGCATATGGAGCAGACTTTGAACGAAAAAGATTTCCCGATTAGGTATGTAGGTTATTCAACTGCATTTCGAAGAGAATCCGGTACATACGGCAAAGATACTCGAGGAATTTTTAGGGTTCATCAATTTAACAAACTGGAAATCGAAAGTTTTACTTTACCAGAAGATTCCAAAAAAGAGCAGGACTTTATTGTTTCAATACAGGAACACCTCATGCAGTCGCTCGAAATTCCATATCAAGTTGTAATGATATGCACCGGTGATATGGGTGGACCTGACGCAAGACAATTAGATATAGAAGCATGGTTTCCTGCACAAAATAAATATAGAGAAACTCATACATCAGACTTGATCACTGATTACCAAGCAAGACGGCTAAATACCAAAGTTCGCAGGAAAGATGGAAAGACTGAATTTGTTCATATGAACGATGCAACAGTATTTGCAGGCAGAGCACTCCTCGCAATTTTGGAAAACTATCAGCAAAAAGACGGCAGTGTAGAAATTCCAAAAGTTTTGCAAAAATATGTCGGAAAAACTTCAATAAAACCCCAAAAATAGCTTTGTGATTTTTGCCGTCTTTTCAATCCAAAAGTATCATTTTGAAGCAGAGTATTTTACTTGACAAATTTTTTAGAATTATTCACGATTAAATCAACCCTTTTTAGAAAGCGAGGTGATTCTATACATGGCAAAGAAAAAGAAAAAAAAGAAGTAGATTGGTAAGCAATTTGGAGCATTACCAATTGATCAGTTGGTAAAACCCTGCCAAAGAATTTCATATTCGAGGCGGGGTTTTTTATGGTTTGAGCTTGTGCTAAAATAGATAGACTATGTCGATTTTTGGAAAACTCTTTGATTCAAATGAAAAAGAGATAGAAAAACTTAAGCCTATTGTTTTGGAGATAAATTCTCTTGAGGAAAAAATAAAAAAACTCAAAGACGAAGCTTTTCCAAAAAAAACTCAGGAGCTTAGAGAAAGAGTATCGGAAGGAGAACCTCTCGAATTGATTCTGCCACTTGCCTTTGCTCTTTCCCGTGAAGCCGCTGCAAGAACCATAGGACAAAGGCATTTTGATGTGCAGCTAATGGCAGCAATAACCTTGGCGAATGGAAAAATCGCCGAGCAAAAAACAGGAGAGGGAAAAACTTTATCTGCGGTTCCTGCGCTTTATTTAAATAGTCTGACCGGGAAAAATGCTCATTTGGTTACCGTTAACGATTATCTTGCCAGAAGAGATGCGGGATGGATGGGCCCGATTTTTAAACTCTTGGGACTATCCGTTTCCTCGCTAATCAGCGAAGAGTCTTTTATTTATGACCCCGATTTTACCCAAGGTAAAGCTTGGGATTACAGACTTTCTCATTTAAAACCGACTACAAGAAAGCAGGCATACGACGCAGATATTATTTACGGAATAAATTCGGAATTTGGCTTTGATTACTTAAGAGACAATATGGCCCAGGATTTGCAAGAAGTTGTTCAAAAAGGACATTTTTTTGCAATTGTCGATGAGGTCGATTCGGTACTCATCGATGAAGCAAGAACTCCTCATATTATTTCTGCGCCCGATGAAGCGCCCGCTCAAAAATATTATGAGTATTCAAAAATTGTAGATAAATTAACCCCGGATCTTGATTACAAAATTGACGAAAAGCTAAGAACAGCCCATTTAACAGATCACGGAATTAGTAAAATAGAAAAACTTTATGGAATTTCAAATATTTACGAAAAAGATTTTGATATTGTTTATCATCTCGAAGCGGCTCTTAAAGCAAGGACTTTATTCCAAAAAGAAAAGGATTACATTGTAAAAGATAATCAAGTAATTTTGGTGGATGAGTTTACCGGAAGACTTATGATTGGAAGAAGGCTCTCGGAAGGACTTCATCAGGCATTGGAGGCAAAGGAGAATGTTCCCGTACAAAAAGAATCAAAGATTTTAGCAACCGTATCGCTTCAGAATTACTTTAGAATGTACGAGAAACTCGCGGGAATGACGGGAACTGCGGTTACAGAAGCAGAAGAATTCCATAAAATTTACAATCTTCCGGTTGTAGTTATTCCTACAAATAAACCAATGGTAAGAGAAGACGTTACGGATTCTGTTTACAAAACCGCAAGGGCAAAGATAACAGCTGCCGCAAATGAGATCGAAAAAGCTCACAAAAAAGGACAGCCTGTTTTAGTTGGAACAACATCAATTGAAAAAAACGAAATAATCTCCCAGCTTTTGCGAAGACGGGGAATAAAACATGAGGTATTAAATGCAAAAAATCACGAAAGAGAGGCGGAAATTATTGCAAAAGCCGGAATAAAAGGAGCAGTAACCGTTGCAACAAACGTTGCAGGAAGAGGAGTCGATATTATTTTAGGAGGAGACACTCCAAAAGGAGAAGATGGCAGGGAGTTCCGCGATACAACTGAGTGGAAAAAATGGGAGGAAAAACACAACGAGATCGTAAAACTCGGCGGACTTTATGTTGTCGGAACGGAAAGACATGAGTCTCGAAGAATAGACAATCAGCTTAGGGGAAGATCGGGAAGACAAGGAGATCCCGGAAAATCACTTTTCTTCGTAGGACTTGATGATGAGATAATGCGGCTTTTTGGAGGAGAAACAATAGCAGGAATAATGACTCGGTTTAATATGCCCGAAGATGTACCTCTTTCGCATGGCATTGTGTCCCGTGCAATTGAGCAGGCGCAATCAAAGGTTGAACGGTTTAATTTCGATATTCGAAAACATTTGGTTGAATATGATGATGTTTTGAATAAACAGAGAGAAATTATTTATAAAAGAAGGAGAAGAATTCTTGAGGCATCCTCTGATTCAAAAGAAACTTTCTTAAAAGACGAAATAATGGAAAAGATAGAAAATGCAATCTTAAGTTTAGTAAATATAAATTCACAGGAATTTTTAGAAAATGGAAAGAGCCAGGAAGAAGCAATAGTTGAAGACTTTACCACAATTATTCCTTTTGATGATGCGTCCAAAAAGCAGCTTATAAATCAGCTAATGCAGTTTAAGGGAGCTCCGGAAAAATCAGAATTTTTGGGAAATCTTGCAAAAGATGTTTACAAAGCCCGGGAAGAACAAATGGGACAGGATTTAACCCGACAAGTCGAACGATTTGTAATGCTTTCGGTTGTAGATAATCTTTGGATAGATCATTTGGACGCGGTAGAAAATTTAAGACAGGGAATCGGGCTTAGGGGTTATGGACAAAGAGATCCGTTGGTTGAATATAAAAACGAAGCATTTGCTATGTTTGAAAAGCTCATCGGCGCAATTGATGATGAGATAGTTCATAGAATTTATAAAATACAAGTTCAGCAGTCGTCACCGGTTGCTCATCAACATCAGCACGTTGTTACCCAAGCTGCGGGAGATACTTCTGTTTCAGAAGAACTTAGGACAAGAGAAGTAAGTCAAAAATCGCAATCGGTCGACAGACCACAGACTACGGTAGTCGGTGGTCCGAAAGCTGATGACAAGGATCAGAAGAAAAAAAAGCTCGGTCGCAACGACCCCTGTTGGTGCGAATCAGGCAAAAAATACAAAAAATGCCACTGGCCGAATTAGTTTTATGGTAAATCTAAATTTGATATGATTTACTTATATACTAAAAAAGAAAAAGAGCAGAAAGATTTTTCAAAGAAAGATTTAAAAAATAAGTATCTGCTTTTCTCGCAGAGCTTTGCCTTTTTGAAAGGATTAAAAACGTGAATAAAGTTGCAAACTACATTACCCGTGCTACAGAGCTTACCGCATTAAGTGTCTCAAGGCTTATAAAAGAAAAAGGTTTTACGCCGCAAGATTTATTAACAGAAGAAGAATCTATTAAAAGGGAAAAATTAATAGATCAGGCAGGTGTTGATGCTATGAGAACAGCGTTAACCGATATCCCATTTGTTATGGAAGTTGTGGGTTCTGAGGGCAGAAAACATGTTCATCAATATGGGGAAGCATTGCCTACTTTGGAAGGAGTTTTTGGCAGCGGGAATTTAAAATTGGACATGGTTAATGACGTTGTGGAAGGATCGAAAGCTGCTAAGCTAAATTCTCCCGGAGCCGTTTCTGTTGTAGCTGTTTCTTCCAATAGAGGCTTAATGGGAACACCTTCAGACATAGATTATATGGATAAATTATTTGGTCCGCCTCAACTTAAGGGTAAGATTTCTATAAACAAACCTGTTGAAGAAAATCTGGCAGAAATTGTAGACACTTTTAAAGTGGAGCCATCTAAAGTGAATGTGGTGGTGATGGATCGTGACAGAAATGCACATTATATAAGTGCCTGTCAGAAATTTGGAGTTAATTTAATCAAAATTTCGGCTGGGGATTTTTTGCCATCCGTTTTATCTTGTTTGGACCCTAGTACTCATAAAAAGGGAATACATTTAGTTTTAGGAAGCGGAGGATTTGAGGAGGGGATATTGGCAGCGGTAGCCGGGAAAGCTTTGGATGCTGCAGTTGAAGGGAGAGGATGGTCTTCGGATAAGGAGATTCAATCAAGGTACACAAAGGTTTGGAGCATTGATGATTTGGTTTCTGGGAAAAAAGGGGATTGTTTTGTTTCAATTTCTGCTATAACTCCAGAAAATAAATGGTTCGATCTTAAAGGAGTGAATGAGGAGAACGGTGGGCACGCAGTCATAACCTTGTCTGTTTCCAAGGATGGTATAAAAATAACTAGAAAAATTCACCATTAATATGGTAAAGTAAAAACAATGGATATAACAGTCTTAAAATCTACTGCGAAAGATATAGTGGCAAAAGGAAAAGGAATTTTAGCAGCTGATGAATCTTCTAAAACTATCCAGAAAAGGTTTGACAAAATTGGCCTGGAGTCTAATCCTGATACAAATTTAGCTTACAGAAAAATTCTTTTTACGACTCCTGGTATTGAGAATTACTTATCCGGAGTGATCCTATTTGATGAAACAATCAGGCAATCAATTGATGGCATTTCTGTCCCGGAATATCTTTCAAAAAAAGGCATATTATCTGGAATCAAGGTAGATAAGGGAGGAGTGGATTTGCCAAATTTCCCTGGAGAAAAAATTACAGAAGGTCTCGATGGGTTAAGGGAAAGATTAGAGGAATATGCGCAAATAGGGGCAAAGTTTGCCAAGTGGAGAGCAATAATAACAATTGGACAGAATATCCCAACTGATACTTGTATTGAGGCCAATGCAGAAGTTATGGCAAGATATGCATCTCTTTGTCAGGAACAAGATATTGTTCCTATAGTTGAACCTGAAGTATTAATGGATGCAGACAACACTTTAGAAATTTGCAGGGAAGTAACAGCCAGAACTTTAAAAGCATTTTTTGCAAAATTGGCAGAACATAAAGTTATTTTAGAAGGGATAATTTTAAAAGCCAATATGATAATCTCAGGCAAAAAATGTCCAACTCAAGCAAACAGTAAAGAAGTTGCTAAAGCAACAGTAGAAACATTTTTGGAAGTTGTACCAAGGGAAATTCCGGGAATAGTATTTTTATCGGGCGGACAGACTCCCGATCAGGCAACAGAGAACTTAGCCCGGATAAATATGACTGCAGGAAGCCTTTGGCAGTTAAGCTATTCATTTGGGCGGGCTTTGCAGGATGAAGCATTAAGTGCTTGGGCAGGAAAAGATGAGAATGCGCAAGCTGCCCAAAAAGCCTTTCTAGAAAGAGTTAAAAAAGTATCAGATGCCCGTTCCCCAAAACCAGCTTTCTAAAATACCACTGGCCGGATTGATCCTAAAAGATATATTGACAAACCTCTCTTTTTCTGAAAATATAGAGTTATGGCAAAGTCTGCAAAACATAATTCAAGCATCGATCCAATATTCTTAGTGATATTTATTTTTGCGCTTCTCGCTCTGAGTCTCTTTCTAATTCTAAAATTCAAGTTTGGTTTTTATATTCCTATATAGTTTTTGCCTCCAACACCTAAAATTTCACTTCCTGTCTAATTGGTAGAAAAAAATTTACCAGGTTTTATATGAATAAATGAGAAATCAGCACAGTTCAACAAAATTACTTAAACTTTTAGGATTCATCTTTATAACATTACTTGTTATATATATTATATTCAGCCAATTCGCAAAAAAAGAACAAAATGAGAATCAGCTAATTTCACCCCTGTCAGATATCGTATCTCTTGTTGTCGCGCCTTTTAAAAATAATTCTTTAAAAAAAATTGTTCAAAATTCTCTTGAAGGAACAAAAGGAACATATGGAATTGTTATTAAAAATTTAAATACAGGAGAGTTTTATGCCCTAAACGAACATAGGGTTTATGAACCGGGAAGTTTATATAAAATTTGGGTTATGGCGACAGCAATTGATCAGATTAGAAATGGAAAATTAAAAGGAGATGAAGAGTTGAGCGGAGATATAAAGGTGTTAAATGATAAATTTAATATTTCTTCCGAGTCGGCAGAATTAACCGAAGGAACCATAACGTTTACAGTTAACCAAGCCTTGCAACAGATGATTACGATTTCTCATAATTATGCATCTCTTCTTCTTACTGAAAAAATAAAGTTATCAAGTGTTAAAGCGTTTTTACAAAGAGAAGGATTTAATGAATCAATAGTAGGTACTGATGGTGGTTTTCCTACATCTACACCATCTGATATAGCACTTTTTTTTGAGAAATTATATAAAGGAGAACTTGCAAATCCGCAGGATACAAGTAAAATGTTAGATCTTTTAAAGAAACAAAAACTTAACGATAAATTACCTAAATATTTACCGTCCGAAGCTATCGTTGCTCATAAAACAGGCGAGATAGATTTTTTTACACATGACGGAGGTATTGTTTATGGGCCAAAGAGCGATTACATTATCGTGGTTTTATCCAAGAGCGATTTGCCTGCTGCCGCAGAAGAGAGGATAGCAGACATATCCAAGAAAATATACGATTATTTTGAGAATTAAATTTTTGCGTCACCGGCCGAACTAATTATACCTTGACAACTCAGGATAAAAGGTATTTACTTAGGGTAAGGAATTATCTATGGCCTTAGCGCCAGCAGAGAGAGGTGCTTATCCGCAATTTCTTCCAGGAGAGGGACGTATGCCTCTGGTAAACGAAGTAAGGGCAATCGGAGAATTTTTTAACATCCAATTCCACCCTATTTATTTTGGACTCGGAGTTCCGCATGGCACCGGGGATCCTGTACTTACAATCCCGGGCTTTACGGCAAGCGACGCAAGTCTTTTCTATCTAAATACGTTTTTAAGAAGAATAAATTATAGAGTGTATCCTTCAGGAATTATCTATCATAGAGATCCAGAGCGCGAAATTACAAGATTATCCCAAAGAGTAAAAGAAATTCATAAGCGTGAGGGACAAAGGGTCCATATAGTAGGTCATAGTCTGGGAGGAGTTGTTGGAAGAGGCGTATGTCATTTAAATCCAGATGAAATAGCAAGTTTTACAGCATTTGGAAGTCCTATTGGAGATTTTGAAAAAGATGTTGATCCTTTTGTTTTAGCATGGGCAAATATGACGGTTCCTTCTTTTAATCAGCCTGATGAGCTTAGAAAAAGAAAGGAACAATTATCAGAACCCCTGCATGGAGGGATAAAGACAACTTATATTTATACCATAGATGATGGTGTAGTTGATTGGCGTTCTACTGTTGACAACAGTCATCAAGCGAAAAATATTGAAGTTCCGGGCACACATTCTGCTCTTGTGGCAAATCCTCATGCCTTTAGACATTTAGCAAATACTCTTGCAGATACAATTTAACGGGAGGATTCTAGTTTTTGCAGTTTCCATTAGTTTTTAAATTGGTAATTGTCTAAATTCACAAAGTTTTCGTTAAACATTATTCCCTCTGATTGTAAAATTTCCTTTTGTCTTTTTAAGCCTCCAAAAGCATACCCATCTGCTAGATATCCATTGCTTTTAACTACTCTATGGCATGGGATATTTTTTGGATCGTCATTCTTATGAAGGGCAAAACCGACAATGCGTGGGGTTTTAGCTCCAGCCATTTTTGCAATTTGCTTATAGGTCATCACTTTTCCTTTTGGGATTTTCGCAACAATTGAGTAGATTTTGTTAAAAGGGATCATCTTTTTTTAATATATTTTTCTTCGATCTTTTTTAATTTATCACCGACTGCTCTGTCTATGTCTACTCCCGCTGCTTGGGCAAGCTGAACTGTGGTTATTATAACATCGGCAAACTCTTCGTAAATATTTCTTTTATCGAATTTTTCAAGCTTTGCTCTTCTTTGCAGTTTTAAAACAGATAAAATATCATTACATAATTCTCCGACTTCCTCGTTTAGCTTAACCGTTTTTGTAAGTATTTCCTTTTCTGCTTGGGAATAGAGTTTATAGTGAGGACTTGTCTTTTCATTTAATACCTTTATTTTTCCCTGAAGGTTTTTAAGGTTCATAAGCAAATTATAACACTTTTATCTTGTTTTATTGCAAAAGAAATTGTCTTAGCCTACAATAATTTCATGAAGGAGGTAAAATTTGAGGAATCCTGGAATAAAAAAAGAATTTTAATAGCAACTCTTGCAATCTTTACAATAGGGGGAGCAGTTTATACATTTAGAGGAAGCATTTTTCCAAATTTTTTTTCTTCGAATAATAAACAGGAAATGCCTTCTAAGGAATCGGTTTTATCTACAAAATCCGAGCCTAGCGTACAGGAAGCTTTAGGAAAACAAATAGAATCAATCAAAAAAGAGATAAATACAATTAATATAGATGAAATAGCTTCTTCTTCTCCGCAAATTCAAAAAATAATAAATGATGTTAAATCTCTGGAAAAACTACCTCAAAGTCAACTAAAAAACGCATGTCTTAATATCTGCGGCGGATTATAAAATGAAAAAAATTAAGAAAATTTTTTCAATTCTAGGTCCCGGGTTTATTACAGGAGCATCCGATGATGATCCTTCGGGAATTGCAACATATTCTCAAACCGGAGCATTGTTTGGATTTGCCCAAGCATGGACAGCTCTTTTTTCTTTCCCTCTGATGGTGGCAATTCAGGAAATGTGCGGAAGAATCGGTCTTGTTTCGGGGAAAGGCTTGGCCGGCGTAATAAGACTTCATTACCCTAAAAAAGTTCTTTATTTAACCGTTTTTCTCCTTTTTCTTGCAAATACTATTAATATCGGAGCAGATCTTGGGGCAATGGCGGCATCGGCTCAGCTTGTTTTTGGCTTTCCATTTGTTTATTGGCTTATTGGAATGGTTGTACTAACACTTGTTCTTGAAATCTTTGTTTCCTACAAGACCTATTCAAAATACCTTAAATACTTAGCTCTTGCCCTTTTATCTTATGTTGTCGCGGCGTTTACAATAAAACTTGACTGGAAGGAGGTTTTTGCTTCTTTGATTATTCCTCATATAGAATTTAATAAAACTTATATTTTTAATATTGTTGCAATTTTAGGAACAACAATTTCTCCGTACCTTTTTTTCTGGCAGGCAGATGAAGAGGTGGAAGAAGAAGTTGCGCATCATAAGCTAAGAAGAATGGGAGCCGGACAGCCAAGGATAACCCCTAAAGATATATCAAGGCTACGCCTTGATACTGTAATAGGAATGCTTTTTTCAAACCTGGTAATGTTTTTTATAATAGTAACAACAGGCACAACACTTTTTACTCATGGTATAACTAAAATCAATAGCGCATCGGATGCCGCCCTTGCCCTAAAACCTTTGGCAGGCGATTATGCTTTTCTTCTTTTTGCTGTGGGAATTGTTGCAACTGGACTTTTAGCATTACCAATTCTTGCCGGTTCTGCTTCTTACGCCGTTTCTGAGTCTTTTGGGTGGAGGGAAGGCCTTTATCAAAAACTCAATAGAGCTCATGGATTTTATGGGGTTATAACAATAGCAACTCTAGTTGGATTATTGATCAATTTTATTGGAATCGATCCGATCGTGGCGCTTTATTACAGCGCGGTAATAAATGGTATAATAGCTCCTCCTCTTATTGTAATGATTCTTCTAATTGCAAATAATAAAAAAATTATGGGAGAGAGAACAAATAGTCCTTTTCTTAATATCTTGGGGGCACTTACAGCTTTTATCATGGGATTATCTGCGGTAATTCTGCTTTTTAGTCTTTTTATTAAATAATTTATGGATGACTTAAAAGAAAGAGCAAAAAAACTCCTGGACAATCTAGATATAGAAGAAAAAAGAAAAGAAGTGCGATTGATTGAAGCGCAAAGCTTAAATCCTTCTTTTTGGCAGGATCAAAAGGCGGCAGCATTAAAAATGAAAGAATTAGCGGATCTTCAAAAAGAAATAAGCGATGCGGAAAAATTACAGGAGCTTCTAGCAGGCGAGAAATTTGATGAAGCTAAAAAGCTCTTAGAAGAGCTTGAAGAATTACTATATTTTTCTGGTCATTATGACGGCCGATCTGCAATTCTCTCCATTCATGCAGGGCAAGGCGGCGTTGAAGCAATGGACTGGGCACAGATATTATTTAGAATGTACACGAGATATTTTGAGCGAAAAAACTGGAGTTTTGAAAAGCTTGATGAGACTTTGGGTGAGGAAGTTGGAATTAAAAGCACAACCCTTTCTGTAAATGGGAGATATGCATACGGATATTTAAAAGGAGAGGCAGGAGTCCATAGGTTGGTAAGACTTTCTCCTTTTAATGCGGATAAGCTGAGACATACTTCTTTTGCCTTAGTTGAGGTTATGCCGGATTTAGGAGAGGAAGAAAAACTTGATGTTAAAGAAGAAGATTTAGACTGGGACTTTTATAGGGCAAGCAGTCACGGAGGACAAAATGTGCAGAAAGTTTCAACGGCGGTAAGACTTAAACATAAGCCAACGGGCATTGTAGTAACGGCTCAAGCTCAAAGATATCAGGCGCAGAACAGAGAATACGCGCTAAAACTCTTAAAAGCAAAGCTTTGGATATTAAAAGAAGAAGAAAGAAAAAAAGAAGAGCAAAGATTAAAAGGCGGGTATAAAACTCCCGGATGGGGTAATCAGATTAGATCTTATGTTCTTCATCCGTACCATATGGTAAAAGACCTACGGACCGGTTTTGAAACCTCAAATACGGATGCGGTTTTGGATGGAGAACTAGACGGATTTATAGAAGAGGAGTTAAGAAAGTTATAAAATTTGCCAAATTCATAAAAATGTGCTTTACTATGGACAGGAGGTGAAGTTAATTTTAGTGGAGGAAGAACAAAAAACAGAATCGGAAAAACAACCCCTAATGAATACCTTCGAGCCTAAGGAAGGTTCTTTTCTAACAGCGAAATTATTAGCCGCTTTATTATTAATTGCGATTTTAGGTGTTGGAAGCGGATATCTTTTGTCTAAAAAGGGAAATGTTGCAGGTGTTAATCTAAAAGAAAAGGTAGGTTCTTTAAGTATTCCAAAAGGAAAAGTTGTAGGATCAAATGACACTAAAACATTCAAGGATATAGCAGAAGGAGATTTAAAAACCGGAGGGATTGACGGGGAAGGACAATTTCATCTTCAAAGGCCTGGAGGAGAAAGCCAAAATGTTTATCTTACATCCTCTATCGTGGATTTATCTCAATATGTGGGAAAGAAAATTAAAGTTTGGGGAGAAACTCATAAAGCACAGCGTGCGGGTTGGCTTATGGACGTTGGCAGATTAGAAGTCTTATAGCTTGCCAAAATAGCTTCGGATTTATGATCAAATTAGATAAAGTTTCTAAAAAATTCGGTACTGGAGTTTTTGGACTCGCAGATATAAGCTTGTCGGTTGAGAAGAAAGAATTCGTTTTTTTAGTTGGACCAACGGGCAGCGGAAAAACAACGATTTTCAGGCTCTTAATAAGAGAAATTTTACCAACCGAAGGTACGGTTATAGTTAATGATTGGGATTTAACTAAACTTCCAAAGCATCAAATTCCTCATTTGCGAAAAAAAATAGGAGTTGTCTTTCAGGATTTAAAACTTTTGTTTGATAGAACTGTTTTTGAAAATGTACTGATGCCTTTGGAGGTTACGGGAGTAAGAGTGGAAGAGGCAAAACAAAGAGTTGAAGAAGTTCTGACACAAATCGGAATAATAGAGCATAAAGATAAATTTCCAATTCAGCTCTCAGGCGGAGAACTTCAGAGAGTAGCAATTGCGCGGGCTCTCGTTCTTTCTCCCCAGATTCTCTTGGCAGATGAGCCAACAGGAAATTTAGATTCTGCTACCTCTTGGGAGATTGTTAAGCTTTTGTCCGACATAAACGAAAAAGGCACTACCGTAATAATGGCAACTCACAATGTTGATATTGTTAAAAATCTTTCAAAAAGGGTAATTGCTCTTGAAAAAGGTAAGTTAGTAAGAGATGATAAAGTGAAGAAGGAGGAAAATAAAAAATGAAGTTTATAAAATCAAGTCTCCGCAATATTAGGCGCTCCCCATACCAGGCGTTTGCTGCAGTTCTTATAATGATGCTCACTTTTCTGACTATATCTTTTTTTACATTTCTTCTTACAGGTTCATCGCGGGTTATTAATTTTTTTGAATCAAAACCCCAGGTCACGGCTTTTTTCAAAAACGAAACAAAGCAGAACGATATAAATGCACTTGAATCTCAAGTTAAAAATACCGGAAAAGTTTCTTCTGTTAGATTTGTTTCAAAACAAGAGGCGCTTAAAATATATAGGGAGCAAAATAAAGACGATCCTCTTCTTTTAGATTTAGTCACTGCAGATATACTGCCCGCTTCTCTGGAGATTTCCACTTTTAAAATAAGTGATCTTTCGGGGATATCGGAAACGCTTAAAGGATCGCCAGATGTTTCGGAAGTAATTTTTCAAAAAGACATTGTGTCTACTCTTGTTTCCTGGACAGCTGCTGTGCGAAAAATAGGAATTGGTTTGATAATTGTTCTTTCTCTGGTTTCGACATTTATAATGATAACAATAATAGGAATAAGGATTTCTCAAAGAAAAGAAGATATAGAAATAATGCGTCTCATAGGCGCTTCCGATTGGTATATAAGATGGCCGTTTCTTTTTGAAGGAATGTTTTATGCGGTCATCGGAGCTGCAATTGGGTGGACAATAGCTTCTCTTGTGCTTTGGTACTCAACGCCGTTTTTATCATCATTTTTAAGAGGAATTCCAATTTTACCTGTTTCTCCTATCTTTCTTTTTGAGGTATTATTGGCAGAGCTAATTTTTGCCATGATACTAGGTTTTCTTTCAAGCTTTTTGGCAGTTCTTAGATATCTTAGATAATATGACTTATGGTGATTGGAAGAAAAAAAATCTCAATTTTCGTATTTTTATTTTCAGTTCTTTTTTTTAGCTTCTATTTTTTAAACATTGCGGCCTCTCAAACTATTACTCCAACGCCTTCGCCCGCACAGGATAATTCACAAGCCGTAAGAGATTTGCAGAATCAAATTAACGATTTGCAAAATAAAGTTTCTGAGCTTCAAAAGCAAGGAAAAACTCTCTCCTCTCAAATTGCAGTAATGGACAGTCAAATAAAATTAACTCAGCTTAGAATTGATTCAACTAAACAACAGATAACAGATATTACTCTTGATATAGATACTACAAATAAGAAAATCTCAACCCTTCAAGATTCCTTGGTAAAACTAACAGGAGTTCTCATAAATAGAATTGTCGCAACCTACGAGGTTGGGACTGTTCAGCCATTTCATATACTCTTGTCCTCAAATAATGTTTCTAATTTTTTCTCAAGGCTTAACTATTTAAAGATAGCTCAGGAGCATGACAAGAGGCTTATTTATGATACGACTCAGGCAAAGAATGATTACGCCAACCAAAAAACGATTTTTGAAGACAAAAAGAAAAAAGTAGAGACACTTAAAACACAGCTTGAGGCTTATACCGCAGAGCTTGATCAGGAAAAGAAAAATAAACAGGCATTGCTCACTGTTACCCAAAATAGCGAATCTATCTATCAGCAAAGATTACAGGCGGCGTTGGCAGAACAAAGAGCAATCCAGCAAATTGGTGCCGGCGGAGGAAATGTCGTCAGCGTAGGACAGGTGAAGGAAGGCGATGTAATTGCATATATGATAAGCGGTCCCTCGGCTTGTTCTTCTGGTACCCACCTTCATTTTGAGGTTCGAAAGGATGGAGGATTGCAAGATCCGAGTCAATTTCTTTCAAATAAGAGCGTTACTTTTGACAATTCTCCGGATGGATCTTTTTCTTTTGGTGGTTCCTGGAACTGGCCAATCTCGGATCCGATACTTATTGAACAAGGATATGGAATGACTTGTTATGCACGACCCGGCTGTTTTTTTCCATCTGGTGCTTACAGAGGAGCACCTCACACTGGTATTGATATGTATTCAAAGTCGTCACTTGCAGTTAAAGCAGTTAAAGACGGAGAATTGTTCCGAGGAAGTATTGGTTGCGGAGGAGGAAACCTTTCTTTTGTAAAGGTTGATCAAAGTGAAGGAACACAAACTTTTTATCTGCATACAGTGCATTAAATGAAAGCATTTCCTATCTGTATTTATCTTTTTTTGTTTCTTTTTATTTTGTCGCCTCAAAGTTTTGCAGAAGGTTCCGTCACAATTAATGAATTTCTGGCAAATCCAGCAAATGGTCAAAATGAATGGGTAGAAATTTATAATCCAACTGCCGCAGATGTTAATTTAACTGGATGGATTTTAAACGACAAAAGTGATTCAAAAAAGAAACTTGATTCACTGGGTAGTATACTTTCCGGGGGTTTTGCTGTTTATGAATATACAGGTGATGGTTGGTTGAATAATACCGCAAGCAGCAGTAAGTCCGAGTCGATAAATCTTTTAGATGATAAGGGGAACTCCGTTGACATATATTTATATACGGTAAATCAAAAAGAGAACGTTACCACAGGGAGGTATCCTGATGGGTCTGGTGACTGGGTTGTTTTAGAAAAGGCAACAAAAGGAGAACCAAATAGTGGTCCATTACCAACACCAACCCCAACTCCTTTGCCTTCTCCGACTTCTATTCCTACATCTAAACCAACTTCAACGAAATCTCCAACAAAAACAGCATCAACTCCAACAAAAACAGTGTCTTCGCCTACGCCCACGCAAAAAATACTTTCTTCAAGCCCTTCTCAGGGACAAGCTTTAAGCAAGGCAACGAGTACTAAGGTAAATATTCCAACTTCGGTTCTTGGGCAGAGTACAAAAAGTGCAGCTGCAACGCCATCTGCTGGCGCTACTTCCTCAAATAAGGAAGTAAAGACATTAGGTAGTAATCAAAACAATATTTTCAAGATTCTTATAGGGGCGGGAGGTCTTTTTATTATAGCATGTGCTATACTTCTTTTTCGGCATTTTAAGAATAAAAAGATCAATAATGAATAAAACGAAACAGAACATTTTTATTACAAATAATCTTAGAGAAACTCAAAAATTAGCAGAAAGTTTGGTCAAGAGACTTGATAAAGGAGATGTAGTTGCGCTTTACGGTAATTTGGGGAGCGGAAAAACGACTTTTGTTCAGGGTTTGGCAAGAGGATTTGGTATTAGAAAAAGAATAATATCACCAACTTTTATAATAGTCAGAACCTATAAAATAGGCAGTAAATATCAAGTATTAGATATCAAGCATTTTTATCATATTGATTTATACAGAATTGAAGGTAAAAAAGATCTTAGGGGGTTGGGAATTGAAGAAATAATTAATGGTAAAGATATTGTTGTGATTGAGTGGGCGGAAAAGATGCAAAATTTACTGCCAAAGAAAAGATGGGATGTAAAATTCGAGGATCTGGGAGACAGTAGGAGAAAAATAACAATCAATCAAAAATTATGAAAGGTAGCATAGAACAAGCAATAAAAATATTAAAACAGGGCGGCATAGTGGTTTTTCCATCCGACACGACCTTTGTTATTAGCTGCAGGATGGATAATAGTAAGGCAGTAAGAAGATTATTCAAGATTAAAAAAAGATCAAAAAACAAAGCAGTCTTGGTTTTAGCTGATAGTCTTAAAATGGCACAGGAATATGTATGGCCGATTGGTGAAGATGTTAAAAAAAACCTTATTAAGAAATTCTGGCCGGGACCCTTAACAATTATATTTAAAGCCAATTTAAAAAAAGTAATCTCTCTGGTTAGGGGAGATGGGACAACTTTGGGAGTAAGAGTTCCCGATCACAAAATTACAAAGCTGTTGATAAAAGAGGTTGGAGTTCCTGTTCTGGCTCCTTCTGCAAATTTCCAGGGAGAAAAAACGCCTTTTAAGATTGAGGATTTAAATAGTGATCTAATTTCTTTAGTAGATTTTGTTTTGCCAGGAACTACAAATAATTATAAAAAAGCTTCTACAATTATTGACTGTTCAGCTGCGCCTTGGAAAATCTTAAGAAAAGGGGCAATAAAATTAGATTTATGAATTAAGATTTAAGAATTATGATAACATTATATATTGATTCGTCCGATAATAAACAGATTATTGTTGGTTTAAAAATCGGAAATAAAAAATATCTTCTAAAACACAAGGTAGATTCAAGAAAAGCTCAGGTTATCTTGCCTCTGATCGATAAAATTTTGCAAAAACACAGTTTAAAACTTAAAAATATTGACGGAATCGAAGTTAATACCGGACCAGGTTCTTTTACCGGACTTCGGGTGGGAATTTCAATCGTCAATGCCCTGGGGTTTTTTCTAAAAATTCCTATCAATGGGAAAAAAGTTGGAAAATTGGCTGCGCCAAAATACAAATGATATACTAATATAGATGAAAGAATTTTTACATCATTTTTTTATCCCGCGGGAATCTAACAATTATAAAGCAAAACTACTTCATCAAACAACACTATTGCTGTTTATAGCATTTTTTATTATAGGGGGTTTATTGCTGAATTTAACAAAAACCAAATACCCCTCTGTGCTTGGTATTTCAACGGATATAACTTCAGAGCAGTTACTAACACTGGTGAACCAAAAAAGACAGGAAAATGGATTGCCTCCCTTATCGTTTAGTCCCGAACTTGCAACAGCAGCCAGAAGTAAAGCCAATGACATGTTTTCAAAAAACTACTGGGCACATAACTCCCCCGATGGTAAAACCCCTTGGGAATTTCTAAAAGAGGCAGGTTATAACTATGTTTATGCCGGAGAAAACATGGCAAGAGGATTTAATACCAGCGCGGACGTTACTAATGCTTGGATGGTGAGTCCAACCCATCGGGCAAATGTTCTATCCCCGAATTATTCAGACGTTGGATTTGCAGTTGTAACAGGTAATCTAAGTGGAGAAGAAACAGTTCTTGTGGTCCAGGAGTTTGGAAACCGTGCTCTGGCTGCACTTCCGCCACCCGCCGAAAGGCCGGTATCAACAAGTTTAAATAATCCTAAAGAGATTTCCATAGAACAAAAGGTTGCGGCAAGTCCCAATAGGTCCGTAAAGTCTTCTTCTAAAATCAGTCCTTTATCGGAAGTTAAAAAATCACCGCTTATTGATAGTATTCATCTAACAACTAATATAGGAACATTTATTATTATAATGTTTATATTAGCTTTAATATCCGAAACAATAATTTTGGAAAGGCGAAAAATTGTAGGTTTTGCAGAGCATAATCCGGATCATATATTCTTTTTGGTATCTGTACTTTTAATTATAGTTATTTTAGGCAGAGGAGCAATATTGTAGTGAATATTAAAAGCAGAAATATCGATTTGGAATATTATATCTCTCTTATATTTATACTTTCTCTTGGTTTATTTTTTATTATTTTAGCAGCTCCAAATAAAAATCTTCAGTTAATTCTAGTTCTTCTTACAACCCTTTTTTACATACTTTTTGGAATAGCCCATCATTTGATAAACCACGACTTAAGCATAAGGGTTATGATACAATACATAATTATTGGCGCTTTAGGCATCACAGTTATTTTTTTCTTTTTAAAAGGAGGACTTGGGTTATGACCCTTCGACTCTGCTCAGGGTCATATTGAGGAATTCGAAATATGAAAGGAGTAATTTTAGCAGGAGGTCTTGCTACAAGACTTAGGCCGTTAACACAGGTTACAAATAAACACCTGCTCCCCGTATTTAACAAACCAATGATTTTTTATCCTCTTGAGGCTATGCAACGGGCAGGAATCAAAGAAGTTCTTCTCACAACTTCTCCTGATCATTCAGGGCATTTTGCAAATTTGTTGGAATCTGGAGAAGAATTTGGTCTAAGATTATATTACGCTATTCAAAAAAATCCGACAGGAGGAATTGCTGATGCGTTATCACTTGCCGAAGAATTCGCAAAGGACGAAAAGATCCTGGTTATATTGGGGGATAATATTTTTAATTATAGCCTAAAATCAATAGCGGAAGAGTTCAAAAAGAAAGAGAAGGGAGCAATGATATTTGGGTTTGAGACAGATACACAATCTAAGCAGTACGGCGTTATTGAGATAGACAAAAATGGAAAAGTACTTTCTCTTGAGGAAAAGCCCGACTTCCCTAAATCCAATATTGCCCAAACAGGTGTATATATGTATGACGAGAGAGTCTTTGATTTCGTCAAGAAACTTGAACCATCTGGCAGAGGACAATTGGAAGTAACGGATTTAAATAATTTTTATCTTAAGGAAGGGATGTTGGAATGCAAAATTCTGGATTGGTGGATTGATGCAGGGACATCATATGATGAGCTTCTTAGGGCAAATAATATGGTTGCAGAAAAAGTAAGAAACGGTGAATTGTAATTTATTATGATTGTTTGCGAATTTGAAGATGGCGTCAAAGCAAAACTTCGTCATGTAATAATAGACGCAATCATAGTTAAGGACGGTAAAATACTTCTGGTAAAGCGTACAAAGAAATTATTAGAAGGAGGAAAGTGGGCTGTAATTGGTGGTTTTATGAATCGAGATGAGGATATTTTTCAAACTGTTGAAAGAGAAGTGTTTGAGGAGACAGGCTGGAAGATTGAGGACGTCACTTTATTCCGTATAAAACACTGGCCTGACAGGAGAAATGAAGATAGACAGAACGTAGGGTTCACCTTTCTTGCGAAAGCCATAAAGCAAGAAGGAGAAAAAGATTGGGAATCCGATGAAATAAAATGGTTTGATTTTAATTCCTTACCACCTCAAGATCAAATTGCTTTTGACCATTCAGATGACATAGAATTTTACAAAAAATATTTAAAGAAAAAATTTCCTTTGCCAATTTTGTTATAACTTATGAAATTACTCGTTACAGGAGGAGCGGGATTTATTGGCTCAAATTTTATACGCTATTGGACTGCAAATCATCCACAAGATAAGATTGTAAATTTTGACAAGCTAACATACGCCGGGAATTTAGAAAATCTAAAAGATGTAGAGAGAAATCCAAAATATAGTTTTATTCAGGGAGATATAAGCAATATCTCCCAAGTTAAAAAAGCAATGGTTGGAGTCGATATTGTAGTAAATTTTGCAGCAGAGACTCACGTAGACCGATCAATATTAAAACCAGCACCATTTGTAATTACAAATATTGTAGGAACCCAGGTTCTTCTGGATGCAGCGTTAAAGTTTAAAATAAAAAGATTTATGCATATTTCAACAGATGAGGTGTTTGGAAGCCTTAAGTTAGAAGATACGAGTAAATTTAATGAACGAACAAATTATAACCCCGCAAGTCCATATTCAGCAAGTAAAGCCGGATCAGACCACTTAGTCAGAAGTTATTATCATACTTATGGTTTGCCAATAAATATTTCAAATTGCTCTAACAATTTTGGACCCTATCAGTTTCCGGAAAAATTGATTCCTCTTGCCATAACAAATATTTTAGAAGAAAAAAAAGTTCCGGTTTACGGAGATGGATTGTATGTTAGAGATTGGTTGTATGTAGAAGATCACTGCAGAGCAATCGATCTTATTCTTAGGAAAGGAAAAATTGGAGAAACTTATTGCATAGGAGGATTAACAGAGGACATAAATAACTTATCAGTTATTAAGAAAATTTTAAATATACTGGGTAGAGATGAAAGTTCTATTGAACACGTTGGGGATAGGCCGGGACACGATAGAAAATATTCTATCGACTGGTCAAAGATCAAAAACGAATTAGGGTGGAGTCCCCTTCATAGTTTTGACGAATGGCTTACCCATACAATAAATTGGTACAAAGAAAATAGAACATGGTGGGAAAATATAAAAAGCGGTGAATATAAAAATTATTACAGAAAGCAGTATGGAAACGTATGAAAATTTTAGGAATTGGCTTGTCGGGGCTTGTCGGCTCAAAAATTGTAGATTTACTAAGGGATCACTATGAGTTTGACGATTTAAGCATCAGTACAGGTTTTGATATTACAGATAAGCAGTCGATCTCAGAAGCGATTATTTCTTCGAATGCAACCATAGTTCTACATCTTGCGGCAAAGACTGATGTCGATGGATGCGAAAAAGATAAGCCGCTAGGAATAAGTGGGGACGCGTGGAAAATTAATGTTGAGGGAACTAAAAATGTAATTAATGCGTGCGCAAGATCAGGGAAAAAACTTATTTATGTTTCCACAGACTTTGTATTTGATGGAAAAAAAGAAAAACCATATGGTGAAGAGGACGCCCCCAGTCCTATTAACTGGTATGGCCAAACAAAATATGAAGGAGAAAAATTGGTTGTTAGCTCATCTTTATCTTGGGTGATTTTAAGACTTGCCTATCCATATAGAGCAAATTTTCAAAAAAGAGATTTTGCACGAGTTTTAATAGACAGATTAAAAAATGGAGAAAAAGTGAGTTTAATAACCGATCATATAATGACCCCCACTTTTGCAGATGATTTATCCTATGCTTTAGAGATTATTATTAATAAGGAATCATTAGGGATTTTCCATGCTGTGGGCAGCCAATTTGTAAGTCCTTTTGAGGCAGGAGTAATTATATCCAATATTTTTGGTTTCGATAAAAATCTACTCCAAAAAACAACTCGCGGGGAGTTTTTTAAAAACCGTGCTCCAAGACCCTTCAATCTTGCTCTTAAAAATGATAAAATACAAAAATTAGGAATAAGAATGAAAAGTTTTGAAGAAGGAGTTTTAGGAGTAAGAAAGCAGCTTGGCTTATGAAAATAACTTTTATTGGGCACGGGTACGTTGGTCTTGTAACGGCTTCTGTCTTTGCCGATTTGGGGAATACGGTATGGGTAGTAGGCCATACAAAAGAGAAGATAGAAAATTTAAAAAAAGGAGTTATTCCGATTTATGAGCCGGGACTTGAGGAAGTCGTTAAAAGAAATGTCAAAGCAAAGAGAATATTTTTCACCTTGGATTATAAAGATGCAATACCGGAATCTTCAGTGGTTTTCATAGCGGTTGGAACTCCTCCAAAAGAGACCGGCGAAGCAGACCTTTCTGCTATTTTTGAAGTTGCAAAAAAAATTGCACCATATTTAACAGGGTATACGGTAGTTGCTACAAAGAGTACAGTTCCTGTTGGCACCAATCAAAAAATAAAGGAAATTATTAATCAATACAAAGTACCGAAAGCAGATTTTGATATAGCATCGGTTCCGGAATTTCTTCGCGAGGGACAAGCTATCTCCGATACTCAATCACCGGATAGAGTAGTTATCGGAACAGATTCAAAAAAAGCGGAGGGTCTTTTAGTTGAGCTTCACGAGCCGATAGACGGAAAATATGTACTAACAAATATAGAAACTGCCGAAATGATTAAGTATGCCGCAAATGCTTTCTTAGCAACAAAAATTTCATTTGCAAATTCAATTGCAAGCTTGAGCGAACTAACGGGAGCAGACGGACTTAAGGTTCTTGAGGCTGTTGGTCTTGATAAAAGAATCGGCTCAAGCTTTCTTTCCCCCGGAGCAGGATTTGGCGGAAGCTGTCTTCCTAAAGACATAAAGGCTTTACTTAATATCGCAAAAACAAAGGGTTACGATTTCGGTCTATTAAAAGAAGTAGATAGGGTAAATAATCAGGCAACGAAGGGAATCGTTAGTAAATCAAAAAGGCTTCTTGGGGGAAGTTTAGAAAATAAAATTATTGCAGTTTTAGGATTATCGTTTAAGCCAAACACAGATGACATGAGAGATGCGCCTTCAATCGAAATAATAAATGATCTTAGGAAGGGAGGAGCCAAGATAAAAGCATATGATCCGGTAGCAATGGAAAATGCAGGAAAAATATTAAAAGGAATAATTTTTTCTAAAGATTGCTATTCCGCCGTAGAAGATGCCGATTTATTGATAATACTCACAGAATGGAATGAGTTTAGGCACCTCGATCTTAAAAAAATAAAGAAACTTATGGGAAAGCCAAACATTATCGATGGAAGAAACATTTATGATCCCAAGAAAGCAGGAGAAATGGGTTTTATCTATCTGGGCGTTGGAAGATGAAGAATATTCTAATAACAGGGATCTCCGGTTTTGCAGGAAGCTTTCTTGCTGAATACTTAGTCTCACAGAATAAAGGAAAAATTTCGGGGACTTATCTTGATGAAGCAAGTCTGGGTAATATACAAAACGTAAAAACAAAAGTTAATTTATTCAAACTGAATCTAACAGAAGAAAAAAAAGTTTTTGATATCGTTTTGGAAACTAAGCCGGACTTCATCTTCCATCTGGCCGCATTGACTTCTCCGAAGGTAAGTTTTGATAATCCATTTGAGACTATTCAAAATAATGTTAAGGCGCAGCTCAATCTTTTAGAAGCGGTCAGGAAACTTAAGCTGTTAAATACGCGTATATTAGTTATTTCCTCGGCTGAAGTTTACGGAATTGTCGAAAAAAAAGATCTGCCAATTGATGAAGATACAAAATTTATGCCCGCAAGTCCTTACGCAGTTTCAAAGATAACTCAAGATTTCTTAGCGCTTCAATATTTTCTATCTTATGATATCAAGATTATCAGGATCCGTCCGTTTAATCACATAGGACCTAGACAATCGCCTAATTTTGTTGTTTCCGCTTTTGCAAAAAAAATAGCAGAAATAGAAAAAGGTAAAACAGACAACACTCTTTTTGCGGGAAATTTAGACAGTAAAAGAGATTTTACAGACGTTAGGGATATGGTTACGGCATACAGTCTTGCAATTGAGAAAGGGGAAGCGGGAGAAGTTTATAATATTGGCTCCGGTAAATCTTATGCAATTTCGCAGATTCTTGATAAAATGCTATCCTTATCAAAAACGAAAATAAAAGTAAGAGTGGATGAATCGCTGTTTCGGCCAAGCGATAATCCGGATCTTCTCTGTGATAGAAGTAAATTTACAAATCTTACAGGCTGGGAGCCGGAAATACCCATAGATAAAACTTTAAAAGATACTCTAGACTATTGGAGGAATATAATTTAAAATCTAAGTTATGGCAAGAAAAGCGTTAATAACCGGAATAACCGGACAGGATGGATCCTATCTTGCGGAGTTCCTGCTTAAAAAAGGATACAAAGTATACGGATTAACCAGAAGAACCAGCACTATAAATTTTGAAAGAATAAAAGATATAGAAGATAAAATCGAGCTTATTCAAGGAGATCTTTTGGATCAGAGTTCTCTTGCCTCAGCTCTTTTGGAAGCACAACCCGATGAAGTTTATAACTTGGCAGCACAGTCTTATGTTAAAACCTCTTGGAATCAGCCTGTTTTAACAGGAGAGTTCACCGCCTTGGGAGTTACCAGAGTTTTAGAAGCAATAAGGACAGTAAATCCAAAAATTAAATTTTATCAGGCATCATCTTCTGAGATGTTTGGTAAAGTTACAGAAACGCCTCAAAAAGAAGCAACCAGATTTCATCCGAGAAGCCCTTATGGTGTTGCTAAGGTTTATGGTCACTATATAACCGTAAACTACAGAGAAAGTTACGGAATTTTTGCTTGCTCCGGCATTCTCTTCAATCATGAATCTCCAAGAAGAGGACTCGAGTTTGTGACACGTAAGATAAGCTATGCAGTTGCCAGAATTAGCCTTGGAAAACAGAAAAAATTAGAACTTGGTTCTCTTGAGCCTAAAAGAGATTGGGGATTTGCAGGAGATTATGTTGAGGCAATGTGGCTAATGCTTCAGCAAAAAAGTCCGGATGATTACGTTATAGCATCAGGAAAAAATCATAGCGTTAGGGAATTTGTAGAATCTGCATTTAATTACGTTGGAATTTCCGATTGGCAAAAGTATGTCGTCTCAAATATGGAAGCTCATATGCGTCCGGCAGAAGTCGATTATTTGATTGGAGATGCGAGTAAAGCTAAGAAAATATTAGGCTGGAAACCTAAGACAAGTTTTAAGCAGTTGGTAGAAATGATGGTTGAAGCAGACATTAAGAGAGAAAAGAAAACTAAATAGTTTATGCAGACAGTACTTGTTGCCGGAGGAGCAGGATTTATAGGTTCAAATCTTTGCGAAAGACTGCTCGATAAGAATTATAGAGTAATCTGCATAGACAATTTAATTACAGGAAGTAAAGAAAACATAGATGGTTTTACTAAAAATAAAAATTTTAGTTTTCTAAATTTAGATATTACAAGCTCTTCTTTTCAAAACATAAAACTGCCTAAAATAGATTATATTTTTCATCTTGCCTCACCAGCCTCGCCAAATAAAAAAAGCCCAAGGAGTTATATAAATTTTCCGATAGAAACGCTTCTGGCAAATTCACTAGGCACCTATAATCTTTTAGAAATAGCTAAAAAATTTAATGCTAAATTTCTTTATGCTTCATCTTCCGAAGTCTACGGAGATCCCAAGATATCGCCTCAAAAAGAAAATTATTTTGGAAACGTAAACCCTGTTGGGATACGATCTGTTTACGATGAAGGAAAGCGTTTTGGAGAGGCAATTACAATAGCATATGTAAGAAAATTCGGACTTAATGCCTGCATTATAAGAATTTTTAATACTTACGGTCCTAAAATGAGAGCAGATGATGGAAGAGTGGTGTCAAACTTTATAAATCAGGCAATTTCAAACAAGCCTTTAACAGTTTATGGAGATGGAAGTCAAACAAGAAGTATATGTTATATTGATGATTTAGTAGAAGGTTTAATTAAAGCAATTGTTTCCGATAAAACAAAAGGAAAAGTGCTAAATCTGGGAAACACAAATGAAAAAACAGTTTTAGATCTTGCAAATATTATAAAAAAAATGACCAATTCTTCTTCAAAAACAACTTTAGAACCTTTACCCGAAGACGACCCAAAGGTCAGAAAACCCGATATAGATAAAGCAAAGCACCTTATTGACTGGACTCCTAAAGTGAGCATTGACCAAGGTCTTACAAAAACCATACAATATTTTAAAGGTCTATAAATGAAAGTTGTCATAATTACCCCTACTTATAATGAAAAAGGAAACATTGATAAATTGATTCCCATTCTTGAGAACGATATTTTTCCTCAAGTCAAAAATCATGATATGAATATTTTGGTGGCCGATGATAACTCTCCGGATGGCACGGGAGACGAGGTAAGAAAACTTATGCAGAAATGGAAGAATATCGATATCAGCTCGGGCGAAAAATATGGATTGGGAGCTGCTTACATAAGAGCTATGACCTATGCGGTTGATAAGCTGGGCGCAGACGTAATGTTTGAGTTGGATGCCGATTTGCAGCATGACCCTGAAAAAATTCCGGAATTCTTGGAAAAAATAGACGAAGGGTGCGATATGGTAATAGGAAATAGATATAGCGACGGAGGGTCAATTCCTAAAAACTGGCCGCTTCTGAGAAAATTATTTTCAATTGCTGCAAATCTTTTTGTGAGAACTGTATTTATGAAATTTTCTGTCCATGACTGGACTGGAGGTTTTAGAGCGCTTAAGAAAGAAGTATTTTTAAGAGAGAGAGAAGAGCTGACAAATTATAAAGGATACATTTTCCAAATATCCTTCTTGCATAAAGCGATCAGGGATGGATTTAAGATTTCGGAAGTTCCGTTCCATTTCTCAGACAGAACTTTGGGAAAATCTAAGATTGCGCCTATTGGATATATTCTTGAAGTGTTTAAATTTGTAATTTCTACTCGTATCCGAGAACTTCTTTTGGGAAAGTTTGGCAAGTTTCTGGTTGTAGGAGGAGTAGGGTTTATTATCAACTGGGTGGTGTTCAATATACTGCTTTCCGTATCGAACATGCGTCCTGAGATTGCAAATTTAGCAGGCGCAGCTCTTGCTATTTTTTCTAATTATAATTTTAACAATCTGTGGACTTTTGGTGAAAGAAAAGCAAATAGCATTACAAGATATTTTTTAAAAATGCTTCAGTTCTACGCAACATCATCCTTCGGGGTTATCTTTATTCAGACCGGCACTATTTTTATTTTAGGGGGGATATTTGGTCGCGAAAATAGACTTTTAATTAACCTTTATTTTATTATTGGAACTGGTTTTCTTTTAATTTGGAATTTCACCGTTTATAATAAAATCATCTGGCGAAATAAACCTCAGAGATGAAATCTCAAATTTCAAATTTCAAATCTCAAATATTAAGACCAAAGTTACTGATTTTGAGTATTTTGGTTTTTGCTGCTTTTTTAAGATTATATCGAATACAGGACTACATGACATTTCTAGGAGACGAGGGAAGAGATGTTTTGGTTGTATATAATATCTTACACGGAAAATTAACTCTTCTTGGTCCTACAGCATCTGTCGGAGGATTCTTTTTAGGCCCTATTTACTATTATTTTATGGCACCCTTTCTATTGATATTCAATTATAACCCGGTTGGTCCGGCAGTCATGGTTGCTCTTTTTGGAATTGCTACGGTCTGGCTTGTCTATAAATTCTCCGGAGAAATATTTAATTCTCGCGTCGGATTAATATCTGCACTTTTATATTCAATATCGCCCGTTGTAATTGCATATTCAAGGTCTTCGTGGAATCCCAATATTTTTCCTTTCTTCTCTCTTTTAACCCTCTATCTTATTTATAAAGCTTTAGTAAAAAACAATATGACGTTATTTATTTTAGGAGGAATACTTCTTGGTATATCGATGCAGCTTCATTATCTGGCATTATTTTTGGGATTTACAATAGCAGTTTACATTTTATCAACTTTTATAATTAGATATTTTCTCAAATCTTCAAGGGATATCTTAATTTTAATAAAAACCTATCTCTTCATTCTTTTCGGTTTTATTATCGGATTGTCTCCTTTTATAGCTTTTGAGGTAAGACATGGGTCTCCAAATATAAAAAGTATAATAAAATTTATTTTTCAATCGGGAGATACCGGTTTAGTAAATAATTTTATTGGAAATATCTCCAATGTGTTTTTTAGACTATTCGCAAGGCTTGTAACTCATTTTCCTCCGCCTGAGCAAGTTGCAATCAACCAACATTTAAATATCTATGTTTGGTATTATCTGTCTTTGCTTCTGGCAGTTGTAAGCTTTACGATATTAATTTATCAGTTTATTAAAGTTTCTCTGCTATCTAAGAAGAATTTTAAGGAAAATTTTCCGGATTTTTTAAAAATTTCACTTTTGCCTATATGGCTTGTTTCTGGAATTGTCCTTTTCGGTTTTTATAAAAAACCAATTTACGATTATTATTTTGGTTTTATGTTTCCTCTGCCATTTATCTTGGTTGGAAATACTTTAGATTTTTTTATGAGAAAGAATGCTCTTTTAAAAATTGTATCAGTCGTTGTCTTTTTATCATTAATTCTAATTAACTTAAGCGGTGTTCCATTTAGATATCAACCAAACAGACAGCTTGATCAAGTTAAAAAAATTTCGGAGTTCGTTTTAGATAAGGCAGATGAGAAACCGTTCAACTTTGCTCTCATCACGGGCGGAAACTCCGATCACGCTTACAGATATTTTTTTACCCTAGAAAACCATCCACCAGTAACGATTCAAAGTACTGCAACCGATCCAAAGAGAAAAAGCGTTACAGAGCAACTCCTTGTAGTATGCGAACAAAATCCATGCCATCCTTTAGGTAATTCTCTTTGGGAAGTTGCAGGATTTGGCAAAGCAGAAATAGTCGGAGAGTGGGATGTGAGCGTGGTTAAGGTTTATAAATTAGTGCATTATAGAGAAAAATAATTCTGTTGATTTTTCCCTCTAATTGTTGTATAAAAGCGTCATGGTTATGCTGGAAATAGAAAGAGGTCGTATTCCTGAAAATCCATCTGATGATGAGGTCAGGGAATACACGCATGCATTGGCAGATCAAATAGAGCAAGCTGGGTTTGAGCCGGATTATATAATCCCTATTTCAAGAGGCGGAGGGATGGCCGGAATGCAGTTATCTCTTTTGATGAAGTGGAAACCTTTTGCTAGTCTTGACATTACTAAAACTGAGGACGGAAAAGGAAGAATCGTGGGCGAAAATTCTCATATAAGCAGAGCTTCTATAAAAGAAAAAAGATTTCTCGTTGTAGAAGACATGTTTGAAACGGGACTAACCGCGGAAGCAGCAAAAGGATTTTTGGGAAGCCTGGGAGCAGCGGATGTAAAAACCGCTTGTTATTTTGCAAGAGATTTTAGGCAAGTAAAACCGGATTTTGTTCTGCGTGACGGAGTAACACATGAAGTTTACTTTCCCTGGGAAAGAATGAGAAAATAGACGGTCTCAATTTAAATAAAAAACCTCGAGCAATCCCTCGCACATAAAATGCTTTGATATAATAGTTAATAACTATGAGAAAAGGTATTGATCATATTGGCGTTGGGGTTGTTTTCTTTTGTCATGATAGAAATGGGAATTTCTTAATGAGCAAAAGATCTAAAAACACAAGAGACGAACATGGAAGATGGGATCCGGGCGGAGGAAGCATTGAGCTGGGAGAGTCTGTTGGGGATGCCTTAGAAAGAGAGATAAAAGAAGAATATTGTACTAAGGTAATTCGATTAGACTTTTTAGGATTTAGAGATGTGCATAGAATCGATGAAAAAGGAAATAAGACACATTGGGTTGTCCTCGATTTCAAAGTATTAATCAATAAAGATAAAGTCAAAAATGGCGTTCCAAATGAACATGAAGAGATTGGATGGTTTAAACTAGACAATCTTCCAAGTCCGGTCCATTCCCAGTTCCCAACTTTTGTTAAGAATTATAAACATAAATTGAAATAAACCGAAAGTTATTCCATCAGGCGAGTACGAGATTGCTATTGAATTTCAGAATGAGCCATGGTATATTGGCGGTATAATCTATGCTAGAAAATGATAGAAGAAGATTGATTGGGTGGGCTGTAAGACAAAGATCCGAAATTTCTCCACGAGAGATAAGGCAGGCTGAATTGGACTACTTAAAATCAACATCTGCATTAGATGTTTTTAAAAAAGCTGCAACAATAACTGGATGCTACTGGGAAGATACAAAAGTAGTTATAACACCTGTACGCGGCGAAGATCAGGAAGGAGTGGGCGTCGAACTTAGATGGGATTACGGAATGAGTTCCTCCGATAAAAGAATCACTTATAATCGTGTTAGGGCATACGTACATTCTTCAGAAGAAGGTCTTGAATTAAAGGCTAGAAAAGCAGATCAAACTGTATCTATTGAACCAACTGCAGAGCAAATCGGAATTTGGCTAGTGCAAGCAGTGAAAAATCCAGACATGGTTGTTGTAGAAGAAAAACCACGTCCTAATCTACTTCAGAGAATAATATCAGGATTGCAGCCGCCATTATTAATGGGTTGTTATGATCCTTTTACAGGAGACTATATTAATTCCGAGGGAGAGTTAGTTCTTGCTCTAGGAAAGTAAAATTAAATAATTTCTAACTTTTCCCATCATCCCTATGCGCTAAGTTCATCTAACTGATGGCTGAGGCGTAACTAAAGATGCTGCCCTTATTCGATATTCAGGTAATATGTATTGCTGAATAACAGGCAGTAGTTTCATTCCTTGGAGTACTGCTTGTAAATTGATTGGTAAAGCGTCAAGCCCTTCCGGTTCAAAGAAAGTAGCAAGTGTTTTGTCTCTGCCTGCAATAGCAATCATGCGCTTCCAACGGTCTGTGGCTAACTGCTCTATTCCATCGTCAGCTGGATGGAAAAACGAAGAAAGTAGTGTCCCTCGAAGACTTTCCTCATATAATGCACAAAACTCGTTTACATCAAAGACTTGTTCTACGAGTGCAGATTCTACAGCAATTCCTGAGAGACCAAAGAGAACCCCTGCATGATTGACATCAAGACTCCTTCGTTCTGTTTGAGGAATTGGCGCAGACGTTGTCCCATCTCTATATAATTCAATGCCTCGATTATTTAGCTCTCTTCCTGTACTTTGTATTCCATCTCTTCCTTCTGTGATAAATTCATGCAAGAACGCATGCACATTTGAGTGATGCTTCTCTTCAGCTTTTCTCTGCACTAAGTGTACGAGTTCAGCCCCTGGTGGATAGGTATGTAAAAAATTCTCGATACTCATTTGTGCGAATTATACCATAGGAAATTATTTTTTGTTAAATAATGCTTTCTAATTTCCTCCATCTCTCGGAGGATCAAGTCGAAGAAATGAAAAACCCCGAGTAGAACTTGGGGTTTTTCAAATTAGCTCCTGAAGGATTAAATTGTTCCTATCGATAGGACCTTCAAGAATTAGTTTCCGCCGATTCTGTACATTCCTGTACCGCAGACTGGGCATTTGCCTTTAAGAGCCGGCTTACCGTTTTTCATGGTAACTTTTTGAGCATTTGGATCATCTCTTTTTGCTCTGCATTTTACACAATACATTGATGCCATTAATAATTCACCCCCTTTCAATAACTTATCCCCGGGATTGTTAACAAATGATTCTTAAGTAAAAAGGAAAAAATCAATTGGGCAATAACTATTGCACCGGTAACAACTCCGGTTTTGGAAATATCGGCAATTAAATAATTATATTTTTGGGGCTCTACCAGAAGAGCTTCAGCTGTTTTTTCTATTTTATTTTCTATTCTTGCGGTAGGCTTTTGCTCAAAAGAGGGAACTTTCAGACTCCGTAGGGAGTAGAGTTGGCGATGAAGATCTGCGGTTATTTTTTGTCTTCTCGTTTTCCTCATTGAGATAGAGCCTAGATTACACTATTGACACGCAGGCTGTCAAGAGGCTAATATAGATGAATATATATGGTACCCAATTGGACACTGGTTATAGCGGGTGTTTTTTTTGTTTGGCTTTTAATCCTCACAATTTTTTTTTGGCAGATGTTTTCTCACTATTCAAGACTAGCAAAGGGCGCAAATAATAAAAATTTAAAATCAATTCTTGAGGATATTCTCTCTAAAATTGATCTTCACAATAAAGATATTGAGTCCATTAAGAAATACTGCGATAATTTACAAAGAGATGGACTCTTGCATGTTCAAAAAATTGGGCTTCATAGATTTAATCCTTTCAAAGATACGGGTGGAGACCAAAGTTTTGTACTTTCCCTGGTTGATGGAAGTGATACCGGTATAATTATCTCAGCTCTTTATTCCCGCTCCGGAACAAGATGGTATGCGAAAAGAGTCGTAAACGGTAAAGGGGCAGATCACGAACTAACGGACGAAGAAAAAAAAGTTCTAAAAGAAACTAAAAAAGAAAATTAAATGGAAAAAAGAAAATTACTAACAATTGCCCTAATAGTTTTGGTATATATCGTATCTTCGGGAATTTCGTATGCTCTCTTTTCAAAATCAGCTCTTTTAGAATCGGTAACATCCCCCGTAGGTCTTCCAGTCAAAGGGGTGGAGGGTAAATTAGTTTTTGATCCGAATCTTCCAAAAACCGAAAGCTGCCCATTAAATGGGGTTCTCTACTCAAAACAGCAAAAAAAATGGTGGGAGCAGCACAGGCCTTTGGGTATTATGATTGAGAATCATCAGGAAGCAAGGCCGCAATCCGGTCTTTCTTCTGCCGATGTAATTTACGAGGTTGTTGCAGAAGGCGGAATTACGAGATTTCTTGCTATTTATTACTGTCAGGACGGGGCGCAGATAGGGCCCATACGATCGGCAAGAACCTACTTTATAGATTTTCTCTCGGAATATGGGAACTATCCTTTATATGCACATGTGGGGGGAGCAAATCAAGCAGGGCCGGCAGATGCACTTTCTCAGTTGGATGATTACGGATGGACTGCCTATAATGATTTGAATCAATTTTCGATAGGATTTCCTGTTTTTTGGAGAGATTATGATAGACTTGGACATCCTGTTGCAACAGAACATACTATATATTCAACAATCGAAAAGTTGTTGGATTATGCGAAAACTGCCCGAGGCTTAACCGAAGTTGATAAAAAAGGCACTCTTTGGAGTAAAGGATTTATTCCATATTCATTCAAAGAAGATGCCAGCTCTTCCAAAAGGGGAACAACCAAATCTATTCATTTAGAATTTTGGTCAACAATGCCGGATTATTTTGCGGACTGGGTTTACGATCCTTTAACAAATTTATATAAAAGGAGTACCGGAAAAGAGATTCATTTGGACAAGAACACAAACAAGCAGTTGACTTCGAAAAATATTGTAGTATTATTTATGCAGGAAAGAAACGCCAACGACGGGTACGAAAACAATATACATCTTTTGTACAGAACAAAAGGAACAGGGAAGGCAGAGATTTTTATGGACGGAAAACAAATAAAGGGCACCTGGAGAAAAGATAGCAGGACGGCAAGAACATTACTTTCTGATTCAAGCGGTGCGCCCGTTGAGCTTAATAAAGGACTTATTTGGTTTGAAATTCTGCCCATGGATGGAGTAGTAACGGTAAAATAATATCATCCCAGGGCTTATGCTTTCTGATTTAATTACATCAAAATCTCGAGTAAAACTCCTAAGTATATTTCTTGGGAATCCCTTCGAAATGTTCCATGTTAGAGAGCTGGTGCGAAGGACGGGCGACGAGATAAATGCGGTAAGAAGAGAACTTTTATTTCTTGAAAAAAAAGGCATTTTATCAAGGGAACCCCGGGCAAACAGAGTTTACTACTCACTTTCTAAAAACTATCCCTTTTACTTCGATCTCTTAAGAATCGGCGTAAAAACTGTGGGTCTTGGTACAGATATCTTAATGAATAAAGCAAAACTTGGAAAAATAAAATATGCTATGTTTTCCGGTAAATTCGCAAGAAGACTAAAAGTTGAGCCGGATGAGATAAATCTGCTTTTAGTCGGTACAGTTGTTCTTCCGGAGCTAACACTTCTTATAAGGGGAGAAGAGAAGAGATTAAATACCGAAATAAATTATACGGTAATGTCCGAGGATGAATTCGATTTTAGAAAAAAGAGACGAGATCCTTTTATCCTTTCTATCCTTTCAGGTTCCAGAATCATGCTAATTGGTGATGAGGAGAGCATGTTAGAATGAAAGGAAGCCCCCGTTTTTTATTTTTTTCCATAATTCTACTGACTCTGGCTGCTGCGTTTATAAATTTGCCAAATCTTCAGAAAATTTCTGTTGGTCCTATAAAAAATTTAGATATTAATCCGTCTTTACTTTTAAGAACATTCAGAATTGGGAAAAATTTGGAGTTCAGAAAAGGTCTTGATTTAGAAGGCGGAACGTCTATAACTTTTAAAGCAGATATGTCCGGTGTTGCCAAAGCGCAAGAATCCGATGCTCTAAATTCCGCAAAAACCGTAATTGAGAAAAGGATAAACCTTTTTGGAGTGTCTGAACCTGTTATTCAAACTGCGACTGTTAATGGAGATTCAAGAATTATTGTAGAACTTCCGGGTGTTACAGATGTTAATCAGGCAATAAATTTAATTGGCACAACTGCACAACTTTCTTTTTGGGAACAAGGGTCAACACAATCTGCAAAACTTGCCTCTCCTTCGGCTTTTCCTTTGGGAATCGTAGAGGTATTAGGCCCTAGTGCTGTTAAGACAAGTCTTACCGGAAGTGACTTGGAAAGTTCAAGCGTTACTTTTGATCAAAACACAGGAAATCCTCAAGTCCAGTTAGTTTTTTCCGGTAAAGGTGCTAAAAAATTTGCAGATATAACAAAAAGAAATGTTAATAAAATCGTTGCTATAGTTTTAGATAACCAGGTTATAGAGGCTCCCAGAGTCAATCAGGCAATTCTAACGGGAAATGCAGTTATTACGGGAGGTTTTGTGCTTGCGCAGGCAAAGCTTTTGAGTACAGAGCTTAATGCAGGGGCACTGCCTGTTCCTCTTTCGGTTTTAGAGCAGCGGGTTATCGGGCCGACTCTCGGAATAGAGTCGCTTAGAAAAAGTTTTTTGGCAGGAGTTATCGGATTTTTAATAATAGTAATTTTTATGAGCATTCTTTATGGAAGACTTGGAATTGTAGCAAGTCTTGCCCTTGTTGTTTATTCCCTTTTAGTATTATCTATATTTAAAATCAGCAACCTTACTCCTTATGGGATAACTCTTACTCTTTCGGGAATAGCCGGTTTTATTCTCTCAATCGGAATGGCGGTTGATGCGAATATTTTAATTTTTGAGCGGATAAAAGAAGAGAAAAGGCTTGGGAAAAGACAGGAAGAGTCAATTGAAATTGGATTTTCAAAAGCATGGCCTTCTATAAAAGATTCAAATATCTCAACTCTTATTACAAGTGCAATTCTTTATGAATTTGGGACAGGAGTCGTTAAGGGGTTTGCGTTGGTTTTGGCAATTGGAGTCTTAGTTTCGATGTTTTCGGCAATTGTTGTTACGAGAACATTTTTAAGATTTTTCTATGAAAAATAAAACACTGGATATTATTGGTAAAAAGAATTTATATTTTGCACTGTCTTTGATAGTTGTTACCCCGGGGTTAATTGCACTTTTACTTTTTGGGCTTAATTTATCAATAGATTTTACCGGAGGATCAAGGCTGACCATCTCTTTTCCTCAAAAAGTAGAAAAAACTACCTCTGAGAAAATTAAGAATACGCTAACTAAGGAAAATCTCAAAGTTTCAACAGTAGAAACTTCTGGTAACTCTTTGCTTATTAGAACAAGCCCAATGGATCAGAAGCAAAATGTTAAGTTTGTCAATACGCTTTCTAAAGAATTTAAGGGTGCGAAGGAAACTCAGTTTGAAACTATTGGGCCTACAATTGGGGCCGAGACAACTGCAAATGCCATAAAAGCTGTGATTTTTGCATCGATATTGATTATTTTGTATATCACTTGGTCGTTTAGAAAAGTTCCTAAGCCTGCAAGCAGTCTTAGATTTGGAGTAAGTGCGATAATTGCTTTGATTCATGATGTTTTGGTTGTTTTGGGCATTTTTGCAATCTTAGGCCATTTCTTTGGGGTTGAGGTTGATTCTCTTTTTGTAACAGCACTTCTTACAGTTATTGGATTTTCTGTTCACGATACGATTGTTGTTTTTGACAGGATTAGAGAAAATCTTAGAAGATCTCACGATTCCTTTCCTCAAATCGTTAACGATTCTATTCTTCAGACTCTTGGCAGATCGCTAAACACATCTTTAACCGTTCTTCTTGTTCTTTTTGCTCTTCTTCTTTTTGGAGGAGAAACAATAAAGTGGTTTGTGGTAGCTCTTCTTATTGGAGTAGCATCCGGCACTTATTCTTCAATCTTTAACGCAGCCCCAATTCTCGTCGTCTGGCAAGAGTGGAGCGAAAAAAGGACTAGCCACCTCTAAGGTGGAACAGCTTATACTGGGTAAAATTTGAATAGCAATCTCTCCCCACTTCATGCTAAAATAAACCACAACAGAACCAGAAAAAAATGAACGAAGCTAAAGAAGAAATAAAAAAATTAAGAGCATTAAAGAGTTTTTATTATCTTATCAGCACAAAATGGTACTTACTTCCTCTAATAATTTTGGTTTTAATTCCGATTTCTTATTCGTTTTTAAGAGGTTTAAACACAAATTACTGGGATGGAGCTATGGGGAATTGGCTTGCCACGATATTCGGTATCATTGGTGGTATTCCTATTGCCTTAGAAATAAATAAATTTATTACCAGACAAGAAGAAAAAAGGAAGTTAAAAGAAGCAAAAGAAAAAAATCAAGAGATAATTTCCTTTATAAAACAAGAGCTAGTTTTTAATCTAGATAGACTGAAAGATCGTGAGTCTGACCCCAATAATTTGCCACCGCATCCATACCAACTAGATGTTTGGGAAACATTTTCGGATAGCGGTCAAATATCGAGGATCATAAACTCTCAAGTATTAAACAGGATAGCTTCGGCCTACTCAATTATTAAAATTGAACGATTTATTGAGCAAAATTGCTATCTCGCAGAGAGAGGGGCATTCGCGTACTCGGGAACTGAGAGAGCAATGAAATTATTGTTAGAAGATGCAAGACGGTTTGATAAGCAACTGAGGGAGAATACGGAGTATGCCATCAGAGAGATAGATAAGGAGTTAGAGAAGAGATGAATTGGCCGGTGAAAAAAATATGAAATCAACATTAAGGCCAAATAAAGCTGAAAAAGAGTTTTTGTCTTTAGCATACAATAGGTTTTATGATCTTTTTGATGAAGTTATGGCAGATTTGTTTTGGGAAAGAGATGGGTGGTATAGATTTTGCAAAATCAAAGACGCTTTTGCTATCTATAATGAGTTACTGAATTATGAGCCGATAAAATGGGTCATAGATTGGATGAAAAAGGGAGGACGGCCGCCTATGGAAGGAGAGATAGGAAGTGATTTGTTTAGGTTTGTTAGAAATTTAATCTTGCACTTTCCTTTTTTTGAAAATTGGGATTCGGTTTGGGTAAATAAGTTCATTGTAAATTGGAACGAAGATGGTCAATCAATTGACCAATTTCTTGAGAAATATAAAGGTAGAGAAGAAGTTAAATACAGATTTTGGGAGGGTCATAAAAAAAGAATGACCTATTTGAGTATTAAATTCCCTGCCCAATACAAGAATACAAATAAAATCTTTTTGAAAGACGTTATTTCTGAAAAAGAAGGTATAAAGTTTTCCATGATATTAATGAGAAAAATTCTAGATACACAGGTTGAGGAAGTTGCAAAAAAACCTGATATATCTAAGTTGCAAACATATGAAAACTAGCTGGTCAGTAAGAATTAATTTCTGATATATGAAACAAAGAAGAATATTCGCGAGATATCCAATTCCGAAGAAAGAGGAGCTCAAGAGAAGTCTTGAATATTGGGCGAAAGAAAAAGGTACATCTTTAAATAATGAGCTTGATTTTTATATCAAAGGTCGTATGGGTGATATTCTAGACAGCATGGAAGAAATTTTAAGGGAAACACAAAGAGTTAAAAAAGCTAAAAAATCTATCAATCAAGCTATATCGCTAATGACTGAGGGAAAAAGTACAAACGCTAAATTAGTATCTAATCAATATTATAAAGATTTATTAAATTATCAAATTTCTAACGTAAGAAATAAAATTAGATAAATGAAAAATAATTGGTCGGTGAAAAATCAAGACAAATATTAATATTGTCTTATGAGCCTAATACATAATCATCACCCAATAGATCAATCGTTTAAATTATGGATTAGTCAGTATCCAGAATCGTTTCATCCGTTAGATTTGGAAAGGTTTTATGCATTTGTAAAATGTGTCTGTCGATATAGTAGAAAATCTAAGGGTGGGTTATGGCTAAGAGAAAAACTTGCAAGAGCTAAAAATAACTTATCGGAAGAAGACATAGAGGCGTATTGTGATAAATTTAGTGAGCTACAAAATTTTTACAAAGCGCCTTGTATGCGAATCTATATAGCAAGATGAAAACTAACTGGCCAACAAAAAAATTAGGAGCTCAAATGAAAACAACTGTCATGATAGAAAAAAGAATAAAAAGAGGAAAGGAGAGTTGGATTTTTATTTATTCTGCGTTTGGAATTTTATTTGCATTAACTGCCTTTTTTATAAGCACTCTGCCCATTATATGGTACTTCAAAATAACAGTCTTTATGGTGGCGACACTTATTTTAATTTATCTATGTTTATGTAGTGTTTGGTTTCAAAATAAACTCATCGGACTAAAGATAAAATTAGAGGAGACTTGGAGAAAAATATGAAATATAGGAATCGCTGCCTGAATGGTGGAACCACGTCAGACGTGGCGAAACAGCCTCGTTACCTTAGTTAGTTAACAACTCTTTAACAATTTTACTTACTAAACCTCCGTCTGCTTTACCTTTTACTTTTGGCATTAGGGCTCCCATCACTTTTCCGATCTCTTGTATTGATGAGGCGCCGGTTTGGGAGATTGCTTCTTCGACAAGTTTTTTTATTTCTTCTTCACTCATTTGCTGCGGAAGATAATTTTTCAAAATTTCCAATTCTCTTGTTTCTTTATCAACCAAATCCTGTCGTCCTGCATTCTTAAATTGTTCTATAGAATCATTATGCTGTTTTGCATCTTTTTGAATTACTGCCGTTACGTCCTCGTCAGTCGCTTCATACCCTGCGCCACCTTTCCCAATTTCATAATAATTAATCGCCGACAAAACCATTCGTAAAACAGAAGTTTTAAGTTCATCCCTTGCCAACATCGATTGTTTGAGTTCTTCCTGAAGTTTTTTCTTATTCATATTAGATTAATCTTCCGAGTCCCAATTTTCTACTTTTTTCAAACATAAACATGAAAAACCACACAGACAAAATAAGATAGACAAAGTTTAAGCCGAAACTAATAAAAAGTTTATCAGATGAATAGTTTCCTGTAAATAAAATTTGTCTAAGTCCCTCAAAAACGTAACTTGAAGGAATTGCTTTTGAAATAATCTGTGCCCATGGAGGAAGCGTTGATACCGAATAGTATGGGGCGGAAAAGGGAATTATTAAAAAAACAGCAGACCATGCTATAGTTTGAATTCTCTGCCCGAAGTATATAAGAAAACCTGCAACGAAAAAACCCACAGCCCAACCCGTAATTAATAAACTTAGCATAAAAGGAATAATAGAAAAACCATATATAAAAATATTGAAATGGTAAAGTAAGAAAGCCATAAAAGCAGAGAACGCTAGACTTATGAGCATTTTTATACCTCCGAAGATGAGGAATGAGAGCATCCATTCGATTGGTTTAAGAGGAGATGCCAAGATATTTACCAAATTTTTGTCCCAAATTTCCGAGAGAAGATTAATATTTATTTCAAATTGTCCTCGCCATATAGCTATCCAAAAAACAAGCCCTGTAAGTATAACAGGGACTGCATACGGAAAGTTGCTATTTTTCTGGGCAAAGTATAGCCCGACAAGTCCCCACAAAAGCAAGTCTACTATTGGCCAGTAGAACATGTCGGCTAGACGGTCCGGAACATGACGGAGATTGAGAAAATCTCTGATGACCATGGCAAAGACTCTATTAAAATTAATCATTTTTCTCTCTTACTATCTTCAGAAAATAATCTTCAAGGTCAGGTTTGTCAATACTTATATCATCATAATTTACCCTTGCTTTCGCAAGCGACATCAATATTTCTGCAACTTTTTTTTCATCAAGGGTGATTTTGAAACGCATCCTATCTCTTTCAAAGGTTAGTTTATTTTCTTCAAAGATAGAAGTTGCTCTTTCAAGGTTTTTTGGGATTGTTAATTCCATTCTGCAGTCGGAAACTCTTCTCGCAAGCATCTCAGGTGTCCCTTCTTCTATGATTTTGCCATGATTTAATACCAAAACCCTATCACACATATCTTCAACTTCACTCATGTTATGAGATGTTAGAAGCACCGATACATTGTATTCCCTGCGTTCTTTTTTAATAAATTCACGAATTTTAATAGCAATATCGGGGTCAAGACTAGCTGTTGGTTCATCAAGGAGCAAAATCTTTGGGTAATTTAAGAATGCTTTAACTAAAAGAACCCGGGTTTTCTCTCCTGCTGAAAGCATATGGAACTGCTTTTTTATAAGATGTTCTATTTCAAACTCCGAAAGAAGTTTTTTAATTCTTTTTTTTCTGTCATTTATCTCATAAAGTCTCGCAAAAACTTCCAGAGATTCAGAAACTGTAAGTAGCCACGGAAGACTAATGTAGGTTGAAGAAAAATTTATTTGTCTAAGTATCTCTTCTCTGTTTTTCTTAAATTCTTTATTGAAATAAAATATTTCTCCTGCCGTTGGTCCGGTAACTCCCAAAAGCATTTGGATAGTTGTGGTTTTCCCAGCTCCATTTGGACCCAGGAAGCCAAGAATTTCACCTGCTTTTAAAGAAAAAGATATATTATCAACGGCGAGGAAATCACCGAATTGTTTGGTAAGATTTTTGACCTCAAGAATTGTGTCCTTCATATTATTTGGAGAGTTTTCTTATTTGTTCTAGAAGATACTCCTTAGTGTTTTTTGAGAGATCTTCATCTACTTCTTCAAAAAGTTTTTGCAGGATTTCGCCGATCTTGGGACCAGGTTTAATATTCAGTATCTTCATTATGTCATTCCCATCAACAGCTAAATCATTTATGGAAAATGGAGCAGGTTGGAGCTGTTCTTCGACCCTCTTTCTAAAAAGTTTAAGTCTCCAGCTTTCTGCTGTTTGGGTTCCTCCTCCAAGTCTGTCTCCTATCCGAAGATCCATCATGTCTTTAACATTCTCAACGCCAACCCGCCTTATAAAACGCCTGACGGCTGCGTCTGTTATCTTCTCATCAACCGTAAACATATGCCAGCGAATTAGATTAACTATTTTTTCTCTATCTTTTTTGGAAAATTTAAGCCTGTCGCATATTTCTCTGGTAATTTTTGCACCGGCAATTTCATGGTTATGGAAAATAATCAAACCTTCCTCATCTTTTCCCATTACTTTCGGTTTTCCAGCATCATGAAGGAGAGTTGCGAATCGTACAATCGGATCAGTTGATGGACAGAATTTTAAAGACAAAACATTATGAGTAAAAACATCGGTTTTGTGATGTCTGCCCGGACGCTCTTGAGATATGCCTTCTCCTTTTAAGAGTTCAGGCAGAATATATTCCAGAAGACCGCTGTTTTTTAGGCTCATTATTCCTTCATATGCGTGATCACTTGTTAAAATTCTCAAAAGTTCAATTCTAATTCTTTCTCCAGATACTTTAGCGATAAGGGGAACATCAGCAATTATTTCTTTCCAAGTTCTTTCTTCAATAGTAAAAGAAAGTTCGGTTGCGATTCTAACAGCTCTTAAAAGTCTGAGTGCATCTTCCTTGAATCTTTCTTTTGGATTTCCAACTGCACGGATAATTTTTTTATCAATATCCTTTATTCCATCAAAAGGATCAATGAGGTCAGATTGGTTCATTGCGGGTTTATTGCCTAATCCAGAAATTTTTAATGCTATAGCATTAATGGTAAAATCTCTCCTTTTGAGATCTTCTTCTATAGATTTTCCCCAAGTTACAGTTTTAGGATGTCGTCCATCCTGATATTCGGACTCGCTTCTAAAAGTTGTTACCTCAACGACACTTTTTTTTGATGAATTTTCCTCAATCGGGATACCAACTGTTCCAAACTGGTTATCATAAAAAGCGTTAGGAAAAAGTTTTAATATTTGCTCTGGTGTTGCATTTGTTGTAAAGTCCCAATCTTTAATCTCTCGTTTGAGGATTAGGTTTCTTACAGAACCACCTACCAGATATAGCTCATGATTTGAATCATGAAATTTATCGTAAATGGGCTCGAGATATTTAGGAAGTCTTCTCAATATATCCATATGATAGAATTATAGCATGCAAACGGACAAAAATTGGAACTTATTATATAAGTTTAAAATAAAAAGTAGACAAACCTTAAGCAAAGTTCTTCTTGCTAACCGCGGATTAAAGACAAAGAAAGAAATAGATGAATTTCTTAATCCCAAACTTGAAAATATCACTACTAAAAACGTTGGGATTGACAGCAAACAACTTCAGAAAGCAATTGAAAGAATTCGAAAAGCAATTAAAAAAAAAGAAGAAGTTATTGTTTTTGGAGATTATGACGTTGATGGGATTTGCGGATCTGCAATTTTATGGGAAACTTTAACAGAGGCAGGAGCAAAAGCCCTGCCATATATTCCTCACAGATTAGATGAAGGCTATGGTCTTTCAAAAATCGGAATAGATAATCTTCTTTTAAAAAACCCAAGGATTAAAATAATAATAACCGTAGATAATGGAATTGTTGCAGGTAAGGCGGTGGAGTACGCAAATAAAAAAGGAATTGATATTATTATTACCGATCATCATGTTCCTTCAAAAAATCTTCCTAAGGCTTATGCTATTGTTCATACAACAAAACTTTGCGGAGCCGGAGTAGCATATTTACTTTCGCAAAATATCAAAAATCAAATATCAAAAATCAAAAATATTGAAGATGATCATTTGGAGCTAGTTGCGTTGGCAACTGTCGCAGATTTGGTTCCTTTAACAGGTGCAAGCAGGACTCTTGTAAAATTTGGAATCGAAGCTCTTCGAAAAACCAAAAGACCAGGACTTTTGGCTCTCATTGAAGAAACGGAGATCGAAAGAGAATTAATAGATATTTACGAAATAGGACATGTCATAGCTCCCCGCTTAAATGCAATGGGAAGACTTGAGTATGCCATGGATAGTCTTCGGCTTTTGTGCACAAAAGATTTAAAAAGGGCAGAAGCATTGGCGAAAAAACTTATTAGTACAAATAAAAGAAGACAGGAACTGACTATTGAAGCGCTTGAACATGCCAGAATGAAAATTCAAAACTCAAAAGTCAAAACTCAAAATTTGATATTTATTGCTCATGAGTCTTACCAACAGGGAGTAATTGGTCTTGTAGCAGGAAGATTGGTTGAGGAATTTTATCGCCCGTCCATAGTTCTTTCCATAGGTGAAAAATATAGCAAGGCATCGGCAAGATCAATCAGCGGTTTTAATATTATTGAGTTTATTAGGGGAGCGTCAGATCTTTTGGTTGATGCAGGGGGGCATCCCATGGCGGCAGGTTTTACCGTAGAAACATCCAAAATAGCAGTTCTTGAGAAAAAATTCGAAGAGTTGGCAGTAAAACTTTTGAATACAGAAAAGCTTGAAAGGACAATCACGATAGATGTCGAAATCTATCTGAAAAATATAACTAATAATTTTTACAATAATCTTCAAGAATTATCGCCTTTTGGAATCGGCAACCCTAAGCCTACCTTCTTGAGTAAAAATATTACTATTGAAGATATGAGATTAGTGGGCGCAGACGGCAAACATTTAAAACTTAGAATTTCTCAGCCAAGCTTACCGGATCAATTCGATGCTATTGGATTTAACATGGGTGAGATGTCCGAGAAGATTCGCACAGGAGATACAATTGACATTGTCTATACAATTGAACAAAACGAATGGAATGGCAATAATAGACTCCAGCTTAAGATAAAAGATCTAAGAAAACTCTGAAGATAAGATCAAAATCGTCGATTTCCTCGATATACATTCCTTACTGCTTCACCTACTCGTTGAGTAACATTGTCCCACTCAGGAAGACCATTTGCAGACATTGAATCCTGTATTGTTTGTTCTACGAAAGCATGAGATACACGGCCTGATCCTATTATTCCACCGGCTCTTCTTGCTATTGTGGCCTGTACATTGCTTGGAGCCTCATATCGATTTAAAATTTCTCCCAATTGTCCCATTGGTCTAACACCGCCAAATGATCTATGTCCCTCTGATTTGTTTCCCATTTTAAACTTATCACCTCCTTTAAAACAAAAACTCCCTTTTTCAATTGAAATTGGGAGGTTTTCTTTCCAACAAGCCCTCCTCTTACCTAATAAAGAGGGTAGCGAATATAAGATTGAAAGAAAGATTCATGTATATATCAATATATATCAAGCATAAAACATCTTGTCAATGGGGAAAAATTAAACTAAAATGATAAATGGTAAATGATAAACGATAAATCAAAAAGAATTTTATCAAGGCAAACACCGGAGCTTATAGGTCAAAAAGTTATTCTTGCGGGATGGGTTAAAACCCGCCGAGATCACGGAAAATTAATTTTTCTTGATTTAAGAGATAGATCCGGGATAGTTCAGTTGGTTGTAAATCCAAAAGTTTCGCAAGAGGCTTATAAAAAAGCGCAAGATTTAAAACCCGAATATGTTATCAAAGTTGACGGAACAGTTAGGGAAAGACCGGCTCCAACAATAAATAAAGAATTAGAAACGGGGAGTGTTGAGGTAGAGGTTGAGGATATTGAAATTATCTCAAAAGCCCAAACCCTGCCATTTGACATGGGGGAAGAAAAGTTAAATCTGGAACTGCCAACCCTTCTTGATAACAGATCATTGAGCTTGCGCCATCCAAAAGTTTCTGCAATTTTTAAAATTCAGCAAACTTTAGCGCAGTCTTTTAGAAAAACACTTAAAGAGGAAGACTTTACAGAAATTTTTGTTCCGACTCTTGTACCGAGCGCAACTGAGGGAGGAGCCGAGGTTTTTTCTGTTGATTACTATAATCATAAAGCTTATCTTGCACAATCTCCTCAGATGTACAAACAGATAATGACCTCAATTTTTGAAAGAGTCTTTACGATTGCGCATGCTTATAGGGCAGAGCCATCGGTTACAACCAGACACCTCTGCGAATATGTAAGCCTTGATGCGGAATTTGGATTCATAAATTCTTGGGAAGAGATTATGGAATGGGCGGAAAAAGTTGTTCTGTCTATGATTGAAGATGTTAGAGAAAAAAACCAAAAAGAACTGAAGCTTTTTGGAGTAGATCTGCCCGAGTTTAAAAAATCGATCCCGAGAATAAAAATGAGAGATGCACAGGAAATTATATTTAAAAGGACAAAAATGGATCACCGGAGTGAACCGGATCTTGACCCGTCTTCGGAAAAAGAAATCTGCAAATGGGCAAAAGAAGAAACAGGAGCTCCGTTTGTTTTTATTACTCATTACCCGGCTAAAAAAAGACCGTTTTATACTATGCCGGACTCAAACGATCCAAATTATACTTTAAGTTTTGACCTTTTAGGAGTAAGCGAAGAGTGGATTACGGGAGGACAGCGAATAAATGATTACGAAATGCTTCTTGGGAATATTAAGAAATGGGGAAATAAACCGGAAAATTTCCAAATATATCTTCAGTCATTCAAATATGGAATGCCTCCCGAAGGCGGTTTTGCAATGGGACTTGAGCGAATAACAAAAGACATGCTGGGACTTTCAAATATAAGAGAAGCAAGTCTTTTTCCAAGAGATATGGAGCGAGTAGATGAAAGATTTTCTGCAATCGGTTAAGCTTTTAATAAAGCGAATTTTAAAACCCGACCCATTCTTATTGCCCGTCATTCTCCTTGCGGCTCTTTTCTTTTTAGTTGTTTTTGATGTCTATCAAAAAGGAGAAATCATTCTAAAATCAACGTTAAATACTCCGATCACAAATTATAAAAGTTCAAGTTACCCTTTTTTAAAAAATAAGTTTAACCCCAATATTCTTGCCCAAGCAGCGATTGTGGTAGACAAGGACTCAGGCGTTGTTATTTATGCAAAAAATGAAAACCTTCGGTTCTCTCCCGCTTCCACTGCAAAAATTATGACAGCGCTAACAGCACTTGATTATTTTAAATTAACAGATGTTCTGGAAGTTAAGAGGGTAGCGGGTGAGGGATCCATTCTTGGACTTGTCCAAGGTGAGAAAATGACATTTTTAGATTTACTTTACGCAATGCTTTTACCATCCGCAAACGATGCGGCTTTTGTGATTGCACAAAATTATCCGGGGGAAGAGCAGGGTTTCATAGAGAAAATGAATCAGAAAGTAAAACTCCTTGGTCTTAATAATACCCACTTTCAGGATCCTGCAGGACTTTTGGATCAGGACAATTACACAACACCTCTTGAGTTGGCGAGACTGGCATCTGTATCTTTGGAAAATAAACTTTTTTCTCAAGTCGTTTCTACAAAATATAGATTTATCTCCGATATAAACGGCGTAAACACTTATCCCCTTTTTAATAGAAATAAACTCTTAGGAATAGATGGAATTTCGGGAATAAAGACCGGTTTTACAGATGAAGCAGGGGGAGTGCTGGTGTCTTCAAAAGCAGAAAACGGCCACACTTTAATAATAGTTGTAATGAGAAGCGAAGACAGATTTGGGGATACTCTTGCGCTTGCGTCCTACGTTTCGGACAGTCTTACTTATTTATCCATTCATCCTTGACTCCGGAAACATAAGCGATAAAACCGTTATCTCCTTCAAAAACAACAGCAGGCATTAGAAAGTTTTGTTCTTTATTTTCCATATAATATCCAAGATAAACATTCCTTACGGATACATCCTTATTGTTAGATGGAGATAAAATATAGGCGTTGCCATTCTTAAGCTCTAGGAAAGCATCGGAAGCCGTCTTAATGGGATATGTAGCGGATTCACTTGAGACATTTTGATGAAAAAAATCTGTCTTTACAACTTGAGGTTGATTTTCTCCTCCTCCTACAAAAATATTCATAGTAGAATTGTTGGCTTTTGAATAAATTACAGGAAGTTTATCTATATCTTTTTGAAAAAAATCAATCTCTATAACTTGTGCGGCTGAAATACTTGTGGCAGGTACCAAAACAGAGTTTTTAATGGAAAATAAATTTGTTTTTGTTTTTTCCAAATCCAAATCATCGTATAAAAAAGACAAACTTAAGAGAAGGTCTTGGGCAACTGCCTTTGCCTTGTTTGGATCTGGCAGATTCAATCCCGAAATAACCGATTGATTGCCTAAAAAGGCAGAGGAAATACTAAATTGCAAGGTAAATATATCAACATTTATTTTTCGCAAAGTAGAACTTTGGGGATCGATCCATTGATATGTGTTTCCCAAAACCCGAATGGCAGATGAAGAAAATCCTGCTCGAGAAACTCTTTCTCCGGTTTTTTTAAGAGCCAGAATATCTGGATTTGGTTTCTCTATCTTGAAAACCTTGGTTCTGTCTGGAAATTTTGGCAGCGCCCCCGTAACGGTATCTATAGAATAGTTTAATTGTTGTACCGATGAACTTTTGGGAAATTCAATAGGTGGCAGTTTGCCAAAAGATACTGTTGGGGGAGGCAGGGGCGTTGGAGCTATTATTTCCTTGAGTGTTTTTCCTACTCTTATTAAAATTAAAAGAAGAATTATTGACCCAACAATTATTGCTGCCCATTTGGCAACATTTTTTGTTAAAGAAGTTGCCTTACTTAAGGTTAGCATGTCTTGAGTATAGGAGAAACTTAAGGTACAATGCAAGTATGATCAAGGTCAGATTTGCCCCAAGTCCAACAGGGATTCCTCACATAGGAAATACGAGAACGGCACTATTTAATTTTCTATTTGCAAAAAAAAATAAGGGCAAATTTATTTTAAGAATTGAGGATACCGACAAAAAAAGATTTGTAAAAGAGGCCGAAAAAGCCATTTATGAAATTCTGCAGTGGCTGGGAATTTCATGGGACGAAAAATATGTTCAATCGGAAAGAATTGACATATATAAAGAGCACGCGGAAATTCTCAAAAAGAAAAAACTCGCTTATGAAGATGACGGAGCGCTTAGATTTAAAATGCCAAAAAGCGGAGAAACAAAGTGGACAGATGCAGTAGGACAAAAAGAAATCTCATTTAAAAATGAGATGCAGGAAGATTTTATAATTTTAAAATCCGACGGATACCCGACATATAATTTTGCAAATGTAGTTGATGATTATCTTATGGGAATAACCCATGTGATAAGAGGTGAGGAATTTATTTCCTCGACGCCTAAACATGTTCAATTATACAAAGCCTTTGTGTGGAATCAGCCTATTTTTGCGCATCTGCCGATTATTTTAGGAAAAGACAAGAGCAAGCTCTCCAAAAGAGAAGGAGCAAAATCAGTTTTAGAATATAGAGAGGATGGATATCTAAAAGAAGCGATTCTAAATTATATGGCGCTTGTAGGCTGGACTCCTCCGAATGAAAGAGAACAGATGGGTGTTTCGGAAATGACAGAAGTTTTTGATCTTAAAGATATAAATACTGCAAATCCAATTTTTGATACTCAAAAACTTGAGTGGTTCAACGGAGTGTGGATAAGAACTATTAAAGATTTTTCCGAAAGACTTATGGAATTTTACAAACAAGATTCCCAAGTAATAAAAGTCTTGAAGTCTGATAAATCAAAGATATGGATTAATGCCGCGAAATCCAGAATGAAAACTCTAAAAGATTTTAAGAAATTAATAAGTATCAAAAAAAAGAAAAAATATACAATGGAAGAAAAACAAAAAGCAGAAAAATTACTTGAATTTTTAAAAAAAGAATTAGGAGAAAATTGGAACGGAGAAAAATTACTTTCTGCAATTAAAGATTTCAGCTCCAGCGAAAAAGCCTCATTTAAAAAAATTTATTATCTTATGACTGGCAAGGAACAGGGAATTGGAATTTTAGAACTTAACGAAATTTACGGTAAAGATTTTTTTGTAAAAAATTTAAAAGATGCTTAAGAATTTAGCAAGGTTCATCTCTCTTTTATCAAGCCCATTAGTTCTCTTTTTACCAACTCCTTTTATTCTTGTTTTCAAAGAGACAGGCAACATTTTCTATTCGTTAAAATGGACATTTTTTTCTTACATTTTCTTATTCTCTGTTATTTTTTTTGTTCTTTTAGGAATGCTTGTTGGTTTTTTTTCAGACTATGACGTTTCTAAAAAGGAAGAGAGGCCAAAACTTTTTGCGTTTGTAGGAATAATAACCTTTTTGTATTTGGGATCTTTAATACTCTTAAGTGGTCCGAAAGTTTTATATTTGGTAATTTTTGGAATTATTCTAGGAGTCTTTACGATCAGTCTTGTAAATAATTGGATTAAAGCCAGTATTCATACAGCTACGGTTTCTGCTTTTACTCTTTCTCTTGTTATTCTCTTCGGCTATATGTTTATTCCAGCGCTTTTATTAATTCCGGCAATGGCATGGGCAAGAGTTAAGATTAAAAAACATACACCGTTGGAAACGCTTGCGGGTGGATTTTTAGGTGTTATTCTAACTATAATTGTTTATATGATAGGGAGATTTATTCTTTAATGAATTCACATCGATCTATAGTAAAATCTTTTAAATACGCCTTTATGGGAATTGGCTTTATGTTAAAAACAAGTGTCAATATTCCGCTCTATTTTGCTTTTACGCTATTTGTAATTGTTTGCGGAATTTATTTTAGGATTTCCAGTTATGAATTTGGATGGATTTTAATAATGGCACTTCTTGTTATTTGTATGGAGATGGCAAACACCACGACAGAAGAGATGGTAAATCTTATTAAGAAAGAGCATAGCGCAGAGGGGAAAATTGTAAAAGACGTTGCAGCCGGTATGGTACTTTTAACAACGATAAGTTATATAATTGTTATCCTTTTCATTTTTATTCCACATACTCTTCGATACTTCAAATAAAATTTTAAGATTTAATCCCGAGCTGGCACTAGCTGACCATGTAGGATTTTTTACTTTACTAATGGTTACCAAACAAATAGTCTGCTTTTTTAGTATCATAAATTGGACCATGCTTTCTTACATGAAGGAATGCTTTGCTCCAAATTAGAAGAAGTTTTATCCTTCCAACTTTCCTAACTCGTCTGTCAGAACCATAAACAAGTATTTGAAAGAAGAAATAGTATTTAGCTCCACTTCTTACTGACCGAACGCCATAATCTGTATCTTCTCCAAGCATTGCCCCTTCTTTAAAACCTTTAATATAATCATGGTTCTTTTTTGAAGTGAAGATAAAATCCCCATTTGTAACAGGAACTTTTCCTATATACGCTAAGAGAAATAAAAAGTATACAATTCCGAGAAAGAAATAATCAGTAAAATATATGTTATCCGAGCTATGCAGAGCAGCAGCAACAAATCTTTCTGAGACTGTTTTATTGTGGAGTATATTCAAACAGTTCTTAGCAAGCAAAACATCAGCGTCAAGAAATAGCAGATATTTATATTTAGCTTTTTCAGCTCCTACATTTCTTTGATGTCCAATATTCTTATCAGTAGAAACAATACGTAGGTCGCTGATACTTTTCTTATATTCTTCTGCTTTTTTAACAGTATTATCGGAAGATTTCCCATCCACAACAATTATTTCCAACTTGCCTTTGTAATTTTGTTCAGATATAGATTTAAGTAAACGAGGCAAGTATTTTTCTTCATTTAGCGAAGGTATGATTATTGAAAGCTCATCTATCATATAGAAATTATAGCAGAGCTGAAGCTATCAGTTCGAATCCAGCTTCTGTCTGGTATACTTTGATACAAAAGCTCGAGGCTATAAAAAGTTGCTGTGGATGTCGGTCTAGACCCGTTTAGTCCTTATAACGACTGATCTATTTGCCAAAAGAAAATGAGTGTTTTTTCGTAAATCTAGGGATTGTAAGAGTGTTATTTATTAAAGAGTAAACCTCGATGATTAATATTGGATTAATGTCCTCTTTATAATAAATTTTGTCTGTTAACCTGTCTTGCAAAGGAGGAAGATCAATTTTGTTATCTGATAATATTATCTCTATTCCAACAGGCAGTTTAATATCTAAATCTAAAACAATATCGTCATCTTCCTGTACCGATATGCAATTTTTTGGATCTGGTGCAGCATTTTGTATTAATAAGAATAATTGTAATAATGATTCTGGTCCATTAAACTTAGAGAGAGGTTGTCTTTGTTTTTCCACTCTCATTCCTGGAAATTTACGAGTAATATCTGATTTCCCATGAGAATTCCCACTTTCATGATAGGAAAAGTGGCTTTTTTTATCTCTTAGATCGTTAAAATAAAGATCAGTTGAGGTTCTGTTAACTTCCCATAATTTGTAAAGTTTTCCATTTCTTTTATAAAGTATTTTAAATTTCATAGAAGCTTAGAGACCATGGTCACCATAAGGGGCACGTCTTGGCATATTATACCTGTTTAAAATATTCTTTCAACATTGTCATTAGGGTGGTTCTTCCTTTGTTTGACTTAAGATAAAGCTCTCTCCGCTTAGCATCTTTCATATTCCTGTATGCTTCGTAATGAATTAGTTTAAGAGGACTGTATGACTTAGTTGATTTATTTTCTCCCTTATTGTGAGCTTTAACTCTAGTTTTTAAATCTTCAGAAAAACCAACATAAAGAAAATTCTTAGATTTATTATAAAGAATGTAGATGTAATAGAATTTCATCCTTGACAGGTACAATTCTATACCTGCCTATTGCTCAGATACCAGTCGGTATCTGGCTGCGGTACATTCTCACTTGCAAAGCAAGGTATCGAATGGTACCTTGCTGCCGGGCTAGGATTTGAACCTAGATGAGTGGATTCAGAGTCCACTATCCTACCGTTAGATGACCCGGCAATAACACTGCAATTTTATCAGATTTGGAAGTCATAAAACAATGCTTGAAGATTAAACGGGTCTTAACCGGTATGCTCAGCTTGATTTGGTTTCAGTTTATCCCAAAAAGCTAAGACCGGTTCGAGATGCTGATACGTCGGGCAGCTATTTAAATGGTGTCAATTTTGGTATAATTTCAATTATGAATAGAGCTGAACGCCTGAGAGAATACATTGCGGAAAGTGGAAGCCCAATAGCAAATTACTCAACGAATCAAAGGATGATTAAAGCTGAAATTGATGGTAAACGTAAGTTTAGTCAATCACTTCCAAGAAAATTATTAATGTCTGACCGAAGAAAATCAAGCAGACTTCAGGGTGCTCAACAATATGAGGATTCTAAGATTGAGAGAATATCTGATCGCGTTCGTGCGGCTTTTGAAGGTTATGATGGTTTTGATCCAATAATACTTGATCGAGAAATTGCTTATCTCAAAAGAAATGGGGTTGATATTCAAACCGTTTTAGAAACTTCTTCCTCCGAGGACTAAGCTTGGCTATTCCAAACATACTCCCGGTCCTGCAGCTTGAATCAGTTACATTGACATAAAATTTCACTGGTTGTATAATTTGGCCGTGGTTATTCCAAAAAGGGATAGCTATTTTTATATGAGGGAGAGAATGAACGGTAATGGACATTTTGACCCAACGCCTGCTATGGATGGTGTTTATCGGGATGAAGTTTTCTACGATGCAGAAGACGAGCATATTAGCCTTGATACCATCGATAGGGCAGAAGCTGAGATGTATGAGGTAAACCCTGAGGCTAATTTTAGGTGTGGTAGAGAGATCGTTGAAGGACAATTTTCTATCTTGAAGCTAAGAAGAATGAATCTTGAACTGCGATTAAATGACGAGCAGGGCAGGCAGGTTCAGGATCTATTGGCTGGTTCCAAATCAGAAGCTCTTTATGCGGGTTTTGTAAGTAGGACTGGAAAGGAAAATGTGAGTGAGGGATTTACGAGTTTCCATAAGCGGTTTATGGATAAAGCGGCATTAAGAAGCGCCGAGATTGAGAGCGAAATTGGGAACTTAAAAAAAAGAAGAAACGGAGAAAGAGGACAGGCAATTGATGTTGTGATAGCCACGGAGGCAGAGAAAATTATTGCTGCGCAAGCAGCCTGTGAGGAGATTGTTTTGAGAAATATGAGACTTGCCCGATATGTTGCAATAAAATATGGAAGCTATTCTACATTGCCACGTTTGGATTTAATTCAGTACGCAAAGATCGGGCTTATGATTGCGGCCACGATGTATGATTACGAAGCTGGACAATTCAGCACTTACGCATACCCGTGGTTAAGGAGAGGGCTTCAAATTGGCATTGCAGCCGAAGACTTGATCACTCTTCCAAGGGAGATGAGGGCTGAACAAACAAGAAGTTTAAGAATGATAGAAGAAGCAACACGGTCGCTGGGAAGAGAGCTCACGGATGAGGACTTAGGCCAAGTTCTTATTAGAGGCAGAAAAAAGTTTATAGAAGAAAAAACCCGGCGGCTTGGGAGGGTTCTCACGGATGAGGAGTTAGGCGCGGTATTGGCAGAAGTTAAAGCAAAATACTTTGATGCAATTCGAGCTCAGAAGGTGGATTCACTTAATTGGATTATTAGTTCGGATGGTGAAGAAATCGAGCTTGGCGATACGATTGCCAGCGGCGGACCTGCTGTAGATGAGATCGCAATGAGGTTTATTCTTGGAAGTGCAGTACGAATGGTTATGAGTGAAATATTGACGGCAAGGCAATACAAGACTCTTGACTTAAGATTTGGAATTTCAGATGGTAGGTCACGAACAAGAGATGAAGTGGGTAAGGAGATTGGTATTACCGGAGAAGGGATTCGTAAAGCTGAAGAGGTGATATTTAAAAGACTTAAGGAAGATGGCCGGCTTGAGCGGTTGTACGAATTGGTATAAATACAAAGACAGCTTGCCCCTAAGTAATCCCAAAAAGCTTAGCCTATAACAAAGGTTCTAATGTCCCCCAGGTCCCGCAGCTTAAGTTAACCTCAGTTTAATTTTAATCATCCATTATTGATATATTGAAGGCTTGAGAATTGGAGTTATTTTACTTTTTGTGCTTATTTACCAACTGTGGGGTTCGTTGGTTATTGTGACTCATTACCAAGTTTTCAAAGAATCCACGCTTAGCGTATAGCCTATATCTAGGACTGATTTTATGGAAACGCCGTGCATTGATAGTTTCTTATTTAATCTATGTATATGGACTGCAGTGGAGCCTTTGGAATGCCTGTCGCTGTGACCATGTAAGTTCAGGTGATGATGGCGAACGGGATTGCCGATTGATTTTGCAAGGGTTTGAACAATTTTGGCCTCGGTTTTGGTTAGTGGAACTATGCTGCCGTTTGCCGTAAAATCCCTGGTGTCCGGATAATATCTTATTGTGCCGTCTTCGGTTAATGGTATAGATTCAGCTACGCTTTCCCAATTATGATCTTGCAGAACGTAGCCTAAATCCGGAATCAGTCTTATGTTGAATACCCCAGGGCCCACATCATCTGTTTGTTGTCTTAAATTCGCAATGTGCGGTTTTAAGTTGGTATGTTCGTAGTGCGGACTGTCCCAAACGAGTTCACAGTAGGACTCGTGAGGAATCACCATGTTGGCTCGTCTTGTAATGACCTCTAAAACTTTGCCACGGACTTGCGGTAGTTGGATATCAGGTCTGTCTTGTGTAAACCTGATCAAGTAATCGTTCCAGTCAAAAGTAAATTCTGGGTTGATATAGGCTGTAGGCTCTGACTGCTCTGTTTCTCTAGGTTTTAAAGGCTCTCTGAATCTTTGTTCATGTTCTGCTGTCATTTTTTCTCCAAACTGTAATTATACTGGATTAAGCATTATGTGTCAATGAACTGGTTTGTCCGCAGTTAGGTTTAATTATAGAGGAATAGCAAAGTAAGCAGCAGCCTGGCCAATTGAATTTTGCACAATTGCATTTTCTTGTCTAGTCATCTCTTGGCGAGGAAGGTGCGAGGACACAAATCGGATTGTACCTGGTTCTGGTTCAATTGAAAGATAATAAGTATCGTTAAAGTTTAATTCAAATTGAATAGTTGGGTTAGTGCTTTCAATGATAAATTTAGGATAGTGTTCTAAATTTCTTCCTGAAGATTGTTCCCAGGGATTAATCTCAGCACTCACGTAGGGCGAATCTGGATCAAATTCATTTTTCATCCAGTACATTTCGAGTCCGGAATCTTTATATCCCGGGTCTTTGGCAGTTTTACCATTTTCTTCTAACCAGGTCCTTATTTTTCGTACTCTATCGATTAACCGGGAATACTCTTTTTCACTCACCCGCTCTATCTGTGGGCCAAAGGCAGCTTCTTGCATTTCTCTTGATCTTGCCTCTGGCGTAGAACGTCTATAAGCTGGCAAGCGCGTTGCGAAGGTTGGTCCTAGCGCTATAAGTATATCTTCTGTTGTTATTGTCCGTTCAATCATGGAGGGAATTATACACTTAAGCTTATTGTAATTCAAGTAATAGCAAAGCGGGCTCATTAGTCCTATAGTTGACATACGATAGGGATTCGCGTATAATTTCTACTCACCATGACTGAACGCAAAAAAAGAACTCCTTTTAAGGAAGAACTACGGCCATTACTGAAAGGCAAAGCTCTTTATGTGCTTGGGTCGCACCCTGACTATGTAATTAGAAGTTCTTTTGGTTTGCCTCTTAAGGAAGACCTTGAAGACCTGGAAGCTTCAAGGGAAGTGTTTAGTCGTATGCAATCATACGGAATTGCGGTAGTACCACATCAATTCGTTTTGGGCGGAGTACATAAAAAACATCATACGATATTTACTATTGTAGACAGAGTTGAGGGCGAAGATTTTCAAAACGCGGCCATACCCACAAAAGAAGCTGATAGGTTCCTTGCTAACGTTTGCACCTTTTTGTTTGATACTTACACCAACAACGGCAGTTACATGAATGATATGGTTGATCCGTCTCAATACGTATGGGGTACTACCAAAAGAGATAGTAAAAAAAGAATTTACTTCGTTGATTTAGATCTTGACCCGGAAACGGTTTTCAAGGGCGAGGATTTTTTCTTTGACAACCTGAGTTTTTTGTACAAGATGATATGTACATTTGAGCAAAACAATAATAACAAAAGGTTGTCTAAAGCAAGAAAGAAACTTGTTGAATTTTGCCTTTGGATAAAATCGAATGAGGACTGCGATCATGCTCGGGAGGTTGCCGAATCTATTCTTGGCGGAGGGAATCCAACTGAAATAGAATGATGTTAAGCTAATTCAATTAAATGCTTCAGAATATTATATTTAATCATAAAGAGAGATTAAAAAAACTAGAATTTAAGTAAAAAGTTCCCACACAATTTGTCCTGAGTTTGTCGAAGGATAGTCAACCAATACCAATTTTACTTGACAAATTAAGATAATTTTAACAGAATATTAGTATGGAAGACTCAGTGTCACCTAAAAAAGCCTTTGCTCATGGTACAAGCTTAACTGACGGTAGCCTGGCAGTAAGAGAAAGCTTTTCTCCTGAAAAATAAAATATTTTTCACATTGTCTTGACAAGCTCGCTTTAAACGGGATAAAATTAGGTTATGGCGATTGACTCTTCCGAAATTCCCTATGAACAAGCCGAAGCTGAGCCGAAACCACCAAGAGGAACACCGATTGGGGATAAAATACTTATTGGTGGTGTAAAAGCCGGAGTTAAAACAGTGGATCTAACAGGTAAGGGGATAATAGGAGTAGTCAAGTTGACTAAAGATCTTGCTTTGCCAACAGTGCGTCTGGCAGCCAGAAACGTTTGGGGCTCAAAACTTGGGTTTTTTGCGGCTGCGGTTGCTCCAATTTTAGGTTCGGCTGCGGGCAATTATGAGGCGACGAGGGCATACGGCCATTCTTTAAAAGACGACCCTGTCAAGGCGATGAGATCGGCAATTCCGGCGGCAAAGGATGCACTTATGGAGGCAGTGGACACTGCCTTTGAGAAATCAGGCACGAAGGTTGATTTAAGTATAGAAAGCATAGATTTAGATACCCAGGTTGATAAAACGATCGACCTGTATTTTCCGGGCAAAGTAGGCAATGACAGGCAATTAATTGAGACCAATATCTTGGTTATGCATGAATATTATAAAGGTAACGAACAGCAGCCAGGCTTATTGCCGAAGGAGACATTTGAAATTGTTGGCAGTCACTACGATCTTATTAGTCAGAAATGTGGGTTTAAGCAGTGGTTGATGGATGGGGTAACAGGACTTGCGATTGCCGAAAGTCGTGGTGGGGTTGATGGAGGCTTGGAAAATATGACAGAAGCGGGAGCCCTGGGTCCTTTTATGATGACCGAGGATTTTATTCGTGAGCATGGATACGAGCCGACGAATGATGAGAATGATCCCAGACTTAGTTGGGAAATTACCGTGCCGATTGTAGTAGACGAACTTACTAAAAGGACGGAGCATTTTGGTGGTAATTTAGCTTTTGCCGTTTGGTCTTGGCAGCGAGGGGTGAGAGCAGTTGATGACGATTTACGGAATTTTGTTGGCCAGAGAGGGTTGCCGACGGACGTTCCTATCGCACAACTTGTAAAAGATAATAATTTAACGGAATTTGATTTGGAGGAAAATGAAGTGCTTAGGGAAGAATTAAATCACCCAGAACAAGACAGCACTAACATATTCGTACTGAGAAATGCTGCCGGTGCACTCATCTGGAGAAACGTTGTAATGCTTGCCCAGAAGATAAGATCGCAGGAAGACCAAAAAACCTCAGCTAAAATTACCCAGCTTGCCCAAAAGGATCAGAAAAAAGTTGCTTAGCTGCAGGTACTGGGTGAAGATTTATTCTTTCCACATAAAACTTCTTAGTTAGGGGATTTGAATTTATTTGCTATAATTAGTAATAGAAATAGGGCATATCATAAATTTATGAAGCAGAAATTTCCGGAGCCGATAGTTGGGGGCTTAATTTTTAATAAAAAAGGTGAGCTTTTGCTTGTTAAATCACCAAAATGGTTTAATAAGTATTCTATCCCAGGCGGGCATGTTGAGGTTGGTGAAGATTTTGGTACAGCGCTTAGAAGGGAAATTAAAGAAGAAGTTGGTTTGGACATCGAAGTTAAGGACCTGCTTTATTTTAAAGAAGTAATTTACACAAAAGAATACTGGAAGCCAAAACATTTTATATTTTTCGATTTCTACTGCATTACGAATAATGATGCAGAAGTCATGATTGACGGGCAGGAAATTATAGACTATGCATGGGTAAAGCCTGAAAAAGCATTAAAATTAAGAACAGACAGTTTTACAAAAAGAGCCATAAAAGATTATTTAAGCCTAAAGGGGAAAATAAGCTAATTTACTTGCGTAATTTACCTATAAATGGTAAAATTTTTGTGTTGTGAAGAAAGTAATAAAAAAAGAACATGCAAGGGATGCGGGTAAGTTTTTGGCTGGTGCAATTTCCGGTTTTTCATTCTTTGCGGTTTCCTCTCACCGGAAATCCCCAATATACAAAATGCTTCCCAATAGAAAGATCAAAAACATTTCCTACTTCCCTAATATAAAAATTCAAAAAAAGAATAAACATTATCATATTCATCACTGGATGATTTTTTCAGCGTTGTACGCGCCTTTTATTTTGATTAAAAGGCTAAGATCAAAACTTCTTCACGGATTAATAATAGGGAGCATAATACAAGGCTTAACTTATAAAGATCGCTTCCGAATTAAATATCACTCCGATTCTACTTATTGAATTGATTCTCGAACACATTAAGTGGTTTTTTGTGTACCTTTCTCCTAAAAGGACTTGACATTTTTTATAAATGAAAGATAAAATTAAAGTAGACTGGACAAATAATATGTTGTCTCCTGAAGTAATCTCTGACTATAGTAGGGCGGAAAGTAGAGAAAGGACTTCTAGAGTTCCTCTTGCATATTTGGAGCAAATTTCCCATCAGATAGACCCACTTATAGGAAGTAGAGTTATTCACGCTTCGGGTGAAGGTGGTAGGTATAGTGGGAGCATTAGAGAGTTTTTTAGAGACGAAGCAGAAACTATAGACTCTTTCTATGAGACGCACATGATTGCTCCCAATGGGAGAATGACAAGAGTAATGCCGCATCTGCTTCACATGCTTGAGCATATTGCCAAAGAAGATGATCCAAGGATAGGAAAACAAAAAGGAAAAGTTCCTCATGAGAGGGGCAGGGTCAAAGAAGGATACCCTGAAAATTGGCCAAGAACTCATGGAATTGGAGAAATTTTTGATAGCCTTGACGCAACTGACCTTACATCGCTTACATTTTACAAAATTATCAGAAATTACAATCCGGGCTTGTCACCCAAAGTGCTTCCAAGATTAAGAGAAATGGCGTTGTGGTCTTTACGCAATTTTGAAGAGTTTGGTGGGGGAGCCGCGTACATTGGCGCACGTTTTGATGAGCACAGGAATCCTAGAGAAGGATTAACTAATCAAATGTGGAGAGATAGCGAATATTCAATAGTAGATGAAAATGGCGAAATTCCAAAACACCCTATATATCCTGCAAGAGAGCAAGCTCTAAGGTATGAAGTATTTATGAGAGCATCCAAATTTTTTGAGAGAGACTCTCAATTTAGCAAAAAGCTGCGCGACTGCGCAGAAGATCTTAAAGCATGGTTTAATAGAAAATTTATACGCAGTAACGGACACAATTGGCCAATAGTTGATGCTCTTGATGGAGATCAAGAGCCCGTAACCGCAGCTCTTACTGTGGATGAAATTTCTGTTCTCGCGCATGATTTTTGTCTTATTGATGATATTGAACTAAGAGATGAAATTATTACAAAATCTTTTGAAGAGCTATACAATCCAAGAGGGGGATATATGACCGTGAGCGGAAATAGTGTTATACACAAAGACAATGTATATCATGGGCCGAAAACAATATGGATGAAAGCCCAAAAAGATGTCATCATAGCTCTTGAAATTAGCGCTCGACGTGTTGAGAAAAAATTTCCGGGCTTGGCTCAAGGATATAGAGAAATGGCTCTTCAAAATGCCGAAGCGATGCTTCGAGTAGCGGCATTTTATAGAAACCCTATTGAATTAACGCTTGTTGAAGATGGCAGCTATAAAATGTACGAAGAATTTAATGAAAAAGGAGAAAAAACCGGAGAAGCATGTAGGGTTCAGGCTTTTTCTGGGGGAGCTATGGAGTATGCAATTGCATACCTGCGGGCACATGGGATAAATGAGATAACTGCTTTAGTTCAAGAACCCAATGGTGCAGAAATAGCGATATAAAAAACAAAGCTGGATTTTTTTGGAAGCGTTGACGGAAAAACTTTATCTACTTAGTATTCCCGTTTCCGTTTTGTGAAGCCGGGGACTTTTCGATCGCAGTTATTTTCTCCTGGATAAATCTCATAGCACTTTTAATATCGTCTAAATCTTTCTGGATATCTTCTACTTCTCCTTCTAATTCTTCCTGTTCCCGCTCATCTTCCTGCTGTTCTTCTTCTTCTTCAAGATCTCTATAAGTTTCGATAAGCGCCTGCCTGTTCTGATTTAGCATAATAAAAGTGGAGAGAAAAATGGCTTCAAGGGAAACAACCATAGTCAAAAGACCATAAGGAAAGGGATCAAATGGACGGACAGCGTTTACTAATTTTGTGTTGTTTAAAATAATCCATAGAAAAAACCATATTACATGGAAATATACAAAAAACATACTTCCTGCGAAATTTGTAATAAATTCAGCAAGTTTTCCTTCGAAAGAGTGAAGTCTCTTAAGTAAATGCTCGGGTTTTACTCCCTCAGGCAGAAGAGATGCTGTTCCTAGTGTTTTCTTTCCCATACTTAATTGTAGTTCCGTCAAATTTGCTTTGTCAACCCCGCTAAGCGGGATCAACCTAATATTATAAGCTCTTGACAGTTAGCAGATATTTTGCTAGAGTGCTAATACGCCGGTAGGGATGTCCGGAATTTATGGAAAAACTAGTTCCTATTATTCCAATAAGAGATGGAATAATTTTCCCAAATATAGATTCGGTTTTAACGTTTGGCAGGTCCAAGAGTTTAGCTGCTTTAGAAAGTTCTTTTCAGAACGAACGAATAGTCTGCTTTGTTCTTCAGAAAAATTCCAAACTCAATGAGCCAACACCCGCCGACCTTTACTCAATTGGTACTCTTTCAAAAATTGAACGAATGATAAGAAGCGATGGGGAGATCAACGCTCAGGTAAAAGGTATATCAAGAGTCAAAATATTATCTTATGAATCTCACGAACAGTTTCTTTTGGCAAAAGTAAAAGAACTTTCCGATGAAATTGACGATTCTCCCGAAATTAAAGCCTTATGTAACCACATAACGAATCAATTCAGAAAAGCAATAAATCTTGGAAAATCAGTTGATTTTTTGGCCTTCATGAATATAATGTCCGACAATTCTCCATCCGAACTTGGCGATTTGATATCTTCTGTTTTGGATGTTAAGCCGGTCGAAAGACAGGATCTTCTGGAAACAATAAATGTAAAAGAAAGACTTGAGAAAGTCTCGCAATATTTGACCAAAGAAATTAAAGTTTTAGAACTTGAGAGACGTCTTACATCAAAAACTCACGAAAGATTTGAAAAAGGTGCCCGGGAGGCAATGCTTAGGGAAAGGCTAAAGACTATAGAAAGGGAGCTTGGTCAAAGCGATGAAGACAGCGAAGTCAAGGAACTCTCAGATAAAATAAAAGCCGCGGGTATGCCGGAGGATGTAGAGGAAAAGGCTAAAAAAGAACTTAAAAAACTAGGACAGATGAATCAGTTTAATCCGGAGGCAGGATATATCCGAAATTATCTTGATTGGCTTATTAGTCTTCCATGGAGCAAAGAAAGTAAAAATAACATAGACATAAAAGCAGCCGAGAAAATTCTGGACGAGGACCACTATGGACTTTCTAAGGTTAAGGAAAGAATAATTGAATACTTGGCTGTTCATAAACTTGCCGGAAAAATGAAAGGACCCATCCTTTGTTTTGTCGGACCGCCCGGAGTTGGTAAAACTTCTATCGGAAAATCAATTGCCCGGGCTTTAGGAAGAAAATTTGTAAGGGTTTCTCTTGGAGGAATTAGAGACGAGGCAGAAATTAGAGGTCATCGAAGAACATATGTTGGAGCACTTCCAGGGCGAATTATTCAGGGAGTAAAAGATGCGGACACCAGAAATCCGGTATTTATGCTGGATGAGATAGATAAAGTAGGGACTGATTTTAGAGGCGACCCTTCCTCAGCGCTTTTGGAGGCTTTGGATCCGGAGCAAAACAATCAGTTTTCCGATCATTATCTGGAAGTTGCGTTTGACCTATCCGATGTAATGTTTGTTACAACCGCAAATGTTTTAGATACAATTCCGCCCGCACTTCGGGACAGACTTGAGATTATTAACTTTGCAGGCTATACCCAGTTTGAAAAATTTAAGATTGCAAAAGAGTTTCTTTTGAAAAAGCAAATAGATAGTCATGGATTATCGGATAAAACAGTTGATTTTTCAGATGATGCGATTAGATTTACAATTGCGCACTACACAAGAGAGGCAGGAGTCAGAAGTCTTGAGCGGCAAATCGCAACAGTGCTTAGGAAAGTTGCAAAAATGATTGCAGAAGGAAAAAAGAAAAAAGTTCTGGTAACAGTTAAAAATGTAACTAAATTCTTAGGTCCTATAAAAATAAGATCTACAATTCTTGAAAAAAGAGACGAGATTGGGATGTCTACCGGTCTTGCATGGACAGAGGCGGGAGGAGACATTTTATTCATCGAAGTCGCATTAATGCCCGGGAAAGGAAACTTAATCTTAACAGGTCAGCTTGGTGATGTTATGAAAGAATCCTGCCAGGCAGCAATGAGCTACATAAGGGCAAGAGCTGTGCAATTAGGACTTTCGGAAAAATTTTATCAAAAGCTTGATGTTCATGTGCATGTTCCGGAAGGCGCGGTTCCAAAAGACGGCCCCTCGGCGGGAATTGCCATAACTACGGCTATTGTATCTGCTCTAATCAAAGTTCCAGTCAATAGAAAAGTTGGCATGACTGGAGAAATTACTCTTCGGGGAAGAGTTCTTGAGATTGGGGGAATTAAGGAAAAAGTTATCGCAGCGCATAGAGCAGGTCTTAAGACAATAATTATGCCAAGAGATAATAAGAAAGACTTAGAAGACGTTCCAAAAGAAGTGCTAACGGATCTAACTTTCAAATTTGTTTCTCATATGGATGAAGTTTTGGACATTGCCCTAACAAAACCATTACCAAGATTTAAAGAACATGAAAGGGAAATGCCTCAAAGGCCAATGCTCCACGCAACTCCACATACCCAAGCGGATTAAATAGTTTATTCTCGCGAATCTCTTTGGGGCTGAGCCCTTAATATCTTACTATTCAAAAGAGTAGCTCCGTCGTCTAGTCTGCAATACTAATATGTTTAGATTATTTTGTTGTTTTAAATAGTGCTTTGAGGTAAAATTATGGAGCGCCGCCATCGTTTCCGATGGTCTTTAGCCATCGAGAATCCTCGATGACATCGATCATCGGGGCTAGTTGCGCCGATTTAATCGGCATCCCGATAGGAATACGTATCGGGGCAAAAACAAGATGTATTCTGCTTACGTTTTACAAAGTGATAGAAATGGCAGATATTACATTGGCAGTACAAAAGATATTAGTAAAAGGTTGATAGCACACAATAAAGGTTACTAAACTTATACTAAAAGAAACGGTCCTTTTAAATTAAAGTATCAGGAGGATTATAAGACTTTGTCAGAGGCAAAAAAGAGAGAATATTATTTAAAATCTTTGAAAAGTCGGAAAGCTATTGAAAAGTTAATAAAACAAAATGCCCCGTTCGTCTAGCGGCCTAGGACGCAACCTTCTCAAGGTTGAGATCAGGGGTTCAAATCCCCTACGGGGTACAAAAACATCGTTCCCGACGAATTCCATTCGTGCGGGATCCCGATGACAGTCCCGATGGCCGAAAGCCATCGAGGATCCCGTCTGAAAACTATCAGCGGGACGATCATCGGGGCTAGTGGCCTAGGACGTCACGTTCTCAACGTGAAGATCGCGGGTTTCCCGATGGTTGATTTCCATCGTGGATCCTCGATAGCTTAGCGTATCGGGACGACTCCCGCTGGCGGTACAGTTTTTTTTCTAGTATAATTTTGGTGTGAATAAAATTTTTCTCTCCGTCGTTATTCCTTCCTATAACGAAAGGGCAAATCTTCAAAAAGGAGTTCTTGATAAAGTAGAGCATTATCTTTCAAGACAACAATACAGTTGGGAAGTTATTGTGGTTGATGACGGTTCAACAGATGGAGGCATCGAGTTTGTCGAAAATTTTGTAAAAGAAAATCCTCATTTCAAATTGATAAAAAACAATCATACGGGTAAGGCAGGAGCAATAACAACAGGAGTCCTTTCTGCAAACGGAGAATTTATACTTTTTACCGATATGGATCAGGCAACACCAATAGAAGAACTAGATAAAGTCCTTCCGTATTTTGATAAGGGTTTTGATATTGTTATTGGTTCGCGAAATTCAAAAAGAAGAGGCGCGCCATGGACGCGGCTTATAATGGCAAAAGGAATGATAACGCTTCGCACAATATTAGTCGGGATTTCCGGGATTTCCGATACTCAATGCGGGTTTAAAATGTTTAGAAAAGAAGTTGCAAAAAAACTTTTCGAAAAAATCAGCAAGATCAACAACGGTTTTTCAGAGATCTCCGGTTCAAAAGTTTCTGCGGGATTTGACGTGGAACTTTTATATTTGGCACAGAAAATGGGATACAAGGTCAAGGAAGTTCCTGTTAATTGGCTTTATGTAGAAACACGGCGAGTAAGCCCCATAAAAGATTCTATCGACGGATTAGTAGATCTTATAAAGATCAAAATGAATGTTCTGTCCGGAGTTTATAAATAATGTCAAAAATTAAGCTATTGGGGACCTTCTATATACTAACAATAGTTTTTTTATTTCTATATTCTTTTACCCAAGTGGATCTTAATTTAACTCTGTCACAGTTTTCGCTGTGGCAGATAGCCCAAAAGTTTTTTCAGCACATCGGTTATTTTAATAGGCCGCTTTCTACAAGTTTTTATATAATAATCGTTTTACTTCTTTTTGGGTTTTATTTATTCTTTTTATCTTTAGCATCAAAAAACAAAATAAATAAAAAACAAGTTTGGTTATTATCTATCATATCTACGGTAATTCTTTCTTTTTCCTATAATGCATTTTCTTATGATTTATTTAATTACATGTTCGATGCTAGGATAATTACTCATTATGGCCAAAATCCGTATCTTCATAAAGCTCTTGATTACTCATCCGATCCGATGCTTAACTTCATGCGATGGACTCACAGGACTTATCCATATGGACCGGCCTGGCTTGTATTAACAGCGCCTTTATCTTTTATTGGATTTAATTTTTTTCTCCCGACATTTTTTTTGTTTAAGTTCCTTGGTTCTTTAAGTTTTTTAGGAACTGCCTATTTTACTGCGAAAATTCTTAAAAAAATCTCTCCCAAAAATGAATTATTCGGATTGTCTTTATTCGTTTTTAATCCTCTAATAATTATTGAAGGACTGGTTTCTTCGCACAATGATTTGCCAATGATTTTTCTTGCAGTCCTGTCCTTGCATCTATTGGTAAGTAAAGTTTACATTAAATCTTTTTTATTTCTTCTTTTTTCAGTGGGAATCAAATTTGCGACGGTTTTTTTGCTTCCTGTCTTTCTTTACCCTCTTTTTGCAAAAAATAAAAATCAAATCAATTGGGCAAAAATTTTCAACTTTCTCATTCCTCTTATGGCTATTCCCTTAATTTTAGTTACGGTAAGAACTAATTTTCAGCCATGGTATCTTTTGTATATAGCCGGTCTCTCTCCATTTCTTCAAAATAGATATTATTCACTTATTGTTAGTACGGTGTTTCCTTTCTTCGCATTATTAGAGTATGTTCCGTTTCTGTATAAAGGAGACTGGAATCAGCCTGTACCGAATATCCTATTTTGGCTTACTATAATAGGAGCAGCATCATCAATAATCCTTCTTTTAGGGAAACCTCTTCTTGTAAAGTTGTCTGCCTCAAATAATAAATGATAGAATAAGCTATGGATCTTCTTTGGAACATAGTCAAAAAATACAGACTTGAGTTGGCCATTTTAGTTTTATTAGCCTTGGCATATTTTCTTTTCCGCCTGTATGGGATAATGTCTCTTCCTATTTTTACAGACGAAGCAATTTATATTAGGTGGTCCCAGATTGCTCGGTTTGATGCGAGTTGGCGATTCATTTCGCTGACCGATGGAAAGCAGCCTCTTTTTATTTGGCTTAATGTGACTCTAATAAGGGTTATTCATGATCCCTTACTCTCGGGAAGATTAATTTCGGTTTTCGCAGGATTTGCAACAATGACGGGACTATTTTTCTTGGGAAGAGAGCTATTTAAAAACAGATGGATAGGAATTTTATCGGCCCTTTTATATTTAATTTTCCCCTTCGCTCTGGTTTATGACCGCATGGCATTATACGATAGCCTAGTTGGAACTTTTGCCGTTTGGAGTCTTTATTTAGAAGTTTTACTTATTAGAAGATTAAGACTTGATCTTGCCCTTATTCTCGGAATGGTTTTAGGAGGAGGAATTCTTACAAAAACTTCAGGTTTTTTTAGTATTTATTTAATGCCGTTTTTACTTCTCATTTTTGATTGGAAAAGTAAAAAAATATGGGAAAGATTTTTAAAAATTATAATACTTGCTCTTGTTTCGATTATCCTAGCTTACGGATACTATTCTGTTCTAAGACTCTCGCCATTTTTCCATATTATAAATGAGAAGAACTCTGTATTTGTTCACTCAGTATCTGAATGGCTTACTCATCCGGTTAGAGATCTCCGAAGCAATTTAAATGGCTTAATTGATTGGTTTACAACATATTTCACCGGACTTTTTATATTACTTGCAATCGGCGCTTTCTTTATAAAAAAAGAATATTTAAAGGAGAAATTACTTCTGTTTGTATGGTTTTTATTTCCTTTTGCAGCCTTGGCTTTATTTGGAAAAATACTTTATCCGCGATTCATTTTTTTTATGACGCTGTTTTTGCTTCCTCTTGTCGCTTTCTCGATTTATAGTTTATTTAATAGAATAAAAAATAAGCGTATCGCTTTCGCTTTACTTCTCTTAATATTAATATTGCCTCTTAGATCAGATTTTTTTATCCTTTCCAGTTTATCTAAAGCACCCATTCCTAAATCTGATTTAGAGCAGTATGTTAACGGATGGCCGGCGGGGGGCGGCGTAAGAGAGGCGGTAAATTTTTTTAAGGCTAAGGCCTCAGATGGAAAGATATTTGTTGCTACGGAAGGTACGTTTGGACTGATGCCTTATTCAATTGAAATATACCTTAATCAAAATCCCAATGTTACTATTTTTGGATTTTGGCCGGTGGAAAAACCTCCAATCGAGATGATTAACGCTAGTAAAAAAATGCCAACATATGCTGTATTTTATCAACCCTGCCCTTCTTGTACGTATAATGGCGGTGCGCCTGTTTCCTGGCCTCTTTCTCTGGTTGCAAGGTTTAAGAAAGGAGATGGAGATAATTACCTTTCAATATACAAGGTTAATCCATGATAAAGAATAAGTTTTTATTGCTTATCATATTAATTTCTCTTCTTCCTCTTTTTAACATATTTAAAACTTCAGACTTAATCCATACTCATGATGGATTAGCGCATCTTCCAAGAATTGCATCTTATTACAAAGCTTTAGGAGACGGGCAATTTCCGGTAAGGTGGGCGGGTGATTTAAATTACGGATACGGAATGCCTCTTTTTAATTTTATATATCAAATACCGTATTTAATTTCATCTCTTTTTATATTTCTTGGTTTTAATCTTGTTAATTCTTTCAAGCTGACACTTTCTTTAAGCTATGTCCTTTCGGGAATTTTTATGTTTCTCTTTGTAAGAGAATTGACAAAAGATGATAGACGGGCATTTTTTGTTACAATCCTATACCAATTTGCGCCTTTTAGATTAATAGAGCTGCTTGTAAGAGGAAGTCTGGGCGAAGTATATACATATGTCTTTTTGCCGCTTGTGCTGTACGGGATCTTGAAGTTTTTTAGATTAAACGATCCTAAATATCTAATTCTTTCCTCAATTTCCTCCGGGCTTTTAGTTCTTTCTCATAATTCGGTAAGTTTTATGTTTTTTGCGGTTATTTTATTTTTTTTAATATTTTTTGCAAAAAGTATAAAAAATTTTATATACGCAATCTTATCACTTTTTATAGGCACTCTTTTGTCAGCATTTTATTGGATTCCGGCCATTTTTGAACATAAGTTTACTTACGGGGATCTTTATATGAAAAATATATACAAGGATCATTTTGTGGACTTTTATAAATTTATTATTCCGAATTTTACAAATAGCCCTTCTTTAAGAGTAGAAGGTATAGTGGTTCATGTAGGAATTGTTCATACCTTTATTGTCTTTTTTGCGTTATGGATATTGTTGTCAAAAAGAGAAGTCCCAAAACAAATAAAAAATATAATAATTTTTTCAATTAGCCTTATCGTTTTATCTTTTCTTTCTATGCAGAAGATTTCTTCTGTCTTATGGGAAAATTTGTCTCTTTTACGGCAATTTCAATTTCCCTGGAGGGCGTTATCTGTTGTTACCTTTTCGGCGTCTCTATTGGGAATCCCTTTCATGAATTATTTAAAGCTTAGAAAAACAGCATATTGGTTTTTAATTTTTTTTATTGTTGTCTCAACTATCCCCTTATGGAAAGCAAATCTTGGATACAATAAAATCAACGAAAACTACTACTGGAATTTTCCCCTCACAACAACTTATTACGGTGAGACAGATGTAATTTGGTCCGCGGGTCCTGCAAAATCTTATCCAAAACAACCTGTGGAATTTGCAGTCGGAGGAGGAGAGGTAAGTAACTATTCCAGAAAATCACAGGTGCATTCTTATACTGTTGAAGCAAAAAAAAATTCTGTTGTAGCCGATAACACGGTATATTTTCCCGGCTGGAAAGCGTACGTTGATAACAAAGAAATGCCAATTGAATTTCAGGATCAAAATTGGAGAGGGCTTATCACGTTTCCGGTATCAAAAGGAGTTCATGAAGTTCGCGTCGTATTTACCGAGACCAGATCCCGTTTGGTTGCTGACGCAATTTCACTAAGTGCTTTGTTATTTTTGTGTGGACTATCCATTTTTTTAGTTTTGAGACGATATGAAAAGAAATGAAATAATTGTTGGTTTTTTAGTATCCTTAGCAATTGTCGCGGTGTTTTTTTACAAATTTTTTCTTTTTGGGCATATACCGTTTCCGGGAGACCTTCTTATCGCGGAGTATAATCCATGGAAAACAGAAGTGTATCTTGGATACAATCCCGGATCGTATCCCAATAAGGCACAGTATTTTGATGTTCTCCGCCAGTTATATCCATGGAGAAGTTTTGCGATAGACCAGTTAAAGCAAGGGCTTCTTCCGCTGTGGAATCCATACAATTTTTCCGGTTCTCCTCTTCTTGCTAATTTTCAGTCTGCTGTTTTGTATCCTCTCAATCTTATTTTTTTGTTTGCTCCGTTTAAAATAGGGTGGACGCTTTTGGTTATTGTTCAGCCGTTTCTTGCGCTTTTTTTTACTTTTTTATATTGCCGGAAAATCGGTTTGCAAAAACTCCCGTCGTTATTCACTGCTGTTTCGTATAGCTTTTCCTATTTTTTTATTGTCTGGCTTGAGTACAATACCATAGGTCATATTCTTGCGTGGATGCCCTTTGCTCTTCTTGCAATAGAACACCTATTAGAAAAGAGAGAAAAAAGATGGGGTGCTGGTCTTATCTTTGCATGTTTTGCCATAGTAACAGCTGGTCACATCCAATTGGCTGGTTATGTTTTTGTTTTTCTTTTTGCATATATTCTGTTTCGAACCAAAAACCTTCAAGAAAGACTTATTTTAGGAACTCTTGTTGTTTTGGGCGTTGGAGTTTCTGCAATTCAGCTTATTCCAGGGTTGGAGCTGATACGGGAGTCAGCGCGATCTCCAATTCCATATTCAGTTGTTCTTGAAAAAATATTAGTGCAGCCAAAGCAACTGATTATGTTGATTGTCCCTGATTTTTTTGGCAATCCTGCCACGCGTAATTATATCCTGCAGGATACTTATGTTGGAAAAGCTATATCAATCGGGGCAATACCTTTTATATTTGCCATTCTTGGTTTGCTGCAGTTTGGAAAAGAGCGGCTTGTAAAATTTTTCGCGGTACTTGCGGCATGCATCGTGTTGTATATAACCAAAAATCCCATCTCTGCCTTCCTGTTTCACATAGATATTCCAATTATTTCATCAAGCTCTCCAACGCTGTCTGCGTTTTTACTGTCTTTTTCCGCAAGCATGCTGGCAGGATACGGTATGCAGGCTTGGATAGCTCGTGCCGTTAGTAAGCGCGGTGTGTATCTTGCGTGTTTGCCCTTTGTTGTGCTGTTTGTGCTGTTATGGGGATATGTTTCTAGACCAAGTGTCAATATAATCCCAGTTTTCGCGGTCGCGAGCGCGTCAAAAGAGCTTTTGCTCGCAGTCTTTCTTTTTGGAGCCGGCGGGATTCTTATGTATATTGGCGTACTGAAGAAAAGAATAATACCTGTTTTTTTCATGGTACTTCTTCTGTTACATGGCGTTTCGGTATTTCGGGCGTTTCAAAAGTTTAATCCGTTTGTCCCGCAGGAGTTAGTCTTTCCCAATCATCATCTCTTGTCATTTTTGGAGAATAAAACTGACATACAGAGATTTTGGGGTTATAAAGCAGGAGCAGTTGAAGCAAACTTTGCCACACAGTATTCTTTGTTCTCTCCGGATGGCTATGACCCTTTATATCCGAAGAGATACGGGGAGTTTATCCAATCTTCCCAAAACGGTACCATTGCTTCTTCATTTTCGCTTCAGAGCAGATCTGACGCAGTTGTGTCCAATAGCAAAGATTTGGTAGAAAACAGTGCCCGTCTTCGTGTGCTGAATGCTTTGGGGGTTTCGTATATTTTGGATAAATTTGAAAGCGCAAGTTCCCAAAAAGATTTTCCTGTCAATCGTTTCGTGCAGGAATATGACGCAAGAGGATGGAAGGTATATAAAGATCAAACAGTGCCGCAACGGATTCGCTTGGTAGGAAATTATAGGGTTTTTACCAACGGGAAAGAATTTACCGATATATTTTTCAGCGAATCTTTTGATCCCTCTGCAACAATACTTCTTGAAAAAAATATAGACATTAGTACAAAGCAGGATATTAACTCATCTGTTGTTATTAAACAGTACATGCCTAACTCAATTGTTTTACAAACACGGTCTAAAACCAATCAGCTTCTGTATGTTTCAGATATATTTTTTCCCGGGTGGAACGCGTATATTGACGATACTAAGACAGAGATGCTTCGTGCAAATTTTGCATTTCGTGCTATTGCAGTGCCAAAAGGGAACCATACGGTAGTTATGGAATACGCGCCCGAATCGGTTCGAACCGGTCTTATTATTTCACTATTGAGTATAATCATTTCAGCTGCCGTTTTATTCAGATTCAGAAGGGGCATAATATGAGTATGAGAAAAAAAGTCGTGTTGCTCTTTTTCACTATTTTGTTTATAGGAATATTACTAAGGACCTACAGAGTTACAGGAACTCCCCCGGGAGTTAACAGAGACGAAGCGTCGATTGGATACACAGCATATTCATTATTATTTACCGGCAAAGATGAGTATGCCAAGTCGTATCCTATTTCTTTTCAGTCCTTTGGTGATTGGAAATTGCCTTTATATATCTACGCGACTATTCCTGCGGTGAAGTTCTTGGGTCTTAACGAATTGGCCGTTCGCGTTGTATCAATTCTTGTAGGAATAACCACAATTATCTTGTCGTATCTGTTTGTAAAAGAGTTGTTTAAAAAAGAATCATTGGCACTTCTTACTATGTTTCTCGTGGCGGTTTCTCCGTGGCACGTGCATTTGTCCCGAGTGGAGTCTGAGTCAAATACAGCAGTTTTTCTCATCACGCTATCAGCTCTTTTGTTTTTAAAGGCGTTGAGAGGTAAACATATTCTTATAGTCTTGAGCGCAATTTTTGCGGCGTTGACCTATTATACATACGCAGGAAATTATGTTTTTACAACTCTTCTTGTTTGCGGCGTATTGTTTTTGTATAGAAAATCAATTCCAAAAAATAAATATTCGTTCATTGCCCTGCTTTTATTTGTTGCGTTGTCAGGATTTATTTTTTCAAAAACCGTTTTTGAGGCAAACAAAACAAAATTGTCCGGGATCGGAATCTTTGGTGATCCATCAGTTGTTCATGCAAAAGTTGAAATTCCGCGAAACCAACACGAGGGCTTTCTTTTATTTACTCGAGTTGTTCACAACAGGGTGACGTTTGCCGTGGAAAGAATTGCCCAAAATTACCTTAACTCGTTTTCTCCCCAGTTTTTGTTTATAACAGGCGGAACCAATAAAGCGCACAACATTGAGGGATTTGGTAATATGTACATCTTTGAATCGATTTTTCTTCTTGCAGGATTTATATACCTTGTCACCGCAAAAAAAACAAAAGAGACAAAACTGGTTCTGTGGTGGTTTTTAATAGCTCCAATTGCTGCAATCATTACAAAGGACGCGCCTCACACAAATAGAATGTTTGTTATATTTCCAATTCTGCCGCTTGTAGTTTCGATGGGGCTATATTGGGTTATAGCAGAATTAATAAAACAAAGGTGGAAAAAGTTGGCTATTTTTATAATTTTGTTTTTGTTTATTATAAACTTTGCTATATATATTGATCGGTATTATATTCATTTTCCAAGAAATGAGGAAATTAATTGGGGGCTAGGATATAAAAAATTAGATGATTTTCTTTCAAAGTCCTCAAGCTCTTCAAAAAAAGTTATTATGTCTAGGCCTCAATACTCTCCCTATATTTATATTCTTTTTTATAGTAAATATAATCCTTCTTTCTATCAAAAAGAAGCTCTAAGATATCCTCCAACAAATGATGGATTTGTAAATGTAAAAGGATTCGGCAGGTATGAATTTAGGACTATTGATTGGGGTAAAGATATTCAAATACCAAACGTCTTACTTGTAGATTGGTCCGATCAGGTACCGCTTTCTATAAAAGAAGCATTTCGTACGCAGGATATAATTTTGTCCAATAGTGAATCAATGTTTACAATTGTTGAAACAAAATGATCCTTCGACTTTGCTCAGGATCATACTGAGTTTTACCGAATGTATGACCCTTCAGCTAACGTTCAGGGTCATACTGAGCTTGCCGAACGTATGAAGAAAAATATACTGTTAATTTTTATACTTATTATTTTTTCCCTGTCCTCGATATTGCCTCTTTTACATTCCGGATTTTTTCCAACTGATGACGGTAACTGGATGATTATAAGATTCTCTGCATTTTACGAGGCTTTAAGAAATGGACAATTCCCCGTTAGATTTCTTCCACGGTTAAATAACGGCTATGGTTATCCGGTTGCCGATTTTTTGTATCCGCTTTTTATGTATATTGGCGTTCCCATTCATGTTTTAGGTTTTAGTTTTGTTGACACAATTAAAATAATACTTGGACTGTCAATGATTGGGTCAACGCTTTTTGCCTACCTCTGGCTTTCAAGATTATTTAACAAATTTTCAAGTTTTATTGGAGCAATTACTTATCTCTATGCTCCTTATCATTTATATGATGTTTATAAAAGAGGCTCTGTAGGAGAGGTGCTGGCTTTAGCAATTGTACCATTTATTCTCTGGCAGCTTGAGAGAAAAAGCTTGTTTTGGTCAAGTATTGGTATTGCCTTATTGATTCTTTCTCACAATACTCTCGCAGTTCTATTTCTGCCCCTCGGCATTCTTTATGTTGCTCTTGATATATTTATAGCCAAAAATCGAAGGAGACTTTTGTACTATTATACTAGTATATTGGTATTAGGGTTGGGGATATCCTCATTCTTCTGGATTCCTGCAGTTTTTGATCTTCAATATACCATTTTTTCTCAAACATCAATTTCAGACTGGAGTAAATACTTCGCAAATTGGGAATTAATTGGTGTTTCTTCGCTTAGCGTTTTCATGGTGACCTTTTTATTTTTTGTAATCAGAGCAATTAAGGTACAAAAACATCGATTAACTGCACTGTTTTTTATTGTGGGAGTTTTTTCAGTCTTTCTTGCAAGTTCTTTAAGCGCTCCTCTTTGGAATCTACTACCTGTTTCTTTTATACAATTTCCTTTTCGTTTTTTATCGTTAACTATGCTTTGCGTTTCATTTTTAACAGCTTGTGTTGTTTCGGTTTTCTCAGGGAAGAAGAGAATAATAATTGCTGCCTTAATTTTAATCTTAGCAATATTTTCTTCAAAACCATTTATGTATCCAAAAGTATTTCAAAATTATCCTGAAACATTCTATTCAACAAATATGGATACAACAACAGTAAAAAATGAATATATGCCAAAATGGGTTAAAGAGATCCCTGTCTCAATTTATAATGAAAAAGTAGAAGTAATAAATGGAGATGGTAAGATTCAAAACTTATTTAATAACGGCAATAATATTAGCTTTGACATCTCTTCATCTACTGGTAACGAAATTCAGATTAATACAGTTTATTTTCCGGGGTGGGATGTTGAGGAAAATGGAAAAAAGATCCCGGTTTCTTATAAAAACAGAGATGGAGCAATAAGATTTAAAGTTGCAAAAGGATCCAATTTTGTTAAAGCAAGTTTTACAGAAACCCCTGTAAGAATTGTCAGCGATTTAATTTCACTAATGTCATTAATCCTGTTAGTTTTAGGAATTAAAAACAAAAAAATATTTTACAAATCATGAAATCTTTGAAGAAAATTATACCTTTGTTTTTAGTCGTTATTCTATCTTATTGGACAGTAAAACCTCTTTTTGTTTCGGGTTTTTTTCCAATCCATGATGATACTCAAGTCTCCAGGGTTTTCGAGATGGCGAAATCCCTTAAAGACGGAATGTTTCCCGTAAGATGGGTAGAAGATTTGGGTTTTGGTTATGGATATCCAATTTTTAATTTTTATGCTCCTTTAAGCTACTATTTTGGTTCAATATTTAATTTAATAGGATTCGATCCTCTGACAGCAACAAAAATAATGATGGGTTTCGGAATTATTTTGGCAGGAGTATTTATGTATTTTTTTGCCAAAGAATTGTTTGGAGATATCGGGGGGATAGTTGCTGCGCTTTTTTATATGTACGCGCCTTACCATGGCGTTGATATTTACGTTAGGGGAGACGTTTCTGAATTTTGGGCTTATGCATTTATTCCTCTTGTTTTTTACTCCCTGTGGAAAGTTTATAAAAATAGTAATTGGATTTTTTTAATTATTGCGTCATTAGGATATGCCGGCGTTATTCTTTCTCATAATTTAACGGCAATGATGGTAACTCCGTTTTTGCTTTTTTACATGTTATTTCTAGGCGTTATTTCCTATAAGCAAAAAAGACGGAATACAATTTTCTACTTGTTTCTTAGTCTAATTTTTGGAGTTTTAATCTCATCTTTTTATTGGTTACCTGCGTTATCGGAAATGAGATATACCAATGTATTGTCGCAAATCGGAGGAGGTGCTAATTTTCTTGATCATTTTGTTTGTCTTCCTCAGCTTTGGTCAAGTCCTTGGGGCTATGGGGGCTCTGCCTCGGGGTGTGTTGACGGCTTATCGTTTATGATAGGTAAACTTCATATTCTAGTTTCTATAATTGTATTTATTTTAGCAATGATTCTTTTAGTAAGGAAACGCAATAAAGAAAACATAGAAAAATTATTAATCATTATTTTATTCTTTTTAGGCTTTGCGTTGTCAATAATTTTGATTCTGGATATTTCAAAGTCCTTATGGCAAGCAGTTCCGCTAATGGCATTTTTTCAGTATCCCTGGAGATTTCTCTTAATGATTTCATTTTTTGCCTCCATACTTGCTGGATCTTTTGTTTGGATAATTTCACTTTTCATAGCTAAAATGAATAATAAAAATTTATATTTGTATTGCTTAGGCGCGTTTTTAGTAGTCGTTTCACTTCTATTAAATAGTAAATTTTTTGCGGCTCAGACTATTTTAAACAACGATTCATCCTATTACACCAATGATACGGCTCTTGAATGGTCAATTTCAAAAATTTCCCATGAATATATGCCTAAAAATTTTCTTATACCTAAAAATTTAAACGAGATATCTACAGGTGTAATAAAAATAGAATCGGGAAACTTAAAAATAAATAAACTTGAAAAGACAACGCAAAGCTATAAGGTAGTCGTTAACGCATTAACTCCCTCCTCTATTCTTATTCCTATTGCCAATTTTCCCTCCTGGCGTCTTTCAATAGATGGTAGGAAAGCGAGTTTTATTGCGAGAAACAGCGGTATAGAGGTCGCAGTCTCATCCGGAGTTCATGCAGTTAGTCTAAATTTTATTCAAACGCCCATAGAAAAATTTTCTAATTTAGTTTCTCTTGCTGGCATAGGCATACTTCTTATTGGTATAATTCTTTCAGGTAAAAAACATTATGGCAAATAAACTTCCGGAATTATCGATTTTTTTCCCATTTTGGAATGAGCAGGATAATATAGAAAAAGTAGTAAAAAAAGCAATTCCTGTTGCAGAAAAATTGGCTGAAAAATGGGAGATTATTGTCGTTGATGATGGCTCATCCGACAACACATTGCAAATTGCTAAAAAAATAGCAGAGACTCACCCAAATATAATTGTTGTTTCCCACGATAGCAACAGGGGATATGGTGCGGCTTTGAAGTCGGGTTTTGAAAAATCCAAATACAATTTAATTGTGTTTACAGATGGGGATGGACAGTTTGATTTTTCTCAAGTTGATAAATTTTTAAAAAGAATAGAAAAATCAGATATTGTCATAGGATACAGAAAAAAACGTTTTGACAATCCAATAAGACATGTCCTCATGAATCTTCTTAAGATTTGGGATTTTGTTTTTTTTGGCTTTGTATATCGCGATATTGATTGTGGATTCAAGATGTTTAAAAGAGAAGCGCTTGAAAAAATTTTACCATTTAAGTCAGAAGGAGCAATGATTACTACGGAAATTTTAGCCAGAGCCAAAAGAGAAAAGCTTAAGATTGATCAAGTTGAAGTATCGCATTACAAAAGATTGTTTGGTAATCAAAGCGGAGGAAATTTAAGAGTAATAGTGCGTGCGATAAGGGAAAGTTTTGTTCTCTGGCGGGGTTTACATTATGGAAGAAATTGAAATTGAAAATGTTGCAAAAAGGTCAATACGCGGCGTAGTAGCTCTTGTTTACAGAACCTTTACTATACAAATTGTTGGTTTAATAGCTAATTTTTTATTAACTGTTTTTCTTTCTCCTTCAATTTTTGGAATATTTTTTGTAGTTTCTGCGGCAATAGCGTTTCTTTCATACTTCTCCGATATTGGTCTTGCAGCAGCTCTTATTCAAAAAAAAGAAGCCATTACGGAGGAAGAATTACGTACTACTTTTACAATTCAGCAAATTCTTGTAGCAAGTGTAGTTCTGCTAGCGCTTGGTTTGTCAGGCTTTGTTAAGTCTTTTTACAGTTTAGACGATCAGGGAATTTTACTTTTCCAGGCTTTAGTTGTATCATTTTTTCTTTCTTCTCTTAAGACAATTCCCTCAATAATTTTGGAAAGAAATCTGCGTTTTGAAAAACTGGTTATCCCTCAGATTGTTGAAAATCTCTTTTTCTACGTTATAGCTGTTGTTTTGGCGGCTAAAGGTTTTGGAGTTGCAAGTTTTACTTTTGCTGTTTTAGCAAGGGGAATAGCAGGAGTCATAACAATTTATATCATTAATCCGTGGAGAATAGGATTTGGTTTCCAAAAAGTTTCTGCAAAAAGACTTTTATCTTTCGGACTGCCTTTTCAAACAAATAGTGTTTTGGCCCTCATTAAAGACGATTTATTAATAGTATATCTTGGCAGGGTTTTGCCGCTTGCTCAAGTTGGTTATATTGGTTTTGCCCAGAAATGGGCATTTTTTCCCTTAAGGCTTATTATGGATAATGTTATTAGGATTACTTTTCCGTCTTTTGCAAGATTGCAAAACGACAAGGATGTTTTGAGAAAAGCAGTAGAAAAATCAATATTTGCCGCTTGTTTTTTAATTTTTCCCGCTCTTATGGGACTTGTTGTTCTTGCTCCGTATTTTATACACCTTATTCCTAAGTACGTTAAATGGGAACCGGCAATTCTTTCCCTTTCTTTTTTTGCAATAAACGCGGCTCTTTCTTCCATTTCAACGCCTTTAACAAATGCGCTGAACGCAATCGGAAAAATTAAAATTACTCTTTATCTTATGATTTTCTGGACAGTTTCTACATGGGTAATCACTCCCTTAGCGATTATGATGTTTGGCTTTAACGGCGTATCCTACGCTTCTGCGTTCATTGCGCTATCTGTTGTTTTCGTAATTTTTATCTCTAAAAGATTTATAAAATTTACCGTTTTCAGGATTTTAATCAATCCTTTCTTGGCAGCAATTTTTATGGGGGGCGTAATTTATTTCTTAAGTCCGTTAGTTGTAAAGAATATTATTATGTTGATTCTTATGATTGTTTTCGGAGCTGTGGTATACTTTTCTACAATGTTTGCTTTAGCTAAAAATGAAATACTATCCGACATAAAATTTATTAGGGAGAATCTTAAAAAATAATATGGGAAAACTTTCTGTTGTCATTTCCGCTTTTAACGAAGAGAAAAAAATAGAAGATTGTTTAAAATCTGTTTCTTTTGCCGATGAAATTATTTTCGTAGATAATTCTTCAACCGATCAAACATTAAAAATTGCCAAAAAATACACTCCCAAAATTTTTGTAAGAGAAAATAATCCCATGCTTAACATAAATAAAAATTTTGGTTTTTCCAAAGCAAAAAATGATTGGATTTTAAGCCTTGATGCAGATGAAAGAATTAGTCCGGAACTTGCAAAGGAAATTCAATCATCAATAATCAATCATAAATCGTCGGTGGCCGGCTACTGGATTCCAAGGAAAAATATAATTTTTGGCAAATGGATAGAGCATACAGGTTGGTATCCGGATTATCAATTAAGACTGTTTAAGAAAGGGAAAGGAAGGTTTGAGGAGAAACATGTTCATGAGATGATAAAACTTGAAGGAGAGGCGGGTAAGCTTGAGAGTCCAATCATTCACTATAATTACGAAAACATCTCTCATTTTTTAAAAAAAACCTTACTCTATGCAGAAAATGAAGCAGATCAGCTTATTGAAAAAGGTTACAATTTCAGTTGGCAAGACTGCGTCCGTTTTCCCACAAAAGAGTTCATGAGCCGTTTTTTTGCAAGAGAGGGTTACAAGGACGGTCTTCATGGTCTTGTGCTTTCTTTGCTTATGGCATTTTATCATCTTCTTGTTTTTGTAAACATTTGGGAAAAATTAAAATTTAAACAAATTGAAGAAAAAGAGTTTTTAGCAAATGTCAGGCAAGAGTTTAAAAAAGGACATAAGGAAGTATTTTTTTGGTTTTCTAAAGCAAGCATAGATACTGCAAGAAACCCTCTTAAGAAATTAATTCTCAAAATTAAAAATAAAATTTCTCAATGAGAAATGTTTTTGTCTCCATAATTAATTTTAACGGAAGAGATAATACGTTTAAATGTCTTGATTCTATTAAAAAGATTAATGCTTCAAATTTTAAATTAAATGTTGTTGTTATAGATAATGGATCAAAGGAAAAACTTAATCTACAGCCAGATTATTTGGGAAATATTCCGCTTAAGGTAATTGTAAAAGAAAAAAATTTAGGATTTACAGGAGGGCATAATGCGGGCATAAATTATGCTCTGTCCAAAAATGCTGATTATGTTTTGGTTTTGAATAATGACGTTGTCGTTGACCCAAATTTAATAATGGAACTGCTAAAAGTCTTGGACAAAAACGAAAAATATGCAATTGCGTCTCCTAAGATTTATTTTGCGCCAGGATTTGAATTTCATAAAGACAGATATAAAGAAGAGGACAAAGGACGCGTACTTTGGTATGCGGGGGGTATTATGGACTTTAGAAATGTAATAGCGAGGCATAGAGGAGTAGATGAAGTAGATAAGGGTCAATATCAAAAGAGAGAAGAGACCGATTTCGCAACAGGAGCTTGCTTTCTGATTAAAAGAGAAATTCTTAAAAAAGTGGGACTTTTTGATGACAAATATTTTTTATACTATGAAGATAGTGACCTAAGTCAGCGTATAAAAAGAAAAGGGTACAGCATCGTTTATGCGCCGGATGCTGTTGTCTGGCACAGAAATGCGGCATCGGCAGGCGGTTCAGGCTCTCCCCTTCAAGACTATTATATCTCTCGAAACAGATTGCTTTTTGGATTAAGATACGCACCTTTAAAAGCAAGGTCAGCTCTTTTAAGAGAAAGTTTTAAGCTGCTGCTAACCGGCAGGGATTGGCAAAAAAGAGGAGTTTTAGATTTTTATTTAAGAAGATTTGGAAAAGGCAGCTATTCAGTATGAAAACAATATCTGCAATTGTTGTAGCAAAGAACGAAGAAAAAATGATCAAGGAGTGTCTTGCGTCTCTTTCCTTTTGCGACGAAATTATTGTTATAGACAATGGTTCGGAAGATGCGACTTTAGAAATTTCAAAAAAAATGAACGCTAAGATATTTGAATATAAATCCGCGGACAAAGACTTTTCCGACCTGCGAAACTTTGGGGCAAGCAAGACAACAACGGATTGGATTTTGTATGTGGATGCGGATGAGCGTGTGTCTTTAAGACTTAAAGAGGAAATTGAATCAAAAATTTTGGAGGACTCAAGATTTAATGCTTATAAAATAAAAAGAAAAAGTTTTTATTTGGGAGAAAACGCGTGGCCATATATCGAAAGATTGGAAAGATTTTTTAAAAAGGATAAGTTAAAGGGCTGGCAGGGTAAGCTTCACGAAAGTCCGATTGTAGAGGGAAAAGTTGGTGAATTGGAAGGATTTTTACTTCATTATACTCATCAAGATTTAACCTCAATGGTTAATAAAACAATAGAATGGTCAAGGACAGAAGCAGAGCTGCGTTTCGATTCAAATCATCCGAAAATGACTTGGTGGAGATTTCCGAGAGTAATGATAACCGCATTTTTAAATTCTTATATTAGACAAGGCGGATATAAGGTGGGCATAGTAGGTCTGATTGAAAGTGTTTATCAATCATTTAGCATGTTTATAACTTACGCAAGGCTTTGGGAGCTCCAAAATGAAAAAATCAAAAATACAAAGTAAAATCAAGAAATTTTTATTGAAATTTTGGCCTGTTATCTTCATTTTTGCAGTTTGGTTTATATTTTCTGCTCCCTATTTTCTCAAAGACAGAGTTCCGTTTTCTTCTACCTATCTGGTTAATTTTTTTCCTCCTTGGAGCGCATATTCTCAATTCGCAGGCCCTATAAAAAACAATGCGATGCCCGATATTATTACCCAAATATATCCGTGGAAAAATTTTACGATAGAGACTTTAAAAACTGGGCAAATACCATTATGGAATCCATACGGTTTCTCAGGCACTCTTCATCTTGCCAATTATCAAAGTGCTGTCCTTTCTCCTTTTAATCTTTTATTTTTCCTTCTTCCGTTTGTTGACGCATGGAGTTTGCTTGTCTTGCTCCAGCCTCTTTCGGCCGGTATCTTTATGTATTTATTTGTAAGAAGTTTAAAAAGGAGTCAAGCCGCCGGCTTAATTTCTTCTATATCTTTTATGTTCTGCGGATTTATTGTAGTTTGGATGGATTATGCAACTTTAGCCTATGCAATTGCCTTTTTACCCCTTGCACTGTTCTGTATAGAAAAATATTATGAGCTAAAAAAAATAAGATACTTAGTACTGCTGTCCATAAGTCTCCCCTTAGCATTTTTTAGCGGACATTTTCAAATAAGTATATATTTTTTTATTACAGTTTTAGTTTATTTAATTTATAAGTTTATGACAACAAAAAACATTAACGTATCGCTCAAGTTGGCTGGATTCATCTTCTTCGGACTTTTATTATCTTTGCCACAACTCTTGCCATCGATCGAGTTTTATCTCCAGTCCTTGCGAAGCACCGTTTTTCTAAAAGGCGAAGTAATCCCATGGCAGTATATTCCTACCTTCCTAGCACCTGATTTTTTAGGAAATCCTGTAACACGAAATGATTGGTTTGGACATTACGCCGAATGGAATGCATACATTGGTGTTTTGCCTCTAATGCTCGCTATTTACTCAATAATAAGTAAAAAAAGAGTTCAAACATTTTTCTTACTCATAATTGGCGTTTTTGCTCTGTTAATTGCCTTTGATACTCCACTTCTTACTTTACTTATCAATTTTCATATTCCGGTTCTATCAACAAGTTCCGCAAGCCGGGTTATTGTAATTTATAGTTTTATGTTTGCCGCTCTTTCTGCGTTTGGATTTGATCAGTTTGTCTTAGATGTAAAAGAGAAAAGACTCAAAAAAATTTATTCTTTGATAGTTTTGTTTTTACTGTTGTTTGCCTTATTGTGGGGAATCGTACTTCTTAAATTGTTCATTCCTCAGGAAAGATTAATAGTTGCTAGGCAAAATCTAATACTTCCGTCACTTATTTTTTTAGCATCAAGCTTAGCAATATTATTTTTTGCATTTTTTCAAAATACTAACAAAAAAGTAAAATATTCATTTCTGGCGTTTATGTTAATTTTAATAGTAGCTTTTGATATGTTTCGTTTTGCAAAAAAATGGCAGCCTTTCGATCCTAAAAATTTAGTTTTTCCAAATATTCCAACTACGCAGGAATTTTCAAGGCTAAAAGGGTACGAAAGAGTTTTGGGAAATTTAGGCGCTGAAGCTCTTCTTTATTATGGCATCCCATCTATTGAGGGCTATGACGCTCTTTATATAAAAAGGTATGGTGAATTTATTGCGTTCTTGAGCCAAGGGATAATTACGCAGTCATCCAGATCTGTTGTGCAATTTTCAAGGAATGGAAAATATGCATCTGAGGCAATTAATCTTTTGGGCATAAAGTATATAATTCATAAAAAAGCCGACGATCAGAAGGTTTGGACATTCCCATATTGGAATTATCCAAAAGATAGATTTGTCCTTATTTATGAGGATAAAGAATATAGAATTTTTGAGAATAAGGATTCTTATCCACGCGCTTTCGTTGTAGGGGAATACAAAGTCATCGCTGAATCAAATAAAATAATAGAGACAATGTTTAGCAATAATTTCGATCTAAAAAAAGAAATTGTATTAGAAAAAAATCCATCAATTAATCAAACAAAAGATATTAGAGGAGATGTAAGAATAATAAAATATTCTCCAAACCTTATTGAGATGGAAGTTTCAGCAGATAAAAATGCGATATTGTTCTTATCGGATAATTACTATCCAGGATGGGAAGTTACAGTAGATAGTAAAAAATCCGAAATTCTAAGAGCAGACTATACTTTTAGGGCCGTTTCGGTGCCGTCGGGAAAACATACAGTAAGGTTTATCTATAATCCTCAAAGCTTTAGGCTTGGAATCTATGCGGCTTTGGCAGGAATTACTCTTATTATTCTTTCGATTCTAAAACTTAGAAGAAATATCTAGGCGGAAAGAGCTTCCCAGAATTTTAGGTCCTTTAAATTCATTTTCTTTTTTGCAAACCAGAATAAATAAATTATTTCAAGAATTCCTAAGGTATTGAGAAAAATAAATGAGATTACAAAAAAAATGTACCAATTTTTTTGATCCGATTTTGCCGCTTTCCACAAAGCCAGGCCTTTCCAAAGAAGCGACCATAGAATTGCACTAAAAATAACAAATGGAGGCACTTGATTTATTGCGCCTAGGTTCATATTCTCAAGATACCATATGGGCATAAACTTTGCAATAGGTATGAAAGTTGATAGAATAAAACTGTGAAGATTGGGATTTTTGACCCATACTTAGATACGTTGGGAGGCGGGGAGAAGTATATTCTCACAATTGCATCGTGCTTAGTAGATAAGCATGAGGTTTTTCTTTTTTGGGATGATGTCTCGATTCTCAATAAAGCTTCTCTACGATTTAACATTAATTTTGACAAGCTTAAATTAGTTAGGAATATTTTCAATGCCGGAGAAAATATTTTAAAACGTAGACAAGAGACAAAGAAGTACGATGTTATTATATATGTCAGCGACGGAAGTATCCCTTTTCTTTTTGCAAAAAAAAATATTCTTTTATTTCAATTTCCGGTAAATTGGGTAGATGGAAATCGGTTTTTGACAAAAATTAAAATAAAAAGAATAGATAAAATCATTTGCTATTCAAACTTTGTTAAAAGATACTTAGACAAAACCTTCGGGATAAATTCAGTAGTTTTAAATCCCGCAATAGATACGATACGAACAAGAGATGTAAAAAAAGAAAATATTATTTTAAGCGTCGGTCGATTCACAAAAGCTCTTAACATAAAAAAACAAGAAGTTCTTCTTAAAATTTTTAAAGAAAATTATAAAAATATTTTTTTGGGCTGGAAATTAGTTATTGCGGGATCCGTACTAGAGCAAGATAAACAATATATAACTGATCTTAAGAAAACTGTAGGGAATTATCCAATTGAGATTTATGGGAATGCTTCCCATGCACAATTAGTAAGCTTTTATCAAAAGGCAAAAATTTATTGGCACGCAGCGGGATATGGAGAAGATTTACAAAAACATCCTGAGCTGGCCGAGCATTTTGGCATATCTACGGTTGAGGCGATGGGTGCAGGCGCCGTGCCTGTCGTTATTAATGCTGGAGGACAAAGGGAAATCGTAAAAAACCGAGAAAATGGATTTCTATGGAATAGCTTAGATGAGTTAATAGAAAAGACTAAATTATTAATGAGTGATGAAAGACTTTGGGCAAAGATGTCTCAGCTTGCAGTTAGGAGAGCTGGGGATTTTGCAGGGAATAGGTTTTACGACGAGTTATATAGAATTTTAAATTTGTGAAAAAAATAATTCCATTTGTTATTATAGCATTAGTTCCCTTTATATTTTTTTGGCAGTTTTTCATAAAGGGGTTACTGCCGATTCCTGCAGATACAATAATTGGCCTTTATCATCCCTTCAGAGACATTTATGCCAAAGATTATCCAAGGGGGATTCCATTTAAAAACTTTTTAATAACAGATCCGGTTAGGCAGCAATATCCTTGGAAAGAATTAACAATAAGTATAGAAAAAAATTGGGAGCTGCCATTGTGGAATCCGTATAGTTTTTCCGGATATCCTCTTGCGGCAAACTTTCAATCCGCAGCTTTTTATCCTTTAAATTTATTATTTTTTATATCACCTTTTTATACTGCTTGGAGCATTCTTATCTTTCTTGCGCCTATTCTTGCCGGAATATTCTTGTTTTTGTATCTTCAAAGCTTAAGACTTAATAAATGGGCAAGCGTTTTGGGGGCAATTGTATTTTCGTTTTCCGGTTTTTTTGTTTCCTGGCTTGAATGGGGAAATGTTTTGCATACCGCACTTTGGCTTCCATTAATACTTTTATCTATCGATAAAATAGTATCCAGTATTAAGTATCCAGTATTAAGTATTAAAAATAGGAATTCTCTAATCTGGAGTTTTATTTTTGTTTTTTCACTCACGTTGTCTTTTTTTGCGGGACATTTGCAGATTTTCTTTTATTTATTCATTTTATCAATTGTTTATTTTCTTATCCGATTACTGCAATTTGGTTGGGAGAAAAAACTGCTGTATTTATTCATAATTCTTAATTCATTATTCGTAATTCTTACTTCCATCCAGTGGCTTCCAACTCTTCAATTTATTTATCTATCCGGTAGAAATCTAGATCAGATTCCATGGCAAAATCCTGGATGGTTTGTCCCATGGCAAAATTTAATCCAATTTATTGCCCCTGACTTTTTTGGCAATCCCACGACCTTAAATTATTGGGGCGTGTTTAATTATGGTGAATTTATAGGATATGTAGGAATTATTCCGCTAATATTTTCTCTTTATGCTCTGTTTTTAAGAAGAGATAGGAAGACCTTTCTATTCGGATCATTATTTTTTATTTCGCTTATATTTTCGCTGCCGACGATTTTTGCAAAAATTCCTTTTTTTCTCAATATTCCTTTACTGAATACCTCTGCGCCGACGCGGCTTCTTTTTGTTACTGATTTTTCCCTAGCAGTTCTTTCTGCATTGGGTTTAGATTATTTTTTAAAGACAAAGAACAAAAAAGAAATTATTTATCCGGTTTTATCGCTTATGATTATTTTCTTGGGGATCTGGATATTTATTCTGTTGGGAAATAAAAACTTAAAATTAATCACAGCAGAAAATTTGTTAGTTGCAAAAAATAACTTTATTCTTCCTTCTGTATTACTAATTATTTCGTCTATTTTAATATTCCTATTCGTTTTTATTAAAAAAATTCCCTCATATTTTCGTTTCTGTTTTATTACTTTTATTTTGACTATTACAATTTTTGATCTTTTAAGATTTTCTTGGAAATACAATTCTTTTACAAAAAAAGAGTATCTTTTTCCGGATACCCAAGTAATTTCTTTTTTAAAGAAGAATATCGAATTTTCTAGATTTATGACCGCCGATTCTAGAATTCTTCCTCCCAATTTCTCGATTCTATATAAATTACAAAGCGTTGAGGGATACGATCCTTTATATCTGCGTCGTTACGGGGAATTAATAGCTGCATCGGCGCGTGGGGAACCAAACATAAGTCCTCCTTTTGGGTTTAATAGAATAATTACTCCTCACAATTACGAATCAAAAATCATAGATCTTTTGGGAGTTAAGTATATCTTAAGTCTTTCCGATATTACATCAGATAAACTTACAAAAGTCTTTCAAGAAGGTGAAACAAGAGTCTATGAGAATAAAAATGCCTTACCCCGTGTATTTTTTGTTGATCAAATCCGAGTTGTGAGAGATAAAAATGAAGCAATCAAAGAGATGTTTAGGAGCGATTTTAACCCATTAAACGCAGCAGTTATAGAGAAATTCCGAGGTGCCAATACAAATCCACCCCAGGGGTGGACGAATGGTGAAGCTGGAATTCTCGAATACTCTGTTAATAGAATTGTAATTAAAACTGAGAACAAAGGCGAAGGGTTTTTGGTTTTGACAGATAGTTATTATCCAACATGGCATGCAGCAATTGACGGTTTAAGTACCAAAATTTATATCACGGATTTTAACTTTAGGGGCATTGTAATTCCAAAGGGCAAGCATAGGGTTGTATTTAAAAATTCATTGTTATGAAAATAAGCATTGTTATCCCAAACTATAATGGAGAAGAACTTCTTAGAAAAAATCTTCCAAAAGTCATAGAAGCTGCAGAAGGTTATAAAGAAGGGGATGCGGAAATTATAATTGCCGATGATGCCTCCATAGATAGATCAGTTGCCTATATCAAAAATCAAATATCAAATATCAAAGATACATATAAAAAATCAAAAATAAACCTCAAAATATTTGAAAATCCCACAAACTTAGGGTTTTCATCAACTGTTAATAAAGGAGCAAAAGAAGCAAAGGGAGATATTTTAATTTTGCTAAACACTGATGTTGTGCCGGAAAAAGATTTTTTAGAGCCGTTGATAGCACATTTTAACGATAAATCAGTTTTCGCGGTAGGATGTATGGATAAAAGTATTGAAAATGGAAAGACTGTTCTAAGAGGAAGGGGGATAGGAAAATGGAAAAAGGGTTTTTTAGTTCACAATAGAGGAGAAATAAATAAGGCAAATACTCTATGGGTCGCAGGGGGGAGCGGTGCGTTTAGAAAATCTATTTGGGATAAACTTTCGGGATTTAATGAGCTATACAGTCCTTTTTATTGGGAGGACATAGACCTTTCCTATAGAGCGCTAAAGTCAGGATATAAGGTTTTGTTTGAGCCAAAAAGTATTGTTTATCATGAGCACGAAAAGGGAGCAATAAAAAGCCAATATTCTCCTTTTCAAATTAAAACGGTAGCTTATAAAAATCAGTTTATTTTTGTCTGGGAAAATGCTACGGATTTGGATCTTCAGTTTTTTCATATAGTATGGTTGCCATATCACTTGATAAAAGCGCTGCTTAGAAGAGACTTGGCTTTCTTCCTAGGATTTTTTAAGGCTTTAATTCTTCTTCCAAAAATTATACAATCTAGCTTCAAAGCACAAAAACTTTTTATTAAAAGCGATAGGGAAGTAATTAAAGAATTTTTCAAATGAAATTATCAATTATCATTCCGGTCTTCAATGAAGAGAAGACGATACTAAAACTTCTTGAAAAAGTCGAAAAAGTTGAAATTCCAAATGTTGAAAAAGAAATTATTGTCGTCGATGATGGATCAACGGATGCTACGGCATCCAAAATTAAAAATTTAACCCTTCGGCGTGGCTCAGGACAAGAATTTAAAATTAAAAATTTTAAGATTTTTTTTCACAAAAAAAATATGGGGAAGGGTGCGGCTGTTGGAACAGGAATAAAGAACGCCATAGGAGATTACATTATTATTCAGGATGCCGATTTAGAGTATGACCCTTTGCAGATTGAGGATCTTATAAAACCAATAAAAGAGGGTAGGGCAAAAGTCGTTTATGGTACGAGACTTAACAGGCTTCCTAATTTTAAAAAAGACGAAAGAAGCCTTTTATTTCTGCTTCATTATTTAGGAAATAGGTTTTTAAGCTTAATAACCAGTGTTCTATATGGGCAGTGGATTACCGATATGGAAACATGTTATAAACTTTTTCCTAAAAAAGCCGTAGAGGGCATGAAGCTTTCTGCAAAAAGATTTGATTTTGAGCCTGAAATTACGGCGAAATTATTAAAAAGAGGATATAAAATTTTGGAAATTCCAATTACGACAAAACCAAGGGGATACGGTGAAGGAAAAAAACTACATACTGTTAAGGATGGTACAATTGCCCTATGGTCGCTTATTAAATACAGGATTTTTAATTAATGGAGAATTTATCAGCATTCATTAAAAAAAATTGGATTCCAATCGCAAAAATCAGCATAATTGTATTGGCAATTTTTTTAAGGTTCTATAGCTATGGGGATCGCTGGGGACTGGCGTATGATCAGGCGCACGATGCTATAGTTGCCCGCTACGCCTTATATCATTTTAAATTACCCCTCTTGGGTCCTTTTTCTTCTGCAGGAGCTTTTGTTACGGGTCCGCAGTGGTATTGGTTTATAATGCTGGGAACATTGATATTTCCCTGGGCAATTCTTACTCCATGGGTAGTCTTGACAATCGTTTTTGTCTTCTTTGTTTATTTAATGATGAAAATCGCAGAGGAGATCGGAGGAAACACCTTTGCATTAATAGTTGGCTTGATTTCTGCTGTTTCCACCGCCGAGATTTCCCAGTCTATAAACTTGACTAATCAGGCACCTCTGTCTGTCTTATCAGCAATTGCAATCTGGTCCTCTCTAATGAGTTTGAAGACTAAAAAAAATATTTATATATTTTTACTCGGACTAAGTACGGCACTTGCTATAAACACTCATCTTCAGGGAATGCTTTTAGTACCATTTTCCTTGGTTTTTTTTATCCTTAATTATAAGTCAGTTAAATCACTGGCAATTTGGTCAATTGGTTTTTTAATTCCATTTGTTCCTTTAATATATTTTGATTTTACTCATAATTTTTATAACTCAAAAAACATGCTCCAATATTATCTTGCTGATCAATATAAGATTTCACTGGATGTTCTTGGAAGAAGGTGGTTAACTTATGCAGGAGTGATCTGGCCTAGGTTAATTTCAGAGGCAATAGGAGGAAATATTATTATTGGATATCTCATCTCAATAATATCATCTATAGTTCTGGCATACGCTTTTATAAAAAAATCCATTCCCAAGCTTATATTGCTAATACTATCGAGTTCTTTAATCGCTGTAATCTTTATAAGATATATGAGAACCCCAATTTTTGACAGTTACATTATGTTTATGCATCCTTGGATTTTTTTGATTGTTGGTTGGGTGATATTGTTTATTTCCAAAAAAAGTGTGGTTTTGGGACTAACTCTACTTGCAGTAGTATCTTTAGGTTCTCTTTATAAAAACATACCTCAGATAGTTAATGCTAAAAATTATACTGCATCTCTGGCAGATACATGGTCAAAAGAACTTGTTAGGAAGTATCCTAATAATAAATTTGCAGTATATGATTATAAATATGTTACCAAAGAAAAAAGCTTATCACTGGTTTTATATTTAGATAGATTAAAAAAAATTGATGATAATGGGATTAAGGTTGGACTTACAATTTCAACTCCGGGCGCAAAATTTGTCTTCCCTCCCATTATAGGAAAAAAAGGAGAATATCAAGTTTTTAACTTAAACAGCTCAAATAGTAGTCAATTGTCGAAAGAAGGGTGGTTTTTATTAAACCCGAGTTTAATTTATAATTCTACAGAAGAATGGTATATAGGTAAAAAATTATGAAACTAAGCCTAAATTCAATCTTGCTATTTGCCTTACTTATTCCTTTTATTATGACTTATAGGATAAGTCCGGGGGAGACCCCTTATTGGCTTTTTGGATTGATTTTATTGGGGTTATTTTTGTATTTACTTATGGATCTTTCGATTATAAATCTAATTGAGAAAACCAGAAATCGAATAAAATATGGACTGTTATGGTTTTTGATTCTTGCGACTATAGGAAGCGCTTTTATGTCGGCAATTATTGTGCGGCATCAGACATCTCCGCTTTATAATATACATGACATTGTTTTGCAGCAGGAATCGGCGATAAGATTCTTGTTGGATGGCAAAAATCCCTACAGCACTTCTTATTTTGGAACCCCTCTTGAGCAATGGAATTATTCCGATAAAGAAGTAAACCCTGCTCTTTTTCATTTTGTTATGGAACCGTTTTATCTTTCATTTGCTTTACCTTTTTACTTCTTAAGCAATCTTTTCTTTGGTTTTTTTGATGGAAGAATACCACTTCTGTTTCTATTTTTTGCTCTTTTGATAATGGCTTTTAAGCTTGTTAAAGAGCCTTCAAGAAAACTTGAATTTATTATTCTTCTTGCTTTTAATCCGGCGATGCTAGGTTACACCCTTGAGGGGAGATCAGATATATTCATGTTTGCATTTCTTTTTGCCGGCTTTTACCTTTTGGGTAAAAATAAGCTATTTTTAGCAGGTATCTCAATTGGCTTAGCATTTGCCGTAAAACAATCTGCTTGGCCAATGCTCCCTTTTTATGCTGCTTATTTGTTTTTTAAAACAAAAAATATTTCAGAAACCTTTAAAAATCTTTTGCCTCTTATAATAACATTCTTTTTGATTTCGGGTCCTTTTCTTCTTTGGGACTATCGTTCATTCTTAAATAGTACGGTTTTTTATCTATCAGGATCGACTCCTAATAGTTACCCAATTTCAGGATATGGTTTTGGAGCGCTTCTTCGTGAATTTGATTTTATAAAAGATTCTAACTCCTATTATCCCTTTTGGATATGGCAAGCATTAATAGGATTGCCATTAATGATTTGGTTAATCAATTGGCAGAAAAAAGAAAACAGTGTTCAAAAACTTATTATAATATACGGAATATTTCTTTTTGTCTTCTGGTATTTTTCAAGATACCTCAACAACAGTCATTTAGGATATGTTTCGATGGTTTTTATAACTGCTTACTTTTGGCCGAAAGATAAATAGTAGAAACATAATAGCAGCAGAAAGTATGGATAGGCTTACTCCAACCTGAAATGATTTTGGTTCATATTTAAACCCCACAATATGCTCTCCTTTAGGAAGAACTACTGATCTAAAAGTGTAATTTGTTCTATAAATTTGCGTTTCTTTTCCATCCACATATGCTTTCCATCCGGGATAATAATTATCGGATAACACCAAAAGACTATTTGAGGCTGTACTTGTTGTAATTGATACGATATTCTCTTTGTATTGTTTAATACTCAGTTCTTCATTGGAAAGTACTGAATCTTTAAGCTGTAGTTTTGGCTTTTCTTCCAGTATTACTTTTTTCCTGTAATCGAATGTTTTGTCAAATAATCTTTTTAATATTGATTTTTGATCGGTAAGAATCTCAAAATTGCTTACAATATATGCCCTTGGTAGGGAGTCTAAGTTTGTTTTTACTGCCCAATTAGCGTCTTCCCAAAAAGTTTTTTGACCAAAAATGTTTTTGGTTTCTCCCTTTTTAACAATAAGATATTTTACTCCGAGGAGATTCAATAATCTTTTTCTCCAAAGATCAGAAGATTTGTCAATAACCAGATCCTTTGTAATTTCTATATCGCTCCTTTTGAGCGGCGGAGGAAAATTTTTAGTATTTGCATACCCAATAAGCTCCGCATAGCGTTTATTAAACAGCGGATCAACGTAATTTGGGTCAAAAAATCTGAAATTTGTTGCAAAATTTGTTTTGATATTTGCCTCCCCAAAACCAAATACCCGATCCGGTTGTGTCTTATCCTGGAGAACCTTCAGAAGGGGGTGAGTTGGTAAAATTGTCTCTTTCTTAGAAAATGGAAGGAATTTGTTACTATTATATATCCCAAGTGTCAAAACGAAAAAAATTATTAGAAAAGGGATGCAGCGTACAATTTTATTCTTGAGAAAGAGATAAATAAAAAAGAAGCCTATCGCTATGGTAAAAATGGATATTTCAAGAAGTGTGTTTCTTAATGCTATCACTGCGCAATTTGTAATAAATTGATTGTTGCAGGAAATACCCATTTTAAGAAAAAGAAATGTTCCAAGGAGTAAAACAAGGACGCCTGCTATAAAAGGAAGGGTGTGCAAGAAGATTTTTTTTGAAATTTTTTTATCCACTCTCCATCTATCAAACCCATATCCTGCCAGAACGGCAAGAGAAAATGCGGTAAGCACAAAAATTCTCGATGGCGGACTTGTTGCGATGACAGGGATAGGGAGAGAAAAGAAAAGTTTTGGGAGAAACCAATTAAGCGTTGAGAGTATGGTAACGAGCATTGATATAAAGAAGAATAATCGCATGTCCTTTTTAAGACTGCGCCCTTTTAAAAAAGCAATATATGCAAAAAAGCATGGAATGATTCCTATGCTTGCAACTGTTTCGATATAGTCTCCCGCCCCCCAATAATTATATGTTGCCCGGTTGCCAAAGTAGTTAGGAATGAGTATGGAGATAAGGTGATAGGGGGGGAGTAAAAATCGTTCAAAAATAAACCGAGAAGACTCGGGATTAATATTTGCATTCCCAAGGAGCTCAAGAGTTGGAATTATTTGTACGCCGGCAAGACCAATGCCAATTAGAAGAAATATAAAAAAACGCACGAAGAGACTTTTATTCTTTTTTTCTTTTTGTGTGGTAAAGAATCTGTAGAAAAAATATAGAGTAGAAAAAGCCAGGACGTAGAATAGAATCTGAGGATGACCCACGAAAAATAAAAGCGCGATTGCTATTGGTAAAAAGAATATTTTTCGGGTGTTGGGATTTTCCAGAAAATCTTCAATAAGATAGAGAGTAACAGGTAAAAGAGCAAGTGGATAGATAATGTTTCCAAAGATTAGACGCGAAATCACAAATCCCGAGAGTAAAAAGATGGTAGAAGTAAACAGAGAAGCAGCAATGCTAAGCTTTATTTTTTTGCAGTATAGGTAGGTAAAAAAACTAAGAAGTAATGCCTGCAGAATAATATATAGTGTCCAGGCCAGGCGATTTTCCAAAAAAAGAAACAAAATATTTAAAGGATTTAGAAACCCGGATTGAATTGTTGCAAAAAGAGGCATGCCGGAGCCGTTATAGGGATTCCACAGTGGAAGTTCTAATTTGCGGAAGGATTCCATACTTAAAACCTTAAGAGGATAAAGATAGCGAAACGTATCGTCCGCAACTGGTTTGTGAGGTATTTTTATTGTTTCTCCTACGGTATAGTCAGTTTTCCATGGTTGATACCATGCAAGAAGATAATTGCCGGGAAAGGGGTAAAGTCCTTTGAGAAAAAATTGCCAAAAGATAAGAAACGTAATTACAGATGCAAAAAAGAAAGAAACAGGTATATGATTTTTAATCATTTTTATAACCTTTATTACGCCTTAATATGCTATCATATTACTTAGAAATTATACTAAATGATGAACAAGAAGTATTTCCCAATAATTTTTAAAGAGTTTCATAGGAATAAATAATTGTAATTAATCTTAGTTTCAATATACTATAGCGTTATAGAAAATACTATTAAAAAATCAATTAGAGTATTTCTTAAGAAATAAAAGAAAATCTGGAGAGAAAAGAAGTTTTTCTATCAGGTTTAAGTCTGATATGAGCTTAAGTTACGGTTAATTTAGTTTATAGAGACGAATGTAGGAATTTCCGATTCCTTTTTGATATTGAGCAACAATAGTCATTGGAAGCCTGGGAATATTTTGAATTCTGTTGAATACCACATATACAGGCACTGTTTTTGATAGCTCTAAAACTCCTTTTGGCAGGACAAATGGATCATCGTTTACTTCAATTTTTTCGAAATTGGGATTATCCTGAAAATACACATTAAATGCGGACGCTGGAAACCCGCCGTACGTATATCCTCCCTCTACGATTACGAAAATTTTTTCCTTTGCTGTTTGAGCTTGTAAATAATTAACAATTTCTCTTACTCCTCCGCCTGCCGGCCACCCGTTTGCGTACTGGAAACGGTCAATTTCCGGGATCGGCGCACGGGGAAGATCTCTAAGAATTTTTACATCTGAAAAAAACATGGAGAGAATAATCAAGCTCAGGCTTATAACGGTAATTCTAGCAAATTTAATTTTATTTTTCAGTTCGAAAACCCCAAAGGCAATAATTGGAAGAAGAGTCAATGATATCGGAAAAAGATAGCGGGGCAAGACAAGTTTTCCGAATACTGCAAATACTGCGAATTTTAACGCAAACCACAAAAATAAAACTAAAAGCTCTATCCGATATTTCCTGTTAATAAAAGCAAAAAAAAGTGGTATGACTGCCAAAATTGAAAGATACTCAACAAGCCATCCAGAATACTCAATGATATGTTTTGGAAATTGAGAAATAGCACCCCTTGTTGTTAAATCACCGAAGCTGTAGAGAAAAACGGCGTTTTTTGCTCCAACCGTAATACCGTCATCCGGACCCAAAAGTGTCACAGAATAATAGAGATGGGCAAAAATAACTGCAGCACCCGCGAATGTAAGAAATCTGAGGACTTTTTTTTCTTGATTTGCTAGTAAAAGAATAACTGGGAGAAAATAGATATTGAAGAAGCCCGTTGATTTGGTAAGTATTGATCCTGCAAGCACATTTGCAAGAACAAACATTCTCCCAAGTTCGATTTTGCGAATAAGAAGAACTGCAGTATAGAGCGATAACACATCAAAAAGACCAACCATGCTTTCATAAATAGCAATTCTGTTGGTAAGAACAGCAAAGGGATAAAAAACATACATTGCTGCTGCCGTAAGAGCTATTTTTCTGTTTTTGAAAAGCTCAAGGGTTAAAAAATAAAGGCCAAATAAGGTCAAAAATCCGGCAAGAATTGAAACAAGCCTTCCTGCCGCAAGCGGATTTGAGACAACATTTATTAAAAGAGAAATCATCCAGATAAAAAGCGGCTGTTTGCCATCGCTTAAAGAAGTAAGGCGATTTGCTGAATTGTGCATGCCCATTTGAGCCCAATGAATATAAATTGCTTCATCCCCAAAAATCTGAAAATTTTTCAGATTGTAAAGCCTGAGAAGAAAAAAGACAACAGAAAGAATTAGGAAGGAAATAATTTCGGTTTTATATTTTTTTAAACTCTGCATTTTTTCATTGTAGCAAATCTTGCGGGTTTTTGATCGAGCTAAGATTAAACTGAAAGTATGATATCATAAACGAATGCGGAAAAACAAAAAGATTAACATTTTTTACTGAAACGATTGTTTAGTTTTTACTACTTCTACATTAAAATGAAGAAAAAAGTAATAGTCGTATTGCCCCGCTTCAGAAATTTTTGTTCAATATGAAACAAAATTTGCTTAGATATTTGAACAAAAATAAAGTACCTATACTTTTGGTAATAGCGTTATTTCCAATATATATCCTCCTTTACAAAATATATATGGCTCGAGTCAACGCTTTTGGTTGTTTTGACGATTGCTACAATATTGGCGCTGGTTATTTTATTTCAAAAGGAAAGATGCTCTATTCAGATGTCCCCTTTAATCATCAAATGCTCATGGCTTATTTAAGCTCTGTCGTGCAAACAATATCCCATCCGATAAATGTGTATGATCTAATCTTACGTCATAGACAGACAGTGCTATTATTCGGATTCATTATGAATATTCTCGTCGTTTGGCGTTATCGATGGGTAGGTTTCGGATTTGTGCTTTTATATGAGTTTACAAAATTTTATGTTTTTGGCGATCGTTACCTGGCGGAAGGTTTGATTGTTTATCCATTGGTTTATATGCTTGGGCTTCTTTGGGAAAAATTGCACAATCGAAAAATTTCACTCCTTGATCTTTTTCTATCAAGTATATTTACATGGTTTGTAATATTCATGAGAGAACCGTATATGCTTGTAGCCCTTTTTCTATATGCAGCAATTCTCTTTTCAAAACAGTTCAGCGTACACAGGATAGTTTCTATACTAGTATTTATTATTTTATCGCTCGTTACGATTTTGTTAATGCCTGTAAGAGATTATTTTTATAACCTGATTACAGTTAATGTGAATGGCGTATTAAAAGGTGAAATTCAACAAAATAGTATTTTCGGATTTGGCACGATTAAAATATTTTTTTACCCTTTATTTCTTTTTTTCGATGGCAAGTGGAATAATTTTAGATATATCCTAATTGGATTGTCGTCAGTGTTTTTATTATTGAATGTATATTATTTTTTAAATAAGAAAAAAATAATAGTAACTATTTTATTGTTTTTTGTTTTAGGTCTTGCGAATATTCGTTTTACTCCTCCCGGAACTATTTTTTATGCCGCTTTTCATATGATTCCCTGGTACGGATTATTCATTTTCTCTGTTTTTCTGTTAATGCATGAAATATTTTACATAAACAAGAAAATTTTTACACTTGGAGCATTTATAGTATCAATAATATTTTTTTATAATATTTTCTCTCCGCAATCATTTTTGTACGAGAAGCCGAATGCGCAGTACGAATTTATTGTTAATTATGGGAACTATCTGCAAATTGGTGAGGTTGTAAAAGCTTTGTCAAATTCTGATGACACATTTTTTGTTGACGGATTTGATGAGTTATTACACTGGTCTGTAGACAGACGATCATCGTATAAATATTCTTGGTATACATCATATATGCCAAATATAAAAAAATATAGTCAAGAAAGAGAACAAATGTTTATAAAAAATCCTCCAGATTTCTATTATGGTTCGTGCCCCAAAGAAAATAATCCAATACGACTTATGCCGAAAAATAAAAGAAATGAATACGTCCGTCTTCTTAATGCGGGCAAACCTTCATGCCTGTTTATTAAAAAAGAGAAAATATATTTAGTCTCAAAGTCTCAATGGGATAAAGCAAGAGCTTTTCTTTTTGAACTTCCTTCGGTTCAGCATGAAGCTATTAAAAATTGATATAATTTAATTATTATAAGCATGAAGAAAATATTTTTTCTTTTTTTAATTATAGTTCTTGCTTTTTTCCTTCGTTTCTATCAACTCGGACAAAATCCGCCGAGTCTTACGTGGGATGAGGCGGCTTGGGGATATAATGCTTATTCTTTGGGTATTGATGGGAGAGATGAATTTGGAAGATTTCTGCCTTTGGATTACCTTGAATCTTTTGGAGACTTCAAGCCTCCGGTTTATGCTTATTTGGATATTCTGCCTATTAAGACATTCGGACTCAATGAATTTGCAGTAAGATTCCCATCAGCATTATTCGGAACACTGACTGTTCTTTTAACATACTTCTTGGTTAAACGAATTTTCCACGAAAATCATAAATCATCAATCATAAATCATAAATCTGAAGCAATAGCGCTTCTCTCAGCGTTTTTGTTAGCTATATCTCCTTGGCATATAATGCTCTCCCGTGCAGCTTTTGAAGCAAATGTTGCCACATTTTTTATTGTTTTAGGTGTTTGGTTGTTTTTCCTGTCGATGTATGGTAAAAGATGGATTTTATTACTTTCTGCTGTTTCTTTCGTTTTATCAATCTATACATTTAACACGGCAAGAATTGTTGCTCCCATTTTAATTCTTGTTCTGGCTTTCGGATTTAGAAAAGAACTTCTAAGAGGAAAAAAAGAAGTAATTGTTGCGGTAATTTTAGGAATAATTCTTACTCTTCCCACAGTTAAATTTTTAGTTTCTCCTCAGGCAAGTTTAAGATTTAAAGAGGTAAATATATTCTCCGACATAGGAGTTATACAAAATACTAATCAAGAGATTGAAAACGATAGCAATGCGGTCTGGTCGAAAATCATTCATAACAGACGATTTGCCTATGCAGTTTCTTATCTTAACCATTATTTTGATAATCTAAATCCCGGCTTCTTGTTTATAAAAGGAGACGGAAATCCTAAATTTTCGACTCAAGCCGTGGGACAAATGTATATTTGGGATATTATATTTTTTATCGGTGGGATATTATTCTTAATCAGAAAAAAAGAAGGTTATTGGTGGATTGTTCCTGTTTGGCTAATTATAGGAATAATACCTGCGGCAGCTGCCAGAGAAACTCCCCACGCGCTTCGAATTGAGACGACCCTTCCGACTTTTCAGATTTTCGTCGCATACGGATTTGTTCAGTTTATAGGAATGATATCAAAGATTAAATATCAAGTATTAAAAATACAAATAAAATATTTAATATTTTCTCTGTCTATTTTATTTTTAATTTTTAATTTTTTATATTTCTACCATGACTATTTAGTTCACTACAAAAGAATATATTCGGGCGAATGGCAATATGGATATAAAGAATCTATCAATTATGCATCGAGTGTTTATGGCAATTATGACCAAATAAATATTACTACCGAGCTGGGCAGGCCTTATATTTATTATTTATTTTATACAAAAACCCCCCCCGGAGAATTTAGAAAAACCGCAAAGGTTGAAAGAGAGGTTTTTGGTTTCGTAAATGTGAAAGGATATGGTAAATACCGTTTCTTAAAAGATTTAAAAGATGTATCAAATAAAAAAGTTCTTTATGTAAATTCGGCAAGCAATACGCCCGCGAGTGCTAAAATTTTGAAGATATTCAATCTTTTAAACGGAAAATCTACCATCATTATTTATACACTGTGAGTAAAAAAAGTTTAATTATTTTAGGAATTATCGTACTTGTTGCAGCTGTCCTTCGATTGTGGGATCTTGGAAAAGTTCCAATTTCGCCGGATTGGGATGAAGCAGCACTAGGCTATAATGCCTACTCTCTTTTGCATACCGGAAGAGACGAGTACGGTAAGTTTCTGCCGATTGTTCTTAGGTCTTTTGATGACTACAAACCTGCTCTTTACGCATATTTTTCTATTCCTGCAGTTGCATTATTTGGCTTAAATACTCTTGCTGTCAGATTTCCCTCGGCGCTTTTTGGAGTAGTTGCAGTTCTTGGCACATTTTTTCTAGTAAAAGAGTTATTTAAAAGAAATGATCTGGCTTTATTATCTTCTTTCCTTCTTGCAATTTCTCCTTGGCACATACAGTTTTCGAGAATCGCATTTGAATCCAATGTTGGCCTAGCATTTAATATTTTTTCAGCCCTATTTTTCCTAAAAGGACTTAAAAAACCCTGGTTTTTATTATTATCTGCGTCTTTAATGGCTGTTAACATCTATGTTTATCAAAGTGAGAAAGTATTTACTCCGCTTCTTCTTCTCGTACTTGTTTTAATTTACAGAAAGGAATTATTTTCTCTGCCTAAGAAATATTTAATTATTTCAGTTTTGGCTTTAGTTTTAATTGCGGTTCCAATGATTTCTTATACTTTTACAAATACAAATGCGCTTGAGCGAGCAAAAGGAGTAAGCGTTTTTTCGCAAAGCTCACAGCTTCTTGAGGAAAATTCAAAAAAACTTTTAGAAGATAAAAAGAACCACGATTATCTAGGTTTAGTCTTGGATAACAGAAGAATTGTTTTTGCAAAAACAGTTATACAAGGATATCTGTCTCATTACGATTTAAATTGGCTTTTTGTAAAAGGAGATATTGCAAGACATCACGCGCCAAATATGGGACTTTTGTATCTTTTTGAATTTCCTTTTATTCTACTCGGCATTTATAAATTAATTTTTGGAGATTTTGATAAAAAAACAAAACTATTTATTTTTTCCTGGTTTTTAATTGCTCCAATTCCGGCTTCAATCACAAGCGGAGTTCCACATGCGGTGCGAACTTTGAATTTTCTTCCGACATTTCAGATATTTACGGCACTTGGAATCATTGCGCTTATCTCTTTTGTATCAAGTATTAAGTATCAAGTATTAAGTATCAAAATAAAATATTTAATATTTTCTTTGTGTATTTTATTTTTTATATTTAATCTTTTATATTATTTAAATCAGTATTTTGTTCAGCAAAATTATTTTAATGCTTCAGAGTGGCAGTACGGTTATGCAAAGGTTATCCCGCAGATTCAAAAAATAGAGAAGAATTATAAAAAAATAGTTGTTTCTAATCAGCCGCCTATGGACCAATCTTATATGTTTTTCCTTTTCTACCTTAAATATCCACCGGGCCTATATCAGAAAGAAGCTCAAAATGCCTCCGGCGGATTTAGGGAAAATCACATTTTTGGAAAATTCGAATTCAGGCCAATAAACTGGAGTGAGGATTCAGGTAAAAATAATACTCTTTTTGTTGGAAGACCCAGTGATTTCCCTCCGGAGGTCAATATAATTGGTACTGTTTTTTACCCAAACGGAGAAAAAGCGATTGTACTTACTAAGTAATGAGTAATAAAAATAAAAAATATTTCCTAAAATTTAAAGCCCTTTTTAAAAAATATAAATGGTGGCTGTTGCTCTCTCTTATTTTTTCACTGCATATTTTTTTGAGGTTTTACCAGCTTGAGACCAAAAGTCTATTTGGCTGGGATCAGGTCGATAATGCATGGATGGCTAAAAACATTATAGTAGACAATAGAATTCCATTAACCGGCGTGCCTATTAAAGGAAATAGTGGCTTTAATCTAGGCCCTATTTACTATTATCTAATTACTCCTTTCTATTGGTTGTTTAACCTTGACCCGATTGCTTCTGGTATTTTTGCTGGTATAACCAGTTTATTAACATTTTTTATATTGTATTGGGTGGTTGATCGTCTCTTCTCCAAAAAGGTTGCTCTGCTTGCTGTTTTCCTACACACAGTTTCTTTTGCAATTATCTCATCGGATAGGGTTCAGTGGAATGTAAATTTTATTGAACCAGTTTCCTTAGTGGTATTTTATGCATTATATAAAATTATTACAGGTAATTCTCGGTACTTTTTGCTTTTATCGGCAACAATAGGATTTTCAATGCACGTGCATTTTACTTCAGTATTTTATCCTTTGATTATTATTTTTTCACTTCCGTTTGTACCTCGTACGTTTCAAACTTTAAAGCATATAGCATTGTCTATCCCGCTTTTTTTTGTGTTCTTAATCCCAACTCTTCTTGTACAAGCTCAGATAAAAAATGACCAAATTAATAATATTCAGAACTATTTAGAAACATACTATCATGGAATTCATTTGAGAAGGATTCTGCAGTTACTTTCTGATGCATTCATCCAATTTGAGGGGATATTATATTTCGCCTTCTTAAAACCTCTTAAATATGTTCTTCTTCCTCTTTTTCTTCTTTTGTATAACGGTAGGCATTTGCATAGGGAAAAACTACTGTTGAGCTATTTATGTTTGTTATGGTTTCTTGTTCCATGGATAGTTTTTTCTTCTTATAAAGGAGAAATTAGTGACTATTATTTTCTGATAAATCGTCCGTTGGTGATCATATTAGTTTCATATATTACCATTTATTTCTTCTCGTCTGGCAAAATATATCTTAAGACGCTTATCGTATTATTTTGGGCGTATTACGCTACGGTTAATTTAATGAGCTTTTTAAAATCTGAAGAAAATAGATCGCTTGCAGTTTATAGACGTATTGTCCAAACAGTAATTCAAAAAGGTGAAACTATAAACTATATACAAGGAGATCCTAAATCGTATATATACTATTATTATACGCGAAAATGATCAGAGCGGGAGGGAATAGATTTTATGAAACGTAAGAGGGTACTTATTACAGGCGGAGCTGGTTTTGTTGGCAGTCATCTTGCTGAATATTTATTAAGCAAAAATAACTCTGAAATAATCATCTTTGATAAACTTGAATATCATAAAGTAGAAAATCATGGGGATAATGTTGTCTGTTTTAAAGGAAACATTCTATCAAAAGAGGATGTTAAAGAGGTTTTTAGAAAACACGGACCATTTCTTGCCGTTTATCACTTAGCTTCGGCAATGCCAAATAAGGAAGTTTCAGATGATATCCTTTGGAAAACAAATGTTTACGGTACAAGAAATGTGATAGCCGAAGCGGTAAAATATAAAACAAAATCTTTTATCTTTACATCAAGCAATGTGGCTTACGGTATTCCTCAAACCCTTCCGGTGACAGAGGAAACCCCCCTAAAATCACTCGAGGCTTATGGAAAAAGTAAAGCGCAAGCCGAAAATGAGTTGGCAAAATTTAAAGAACATATAAATATTCAAATATTTCGTTGCCCGGTCATTAGCGGAGTCGGAAGGCTTGGGCTTCAGGCAATTCTGTTTGAATTCATTTCCGAAAATAAAAAAGTATATCTATTGGGTGACGGATCAAATAAATATCAATTCGTAGATGTTATGGATGTGTGTGCGGCTTTAGAAAAGGCAAGTCATATACGTGGATTTGACCTATACAATATAGGTGCTGATAATGTTATGTCCTTGAGGGAGCATTATCAAAAAGTTATTGACTTTGCCCAAAGTTCATCTAAAATAATTTCGCTGCCTAAAACTCCAGCGCTCTTTCTCCTTTCTATTCTCGATAAGCTTAATATCTCACCCCTTGGTATTTATCAGTATACAATGATAGGCAGATCTCTTTATATGGACACACGAAAAATAAAAAAGAAGCTTAGCTGGAAACCAAAAAAGACCAATATAGACACGTTTATAGAAAATTACAAATGGTACAAAGAGAACAAAGGAAAATTCACAGAAATCGGATCAGGGAATTTATCCGCGAATAGAAGCTTGCCCAAGATGGGAATTCTTAAGCTGATAAAAATGCTTTCATGAAGAAATTCTTAAACGCAAGGTTAACTATCCTGATTGTCATATTGGCGCTTGCCGCAATCTTGCGGTTTTGGAACCTTGGAGGTGTTCCGCCGAGCGCCTCGCTGGATGAGGCTTCAATTGGTTATAATGCATATTCTGTTTTGAAAACCGGAGGTGATGAGTATGGAGAATTTCCATTTATATCTCAGCGTGGCTATGACGACTGGAGAAGATCGACCTATCTTTTCCTCGTGGTTCCATCTGTTGCCTTGTTTGGACTAAACGCTGCAGCGGTACGTCTTCCTGCAGTAATTTTATCAATTCTCACCGTCTGGGCAACCTACCGCATTGTATTACTTCTATTCTCTAAGCATTCAGAATTTTCCTCAAATGTCGCTCTTCTTGCCTCATTCTTACTAGCAATCAGTCCATGGCATATCTATATTTCTCGTCTTGGGCATGAATCCAATGCGTGTTTATCTTTTTTGGTCTTTGGGGTTTTATTTTTCCTTAAGGGGCAAAATAAGAAGCGTTGGGTATTAATTTTAGTCTCAATGATATTTTTTACTCTCTCAATGGCAAGCTATTATTCAGGGCAGGCTTTCATACCATTATTTGTTGCAGGATTATTTTTTATTTTTAGAAAAAGCCTTTTTGGGATGATATTAAAAGATAAAAGAACGTTCATTTCTTTTTTTGTTTTCGTAATTTTACTTGTTCCAATTCTTTGGGCAATTTTTTCTCCTAAGGCTCTTGTCCGTTTTCAAGGCACCAGTACTTTTAAGCCTGAGGCGCACTCTGAGACGTTTCGCAAGCGCGTAGAACTGCGGAATAAGGCGGTTGAAAGCAACGATATTGTTGGTACTATAATTTATAACAGGCATCTTTTTCCAGTTCAAGTATTTGTTGAAGGGTATATTGCTCACCTTAAACCCCAATGGCTATTTATGAATTCTTCCGGTGAGCCATTTAAGGTTCCAAATATGGGCCTACTTTATCTATGGGAAATACCATTTATTGCCACAGGGATTGTTGGTCTTCTTTTCAGCCGCGTTTTGGATGGAAAGGTAAAAAAACTTGTCTTTCTTTGGTTTTTTCTTGCGCCTCTTCCTGCAAGCATTGCAACACAGGCTCCGCATGCAATGCGCTCTTATAATTTTCTTCCTACCTGGCAAATTTTTACTGCTCTTGGTTTAGTTTATTTATTTTATAAGCTGCAAAAATTCAAAATATTTGCTTTATTTTCGTTTGCACTCTTAGTCATTTTCAGTTTATCAACTTTTTATAAAAATTATTTTATTGTTTTTCCAAAAGAACAATCCTCATCCTTTCAATATGCAATAAAAGAAGCAATTGATTATGTAAATTTAAATAAAGACAACTACGATAAAATTGTATTTTCGAATAGGAAAAACCTATACCAGTCATATATGTTCTATCTTTTTTATTCAAAATATGACCCAAGTCTTTATCAAAAACTGGGAGGAACAGTTTCGGGCGGCTATGCAGAGAATCATAAGTTTGATAATCTTTTTTTTGAACCAGTTAATTTTAAAGAAGATAACAGATCAAAAGGAGCATTGTATATAGGAAATCAAAACGAATTTTCAAAAAACGTTAACCCAATTAAGACATTTAGAAATCTAAACGGAGAAGAAGCTATAATCGTAGTTGCTAAATGAAAATAAGAAGTTTAATTCTGCTATCTATCTTTGGATTAATTTCTGTTTTTGCACTGTTTAATCCGGGGCTTCCTATAACTCATGACGGACAGGATCATGTGGCAAGAATCGCAAATTTTTATAGCAATTTGCAGGAAGGAAATATTATTCCAAGATGGGCGGGGAATCTGAATTGGGGATACGGACATCCGATTTTAGAATTTTTATATCCATTGCCTTCATACATTGCCTCACTATTCCATTTTTTGGGATTTTCTCTTACTGATTCAGTAAAAATTGTTTTTGGTTTGGGGATGGTCTTATCTTTGTTTTTTATGTACCTATGGCTTTCTTCTTTTTTGGGCGAAATCCCTGCGGTTTTAGGCGCTATTTTATACACTTACGCTCCTTATAGATTTGTTGATTTATATGTCAGGGGAGATATTGGAGAAAATTTAGCTTTTGCATTTGTCCCGCTTACGCTCTACTTTTTATATAAACTACATAAAGATCAAGAATATAAATATTCTATCTTTGGTGCAATATCCCTGGCTCTTCTGATTTTATCCCATAACGCAGTAAGCTTAATGTTAATGCCGTTTATTCTTGCATACTGTTTCTATCTCATTTGGTTATCAAAATTTAATAAATACTTAATATTTAATACTTTATTCTTAATACTGATTGGTTTTTCGCTTTCTGCATTTTTTTGGATTCCGGGGCTTTTTGAAGGGAAATATACTTTAAGAAATATAGTTACAGCAGGAAGTTATATTGGAAGATTTGTGAGTTTTAAAGATTTACTTTATGGTCCCTGGAGTTATGGCGGTTCGGGTCAATTTACTGTTCAGATTGGTATTGCTTCATGGATATCTCTGTTTACTTCTCCGTTTGTATTCTATTACCTTCGCAAAAAAGATAACAAAAATTATATCTTAGTCTTTAGTCTAACTATGTTTACTTTTTTTGCGACTTTTTTAATGCTTGACCAGTCCAACTTTATTTGGTCAAGGTTTATCCTTCTTCAAAACTTCCAGTTTCCCTGGCGTTTTTTAGCAGTAACAGTTTTCACGACTTCTGTTTTGGGAGCATATCTTATTTCTGCAGTTCCAAATAAATTTAAAAAAATAATTTTTGTTTTGCTTCTTTTAATTATTTTGCTTCAAAGTGAAGACTATATAAAGGCAAATGGATATCTGCAAAATCCAGATAAATTTTTTACTGGTGTTTATAACAGTACTACAGACACTGGCGAAAGCGCACCTGTATGGTCTGTAAGATTTATGGAAAAAAGGCCAAAAGCTCATCTGGAGGTTATTGATGGGAACGCTCAAATAAAAGAATTAAAAAGGACAACGACTTATCATAAATACAGTATTAATGTAATTAATAAGACTTTGTTTGAAGAAAATACTTTATATTTTCCGGGTTGGGAAATAAAAGCAAATGGAATACCACAAAATATAGAGTTTCAAAATAAAGATTATAGAGGTGTAATGACGTTTCATTTAAACAAAGGAAGTTATATAGTCGAAGCCATATATAAAGAGACAAAACTGAGATTATTTTCGGATATAATTTCATTTGTCAGTATTGGATACATCATCGGCGGAATATTTAGTATTTGGGTTCTTAAAACAAAAAAAAGAAGTATAATATCAAGATGAACAATAAACCGACAATATCCGTAGTTTTGGCAACATACAACGAAGAAGAAAATATTGCGGCATGTCTTGACAGCATAAAAGATATTGCCGATGAGATAGTTGTGGTCGATGGTTCATCAAAAGACAAAACTGTTGAAATTGCAAAAAAATTTGGGGCAAAGGTTAAAATTACAACAAACAAACCTATTTTTCACATCAATAAGCAAATGGCAATTGATATGGCAACAAAAGATTGGGTGCTTCAGTTGGACGCAGATGAAAGAGTTACGCCGTCGCTATGCGACGATATCAAATATCAAATATCAAATATCAAATATCAAGGGATAAATGGATATTGGTTGCCGAGAAAAAATTGGTTCTTAGGAAGATTTTTATTAAAAGGAGGTCAATATCCTGATTACACCTTAAGACTCTATAAGAGAGGCAAGGGAAGACTTCCGCAAAGGGATGTTCACGAACAAGCAGAAGTTGAGGGGGAAATTGGTTATCTTAAAGAATCTCTCCTTCATTACCCATATAAAAGTTTTGATGAGTACCTGATTAAATGGAGCCGGTATACCAGTTTGCTGGCCACTCAAATTAAGGATTCCTTAAAAAATAAAAGCACAATATCAAAATGTCTTTATGCTTTAGGTTACATTTTTATAAAACCCGTTCACTGGTTTGTTATAAGCTATATAAGACATAAGGGCTTTATGGATCTCTGGCCGGGATTTGTTTTTTCTCTTTTTTCTTCCCTGCGATTTCCTGTAGCGTATGTAAAGTATTTAAGACGTAAGACTTAAGAAGTAAGAACATTATGGCAAACAAATTCGAAAGTTTAAAAGTTTATAAAAAAGCTCATCAATTCGTAATTAAAATTTATAAAATCACTAAAACGTTTCCTCAACACGAGACATTTGGATTAATAAGTCAAATCAGAAGAGCTAGTGTTTCTATTGTTGCAAATATTATAGAAGGAAATGCTAGAAACCATAAGAAAGAATTTATTCAGTTTTTGTATATTTCAAACGGATCCCTAGAAGAGGTTAAATACTATCTTACCCTTTCCATGGATTTAGGCTATATTTCGAAATCTACCTACGATAATTTACAGATGGATGCAGAAGAAATTAGCAAAATGGTAAATTCCTTGATAAAATATTGGAAACTTAGGTCTTAAGTCTTAGGTTTTACAAACCCTTAAACTATGAAAATACTCGTTACTGGTGGTGCCGGATATATTGGAAGCATAGCTGCAAAACTTCTTCAAGATAAAGGTAACGAAGTTGTTGTATTCGATAATTTAAAAGGCGGACACAAGGAAAGTGTTTCATCAAAACTGGTTGTTGGTGATTTGTTAAATAAAGAAGATATTGATAGTGGACTCAAGGATGAAAATTTCGATGCAGTAGTTCATTTTGCAGCTTTGGCTTTGGCAGGTGAATCAATGGATCAGCCCTTTAGATATTTCCAAAATAATATTTTGGGTGGACTTAATCTTCTGGAATTCATGAAACAAAAAAACATAAAGCATATAGTTTTTTCTTCGACATGCGCAATTTATGGAACTCCTAAAATTCTTCCTGTTGCGGAAAATGCAGAAAAATCTCCGGAGAGCGTATATGGAGAATCAAAATTGGCTTTCGAAAAGATCTTGCATTGGTACGATAAGATTTATGGAATAAAATATATAAACCTAAGATATTTTAATGCTGCGGGAGCAGCTCTTGATGGCAGTTTGGGAGAAAATCACAATCCGGAAACACACATTATACCTTTGGCAATAAGGGCAGCTCTTAATAATTCCCAGTTTCAATTATTTGGTAAAGATTATGATACGCCCGACGGTACTTGCATAAGAGATTACATTCATGTTGAGGACTTGGCTAATGCACATATTTTTGCAATAGAAAAACTTGGCAAAACAAATAAAAGCGACAGTTTTAATTTAGGAGTCGGAAAGGGATACTCAAATCTTGAGGTTTTAGATATGGTCAAAAAGGTATGCGGAATTGATTTCCCTATTAAAATAACATCAAGAAGACCCGGAGATCCTCCTTCTATTTACTCCGACAATGTTAAGGCGGAAAAAGAACTCGGATTTAAACCTCAATATTCAGATCTTGAGACTATAGTTAAAACCGCTTGGGAGTGGCATAAGAATAATTCAAAATTCAAAATTCAAAATTCAAAATGAGAAGTTGCTTGTGGAAAACATTACTTCTCTTCGTTTTTTTCTTGTACTTATCGACTTCTGCTAACGCGCAGTCAACTTATGTTCTTCCGTATCCTTCACAAATGCCCGGAAATAAGTTTTACACAATTAATCAAGTTATAGAAAAGATATCTTATTTTTGGTATTTTGGAAATTTTGGTAAAACATATTATTATCAAAAACTTTCGGATAAATATTTAGTCGAAGCAAAAACCCTATTTGAATATAAACAATATCTCTTGGCTTATAAATCTCTTCTTAAATCCAATCAATACTTTGAGAAAATTTATCCTTATTTGCTTTCTGCTAAAAAAGAAGGAAAAGATATATCGGAAAAGCAGAAAATATTTAGACAGGAAAGTCTTAAGCATCTTGAGGAGCTTAATAAATTAAAAAATTCGACACCGGAGGAATTTTTATGGACTCCCGAAAAATCAAAGTCTATACGCCTTAATATTCGCTCTCTGATTGATACTTCAGAAAATATTCGAAAAAAATATTTATGACCCTCCTTCATTGCCTCCTTCGCCGAAGTAACAGCTTCGGCTACGAAGGCCGAGAAAATTACGGAAGGGTCATGCTTCCGAAGCTTGAGTTTTTCAAAGTTTTGGAAATCTAAAATTATGATTTTAATAAACGTTAAAATAAAAAGGAGCGAAGGAGCATGAAAAGATTCTTCTTTGCTGGATACCTAACGATTCTTATCGCTTTCACTCTTTTCTCCTATCTTTTTGTCGATGCTAATTTTATATATCTCCCTTTTCCTCTTAAGGGATTCAACTGGCAGAGTCAGACAATGGTTACTCTCGTATATTTATTTTTAATTTCTTCTTTTTTCGTAATGTACTTTTTTTTACTGAGGAAAATTGATTCTGTTCTGAATTTAAAAGAAATTATAAAATTTATTCCAGCTTTTTTTATTCCTATTTTTGCCTATCCGGCTATGCTTTCATACGATTTATTTAATTACATCGCCACAGCAAAAGTTTTGTTTTATTACCACGAAAATCCCTATCTTATCATGCCTATTGAGTTTCTTAGGGACCCGATTTTATTATTTACCCGCGCGGCAAATAAATTGGGCCTTTATGGAATATTTTGGACATTTATTTCCGCAGTTCCTTATTTTTTCTCGTTTGGAAATTATATTGTTTCTATTATTACATTTAAAATATTTATAGCAATTTTTTACTTTGGGTTAATTTTCTTAATATGGAAACTTACAAAAAATAAGTTATCGGTGGTGCTATTTGCGGCAAATCCGCTTGTTATTATAGAAACCTTCATAAGCGGTCACAATGACGCAGTAATGATGTTTTTTGCGCTTTTAGCAGTTTATTTGCTGAGAAATAAAAGAATTTTTCTTGCGGTTCTTTGCCTTCTTTTATCCATACTGATTAAATATGCAACGCTATTTCTAGTTCCAATTTTTTTATTCGCCATTATTCAATATATAAAAAATAAAAAAATTGACTGGAATAAGTTTTACCTGTGGGCTTTTTTTTCAATGTTTGCTATTTTTATTCTCTCATTCCTAAGAGAAGAAATTTATCCCTGGTATGCTATATGGTCAATGACATTTCTTGTTCTCAATCCTAAAAGGCAAGGGCTGGTGAGTCTTTTTATTGGGCTTACTTTTGGGCTTATGCTTGCCTACATTCCATATATGTATTTTGGTACATATTTTGGATTGACTCCCGTAACAAAGGTCATTCTAATTCTTCTTCCTCCAGTAATTTTATTTGTATATCAGACAATAAAAATGAAAAAATTCAATATAGATCTGTAATGTGCTAGAACTTTATGAAGATGATAAGGGTTATGTTTTCAAAATATAGCGGATTATTAATCGTTCTGACAGGAGCATTAATTTCGATTGCGTCATTATTCTCCTCGGGTCTTCCTCCAACGCATGATGGAGAATATCACACAGTAAGATTCCAACAATTCTATAAAGTTTTAGAAAGCGGAATTCTGTATCCCCGCTGGGCGCCCGATTTTAATAATGGTTTTGGCATACCACTTTTCAATTACGTTTATCCTCTCCCAAACCATATTGCTTCATTTTTTCATTTCCTGGGCTTTAGTTTTATCGACTCTTTTAAACTAAACATGATTTTTGCAAGTTTTGTGGGTGCAATTTTTTTCTATCTATGGGCAAGATTATTTTGGAAGGATCTTGGAGCGATTATATCCTCCATTCTATATACTTTTTCCCCTTATCATTTTGTAGATATCTATGTAAGAGGATCTGTAGGAGAGGTATGGAGTCTTGCATTATTTCCGGGACTTTTATGGAGCTTTACAGAGTTTTCAAATAGACAGAGCCGGATTTTTTTTGTGGTTTCATCGGTTATTCTGTCTCTTCTTGTTCTCTCTCATAATATTTTAGCTCTATTATTTTTTATTTTTTTTATTTCGTACTGTCTTTTCTTATCAATCCGTCAAAAAAATAAAATAGAATACTTTAAAAATTTAATTTTAATATTGTTTATTGGCTTAGGATTATCTTCTCCATTTTGGTTACCCGCACTTTTCGAAAGCAAATATGTAACAGGCCTTCAGATATTTGATCTAAAACAACATTTTCCGGAAATTTATCAGCTTGTAATTCCGTCCTGGGGATATGGATTTTCGGGTAAGGAAATTCAAAACCAAATGTCATTTCAAATTGGAGTGGTGAATATTTTAGTTGTTTTACTGTCATTTCTAGTACTTATTAGATATAAAAAAAATCGTATTTTATTAACTTTTTTTCTTGTTTGGTTTCTTGCAACTATCTTCTTAATGACTCCTTATTCATCTTGGTTTTGGGATAATATTCCCTTTTTTAATTATTTCCAATTTCCATGGAGATTCTTAAGTCTTACAATCTTAATTGTCTCATTTTTGGGAGGAAGTGTCGTTAATGCTGTCTCAAAAGGATGGATGAAAAATCTTTTTGCTTTTATTTTTATACTATTTCCAATATTATTAGGCTTAGGATATGCAAAGGCTCCTTTTTACCACAAAAGAGTAGATACTTATTATTTAACGAGATCAAATTTTATCGATGGAACCAACAGCCCTGGAAATTCTTTTAATACAAAATGGTTGGTTGCAATTCCTCAAAAAAGAAAAGATAAATTTGAATTTCTTAGAGGATCGGGCTCTATTAAAATAGGTAATATTAAGCCTCAGTCTTATAAATTAATGATCAATGCGAAAGAAAATAGTCAGATTATTATTAACACTGCATATTTCCCGGGTTGGGTATCTTTTATTGATGGTAAAAAGAAGAAAGTCGATAATTACAACGGAAGAATACTTATTAGAATACCAAGCGGGATGCATGAAGTTGAATTAATTTTTTCCGACACTTCCGTTAGAATAGTCTCTTATATCTATTTTTTTATATCGGTATTACTGTTAGCATTTCTTGGAAGAAAAAGTATAATTGGTATAATGAGAAAATGAAAATAGCTATTGATGTTTCACCAATCGAGAAAAAAGGTTTAATTCAGCATAGAGTAAGAGGGGTTGGTTTTTATATTAACAATCTGAAAAGATCGTTGGTTAAGTATTTTCCCAAAAATAAGTATACTTTTTTTGTTCGAGGAGAAAATTTATCCAAAGATACAGATTTAATCCATTATCCTTACTTCGAGCCATTTTTTCTTACGTTATCGCTATTCAATCGATGTAAAACTATAGTTACTGTTCATGACTTAACGCCTCTGGTTTTTCCTAAATATTTCCCAAAAGGAGTAAGAGGGAGTTTTAAGTGGCTTATTCAAAAAGCCTCTCTGAGAAAAGCAAATTTAATAATTGCAGATTCACTATCTTCAAAAAAAGACATAATTAAATTTACGGGCATAAGTGAGAAAAAAATTGAAGTTATTTATCTATCTCAATCAGAGGATTTTAAAAAAATAGAATCTGATAAGATTAAAAAAAATGAGATTGGAAAGAAGTACGGATTGCCGGAAAATTTCGCTTTATACGTGGGCGATGTTACATGGAACAAGAATCTTCCAAGATTAGTGGAAGCTGCAAGAAAATCAAGGATTCCGCTGGTTATGGTGGGAAAAGCTCTAGTTTCATCCGACTTTGATAAAAACAACCCTTGGAATCAAGATTTATTGGAAGTTCAGAAATTAGTTGAAGGGAATAAAAATATTTTGCGGGTCGGTTTTGTAGAAACAGATGATTTGGTCGCCCTTTATAATTTAGCAACGTTTTTTATAATGCCAAGTTTGTATGAGGGATTCGGCCTGCCGATCTTAGAAGCAATGGCATGTGGCTGTCCCGTTATAACTACTAAAGAAGGATCAATACCGGAAGTAGCGGGAAATGCGGCTTTTTATACAGATGCATATGATTCAGACAAAATAGCAAAAGACATAACAGAAGTTTTTGAAGATGAAAAATTAAGAAAAGAGCTTTCTGCTGCGGGATTTAAGCAATCGGGTAAATTTTCCTGGAAAAAAACAGCAGAACAAACAGTTAGGGCTTATGAAAAAGTTTTGGAAAAAGGATAAAAATGTAATTTTTTTTATTTTTAAAGCATTTACAGCTTGGAGATTATTTCTCTTTTTGATAGAGTTTTTATCCAAGATAATACCATTGAATAAAGGCTATCTTGGCCCAGTGCCATGGGCAAATCTTGATGGAGTGCATTATTTGAGTATTGCGGAAAACGGATATGGTATTTATCAACAGGCTTTTTTCCCTTTTTTCCCATTAATTATTAAATTCTTATCTCTTGTTTCTTTTAATAATTATTTAATATCAGGACTTATAATAACACATCTAAGTTTTTTTATTGCCTTATATTTCTTTTATAAACTTGTAAAACTAGATTATAGTGAGAAAACAGCAAATTGGTCGGTTCTATTTTTAATATTTTTTCCGACCAGTTTCTTTTTTGCATCCGTTTATACCGAATCTCTATCACTAGTGTCTATTATGGCCTCTTTTTATTTTGTAAGGAAATCTAATTTTCTACTTGGAAGTTTTCTTGGTGGAATTTCTTCGGCAACACGGTTTGTAGGAATTCTTTTACTCCCGTCAATAATTATTGAATTCTGCCAGAGATACAAGAAAAAAAATTTAGACCGCGATAATTTTCCGGCATCAATTCTTATATCTATAATTATATTTTCTTCATCTGGTCTTTTACTTTATATATTTTACCTTTGGAAGATGTTTGGGGATCCACTGCTTTTCATTCATTCCCTGTCTGCCTTTGGAGTGGGGAGATCAGGGGGAGAAGTTATTCTCCTTCCTCAAGTTATTTTCAGATACCTTAAAATTTTTGCAACAGTTCCTTTTTTTACTCATAATGCTCTTATTGCTCTGCTTGAGTTCGGTTTATTTTTTATTTTTCTTTTTATTTTAGTATTTAATATAAAGAAAATTAGATTATCCTATCTGATTTTTGGTATTTTAGCTATTATGATACCAACTCTTTCCGGTACATTAGCTTCTATTCCTCGCTATCTTTTGATTATTTTTCCGGTTTTTATAATCTTGGGTGACCTAAAAAGCAATTTGCTTAAGGTTTCCTTACTAATTTTATCCTTGGTGTTCTTAGCTGTTCTGACTTCTTATTTTCTAAGAGGGTATTTTATTGCATAATATGAATAAAAAAATATTTGGATTAGGGAAAAAACTTATCAAGCATGAGCTGATTAGCGGAAGCATATATATTTTTGCAGGATCACTCATCAGCAATATTTTAGCGTTTTTATTTAATTTATTTCTGGCAAGAAATCTTTCCGCAGTAGATTATGGAACATATGCCAGTTTGATTTCGGTTATTATCCTTGTTGGAATTCCTGCACAGTCGGTTATTACAGTTATTGTAAGGTTTGCAACAAACTATTTATCCTCAGGCCAAACAGATAAAGCTGTAAAGCTATATAAGGCAACTTTTGGTTTTACTTTAGTTATTGCTGTTTTACTTATTTTTATTTTCACTGTTCTTTCGCTACCAATCAAAAATTTCCTACACATTGATAGCGTTTTACTTGTGATATCTTCTGGTGTAATTGTGGCTGTTAGTTACCTTGGTATAGCTAATACAGCATTCTTACAAAGTCTTTTTAAATTTACTTTTATCTCAATCACATTAGTAATTGGAGGAGTGGTTAAGCTTTCTGTTGGAGTTCTGCTGATTATTTTAGGATTTAAAGTTTTTGGCGGACTTTTTGCTGTTTTTGCAATGTATCTTATTTCACTTCTCCTTGGGTTTATTCCGCTGAAGTCTGTTTTTACAAAAACTAAGGAGAATGTTTCAATATCAATTCGTGAGGTAATTACTTACGCATTACCAACAGGAATAACCATATTTGCTCTTACATCTTTAACATCAATAGATATAATTTTAGTTAAGCATTTTTTCTCCTCAAGCTCAGCCGGATTATATGCCGGAGTCTCTCTTATTGGAAAGGCTATTTTTTATTTTACCGGCCCGATAACTATGGTGATGTTTCCGCTTTTGGTAAAACGGCATACAAAAGGTGAGAATTTTAATAATTTATTTTATTTAACCATCGTTTTGGTAAGTATTAGTTCTATTGCGATAACAGTTCTTTACTTTATATTTCCAAGGTTTATTATAAGTCTCTTTTTGGGAGGAAGAGAATATCTTAACGCGAGTTCTTATCTTGGTCTATTTGGTATATTTATTACTTTATTTAGCATTTTGAATGTATTTGTCAATTTTTTTCTTTCTTTAAAAAAAACCTTTATATCTCTTTTTGTTGTATCAGGCGCGTTACTTCAAATATTTCTTATACTTTTTATTCATGATAATTTTTTTCAGGTAATTGGCATATCTATTTTTGTGTGCAGTTTGATTCTTATTATTCTTTTGTATATCTTTCTTAAAGATTATGGAAATTTTGGAAAGCTTAGAAATAAGATTTAGGATGTAAGATCTAAGAAGAATATTATAAGGTCGGAAATTAAAAAATTATATATTGTAAATCATAAATCTTAAATCCAAAGTATGGTATACTTTAGCTATGGAATTCATCTCATTAAAAAACGAAAAGACAAGTAATATAATTAAGGATGTTCTTTTGTATCCTCTTAAGATCAACAAAGACGAATCCGGAGTTTTAGTTGAGACATTAAGAAAAGATTGGCCGGAAATTTATGGGCCGGATCGGGAATTCTTCATGCAGTATTATTCGATTACGCCCTCGAATGCTGCTCGGGATGAAAATGTCTGGCATTATCATCCAAACCAGGAAGATCGTTTTATAGTCGCGCAGGGCGAAATAGTGACAGCGATTGCAGATTATAGGAAAGATTCTCCGACGTTTGGTTTGTTAAACTTATTCTATATGCAATCCCAGATTGATCCTTATATTCTATTAATACCAAAAAGAACTCTGCACGGTTTTATGGTTGTTTCTAAAGCGCCGGCGGTGCTTCTTAATTTTCCGACTTCACTCTATAATCCAAAAGAAGAAGAAAGAATTCCTTACTCGGAAGCTTTGGTGAAATTACCCGATGGGTCTTTGTTCAGCTGGAATATTGTTCGAAAACTCTTCAATCCCTAATGTCTAAAATTAAACTTCTCTCATTAATAGTTCCTGCCTATAAGCAAGAAAAAACTATTGTCAAAGATATTAAAAACATTGATGAAGTTCTATCATCGTTATCTTTTCCCCACGAATTAATTGTAGTTGTAGATGGGTTTTTGGACAAAACATATGGAAGAATCAAGAATCAAGAATCAAGAATCAAAAATCTAAAGGTATTGGGGTATAAAGATAATAAAGGAAAAGGTTCGGCCATAAAATTAGGAGTTAAGGAAGCCAAAGGAGATATCATTGGTTTTATAGATGCGGGAATGGATTTGGACCCGGCAGAAATTTCTATAATGCTTAACATCATGGATTGGAATAAAGCCGATATTGTTATTGGAAGTAAGCTTCACCCAGATTCAAAAGTCAGTTATCCGTATCAAAGAAAAATTCTATCGTGGGGGTATAGAACGCTTACCCACATCTTGTTTGGATTTAAAGTAAAAGATACTCAAGTAGGTCTTAAAATATTTAGAAAAAAAGTTGCAAAGGAAGTATTTTCAAGGATTATCGTTAAGAAATTTTCGTTTGATATAGAGGTTTTGGCAGTAGCTTATAAGCTTGGGTATCATAACATTCATGAGGCTCCTATAAAACTAAATTTTAAAGGCGTAAGCTCTATTACATCAAAAAGCTTTTGGAATATAATTTTGTGGATGCTTTGGGATACCGCAGCGGTTTTCTATCGTCTTAAAGTATTGAGATACTACGATAGAAAACAAGTTCGTAAAGTAGAAAGTTCGTAAAGTTTGTAAAGTACTTTAAGAACATTATAACGTTATAACTTTATAACTCATTAAAATGAATATTTTAATCTTAAATTGGCGGGATATTAAAAACCCAAAAAGCGGAGGAGCCGAGATTTTAACACACGAAATAGCCAAGCGTTGGGTTAAGCTTGGACACCAGGTAACTCTTTTTTCAAGCTCGTTTCCGAATTCAAAAGAAGAAGAAACTGTGGAGAAAGTAAAAATTATCAGAAATGGTCACCCCGATGCTCGTTTTCTATTTTCCTCCGTTCATTTTCTGGCTTTCAAGTACTACAGAAGTAACGTTCAAAAGTTTGATGCGGTTGTAGATGAAATCCACGGACTACCGTTTTTTACGCCTTGGTATGTAAAAGAAAAAAAAGTTGTTCTTATTTGTGAGGTAGCGGGAGATCTTTGGGTAAAAATGTTTGGGCATTTTTTTGGCTTATTAGGAAGAACGGCAGAGAGAATTTATCTTCAATTTATATATAAGAATGTTCCTTATTTAACAATTTCAAATTCTACCAAAGAGGAACTTATAAGAGAAGGCGTTGAATCTAAAAATATAACTGTTTTGCCGATGGGCTTAACAATTCCGCAGAATTTTAAAAGAATGGAGAAAGAAAAAGATCCAACGCTTATTTTTGTTGGAAGAATATCCATGTCCAAAGGCATAGAAGATGTAATCAAAACACTTGAAAAGGTTTCAAAAGAAAAATCAAACTTCAAGCTTTGGATTGTTGGAGACGGAGATAAAAAATATATAAATTATCTTAAAAAAATGGCAAAGAAATTTAAAGTTTTAAATAAAATAACTTTTTGGGGATACGTATCCCAAGAGAAAAAGTTTGAGCTTATGAGCAGGGCACATCTTTTACTTGCGCCTTCAATGAAGGAAGGCTGGGGATTAATAGTTCCGGAAGCTGCAAGAATGGGAACTCCCGCTGTAGTATATAATGTTTCTGGACTCAGAGATATTGTAAAAGATAAAGTTACCGGAATAATTGTCAAAGAGAATAGTCCGACCGAAATTGCAAAGGAAGTAATTAAAATCCTAAGTGATAAAAATCACTATAATAGACTTAGAGAAAACGCAAGAAAATCAAGCTTTATATATAAGTGGGAGAATACGGCCAAGGCTGCTTTAGAAGTCATTAAATAAAATAAATGAAAAATTGGAATTTGGATAATTTTGACAGTAAAGTTTTTGGTTTTAAGGTAGCTAAAATTTTCCGCGTGCATTCTAATGGAAAACCTGAAGCATTAGATCAAGAAGTAAAGTCACTAATAAAAGAATTAATAAAAAATAATGTTAAATATGCAACCTATAGAGTTCAGTCAAATGATTTTATCACTATACATGCACTTCAAAAGTCAGGTTTTATTCTGGTAGATGGATTAATCAGTCTTGATATAAATACTTCAAATATTGAAATAGGACAGCCTGCAAGTGAGACAAGAGAAGCAGATAAGAATGATTTAAAGGAACTCAACAATCTAACGTCAGGACTTTACTCAATAAGTAGAACTTTTAACGATCCTTTAATTCCAAAAAATAAGGCAAACGAATTTTATATGGAATGGATTAAAAACTCTATTTTGGGGAAAGCGGCTGATTTAGTTTTAGTTTGGGAGGAAGAAAAGAAAATATTGGGATACATAACATTGCAAAAAAAAGGTCAGATACCTCTTCTGGGAGTTTCTCCCGAAGCTCGTGGAAAAGGAATTGCAAAAAGACTAGTTATGTCTTCTCTCAATAAGTTTAAAGAGTGGGAAGTCGAAGTTGTTACAGTTGAAACTCAAGCGGGTAATATTCCGGCACTTCGTGTTTATCAGGATTGTGGTTTTAAAATAATTAACTCTTTCTTAACTCTAAGGTGGGCAAGAGATGATTAATTTATTTATAATCAGCTTAGTTCTTCCTATTTTTGCATTCACCTTGGAGATTTATCCTCGTATTCTAAATAAAAAGTTTGGGGTGGATATCTGGACGCACCTTTTGTATTTAAAGGAATACCATAAGCAAGAAAAAATTCCCGGAAAAATAGAAAATGGGTTTATCGTCTCGGGCGAATATGATTATCCACCTATTTTTATTTTTATTCTTTCCAAATTTCCTTTTAAGTTGGTTGAAAAATACGAATTTATTTTTTCTCCTTTTTTCGACTCGCTGCTTGTAGTTTTAATTTTTAATATTAGTTTTTACTTAACGGGAAATATTTTACTGTCTTTAGTTACTCAAATAATCTATGTATTAACCCCAATTATCGTTTTGGAAAATTCAAGCGCAACTCCAAGATCTTTAGGATACAATCTTTTTACAATTTTATTTATTTCCCTGTTTTTGTTTATTCAAAATAGCCAGCCGATTTTCCTTTTAATTGCAATAGTTTCCGGAGCTTTGATATTTTTATCTCACAGATTTACAACTCAGGGATTTTTATTTTTTTCTGTATTTTTTAGCATCTTGGATAAAAATCCTGTTTATTTATTAATTTTTGCTTTATCTTTTGTACTCGGACTAATTTTATCAAAAGGATTTTATTTAAAAGTCCTTAAAGGCCATATTGGAAATTTAAAATTTTGGGCAGATAATATTAATTATCGTTTCTCCCATCAGGTAAAAGGCACTTACAAAGAACATAAAACAAAAGATTTTATTTTTAGGCTGTACAATGAATTTCTTAAATTCCCGCCGTTTGTTTTAACAATTACAAATCCATGGACGTTGCCTGTTTTTTATCTTTTCTTTTTTGCCAAACCCTCAGATCCGTTACTCTCTAGAATGCTTTCGTGGGTAATGTTGTCATATGTGCTGGCGCTTTTAACAACTTGGATTCCAAAACTTAGATTTCTAGGAGAAGGACAAAGATACCTTGAGTTATCAGCTTTTCCAACTGCTTTCTTGGCATCAAAACTTCTCTTCAGATTTATGGAAACGGATTTTAGAAATATTATAATTTTAGGATATATTCTGTTGGGTATAGCTTCTTTTGTTACCATAGTCGTTATTCAAAGAAAAGGAATTATAAAAGATAAATTGCGGACAATTACTCCCAGCATGCAAAATATGTTTTCTTATTTAAAATCACTTAAGGAAAAACCTAGGCTTTTATGTATTCCGCATCAAATAACAACTAACACTATCTATCACACCGGGTGTCCCGTTTTTGTTAACGCAAGTTACGCAAACATTAACAAGATTTCAGAAGTCTATCCTTACTTGCGAAAACCGATCCCTTACATTATGAAAAAATATAATCTGGAGATGGTCCTTTTAAATGAAGACTATGCAAGAGTTCAAGATCTTAATTTAACTAGATATAAAATTATTTATAAAATTAATAACTTTATTTTAGTAAAAGCGTAATTATGAAAATTGGAAAAATTCTTAAAAACTTAAGATTTGATAAGTATATTTTCTTTTTAACTATTATTTCGATTTTGCTTTTAGCCAGCGCGGTTCGTTATGGTTTAAGGACATACAAGATTCCGGAATGGGATGAGCAGCATTATATGCGTATGGCAACAGAATTTTATCGATTGGTAAAAAATAACCTCTCATTGAATACTCCGTATCAGATGCTGCAAGTTGTTCCATTCAGACAGCCGGGCTATCCTTTACTTATTTTGCCGTTTCTTATGGTGTTTGGTTTATCGAATTCTTATTTTTGGGGCATATTTACTAATGGATTACTTTATGTGGCAAGTATTTTTGGAATATATTTTCTTGCAAAGAATTTCTTAAGCCGTCAATCTTCCTTTCTTGCCGCGTTTATTTTCGCCTTTTATAGTTGGACTCTTATTCATGTCCATGTTACTTATTCTGAAACCGCGACTTCAGCATTTGCAATATGGAGCATCTTGTTTCTTGTAAAATCCAATAATTTTGAGAATAGAAGGTATTCTGTTTTGTTCGGTTTATTCTTAGGCCTTGGGCTTTTAACGAAATGGATAACAATAGTTTACGTTCTAGGACCATTGCTTTATGTTTTTTATCAAATTATTAAGAAACGTTTGTTTAAGAATAAAAAAATATTAATAAACGGGCTAATTTCGATTTTACTTCCTACAATTATCTCCATTTATCCGTATTATCAAAATTTCTATTGGGTAGTTCAATATTTCTACGGTCACCGTGTGGGCGGCCCGATGTGGTTAATAGTTCCAGATCAGGAAAGAAATCCGCTTTCGTTTTACTCACTAACCTTTTATTTAAATTCTTTTAATCAGCTTGGCACATTTTATTTTATTTTGATAATTTCAGGTTTTGTCTTGGCATTAAGAAGAAAAAGTAACTTAAAACCCATTCTACTGGCGGTTATCATTTCTTATTTATTTTCCGCTTTTGCATTGCTTAAGGCAGATAGACACATAATTCCAATTTATCCGTATCTGGCAATTCTATCAGCAGGTGTTTTTGATTTTATTAGAAATAGTAAATTTAAAATCTCACTGGTTGCCTTTACTATTGTTTTGTCAATTACTTCTTTTCTAGGAAGCGTTTGGGGCAAGGGTCCAATGAAACAGAGCTTATATTCCCTTCCAATTGAATTTCCGTTTGGGCAATTAAAAAAAAATTATCTGACGACCATTTCCCGCCCGCCATATATTTACAAAATTAGCGGAAAGGAAATACTGGATTTTATTGTTAAAGATAGCAACGCTAGCGGAATAGAAGATCCGCAAATCATATCTTTATTTTATTACCGGCCATTGGATGAGCCTCTTATGACATATAATCTTTACAACCAAGAAAAACCCTTACAGATAAATAATTTTGTTGGGACAATAATTAATGATCCGGAGAAAGATACAGCTTACTTTATAAACATTATTAAAAATACTGATTACATTTTAATTAAAAGCGGGCAAAGAACGGATGATTATTTCTCGAAAGAAAATTATAAAACATTAAAAGCATTAATTGCGCTGTTTGATAACAATTCTTATATTTTGGATTATTATGAGCCAGAAACAAAAATCTGGATAAATCAGGATAGCAGTGAGGTTACAATATTTAGAAAAAAAAAAGAAATTCCATATAAAGAATTAGAAAATATGAGATTAAGATTTGTCGAGATATTGAAAGCAATAAGGGATAATCCTCAAATATCCCAGTAAATTTATTCAAGCTTTATTAAGAGGATGTCTCCCGATTTAAAAATTATTTTCGGGTTTTTTATATGGAGATCTTCCAGTTTTACAAAACTTTCCCTAAGCAATAAGTACCCCAAGGAGTATTTTTTTTGAAAATAGGATATGGGTTTTTTTAAGATAGGATAGATCTCCATTATCTGCATCAAGCCGGGGTTATCTGCATTAACTAATATATCAGCTTTTGTATTGTATACAGTCATTGTAGTAATTTGATGAGGAATACAGATGATTCTGGGGCCCCCTTTTAAAGAATTAATAAATCTATATGTTTGTTTTAGATCATAAGTTAAAGAACGGTTTTTATCTGCAATGATTCCTTTAATTTGAACGAATAAAATAAATAGTAGATTACTAAGCATTAAAAAGATTAATACTGCTATGGCAATTATTCCAAATTTGTCGAAAAAATAAAAAAAGATAATTGACGAAAGAACTACAGACGGTACTGAAGCCATTTCCATGTATCTTTGGCCTTCGCCAATAGGTATCAGCCTTTTTATTTTTAGGACAATAGATCCAAATATATAGAAAAAAATTATCCAAAGGCCCATCTTAAAATAAATAATGTTAATAGGAAAATCAGGAAATTTTTTAAGATAGAAAACTAAATAAAGAATAGCTGAAAATGCCCAGATGTTAACAGCAAATAGAAAAATAGGTGAAAAGAGCGACAAAAGTGAATACGCTTTTCCTACCCAATCCATTTTCTTAGTGGATTTTAATCCGTATATTTGATGAGCAAATCTAAATTTATAATTAACAACCCAAAAATAAATATTGTAGAAGTGTCCCTTAGCTACTCTTAAATAAAACCCCTTTGTTAGGGTAACAACAATAATAAAGCTTAAGATAAGATTTAAAAGGTAAACAAAAGAGTGGTCCACAATAGAGAAAAAAAGCGATATAAATATGAAAGACTGTAGTGCAAACCTGTGGGTTAAAAATAAAGTACAAGTGAAAAACAGAGAAATTATTAACAAGAAAATATTATTATTGATGTGAAACAAAAGTAGCGGGTAAAATGCCAGAGTGAAATTAAGATACCCTAGGGATCTAGGAGTAAGATAGCTGTTCTCAATCGGAATAATAGGAATGAGCGCATACATAATCTGTGCAAGGAGAGATGCCGGTAAGCTGTTTGTTAAAGAAAACGTAATATAAAAAACAAGAATATTTTGCAATGAATCAAAGAATGGAGACACAAATCCTTGAATATTTAATAGAAATTTTTTTGGAAAAAAAGAAAACATCCATGGAAATATGATTGGATAATCAAACAGTCCGTCAATAATAAATCCTTTCTTTATTTTTTTAGGAATTTTATGATGCGCGCGTTTTACATGGTCTATTTCCAATAATCGGGTCCAAACATCAACGCCGAAATATTTATTAAAAAATCGGGGATAGGATTGCAGGAAAATGCTAATGAATGGTATGATAAGGCTTATCAAATAGTGTGAGTTCATTTCTTGCCAATAAAAAGCATTATACAACAATACTCCTTTTTGTTGCTATCCTATTATTAGGTATATTTTTGCGGTATGATAAATTTGGAACAATTCCCCGTCACGGTGCAACTTTTGATGAATTTGCGTGGACTTGGCTTGGAATAAATCTTATACAAAAACACGAGCCTATATCTTGGTCTTCGCAGCCTCAATACAATAACAGATTCCATCTTAAATATCAGGGAGCAGCTTTTTGGATTGTAAAACCATACCTTGAACATCCGCCGCTTTTTGGTTTAGTTGCTGGTTCATTTGCTTTAGGCAATGGAGCAAAGAATATGTATGATGTGACGCTTGCAAAAATGAGACCTTTAGCGATTATCTTGGGTGCTTTTTCCATATTTATGGTATTTATCTTGTCAAAAGAAATTTATGGCAGAGAAGTTGGATTGCTTTCGGCTCTGCTTTATGCAACTGTTCCAACAATTGTCTTAGGTTCAAGAATTGTTCAGAACGAAAATTTTTTAATACCTCTATGGCTTTCCACTTTATACTTAATTTTAAAATACTTAAAAACAGGCAGAAAGCGGTTCAGAAATGCGGCGGGGGTTTTAGCCGGACTTTTATCTTTGGCTAAAGTGCCATGGTTGGTGGTTGGCTTATCTCTATCCATGATTTTATCTTTCAAGGGTAAATGGAAAGACGCTTTTTTAGTTTCGGGGATAACAGCTTTTATTTTTTCAACTTTTATTATTTATGGACTGTTAATTGATAAGGAATTATTTTTAAACCTTTGGAAACTCCAATTGGCAAGATACGATATAAGCTATGCGGGTTTTTTTTCAATTTTTAAAGATCCGCTTTTGGTTGACAGGTATTATTTAGATGGTTGGATATTTTTTGGATGGTTTTCAATTCTACTTCTTATGCGTGATTTAAAGAAAAATTTCATAATTCTTATTCCATTTATTGCATATTTTATTACATTTATTTTTGCGATTCCAAACGAACCAGCTCATGGTTGGTACAGATACCCCTTTTATCCGTTTTTAATCATATCAACAGCAGTTGTAATTCATGAGGAATTAAAAAAAATGAGCTTAGTAAGTATTTTTTTCATATTATTGGTTGGACTTTCTCTCCTTTCAAACTTTTGGCAAAATACTTTTGGTTTTTCTTATCTAGTATACAGGCTGTTTATTCTTCTTTCGACAGTTCCGGTACTTATTATTTTGTGGAAGAATATTAAAGGCAAATTTCCGCCTGCGTTAATGCTTTCTTGGTTAATATTATTTATTATATTTAATATTGCAACAGTGCTGTCGTACATAGAGTAAAAAATTTTATGAACAATCCTAAGCCAATGTCTTTCTCTGAAAACATAGATAAAACCGAACCAAAGGGAGAACACAAATTTTATTTTTCTCTTTCAAAAGAATATATTAAAGGCAAGAAAATATTAGATATTGGAGCTTGGACAGGTCCTTTTGAAGCACTTATATATAATGAGGCAAAAGAAATAACTGCTGTGGATGTTGAAGAAAAAGCTCTCAAAGTTTTAAAGAAAAATCTTCCCCGCGTGCAAACAGTTAAAGCGTTTTCACACAAACTCCCTTTCCTAAATGAAACGTTTGAAGTTGTTACATTTTGGGACGTATTGGAGCATATTCCAATTGGATACGAGCTTGCGAGTATTATAGAAATTAATAGAGTTCTCAGGAAAGGCGGGTATTTATTTCTCGCAACCCCTAGCAAAAATTTTTGGTCAAACCTTATGGACCCGGCTTATTGGCTTGCGGGACATAGGCATTACACAAAAAATCAATTAGTTGGGATGCTTAAAGATGCAGGTTTTGAAATAGAAAAAACAGAGAAGGCCGGATCTTTTTTCAGCTCTTTTTACGCGATATCATTTTATTTTTTCAAGCACATTTTGAGAATGAAAATGCCTACAGTAAGATACATTGAAGAAAAGATGGAAAGAGATATCGCGTCTCCTGGATACATTCAATTTGCTATCCGAGCTAAGAAGGTCTAAGTAGTAACTGCTTCTCCAACGATTTTGATAACATAATTTATTTCGTTGTCAGTCAGTTTTGAATACAGTGGAATTGAAATTTCACGTTCTGCAATTTTTTCAGCAATTGGAAACATTCCTTCTCTTAAACCAAATGATTTTTTGTAGAAAGAAAAAAGATGTATGGCAGGATAGTTAATTACAGCGCCGACGCCATTTTTATTTAAGTAATCCAAGATAGCGTCTCTTTTTTTTGCTTCTACCCAGATCGGAAATATATGTCTGCCATGCTTGGAATTATTGTACTCTTTGGGCATTTCGATTCCAAGTTTTTCAAATGCTTTTCTATATTTTTGAGCAATTTTTTCTCGTTTTTTCCAATTTGTTTCTATTTTTTTAATTTGATGAATAAGTAATGCTGCTTGAATATTATCCATATTGTATTTCCATCCCAAAATGTCAACGTCGTAGGTTTTGATCCCCGTTCGCTCTCTTTGTGCAAGCTCGCTGGTTATTCCATGTGATCTAAGTTTTTTGACAAGTTTGGCAGATGACCCGTCGTTGGTTGTAAAAGCTCCCCCTTCGCCGGAAGTTATGCTTTTTGTCGCGTAGAAAGAAAAACAAGCGCCAAAAGATTGTTGTCCTGGCTTTATTCCATCTCTTTGTGCTTCAAGCGCATGTGCTGAATCTTCAACGACCAAAAGATTATGTTTTTTTGCGATAGATAAAATTTTTTTCATGTCAACCATCTGTCCATAAAGATGAACAGGCAAAATTGCTTTAGTCTTTTTTGTAATTGCCTTTTCAATAAGATTTGTATCAATATTTCCGGTGTCTCTTTCGACATCAACAAAAATGGGGGTTGCGCCTGTCATGCAGACTGAATTTGCTGTTGCAACAAAAGACATCGGGGTTGTAATTACTTCATCGCCATGTTGTACGCCCGCTGCAAGAAGCGCCAAGTGAAGAGCTCCCGTGCAGCTTGTAAGTCCTACTGCGTATTTTGTGTCAAGATAGGCAGCCAAAGCTTCTTCGAGCTGATCAACGTAGTTCCCAGTAGTCAAAAACAGCGAGCGCAAGGCTTTTACGGCCTCTTTAATTTCCTCTTGCCCTAAATTATGTTTAAAATATTCGACTTTCATATCTTAGTGAAGTTCTATTGTACCGTCCGCCATCATAATCGGAACAGCTCGAAGCCATGTTTGCTGCTTCCATACATCCTCATTGTTTTTATACCATTCTATTGTTTCTTTTAACCCTTCCTCAAAGCCCTTTTTAGGAGTCCAACCAAAGAGTTTTTTAAATTTACTAAAGTCGCAGGCAAATGTTGAAACTTGTCCGGGCCTGTCTTTAACAAACTTAATTTGAGATCTAGGAATTTTCATATATTTGGCAACAAGCCTTGCGATATCAAGAATAGAAATTGCCTGTCCTGATCCGACGTTGAATACTCCGCCTTTAACTTTCCCCAAAGGCGCATGCATTAGAAGGTCAATTACCTGGGATAAATCATCAACATACATATAGTCTCTTTCGGGTTTTCCGTTTCCATGAACGGTTAAGGGTTCCTTAAGAATTGCGCTTGTTATAAAACGCGGAATCGCTTTTTCGAGATGCTGTTTGGGACCATAAATATTAAAAGGACGCAAAATTATTGCGGGAATATCATAAGTGACATAGTAAGAGTAGACAAGTCGGTCGGCACCCACTTTTGCAGCAGCGTATGGGCTATGGGGATTTAGCGGATGATCTTCGTTCATCTTACGGGTTTTTGCTTGGCCGTATACTTCGCAGGTTGAAACATGTATAAAACGCTCGACTTTATTTTTATGATGATAAACGGCATTGGCAATTGCCTGTGTTCCTAAAACGTCGGTTTCGAAAAATTTTACGTTGTCATAAATTGATCTCGTAACATGAGTTTCGGCCGCACAGTGGATTACAATATCCGATTCGGAAACGATTTTATCTACAATACTTGCATTCGTGATGTTATCGTATATAAATCTAAATCGGGGACTGTCTTTAATTTTAGTAGGAAAATTTTTTAAATTCCCGGCGTAGGTTAAGACATCAAGAACTGTAAATTCGTAATCTTCGTATTTTTTGAAAAGATATTCCAATACATTGCTGCCGATAAAACCGGCTGCTCCGGTTATTAGAATTTTTTTAATATGTTTTTTTGGTGTTTTTTGCAAGGAATTATATAGTTATTTGTCTCTCATTTTATATCAATTAAAGTAAAAAAGTAAATAGGTAAGGTTTGAAAACAAATCATGCTTATGATATTATGAAAAAATGAAAATTCCCGTTGTTATCTTTTGCGGTGGACAGGGTTCGAGAATGAAAGAGGAAACTGAATTTAGACCTAAGCCCATGGTATCCTTGGGGGGAAAACCGATCTTATGGCATATAATGAAGATTTACGAGCATTTCGGTTTTAACGATTTTATCATAGCACTAGGCTATAAAGGAGACTATATAAAAGATTATTTTCTAAACGAAGAATACTTAACGCATGATTTTACGATCAATACTAGTTCGGGCGCGAAGAAGCTTTATAAAAAAAATAAAAGAAAACGCGATAATTTTAATATTACTTTTGTAGATACAGGCGCTGAGACATTAACAGGAGAAAGGCTTCTTAAGGTAAAGAAGTATGTTGCTTCTGATGTTTTTATGGTTACTTACGGAGATGGGGTTTCCGACATTAATATTTCTGACTTGTTACGTTTTTTTCAAAAGAAAAAAGTTATAGGTGCTATTACAGGCGTTCATCCAAAATCCAAATGGGGACTGATTGTAGCAGATAAAAATAATCTGATTGAGAAGTTTGAACAAAAACCGGTTCTAAACCAATACGTTAACGGTGGTTTTATGGTTTTTAACAAAAAGGTTTTCGATTATTTAAAACCAAGAGACGCAATTGAATCAGCTTTGAATAAACTTGTTTTAGAAAGACAACTGGCAGTTTACACGCATAATGGATTTTGGTCGGCAATGGATACTTATCAGGATGTTGAAGAAATGAATAAACAATGGAAAAAGGATCCGAAATGGAAGATCTGGAAATAATATATCATGAAAAATATATTAGTAACAGGTGATAGAGGTTACATAGGATCGGTTTTGGTTCCTCTTCTTCTTAAACAAAACTACAACGTAATAGGATTAGATGCAGATTATTTTGGAAACGGCAGAAAAAATAAATCTTCTCCAAACTATAAGCTATTAACAAAGGATATACGGCAAATTGAGAATGATGATCTTAAGGGAGTAGATGCGATTATTCATCTAAGCGCTCTTTCTAATGACCCAATGGGAGACATCGATCCCGCATTAACAGAAGAAATAAATTATAAGGCGTCGATAAGGCTTGCCAAGATAGCCAAAGAAGCTGGAATTAAAAGATTTCTTTTTTCCTCATCATGCAGTATCTATGGAATAGCAAAAAAAGGTATTGTTGATGAAAGTTCGGATGTTAATCCTTTAACCGCTTATGCGAAATCAAAAATAGAGACAGAAAAAGAGCTAAGAAAGATCGCAGATGATAGATTTTGCATAGGAATATTGAGAAATTCGACAGTATATGGGTATTCTCCTAAATTTAGAAATGATTTAGTTGTAAATAATCTTGTGACAACAGCCTTGGTTTTTGGGGAAATTCGGATTTTAAGCGATGGAACTCCATGGAGACCCTTAATCGATGTTCGGGATTTAAGCAGAATTTTTATTGAATTTTTAAAGGTAGATTCCAAAAAAATTAATGGTAAAATAATAAATATTGGTTTTGACGAAAATAACCTTCAGGTAAAAGATATTGTTTCTATTGTCCGGAAATATGTTCCGAATTGCAAAGTTATTTACACAGGAGAGCATGGCAAAGACACAAGAAGCTACAAAGTTAATTTTGATAAATTTAAACTACTTTTCCCTCAAGCTAAGCAGAAGTGGCCTTTGGAAAAATCGGTTGCAGATTTAATTATGCAGCTAAAAGCTATAAACTATAGCAAGGAGGATTTTGTATCAGGTAGGTACACGCGTATGGTTGTATTAAAAAATCTTATTGACTCAAAAAAAGTAGATAGCATGCTTTATTTTAAATAATGATCCATTTGACTAAAACTCAGGCTCATACTGACCATTCGGCTCTGAGCTCATGGTCGAAGAGGGTATTTGAAGTATGATATTTAAAAAAACCAAAATCGAAGGGGTATTTATTATTGAGCCGGAGTTAAAAAAGGATTCTCGGGGATATTTTGCTCGGATATTTGCTAAAGAAGAGCTTAAAAAATCCGGTGTTTCATTTTCGCTAGTTCATATCAATAGATCCTTATCAAAAGATAAGGGGGTTATTAGGGGACTGCATTTTCAGAGAAAACCCAAAGAGGAAGATAAAATTATTCAGTGCTTAGAAGGTAAGATTTTTGATGTGGCAGTTGATATCCGTAAAAATTCAAAGACATATGGGCAGTGGGTTGGAGAAGTTATAGATGCCAAAAATAAAAAAATGATACTTATTCCAAAGGGATGCGCTCACGGTTTTCAAACACTTGAAAAAAATTCTCTCGTAGAATATTTTGTCACCCAATACTACAGCCCAACGCACGAGAGAGGAATACGATACAATGATCCCGCCTTTGGAATAAAATGGCCAATCAAAAATGCAATTCTTTCGGAGAAGGACCGAAATTGGCCCGATGTTATTAACAAATGAAAATCTTACTTATAGGAAAAAACGGACAGCTTGGATCAGAGATTGATAAACAGTCAGTTGAAAGAGGATATAATGTTCATTCGTTTGGGCATGAAGAACTCGATATTACAGATTCTGAAAAAGTTAAAAGAGAAATAGAATCATTTGCTCCTGATGTAGTTATTAATGCTTCTGCTCTTCACGTTGTACCTCAATGCGAGGAAAAACCCGAGAAGGCATTTTTAGTAAACGCGATTTCACTTAAGCCAATCGTGCAGTTCTGTTCGGAGAAAAATGTAAAATTCGTGCACTATTCGACCGATTATGTTTTTGACGGACTAAAAGGTTCTACATATGTCGAAGAAGATAAACCAGACCCGGTGCAAATGTATGGAATATCAAAAGCTGCGGGAGAGTATGTAGCTCTTGCCTATTCTAAAACAAGCATTATAATAAGAAGCAACGGCGTCTATGGAGGGAAACATGGGAGTATGGCCAAAAAAGGAAATTTTGCCCTTAATATTTTGGAACAAGCAAGGAAAGAAAAAATAATTGAAGTGGCAAAAGAACAGATTGTTAATCCAACATATGCAGTTGACTTGGCAAAAGCTAGTTTAGATCTTATAGAGCATAGAAATATCTCTGGCATTTACCATTTGGCAAACGAAGGTTATTGTTCGTGGGCAGAGTTCGCCCAAGAAATTGTTAAAGATAAAGGTTTGCCAACAAAAATTATTCCTGTTGATAGAAAAGGAATGGCAGGACCTTTAAAAAGGCCGCTTTTCTCAGCTCTTAAAAACAGGCGAGCCGCAAAATTAGGAGTAAGGCTTCCATCATGGCGGGATGGCTTAAGAAGATATCTATTAAGTCTTAAGTTAGATGAGTAAAAAATTATTTAGATTATTGACTATTTCCTTAGTCTTAACCGCTATATATTTTGTATGGCAAGTTGTTCTTTTGGCGAATAGTTTTGGTGTTCTTTCTGTTGTTGAAGAAGTACCTGTAAATTTTAAAAATACTAATCAACAGGATGTTCACTTGCTTAAAGATCAAAAAGCCAGCGGAACTTTTAAAGCATCGCAAGACAATTTTGGCATTTTATCTATTTGGCTTGTCAAATTTGGTAAAGGTTCAGACAGGATTGCATTTAGAATAAAAAAAGATAGAGAGGAAAAATGGCATCATGAAAGTATATTTCGGGGAGACCAAGTGCAAAATAATAAGTATTTTCCTTTAGGTTTTCCTTTCTTTGCTAATTCAAAAAATAACAAATATGTTTTTGAGATAGAATCTTTAGCTGGAGAATACCGCAGCGGAATAGGGATAATCAAAGAGAAGCCTGCGAGGCTAATGTATAAATATTCGGCGGGGAATCTGAAGAGCTTCGGGACGTTATTGTCTTTTGCAAACAGCAAGTTTATTTACGCATTAAAAAATATAAATTATTGGAAAGTTGCTGCTTTTTTTATTACGTCTTCTTTATTTGTTCTTTTTATAATAAAGACAAGAGTTGCAGCAGTAAAAACTGTAAGATTTTTGTCAAACTTTAATGCATCAAGATTTCTGTCGGTCTTTAAAAAAGAATGCATAAGGGTTTTTAAAATAATTATTAGAAAAATAAAATCTAACTACTTTTCGCTTGAGAAAAAGATAGTTAATTTTTCAAATAAATCAGCCCGAAAATTTTATTCTACTAAATTTTATTTAGTGCTTCTCAATACAAATATGAAAAAAAGAATGGCAATTGGTTTGCTGATATTTTTGCTCGCATTTACATACAGGTTTTCCGCATCCCTAGTTGATCAATTAAACGTGTCTTTATTTTATGAGAGTCTTGGGGGAGGAGGAGATTATGATCAGTTCATAAGGGCTGCGACGTGTGCAATAAGAAGTTTTTGCCCGGCAATTCTCGGACAAAATTTTCTTTTTGAATCGTCTATCTTAGGGGTGTTTTACGAAATATTCGGATTCACGGGAGCACTCAAAACATTTCTTTATCTCATGCTTATCCTCTCCTCAATTGTTGCTACTCTTCCCTATCTTTTACTTTCGAAAAAAAGTTGGATTTCAATAGGGGGTATTATTGGCAGCCTATATCTTGCAACTTCGAGTTTCTTAACTCATGTGGCGCTTAATTTTCCACCGGACAACAGTTCTTTATTTATTTTCTCAATATTTTATATAGTTTATTTCCTGACACTTCAGAAAGGCAATATCCGATGGCTTTTGTTTTTTGGGTTAATGGGATTAGTTGATGGATTAAACAAAGCTTTATTTTTAATAAATGATTTAGCCGCATTTATACTTTTTGTTCCTGTTTTCTTTTATGAAAAAGTAAGAGAAAAAGGCATGCCTGCCTTCAAAGCAATATTTAGAAAAAAGAATATAAAAATATTATTCTTATCCTTATTACCATTACTTGTTTTTCTCATAATTTATAGCGCATGGGAGTATTTTGTATACGTAAAATGGACCGCGTATTACTTTTTGGGGGAATTAGTTCATACAAGAGCTGGAAATTATATGTCGTATACATCTCTCAATGACAGCGCTTTAACCGGAAACATTGTCTTGAAATTATTTTATCTTTGTGTGTCGGCGATTGTTATGTTGAAACGCTTAATTGCCCATACTGACCTAGGAGTACTTTTTCTTGTTCCAATCTTCTTGGGTTTATTATTCTTCTCTTTTATAAAACCAAAATTTTCTATGGGCAAGTTTCTACTAACCCTTGCTTTTTCTGTATTCGTTATTGTGCTTTTAGCCTTAATCAAAGGAAACTATTTCAAAATCCATGATATTTTTCCGGGCGAATATATTTTTTACAACTGGAAGACGGAAATTTATGTAGGGATTTATTTATTTCTTACGGTTATATTTCTTTTCATTCTTAACTTTAAGTATTCTGTCATAAAGCTTGCTCTTCCAATAATACCCTACGTTATTATTCTCATTATTTTGGCAAAAAATTCTCCATTCGCGCGTTTACACACGCATGTTGTGGCGTGGAGCATTATTTTACTTGCATTTCTTGTTGATTGGATACTAACGAATATTAATAACCATTCGTCAAAAAGGATAAGAATTATTCTACCCTCCCTTCTCTTAATTTTATTTATTTCCTTTTACGGTTTGCCGAAAATGATCACTATGATCACGCAATTAAATTCGGGTTTTGCCGCAAGTCAAAATGAAATCAGATACTTAAAATGGGCTAATTCAGAATTGCCAAAGAATGCTGTAATACTTGCAGGAGGGAAAAGCGACCTTGTTGCAGTTGGAGAAAACATACAGAGGCCTATTGTTTATAACGCTTTGTATTCAGCTGCTATATTAATTAGACAAGATGAAATTCCAGGTGTAAAATCAAGTGATTTCGGTATAACTGGCGTTTCCTTTCTTAAAGGGAGGATCAGAATTCCGTCGGTGGGTGCAACTGATTTTAGTATAGTATCTGAATTGAAGAATAAAGATAACTTTAAGAGAAAAAGATATCTTATTCTAGAGGACGACATCTATGTATGGCGAAGTAGATTAACAGGAGTAGGAGATAATGTTTTTTCTACATCTTCAGCTACTCTTCTTCATGCCGATGACTACTCAATCAAAGCCTATAAATTCAATCCAACTCTAAAAAAAGGTATTTATGAATTAAATACAAGGGATGCGTCGGTTAATTAATTGCATTGTTACTGGAATTTTTGCTATGCTAAAAAGCGCAATTATGTCAAAACAAAAAAAAGTTTTGGTAGCAGGGGCTGGTGGATTTATTGGACATCATCTTATAAAATATCTCAAAAAAAAGGGGTATTGGATTCGTGGCGTGGATATAAAAAAGCCGGAATATGAAGATACTTGGGCAGATGAATTTTTAATTCTGGACTTACGGGAAAAGGTAAACACAGATATGGTCACAAAAGAAACCGATCACGTATATAATCTTGCAGCAAATATGGGTGGTGTAGGATTTATAGGAACAGTGCATGCAGAACTAATGCGCGACAATATCCTCATAGATACCAATATGCTCGAAGCTTCTTATCGAAATGGGGTAAAGAAATTTTTTTACCCTTCTTCAGCGCTAATCTACCCTAGCGATAAAAAAGAATCTAAAAAAAATACAAAGTTAAAAGAGGAGGATGCGTATCCTGCTAAACCTGATAGTGAATACGGATGGGAAAAGCTATTTATTGAACGATTGTGCGCAGATTACTATACTGATTATGGTTTTGAAACACGTGTGGCACGGTTCCACAATATATACGGGCCTTTAGGAACATGGCAAGGAGGACGAGAGAGGTCTTGGGCAGCAATCTGTAGAAAAATAGCTCTTGCATCTGATGGAGGAGAGATTGAAGTGTGGGGGGATGGAGAACAAGCCAGATCATATTGCTATATAGATGATTGCATGGAGGGAATATACAAGCTTATGCAGTCAGATATACACGAGCCAATAAACATTGGCTCTGATCGTAGCGTTTCCATCAATGAACTTGTTGATATTATTTCAAAAATCGCAAAAAAGACTGTGAAGAAGCGATATGATACTTCAAAGCCTCAAGGAGTAAGGGGAAGAAATTCTGATAATACAAAGATTCTTAAGCTTCTAGGGTGGGAACCTTTGATTCCCCTAGAAGAAGGGTTAAAACAAACTTATTCTTGGATAAAAGAACAAGTAGAAAAAGCTGCGCAATTATGAGTTACCTAAAATATTTTGATGGAAAAAAAATTGTCGTTGCTGGTGGAAACGGGTTTTTTGGATCGCATATTGTTGACAAATTACGAAAAGTAAAATGCGAGATTTTTATTCCGCGGACAAAGGATGGAATAGACTTTCGAAAACGTGAAGATTGTTTTTCATACCTTGCTAGCACTAAGCCTGATATTGTGATTAACTGCGCTGCTAACCAAGGAGGAATTGGATACCATAGCGGTAAACAGGCAGATCTATTTATGGATAACCTGCTCATGGGTACGTATCTGATGCAAGCTTCACAGCAGGTTGGTGTCAAAAAATTCATAAATGTTGTAGCTGGATGTTCCTACCCAGGGTATCTTGAGAAAAATGAAATGAACGAAGATGAATATTGGAATGGTAAACTTCATGACAGTATATTTAGCTATGGATTTCCAAGAAAAGCATCGACTGTGTATGGCTTAGCCCTTAAAAGGCAGTATAATTTTAATTCGATCCACCTTATCATGGCTAATATGTATGGTCCAGGAGAACACTTTAACCCCGAGCAGAGCAAAGCCCTCGCTGCGCTTATAAAAAAAATTTACGAGGCAAAAAAGAGGAAATTGCCGACTGTGGAAGTATGGGGAACTGGTAAGCCTATGCGCGACTGGTTGTATGTTAAAGACGGCGCAGAGGCAATTTTGAGAGCTGCTGCTTCTTATGACGATGTTGCCCCTCTTAATATTGCAACTGGAGTCGGAGTCTCAGTCTCAGAGCTAGCTGAAACAATTAAGAAGGTAGTAGGTTTCAAGGGAAAGTTTATATATAATACCGATAAGCCAGACGGAGCATTGCATAAAATATTTGGAATTCACAAAATGAAAAAAGTTCTTCATTGGATACCACCTACGTCCATAGAAAAAGGAATTAAAGAAACCGCTGCATGGTTTAGTAAAAATTACGAACATGCCATTTCCTATTAAATATTTTGAAAACCCTAGCAATTATTGGCAGTAACGGTATGTTGGGATCGGATCTCGTCCGATATCTTCGTGCGAAATTTGATGTAACGCCTATCCATAAAGAGAATTACCAAACCTGCGTAGGAAGCTCTTTTGACATCGTCATAAATGCCAATGGCAACAGCAGACGTTTTTGGGCAAATCAAAATCCACAGGATGATTTTTTTGCCTCTACTGTTACGGTATATCAAAGCATCTTTGACTTTCCTTGCGATATCTATATCTACATCTCTTCTCCCGACGTTTACGGAAATCATATAAAACCAGCATATACAAAGGAAAATGAAAAAATTGATCCGAAAAACCTCCAGCCCTATGGGCTCCATAAGTATTTGGGTGAATCCATTGTAAAAAAGTACAAAGAAAAATTTCTTATTTTGCGGTCCTCAATAATCCTTGGCGAAAACTTAAAAAAAGGACCTATCTATGATATTATCCATGATAATCCTCTCTTTATTACTCTTGACACAAAACTGCAGCTTATAACTACTCGCGCCATTGCCGAAATCATTGAAACTCTTTTGGAAAATGCTGCGGTTAGAGATACCATAAACGTAGGCGGTGAAGGCAGCTTTTCTTTCAAAAAAATCCGAGAGTATTTTGATAAAGAAATCAAAATCTTGCCCAAAGCAGAAACACAGATATATGAAATGAATATCGAAAAATTAAAACATTTGTATTCAAACCTAGAAACATCTGAAGAATATTTACAAGAGTTCCTAAAGGACTATTTGTAATATAATTGCTCTATTGGTATGAAAAAAAAAGATTACGAACTCAGTGATAATATAATACGTACTTGGTCTACGTATATTCCTAAAGAAGCCATTACAGAAGTTGCAAAAACATTACAATCAAAATGGATTAATACAGGCAAAAAAGAAAAGGAACTGCGAGAAAAAGCGAGGCGCAAATGGAATTTTCCTAACTGTGTGGCTGTTAACAATGGCACAGCTGCGTTGCGAGCCTCTCTTGCAATGCTTGGGGTTGGGCCTGGGGATGAGGTTGTATCTACTCCATTTACGTTTATTGCCACTAACACTGTTATTCTGGAACAAGGGGCAAAGCCTGTTTTTGCTGATATTAAGTATGATGATCTTAACATAGATCCCAAAAGCATAGAGAAAAAAATTACCCATAAGACAAAAGCTATTATGATTGTTCATTATGGGGGCAACCCCTGCGACTTGGATGAAATACGAAGGATTGGAAGGAAACACAGTCTTCCGGTAATAGAAGATGCTGCTCATGCCTTGGGTAGTATGTATAAAGGGAAATATATCGGTGCGACAGGAGACATTGTATGTTTTTCTCTCCAAGTTGTAAAAATCATTACTTCGGGGGATGGAGGTTTAATCGCTACGTCTAATGAAGGGTACTATCAAAAACTTAAAAAAATAATTTGGTACGGAATAGACAAGGAAGAGAAAAAAAGAAATCTTCTTGATCCTTTTCCCGAAAGTTTTCGGGGAGATATCCTTGGTTTTAAATATAATATGAATGATATTACTGCTACCTTGGCTAGTGTGGGAGTTGATCATTTTGAGGAAGCGGCAACAAAAAGACGAATCATTGGGGAGAGATACAGGGAAGAACTTGCAGCATGCCCGAAAATAAAGCTTATGAAATATTACAATGATAGAACGCCAAACTATCAGATATTTCCCATTCATGTCGAGAACCGGGTTCCTTTTGCTCAATATTTGCGCAATCACAATATTATGGTAAACATTAATAACCGCCGTAATGATATATATCCTATGTTCGGGGGACTTCGGGAGGATCTTTTGATGACTGCGCGCGCCGATAAGGATGTTATATTGCTTCCAATACATGCTGACCTTACAGAAGAACAAGTGAGTTATATTATTAAAAATGTTCGAAATGCGGTAAAATAAACCGCTCTCAAAAAATGGATAAGCAAAAACCAAAAGTAACAGTAATTATTCCAACCTACAACGAGGAGGGAACAATTATTGATCTTATCAAAGATATTAAGAAATTTAGAGACACCTATGTATTAGAAATAATAGTTGCAGATGGTGGATCAAAAGATAACACTATCTCATTAGCCAAAAAAGAAGGAGTAAGGATTATTCAGAATGGAGAAAAAAGAGGAAAGGGAATTGATTTCTGGGAAGCTGCAAGAAAGGCAACGGGAGAATATATAATACAAATCGACGCCGATAATCAATTCTCTCCCAAAGAAATTCCACTTTTTGTCAAAGCACTTGATGAAGGCGCTGATATCGCCATAGCTCATAGGGTTGATCAAAGCATGGCTCCTGCTATTCGTACGTTTGGTAACTGGGCTCAATCAATAATTACGTCGATCCTCATTCGTAAAAGAATTTATGATGTATTTGCTGGATTCAAAGCAACGAAAAAAGCAGTGCTCATGGATTTAAATTTGCAAGAGCGTCATTTTGGTTATGAAGCAGAGATTGTTATAAAGGGTATAAGAAAGGGATATAAGTTAGTCCAAATTCCAGTTAGTTATAGAATGAGAGAAACAGGAGAATCACAGGTCTATTTAATAAAAACCGGATTTCTCAATTTAACCTCAATAATAAAAACGAGCTTTATTAAACTTCCCACACGAAAAATGTAAATCTTATCAATCGTTATGGTACTTGAGCATTGAGATCCTACCAGAATTAACTCTTAAGTTCAATACGAAACGACAGATATCTATGGTAAAATAGGAAACATGGTTCCAAAGGTCACGATACTTATACCCAATTACAATGGGAAAAAATGGCTTGCGCAGTGTTTGCCGACTGTTGAAAAATCAACTTACCGAAACAAAGAAATTGTTGTTGTAAACAATGGCTCAACGGATGATAGCGCGGAGTTTCTAAAAAAAAATTACCCGAATGTTCGTGTTATAGAGATTAAGAAAAACAGAGGATATGCGGGTGCAAATAATTTCGGCGTAGGAAAGGCTTTCGGTAAATATGTTCTTCTTCTCAATAATGATACCCAGGTTACTTCAAGCTTTTTGGAACCGCTTGTTGAAAAAATGGAAGAAGATAAAGGAATTGGAGCTATCCAACCGCAAATAAGGAGTATGACCAATAAAGATCTAATTGATTCCATTGGTTCATTTTTTACTTTTACTGGATTTTTGTATCACTATGGATATTTTCAACCTGTAAAATTTAAGAAATATCAGAAAGAATTATCCGTATACTCGGTAAAAGGAGCGTGTTTTCTTATGAAGAGAAAAGATTATATCGATCTTGGAGGCATTGATGAAAGTTTTGTAACATATGTTGAGGAATCAGATCTTTGTCACAGAATTCTTTTGTCAGGTAAAAAAATAATTTATGTGCCTCAAAGTATTGTTTACCACTTTGGCGGCGGTGATATGTCTATAATGACAAAGAGCGAAGTAGTTATATTTCGGTCTTTTAGAAATAGATTCGTATCTTATATAAAGAATTTAAGCATGAAAAAATTGATACTAGTTTTGCCTATTCATTTACTTCTTTGCGAACTTCTGATAATTATGAGTATTTTCCGTGGAAAATTTAAACAAGCTATTGCATCTCAGGTAGGAGTTGTGGGTTGGATTCCGAATATTTCTTCGATTTTAAAGCAAAGAAAGTATATACAGTCCCGAATAAGAAAAATAAGCGATGATAAACTTTTTGCATCAGTTGAACATAATCCCAGTTTTACCTATTATTCCCATTTCTTCTTTAATCCGTATGGTAAATTTAGTGAAAAAGAGATTTAACCTTTTTGTATTTATTTTTTTTGTTGTTCTTGTTTTTATAACATTTAGACAACTATTCCAGTATTACTTTGAAGCAGATGAGTGGTTTCATTTTACGTACTATCTTCCGCTAACAGGAAAACCAGATGGATTCTTAACGGCACTTATAAGCACCTTTGTTAACACGGGGCCCTTGTCGGGAGGACAGCATGTTGTTCCCATTGCGTCCGCAATCTATTTCTTAAACACAAAATTTTTCGGTCTAAATTATGTTCCCTATGCTTTTATGTCTTTACTGCTTCACGCAGTAAATAGTTTTTTGGTATTTTTGTTTATAAAAACATTACTACATCAAAAACAAAATCTTGCAAGAAATCTTTTTGGGATGCTAGGTGCTCTCTTTTTTGCTCTTGCTCCAACCCCTATGCATACAATAACAGGAGCTGCTCCATTTTACGGCCAGAACGTTTTATCAGTTACATTTTTTCTCTTATGTGTCATTTCGTTTAAAACAGCGTTTATTAAAAGTGAGAAAAAACTTATTTACGCCTCGATAATTTTTCTTTTCCTTTCTCTTTTTACAAAAGAAACCGCGGTCTTTCTCTTTCTTCTTTTGCCGTTTATGGCAATCATCGAGAAAAGAATATTTCCGCTGAAATTTTTGGGAAAACTATTTGTTCTCTGTCTAGTTATATATGCTATATTTCGATTCGTAATTCCTAACTTCTACATTTTGCCTGGGAAAATAATTGACATATTTGTGGACGGGTACATTCCTAAATACTACACTCAGCCTATTAAACCCGTAGATACCGGCACAATCGTAAGTACTGATCTTTCTATCTACAAAAATCTTCCCGGTGAAATTTTGTTTCGGACAGTAACTTTTCCCGTAAAGATGGTCGGAAGCGTATTCATTCCAAGGCAAACAGTATTTTCTATTGTGAAATTTATTACGCCAATTGTTTCTCCTTCACCGTCAGCTGGATCCCCGGGACAGCTTGGATTTTTATACGGCCCAGGAAATGACACAGTCTTGTATTTAGGAAGCTTAAGTATTCTTATTTTTTGTGCATCACTAATTTTTGGATTTATCCGTAAACGGAAAGCTGCGGAAGCACGGGCGTTAGCAACAGGGTTGGTAATTATTGTTTTTAGCGCGTTGCCTTTAGTTGCGATAATTTTTTCTTTCCCGCGTTGGGGGACTGATACTTATTTTGATTCCCGGTTCTATTATAACCCGAGCGTAGGTGCTGCCATTATCTTTCCGTTTCTACTCTTTGCGATTTCAAAATTCATCTCTAAATTATTGCGAACACGGAAAGTTTCAATTGTATTCTTTGCTCTTTTTATAATCTGGCTAATCAATAACATGTATGTTTTCGATTTAATTCTCAAACAATTCGTACAAAAATACGGATCTGACAGAAGGGAAGTTGTAAGCCAACTTAAAAATTATCTTCCGACTCTTCCTAAAAAAACTGTTTTTTATATAGAAACGGACGGCTTAAGTGCTTTTGGTCCTATACTCCCGTTTTATACCAGTGTTCCTCAAGCATTGACGGTTGTTTATTACGATAGAAGTCCTCTGCCGGATAGTTTTTTTAATAAAGCACTTTTTGACGGTATGCCTCAAGGATATTTACATTCGCAAGATAGGGGATTCGGATACTATACGTCCAAAAAAGATCTTTCCGAAGCTCTTATTTTGAGAAAGTTTGAACTTTCCGACGTCCATGCATTTTATTATAAATCGCTGAAGGGCGAACTTTTGGATAAGACTTTGCAGGTTAGAAAAGAAATGCAGAATTATCTCAATCAAACAGATATACTTTATTGGAGGAAATTTAAGGAGCCCTCATTAGGAATAAGGTTTTTTTACCCTCAATCAACAAAGATTGAAGATTTAAAGGCAACTGATGCAAATATTGTAGAATCGTTGCTGTTTAACGATCCGCAGTTTAGCGCAGAAATGTTTTTTATCGATGTTTCGCCCTCGTTTAACATTAACGATAGTATTCAATTTTTAAATCGAAAAGATGGGACACTTTTAGATCTTCAAAATATAGCAGACAAGAATGTTTTTTTTGATAAATATCACTTCAATAAACTAACTGCAACCAATGAGGATATGCCTCGATATTTTATAAAATTTAATGATATACTAATCTACATCAAAATAGGAAACAGCAGTCCAGAAGGTTTAAGGATTATAGAACGAATCTTAGGATCTTTAGAAATTATTGATGAAAAATAAAAAAATTAACTTTGAAGAGGATTATTTTGAAGGATATTACAAGGGGATTGCCAATTTCACTAAAAAGAGAGATAGAGAACTCGCGAATTGGTTTAGGGGAATTTTTGAATACATAAACAACTATTATCCTCTAAAAAAGGGAAAAGGTAAAAAGCTGATCGAATTTGGCTGCGCAACAGGAGCAGCTTCCTCGGTTTTGAGAGACCTTGGTTGGAACGTTACCGCAACAGATGTTTCAAAGTATGCGGTTCAAAGAGCTCAAAAAAATTTCAGAAACATAAAATTTTTAGTTCACGACATGGAAAAACCATTCAAGAAAGATGAGTTCGATCTTGCGGTTGCGTTTGATGTTATTGAGCATTTGCCTAGTCCTGAGGTTGGTATAAGAAATGTGCACAATCTTCTCAGGAAAAACGGGGTGGCCATTTTTACTACTCCTAACGATTACAGTCATGTGTATAATGACCCAACCCATATTAGCGTCAAGAAGCCTCGTGAATGGGTAAGAATTCTAAAAAAAGTAGGATTTCAAAACATTTCTGTAAATCAGGTTGCTCTTGTGCCGTACTTTTATAGATGGCACCAAAGACTTGCTTTTGTTTTTCCTTTCGAAGTAAACTTTAAATATATAATTTCACCCGTCATATTAATTGCTAGAAAATGAAAAAAATAAATATTATCGAGCTTCTTATAATTATCGGATTAGGTTTAACACCGCTTTTATGGTTCCATGGCAATCAAGTAATTCTAGGTCATGACGCAGGATTAACTTTATCTCCGATCTCTCACTTCTTCGATAGGCTTTATGCTTGGACCGAAAGATTTGGTTTTGGAAGCGATCAAACTTACGCTATATCGGGATTTTTTATACACGGTCTTGAGGCTTTAACCGCATCTCTGGGTTTTAATCTTCAAAATATTCAAAAAATTGTTTTTATTTTTTGGTTTTTACTTCCTGGGCTTACGATGTATTATTTTTCTACCTCTCTAAGCAAAAAACTCAATCTTAAGTACTTCGCGCTCCCAGCATCTATTTTCTATATGTTTAACCATTTTCTATTACAGGGTTGGTTTGTTGCTGAAAGAACAAAGTTTTCCGTATATGCAGCTTTACCTCTTGTTATGGTCTTCTTATTTGATTGGGAAGAAAAAAGAAGATCAACTTTTAAAACTGCACTTCTTCTTTCTCTAACTCTTTTCTTTTTAAATGGAGAAGCAAGTTTACCGCTATTCGGCGGTCTTATTCTTTCCTTTATAGTCTTTATAATATTCTACTTTGTACGTGGATTTTCTTGGAAGAAGCTAAAAAAACTCAGCAAATTAGTGAGTATAACTACCCTCATTAGCGCATTTCTTAATGCTTACTCGATACTTCCTTACGGACATTATGTTTTACAAGCTTACTCAAATCAAATCTCACAAGCTGGGGGTCTTGGTGGAGTTTTAGGGTGGATAGATTACGTCAGTGGAAACAGCTCTTTATCCAATCTTTTCAGACTTCAGGGAATACCAGAGTGGTATCTCAACAACCTCCATCCTTACTCATCACCTTTTTTGAATAACCCACTTTTAATAGCAATAAGTTTTCTGATTGCTATTAGTGCTTTCTTGCCGCTATATCTGATCAAGGAGTCTGACAAAAGAAAAAAAATTATATTCTTTTCTTTTTTGGCCTTACTTGCAATGATTTTTATGGCTGGTTCACATCGGCCTTTTGGAGCCATTTATGTTTTTCTTATAAATTTCTTTCCGGGATTTATAGCTTTTAGGAATCCTTTATATAAATTTGCACCGGCCCTCTGGTTTTCATATGCTATTTTAATAGGTTTTACAATCAATTATTTCTTGCAGAAGATGGAACTTCGCAGAAAATTATTGGTTTATAGTTTATATTTTGCTTTATCTTTTGGAATTATTCTGTACAGCTTCCCATTTCTAACAGGCTCTTTTTTTGACTATATGGTTGGACTCAGAAGCATGAGAGTTGATGTCCCTCAATACGTTTTAGATTTTAGAAAATGGGTTGAATCGTCTGATAGAATAGGCACAAAAGTTTTGGCCCTTCCCCCTCCTAATTCTGAAAACAAATTTGATGCTTACACTTGGGGATATTGGAGTCTTTCCCCATTAACTAGCTTGCTAACAAATGCTGTAGTTATTAACGAAAGCAATTTTATGTCAGCGTCAGAGATTCGCCTTGTAGAAACTCTTTATAAAATGATGAAGATGAATGAACCCGGATGGCAGAATTTCGCAAGCCTTCTAGGAATAAAATCCTTTCTTCTAAGAAAAGATTTTGTGTGGAACTTAAAAGGTTCGCCAACATATAATCCTTTAGAATATGAAGAAGCTTTGAAAAGTTCTGATTTGAAGCTAGTCAAAAAATTTGGCGAATGGGAGGTTTACGATTTCAAGGACGAGAGTATTTCCAACATAGAACTGTTTTCGAATGTCAACTATTTAGTTGGGGATGTTACAGATATTGGTAAAGTTTCTTCTCTTCCCGATTTTAACGCAAAAGAACCCATATACGTTTCAGCTACTGTCAGTGATGACTCGGAAGAGATTTTAAAGATGAAGGACAAATTATATTTAGTTCCAGCCTGTGTTTCATGTAATCTACAACATAAGTTTATTAATATTGATCTTTTTAGGCCGTTAATTACACGAGAGTCTATATTCTATCCCTTAGTAGTCATTAAAACTAGACTTGAGGAAAAAAAATTGATTTCAAGACCGGAAAAGGTTAATTATTATCTTTATAAATCTTTGAGGAATACTCTTGCTTTAGATATGTTTGTTTCCCAGAAAAAAGACTCAGAGCTTTTAAAAGACGAGCTTTCTGATTACGGAAAATCATTAGAAAGTCTAGATAAACCTCTCAATGATTACCTCTCATCGGTAGAAACTATAGATAATAATTTTTTGCTGGAATTAAATGATGTTTTAAGGATAGAAAAAACAATAATCATCAGAAATTCTAGCGATCTTTCCGACAAGGAAACGCTAGATCTTTTAAACGAAAAATACAGGTTTTTGGAAAATTTAAAGGAAAAAGTTGATAGCGTTATATGGAGAACAACAGACGAAATTAATAAAAGATTTTTAGTAGTCTCAAATTCAGATTTAGAATTCGATTTTCTTTATAGGACAAATTTTTCAGGTACTCTGTCAGCAATGGTTAATTTTACACTGGACGACAAAAATTATGAAGTTGACCCAAAATCTCTCTCATCCGGGTGGTTCTCATTAGGCAAGCTATCTCTTTCAAAGGGAATACACAAATTAAAGGTGGAACAACCTAAAGAGAATCTTTACCCTGGATCTTCTTCTATTCAGCTTAATTCTTCGTCTGATTTTTCTTGTTTTTCATCAAATACAATAACCGGGAACAAGAATGATATCTATAAAATATCCTTCCAGCATAAACGACTTGCTGGAGGCAAGAAGTTTTTTGCCAAAATTCTCTCTGGTAATATAAATCCTAATCCTTTGGACACAACAGGTGATATCTTGAATTCAACTTCAGTTTGGGATAGCTATGCCATAGCGCACCTTTTAGGAGAAGTTGAGTCCTTCTATTTAACAATTTGTAATCCGCCTTCGCCGGATAAAGAAGAATTTACATCATCAATAGAGTTAAAAGACATAAATATTAGAAAAGTTGCTGTTCCTGATGTTGTTTTCTACCATTCTTCTTCTGCTGGGGAGCCTGTGAATAGTAAATTCGATAAAGTATCACAAACAGAGTATTCTGTTTCTTTAGGCTCGGATAATAGAAAGAAAGCAATAATGCTCGGTGAATCGTACAATAACAATTGGGTTTTAGAAGACTATAAAGACAGTATCAAATTTACTGCAAATGGTTATGCTAATGGATGGATAATAAAAGGAGACAAGAAAGATATACGCATAAAGTATAAACTACAAGATTTTGTAAACTTAGGATTTGCTATAAGTGGCGTTTCATTTATTTTGAGTGCCTTGTATTTGTTAACAATGTTTAGAAAAAAATGAATAGAGTCAAGGAATATCTTTCCGAAACATATAAATGGTATGGCTCAAATATGCAAAAAATTATTTTTGTTATTGGGCTGCATATTGTCTTGTCATATTTTGTAAATCTGCCATACATTAATATCTTTACCAGTCTTTTTTCTTTCTTACCATATTTTTTTGATTGGATTGCAATTTTAATTCTCTTTAAACCTAAAAAAGAATTAATTCTGAAGACAGGGATTCTATTATTTGCAGTCAGTTATTTTTTTGCGTTAATAAAATTAAATTTTGTTCTTGAGGTTCTCGGAGAAGTAAGTTTTTTTATGATTGGAACTTATGTTATCTTATCTCTTCGTGAAATAAGAGGAAAAAAGTAATTATCGGAAGGGGACAGCTTTATTCTCATTTGCTGCACCAGGATTTTTATCATGAATGTTCTTAATTTTTGCAATCCAGGCAGCAATCATATGATTAATTACAGATTGTATATCTTCAATCGGACCGTAACTAGCGCTGTCGGCGATAATTGAATAGTCAACCATGCCTCCAAGCTTACCTCCTGTTTTAAAACCTAAAATACCAATTGTTATCGCTCCGCAGGATTTAGCGTATTCTATTGCTTTAACAACATTTCGGCTATTACCGCTTCCTGAGAGCGCTATAACGATATCATTTGTCTCAATCAAATTACGCAGTTGTTGAACAAAAATATCGTCAAAACTTAAATCGTTTGCAAAGGCTGTCATAATTGCTACGTTATCGGTAAGAGAGATAACCCGGAAGCGTTTTTCTGTGTTGTCATAAACACGCTGCAATGTTCCTTTTCCTAAATCACAGGCCATATGAGACGCTGTTGAAGCAGCTCCACCGTTTCCTAAAATAAATACTTTTCTGTCTTTCTTATATGCAGCAACCAGTACATCAATAACAAGTTCAATTTTATCTTTATCAAGCGAGGCAAGACAGCGAGTTATCTCAAGCAAGTATCCATCGATAAAATCTTTTGGATCAAGACTTCGGGGTTTTTTATTTATTTTTTGTATTCTTTTCATATTAATCAACAAAAATGATTTTACTTCCTTGCGGCTCAAATCTAATTGGAAACGGTCTTAGTTGCGGGAGTGCCGAAAGAATTTTGGTATGTTTTTGAGGTTGCGCATACAGTAAGAGAAAACCTCCTCCTCCTGCTCCGAGAATTTTTCCTCCCAAAGCTCCATGTTTTCGCGCTTTCTCGTACCAATTATCTATTGTGTTATTGCTTACTCCTTGCGCCATTGTTCTTTTCAGAATCCAATTTTTATGCAGAAGTTTTCCTATAGAATCTAATTTATCTTTGTTAAGAGCTAATTCTATTTTCTTCGTAAGCGCAACCATTTTTGCCATCGTATCTCTTTTACTATTCTTGTTTTGCATATTTTTACTTTGGATTGCTAATATAGAATTTGCAGATCTTGTTATGCCCGTATAAACAAGCAATAATCTCCTTTCGAACTCTTTTTTCGTTTCGGATAAACAGATAATCGGATCTACAAATACGCTATCATCAGGATTAAATTGTATATACTGCAGTCCGCCATATGCTGCAATATAATGATCCTGTTTTCCTATCGGGTTTTTTAAGATATCTATTTCAATCTTGCATGCTTCTTGCGCCAATTGTTCGGCAGTGGCGTGCTTTCCTTTATATGCATACAAAGCGTTCAAGAGTCCTACGGTGTAGGAACTTGAAGATCCAAGACCAGTTCCTTCAGAGGGAATATCGGCCATTGACGTTATTTCTATTCCTCCATCTATTCCTACCATTTTTAAACATTCACGTATGAGTCCGTGTTGCAGTTGATCGACCTTATCGACCATTTCGGTCTTTGAATAACTGGCGCGAATTTTATTGTCAAATTTCTTGTTAACTGTTATATAAATATATTTGTCTATTGCAGTCGAAACAACTGCGCCGATTTTGTGCTTGTAATAACTTTGTATATCACTTCCTCCGCCAACAAAACTTATTCTAAGAGGAGTTCTTGAAATAATCATATTATTTCTATTATTTTATTGGTTAATTATATCAAATTATGTTTCGGTCAATATTGAATGCTGTACGGCCTCAAATAAATTTCCATCTGTCTGCATTTGTACAAATTTGCATCCTACAGCTTCTGCCGTCTCTTTGTCGCTATTGCTGTTGCCGATAAAAACTGCTTTTCTAACGTTGAAATTAAAATTTCTTGCTGCTTTAAAAAACATACCCGGTTTAGGTTTCCTGCAAGGGCATCCATCGTTCCAATGGTGGGGACAATAATAAATCGCCTTTAATTTCACTCTATATTTTTCCAACTCGTCCTGCATGTTTTTATGAATTTTTGTTAAATCTGTTTCACTTATCATCTCTCGAGCTATTCCTGCCTGATTTGTCACTACTATTATTTGGTAATTGTTATCATTTAGAAGTTTAAGTCCTTCAATTGCTCCCGGCAAAAATTTAAATTCCTTCCAACTCTTTATATAATTTGATTTTGGCGGATTTTTATTAATAACGCCATCTCTGTCGATAAAAATAATTTTTTGAACACCAGTTTTTGCTTTTTTCATTCGCTGAGTCTTAATAATTATTCTCTCAGTAATTTAGTTACTTGTTGATATCTTTCCGGTGTGCCTATATCTCTTGCATACTCTTTTGTAACGTAACCAAAAAGCCTTTTTCCTTCTTTAAGCATTTTAGGGAAAATATCTTTTGCAAAATATACTTCCATATTCGGATCAATAAAGCTTATTATTTCCTTTTTTAATATATATAAGGGTGTAGTTGTCAAATTACCATATTTCTTCCAATTATCTCCCGGTTTTTCTATAAATTTGAGTAACTTACTGTTTTTATCAATTTTAACGACCGTACTGTCATGCGGATGGCCTGATGTATGTAACGCAAGCGTTGCATCCGATTTTTTCTGTTTATGGAAATGGAGCATTTTTTGTAAATTAATAGTCGTATAGATGTCTCCGTATAAAATAAAAAACTCATCTTCAAGTTCATTCTCAATTAAGCGCAATGCGCCTGCTGTCCCCAATGGTTTGTCTTCCCTCGAAAGTCTTATAGAAATGCCAAAGTCATTCCGGTCGATGTATTCTTGGATTTTATTCCCTAAGTAACCGGTGCAAATTATTATATTATCGCAACCGTTGTTCCTTACGTGTTCAATAGTATAGTTTATAAGCGGCTTATTGTTTAATGGAACCAATAACTTGGGCAATGTAGTGGTTGTTACTGCTCTAATCCTCGTTCCTTTCCCGCCTGCCATAATTATTGCTTGCATATTATTTCGCTATCAATCTCTTTAGTCCTTCTTCGATATTTATTTTAGGTTCCCATCCCAATTGTCTTTTTGCCAATTCAAAAGAACCGCACTCTTCTTTCATTTCATCAACTCTTATTAGATTTGGATTTACTTTTATTTTAACCCTTATTCCTTTTATTTTACTTATGAGATTGACAATCTTGGAAGCAGATGATCCGATTTCTGTACAAATATTATAAATTGATACGCCAGGGAATCCTTTGCCTTCAATAGCTAAGACGAAGGCGTTAACCAAGTCGTCGATATAGACATAGTCTCTTTTTGCTTCTATGTCACCTAATACTATTTCCTTTTTTCCATTTGAAAGTTGTTTGAGTATTGTAGGAATGAGAAAATTCTCATTTTGCATTGATCCGTAAACGTTAAAAATCCGAAAAATTATAAAGTCCTTTTTATTATCACTGTAGGAATTAATTAATTTTTCTACTTCTAATTTTGATTTCCCAAGTATATTTAAAGGATTTGTTGGGTGATTCTCAGTAATGGGCAAATGCATTATATTTCCATATACTTTTCCGGACGATGCGTACAAAAATTTTTTAGCAGTTTTAGATTTTGAAAAAGCGTCCAAAATATTTTTTGTACCAAAAAAGTTAGTTTCCAGAGTTTTTGCACTGTTTGCAACAATATTTTTATGTGATGTTATGGCAGCCAAGTGGACAACAGCGTTAGTGTCTTTAATTGTTTTCTCTAGCAATTTTTTGTCGGTGACACTTCCGGAGTAATAAGTTTGAATGTTGGTGACTTTACACTTTTTGCTTCGTCCAATTCCTATGACAAAATGTCCTCTTTTGATTAATACAGGCGCGAGGTTTTGTCCTATAAAACCGTTAGCTCCTGTTAATAATATCCTCATGCTTTAGTGACGATTTTTATCGATTGATTCTCTCCAATAATTAAGAATTGATTCGAGAGTTTCTCTAAGGGGTATCTTAGGTTTCCATCCTGTAAGTTTTTCGAACTTGTCGAATTTTCCGATTAATATTCTAAGTTCTGTGGGCCTTACTCTTTCAGGATCAACTTTATATTTTATTTTTTCTCTCAAGGGCGATAGATTTATTAGCATTTCCAGACATTCTTTAATAGTAAAAATTTGATTAGATCCAACAAGATATAATTCTCCCGCCATTCCTTTTTCCATTGCGAGATAGTAAGCCTCAACCATGTCCCGGACATCTGTGAAGTTTCTTTTGGCTTCAAGATTACCAACTAAGACTTCCGGTTCTTGTAGGCCTTTCTCGATTCGGGTAATTTGATAAGCAAATGAAGAAAGTGCACCCATTATATCTCTTCTTGGGCCTTCATGATTAAAGGCTCTCGTTCTTATTACTTCGAATCCGTAAGACGCCTGATAAGCCTGGCACACTGCGTCTTGCGCGACTTTGCTTGCCGCGTATAAATTTACAGGCGCTAATCTTGTTTCCTCTGTGATCGGTATAAGTTCTTCTGGAACATCTCCGTATTCTTCGGGTGTGCACGAAACCAGAATTCTTGCTTTGCAACCAGTGTTTCTAAGCGCTTCAAAGAGGTTGATGGTGCCGATTGCGTTTACCTGCATGTAGGCAGATGGCATATCCCAGCTTGGTTTCACCCAGGAAAGTGCGCCAAGGTGATAAATGTAATCAGGTTTAGAAATTCTTAAAGCCTTAATAAGGCTAGTTTGGTCAATGAGTTCACCATCTATTAAAGTTATTTTATCTAGAATTTGACCAATATTCCGTAGCCGTGAATTAACTCTCTTTAATCCAAATATTTTATAATTTGTCTTTTTAAGAAGATAATCCGCCAAATGGCTTCCTACGAATCCAGTAATTCCTGTAATTAATACCTTTTTTTGATTGCGCATTTAAATCTCTTAAAGCTATCTTACCCTATTTTTCTTACATTCGCTACCGAAGATCAGACCATAATCTTTTGATCTCTTTAAGAATCTCTATAATTACACTTGGCCGGACGAATGTATTTCTTTTACCTACGCCATACACTGTTTTTCCTTTGGTTCTTGGGTAATGACTGACACCGATTTGTCCGATTGAAAAACCCTTCTTTTTTGCTCTTATTAAAACTTCTGCGTCTATTAATCCGGTTTTAGACTTTAACTGTATATTATCAAAGACCTCTCTTTTATATAGCTTGAAGGAAGAATCGACATCTTTAACTTTAAAGTTAAATAAAATTCTAATAAGCAAATTGTAAACATTAGCAATAAAAATTCTCATAGGAGGATCCTGTCTATTAATTCTATAGCCTGAAATAATATCATAGGATTTTAGTAAGGGAAGTAGTTTGTCCATATCCCTTATGTCGAACTGATTATCTGAGTCAGTATAGAAGATCAGCTCTTTTGAAGAACGAGTGAAGCCCGATCGAAGTGCCGTTCCGTATCCTAATTTTCTTTTGAAATTGATTAATTTAATAAGTTTGTTTTCTTTGGTAAGATTTGAAACTATTTCTGCGGTTTTATCGGTACTTCCGCTGGCAATAACCAATATTTCATAATCTTTAAACCGTTTATGTAAATATTTATTAACTGAAGAGACACAGTCTTTGATATTTTGCTCCTCGTTAAGAGCAGGCAAAAATACGGAGATGCTTTTATTAACCATTAGCGAATTATACAAAATTACGCTTAAATTGTATAATCAAGTCCAGTACTATTTATGAGCTTTTTTTTGGGAGGGGATTTCAGATTTTTTTGGCCTGAGAATATTGGCAACTTCGCAACTCTTCCTTCTGCCTGGGATTCAATTTTAAATACCGGCATTGGCCAGTTACAGGTTGGATCTTTGTGGATAACGAGTTACTTAAATCTTACCGCTTCTTTTAGTAAATTAGGCTTAAGTTGGGATTGGATTAGTCTGCTATTCTGGATTTTGCCGGCAATAATCTTATCTTTTTTTTCTTCGTTTTCTCTTTTTAACTACTTATTTAAAGACAAAGTTAAATATTCGTTACTCGCAGGAATTATTTACACTTTTAACACATATTTTTTAATGATCTTAACAGGCGGTCAGCTGGGAGTTGCCTTATCCTATTCCATAGCTCCTCTAGTTTTAGTGAGGTTTATTAAACTTATCGATAATCTCAGTTCTCAAAGTTATAATTTAAAATTTAAAATTTCAAATTTAAAATTGCCGATTATGGCTGGCTTGGTACTGGGACTTCAGATTATTTTTGACCCTCGAATTGTTTATGTAACTTTACTTGCAGTTTTCCTTTATTTAATTTTTTCCGCTCGAGACGTTATTAAGATTGTCAAAAGCTCATTTTTTATTTTTATAACTCCCTTTGCAATTGGCATTTTGCTTCATAGTTATTGGATTTTGCCGTTGATTTTAACAAAAAGCTCCGCCTTACCTTCGGGTTTCAATAGCATTGGGGATTTTAAATTTTTTAGTTTTGCCGATTTTTCTCATAGCGTATCTTTGCTTCACCCAAACTGGCCGGAAAATATATTTGGGAAAATCTATTTTTTAAATCCGGAGTTTTTAATATTGCCCATTATCGCATTCAGCGCGCTTTTGTTTACTAAAAATAAAACTATTCTGTTTTTTTCTTTCCTTGCCTTATTGGGCAGTTTTCTTGCCAAAGGAGCAAACGCTCCTTTAGGCTTTGTTAATGAATTTCTGTTTCAGCATCTTCCGGGAATGGCAATGTTTAGGGATTCTACTAAGTGGTACCTTTTGATTGCATTGTCGTATTCAATTCTTATCCCATACGCTTTAAAGGAAATATCAAAGTATTTTAAATTCGCTATTATTTTATTCGTTTTATACCTTATATATTTAATTAATCCTATTTTTGGACAAATTAAAATTCATCAGGTTTCTCAAGAGTATGTTCAGCTGAAAAACTTTCTGGATGATCAAAGAAAATTCTCAAGGACTCTTTGGATTCCGCAGTGGCAGCGATTTGGATATTTTTCAAATAATCATCCCGCAATAGGAAGGGAAGAGATATTTAAGGGAAATTCGAAGAATCAAATAAAACAATTAAAAGAAATCGGGGTTGATAATTTACTTAGAGACTTATCGGTAAAATACATAGTCGTTCCTTACGACAGCGAGGGCGAAATTTTTCTAAAAGACAGAAAATACGATAATAAATTGTATGAAAATATAGTAAATGAAGTTAGAAAAATACAATGGTTAAATGAAATTGATGGATTTGGAAAGATAAAGGTTTTCGAAGTTTCTAACCCTAAAGATCATTTCTGGAGTTCTTCGACTTCGCTTGGGATAAACTACAAATTCATTAATCCGACTAAATATGAAGTAACCGTGAGAAATGCAAAGAAGGGCGATGTTTTAGTTTTCTCCGAATCATTTGATAAGTATTGGCAGACAAGAAATGAAAGTATAGAGCATAGAGTATCAAGTATTAGGTATCATAGAATATTTAATAGTTTTAGACTGGAAAAGGGTGGAGATTATTCTCTTGAAGTGTATTACGAACCGCAGAAATGGGTTGATATAGGAGTAGCTATGAGTTCAATAACCTTGATGTCAGTTTTAGCTATCATAATATTTGGTAAGATTCGCAATAAATGGTAAAATTGAGCGTATGCTAAGTATTGTTGTTCCCGTTTTTAATGAAGAGGAAAGCTTAAGCGCTTTTTACAAAGAACTCATCCTGCAGGTATCAAAACTCAAAGTTGGCTTTGAAGTTATCTTCATTGATGATGGATCAACGGATGGATCCTTGGGCCTTCTAAAAAAAATTGAAAAAGAAAACAAAAATATTAGATTATTCTCCTTTCGCAGAAATCAAGGTAAAGCAGAAGCACTGACTTTGGGATTTTCGAAAGCAAGAGGAGATTTAATTATTACTCTTGATGCGGATTTGCAGGATAGGCCTGATCAGATTGAAAAATTGGTAAAGAAAGCAAAGGATGGTTGGGATTTGGTATCAGGTTGGAGAAAAAACAGAAAAGACTCCTTCACTAAAAATATATCATCAAAAATCTTTAACTTAGTATCAAGTTCCTTTTGGGGTTTGAAAGTAAATGATTTAAACTGCGGTTTAAAGCTTTACAGGGCGGAAGCTGCAAAATCGCTAAATTTATACGGAGGGACACACCGTTTTATTCCCCTCATTCTTCACCAGGAAGGATTTTCCGTAACAGAGGTACCTGTCGTTCATGATAAGAGAAAGTTGGGAAAATCAAAGTATGGTTTTTCGAAAGTATTTACGGAAATTCCGGATATGTTTACAATGCTATTTCTTTCAAGGTACAGCAGGAGACCGCTCCATTTTTTTGCTCCTATTGGAGGGATTTTATTTACCGCAGGAACAATAATTCTTGCATATCTTACTATTCTCCGGCTTGAAGGGTACTCTATAGGCAGGCGCCCCCTTTTGTTTTTAGGAATGCTTCTTGTTATAAGCGGTCTTCAGATTTTTTTTACAGGTTTCTTAGCAGATCTTATACTTCATAATTCCAATAAGGATAAGGAAGATAAAGTTATACTTAAGTATTCAAGTGAATAGAAATGAAAATTCAAGATATTGTTTTTTTTATTATCTTCCTCAGTTTGCTAATTAAAAGAGATCCGAGACTCGCAGCAGGAGCAGGAATTATTTCACTGATTTTATCCATTCCGCTTTTTTCTTTCTGGATTTTTTTTACAGCAGAGCGTCTCACTTGGTACGCCGCCGCCTTTTTCCTTCTTTCAGTAATTTTTCATCTAATTAATTTAAGAAAAGGGAAGTAGCGTGTCTGATAGAAATAAAGCATTTCTGGCAATTTTATTTGGTTCTTTGTTCGGCGGGGCAGTAACTACGGTTATTAAAATTGGATTAGTTGAAATTCCTCCGCTTACTTTTTCTTTTTTAAGATTTTTTATTGCCTCGATTGTATTATTACCAATTGTATTTAAAAACAAAAGCGTTTCAGTTAAAAAAATAAAGAACCTTTTACCCTTTACTCTATTTGCTACTTTAAATGTAATTTTATTTATTCTTGGGATAGGATTTACAACCGCAACGATAGGTCAGCTGCTATACGCAGGAGTACCTTTTTTGACAGGAGTGATTACATTTCTTGTTTTTGGTGATAGGCTATCGTCAAAAAAAATCTTAGGTATCGTTGTCGGTTTTATAGGTGTCGCAATTGTTGTTCTTCTTCCAATAATTGAGCAGAATAAACAGTTTTCCGGAAATTTAGTAGGGAATCTTTTAATAGTAATGGGTGTTATTTCTTGGTCATTATATATGGTTTTTTCAAAAAAACTTAGCAAGGAACATTCTCCTTTTGTGATAAATAGTGTATTTATTTTTATTACAACTCTTATCCTGCTTCCATTTTTTATCTTTGAATTTGCTAAAGAAAGTAAATGGCTGACTCAGCTTTCGTTATCTGGCATAATTTCTTTAAGCTATGTGGCAATTTTTGGAACAGTATTGAATTATTTACTTAACCAATATGCTATCAAACATGGCGGGTCAGTGTTTGCCTCAACTTCTTTTTACCTTTTACCAATTTTTGCTTTTCTAGCGGCATTTGTTTTTCTGGGAGAAAGGCTTACTTCAGGACTTTTTATAGGAGGAGTTCTTGCTCTTTTTGGGATTTTTCTTACAACTAGAAAATAATTTTAAATTTGCTTAGAATTAATATATGAAGATTGGGATTGATATAAGCCAATTAGCATACGAAAATACCGGAGTAGCGAATTATCTTTACAATTTAGTCATAAAATTATTAGAGATTGACAAGAAAAACGAGTATGTTCTGTTTTTCTCTTCTTTACGTAGGGATATTAAAGATAAAATATTAAAAATTAAAAATACAAATCAAAAAGTAAAGATTAAACAATTTAAGATCCCACCTTTACTATTGGATTTAATCTGGAATAAATTGCACATCTTTCCGATTGAGTGGTTTATCAGCGATATTGATGTATTTATAACCTCTGATTGGATTGAACCGCCTACAAGGAAAGCAAAAAAAGCGACAATTCTTTATGACTTGATTGTATATAAATACCCTGAGGAAACAGACAAAAAGATAGTAGAAGCTCAAAAAAGGAAACTGCATTGGGTTAAAAAAGAATCGGATTTAATTTTTTGCATATCGGAGGCAACAAAAAAAGATGCGCAGGAGATACTCGGAATTGATAAAGAAAAGTTAAAGGTAATTTATCCCGGAATATAAAAGTATCGAGTATCGAGTATTCAGTATTGAGAATAGAACAGAATGAAGATAGTTGACTTTACAGATTTAATAGTTTGGCAGAAGGCTCATCAGCTTGTGTTAGCTATCTATCTTTTAACCTGCTTGAAGATCAGTTAATTGAAGTAAGGAAGATTTTGAGCGGACTTGTAAAGAGTTCTAATAATTATAGCAACTGAATACTGGATACCTTATACTGAATACTATGGTTATTGGAATAAATGGATATGAGGCGGTAGTGCCAAGATTCGGATTCAATAAGAAAACCGGCTTGCCAAACAGGGTAGGCAGCAGTGAGTTTTGTTTTCAGCTTCTCTTAGGGCTTTCTAAGATAGACAAACATAACGAATATTTTGTATATCTTCCCAAAAAGCCAACCTTCGACATGCCAGAAGAGACTGAAAAATGGCATTACGTTGTATTTTCATCAAAGCTTTGGACCCTTTTGGGATTATCGAGAAAACTCTTTAGTAATAGAAATAAAATTGATGTTTTTTTCTCTCCAACACATTATCTTCCTCTTTATACTCCTTGCTCCTCTGCAATATCAATTCTTGATGTTTCGTATCTTCATTTTCCCAAGCTGTTTAAAAAAAAGGATTTATACCAGTTAAAACTTTGGGGAAGATTTTCAATAGGAAAGGCCAGTAAAATTATCACGATAAGTAAATCTACCAAGAATGATATAATCAAAGCATACAGTGTTTCGGAGGACAAAGTAGTAGTGGTATACCCGGGGATTAAAAAAGTATCGAGTATTGAGTATTCAGTATTAAGTATGGATAGATTAAAAGAAAAATACGGGATTAAGGGAGATTATATTCTTTTTGTGGGAACACTTCAGCCGAGGAAAAATATTGTAAGACTTGTTGAGGCATTTTCAAGACTTAGGACTAAAAACTTAGGAATAAAGACTGATTTAGAGTTAGTTATTGTAGGCAAAAAAGGATGGATGTACGAGGATATTCTAAATGCTCCGAAAAAACTCGGCATTACGGACAGAGTTAAATTCTTGGATTCTGTAAGTGATGAGGATTTGCCAAGTTTCTATAAAAATGCTCTTTGTTTTGTTTTACCGAGTCTTTACGAAGGTTTTGGACTTCCTGTTCTTGAGGCAATGAAATACGGCTGCCCTGTTTTAACAAGTAATGTTTCTTCTCTTCCTGAAGCAGGAGGAGATGCGGCCTTGTATTTTAATCCGCAAGGCGTAGAGGATATTGCTAAAAACTTAGAGTCTATAATTCAGAATCCAGAATTGAGAAAAGAACTTATAAAAAAAGGATATGAACAAGTTAAGAAATTTTCCTGGGAGAAAACCGCAAAAGAAACTTTGCAAGTCCTGGAACAACTTGCAAAGAGTTAATAAAGTTATAAAGTTCAAAGTTTATAAAGTATGGATAAGGTTTTCAGAAGATTAAGAACGATATTAACCGAATTTGTGAATTTTATTTTAAGAATTGTTGGATTTATTCCGTCCCATCACGTAAGAAGATTTTTTTATAGATTAGCAGGTGTAAAAATAGGTAAGGGCTCTGCCATTCATATGGGTGCGTGCTTTTATGATCCGAAAAATATTGTAATAGGACAAGATACTATAATCGGAGAAGGTACAGTTTTAGACGGCAGAGACAAGCTTGTTATTGGGAATCACGTAGATATAGCATCGGATGTTATGATTTATAACGCAGAACATGATGTCCAAAGTTCTGACTTTCACGCAATATCCTCCCCTGTTTTCATAGAAGATTATGTTTTTATAGGGCCAAGAGCAATTATTCTACCCGGTGTCAGAATCAAAAAAGGATCAGTTGTCGGTGCAGGTGCCGTTGTGACCAAGGATGTCGAAGAATTTACAATAGTAGGAGGAGTTCCTGCAAAGCCAATCAAAGAGAGAATCAAAAATCTTAATTATAAATTGGGAAGAGCTGCTTGGTTTAGGTGAGACTAAATGATAATTTCCATAATAATTTTAAATTACAAAACCAAAGAGCTTACGCTTTCGCTTCTTGACGGCCTCTTTGAAAATTACGGCAAAGAAATAGAAGAAAATAAAATTGAAATTATTTTGGCCGATAATGCTTCAAATGATAATTCCATACCGGCTTTTAAAAAATCAAAATATTTCTCGGAAATTAAACTTATTGAAAACAAAGAAAATTATGGTTTTTCCAAAGGGAACAATATCGCAGCAGGAGAAGCGCTCGGAGAATATTTACTCTTTATCAATTCGGATACCTTAGTAAAGGATAAAGGATTTCTCAGGATGACAGAATTTCTAAATAAAAACAAGAAAACTGCCGTAATGGGTGGAAGACTCATTAATAAAGATGGATCAGATAGGGCCCCTGCCGGAAAATTCTATAATTTAGTTTACGTTTTCTTTACTTTGTTTTTTTCTTGGTTGGCGCCAAATTTGCGTTTCAGTCCAAAAAAAATAAGTGAAGTAGATTGGGTTTCGGGCGCATTTATGATGATAAGGCGAGAGGTATTTAAGAAATTGGAAGGATTTGACAAGAATATATTTATGTATGTCGAAGATATGGAGCTATGCTTCAGAGTCAAAAAACTAGGCTATAATATAGTTTTTTTTCCAGAATCATCTTTATACCACATGGAATATGGCAGCTCAAATAGAACCTTTGCAATTGTCAATATTTACAAAGGTATTTTGTATTTTTACAAAAAACATGGTAGCCCCATCTCTTATTTAATAGTTAAGACAATGCTTGTTGTTAAGGCTGGACTTCTTGTAATGATAGGTAAAATAATCAATAATAAATACTTAACCGATACTTATTCAAAAGCTCTAAAAACATGAAAAAATTGTTCTTGCGGGGATGGAATAATATTTTATTTTTGTCTACCTTGTTTCTATTGATGTTTATTCCTCTTTACCCCAAGCTGCCCCTTTTAAATGTAAGAAATACATGGGTTTATATCAGAGCCGAAGACTTTCTGGTTGTATTTGTTCTTGTCTTATGGCTATTTCTTTTTTTTAGAAAAAAAGTAACCATCAAAACACCTCTTACATTGGCTATTATGATTTATTGGCTAGTTGGTGCTTTAGCCACTATCCATGGAGTTCTTTTGATTTTTCCGCAAATCTCTAATGTTTTTCCAAATGTAGCCTTTTTAAGCTTTTTGCGTCATGTGGAGTATATGAGCCTATTCTTCGTGGCTTATTCGGGAATGAAAGATAAAAAATTCCTTTCGGTAATTATCGGTGTTTTAGTTTTTACACTTCTTATTGTTGTTTTTTATGGAATTGGGCAAAAATACTTAGGTTTCTCAGCCTATCTTACAATGAATGAGGAGTTTGCAAAAGGACTTCCAATAAAACTTTCACAGCTTTCCAGGGTTCCTTCGACCTTTGCCGGGCATTATGATCTGGCTGCTTACCTTGTTTTAATTATTCCGATCTTAACGAGTCTGATTTTTGGATTTAGAAACTGGTTGGTAAAAATTATTATATTAGCTAGTGTTATTCTAGGCTTTGGTCTTCTTCTCATGACAGTATCGAGAGTATCCGTTTTCGTTCTATTAATAGCTCTTTTTATAGTTCTTTTTTTCCAAAATAAAAAAATTTTTGTTTTATCTTTTCCGATTGTTGCGATATTAGCATTCCTTTTTTTAAGTTTTCAGCCTGCGCTGCTTTCACGTTTTGGAAATACAGTCAAAGAGATTAATGTTTTAGTTGACGCAAAAACAGGGGAAGCAATAGGAAATGTTAAATTTGTGTCCTTCCAAAGGTTTGAAAATAAAATTATCATACAGAAGCGATTTGCAGGTCAAGGACAAGAAGCTTCTCCGTCCGCATTATTATCTTTGGATGATCTCCCCAAAGAAGTACCTGTTGTTGTTGCGCCCAATCTATCAACGGGGGAAAATTTACCACAGGGAACAGGATACATAAACCTTTCCTTGTCTCCTGCTACAAAAAAATTAAAATATTTCTTTCATGAGGCTTCTCCCGATGCGCAGTCCAGTGCGTCTGCGGGGATTTTTGTCTTTCACGGAGACTTTATAATCAAAAAAGCTTCAGCATACGATCTTTCATTTACAACCAGATTTCAAGGTGAATGGCCAAGAGCACTTGAGGCTTTCAAGAAAAATATTTTGTTTGGCTCAGGTTATGGTTCGGTGAGTCTTGCTGTTGATAATAATTATTTCCGGATGTTAGGCGAAACGGGAATTCTTGGTATTGCTTCCTTTTTTGCTATATTTTTAACCCTGGGAATTTATATAAAGAAAATACTGCCCAATATCGAATCTAAAGTTGCGAGAAGTTTTATCTTGGGATTTGTGGCAGGTTTTATAGGAATAGCTTTAAACGCGACTCTTATTGATGTATTTGAAGCATCAAAGATTGCTTATCTTTTGTGGATTTTAACAGGAGTAGTTCTTGGAATTCTAGTTTTATATCAGAGCGAGAAGATTGAACTTTATCCCGAACTTAAAAAAGCGGCAGCCTCTGTATATGCTATAATTTTCTATCTTTTTATAGCAGCTGTTTTTATATTCTCACCAATGCTTAACAATTTTTTTATCGGAGACGACTTTACCTGGTTTCGATGGGTAACAGATTGTTCGGGATCTATCAATAACAGCTGTTTTTCTCTTACAACAGTTGTTCATTATTTTACGGAGTCCGACGGATTTTTTTACAGGCCTGGGACAAAGGTATATTTTCTCTTAATGCACTCAATATTTTGGTTTAACCAACTCATCTATCATGCTGTATCAATCTTGCTTCACTTTACCGCAGCAGCTCTTTTCTTTTTGATTGCCCGGAAAATTTTACGCAGTCACTTTCTTGCCGTTTTAGCTGCCTTCTTGTTTCTTATTATAAGCGGATATTCAGAAGCTGTTTTTTGGATTTCCTCAACAGGATTTCTTTTTACCGCCGTATTTGCCTTTTCAAGTCTTCTCTTTTTTATTCTTTGGGAAGAAAAGAAGAAAATTCATTATTACATCTTATCTCTAATAGCTTTAACTCTTGGTTTACTTTTCCACGAACAGGGCGTAATCACTCCTCTTCTTATCACTGCGTATAAATTTACCAAAGAAGAATCAGTAACGCCTCGCAAATTATTCAGACAACTCCACTTCATATCTTTATTCATTCCTGTCGGGATCTATCTGATTGCCCGTTACAGTGCCCAAAGCCATTGGTTTTCGGGAGATTACAGCTATAACCTGCTAAAGCTTCCATTTAACATAGTAGGTAATCTTCTGGGTTATCTGTCTCTTGCTTTATTTGGTCCAATTTCCTTACCCTTGTACGAAACATTTCGTAATTTTCTTAAAGAAAACATAATAATTGCCTTGCCCGCAACATTACTGCTAGTCTTCATTTTTGCTCTTTTTTATAGAAAAATTTTTAGGAATTTAGAAAAAAAAGAGAAGAGGATAATTATCTTTGGATTTTTATTTTTCATCATATCTCTCTTGCCATTTTTGGGATTGGGCAACATTACTTCAAGATATAGTTACCTTGCATCTTTTGGACTGGTTATAGTTTTTGTATTTCTTATAAAAAAACTTTATGTATACTTGCAAAATTACGGAAAAGATATTAGTCTTGTTGCAACTACAACGCTTATTGCAATTTTCTTTCTTTTGCAAATAATTCAGATTCAGCAAATTCATCTCGATTGGACCGGAGCCGGTGAGAAAACCAGAAGATTTTTTATATCCATTGATTTCCTATATTCTGATTATTGGTCAAAAGAGCCTGTAGAACTTCATTTCGTAGATGTGCCGATTAAATATGGACAGGCATGGGTATTCCCCGTTGGCCTTGCGGATGCTTTATGGTTTGCTTTTGAAAATAGAAATTTGAAAATTTATACACACCCAAGTGTTAAAGAGGCTTTGGACCAGGCGGGAACATCTGTTCTGAATCCAATATTTAAGTTTAACGACGACGGCAGTCTTGAGCAGGTATTTCGTCCTAGAAAATTTTCCGTAGATACTCAATAAAAAAGTGACTCGTGATAACTTACATATAAGTTTTGATAAAAATGGGAATATCTTAGAATATAAATAAATGAAAATTAAAAAAGAAATTTTAGTCCTTTTTATAATACTTATACTTGGGTTTTTGGTAAGACTTTATCATTTTAATGCTCCTATTGCAGATTGGCATGCATGGAGGCAAGTTGATACCTCTGCAGTCTCAAAATTTTTTGTAAAAGATGGATTTGATATTCTTCATCCTAGGTTTTATGATCTTTCAAACGTTCCATCGGGAGTTTGGGAAAATCCGCAAGGTTATAGATTTGTGGAATTCCCAATTTATAATGTTGCACAGGCGGGCCTTTTTAAGCTCTTTGGGGTTTTAACCATTGAGGAGTGGGGAAGGCTTGTAACGATTTTTTCATCTCTTTTGTCTTCCGTTTTTTTGTATCTTATCGTCAAGAAGCATCTTAATGGCTTTGCAGGTCTTTTTGCCGCATTTTTCTTCACTTTTATACCTTTCAATATTTACTTTGGAAGAACGGTATTGCCGGATTCATCTACAGCAGCCGCATTTTTAGGTGCTATATATTTTTTTGACAAGTGGATTGAGAAAGATTTACGATTTAAGATTTACGATATAAGATTTATTCTTACACTAATTTTTACAGCTGCATCTATTCTGCTTAAACCCTTTGCGATATTTTTTCTTCTTCCCATGGTTTATCTTGTTTATGAAAAGTATGAATTTAGTTTTCTGAAAAATAAGAAACTTTGGATCTTTGCAATTTTGTCAATCCTGCCTTTTGTCTTATGGAGAATCTGGATGCTTCAATATCCAGGAGGAATTCCTCAAAGCGGGTGGCTTCTAAATGGAAATAACATAAGGTTTAAGGGTGCGTTTTTTCATTGGATCTTCGCAGAAAGAATTGGAAAATTAATTTTGGGATATTGGGGGCTCCCACTACTTATCTTAGGTATTCTTCTTAAGCTTTCCAAGGAAAGTTATTTATTTTTTCTTTCATTCTTGGTTTCATCACTTTTGTACGTTACTGTTATTGCAACAGGAAATGTTATGCACGATTATTATCAAATTCTTATTATGCCAAGCATTGCGATATATCTTGCGCTTGGTGTATCTTTCCTTTGGGAAAACAAAACTAACATTTATAGACCAGTCTCTATTATCATTCTTTTTGTCAGTATAGTTTTTATGTTATCTTTTGGATGGTTTAATGTCCGTGCATTCTACAATATAGATCATCCGGAGCTTATAAGATTAGGCTCGCAGATAGATAAGCTTATTCCTAAAAACGCGAAAGTCGTAGTTCCCACCGATGGAGACACAACGGCTCTTTATTTTATGCAAAGACGAGGGTGGTCAAGTTTTGAAAAGCCGTTACCGGAACTTATTAAAATGGGTGCAGATTACCTTGTTTTTATAAATCCAAAGAAAGAAGATTTTGGAGTTGGTAAGAAATATAAAATAATTTCTTCATCTGCCGATTACATACTTTTTGATCTTCATCAAAAACCATGAAAATTTTAATGGTGTCGTCCTATCTTCCTTACCCTTTGTTTTCCGGAGGACATATAAGGCTATATAATATTATTAAAAATTTATCTAAGAATCATCAAATAACTCTGGTTTGTGAAAAAAGAGCTTATCAAAACGGACAGGATATTGCGGAAGTTGGAAAATTCTGTAAAAAAATAATTACCGTAGATCGAAAAAAACAATGGACTTTAAAAAACATTTTTAAAACAGGTTTTTCAAAATATCCATTTTTGGTAACGGGTCACACGCATTCTCAAATGAGAAGAGAAATAAAAAAAATATTGGAAAAAGAAAAATTTGATTTAATTCATGTCGAAACTTTTTACATTATGCAAAATTTACCCAAAGTTACTGTTCCGGTAGTTCTTACCGAGCATAATATTGAGAGTCTCGTTTATGAAAGATTTAAACAAAGCACCCATTTTTTTATTAAGCCCCTTTTAAACATAGATATTCTAAAACTTAAAAAAATAGAAGAGAAAGCATGGACTAAGGCAAATGCAGTCATTGCTGTTTCCAAAAATGATAGAAACATAATTAAAGATTTTAATAAAAATGTATATGTTGTTCCTAACGGAGTAGACCTGGAAAAATTCAGAATTCAGCCCTTCGGCGTGCCTCAGGACAAGAGTTCAGAGTTCAGAGTTCAAGATAATAGAGAAATAACCATTCTTTTTGTTGGGGATTTTAAGTGGGTGGAGAATAGGGATGCCGCAAGAATGATTTTAAAAGATATATGGCCGGAAATAAAATTGAAAATTGAAAATGGAAAATTGAAAATTAAATTGTGGATAGTCGGTAAAAAAATTCCCGAGTCAATAGTAAAACTTGGATCAGATGGTGTAGTTTTTGATGAAAATGCTCCTCCGGATACTTCTAAAATTTATGAAAAAGCAGATCTCTTGCTTGCTCCAATAAGAATAGGAGGGGGAACAAGCTTTAAAATACTTGAAGCAATGGCATCGGGCGTTGCGGTTGTAACAACAAATCTTGGCGCAGTAGGAATTGGAGCCAAAAACAGAGAGGAAGTTATAATCGCAGAGAACAAGGAAGAATTTTCAGATAGCATAATCGAGCTTCTCGAAAATAAAAATTTGTACGAAAAAATCACAAAAAACGCAAGAAGTCTTGTAGAAGAAAAATATAACTGGGAGAATATTGCCAAAGAGCTTGTGAAAGTTTACCGATCTGTCGTCTAATTTATGATTGATCTTTCTATAATTATTGTTTCCTATAACACTAAAGACTTTATTAGGGAATGTTTAAAATCGATAAGAGTAACATCGAAAGGGTTTGACTACGAGATTATAGTTGTGGACAATGTCTCATCTGATGGGACATCTCAGATGGTAAAAGAAGAATTTCCAGATGTTATTACGATCAAAAGCCGGAAAAATTTAGGATTTTCAAAGGCAAATAACGCTGGGGTTGAAAAATCAAAAGGCAGGTATGTTTTGTTTTTAAACCCCGATACGGTGGTTTATGAGGATTCACTTTTTGGTATGGTTAAATTCATGGATGAGCACAAAGAAGCCGGAGCAGCCACCTGTAAATTGGTAATGCCGGGCGGCAGGCTTGATGATGCGGCTCACAGAGGTTTTCCAAATCCATGGAATTCCCTTTCTTATTTTTCGGGCCTTTCCAAACTGTTTCCTTCTTCAAAGCTGTTTGGAGGATACAACTTGGGCTGGATGGATCTTTCAAAACCCCACGAAATAGACGCATGCGCAGGCGCTTTTATGATGGTAAGGCGGCAGGCAGGAGAAAAAATAGGATGGTGGGATGAAGATTATTTTTTCTATGGAGAAGATTTGGAATTTTGTTTTAGGCTTAAGGAAATTGGATGGAAAATATATTTTGTGCCGAGTGTTTCCGTTCTCCACTATAAAGGAGTTTCCGGAGGAATAAAAAAAGTTTCAAAAGAAATTACAACAGCAAATCTTGAGACGAAAAAAAGATCTACAAACTGGCGTTTTAATGCTATGAAAATATTTTACCGTAAACACTATCAAAACAGATACCCTCTCCCCTTAACTTGGTTTGTTATGGGAGGAATAAATCTAAAGCACTGGTTGACATTAAGATCTATAAAATGAGTAGTTGAAAAATGCTAAAATATTCAACATAATAACAATATGAAGCATTATAAACTTGCATTGTTTTTTTTAAGACTTGGGATAGCTGCGGTTTTTCTTTATGCGGCAATTGCGGCTTATTTAGAACCTCAGAACTGGATCGGATATATTCCGCAATTCTTTAGAAGTATCCTTCCTGCAAGCACTCTTCTTGTGCTTTTTGGAGCCTATCAAGTAATTCTTTCTCTTTGGCTTTTGTGGGGTAAAAAAATTTTTTGGGCATCCCTGCTCTCTATTCTTACTTTTATTGCAATTATAACTGTAAATATTACCTCTTTGGATGTAGTCTTTAGAGACATTGCTATTCTTTTTGCCGCTTTATCTCTTGCCGTTTTAACTTACGAATCAAAGTAGTTATAAAATTTTATGCAGTTTGTGGCCTCGTTTATTGCGCTTGCAGTAGGTGGAATAATAGATACTTCTTATCTTCTTTATCAGCACTATAAAAAAAAGCCTCTCATCTGCCCAATGGATCATGATTGTTCGGTAGTAACGGAAGGTAAATGGTCAAGAATATTTTTTGTGAGAAATGAAATATTGGGATTGTCTTTTTACCTGCTTATGTTAACTTTCATAATTCTATCGGTTATTTTGCCAAATTTTTCCTCTAAGATTTATCTTTTCCTTTTCATTTTTTCAATTATCGGAGTTGTTTTTTCCATTTTTTTAGTTTATCTGCAAATTTATAAAATCCGCGATTACTGCTTTTACTGCTTAATTTCTGCGTTTTTAACTCTTCTTATTTTTATAAATAGCATATTACTTATTGTCTAAAATGATATACTTATAGACATGAAAATCGGCATTGACGCAAGGCTAATTAGGGAGACCGGTGTTGGAAGATATATCCAAAACTTGGTTAAGCATCTTATAGAAATCGACCGCAAGAATGATTATGTTTTGTTTGTAAGAAAAGAAGATCAAGAAAATCTCAAATCTCTCGCCTCGCAGCGAAGCGGGCAAATCTCAAATCTCAAATGGAAAATTGCTATTGCGGACGTTCCATGGCACTCCATTAAAGAACAGGTTCAATTTACGGAAATCTTAAATAGAGAAAAGCTCGATCTGGTTCACTTCCCTTATTTTTCTGTACCTATTTCATATAATAGGCCATTTGTAATTACTATTCATGATTTAATTCTTCATCATTATCCAACCGGCAAAGCTTCCACATTACCTTTTCCTTTTTATGTCTTAAAAGTTATTGGATATAAATATCTTATTAGGAAAGCATCGGAAAATGCGAAAAAAATAATTGCGGTTTCAAAATCAACCAAAGACGAAATAATGGATCATTTAAAAATCCCGCAAGATAAAATAAAAGTCATTTATGAAGGGGTCGATGATAAAATTATAAATCAAAAATCAAGAATTGCTAATGACCAACGACCAAAGACCAAAGACTATTTTTTGTTTGTAGGAAATGTTTATCCTCATAAAAATGCGGAAAGAATGATTAAAGCTTTTAATATCTTTTTGCAGTATTTTCCGCAAACCCTATTAATTCTTGTTGGCAAAGAAGACTTTTTTTACAAAAGGTTAAGAGAAACGGTTAACAAGATGGATCTAGGCAAAAAAATCATATTCTACGGTAGGGCATCGGATGAAGAGCTGGGAGTCCTGTATGAAAATGCAATTGCAGTAGTAGTCCCATCCTTAATGGAAGGATTTGGATTGCCGGCTTTGGAGGCCATGGCAAATAAGTGTTTGGTTTTGGCATCATCTATACCTTCTCTTAAAGAAGTCTGCCGAGAAGATGCAATTTATTTTGATCCTTATGATGGAAACGATATAGCAGAAAAAATGAAGATGGCATATCTTGGAAAGTTCGATAGGGAAATAATAGAAAGAGGCTTTGAACGTTCTAAAGAATTCTCCTTTCGCAAAATGGCAAAAGAAACCCTCAAAATCTACGAATCTGCACTTCTCTAATATGAGATCGATCAATCATGTCACTCAAAAGAAAATTTGGGAAGAAGAACATGAAAAACCTAATGTTCTAAAACAGATGGATTCTAGTTTTCCTTCATCAGGAGTAACAAAATTCTGGGATTGGCTAAAGAATAAAAAACATCATAAAAAAATAAAAGGAATTGAGATGGGTTGTGGGAAAGGCAGAAATGTTATTTGGTTAGCAAAGCAAGGAATAGAAATGACAGGATTTGATTTTTCTAAAAATGCAATAAAAGAAGCAATAAGCAGAGCAGGGAAGGAAAAAGTAGCTACAAAATTTTTAGTGCATGATGCTATTAAAAAATGGCCATTTAAGTCAAATAGTTTTGATTTAGGAATTGATTGTTTTGCAACTACCGACATAGAAACCGTTAAAGGGAGAAAATTTGCAGCAAGTGAGCTAATTAGAGTTACAAAACCAAAAGGGTTAATTCTGGTTTATGTATTGTCGATTGATGACGAATACCATAAGGAAATGATTAGAAAATCTCCATCTGATGAAAAAAATGCTTTTTTAAATCCTGTTTCTGGTAAATTTGAGAAAACATTTGATCGCCTGGAAATACTCAATTTATATAAAAAGAAGGTTGAGCTAATTGAAGAGGCCAGAGTCGAAAAAATCGAATCATTTTTTGGCAAAGATTATAAATGTAAGCATTACTGGATGATTTTCGAAAAATTAATTAAATAGATTCGAGGGTTGTGAGGCGTGTTTCGTGATTGTCGACTTGAACCCGAAGTTCCCGAGTATGTCTTGCTCCAACAGAGTTTTCTGTTTCTAAAGTTTCTACACGTCCTGCAAAATTAGATATAGCAGTCATAACTTGATCGTGTTGCTTCTTCATTTGCTGTGCCAGATCTTCTTTAGCTTCCTCTACTTTATCTTCAACTAATTCGACCTTAGATTCTACTTTTAAAATCTCTCGTCTTAAGGATTTTTCAACGTTTTTTAGCTCTGTTTTCGTTGCATATCTTCTCAAGTCTTCTTTCGTTGCAAGCTTTTTTAAATCTGTTTTTGTCGCTAAATTATTTGAATTTGATTTTTTTACCATGACAAACAGTATAGCATTGTCTTTTGTTTGCCTGTCAATATAACAAACTATAGCTTTGGAATGTTATAATCAGGAAATGAAGGTTGCGTTGGTTTATGACAGGGTGAATAAGTGGGGAGGAGCAGAAAGAGTTCTTTTAGCGCTTCATAAGATTTTTCCGGATGCTCCTCTTTATACCTCGGTTTACGATAAAGAAAAAACGCCATGGGCCCTTCGGTTTAACTCAGGGCAAGCAAAAGTTAGAACTTCTTTTCTTCAAAATTTCCCATTTGCATCGGGAAATCATGAATTTTATGCGCTGCTCATGCCCTTGGCTTTTGAGAGTTTTACGTTTGATGAATATGATTTGGTAATTTCTGTAACGAGTGAAGCTGCAAAAGGAATTATCACAAAACCCCAAACGAAGCATATCTGTTATTGTCTTACTCCGACCCGCTATTTATGGAGTGGCTATGATGAATATTTCAAAAACTCAATTCTGCGATTTATTTCAAAGCCGGTAATTTCTTATCTTAGGTTTTGGGATAGAATTGCTTCTCAAAGACCGGACGCCCTTATTGCGATTTCAAGAGAAGTTCAAAAACGAATTAAAAAATACTACAATCGAGATTCATCAGTAATTTACCCTCCACTTATGCTAGGCGCTGAGGTCGCTTCCGAAAATTTTCGTGTTCACAGCGCGGGTAACCCTTCTTCAAAAAGCAACGCTGATGGCGCAAATGCGAACAGCGAAAATTTTGAAAGCTCCCCGCGCCAAAATGGTCAATGGTCAATGGTCAATGATAAATATTTCCTAATCGTCTCTCGTCTTGTGCCTTATAAAAAAATAGACTTGGCGATAAAAGTTTTTAATAAGCTGGGGTTGCCTTTAAAAATTGTTGGAACCGGTATAGAAGAGAATAGGCTTAAAAGAATGGCTAAATCGAATATCGAATTCTTGGGTAACTTGACTGATAAAGAATTGGTAGAGTATTATAAAGGGTGCCAAGCTCTTATATTTCCGGGTATTGAAGATTTTGGATTGACAGTTATAGAAGCGCAAAGTTTTGGAAAACCAGTAATTGCTTTTAAGGCAGGAGGGGCACAGGAGTCAGTAATAGAAGAAAATCCTTCGGCAGGCTCAGGACGGCAAAAGCCGACAGGAATATTTTTTGAAGTACAGAGCGAAAAATCTTTGGAAGATGCAATGCTAAAGTTTCAAAAAATGAATTTTGATCCAAGAGATTCTATGAAAAATGTTGAAAAGTTCAGTTTTGAAGAATTTAAAACAAAATTAAAAAAGGAAGTAGCACTAGCTACTAGTAACTAGCAACTAATTTATGAATATTGCAATCTTTGCAGGAGGCGCCGGTACGAGGCTCTGGCCACTGTCCCGCAAAAATACTCCTAAGCAGTTTGAAAAAATAGTTGGAGAAAAATCCACTCTTCAGCTTACGGTAGATAGACTTACCCCGGACTTTAAAATCCAAAATGTCTATATCTCAACGGGAAAAAGATATAAAGATGTAATCTTGGATCATGTTTCAAAAATTCCAAAAGAAAACTTTATATTTGAGCCGCAGTCGCGAGACGTTGGTCCGGCTGTTGGTCTTTCTATGGCAGTAATCGGAAAGAAACATCCGGATGCACCTGTTGCAATTCTTTGGAGCGATCATTTTGTAAAAAAAGAAAGACGGTTTAGGGAAGTCTTAAGAATGGCCGAAGACCTTATTAAAAAAAAACCAAATTCACTGGTTCTTATGGGACAGCGGGCAAGGTTTGCTAATCAGAATTTGGGCTGGATTGAATTTGGAAAACAAATCGGTCAAAAAAAAGGAACGAAAGTTTTTAGCTTTAAAAGAACAGTTTACCGTCCAACTCTTGAGGAAGCAGAAGAGTTTCTAAAAAGTGATTATGCATGGAATCCCGGATACTTTATAACTACGCCTTCATTTTTACTTTCGCAATTTAAAAAATTTACACCCGATTTGTGGAAAGGACTTATGGAAATTCAAAATGCTGTAGGGACAAAAAGCTTTAATTCGGTTCTTGAGAGGATATATCCAAGATTTGAAAAAATAAGCTTTGATAATGCTATTCTAGAGAGAGTAGATCCAAAACATATTTTTGTAATTGCCGCGGATCTTGGATGGAGCGATATAGGAGCATGGGAGGCCCTAAAAGAGGCTCTGGAAATTTCATCGGAGGAGAATGTTACAAGAGGTAAGGTTTTGATTAATGACTCATCGGACAATCTGGTATTTAATTATACCGATCAGCTTACGGTTGGAATCGATCTTAAAGACATGGTTATAATAAATACAGATGACGTGCTTCTTATTTGTAGAAAAACCTCTGTTCCAAAAATTAAAAAACTCGTAGAAAGCCTGGCAGGAACTCAAAACGAACACCTCACATAGACACATATGCCATATATAGAAATTAAGAAAAGTTTATATTATGAAATCTTAAAACGGCTGATAGATGTTGTTCTCTCTTCAATTTTAATAGTAATTTTTTCTCCGGTAATACTATTTGTGGCAATAGCGATAAAACTTGATTCAAAAGGACCGGTTCTGGCAGATACTCCGGAAAGAGTCGGGCGATCGGGCAATCTATTTAAAATGTATAAGTTTCGGTCCATGGTGGAAAACGCGCATGAGCTTTTGCGCGAGAATCCAAGCTTTGCTAAGCTTTTTAGGGAATATAAATATGGAAGTTATAAATTAAAAGATGATCCAAGAGTTACTAAAGTAGGAAGATTTATCAGAAAATTTTCTTTCGATGAAATTCCTCAGTTTTTCAATATTTTAAGAGGAGAGATGAGTCTGGTAGGTCCCCGCGCCTATTATCCGGATGAACTGCGGGAGCAACAAAGGAATTATCCCAAAACGGAAAAATCTGTAAAAATTGTACTTTCTGTTAAGCCCGGGCTTACAGGATACTGGCAGGTTTCGGGAAGAAGTGAGGTAAACTTTGATAAAAGAATAGATATGGACGCCTCTTATGTAAGAAGAAGATCTATTTTTTACGATCTGCGGATAATTCTCAAAACTCCTTGGGCAATGATCTCCGGCAAAGGCGCCCTCTAAAAACTATTGATTGACAAATATCCCATAACTATAATATAATCCACTCTATTATGATCGAGTGGGCAAAAACAGGGAGAGAAATTCTTTCCCGAGACAACCTAGATCCTCAAGAAAGAGTTCTTATTCAAGCCCGTGTGCAAGATGCAGAGAGCGCAGGTTTAGTCTTTGAATACAAAAGAAATCCTACAAGTCCCGAAGCAGTCACTAATTTTTGGCAAACATTTATAAGAGTTTCTATAGAAAACTCAGGTGCAGAAATAGATGTTCCCGAAGTTCCGCCATGCGATCGAACACCAGAAGAACTCGAAGCACTAAAACAAGAAGGAAGAATGATGGTATATAATCCTGGGCTTTCTATTTCCTATCCTGTTCTTGGCAAAGTATATCCCAAAATGAACAGCTATTCTGTTAAAGAAGACAGTCCCATTAAAGACAAAGAAGCAAAGTCTGGCTGGGTAGATGTAGAAATGGATATTGACTCTCCAAATACAGATACCAAAGAAGATGATCTTGAAAAACTATTTAAATATCAAGGAAGAAAAGGTATGAGACTATCTACCTACATCTGGACAGGACAGGCAAGTAAAGTCCTTACCGGTGAATATTTTGATCAGGGTTCTACTTATTCTCGATTGCTTAGCTCATCCAGTGGCGGTTACGTCGTGGATGCCTACTTCAGTCCGGATGGCAGGCTCGGTGTCCGTTGGTATCTAAGTCCTGCGGTTCACCATCCTCTCTTGGGTGGTCGCTCTGAGGGAGTGAAAAGAGCTTAATCCTTAATCTCTTTTGTTTTTTTGCCTCTTTGAACTTTTGATTTTTTCTGCTAATATTTCTCTGAAAGTAGGTCAATGGTTCTGCCGATTCTTTGGCACGACACCGAAATCCTTGTTTTTAAAATACGAGAGTTTCCGAAATTAAGTTTTTGGAAAGAGAGTATGAAAAGCAAGACACTCCTTGTCTTTTGTCAGCGGAGGTATCATAAGAATATATTGATTGCTCCCGAATAAAATACAGAAGCAATTCTGCTAACACAGGAAAGTTTCGGTGGTAAAGACGGCATAAGACAAAAAAGCTTAGCTCATCCAATGACGGTAACGTCGTGAATGCCAACTTCAATCCGAATGGCAAGCTCAATGTCAATTGGAATCTAAGTCCTGCGAATCACAATCCTAACTTGGGTGGTCGCTCTGAGGTAGAGTCTTGCACTAATACTGCTTGGGGGATAGGAGAGATTTTTTCCATCCTCCAAGCATTCTGCCTATTTCTTGAAGGATACTTTCAAGTTCGAGATATTTTTTATTTTCAATTGCATTTATATCTTTCGCAAGTCTTATTAAAACTTTTAATATATCAAGTCTTACAATAGCCTTTTCTATAAAAGGAAGTTTCTTTTCTCTATCATTTGTGCTTGCAAGAATTATAAACTCGAAGGTGTCTAATGAGAAATTGTCAATTTTTTGTCCTAATGAATAGCGGTCTTTTTTCGGAAATAATTTAATGTATTGGTAGAGTAATCTATAGAAGTCATAGAATTTCTGAAAAACAGGTATGTTAAGCTGGTACCTGTCCTGTCCTGTCCTGTCCTGTCCTGTCCTGTCCTGTCCTGTCCTGTCCTGTCCTTATAGTCATGCATAATTTCTACGCTAAGATTAGCTCAATTGAAAGTATATTTCAAGCATGGAATGAATTTAAGATAGGGAAGAGAAACAGGAAAGATGTTCAAATATTTGAAAGAAATCTTGAAGATAATCTTTTCATCCTTCACAGAAGGATAGTTAATAAAACCTACAAGCATGGGACTTATGTCGCTTTTAATATTTATGATCCGAAATTTAGACACATCCATAAGGCAAAAGTAGAGGACAGAATAGTTCATCATGCAGCAGTATCAATTATAGAGCCCCTGTTTGATAAGAGTTTTATCTATGATTCTTATTCCTGTCGAGATAATAAAGGCATGCATAGGGCGGTAAAGAGGCTTTACTTTTTTGTACGTAAGGTAAGTAAAAACTACTCAAGTAATTGTTTTGCTCTCAAGCTTGATGTAAGAAAGTTTTTTGAAAGCGTTGACCATAATATTTTGCTGAATCTTTTGAAAAAGAAAATAAAAGATGAAGATTTTATTTCTCTTATAAAAAATATATTAGATAGTTTCTCCAAAGAAAAAGGCATACCTATTGGGAATTTAACAAGTCAGATTTTTGCAAATGTGTATCTTAATGAGCTCGATAAATTTATGAAACAAGAGCTTAGAATTAAATATTATATCCGTTACTGCGATGATTTCGTGATTTTATCCAAAGACAGAAAATATTTGGAGAATTTGATTGTCAAGATAGGAGACTTTCTTAATAGAAGTCTTAAACTATCTTTGCATGAGAATAAAATGATAATTTGTAAATATGTTCAAGGCATAGATTTCTTAGGATATATAATCTTACCGCATTTTATTCTTCCGAGGACAAAAACTAGAAAGAGAGCTTTTAGAAAAATGTATGAGAAATCTAAAGATTTGAAAAACGGAGTCATTTCGCAATATTCCTTCAATCAAACAGTACAATCCTATCTGGGATATTTTAAGCACGCAGATAGCTATGAATTAAGAAGGAATTTAAGAAATTATGTTAGGCTATCCTTGTCTCAAGCAGATGGATTACTAGCATTTAGCGACTAGCAGCTAGTTGCTGTTATTGATGTTGACATGGGTGGCTATTTATGGGTACTATATAATGTATGGAGGGATTTGAGAAAATAGATTTAGGTTCGGGAGTTAAAGATGAAACGCCCCTGCCTTCAAAAATGCCTCAAACTTCAGGAGTTTCCCCATCAAGAAGGGTAATCGGTTCAAGACGAAATCCTTTGGGTTTTTTGCGGGGTAAAAATTCCTTAAAAATTCTAGTTATAATTGTAATTTTAATATTAATTTCGGGATTTACAATTGTTTTGCCTGCGCAAAAAACCTTAAATTCTGCTAAAAAAACCCAAAGACAAGCTCAGGTTACCCTAGATGCGCTTAAAAAACAAAATGTTGAACTTGCCTCCTCTGAGCTTGATAAAACAAAGCAAGATCTTGAAGAAACTCAAAAAAATCTTAATGCATTAAGTTATCTTAAATTTATTCCCTTATTGAGTGGTTATTATAACGATGCAGACCACTTGGTAAATGCGGGATTTGATGGTTTGGGAGCAGCCCGAGTTCTTATTGATTCTGTAGAGCCATATGCGGATCTCTTAGGGCTTAAGGGGCAGGGAAGTTTTGTAGGGGGAACGGCTGAGAAGAGAATAGAAACAGCAGTTAAGACAATGGGAAAAGTAACACCTCGTATAGATGATATTTCTAAATATTTATCAGATGCAAAAACACAGGTAGATGCCATAAATCCAAATCGTTATCCTTCTTTTCTGGGACTTGGAAAAATTCAGAAATCGTTAATAACCCTGAGGAAGACTACAGATAGCACAGCTGCCTTTATAGAAGATGCAAAACCGCTTATAAGAATCTTACCCAACCTCTTGGGCGAGCCTGATGAAAAAAAATATCTAGTTTTGTTCCAAAACGATAAAGAACTCCGTCCAACCGGAGGATTTTTAACGGCATATGCAATATTTAGAATAGATAAAGGGATTATTCACGTAGACAGATCCGACAATATTTATAATTTGGATGCTACAATTCCCAATAAACCTAAAGCCCCCGATCCCATCCGTAAATACCTGCCAAGGGTTTCCGTGTTTAACTTAAGAGACAGTAATCTCTCTCCCGACTTTATAGAGTCCATGAAAACCTTTAATTCTTTATATGATAAGGCTCGGGGCAAGGTAAAAGTAGATGGTATTATTGCGCTTGACACTAATGTTTTGGTTTCAACAATAAAGATACTGGATGATAAGGTTGATGCGGCAGGTATGACATTTACAAGCAAAACAGATAAAAGATGCAATTGTCCGCAGGTAATTTATGAACTTGAGAGAAGTATAAGTACGCCCTTGAGTCTTGATCTTAGAGTATCGGATCTTGAGGCGATTCAAGCGGGAAGAAAAGCTATAATAGGAGATTTACTATATGCTATTTTAACCAAAGCCTTAAAATCTTCACCCAAAATCTATTGGGGGCCGCTTTTTCAGGATCTTACAATGCAGATTGATCAGAAGCATGTTTTGTTTTACCTTTACGACAAAGATGCACAGCAAGGAATACAGGCAGTTAATGCAGACGGGCGAATACGGCCTTTTGCCGGTGACTATCTGCATATTAACGAAGCAAACTTTGGAGGACAAAAAGCTAATCTATATGTAAGGAAAACTGTTGAGCAGAATTATGAAGTAAAAAATGACGGAAATATAATAAAAACCGTAACAATAAACTATAAGAACCCTCATCCTGCCTCGGATTGCAATTTGGAAAGAGGAGGACTGTGTCTTAATGCAGTTTATAGAAATTGGTTTAGGATTTATACGCCTTTGGGAAGCAAGCTCATATCAAGCAAGGGTTCAGAGGTTAAAATGACCTCATACGATGAGTTGGGAAAAACTGTTTTTGAGGGTTTTCTTACAGTAAGACCAGAGGGAACAGCAGTTTTTACAATTATCTACGCACTCCCTAAAAATATTACAAACGATTCCTCTCTCCCTCTTCTTATTCAAAAACAGCCGGGAACAAATGGAGAGGAGTACTCAATAAAAGTTGGGGGAAAAGATATCGAAAAACTTATTCTCTTAAGTGATAAGGAAATTAAAGTAAATCTTAAATGAGAACTTTTAAAACAGAAGGTTTTGTAATAAAGCGAAGGAATTTTGGGGAGGCAGATAGAATTTTAACTATTTTTAGCAAACACTATGGAAAGATGCAGGCAAAAGCACCTGGCGTTAGAAAAATAACAAGCAAAAGATCGCCTCACATAGAACTTTTAAATTTATCTGTTTTTACTCTTTACAAAAGCTCACGTTCTTCTCTGTCTATAGTTACAGAAGCGAGTACTTTAAAAAACTTTTCCGATCTTAAAGGCGATCTTAAAAAAATAGGATTCTCTTTTTACATATGTGAACTTTTAAATAATTTATGTGCGGAAAATCAGGAAAATAACAAAGTTTTTTATCTTCTTAAAGATACGTTAATTAATCTTGAAAATTTTTCATCTTACGATTCAATTCTTGATGAATTCGAAGAAAGACTTCTTGCGGTACTAGGGTTTGCCCCAGAATTTTACTCAATTGAAAACCGCCAGGCTTTTATAGAAGGGATCTTGGAGAAAAAGCTGCGAGCAAGAGACATGATTCCTCTTCTTATATCTTAACTTTCTGCCTTGTATTCCTCTGCAACTGCGAATGTGGCAAGATCAACAATAAAAAGTATAAAAGTAACTGCTGCGTAAATTAAAGAAGTTCTAAGATAAACCGAGTTATAGTCTGCTCCCTGGATTAAAAAAGGCAGCATGAAGAATATAAATCCCGCCCAAAGTATCAAGAGACCAAAAAAGGAAGAAATTTTACAAATACTTCTCCATATGCGAAATTCCAATCTGGATAAGCCAATCAAATTCAAGGAACCCAAGGTGAATGCAGTAAGAAGAAAAATATGATAAATCCTAAGACTCTGAGTCCAGGGAGCATTAAGTAAGAGTCCGATCTCTCTTAAATTACTGGGAACTCTAAGTATTGCCAAGGCAGGCGGCGCAAACAAAACGTCTACTGTAAAGGCGTTAAGCAAAAAAGCAACAAACAGTCCTATATAGACTGCCTGAAGAAGAGTGACATATAAGTTCAATCTGTTTTTCATTTACTATATTATTTCAAAGTATATCACCAATTTCAAGTACATAATTAAATCTGTACAGTATTCCCTCAAAAGTCAAATTTATGCTCCTTTATATAAAATTTCTTTTTTGCTATCATACAATTATGCCGGATAACATAATGGAGAAGATTGTTGCCCTTTGTAAAAGAAGGGGCTTTATTTATCCGGGTTCGGATATCTATGGAGGTTTGGCGGGAACCTGGGATTACGGCCCCTTGGGGACTTTACTTAAAAATAATTTAAAAAATATTTGGTGGAACGAAGCGGTTCAGCTTCGGGACGATGTAGTTGGCATAGATGCTGCCATTATGATGAATCCTAAAGCCTGGGAAGCCTCAGGGCACGTAGAGGCCTTTACAGACCCACTTGTTGAGTGCAAGATATGTCACGAGCGCTTTAGGGCAGACAGAGTGGATGAAATTAAGGCCCATGAAATAACTCATAAAGAAAAAGCTCAATGGACAGCCCCTCAAAAATTTAACTTATTAGTCAAGGCGTATTTAGGAATAATAGAAGGTAAGCAATCCGAAATTTATCTTCGTGGGGAGATTACCAACGGAGCGCATGTTAATTTTAAAAATGTCATTGATTCAGCGCGAGTTAAAATTCCCTTTGGTATTGCTCAAATAGGCAAGGCTTTTAGGAACGAAATAACTCCAGGAAATTTTACATTCCGAAGCCGTGAATTCGAGCAAATGGAGCTTCAATTTTACATAAAACCCGATGAAAAAGAAGGGGGAAAATGGTTTGAATACTGGAAACAAAATAGAATGGATTTTTATACAGCACTTGGAATAAAAAAAGAAAATCTCCGTTTCAGAGAGCATTCGGATAAAGAAAGAGCGCATTATGCAAAAAAAGCAGTGGATATTGAATACAATGCGCCCTTTGGCTGGTCCGAATTTATGGGAATTCACAATAGGGGAGATTTTGATTTAAAACGTCATCAGGAGTATTCAGGAGTAGACATGCAATATAAAGACCAGATTACTGGCGAAGAATATATCCCTTGGGATATTGAAACTTCGGCAGGTGTTGATAGGTCGCTCTTATTTTTATTGGTTGATGCATATTCGGAAGATAAAGAAAGAATTGTCTTGAAGCTACATCCAAAGCTCGCTCCGTATAAGGTGGCTGTTTTTCCGCTTTTGGCAAATAAAGAAGATTTGGTATCGGAAGCCAGAAAAATCTATAAGACTCTACAGCAAGATATGATAGTTGCCTGGGACGATAGGGGAAACATAGGAAAAAGATACTATTCTCAGGATGAGATCGGAACGCCATTCTGTATAACAGTCGATTTCCAAAGCTTAGAAGATGACACGGTAACAATAAGAGACAGAGACACAACCAAGCAAGAAAGAGTTAGGGTTGAGGAGTTATGTCCGCTTATTAAAAAGAAATTAGATTAGATTTTTTGGTAAACAATTTCCTCTCTTCGTCTTCCAATGTCAATAGGATAATCTCCCGTAAAACAAGAAGTAGAAAGCATGCTTTCCGGTAATCCTATTGCGCTAATCATTCCATCATAAGATAAGAATTCCAAAGAATCTGCTCCTATATATTCGCAAATCTCAGATACGCTTTTGTGTGCGCCTATCAGGGCACGTTGATCAGGCGTGTCAATTCCATAATAGTCAGGAAATTTTACAGGAGGTGATGTAATTCGCATGTGTATCTCCCTTGCACCTGCATTTCTAAGCATTCTTACCAACTCCCTTGAGGTTGTCCCTCTTACTATAGAATCATCGACAACTATTACTCTTCTATTCCATAGAACTGCTCTTACAGGATTTAATTTTTGCAGAACTTCGTGCCTGCGTCTATCCTGTTCTGGTCTCTGAAAGGTTCTACCGGTATATCTATTTTTTATAAGACCCTGTTCGTATGGAATTCCGGACTCTTGCGCATAACCCATGGCGCCAGGCGTACCGGAATCGGGCACATCTATTACGATATCGGCATTATTATGGGAGGTTTCATTAGCAGTCATTTTCCCAAGATTTTTTCTTACTTCCAGTACACTTTTCCCAAGCAAAATACTATCCGGTCTTGCAAAATAAATAAATTCAAAAATGTCAAGTCTCTGCTTGCCTTCGGAATGTTCTATGGAGCGTAATCCATTTTCGGTAGCTACAACAATTTCTCCCGGGTTTATATCCCTGATGTATATTGCGCCTATTGCATCTAACGCACAAGTCTCTGAAGAAAAAACATAACTGCCATTAAGTCTTCCTATAGAAAAAGGCCTTATTCCACGCTCATCCCTTGCAGCAACTATTTGTTTCTCGTCCATTGCCAGAAAAGAGAAGGCTCCTTTAAACAAGGGAATTGATGCAATAACAGCTTCATCAAGACTTGCTCCTCTATTTTTGAAATGCAAGATAGCAGCATGCATCATTTCTGTATCGTTAAAACCTGATGCCTCTATTCCCCTGGCGTTTAAAAATTGCTCCAGAGCCGTTGTATCCGGTAAGTTACCATTATGAGCCAAGGTTAGCTTGTTCGAATCATCGGCAACAGGCTGAAGATGACCTTCAGAGGACCTTTTAGATGAAGTTGCATAGCGATTATGTCCTATCGCGAAATTTCCCGGGAGAGAATCGAAATTAAAACTTGCCGGATCCTCATCATCATAGACCTGTTTTACCAGCCCTCTTCTTTTATGAAGATAAATCTTAGTGCCATCTGATGTAGAAATTCCGGATCCTTCCTGTCCTCTATGCTGAAGAGCATGCAGTCCGTCTGCGGTTGTTCTGGCGACTTCCTGACGGTCGTTGAAAGCATATATCCCAAATACCGCGCATTTTTCACCTACTTCCCTTCCTGAAGAATCGAAATCGGTTTCTTTTCCTGCCATCTGTGTCCATTATAAACAATAGAAAAATACCAAATCAAGGGGCGGTATTGACAGTCAATATTAAATTAGCTATGCTTTCTACTAGGAGTAACTTTAGTAACTTAACGAAATGAAAACTAATAGGAATTTAATAATTGCAGGGGCAATTCTTTTAGTACTTTTGGTTGGAGGAGGAATCTTTCTGGCAGCCAAAAAATCTCCTAAGCCCGCTGCTCCTGTAGCGCAATCGGAAGAAATTTTGACTCTCTCTCCCTTGGATATTGGACTTTCCTTAACAATGGGAAGTGATGGTAAAAGAGTTGTAATGGAAATTGCCAAAACAGAAGGCTTAACCTCTATTGAGTATCAGCTTTCATACACATCCAAGGGCGATATTCCAAGAGGCGTAATTGGGACACTAGATGTAAAAGGGAACATTATAAAGAAGGAAATTATTTTAGGAACCTGCTCGGATGTGTGTCATTATGATCAGGATGTTTCCAATATAAAGGTAATTCTCAAGGTTACAAAAACGGACGGTAAGGTTTATCAGGTAGAAAAAAGCTTCTAGAAAACATTTCCCTTTCTTCCCAATGTCAGTCCCTACATATTGTGTTTTAGATTGATTCCACACACTATTTTGGTATTTTTGCTTATTGACATAGTTATTTTTTTGTTGCAAAATGAATTAAAGTGGGAAAAAGTGGAACAAAGTGGGACACTTCAACAAGTCCGGTGCAGGCAAAATTGGTAGGAATATGCTTATTGGTCAATACGAAGGAAAAATTGGCGCAAAAGGAAGAATTGCCTTTCCTAAAAAATTTAGGACAATTCTTGGTGATAAGTTAATAGTTACCTTAGGTTATGAAAACTCGCTCATCATTGTCTCTGAAGAAAACTGGAAGCCGCTTTTGGAAGGAACCGAAGGCAAGCCTTTTATCCAATCAGAAACTAGAGAAACTCAGCGATTTCTCCTTGGAGGAGCGAGTAATGTGGAACTCGATAGTAAAGGAAGGTTTATCATACCTTCTTACCTACGAGAATTTGCAAAAATTAAAGATGAAATTATATTCCTAGGACTTTATCGCTATGTTGAGATTTGGGATAAGACAAGATGGGGCGAATATAGAGGAAATCTTGAGAAGAATATCGATGTTATTTCCCAAAGACTCGTTGATAAAGATAAAAAAGATGGCTAGGGGCAATGAATAGCTTTCATACGCCTGTTCTTTTAAAAGAAGTAATAGATTTTCTAAGAGTAAAAAAAGGATCAAAGTACATTGACGCAACCTTAGGAGGGGCAGGGCACAGTGAAAAAATTCTAGAACTAGGCGGAATTGTGCTTGGAATAGATCAGGATGAAGATGCGATAAAATATGTCAAAAATCAAAAAACAAAAAACAAAGATTGGGAAAGATTAGCACTGGCTCTTGGGAATTTTAGGGATATAGATAAAATTGCACATTTAAAAAGTTTTGATAAGGTTTCCGGGATTCTTTTCGACTTGGGAGTATCCAGCTTCCAATTAGAAAATCCGGAAAGAGGATTTAGTTACCTAAAAGAAGGTCCGCTTGATATGAGGATGGATAAAAAACTTAAAGTCCAAGCGGCGGATCTTTTAAATATTTTAACGAAAGGAGAATTTGATGAACTATTTTTTAAATTGGGTGAAGAACGTAATGCTAGGATCATTTCTGATGCTATTGTTAGGGCCCGTGGAATAAAACCGATTAAAACGACCGAAGACCTGATTTCGGTAATACAAGAATCATTGGGAAAAAAAGGCCGGACATCTGCCCTTGAGAGAAGGCTTATAGCAAAAAGAATATTCCAGGCCTTAAGAATAGCCGTAAACGATGAATTAAATAATTTAAGAGAAGCGCTGCCCTGTGCATATACGCTTCTTGATGGGAGGGGAAGACTCGTTGTTATAAGTTTTCATTCTCTTGAAGATAGAATTGTTAAGAATACATTTAAGGAGTTTGAGTCAAAAAATATGGGAAGAATTATTACAAAAAAACCAATCGTCCCAAGTTTTTTAGAAATTAAAAAGAATAGCAGGAGCAAAAGCGCAAAACTTAGAGTTTTTGAAAAAATTGAAGTATGAAAAAGCCAACTTTTATAATTTTTATTATACTATTTTTAATAGTTACGTTATTTCTGGCAAGGGCTGTTGTGTCCAACAGTCTTTCAACAACGGGACTTATTCTCTTAAAATTTGAAAGTCAGCTCAATTCATATAAAATAGAAAATTCAATGCTCAAAGAAAAGCTTTTAAGCCTTACCTCTCTTTCTCATATTTCATCCGAGTCTTCGCAGCTAGGTTTTGTGGAGAATAAAAATAGCTTCACGTTAAGCAAACCCCTGCCTTTGGCTATTAAACAATGACCCTTCGACATAAGCTCATGGTCATACTGAGTTTATCGCACATTCGGCAATGCTCAGTGCGATACTGAGTTTACCGAACGTATCGAACGTATGATATGGAGATATCGGACAATACTACTTATACTTATAGGCATATTATGTTTAATAATAGTCAGACTTTTTTATTGGCAGGTAGTTAAGGCCTCGGAGTTATCGCTTCTTGGGCAATCTCAATACGGCAGAGTAATAAAAGTACTGCCCCAAAGGGGAGAAATAAAAACCTCAGACAATTTTCCCATAGCAACAAATAAAATTTCATATCTTGTTTTTGCAAATCCGAAAGAAATAAAAGATAAAGAAGAAAATTCATTACTCCTTTCTCATGCGCTTGGTGTAGACAGAGCATCTGTAAGTGCGAAGCTGTCTCTTGATAGATTCTGGGTACCTTTAAAATCGGGGATAGATATGCAGGAAAAAGAGAAAATTAGTAAGTTAAGTCTGCCTGGAGTTGGTTTTGAAAAGCAATTCATTAGATATTATCCTGAAGCGTCAATGGCAGCACATCTCCTTGGTTTTGTAGGCAAAGACGAGGCAGGTGGGGACAAGGGATATTTTGGAATTGAAGGATATTACGATAGACTGCTTAGGGGAAAGGAAGAAATCGCCATCCAGATTCACGATGCTTTAGGCAGGCCGATTTTATCAAGAGCAAATGAGAATTCTAAAGAAACAAGAGGGAGCAATTTAATATTAAATATAAATAGATCCATACAGTTTATAGCGGAAGAAAAATTAAAAAAAGGAATAGAGCAATATGGCGCATCGGGAGGACTGGTTGGAATTATGGATCCTAAAACCGGCAATATTCTGGCTCTTTCCTCATTTCCGTCTTTTTCTCCGTCGGATTTTCAGGATTATACACCTAACTTATACAAAAACCCTTCTATTTCAAATTTATATGAACCGGGCTCTACCTTCAAACCCTTAGTAATGTCTTCTGCTTTGGATAGTAACTTAGTTACTCCGCAGACTAAATGTTCTATTTGCTCAGGACCTGTTTCTGTTTCGGGTTTTGATATACGTACCTGGAATGATAAATATTATAACGATAATAATATGGTTGGAGTTATACAGCATTCCGATAACATAGGTATGGTTTTTGTCGCACAAAAATTAGGAATCGATAGAATGATTAACTATTTATCTGCCTTTGGGATAGGAGATTTAACAGGCATTGATCTTCAGGGGGAAGTATCACAGTCTCTTGCCCCAAAGGAGTTGTGGTATCCGGTAGATTTGGCGACAAAAGGATTTGGGCAGGGGATTTCTATAACTGCGATAGAATTATTAAGCGCCACTTCTGCCATTGCAAATAAAGGAGTCAGAATGGAACCTCACGTTGTCGGGGCAGTAGAGGACCCGAACGGAAAAATTTCAAAAATACCGCCAAAAATTTTGGGAAAGCCAATCTCCGAGCAAACGGCAAAAGTTATGACCGAAATTTTAGTGAATGCTGTAAATAAAGGCGAGGCCTCCTGGACAAGGCTTAAGGGTTATAGGGTTGCCGGAAAAACAGGAACCGCATCAATCCCGGTTAAAGGACGTTATGATCCTAATCAGACAATCGCATCATTTATTGGTTTTGCTCCGGCTGATAATCCAAAATTTGCGATGCTTGTAGTTTTAGATAGACCAACAGTCTCAATTTACGGAGCAGAAACTGCTGCTCCGATATTTTTTAGTATAGCCAAGAATCTTTTGCTTTATTATGGCATTGCTCCGAGTGAGTAAATTAGATTATAGGCTCAAAAAAAGGTATAATAGAGTTTATGTGGCAAAAAATTAAAAATATCTATCATTTTTTCATAGCCATTTTTGCTAATGTTTTATTTTTCTTCCCTTCCAGACGGATGAAAGTAATCGCGGTGACCGGTACCGACGGGAAAACAACTACGGTAAATTTGATTTACCATATCTTAAAAAGTTCGGGAGCTAAAGTTTCGATGATCTCAAGTATAGCAGCAGTAATTGACGGCAAGTCATACAACACTGGTTCTCATGTTACTACTCCTGCTTCCTTTACACTTCAAAAATTTTTAAGAAAAGCCCGAAATAAAAAATCGGAATATTTTGTCTTAGAAGTTACGTCTCATGCAATTGATCAAAACAGAATTACGGGAATTCCGATTAAAGTGGGAGTTTTAACCAATGTAACAAACGAGCATCTGGATTACCATAAGACCTATGACAATTACTTAAAAACAAAGGTTAAGCTATTAAAAAAAGCAAAAATATGCATTGTTAATAACGACGATAGCTCGTATATGTTTTTATCAGAAGTTAAAAGCCAAAAAATCCAGAAAAATTGGATAACTTACGGACTTTCCGAAAGCTCTGATTATAATAAAAATACGTTTGATATTAAAGAAAATAATTTGTTGGGAGAGTTTAATCAGTATAACGTCTTAGCCTCAGTTGCGGCGTGTAAAGCCTTAGGAATAACAGATGAAAGTATAAAAAAAGCTCTTAAAACTTTTCATGAACCCATTGGAAGAGTAGATTATGTATATCAAGAAGATTTTAGCGTAATGATTGATTTTGCTCATACGTCAAATGCATCCGAACAAATACTAAAAGCAGTAAGACCAACTGTTAAGGGTAGTTTAATTCATGTTTTCGGAAGCGCCGGGGAAAGAGATGTGCTAAAAAGGCCGTTTTTAGGAGAAATCTCTTCGCAGTACTGCGATATTCTTATTTTAACTGCCGAGGATCCAAGAAAAGAAGACGTTAATACAATTATTGCAGAAATAGAGATTGGTGTAAAAAAAGGAAAGTGCGAAGTTATTAGAATTCCGGATAGAAAAGAAGCAATTCAGGCTGCAATACAAATGGCTAAAAAAGACGACTTGGTCTTAATTACCGGTAAATCTCAAGAAGGTTCCATGAATTACGGTAAAGGAGAAGAACCTTGGGATGAGTATAAAATGGTTAAAGAAGCTTTGGAGGCAAGAGGTAAAACCGAGCAATGAATAAAATAAAAAACATTCATTTTCTAGGAGTAAAAGGCGTTGGAATGGCGCCTCTGGCGATTATAGCCAAGGAAGCCGGATTTAAAGTTACCGGATGCGATATTGACGAAGAATTTATTACAGACATTGCTTTAAAAAAGGCAGGAATAGAGGTTTTCAAGAATTTTTCTTCGGAGCATCTTGAAAATGTTGATTTATTGATCACAACCGGTGCGCATGGAGGTTTTGAAAATGTAGAAGTAGTTGAAGCAAAAAAAAGAGGGATACCTATTTGGACGCAAGGGCAGGCAGTAGGGGAATTTATGAAAGGGGAACTTTTTGGAAGGAGTTTCTTAGGGATTTCGATTGCCGGTTCTCATGGAAAAACTACTACAACGGCAATGCTTGCCACGATTTTAAAGTATGGGAGCTATGATCCTTCTTTTGTCGTCGGTACCGGCGATATTCCGTGTCTAGGATCCCCTGGGCATTTTGGGAGGGGAAAGTATTTTGTTGCCGAAGCCGACGAGTATGCAACAGAACCAAGACATGACAAAACGCCCAAATTCCTATGGCAGCACCCGATTCTTTCAATTTTTACCAACATTGAGTTTGACCACCCGGATGTTTATGAATCGATAGACCAAATGAGAAATGATTTCTCAACCTTTGCAAATCGATTACCGGACAATGGTGCTCTTATTGCCTGCGGAGATGATAGTCAGTCAAAAAAGCTTATAAAAAGTTATAAAGGAAAAGTGGTCACTTTTGGATTTTCACCTAATAATGATTTTATACTTGATAGGGTTACGGTGTCCGATGGTAAGACATTTTTTTGGGTAAGCTCCCGCGGAACGTCACTTGGAGAATTTTCTATCAATGTCGTAGGAGATTTTAATGCTCTAAATGCATTGGGAGCGATCGTGGGAGCTTTGGAGCTCGGATTATCAATAGCTAAAATAAAAACTTCTATTTCTTATTTTACCGGATCAAAAAGAAGATTTGAATTTGTAGGAAGCCTTAAGACAGGTGCTAAAGTTTTTGATGACTATGCCCATCATCCAACCGAAATCAAAAGAACTCTCGCTGCTGTTAAAAAAAATAATTCAAAATTAAAAATAGTATGTATATTTCAGCCGCATACATATTCAAGAACAAAGGCCTTGTTTTCGGATTTTGTTACTTCATTTTATGATGCAGACACCATTATGTTAATGGATATATACCCTTCCCTACGGGAAGAAAAAGATTCTACTGTTTCATCGGAACTTTTAGCTCAAAAAATAAGTCAGACTCATAAAGGTGTTCTTTTTTTGCCGGATGAGTCTTCTGTGATAGAATATATCGATCAAAAAAAGTACGATGACAATACTATTATAATTACAATGGGAGCGGGAGATGTTTATAAAATTAGTGAGAAATTAGATTTTAGATAATTTATGGAAACATTTGTCATAAAGGGCGGAACAAAATTAAAAGGAGAGATGTCTGTATCGGGTTCCAAGAACGTGGCTTTAAAAGCTTTGGTCGCGGCGTGTCTTACGGATGAAGAAGTTGTAATAGAAAACATTCCCTTGATATCTGATTTTATGGTTATGGTGGATATAATTGAGGAACTTGGAGGAAAAGTTAAAATAAAAGATCATACAGCCGTTGTCAAAATCCAAAAGATTAAAAAAACCAGAATATCTTTAGAAAAAGCCGCATCAATTAGAACCTCTGCTATGTTTCTGGTACCCCTCTTGGCAAGGAGAGGTGAGGCAATCATCCCAAATCCCGGAGGGTGCAGAATTGGTGCCCGGCCAATAGATAGGATAATAAAAGGTATTGAGAAAATGGGAGTTAGTGTTGTTTACGATAGCCGAGACGGATATTTTTATTTAACTTCTAAAGATAGAATGAAATCTATAAATTATAAATTTGAAAAAAACACTCATACGGGAACCGAAACACTTATTCTCGCATCTGTTTTAGCAAGAGGAGAAACAATCTTGGATAATGCGGCAGAGGAGCCGGAAGTTTCGGAGCTTATCAATCTTCTAAATTTAATGGGTGCAAATGTGAGAAGAGTTAGCAGAAGAAAAATAATAATTAACGGCGTTTTAAAACTTCATGGAGCAAGGTTTAGAATTCTTCCGGATAGGAATGAAATAGTTACATTTGCAATTGCAGCAATAATTACCAAAGGCGATGTTTTTATAAAAGATATAGATACAAAAGGATTGGAAGAATTCTTAGATATTCTAAAAGAAGCAGGAGGAGGGTTTGAAAAAAAGAACAACGGAATAAGATTTTATTATATTAACGGAGTCAGTCCGACAAATATCACCACTTCTTTTTATCCCGGCTTTATGACAGATTGGCAAGGGCCTTGGCTGATTTTAATGACTCAGGGGGAAGGTATTTCTACTATTCATGAGACAGTTTACGAGAATAGATTTGGCTATGTTTCGGAACTTAGGAAAATGGGAGCTAGGATCGAGCTCTTTTCCCCAGTCGTTAGAAACCCAAAAGAATTTTATAACTTTAATTTTGAAGACAATAAGCCGGAGTATAGGCATGCCGCAAAAATTTACGGGCCCGTTGATTTTCATAATGCGGTAATTAATGTTTCGGATTTGCGGGCTGGGGCAACGCTTGTCTTAGCAGCGCTTGCGGCAAATGGGGAAAGTGTGGTTTTTGGAGTGGAACATTTAGACAGAGGGTATGAAGATTTTGACAGAAGAATAAAAAAATTGGGCGGTAATATAAAAAGAGTAAATGAATAATATGCAGGTTGTAATATTAGCGGCTGGGCGATCAAGCCGATTTTATCCATACAATTATTTTCCGCACAAGTCCCTTATTAAAATTTTAGGGAAACCTATTGTTGTTCATACAATAGAATCAATAAAAAAATCCGGGATAAAAGACGTTATTTTGATTGTTTCAAAAGATTCCGAAATTAAAAAAATACTGGGTAATGGTAAAAATCTCGGAGTCAGCATTCAATATGTTGTTCAAAAAGAGCCAACCGGAGGAGGCAATGGACTGCTTTTGGCAGAAAAATTGATAGACGGAGATTTTTTTCTCCTCAACGCTTCTCGCGTTGATTTCTTTGAATATAAAGAATTGATGCGAAGTCAAAAAAGTAAAAATGATAAAGGAGTTCTTCTTGCAAAAAGGCAGGAAAATTTACAAAAATTTGGTGTTCTAAGAGTGGAAGAAGATAGGGTAATAGATCTTGTAGAAAAGCCAAAAAAAGAAGAAGAACCATCCAATTTAAGACTTATCGGAATCTATCTTTTTTCAAAAGATTTTTTAAAAACTTTAAGACAAACACCGGATGAGCATTATAGATTAGAAAAGGCAATCTCCAGTTTCTCAAAAATTCATCCGGTAAAATTCGTTGAAACAAAAAATGAAGTTCCGTCTCTTAAATACTCATGGGATCTTTTGGGAATAAAAAATTACTTGCTTAAAAGCATTAAGAAATCAATCGGAAAAGATGTAAAAATTGCAAAAAGCGCAGAAATTATAGGAAAAGTAATTATAGAAGACGGGGCAGAGATAATGGAGGGTTCAAGAATAAAAGGCCCTTGTTTTGTTGGCAAAAACACAGTGATTGGTAACAATGCAATACTGCGAAGTAATGCCGATATTGAGGAAAACTGTACGATAGGGGCGTATATGGAAGTAAAAAATAGTCTTATAATGAGCGGTACAAAGGTTCACTCGGGGTTTATAGGGGATTGCGTAATCGGAGAAAACTGCCGAATTGGTGCTCAATTTTCTTCGGCAAATGTAAGATTAGATAGATCCGAGATTAAGATTCAAACCGAAAAAGAAGAAGTAGATTCCGGTCTTAAACATTTGGGAGCCATGGTGGGGAGAAATGTCAGAATAGGAATAAAAGTATCCACAATGCCCGGAATAATTATAGGAGGAGGCTCAATTATTGGCCCCTCAACAGTTGTCCTTAATAACGTTCCCGAAAACTCAAAATATTACACTAAGTTTAAAGAAGTTATTGTGAAAGTATGATCTTTCGGCAAGTTCAAGATCATACTGAGTAAAATCGAAGTATGAAAAAACAAAAAATTATTCTTTTCGACATTGATTATACTTTGTTTGATGTTGCAAAGTTCAGAAAAAAAATCTTTAAATCAATTATAGGTTTTGTTGGGAAAAATAAAATAGATAAGATAGACAAAATATTGGAAGATATTTACTATACATCCAGAGAAAGAGTTGGTTATTTTAAAATGGACGGTTTTCTGGAAGATGTAAGTAGGAAATTTAAAATAAACGTTGCTCTTACAAATATCTTAAAAGATGAAATATTTTCCGATAATCTATATGGGGAAACAAAAGAAGTCTTAGAATATATTGCAAAAGATCCTTCAATTAAAATAGGTATTTTCTCTGGAGGAGAATTTGGTTTCCAGCTTAAAAAAATACAGGAAGTAAGTAATTTTTTCCATAAGGAACATGTTAATATTATTAAACAGAAGCATTTAAATATTTCAGAAATCATTAAAAAATATAAGAGCTTCAGGATATATCTCGTTGATGATGTCTTTGATATTCTTTATAATGCTAAAAAAATTGATAAAAAATTAATATCTATTTGGATTAAGAGAGGCAGGTTTGCAAAAAGTGCAAAGCCAATAGGGGAATTTAAGCCGGATTTTGAAATCAGGAATCTGAAAGAAATTATTTCAATTATTCATAAATCTTAACTCTTAACTCATAATTCATAATTCATAATTCATAATTCGTAAATCTTATATCTTATATATGTGCGGAATATTCGGATATGTCGGGAAAAACAATAATGCTGCTCAAATAACTCTTGAAGGGCTAAAACTTCTTGAATATCGGGGTTATGATAGTTGGGGCATTGCCGTTAAGTCAGGGAAGAAACTTGACGTTGAGAAACACGTTGGAAAAATTGGAAGCGCAGCTCTTAAATCATCAATCATAAATCATAAATCTTCGATTGCCATTGGCCATACTCGGTGGGCAACGCATGGGGGAGTAACTGTACAAAATGCACATCCTCATTTGGACTGCACGAAAACTATTGCTGTTGTTCATAACGGAATTGTTGAAAACTTCGAAGAATTAAAGAAAGATCTTATCAAAAAAGGTCATAAATTTATTTCGCAGACCGACACGGAAGTAATAGTTCATTTAATAGAAGATTTTCTAAAAAAAGAAGGTTTTGCTTCTTCAGTCCGTGACGCATTTAATTTGCTTAAAGGTTTAAACGCAATTGTAGTTGTCAATGCTGTCTCATCCGAAATTATAGCCGCAAAAAACGGCTCTCCTCTAGTCATTGGAATCGGAAAAGATGAATTTTATATCGCATCAGACACATCAGCTATTTCGGATAACACAGATAAAGCAGTCTTTTTAAAAGATAATGAAATGGTCGTCTTAGGGAAAAATATGCAACTTTTGTCTTTACCTATGGGAAAGAAGTTAAAGCCAATTATTGAAAAGATACATTATAAATATAAAAAATCAAGCAAAGGAAAATTCAAACATTATATGCTTAAAGAAATTTACGAACAGCCTGGTGTTATTAGAAATATTGCTCAGAATTATTCATCACAAATAAAAATCTTAAATAAGATGGTTAAAGAAGCAAAAGGAACTTTTTTTATAGGAGCAGGAACTGCTTATTATGCGGCTCTTGCGGGAGTATATCTTTTTTCAAGAAAGGCTCACAAGCATGTTAACACATCAGTTGCATCGGAGTTTAATTATCTTGAACATTTTCTTACAGATAAAAGTTTAATAGTTGCGCTTTCTCAAAGCGGTGAAACAATTGATGTGATCGAACCTCTTAACAGAGTAAAAAATAGAGGAAGTAAGATCGTGGCAATTACAAATTCCCAAGGTTCTTCAATTTATAGAATGGCTAATTTTAGTATTTTTCTCAATGCCGGAGCAGAGATTGCTGTTGCATCCACGAAAGCTTATACTGCAAAACTCTCAATAATGCTTCTTCTGGTTTTTTCCATGATAGGAGAACTTGCCCAGGGCGAAAAAGTTCTTAAAGAAACAGCGGCAGAAGTAGATAGACTTCTTAATAAAAAAAACACGGATAAATTAAAAAAATTGGCAAGAAAACTTAAGAATTGTCGGGAGATATACGCAATAGGGCGAGGCGTTTCATTCTCATCTGCTCTTGAGACAGCTCTTAAAATTAAAGAAGTAAGTTATATCTCGTCCGAAGGACTTGCTGGTGGAGAGTTAAAACATGGACCGATAGCTCTTATAGAAAAGGGAACCCCATGTGTTGTATTTGCTCCTAAAGATGAAACATATGAATCAATTATCTCAAATGCCATGGAGGTAAAATCGCGTGGGGGATTTATAATAGGAGTATCGCCAGAATATTCAAATGTGTTTGATTTCTGGATAGAAGTTAAAGATCTAAGAGACGGGAGTTTTATAGCGCAAATTGTACCTCTTCAGCTTTTTGCGTATTTTCTTGCAATAGAGAAGAGATTTGATCCGGATAAGCCCAGAAATCTTGCCAAAAGCGTAACAGTAAAATAAATCTAAGCTCTGCCCCTCAAGTTATAGGACATAATTGTTCCGGCGAAATTTAATAATCCTAAAATTGCCCCAATTAAATCCCATTTAAAAGACCTAAGTAGGTAATATTATCGGATGTAATTTAATATCAGTAAAACATAGTTAATTTCTAAGAATACTTGACAAGACAAGCTCTTCTATGGTATAGATAGCAATTCATACATAAACTATGAGTTTTAATAGTAAAAACAACTTAAAAAGTGTAAAAGATGCCGATGTTAAGAATAAAACTGTTTTTTTAAGGGCGGATTTAGATGTTCCTATAAAAAGCGGAGAAATTTTGGATACAACAAGGTTAAAAGCTTGGTTTCCAACTCTTGAGTATTTGCTAAAAAACCAAGCTCAGGTATTTATTGCGGGACATCTTGGAAGACCGAAGGGTGAGGATGAAAAATTTTCATTAAAACCTGTTGCGCAGTGGATTAAAAAAGTCCTTGAGCTTCATAACGAATTAAAGGTTATTGATATAAACGGGTTTAAGGCTTGGGAGATAGCCGGAAATGTATTTTTGCTTGAAAATTTAAGATTTTATAAAGATGAAAAGGAAAATGGTAAAAAATTCTCAAAAAAATTGGCGTTTTTGGCAGAAATTTATATAAATGATGCTTTTGCAAATTCTCATAGAATTCACGCTTCAATGGTCGGAATTACCAAATATCTGCCTCATTTTGCAGGTTTCAGATTGCAAAAAGAAGTAGAAGTGTTATCGGGCATTTTAGAAAATCCCAAAAGACCGCTTGTTGTAATAATTGGAGGAGCAAAAATGAAAACAAAGCTTCCTCTGGTTAAGAATATGCATCATCTTGCGGATTACATTTTAGTTGGAGGAAAAATTGCTGAGGAAGATAAAGTCTTATTAAAAGCTGCACATGGAAAAATTACAGGAAGAAAACCCTCTTTTTTGGTTGCGGACCTAACTGAAGATAGTAAAGATATAACAGTCAAGAGCACTGAAAATTTTCTTCAGATTGTGGAAAATGCCAAAACAGTTGTTTGGAACGGACCAATGGGGGTGACAGAGGAAGAAGATTCCTCCGAGGGCACACGAAATCTCGCTTTAGGGATTTTAAAATCAAATGTTTATAGCGTAGTGGGTGGAGGAGATTCCCTATCTTGTCTTAGAAAACAAAACCTTCTTTCTAAATTTTCTTTTGTCTCTGTAGGAGGCGGAGCAATGCTCGAGTTTCTAAGTGGCAATAAGCTTCCCGGATTAGAAGCATTAGAAGCCAAATAACTTGACATAATTATCTTATACCGTGGTTACTGATGTGTGACCGTTGCCTGATAGACAATGACTTCGCCATAGTTATTACCGTTGCAAAGAGAAGGAGAGCTTTCCCTACTACAATTTGACTGAGTGTAAGCACCTGTTTTGAAATAAGCGTCTGAATATTTTTTGTTAAGCGTATACACGGGATCTGGGCTGTTGTTGTAATAGACTTTGGTCTGACCGTCGCCTACCACAAACTTAACCGTAAATCTTTTTCCAAGTATATAACTAGAATCTAGCGTATGGAGATTTTTTCCATCAACCCTGATGTGAAGAATAGGATAGTCAAGTCGTATCGCAATAATGTCCTTGCTGCCATCATGAATCTGTCCCGCTATTATGTGTCGTTTGATTTTCGGTACAGCGGTGATTGCTTGGTCTAAAAACATGGTATGTGTTCCTTCTTTCGAAGACCAGCTTGCCTTTTCGGTACCATTGTTTGTCATCTCCCTAAGCTCTGAGCGGGAGTAGTCTGAACCACTTGTTGTTGCACCATTTACAGCTGCTCTGAAACGCACCCCGCGGCCGTCTGGCACAACTATGAACCAAGGGTTAATATTGTAGGTAGTCAATTCCGGTTGTTTTATTTCTGTTGCATCTTTTTGCGCGCCGGTAGGAAGTGTTATTTTCCAATTGGTGAGATTGAGTACTTGTGAAGGGTAAATTACTCCAGCAGGTGGGAGCGAAGATGCCGGTATCATAGTAGGTTTTGCATTAACCACGGTTTTATGAGTCTTTACAGCAGTTGGTTCTTCCTGAAGTTTCGTCTGTTTTGTCTCTTTGTTATTTATTTTTGAAGAAACAGAATAAACGATGAGTATAAAAAATAGTAAAAGTAATGCTTTTGCCATTAACCATAAAGGATATTGATGCTTCTTCGGTAACTTTTTTAGGCGTTTTTTTATGTTGTTTTCTCGTAGAGGGTAGGAAGGATACATTTTCTTCTGGTGCATTTATTATGTAGAGTATAGACCTAAGCAATAGGTAGTGTCAAACAATTGGTTAAAATTAGTAGGTTATTAACCCGAACACCTTATTTACAAGATATTTTTGCTTTCGAAGCTGAATTCGTGAAGACCTAATTTATTAACTAAATTATTATTTACGTCTATAACTGTCTTTAATAAAGAGGCATCGAATCCTCTTGCTTGCGCCCAATTAAAAAATGCTTGCGTATCTTTTGGTAAACAACTTCCTTGGAAAGGCCCCATAGTTTTGATACCATACTTTGGATTCCACATCCCTTCACAGCTTATCGCAGTGTACTTAAAGATTTTATCAGCGTCTACGCCGATGTGGTTTGCAATTTGCCGCATCTCATTGTAATAAGTAATTTTTGCTGCGTTGAAAAGATTATGGGTATATTTTTGTATTTCTGCTTCACGAATCTCGCATCGATATATTGGGCAATCAAACTTACCTTCATACAATAGGTTAAGCAAATCACCGGATTTTTTATCATATTCACCGATTAAAATTATCCAAGGGTTAAGCGTGTCGTTGTAGGCTGTTTCTTCTCGCAGATATTCCGGATTCATGCAAACGCCAAAATCTTTTCCAATTTTTTTACCAGAGTGTTTTTCAATTGTTTTTATAACGAGATCTTCTGTTGTCCCTGGAGGTACTGTGCTTTTAACTACAATTAAATGATATTTTTTAAAATATTTGAGACGTTTTCCCAAATCAGCCGACGCTTGTTCAAGGATACTTAGGTCAATTTTCCCTTTTACCGTGGGAGTAGGGACAGTAAACATAGTTATATCAAAATCATAGTTTCCGTCAAGAATCTCGTCTTTTGTAAATGCGTTGTAACCTTCTTTTCTTAAGTTTTCAACTTTTTCTTTTGTCCGTCCTAAAAATCCTACTTTTATTCCTTTTTCAACAAAGACTTTTCCTGTTGCCTGCCCGACAACTCCTGGACCGATAATGCAAATAGTTGGTTTTGTCATTTTATATATGGTGTCAGTACATCTTGGGGCAGTAAGATGAATTTATTTGTTATAGTACTATACACTTTTATATTGAAAAATTCAAGTAGGTATTTTAATCTAATTCCTCTACTAGTTTTCGGTCATTCCCATTACATCCTTACGGTTTCTATATAACTCATTAGCACCAAATATATTGCTTATCTGTGCAGCAACTTTTGTATAAACTCCATAAATGCCGCTTTGCTTAATTCGATTATCTGCTAAACTATTGTTTGAAGCTTTATCCTGAAAATAAACTCCGACAGCATTATTTATTAAAGAATTTTTACTGATTTTGTTTGAGTCTGATTTAATATATATACCCACATCGTTATATTCAAAAGTATTATCTAAAATAGAATTGTTATTTGCCTTATCATAAAAATAAATACCATATAATTTACTGCCAACAATAGTATTATTTTGCACAATATTGTTGCTTGAGCTTTCATTTGCCCTTACTCCGTGCCTGTTATCTTTTATTGTGTTGTTACGAACAATGTTGCTGCTTGAACGATAAAGAGCAATACCGCTTGTATTACCGGTTACAGTATTATTTTCAATTATATTAAAGTCCGATTTTTCATGGAGCATGATGCCATGCAGCTTATTGTTATATGAAATATTGTTGCGGATTGTATTGTACATACAGCGCTTAGAAAAAATAATACCATGCGAGCCATTGTCGCGGGCAATATTATTTTCTATCAAAAAGCCATTGGAATCATCATGGGGATCTAATCCATATACAACATTTTCATAAAACTCATTTCCTCGCCATAACATACCTGTTGCTCCAAAAGTATAAGCTCCAAAATAATTATGGTGGAATTTACTGTTAATAACCTCTCCTGTGGTAAGCGTTTTTTTTAATTTCAGCTTATTTAACTTCCATGAAACGCCATAAGGAGATACGGTAATATCTGATGCTGTAGGATAGCCTAAGTAAGAAAGTTCTGATGAATAAATATCCATTCTTGCATTATCTTTTACCATAACAAAACTTCTTCCGTCCTTAAGCTCTTTATCGTAGTCATTTTTTTCACTATCCCAGGAAGTTATCTTTACGCCATTAATAATGATGTCGCTATTTAGAGAACGAAGCATAGAAAAACCTTTCTTGTTGCTCTCCAGCCTAAGCCAAGTTACTTCATTTTTATCAAGTTTTAACGTTATGCCATCAGATAGAAAAATTGTAGCTTTTGCATGCCAGACTTTTGGTGAAATTTCTTCTAGATAATCTTTTCCTCCATTATCCTTAATATCTTTTAAGGCTATTTGTTTACCCCTTCCTGTAACTAAAAGTGTATTTGTTTTTTTGTCATATTGGACAGTTAGGGAGTTAGCCGAAGATGTTGGTTTAATAAGACTTGCTTCCGGCTCAAGCCTAATATCTTTTCCCGGGATTGATAAAATTATCCCCTGCGTAATACTTCTGTTTGGTGCCTTAGCGCTGTTTGCGTAATATAACTGGTTTTCGTCAACACCGAATTTATTAGAAAGCTCGGTAAAAGTTTCATTTGCTTTTGCTTCGTAGCGTCTTGTTAACAACTGTTTTTGAGCTGAGGTTGAAGTTCCTAAAACAGCACCGCTGGCAATAGCATTTGCCGGAATACTTGGCAAAGCTTTTGCCAGTAACTGTTCTCTTTGCGATTGGGGAATTAAATATTTATGCTCTTTATAAAGATAAACTCCATATGTAAGAAGCAAGACAACGCACACCGTAGCAACATAAGCAGGAGCCGCTAGAAGGAATCTAAACTGAGGAAGCCTTGATTTATCCCAACGAGTTATCCAGCCTTGGGTATTTAAAGTAAAAAGTGCATAAATTTTAACTATTCCTGCAAGAAATGAATACAATACATATCCTGGTAGAATAAGAATGTCTTTAGGATTACGGGAAAGATAAGGATAGATTTTTATAGCTCTGCTAACAAACCACCAACAGAAAATTACAAGCGCTGCAACCCATAAATGCAGATAAAGTGAAACAAAGAAATAAATCGGGCTTAGAATTAATACAAAAGACTGAAGAAATTTATCTACCTGAAAAAATAAAAGCGCAGGATGCTTAAACGGCCATCCGCTAAGAATTGCCTTAAGATCAGCACGGAGACTATTTCTTGTCCACCTGAGTCTTTGTTTAAGATATGCGCCTAGGTTTGCCATTCCCGGAGTATAAACATGTGAAGTATTTTGATATGCTACTTTCCATCCCGCTGCCAATACAAGATATGTTAACCGTTTATCATCGCCGCTAATAACCGGTTTTCCCAAAAACGTTTCGTTAACTAAATCAGGTAGCATAGGGAGAATAATTTCCCGTCTGTAAAAAGCTGTTCTTCCGGAAAGACAAATAATAGCATCGCCTGCAGCAGCTAAAAATGGGTATTCATGTCTATACCTTAAAGTAAGCTGTATATCAAAAATTTTCTGTGCGAAAGTTTTAGGATGCAAAACACTTTGGTATGTGGCAACACCCGCAACCTTAGCATCATTAAAAGGAGGAAGACCGTTTCTTAAAACATCTTCTGCCCAAATCGTATCGCTGTCGACTAATGCTGCGATTTCGCTTTTTACTACTCTAATTCCATCTGCAAGCGCCTGACGTTTTCCCGGAATTTTGGTAACAATAAGTACTGCTCCGGAAAAAGATTTTTTAAATTCCTTAAAGATATCAATGCATGTTAAATCTGTATGGTCTATTACCGCAATTATTTCTGCTGGATTATTTTTCTTCCAGGAATCAAGAGCCTGCGTAAATATTTGCGGATTTTCATTATAGACAGGAGTTACTATGGAAACTTTTGCATTATATTCCTGAGTTTTAGGATGATAATGTAAGCCTACAATTTCTTTCATCATCCATACTGACCATCTCCATATCCCAATTATTCCAAGCGGGACTAAAAATGTGTATCTGTCCAGATATTGCTGAGAATAAAAGACAATGTCGTTGAAAATAAGCTGCATGCTGTTAATTATTGTATCTAACATAAATTATTTTTTTCTTCTTTTCTTTATTTTTTCTTTGTCGCTTTTTTAAAGAAACGATCTAAAAGATTTGTTTTATAATTTATATGTTTATTGTTATAAACAATTACAATAACTATAAATATAATCACATTAAGCTGCAGGAAGTATTTACAGAAAAATCCTTCGCTAAAACATTGTCCGTTGATTTTCCAAAATAAAATATACATTACAATTGGGATTGCCATAGAAAAAATTTGCTTTAAGAAAGTAACTTTTTCTGCAAGATAAAGATACGAGATTAAAAGTATTGCTTCTACTATTAATAATTGCCAACTTACGCATGCTGTGCACTTAAGCTTTTCTTCATCCGTTATAACGAGTGGGGCAGGAGCTGCTATTTCTAATCCTTGCGTTGGCGTTGCGGATGCACTTGCTCCCTGAACTGTTTTATAAATAGATAAATTCGGGGTCTGAGAAAAAGTTTCTCTAAAGCCAGGGACTGCGGAAAGTTTATTCGAAAACTTACCAGGCTTACAACCATTTACGGCACGAACTTTAAAATAGTATTTTATTCCCCTTACAAGTCCGCCAACAGTATAAGTAGTTGTTCCTCTCCCCCCGATATTAGGATTGCCATACTCTATTTCTGTTTTGGACCTTCCGTATGCAACAAGGTAATAAGTTACGGGATCTTGAGCTTCTATCCAAGTTAACGTAACGCTATCTTCTCCTGTCACTGCTCCCGTAAGTATTGGAGCGCTGTTGGGTTTTGGATCAGTACAATGATTAGCGCTAACCTGATTCAATGTTTGCGGCGCAAAGAAAAAATAGGAAAGCGATAATATAAATACAACAAAAAATTTCCTGCTCATAAGTCTTATAGTCGGAGTATTGTAGCACAAAAAGTGAGAAATGTCTCTAGTTGTTTTGAAATGGAATAAGGATGATATATGAGAAAGTAAGGTTTTGAGTTTATTTTTCTAATTTATCTATTGACAAAATAAAAAACATACAATATAATGCCTCAAGTAACTGCCCCTAGGGCAGTTTTTGTTTTTATACATGAAAAAATTATCGGCGGTATTATTCTTAATAGTTTTTACAGCAGGTTTATTTTTAGTTGCAAAAAAATCTCCTACTTCTGTAAACGCAGATACGGGAGCGCCTGTAACAATAACGGCTACATATAATTCAGGTACAGGACAATTGGATACGTCAGGTTCCTATGCTTGGGTTGAATGCGAACCCGGCGAACAGACAAACATTTTAGGATTTGCTGTTTTCATAAATGACGGAACTCCTGCAAATAACAATAGTAATGCCTTAGACGGAGCAGGAATGCATCTTGCTAATAGCGGGAATGGTTGTGAGGTAACACCGGATAATTGGGCAGACAATAGTCATGTTTTATCTTCAGCCCCAACAAATGTTTGCGTCGTTGTTTATGACGTAAGAGCTGATGATTCGGCGGATCCGGGAGGTACCCATTCGACAATCGGAGCAGGCGCGGATTATAATATAGATAATTCTTGGAATGCAAATGGCAATTCTTATCCGAAAGGGTCTTGCACCGAACCGACTATTATAACACCTACACCTGAGTGTGAAGAAGGCGGTTGTGCAACACCAACACCTACATCTACACCTACACCAACTCAAACACCAAATGTCGGTGGACCTGGAGACGGAAGATCTGATGGTTTAGGTTGTGCAAGTCGCGATTGCAGTAACATTTCGACTGCTTCACAAGGACAGGTTTTGGGAGCTTCAACTGTACAAAAACAGGGTCAGGTACTTGGGGCATCAACATTTGCCAAAACAGGAGTTTTTGACTCGACGTTGGCAACTTTGGAACAGATGTTTGGACTTTTTATATCTTCAATTGGCATGTTAGTTTATGGTAAAAAAAAGAAATCCCAAAAAAGAGAATAAACCTTCTCTTTGGGAGAAGTTAATAATTCTTGGGGTTCTTCTTTTCCTCCTGGGCACACTTTCTCACACACAAATTTTTATAAATTCGCTAATCAGCCAAAGAGAACATCCCAGGAAGGAATATGCGGCGCAATCCCCATCATCTATTTCTATTCCTTCAATAAAACTGGAAACAAAAGTAATAGAAGGAGGGATTGTTAATGGAAACTGGATTCTGTCCGATACTGATGCTCTATTTTTGCCTACAAGCGGAAAAATTGGCGAAGGCTTCAACACTATAATGTATGCTCACAATACGGACAAGCTTTTTGGAAGCCTTAGAAATATTAAGCAAGATGATCTAGTTATACTAAGGGACAGGACAAGAAAAGAATTTAAATATAAAGTTTTCTCAATAGAAAGTGTTGATCCTCAAGATCTTAGGAAACTATATTCAACGGAAAAAAATATAATAACCCTTTTTACCTGTGACGGGTGGTTCGATCAACAAAGACTTCTTGTAAAGGCGAAGCTGGAAAAATAACTTCTCTCTTGCTTTTTTAGTAATTAATACATCATAGACACCCCAGGGGTGGTTTTCTATTTATACCTAAGGGTTATAAAAGAGCTATTGTTATAAAGTTTTTCTAGTGCTATAATCTTATAATATTTCTGCCCTTCGGGCGGAGACCCTCAGGATAAACCTCAGACTATTATGGAAGACGATGAGCTTTGCTTTTGAACTTGACAACTGCCTCAAGATACAAGATGATAGTAGTATAATAATATTATGAGAAGGATTTTGGGAATTCTTTTTTCACTTGTTTTAGTTTTTGTATTTGTTACGCGGAATGGATCACTGGCGCAAACTACCAGTAATGACGAGGATACTAAAGTCGTTAAAATCAAACGTGATGGGAGCGAATTCCAAACGAAAATCCTAAGGGAAGTTCTCGATTCCAAAGAAGGTCGTCCTGCTAGAGCAGGCAGTCTTCTTGTCAAGTTCCGTCCGAATGTCAGCCAATCCCAAGAAGATCAAGTTAACCTTAATATCGGCGCTCTAAAAGTCGAACGGCTATATCTTAGTAATACACGCAGGGTGCGGGTACGTGACAACGAGCTTGAGAAGGCACTTTTGGCATATCACAATAATCCCCTTGTAGAATATGCTGTGTCAGACGGCATTATGCGTGCTGTTCTTACACCTAATGATCCTCTCTTTGGTGAACAATGGGGGATGGTAAAGATCAATGCTCCTGCCGGATGGGACATCACGACAAGCTCACCGGGCGCTCGGGTGGCAATTCTTGATTGTGGCGTCTACGACAGCGCCTCAACATATATAAGTCCTGATGGTAGTGCCGGACATCCTGATGTCCGCGACAAAGTGGTTTCTCGAATTAACTTCACGACCGCTTCGGATGCTGACGATTTTTGCAACCATGGTACTCATGTTGCAGGAATCGCCGCAGCCAGTACCAACAATGGCATTGGTGTAGCTGGCGTGGGATACGATACGAGCATCGTTAATGTTAAGGTTTTGGGTGACAATGGATCTGGTTCTTTTAGCTGGATCATTAATGGCATTCTCTGGGCAGCCGGTTGCGATACAAATCCTTGCGGGACACGCCGCGCCGAAATCATCAACATGAGTCTCGGAGCAACAGCCCCTTGCGATCCCTTGGTCCAATCCGCGATTGATAAAGCATGGGCGCAGGGATTAGTTATTGTTGCAGCGGCGGGAAATAGTAGGGCAAGTGGAGCAATAACACCGGCAAACTGCAATAATGTCATTGGGGTTTCGGCATCTGATTCAAATGATAACAAAGCAAGTTTTTCCAATTTCGGCTCAGGTGTAGATGTTGCGGCACCGGGTGTTGGTATTTTATCTACAAATTATGTCGGAGGATATTCTTCATTTAATGGTACATCAATGGCCTCTCCTCACGTAGCTGGACAGGCAGCCTTGATCTGGACGACTGCCAATAATACTGGTAACAATGCTATTGTCAATCGCATTTTTCAGACTGCCAATGCTTCTTCCTTGGCCGGATCAACCTTTGGCCGAATTGATGTCTACAGTAGCGTTGCCAGCAGCAGTCCCACGCCTACTCCCACACCTTCGCCAACCCCCACGCCTACACCTACTCCTATCAGTTGCGCGGCGCCAACAATCACAAGCCATTCTGATACCAGACCGACGGGAGGTGGGACTGTCTCTTTCGCTTGGAGTCCCGTCGTGGGCGCTTCCAATTATAGAGTGCAGAGACAAAATAGCAGTGGTAGCTGGTCGACGCGCACAACAACCTCATCAACCAACTTTACTGGCGGCGATAGTTCTAATGATCCTAACTGGCGTGTGTTTGTATATTCGGGCAGCTGCAGCCCGATTCCAGGTCCCGCTACCGTCTTTGACCCGTAAATTAAGATTCCCATCAAGAAGAAAATAAATCTACAAAAATATATTATTCGATTATTCAACCTCGTAGGTCGCTTGCACTTACTTACGAGATCGGCTTGGATTTGAACAAAGAACGGCAGGAGAGTATAATATATCTTTATGGCGCAAATTTTGGGGCTGATGCTCCTTTCTTTTTTTATAACCTTTATTCTCTTTATTCCATTTATAGACTTTCTATACAAATTAAAAATAAGAAGACAAAAACAAAAAACTGTCGATATCTTTGATAATCCCACTCCGCTTTTTGATAAATTCCATTCCTGGAAAAAGGGAACACCTTTTGGCGGCGGGCTCTTGATTATAGCTATAGTGTCGATTCTCACTTTATGGTCGTTGGGGCTCTTGAATGTTCCTGTAAATTTGTGGGAAGTTTTTGTGCTTTTATTTACATTTATATCTTTTGGTTTTTTAGGATTCTACGACGATCTTAAGAAACTCGCCAACGGCAAAGGTTCTCCATTTTTTGGTCTTAGATTCAGGCATAAATTTTTAATCCAATGGATTTTAGCTCTTATTATTGGAACTATTTTATATACGCAATTAGGGTATACATTCATCTTTATAAAGGGGTTTGGTTTGGCGAGCTTAGGTTTTCTTTTTATTCCGTTTGCGGCATTTGTTATTGTTTCTTTTACGAATGCATTCAACATCGCAGACGGACTGGACGGACTCTCCTCCGGTCTTCTTTTAATTTGTCTTGGAGCATTTTTAGTAATCTCCGGGAACCAGCTGGATGAGTCTCTTGGAATTTTTATTGCGGTTCTTATGGGAAGCCTTGCCGCGTTTTTATACTTTAATATATATAAAGCTAGGATTTGGCTGGGAGATGTTGGTTCATTATCCCTGGGAGCAGTGCTTGCTGTTGTCGGGCTTTTAACCGGAAAAATAATTGCTCTGGCTTTTATAGGCGGAGTTTTTGTAATAGAGGTCGGTTCTTCTTTAATACAAATTCTCAGCAAGAAATTTTTGGGAAGGAAAATACTTCCTGTTTCGCCATTCCATCTCTATCTTCAGAAAATCGGGTGGGATGAGCCAAAGATTGTTATGAGGGCATGGCTTTTGGGATTTTTATTCGCAATCCTGGGTCTCTACATAGCTTTTATTAGATGAAGAAAATAGATATAACTCTTCTTGTAAGTGTTATTTTCCTAACTCTCTTTGGGCTTTTCATGATATACGATGCCTCATCCTTTGTTGCCTTTAGAGATTTTTTAGACAAGTACCATTATATAAAAGGCCAAATTTTTTGGGTTGTCTTGGGTTTTGTATCTCTTGCCTTCTTTTCTTATTTTGATTATCGCAAATTATATAATTTATCGCTTCCAATACTTCTTTTTGGCTTAGTCCTTTTAATACTTGTATTCATTCCCGGAGTCGGAGTTTATCTTCTTGGAGCAAAAAGATGGATAAATACAGGTTTTTTCTTATTTCAGCCGGCAGAATTTATAAAGCTTGCCCTTGCAATTTATCTTGCCTCGTGGCTATCCAGCAAGGAGAAGGGAAGACTTGGGGCTTTTCTACTTCTCTTGGGACTTATCGTACTCCTTGTTATTTTACAGCCGGACATGGGAACTGCAGTTGTTATTCTATCAGAGGCATTTATTGTCTATTTCCTATCCGGAGGAAATCTTTTGTATTTTGCGGGTCTTATTCCTGCAGTTTTAGCAATTGGATTTATTTTAATTAAAATATCTCCGTATCGCTTAAAAAGGCTGGAATCTTTTCTTAACATTAATCAGTCAATTGAGTCATCATCCTATCATGTAAAGCAGATTTTAATTGCACTTGGGTCAGGCGGTATATTTGGAGTGGGTCTTGGAAATTCCTTACAAAAGTATGCATACCTGCCGGAAACAACTACAGATTCTATTTTTGCAATTGTAGCAGAAGAACTGGGATTTGTCGGCGCAACTTTCATTGTAATTATTTTTGCCGTAGTTGTGTGGAGAGGATTTCTTATTGCAGCAAAGGCCAAGGACAATTTTGGGAAACTTTTGGCAGGGGGAATTACTTCATTTTTAGCAGTACAAATAATTATTAATCTTTCTTCCCAGACGGTTCTTGTGCCCCTAACCGGTATTCCTCTTCCTTTTATATCCTACGGAGGATCTGCTTTGATTGTAGATCTCTGTTCAATTGGAATTCTTCTTAATATCTCAAGGAAGTCTTTATGACCCTCCTTCATTGCCTCCTTCGCCGAAGTAACAGCTTCGGCTACGAAGGCCGAGAAAATTTCGGAAGGGTCATGCATCCGAAGCATTATGATTGTTAAAGAAAAAAATTGTAAAACAGTTCTTTTGAGAGAATTTCAATTTAAAAGGAGCGAAGGAGCATGAAAATTATTATAATTGGAGGACATTTATCTCCTGCGTTGTCTGTTATAGATTCACTTCCAAAAGATTGGGAAATCTTATTTGTTGGCAGGAAATATGTATTTGAAGGGGAAAAATCATTATCATTGGAATACAAAACCATAAATGATCTTAAAATTCCATTTGAAGAAATCTCAACCGGAAGACTTCAGAGAAAATTTAGCAAAAATACAATTCCTTCCCTTTTTAAATTGCCTTTCGGTTTTTTTAAAGCTCTTGTTATTCTTAGAAAATTCAAACCTGATATTGTTTTGGGATTTGGAGGTTATTTACAAATTCCAGTCGTCTTTGCGTCTTTTTTTCTAAAAATTCCGGTTGTCTTGCACGAGCAAACATTAGAGTCAGGTTTTTCCAATAAGATATGTTCGTATTTTGCCAGGAAAATATGTATATCCTGGGAGTCTTCTGCCGGATTTTTCCCAAAAACAAAAACTATTTTAACGGGTAATCCGATTAGAAAAGAAATCATTCAGAGTTCAGAGTTCAGAGTTCAGAGTTCAGAGTTGGACTTACCATTAATTTACGTGACAGGCGGAAGTTCCGGTTCACATTTTATCAATTCTTTGATCGAGCAGGTTCTTAAAAAGATATTAATTGATTTTAAATTGATTCACCAGACCGGAGATTCTTTGGAATATGATGATTTTAAAAGGCTTAAAATACTGCGGGAAACTTTACCTAAGGGTTCAAAAGAAAACTATTCAATACGTAAATTCATAAATCCCTCCGATGTTGGGAGTATCTTAAGACAGGCGGAATTTGTAATATCCAGGGCCGGAATAAATACGGTAACTGAGCTGATTTTTACAAAAAAACCCGCCATTTTAATACCTCTTCCTTTTTCTGCGAATAACGAACAGTTTAAAAATGCTCTTTTTCTAGAAAAACTGGGATTAGCTTTAGTAATTTTACAAAAAGAAGCAACTGCGCAAGTTTTATTTTCAAGTATTCAATCTATGCATAAGTCAATTAATGAATTTTCAAAAAACTCAAAAAATCTTAAAGATTTAATAAAAAAAGATGCGGCAGATATAATAATAAAAGTTGTAAAACAATGCGTATCAAAAAATTAAAAAGAAAAGGCAAATTCTTTTTTATTAAAGTTATTTTTCCTATTTTTATCCTTTTAATTTTATCGGCATTCCTGCTCTATAAACTTCCGGCATTTCCGATTTTTAATAAACCGATTATAAGTCCTCTGGGGCAAAATAAACCTTCCAGGGCTTCAAGCTTAGAGATTTTACTTAAAAAGGCAAATGTGCCTTTTTCCTCTGTAACATCATCATCCGATTCTTATATCATAATGCTCTTGGGCGGAGGTCAAGTTATTATGTCCTCCAAAAAAGACTTAACACTGCAAATCAACTCTTTACAACTCATGCTTAATCGGCTTACAATAGAAGGGAAAAGAATAAAAAGCCTTGATTTTAGGTTTGATAAAGCTATTATCAATTTTTAAATTTTATGAATGAAGGAAAAATAGTTGTTGGTATAGACGCCGGTACATCAAAAATCGCAACAATTATTGCAAGAATAGATGAGTCGGCAGTTAATGTATTGGGGGTTTCCGAAGTAAAATCCGCGGGTATTAAAAAAGGGCAAATAGTCGATATAGAGGAAGCTGTAAATTCTATTAATACATCGCTTGAAGGAGCAGAGAGAATGGCAGGATACTCCGCTTCCCGTGTAATTGCATCAATTGGCGGAAGTCACATTGAATCGCTAAATTCAAAGGGAGTAGTTGCGGTATCTACTCCGGAAGGAGAAATGACCGAGAACGATTTGGCCCGGGTAATAGATGCCGCAAAAGCAGTTTCACTTCCTTCAAGCAGAGAAATAATTCATGTTCTTCCCCGAACATATACTGTAGACGGACAGGAAGGAATAAAAGACCCGATCGGTATGAGCGGAATAAGACTTGAGGTTGACACGCATATTATTTCCGCAAATAGTACTGCGATAAGGAATTTAGAAAAAGCACTCACAGAAGTTGGAGTAGGCATAGATGGAATTGTTTGCAACGGATATGCTTCAAGCCTCTCTGTTTTATCGGATACCGAAAAAGAATTAGGAGTTATTCTGGTAGATATAGGAGCCGGAACTACGGATATTTCAATATATACTGAAGGGTCTGTTGCTTACTCATCGGTTTTGGCAATCGGAGCCCGGCACATTACAAATGATTTAGCCATAGGACTTAGAATTTCTTTGGAAAGCGCAGAGAAAATAAAACTTTTTTTATCAAGTCCTCAAAAACCTTCAAAAACAACAGAAGAGGGTGAGGAACCAAGACAAAAAATAGGAGATGAGATTGATCTATCGATACTTCATCTTCCGGAAGAAGTTAGTAAGGTTTCAAGGAAAACCTTAATAGATGGAATAATAAGACCAAGGCTTAATGAGATTTTTACGTTTGTTGGACTTGAGATTAAAAAAAGCGGTTTTGGAGCACAGACTCCATCCGGTCTTGTAATAACAGGCGGGGGGGCACGAACAATCGGAGCGGTAGATAGCGCAAAGAGAACTTTAGCAATGCCTGCCAGAATTGGTTTGCCGGCGAATATAAAAGGCATTATAGATGAAATTGGGGACCCGTCTTTTGCAACAGTCGTTGGTCTTTGTACATATGGGGCAACACTTGAACCATCATCGGGTCTTCCTTTTGGAATATCGGTTCCTCAGATACCTAATTTAAAAGTTAATAAAATTGTTTCCAAAGTTTTAGATTTAATTAAATCATTTATCCCATAAATTTGGGCTTGCAAAAGAAAATTTTATTTGTTACCATGAGTTAACATAAGCTATGCTTATTAAACCTCAAACAACAAACTTCGCAAAAATAAGAGTAATGGGTATTGGCGGGGGCGGTAATAACGCTCTTTCTTCTATGATAAATCAGGGACAAATTCAGGGAGTGGATTTTATTGCCGTAAATACAGATGTGCAAGCCTTACTTTTGTCTCAATCGGCAACAAAAATTCAAATAGGAGAAAATTTAACAAAAGGGCTTGGTTCAGGAGGAGATCCCGAGATTGGAAAGCAGGCGGCTGAGGAATCAAGAGAAAAGATAAAAGACATTCTTGAGGGATCAGACATGGTTTTTCTGGCAGCAGGAATGGGAGGAGGAACGGGAACAGGCGCTACTCCGACAATTGCGCAGGTTTCAAAAGAGGCAGGAGCGCTAACTATCGCAGTTATTACAAAACCTTTTGCGTTTGAGGGAACAAGACGAATGGTTGCAGCAGAAGACGGAATAGAGAATTTAAAAGATAAAGTGGATACACTTATTGTTATTCCAAATCAAAGAATCCTGGATGTTGTTGATAAAAAACTTTCTCTTCTTGAGGCATTTAAAGTTGCAGATTCCGTTTTAACACAAGGAGTTCAGGGAATTTCCGATCTTATAACAATGCCGGGGTTAATCAATGTTGATTTCGCAGATGTAAGGACTATTATGTCAAGCGCAGGGTCTGCCTTAATGGGAATTGGAACAGGAGTTGGGGAGAATAGGGCACAGGCTGCGGCACGATCGGCAATTGCATCTCCGCTTCTTGAGATTTCTATGGATGGAGCGCGCGGAGTATTGTTCAACATCACGGGAGGACCGGATATTACGATGAGCGAGGTAGATGAGGCGGCAAAAATCATTGCAGCTGCCGCAGACCCGGATGCAAATATTATTTTTGGAGCAACGGTGGATGAGTCGATGCATGACCAGATAAAAATTACTGTTATTGCAACAGGATTCGATCAGACAAGACAAAGACTTACGCAGTTTATGGTTCCTGAGAAAAAAACCGAAGAGGTATCCGCTGCGCAAACTCCCCAGGAAGAACCCATAGGAGACGAGGAAGACGTCTTCGAAATCCCCGCCTTTTTGAGGCAAAGAAATTAAGGCGAGGTTCGCCAAAGGCGGCCCGTATTCCTAAGGCAGAGGAATTAAACTCCTTAAAACTTAGATCGGTAAATCAATCTAGCTGAGGACCGTCCCCAAAATGTACACAGCTATCTACATCAAAGCCATTGACTTTCTTTTAAATTGTTGTTAAATTTTCTGAGAGACTTCAAAAGGATTTTCTTCTTTTACGCTTATAAATTTATTATGAAAAATTTGATTAATTGATGTATAATAGTTATATGAAAGTTAAAGAATTAATTAAATTACAAAATAAATGGGTTGCTTTTAGCAAAGACAGAACAAAAATTATTGATAAAGCAAGTTCACTCGGGGCACTGTTAAAAAAAATTAAAAATCAGGAGGATTTAGTGGTTTCGTTCATTCATCCCGCTGATAGGTATCTCTCCCCTTAATGAAAGATGTAACTTTTTATTATATACCTGACATATATACAGACATCTCTACAGGTAAAACAATTGAGATACTCAGACCCAAGATACCAGTAAGGTTATCTGCTAATTTTAATACTTCCAAAGTATTGATAGACTGTCTTTTTGACACTGGGTCAGACAGAAATTTATTTCCTGCAGATTGGGGAAGGAGTCTTGGTCTTAAAATAGAGAAGGGTAAAAAAGTAAAAATTGGAGGAATTGGCGGGAAAGAGTTAATAGCATATACTCATAAGGTTACTCTGCACATTCAAGGCAATAAGATAATAACTGAAGCTGATTTCTCTAACGAACAAAACACTCCTTTATTGGGCAGAATTGGATTTATGGATAAGGTTGAAGAAATCATAGTTAATCAGAAAAAAAGATTTATAAAAATTTCATTTTAAGAATATTAGTCCTCCTATTTATTGTCTCCATTGATTTTTTATCCCCAACTTGTTAAATTTTTCTGGGACGCTTAAAAAATTAACTTTTTATTTAGGTGCTAAGTAGAATTTTAGCTTCAAAGTTAGGGGATGTTTTTGAAATCTTCATAAAAAGGCGTTTAGACAGTATTTATCACTTTTCCGTCTGTAAAACTTTGAATATTTTCAATTGTAACTTTAATAATTCGCTCCAGCGCTTCCTGACTATTAAAGGCATTGTGCGGAGTAACAATTACTTTTGGATGTCTTATTAGTATATGGTCGTAAATAAGAGTCTTAAGATTTATATTTTGTTGGGAAGCCTTCGTTAAGATTGATATCTCTTCGTGAAGTTCATCTTCCTCTTCGAGAACATCAAGTCCTACACCCTCAAGAATTCCCTGATCAAGTCCCAGAAAAATTGCTTCTGTGTCAATCAAATCTCCCCGCGCAGTATTTATAAGATAAGATCCTTTTTTAAATTTTAAAATATTATCCTTGTTGATAATATGTTTTGTCTGCGGAGTTAAAGGCAAGTGGAGAGTGACTACATCTGATTCCCCAAGTAAAGCATCAAAATCCCTATATTGAAAGTTCATTTTCCGGGCTAACTCCTCATCAGGATGACGCGCGTATGATATTACTTTCATTCCAAAACCCTGAGCAATTCTTAATACATGCTGTCCTATTTTCCCAAGACCAATAATTCCTATTGTTTTTTCATAGAGGTCGACTCCTTTTAGCGCAGAGTGGTCAAAGTTGAGTTTTTGAATTTGCTCTATCGCTTGAGGAATTTTTCGCGTTAAGTTTAAGAGTAAAGCAAATGTGTGTTCGGCAACGGTACTGCTTCCGTACTCGGGAACATTTGAAACAACTATGTTTTTGGTCTTGCAGTAGTCGATATCTATATGGTCAAAGCCGGTTGATCGGGTTACAATTAATTTTAAATTTGGAAGTTTATCTATAACATCTTTATTGATGGTGGAAGAAATAAAAGATGAAATAATTTCTGAATCGCTGTACGATGAAGCATTATCGGCGGTTAGTTTTTCTTCTGTAAAAACTGCATCTTGTAAGCTTTTTTCAAGAAGCTCTTTTTCCCACTCGGAAATTTCAAATATTACTGTTTTCATATTTAAAATCTAGAACACTTATTTTATTCTAACATAAAATTATTAAATCCTACTATTTAAAAATGTTTTAGCTGTGTACTATAATATTTATAAGGTAAACTAATTTTAAATTAGGTGTGTCAGTGGAATTTAGCTTCAGAGTTAGAGGATGATTCATAAATCTTTTCAGAAAATATTTTGTGCTATAATGTCATTTATAAATGAGCATTGAGCGGTACAGAGTGGGAAGTCTTCCAATACCAGGTATTGTCGAAATTGATGGAGCTCCCCCCACTAAAAATCTTATAACTCGTTTAGCCGAAGGAATAGTCAACGGCCGTGAACCCATACCGACTGTTCCTTTTAGTGAACTTATACCTGAATTAAAGAAGATCGAAGACGGAGGAGGAAGCTTAAGAGAATACATCGAAGAACTTGAAGAAAGAGCAAAAACAGAAAATCACAACAACGGAAAAATTTCATCAGCTATAGAAAAAATAAGAAGTCTTGCCCGTCACGATAACCAAATAATCGTAGATGGTCATCAAGTTGGCGGCAGAACGACTGCAATAGTGGTAGCGGTCGGCACTTTAGTGGTGGGAGCAGGTATCTTCCTGCGGTTGGATCATGCACCTACTAAGCCGAGGCCAAAGAAAGAAGAACCTAAACCGGTGGAGACCTCAGATCCCAATCGTGAAATCAAAGTACAAGATTAAATTTTAAATCCTTTCGTTTTTATTGCAATCCCTGTTGTTATTAACTATTCTAGTCTTACCTTTTGATGAGGAAGGTTTCAATGAAGTCCATAGATTAAATAATTTTAAACTCATTAATAATTCTGTTGATTTGAAATCCTTGAACTTGCAGCCTCTTTAATATAGAATTAAATTTATGCTTGCCCCGCATCTTTTGCGGAAGGTTGTTTATGAAAAACTTTGGCAACAATAGAAAAAAAAGTGTGGGGTTTAAGCCCGTAACTCCTAAGGTAGATTTTCCAAAACTTGAGCAGGAAATCCTAGAATATTGGAAGAAAAATAGAATTTTTGAAAAATCTATAGAATCAAGACCGGAAGATAGGAAATGGACATTTCTTGACGGTCCTCCATTTGTAACCGGAGTCCCTCATTATGGATCTCTCCTATCCAGTATTCCCAAAGATGTGTTCGGAAGGTACTTTACTATGAAAGGCTATCGTGTCCGAAGAGTTTGGGGATGGGATGGTCATGGGTTACCAATTGAAAACAAGGTGGAAGAGAAGCTTAATATAAAACGGAAAAAAGACATAGAAGAAAAAATTGGTGTTGGAAAATTTATTGATGAATGTAAAAAATACGTTAATGAAGTTTCTCAGGATTGGGAGTGGTATATCGAACATATTGGCCGCTGGGTAGACTTTAAAAATGCATATAAGACATGGAGCATGGACTATATGGAGTCTGTAATGTGGGTTTTTAAGCAAATGTATGATAAGGGATTTATTTATAAAGGGCTTAAGGTTACTCTTTATTGCCCGCATTGCGCAACGCCTATTTCTAATTTTGAGGTCGCAATGGATGCCGATAATTATAAGGAAGTTTCGGACTGCGCAACAGTTTATAAGTATAAACTTGAGAAGGAAGATAAGACTTTTATTCTTGCATGGTCAACGACCCCATGGAATAAAATTGTTACTCCTGCTCTTGCCGTTAATCCAACACTCATATATGTAAAGATAGACCAAGGCAATGAATATTATATTCTTGCAAAGTCAAGATTAGAGATATTAAAAGACGAGCCATATAAAATTATTAAAGAATTTAAAGGAAAAGATCTTATCGGAAAAAAGTTTGAACCTCATTACGATTTTTACTCTGCAGACCCCGGAGAAAAAATATGGGAAATTATAGGCGGGGATTTTGTTTCCCAAGACGAGGGAACAGGAATTGTAACAATTGCAGCGTACGGAGAAGAAGATTTAAAAGTAATGCAGGATCAAAAAGTCCACATAGAAATTCATCTTGACGAAGAAGGAACTATTCTACCGAATGTCCCGAAATTCGGAGGAATGTATTATCTTAAGGCCAATAAAACTGTGAATGAAGATTTAGCCGGCAGAGGACTTATCTATAGCGACAAAGAAGAATTGCACAGTATAGCACTTTGCTGGAGATGCCATACCAGGCTTTATTATGCTCCAATAACGGCGTGGTATGTAGATGTTCATACATTAAAACCCCTTCTTAAAAAAACAAACGAAGAGATAAATTGGTTTCCTAAGCATTTTAAATACGGAAGATTTTTAAAGAGTCTTGAAAGCGCGCCGGATTGGAATATTTCACGTAATAGATACTGGGGATCGCCTGTTCCTGTGTGGGAGTGTGAGTGCGGAGAGCGGTTTGTTCCAGGATCTATTAAAGAACTGGAGGAAGAGTCCGGCTCAAAAATAGTTGATTTACATAAACCGCAGATAGATGAAGTAATAATAAAATGTAGAAAATGCGGTAAGAAAGTTCACAGAGTGTCAGAAGTTTTGGATAGTTGGATAGAAGCTGGGTCTGCCTCTTTTGCAGAACGTCACTTTCCATTTGATAAGTCGGAAAAAATCAAAGATTTCTTTCCGCCCGATTTTGTTGCAGAATATACAGGGCAAATTAGAGCTTGGTTTTATGTTTTGCATGTAATCGGTGCGGTTTTATTTAGATCAAAGGCTTTTAAAAACGTAGTTGTTGAAGGGGTAATTTTGGGAACCGACGGACGAAAAATGAGCAAAAACTATGGTAATTATCCTGATCCAAAAGAACTTTTGCAAAAATACGGCGCAGATGCGTTAAGACTTTATCTTATGGGAAGTCCTGTTATGCATGGAGAGGATATTATAATTTCGGAAGAACAGTACCGCAATCAGTTAAAAGGTCTAATGCTTACTTTATGGAATGTATATAATTTTTTTGTAAATTATGCAAATATTGACGGTTGGGCAGCAATAAAAAATATTCAATTTAGACCGAAAAATGTTTTAGACAAATGGATTCTTTCCAAATTAACTCAGCTTATTAAAGAGGCAACAGGAAATCTAAATAATTATGATACGGTTGCGGCAATTTCCGGACTTAGCAAATTCGTTGATGAACTTTCCAACTGGTACGTTAGAAGAATAAGAAGCAGGGTTGGTCCCGCCTCAAAAAACGATAACGATAAACAGGATGCTTACGAAACATTATGGATCGTACTTTTTGAGTTTTCTAAACTTCTTGCGCCGATAACTCCTTTTATTTCTGAAGAAATTTATCGCAATTTAACTGGTTTTGAGTCTGTGCATTTGTCGGATTGGCCGAGTCCATTTGAGTTATACATTAATGAGAAAATTGAAGAAGAAATGAAATTGGCAAGACAAATTGTTGAGCTTGCTCATGCCAAAAGAAAAGAAGAGAAGATTAAGGTAAGACAACCACTTTCAGAATTAAGAATTAAGAATTTAGAATTAAGAATTAACGATGAATTAATAAATTTAGTTAAAGATGAGGTTAACGTAAAACAGATTGAGCTTCTGAGCGGGAAAGGAATTTTGTCTGTTGAACTTGATACAAAAATAACTCCGCAGCTTAAAGACGAGGGAGAGGCGAGGGATATTGTAAGAATGATTCAGGAAGAGAGAAAAAAAATGGGGACGAAGCTTGACGAACGAATTAACGTGATATTGCCGGATTGGCCAGTGGATTTTGAAGAATATATAAAAAAAAGAGCTCTAATAAATAGCATTAAAAGAGGAGAGAAGCTTAAGATACAAAAACTGTGAATAGACAATTTTTAAGAATTGATTTCGGCTTGTTTATGCCTGCCCTAATTCTTCTTATCTTAGGACTTACGGGGATTTTTTCTTTGAGTTTTGAATTGTTTAAATCCCAGTTTTTATTTTCATTTATTGCTCTTTTTGCTTTTTTATTTTTTTCTCAAGTAAATTACCAAGTCCTAAAAAATTATAGTTTTGTAATTTATGCCGGATCAATAATAATTTTATTTTTAGTTTTGTTAATTGGAGTTGAGAGCAGAGGCTCTGTAAGATGGCTTGAATTTTTAGGCTTTAGAATTCAATTTTCGGAACTTCTTAAGCCGTTTCTTGCGCTTTGCCTGTCTTCTTTTTTAGCAAGCAAAAATAACTACTCAATAAAATTCTTTTTCGGAGTTTTAGCTTTGCTTTTTCCAATTTGGTTTTTAATTTTTCTTCAGCCGGATTTAGGAAACGCAATTATTTATTTTTTAGTAACTATTTTTATTTTGTTTGCTTTTGGATTTCCCCTACGCTATTTCTTAGCATCTTTATTGCTGATGGCCGCTTCTTTTCCAATTTTTTGGAAATTTTTAAGAGAGTACCAAAAACAAAGGCTTCTTACCTTTTTCCATCTTAAGGTTGATCCACTAGGTACTTCCTACAATGCTATTCAATCAATTATTGCAGTTGGATCCGGAATGATTATAGGGCGGGGGTTTGGACAGGGAACGCAATCAACTCTTAGATTTTTGCCGGAAAGACACACGGATTTTATTTTTGCGACTCTCTCCGAGGAACTGGGTTTTATAGGTTCGTTAGTGATATTGGCCGCTTTTGGTTTCCTTTTTTACCGCATTTATTTAATTTATAAAAACTCCGATTCAGTATTTTCCAAAATATTTGCTCAAGCGGCGTTTTTTTTCCTATTAGTTCAATTTTTTATGAATGTTGGAATGAACATTGGAATCATGCCGATTGTCGGAGTTTCGCTGCCTTTTGTGTCCTATGGAGGAAGTTCTCTTCTTTCAAGCTTTATTCTTCTTGGTATCCTTTCCTCCATGAGTAAGGGATTTGATTCCAGACAGGTTCTGGAAATTAGATAGCAGGTTTGGTATAATCTATAAACCATGGAATATGCGGTAGTTAAAACAGGCGGAAAACAGTACAAAGTGTCGCAGGGTTCTATTCTGGAAATAGACCGGCTCAATAGGCAAAAGGATGATGAAGTAATTTTGGACAATGTGCTTTTATGGGTTTGTGACGGGCAGGTTAAGATTGGAAAACCAAATCTTCCGAATATTAAAATTAAAACAAGAGTAATAGAGAATATAAAAGGAGATAAGATAAGGGTTGCAAAGTTTAAGGCAAAAGCGAGATACAGAAGGATGATGGGTTTTAGGCCGCATATAACTAAGCTTGAAATTAAAAGTATCGATAGCGGAAATTCTATAGTCAAGGCGGTCAAAAGCGAAATAAAAGCACAAAAAACTCCTTTGAAGAAATTAAAGTCGGCGGGTAAGATTAAAAAATCCTAATTTCCGGTAAATTACCTATTGACTTATGTGAAAACTGGCAATAAAATGTCTTTAGTTTTCACACTATTGAGGAATTCGAAATATGGCACATACAAAGGCACAAGGGTCAGTAAGGGGAAATAGAGATTCAATCTCCAAGCGTTTGGGGGTTAAATTATACGCCGGAGAGAAAGTTGCACCGGGTAATATTATTGTAAGGCAAAAAGGAACAAAATTTTTTCCGGGCTCAGGAGTTGAGATGGGAAAGGATTTTACTTTATTTGCAGTTGATTCGGGAGTCGTATCTTTTAAACAGGAGAGGGGTAAAAAGATCATAGAAATTATTAAACTAAATTAAATAGATTATGGATGATCAAACACAAGAAAGAATTTTCGAACTTGATATAAATTTGCTTCAGACAAATCCTCTTCAGCCTCGTGGCGTTATTTCTCCCGAGTCTTTAAATGAATTAATAGAGTCAATAAGAGAGCAGGGAATCTTGGAGCCTCTTGTTATTGCAAAAACACCTGCCGGGTACCAAATAATTGCAGGGGAGAGGAGATGGAGAGCGGCAAGAATTTTGGGATTGCCTAAAGTTCCGGTAGTTGTTAAGGAAGCAACGCCTCAGGGAATGCTTGAAATGTCTATCGTAGAGAATGTCCAGCGGGAAGATTTAAATCCAATAGAAAAAGCGCTTGCCTATAAAAGATTAATAGATGAATTTGGTTTGGGAACAAACGAAGTTGCAAAGAGAGTAGGAAAAAGTGCGCCTGCCGTATCAAATACAATAAGGCTTTTAACTCTTCCGGATGCGATAAAAGATGCTTTGGTTGCAGGTGTTATTACAGAAGGACACGTCAGACCGCTTATTTCTGTAGGCGATCAGAAACTGATGATTGAGCTGTTTAAGAAAATCTTGCGGGAAAGCAGCACTGTCAGACAAACAGAAGATATGGCAAGAAGAGCAAAGTCGGAGGTTGAGAAAAGAGAGCCGCGTACGGCACATGACAGGCTTTGGGTGCCCGAAATGGATGAGATGGAAAAAGAGCTTGAAAAAAAGCATGGGTTTGCCAAGGTAACAATGTACCAATCAAGAAGTCTTGCCCGAATTGTTATTGCAATACGGGGAGATATTGATGAAACAACCCCAAAAGTAAAGGAAATTTACGAAACTTTAATGGGAGAAAAACCTAAGGACTCTTAACAAGCCCCATTTTATCTAACGGCCAATAAACAAAAAAAGATTTCCCAATAACCGATTTTATTGGGACAAATCCCCATTCTCTTGAGTCAGAACTGTATGCTCTGTTATCGCCCATAACAAAGTAGCTTTCCTGCGGGACTTTTACTTCCTCTCCTTCTTTTAAGAATGACCCTCCATAAGCTTTGACATCGGGTTTTAGATATTTGCTTTCATCAAGTATCTCCCCGTTTAAAAAAACTGATCCGTCTTTTATATAAATATTATCGCCCGGGGCGGCAATCACTCTTTTTATGAAGTCTTTTTCCGGATCCGGCGGTGCTTTAAAGACTATAACTTCTCCTTTTTTTGGTTTTTCAAAACTTAAAGCAATTATGTTCGTCAGAATATATTCATTATTTATAAAAGTAGGGAGCATAGAGTCCCCATTTACCTGAAAAGGCCGAAAAAGAAATACGTAAATAACAAGAAAAACAGCAGCCGCCAAAAGAAGTGTTTCGACAATATCTATTAGAAAATTATAAATTTTTCGCAGAATCGACATTGTTTAAATTGTCCTTGATTTAGCTTCTTTTGTCAATGATATTATTTTATGATAACATATCGGTATATTGGGATCCTTAGCTCAGCGGTAGAGCGCTGCATTCACATTGCAGATGTCGCAAGTTCGAATCTTGCAGGGTCCACAGTCAAGGCAAGGCGGGGGCGCTTCGTTCACATCGAAGATGTCGGGGGCTAAAATCCCCTCGAGTCAAAAATTTATATTACCTGTCTTAAGAATGCGGGGATTTATAGGTCATCCCCTAAACTTGAAGCTAAAATCCGACTTAACACCTAAATAAAAATTTACTTTTATAAGTCTCCAAGTAGAATTTAGCAACTAGTAGAATAAAAGTCAATACGTAAGCTGTTAGCCTTTTAAAATGACATATTGACTTACAATGATGATTTATTTATAATTTAGAGGCTCGAAAAGTCTCCCTGCTGGTGATTTCCGCAAGGATAGAGACAGCTAGCTGAGACCTCTGAATCAAGTTTATGCTAGGTGGCTAGGTCAAGACAGCCTAGCTTTTTTTATTAAATTTCCTTTATTTTATTTGCAATTGTTTTATAACTTTGGTCTAGGTTTTTGTTGCTTAAATCTCGAACTAGACCACAAATCGAGTCTGCCAGACGAATAAGTGAACTTGACTTGTCATTTATCTGTCTAATTTTTCTGTATCTCACATGCAAAAGCTTAATTTCTTTTTTTATTTTGACTATACTTGATTTATTCATTCTATCAATGAAAATTTTCGCCAAATACCTTTCTCCCTCAACATAATCTAAAATTGCTTTAGCTATGTGGGAGCCAATTAACGCCTCATAATCTAACTTGTTTTTATAAACTGAAAAATAAATAGTTACATCGCTAAATATTTTCTTTTTCAATAACAGCTTTGTATATGAAATTCTTCTTTTGTTGGCAACATCAGTCCATTTTTTTATTTTTTTGCTTTCCTTCTCTATCTCAAGTAATCTTGTCTCTATATTTTGTGACTTACCTGCTAAAAGAATAACCGTAGATACAACAAATAATCGTCCTTTTGTATCCTGGCCAGACTCGTCAGTAAAGGTGCTAATAATAATTTTCATTCAATAAATATTATAGCAAAGTTGAGTTTGTTTCACAGAAGGCGTACGATGTACTCTTGAAGCTAAAATTCTACTTTACACCCAAATGAGAAGTTTACCTTTTTAAGTCTTCAAGGATACCTTAGCAATTTCAAGTTAAGAAGTCGATCAGTAATTGCGTTTATTCGTCTTCCTCTGGTGGTTTTGAAGGCAACACATCTGGAGGTTGAAGGAAGTTGTAAATATGCGTTTTTAGTTCCCACCTATTTTCAAACCAATGTATGTCATAATCCTTTCCCATGGATTTCAACATTGCTGATACCCTAGTTTGCTCATTTTTATTACAAACAAAGAGAGTTTTTGTTTCGTACTCTAAGGTTCTTTCGACTTCCATCATGTGTCCCCCTTTGCTTGAAACATCAAAAATTGCATATTTACAATTGTGCAGAAGCAACAAAGCATCGTGGTGTATATTCTCAGGAGCTGTTTTGAACTCAGCAGCGATTATCGGAGTAAATCCAAATTCACGGACAGGACTGATAATTGCATCCAATAAGTAAACCGATTCATAATCTCCACCTATAAAAACTCTTTTCTCCCACTCTTCTGGAAGGTGGCTTATTGAAGAATATCTCCCATACCTTACAAGTAGAGTAACCTTCTTAGCTTTTCTTTCTAGTTCATCGTATGCTCTTAAATTTAAGATACTATCAAGAACATCCTTTGGGTTTTGAACTATGCCTTTTTTACTTACTACCTCTTCAACGCATTCTTGAATCATCTTGAATTCTTCTTCGGATAGCTTGAATAGCTCTCTCAAGGTTTTTGCACCTGGGGTGTTATTAGCCGTTTCTAATGGCAGGGAGAGAAGATCTTCGATGTAACCCATCATAAAAAAATGAAAAGATTCCAAGGCTTGATGTGTATATATTTTACACGCCCCCATGTTATGAACTTCTCCTCCTTTGTGATATCTCACACCGTCAGGCTGTGTATTTAATATCTTATGGTATAGCTTATTCCAATGATTATAGGAATTTTCTATGAGCGCAGGATCCATAATCTGTAGCGCATCTATAAATCTTTTTTCAACCACCGTGTATTCGTCAAGTAGATTTTGAGGTAATTCCGTTGGTGGTTGAATCTTAAAAGACATGAACCTATTTTATCACGACTTTTTAATTTTCTCACGCCATGTCGCACAATGGTTCTCTGATATTGTTGCTTGCGTTTATAAAAAATTAAATGCCATAATAAGTTATGGCTAAAGATGAATTAAGAAGTGAGGTGACTTCAAGTAAACCAAGGGATGAAAAGGGACATTTTATAAATGTTCCGGATGTTAAGTCGGGGAAAAATCCTCTTGAAAGATTTCTATTAAGCCATACGGGAAATTATAAAGATCAGGATGATATCCTTGATATTAGAATTGGAAATCCTCTAGGGAGAATTGTTAAGCTTCTGGATGATATCAGAAATCAAAAAGCATTTTCTTTTACTCTAAAAGGAAGCTTAGGAATTGCCGGAGTAGTTTTAGTTATATCGGTATTTGGAATATTTGGGGGAAGTCAGATAATTTGCGATAAAGGCAGTCAAAGCTTAGTTGGGGTTGTAAAGGTCTTAAACGCAAGAGAAATATATTCAAGACCAATCCCATTTTTTTCTTACATTTTTGAACTTGTCGCCCCATCACAAAAATATATAAAAAACAGAATGGTTTTAGTGAAAAACGACAGCACGACGGTTTATCTTCCTCATTCAGAAGAGGATGATGTTGTAAAATTTGCTAATTCTACAGTTATCATTACCGGTAATTATAACTCCTGCTCGCAGACATTAAAGATTAATGACTCTAGTTCGATTGAGACATTCGTAAGGTAGTCAACTGCCTTTCTATCCTCAAACAATGGTATAATAGCTTCTAAATAATTATATGACGGTTTTATTTTTCTCCCGCATATTTTATCCCCACATTGGTGGGGTGGAGAAGTACGTTTTGGAGGTGGGGAAGACTAGTAATAGAAAACTAATAATAAACGGATACAGAGTCTAAGGGCGAAGTCATTAAAGAGGGGAGATTTTGGACTCTTTTAAATTATTTTTGTTAAATTCAATCAGATAAAGATTATCTCCGCGTTTTCCGACAAAATTATTCCTAGTAACATTACCATCCCTGTCATAAATAAAGATTTCCAGCTGATACTCCTTATCAGACTTTACCGAAAGCTTATATTGACCATTTGACGGTTTGGCAAAATAAAAAACTATTAACGGATGTCCACTTGTGCTTTTTTTGTCAACATCATCTACTAAGGGTTGCTGGATAAAGGATTGTCCAACTGGATTATTATTGGAATTCAGTAATTCAATTTGTGTATAATCTTCACCATACACAACTATATAAGATAAGTCTGTGTCAGAAGATTTTGATTTATAGATGTTTGATTCTCTGGTAGGAAAATTTGTTGGAGTAATTTGAGCCTGTCGCAAAATATTAGTATTACTTTGTAGCGACAGTTTATATATGTATATTCCCAAGGGAATTACTATTATGAAAAGAGACAATAATAAGGCTATAATTATTTTACTCATTATAATTTCTGTTTCTAAACTATAATTTATCATAAAATAAGAAATATGACTATTCTTTTTTTCTCCCGATTATTTTATCCCCACATTGGAGGAGTTGAAAAACATGTATTGGAAATTTCAAAACTTCTTGTAAAAAAGGGACATTCGGTGACTGTCTTGACAGAAAAGTTTGAAAAAAAACTTTCGGATACCGATGTGATTGACGGGATTAAAATTCTAAGAATCGATAATGGTAAAGACAACTGGTTTAAGAAATTTAGAGTTTGGAGAAATATCTTGAGGAACATAAATTTAATTAAAGAAGCGGATATTATTCATATTCACGATGTTTATTTCTGGTTTCTCCCTTTTAAAATTATTTTTCCTTTAAAAAAAGTTTTTGTAACATTCCACGGATATGAAGGAAACAAAATTCCCGAATTTAAATCAAAATTAATGCATAAAATCGCAGAAAAACTCTCAAAAGGAAATATTTGCGTTGGGGATTTTTTAAAAAAATGGTATGGTACTAGGCCAGATTACGTCACCTACGGTGCCGTAGAGGTATCAAGTATTAAGTATAAAGTATTAAGTATAAACAAAAATAGATTAAAATTTTTATTTATTGGAAGACTGGAAGAAGAGACCGGAATCATGGAGTACTTAAAGGCACTGAAAATTCTTAAGGGAAAGAAATATAAGTTTGAAATTACTATACTTGGAGATGGCAGTTTGAAGAAAAAGGCTCAAGATTTTTGTTTAGTAAATCAAATTGGCGCTCACTTTATGGGTTTTGTTAAAGATGTAAATCAATATATAAACAACTCTGACTTTGTTTTTACGTCGAGATACTTGGGGATTTTAGAATCATTGGCATTTAAAAAATTTATTTTTACGCACTATAATAATTCTATAAAAAAAGATTATTTAGAAATGGCACCTTTTGCAAAATATATTTCAATCAGTAAAAATTACAAAGAACTTTCAGACGAGATAGAACATTTCCTTAAGAAAGAATCAGAAAAAAATCTAATGATTAGTAAAGGATACGATTGGGTTGGTGATCAAACCTGGGAGAAAATGATTGATTTATATTTAAAGCTTTGGAATGTTTATCACTTATGAAATTGAATGAATGTCCTATTTGTGGTTCTACTAATATTATTGAAGTATATCCTTCAGATGTAGATTTAAAAAAATTATCCTTTACCTATGTTAAGACTCCTAGCTCAGGTAAAACATTCAGAGCTGTTAAATGTAGAGGATGCACTCATGTATTTTGTTCTCCTCTCCCGAACGATTTATATAAGAATTATGAAGATGTTATTGACGAGCAATACTTAAAATATACAGAGTCTATAAAAATATCTGCTAATAAAATCTTGCCTATTATTAAAAAATATAAAAGCTCAGGTATTATTCTCGATGTAGGATGTGCGACTGGTGAATTTTTAGAAGAAGCGGGAAAATTTGGATATTCCGTTGAAGGATTAGAGCTGTCTAGATGGTCTTCAGACTTTGCTAAAAGAAAAGGAATAAAAGTTTATAGAAAAAGATTAAAACAGTTGGTAAAAAAAAATTCTGGCCGATACGATGTAATTACTTTATTCGGTGTTATAGAGCATTTCGAAAATCCTGTTGAGGAAATGAAGTATATTAGTAAACTTTTGAAGCCAGGGGGGTTGCTTGTTATCTGGACAGGGGATATAAACTCTTTCCCAAGCAAAATATTAGGAAAAAACTGGTGGTACTGGCAGGGACAGCATATTCAGTATTTTAGTTATCAAAGCTTGAATTATTTAACAGAGCATTCCGGATTTAAGCATATAACTACTAAAATTTATCCATTTGTGGCGACATACGGTCTCCTAGATAATTCTTTGAGTAGGTATCCTATGCGCTCAATCATTATGAAAACAATTAGGCCATTTTTTAAATTCAAGCGCACATGGACATTTTATATACCCGGTGAAATGTTATGGTTTGGAAGTAAAATTTTTGAAAAATAAAACAGTTAATTTTTTAATATTAGGGAATAATGAAAAAACTAAAGCAATTAATAGAATACTAAAGGTTGATACACTGATTATTTTAGTGAATCTATATACCGGTATGTCTTCATAAGAAAGCTCGACCTTTTGTAATCCTGCAGGAAGTTTTGCATTAATTATGCCTCTTTCGCCCGGATATATATTTATTATTTTATTGTTGGTCTTAATAGACCAGCCAGGAAAATACAAAGTATTTTCTTTAATAATAGTAGGTGTTTTAGCATCAACTATATAATAATGTTGAATTGAAGTTCTTTTTAGTTCTTTTACGCTTGCATTCCCTTCAGTTATTTCTAAATGCTTCTTAGGAATTTCGGAAAACCAGAAATTATTTATATCTGCCCATTTATTATTCAAAAAATATGCTGTTGTCCCTTCGGTAATTGTGCTAATCCAAACATTTTTTCGTAAAACACTATCGTTAATTTCAGGTATTACTCTTCGGTGTCCCCAATTTAAAATAGTTGATCCTATTGTAATTATTAATAGAATATATATAAACTTTTTTTTAATCTTAGAATCTAAAAAACTTAGCGTGAAGTACCCTGCAATTACGGAAATAAAGAAACTAATTGCCAATGATAAGCGTCCATATGGAATTATCATGTTGAAAAAATGATAATTAATATATTTCCATATAAATATTGATAATGGATGCATCATAAATATAAAAAATATGCATAAGAATATCCAAAAAATATAATCAGCTTGTATTTTTTTTGGAATTTTTTTAAGGATAACCATAATTATTGACATTGCTATTATGAGAATTTGAACATAACCCATGATGAGTGCCAATTCCCCCTTAGGGCCTTGAAATAATAAGCCATACCTCCATGGGGAGAAGATTAGCTGCATAAACGGATAAAACTGTAAGTCGCTGACAGTCGTAGATACAGAGAGTTTAAACATGTACGGCGCGTATAAAATAAATGAAATCCAGACATAAATAGAAGCAATAGCTCCTACAAGTAGTGCAAGTAATTGAAACAAAGTAGATTTGTAACTTTTATTTCTTAAATCCTTAAACAGAATATATAGAATACCTATTCCCAAGAATACGGTAGCAAGAAGAGGATGGGCAAGAAATAATAAATCCGTAAATAAAACAATCCAAATCAAATAGATAAATTTATTTTTTTTAGAATATTTAGTAATAAATAAAAACAAAAGTGGAACTAATAAAAAAATTGTTGATTCACCTAATGTTGCTCTAAAATGAACATCGATTAAATGATAAGGACTAAAAAGATAGAAAATAGCGGATGCAAATGCAGCAAGCTTATTATTAGTTAATTCCCTTATCCAGAAATACATAAATATTCCCGAAAGATATAGACTTAAGCCAAGGTATATTTTCATACTGCTTACAAAACTAATTCCTATAAAATGGAAAAAAGAAACAATATAATAAGGGAGGGAATAGTTAAAAACAAAAAGCGGATTTCCATAAGTAGCATTAAGTTCAGCAGCCCATGATGGCATAAGGATTCCCTCTTTTAAAGAGTTATAGAAAGACATTATTCTATAAATATGAATATTAAAGTCCCCGCTTTCGTATGTGCCGGTTCTAAAAATACTTATTACAGGTAAAATTGAAATAAGTATCAAAAGGAAAAGTAGATTAATTTTTTTCTTTGGATAAATGTATCTATATATCAAAACTCCGCCAAAAAGCAAAAGAGAGGAAATTATATTTGCCACGACCATTCTATAAGGGTCTATCACACCTAAATTATACCAATTTTTTTAAGTGTTGGTACTGGAATAAAAAATGCATTTTATTTATAATTTATTACTATTATGAGTAAGGAAGCAGCGAGAGAAGAAGAAAAAGCATGGGATAATTACTGGAAAAGAAAAGAGACGAAAATTCAAGCAGTAATCTATAGAAATATTGCAAGTTTTTATAGGAAATTTATCATCAAAAGAGCATTGAATAAAATTATTGAGGGAGAGTTTCAAAGAGGCTCAAAACTTCTGCATGCAGGCAGCGGGTCAGGACAAGTCGACGAAGATATAATTCAAAAATACGATATAACGGCGCTTGATATTTCAAAAGAAGCGTTAAAGTTATATAAGCTAAATAACGGAGAAAAAGTCAAACTTATACATGCCAGTATTTTCGATATGCCCGTGAAATCCTCAACATTCAGCGGAGCTTATAATCTGGGTGTTATGGAACATTTCACAAAGGATGAGGATATAAAGATATTAAAGGAATTGCGAAGAGTTTTAAAGCAAAACGGCAAAATTGTTCTTTTTTGGCCCCCAAAATTTGGAATTTCTGTAATTTTTTTAAACTCAACGCACTTTATTTTAAATAGTGTCTTAAAGAGAAACATCCGCCTTCACCCGGAAGAAATATCTCTTGTTAAGTCAAAAAAACAGGTAAATGACATTTTGAAAAAATCGGGATTTAAATTAACAAAATTTTATTTTGGCCCATTGGACTTTTTTACCCACTGCATAATTGTTGCTAAAATAGCTTAGGACCATTTTTGTCCTTTTCCAAGAGTGGTTTCTACAAACTGTTTTATGATTTTGAGCCCCTTTTTAATACTTACCCCATTTAACAATAAGCTGATCGGATTTGCCTCTATTACTACAGAGCCGTTCCAGTTATTCCTGTGAAGAAAAATGAGCTGATCTTGCGCAAGAATATATTCATGTTTAAGGATTTTTCTGATACCACCTATTCCTATAAAAGTTAATTGAACGCTTTTTATTTTTTCAAGTCCGATCCATTCCCAAAATTCCCTCCAATCTTTAAATCCATTATTTCTGGCCCATATAAGGGACTGGTCGTCTCTTGTATCCAATACCACCGCATGATTCTTTGCCCTTAGCCAATCTTTTAATTTATCTTTTTTGATAGTGCCCTTAAATATTTCCAGTTGAATTTCATTTTTTGAATTCCTAATCCACACACCGGAAACATCATGAACGGCTATTGGTATTTTCCTTTTCGAGATTAAAAGATCTATAGCGTGATTAGACTTCTCAATAGGGGGGAAAAATATATACCTGATTCCTCTAAATAAAAGACTTTTTAAGAAACTTATTCCATACTCTTTATCTGAAGAATTATCTAATCTCCAGTTTTGATGAATACTTTCAACAAATAAATAATCCTGCAAATCAAAAGATTTTATATTCGAGGTAATTCTTCTTGTTGGCAAAATTTCCAGCCCGTCGTATCCCATCTCTTTTACAAACCTATGGCTTTCTCTAAAAGCCATCCATAGTACTGTTCCGCCTGATAAGATGATTTTGTACTTTGCCATTTTATTTTATTGAATAAAGATAATACTGAGTGCCTGAATATGGGACTGCCGAGAAATGAGATAATAATTTATAATTTTCTTTCTTACAGTTTATTAACCCCAATTTACTACAAAACCAATTAATGTCTCCCCCCTTGATAAAAAATTTTGTTACGCCTTTATTTTTAAAATTGTTAAAAGATAATGTTTTTCTATCGAATATGTAATTGATATCTATGTAATTAAAATCTGCATAATAATATCCGAATACACCATATGTTGCAACCAGGTCGTTTTTCGAAATAAAATGGTCAAAAGAGTGATTAAAATCATAATAACTTGAATTATCTTTTGAAAGAGTTCTTGTTAGATATTTATTTTTATCTGCAACTCCTATTCCGTAAGGCAAAACCAGCAAGCTGTTTATAAAGTAATAAAAGAATAATAAAAACAAAATTATCGATATTGAATATTTAAAAATCGTGTGTTTATATATAAATTTGTATAAGCTTATTGAGGCTATTATTATTGCAACAGAATATAATCCAAGGAGATATCTGCCGTATGGATAATTAATAAATGTATATAGGATAAAGAGCAAAACAAAAAAATAAAAAAGTTTGTTTTTCTTTAAGTCATTTAGATTATCTTTTAATTTATATATAAGAATAACTATTCCCAAAAAAAATATTGGACTGAATATTTTTAGAATACTTGGATCAAATAGAGCGTAGTTGAAGCTAATATAGTTTAAGATACCAAAGTTAATGGAGCCCTCCAGCACTTCTTTATTTGAAAACGCAGGATACGCAGGATTACCGGTTAGAATATATGATCTTACAAACCAAACGGAAGGAACAATAATGGATGCTATAGTAAAAACTAGAATTGATTTAATCCAAACAATTCTTGATTTATAGTTTTTAATAATTAAATAAAAGATTAGTGCAGCCAGAAATGCAATCGTCCACAATTTAGTTGAGATCATAGCCCCAGTAATGATTCCGGCAATAAATATACCATTCATACTTAATTTATTTTTAATTAATATAAATACCGCGAGTAAAAAAAGAAAAATCCACTGAAAGTCAGTATATTGAGATGAGGTTTCTCGTATTACTTCGGGTGCTGTTGCAAATAGTAACGGAGCAATAATTGCAAATTTATATTGTTTATCTTTCGAGAGTGAATATAACAACAGCAAAACTAAAATGTAAAAAATAAAGTGAATATATCTTGTTGTTTCTTTAGATCCTAAAAATATTGCAATTAAATAACTCATCTCCCCAAGCTGTGGACTTGCGGAAACCATTATTTGTTCTTTGGACGGCAGCATTATCGTGTGGTTTTCAAGATATTGAACCGGAAGATCTGTGTGATATTGATCCTCTCGAATTTCCGGAGATTGAAGCTTAATAAAGCCTATTAATATAAAAAGCGTAACCCAAATAAATATCCATTTATGAATTTTATAATTATTAAATAGCTGTTTTTTGAACTTATTTAATTCCTTTATATTTTCTTTCAAGGAACGTAGGGGAAAAATAGATAATAATACTACTATAGTTAAATATAATATGAGTATTGGTGAATATAAAAACGAAAAAAAGCCAATTATTGCCAGTCCACTTCCTATAAATATATATCCAAAAGCAATTTTGATAAAGATATCAAGGGCAGAATAATTTTCTTTTTTTGAGATTCTCAACTTTATTTTGCTGCCTATTAAATAAAAGATTAGAATGAGGGCAAACGATATTAATACATTAATTATTAAATCGTAAACGACTATTTTATCTGAATGTCCTATATAATCCTGCCTAAGGTATCTATAGTTATTGATTATGTTGGAGATTAGATCCATTTATATAATACGAAAGATTAATTGGTTTAGTGTATTGTAGAATAGAAAGTGATAGAATTTCAATCATTATATGAGAAAAATAAAGCTCAGTCTTATTGTAACTGTATTAAATGAAGAAAAACATATAGGGAAACTGATAGACTCAATATCTATTCAAACAAAAATTCCTGATGAAATTGTTATAGTCGATGGAGGAAGCAGCGACAATACTGTCGCAAGTATTAAGTATTTTGTATCAAGCATTAAGTATAAAGATATCCGAAAAAATACACGATTCAAAATTATCGTTAGGCAAGGAAATAGGGCGGTTGGGAGAAATGAGGGGATCAGAAATTCAAAAGGAGATATTATCTTATCAACCGATGCAGGATGTGTTCTTGATAGAAATTGGGTAAAAAATATTTCAGAACCGTTTAAAACAGAAAAGGTTGATGTGGTTTCAGGATACTATAGAGGAATTTCAGAAAATATATTCCAAAAATCTCTTATCCCCTATGTTTTAGTTATGGAAGATAAAATAAAAGAAGAATTTCTTCCTGCAACGAGATCTATGGCATTTAGAAAAGAAGTTTGGGAAGGTATTGGAGGATTTGATGAGAATTTAGGTCACAACGAAGATTACGCATTTGCGAATAATATTAAAAAATTAGGTTTTAAAATAAAATTCGTACAAGACGCAGTTGTAAGCTGGATCCCAAGAAAAAATATAAAACAAGCATTTATAATGTTCTTTAGATTTGCACTAGGCGACATAGAAGCGAATATTTTAAGGTCAAAAGTAATTTTTATTTTCTTAAGGTATATTTTTGCTTTCTATCTGATACTGCTTAATCTTATAATGAAATCTCCTCCTCTTGTTGTCTTTACGGCGTTGCTTTTATTCTTTTATATATTATGGTCAATTTATAAAAATTATAAATATGTAAATTCATATAAAGCAACTTTTTATCTTCCTCTGCTTCAGTTTGCTTCTGATTTCGCGGTAATATTGGGGACATCAGCAGGAATATTTAAAAAAATTAGTATTAAGTCTATTATAAAAGTACTTACTGATAATAAATGGGTACTTATTATTTTAGGATTATATATTTTCATTGAATTGCTGTTATTGGCCCTGGGGATTCCAAATAAAAACCACCCCTTTGCCTACTTTATGGATGAGTGGCACCAATTCCAGGCAGTTAGAAACGTATTCCAATACGGAACACCAAATATCCCAGGATCTGCAAATGGATCAATGTTCCATTTTTTTATTACAGGATTGTATTTAATACCGTTCTATCTACTTGGAATAGTTGATCCATTTGCTATTAAATCTTCTGTTACAGAGCTTTCCGTACAGCATAATTTATTTTTAATTCTAAGACTCAACACTCTTTTGTTTGGCTTGTTCTCGATAGCTACTATGCTTTACATTGCAAAAAAGTATTATAAACTCAATACTGCTCTAACTGCTTTTATTTTTACGATAAACCCTTTATTTATTATTCTAAGTGGTTATTTCAAATATGATATAGCTCTTCTTTTTTGGATTCTTTTATCATTCCTATTTCTTTTAAGATTCTCCCATAGCCCCACTTTTATAAATTATATTCTTGCCGGAGTTTTTTGCGCCCTTTCTTTATCTACCAAACTTAGCGCAATTCCTCTTTTGCCCATATATTTAATCGCATTTTTCTTGTTTTCCCTCAAAATAAAAGAATGGCCCAAATTTATCGGACTGGGTATACTAGCTTACCTTCTAACATTTTTATTTTTCGGCATCCCCGACCTAGTATTAGGTAAAGGAAACATAGCTGAATATCTAAGCTCAAATCTCGTAAGAACTCCGTCTGAGACTTCTTATAATTATAATCTGGGAATGCATTACCTGCCTTTTCTGATTTTTAAAATTTATCCCGTTATATTCGGCCGCTTTCTATATTTCACCTTTATCTTCTCGATAGTTGTTTTTATTTTTTATATCTTAAAAAAGAAGATTTATAAAAATATTTTTTCTATAAGCTTTAGATTAAAACACTCAAACTACATTATTCTTTCATTATTTTTTTTATTCTTTGCGGCAAGTCTATATCCTTTAAAATTAGGGGCTTTAGGTAACAGGATTCTTGTTCTTTTGCCATTTACTGTTATAACGACGGTTTTAGGTATTAAATTTATTTATGATAAAACAGGGTTCTCGTTGTTAAAATATTTCTTTACTTTATTTATTATAGCTTTAGTGCTTTTTCAATCTTTTGAAACATTTTCTTGGATTCACTTAAGATTATCCACTGATCCAAGGGTCGAATCTTCAAATTGGATCATGGGAAATATTCCTGCAAAAAGCACAATTGGAATAGAGAACATACCTATATATCAGTTATTGCCGGATGTAATTATTAAAGAGTTTTATTTAAATCAATACGGCAAGGCTAGAAACAACAAGTTCGGGTATGAAATTATTAACAGTAGAAGCGTAAATCTACCAAAGATTATTGTCTTAAGTAGCGATGAAATTGAAAGAAAATATTTAAAAAAATCAGATAAAAAAGATTTAGCAAGTCGTTTAAAAAGAGAAAATTATGAAAAGATTGCAGAATCTAAGCCGGATTTTAAATACTTTAATATTCTAAATAATGAATTAGATTTTTATATGTCAGGATTTGCAATAGGTCCAAACAGTATTTCGGTATTTAGTAAAAATTGATATGAGAGAAAATATTGCTATCGTAACCCCTTCCTACAAAGAGTTCAAAAATATATCTGTTCTCATTAGGAAAATTAGAAAAATTCTTCCCGGATCAAAAATTGTAATCGTTGATGATTCTCCAAAAGACCAAAGCCTAAGCCTAAAGAAGTTATTAAGTAAACAAAAAAATGTAAAAGTTATATCAAGGTTTAAGAAATTAGGCAGGGGAAGTGCTGTTATGGAAGGATTTAAAGAGGCTTTAAGAGATAAGAATTTAGAGTATTTTTTTGAAATTGACTCTGATTTGGCTCATAACCCCAGTGAGATGCCACGATTTTTAAATAAGATAACGACAGGGAAATATGATGTGGTGATAGGATCCCGTTATATAAAGGGAGGCAAAACAATAAATATAGTTTTAAACAGAATAATTCTAAGCAGAGTAATTAATCTTTTTTTACGATTTTGGTTAAACATCAAACTTAACGATTTTACCGGAGGATTTAGGCTGTATAACAGGAAATCTATAGAATTTTTATGTAAGAGCAAAATAAGATCAACTGGATTTATAACTCTTTCGGAAACGCTCTTTTTGTTAAATAAGAACGGATTTAAAGTAACAGAAGTACCAATAACAGTTAGTATAAAAAAAGAGGGTAAATCAAATGTTGGAATTGGTGAACTATCAAGTTCATTAATTTTTGTTATAAAAATGAGACTTAATGATATTTTTTCCAAAATCTATAGTAAAAAAATTATTATTATTACTTTAATTTTCCTTTTTTCTCTAAGCTTCAGACTACCGACTTTAAATCAGATTGGTAGAACATGGGATGAATTTCAATATGTCGATCAGGGATATAAGCTGATTGAATTAATAAAGAAAGGTGATTTGGGGAATAGCTTTTTCTATACAAGCTATGATCATCCGCCTCTTGTTAAGTATTTATATGGAATTACAGCGCATTTCGACGTTGAAAAAAAATTAGCAAACGGGGGTCCTGTATTTAAGTATGATTATACTTTCTCAAGAATACTCTCTGCAACAATGTTTTCAATAGGTGTTTTGTTCACGTTTTTGATTGGTTGGAAGCTATTTTCGCCAACTGTAGGAATAATTGCAGGAATAATACTTTCAATGCTCCCTATTTCATTAGGACTTTCTCAATTGGTAACAACCGAAAGTCTTAAAATTCTTATATATCCGTTAACAATTTATTCTTATATAGATCTTATAAAAGAAAAAATAACAAAAAAAAGCATATTGCTCGCGGGAATTGCAACGGGGTTTGCCTTGCAGGCAAAACAGACCAATTTTCTTCTGATAATACTTTTAGGTATAATTTTTTTCTTACAATATAAGAAATTAAAAAATAATTATAGAAAAAATTTTTTACAAGAAAGAGCAAAAATTATTTTTATTACTTGTATTATAAGTATATTAGTTTTTATTATAATATGGCCTCAACTTATTTTCCATCTGAAAGATGTATGGGAAATTAACCAAAGATTATGGAATCCACAATTTTCTCCAAAAATTTGGCAAATTACCTTAGCGCCACCAGAATTTTTTTTGGGTAGGTTAATGCTTGCTCCTATATTTTATTACTTTGTTTATTTTTTTATTTCTATACCTGCCTTAATATTAGTTTTATTTTTTTTGGGATTAAAAAACATCGTCAAAAATAAAAATATCTATTCTTTAACCATAATGCTTTGGTTTTTATTGCCTTTTAGTCTTTCTTTTTATTCATGGAGACAACATGGACTTCGGTATATAATTGAAATTTATCCGGCAATTGCACTAATTGCTGCATTAGGTTTTGATTATCTTATAGGTAAGATCACAAAAAGTGAGATTAAAAAATTTTTGTACTTTGTTCCGATATTTATCTATCTATTTATTGTACTCTGGCAGATAAAACCGTATTACCTTGATTACTTTAACGAACTAGTAGGTGGAGTAAATAATGTTTATGAAAAAAGACTCTTTCAAATTGGTTGGTGGGGACAGGGAATAAGAGAGGCAGGTTATTATATAAAAAATACCGCTCCCGAGGGATCAAGGATTGGAATTGCTCTCGCACCTCCTCATGTTTTTCCAATTTTAACTAATCATAATGTATCTATTTTTAATCCCGAAAAGAAATATGATTATGTGATTGTAAGCGACTACGCTGTTTTAAGATATAAATTTGATGATAATATAGTCAAAAAAAAATACAAGCCGGTGCATAAGGTTTTTGTAGATAAAGCTGTTCTTGTAACAGTATATAAAAATTAAAACTGAAATTCAGCACTTTTTTTATGAGTGGTAAATCAAATCTAAAAATAAATTTAATATTTCTTTTTATATTATTTGGAATTAGTTTGATTACTACCTTTTTATATTTTTTATTCGATGGAATAAGCCTTCCTTATGTAGGACCAAATGCTACAAATTTTAACGTATATTCTCTTATTGCGCATAATTTCAATAAGTTTGGTTACTTAGAGACAAAATTAGCTCCAGTTATTTCTGTGTCCAATGTCCTGCCAGAGAGACCGGAATATTTTTTTCATCACCCTACATTACTACCCTTCATAGAATCACTTTTTTTTAGAATATTTGGGGAGAATTTTTGGGTAGGAAGGATGACTGTAATTATCTTTGCATTAGGATCAATACTTTTGACATTTTTTATAGGCAAGGGCTTATTAGGTAAAAGATATGGAATAGTTTCCGCATTAATAATGTTATTGATTCCGGCTACGGCAATTTTTGGTAGAATGATAGGGCAGGAACCACTAGTTCTTTTTTTTGGGTTGCTTACACTATACTCTGTTCTTAGGTATTTAGATTCTTCTAAAAAAAAATTCCTATTTATTGCTTCTTTTTCAATTATTTTAGGAATCTTAAGCGATTGGCCAATGGTATATTTTATTCCTTGTTTTATTCTGTTATTTGTCAAGCATAAAAAAATAAAATTGGGAATTTATTTTACTTCACTTTCTTTACTGACAATAATAATACTGCTTAGCTATGTTTACCTAATGCAATCCGGATTTTGGGATCTTAAGAATGCGCTTGCACATAGAACATTTACTGGATTACTGCAGTTATCTTTTTGGCCATTTCGTTGGTTAGTTGCAACACTTTTTCGTCTAATTATTTATTTTAATCCAATATTATCTATTTTTTCAGCAACAACTTTATGGAGTATTCTTGGGAGATTTAAAAATAAGAAATTATCAAATATTGATTTAACCATTCTGGGTTTATTTTTATTTGGCGCTTTACATCTTATTATTTATGCCGAAGCATCATTCACACACCCTTATTTGATCTATTATTTATTGCCATTCATTGCATTTGCATCATCAAAGGTGATTTTAAATCTTTTTTCAAAAAAACAATATATATATTTGATTACGATCATAACTTTTAGTTTATTTTATCTATTTTTTCTGGGTATGTATAAAAGAGAACAAGTTTTGTCAAATCTTTGGAGGTATGAATTGACCCGTACAGTGAGTCAATACGTCAGTCCATATGAAGAAGTTCTTCTCAATTCCTCATCTGTAATAGACTCAGATTTACTCTGGTATCCGTTCTTAATTAATAGGAAAATTGTAGACGAAAATACTTCAATAGAAATTAAAGATAAACATAATCATTATATCTATTCCTGCTTAGGAAAATGCAATTCGCAAAGCATTCAGCTTAATTCACTTAAAAATAGGTACGGTTTTATTTACATTGTTGATTCGCATGCAGAAACTTACATTTTTCTTTTAAAGCAGAAGAAAAATCAGAATACAGGCGAAAAACAACTGCCAATTCGCGAAATAAATCTTTCAAAATATTCTGTTACTCAAACTGAGGGCTCACAATTAATCCGACAAATTTATAGGTTGATTATGGAAATACTAAAAGTGCCTCAAGTCTAATTTGCTATTTTATCTCAAACTATTTCCAATCTTGGAAGGGGAAAGATAAAATGGCCGCCATTTTTTAAATACTGATTTTCTCTTTTTAAGAACTCCTCTTTAAAAAACCAAGGGAGAACAAGCATATAATCAGGCATTTTTTTTCTTGCCTCTTCCTCTGAAATTATTGGAATTCCCAAGGATGCAATTTTTTTACCCCATTTCCCAGGGTTTCGCTCAACAGCATAAGGAATTAGTTTTTTATTAAGATTAAAATACTGGAGAAGCGTATTGCCTCTCGTCGAGGCGCCGTAAACATATATCTTTTTGCCCTTCTTAACCTCGGTTTTTATAAATTTTTTCAAAATGTTTTTATTTTCCCGCACCCTCCTTGCAAATTCTTTATAAACGGTTTTTTTATCAAGACTAAGCCTTTTCTCAATTATTAGAAGATTCTTAACGGATTTTGATATAGGTCTTTTTTTATTAAAGCATATATATGTCCTAAAGCTTCCGCCGTTTAGGTTATTTAACTCAACATCAAAAACTTCTAAATTATTTTTCTTTAAAAGGTTTTGAAGAGATGTTAGTGAGTAATATTCCAAATGTTCATGAACTACATTATCAAACGCATTTTGCTCAAGCATTGATTTTAAATAGTTTTGCTGAATTACCAAGATACCCTCGTCTTTTAAGATTTTTGTAATATCACGCAAAAATTTGTTTGGATCGTCTATATCGTAAAAACAGGAAATTGCGGTAATTAAATCTGCTTTTTTACCAGGAAGATATTTATTGTAAGATTCAAAATTGAAAAAATCATTTATAACAACATCTGCATATTTTTTGCATTTCCTAGCAAATTTTTCAATTGGCTCAATAGCAATTCTAAGTGTATTTTTTTTTGGATAAAAACTTAGTAATGTTCCATCGTTTGCGCCAATATCAACCGCAATTATTTTTTTCTTATGATTTTTTACTTTTCTGATTGATTTTTCTGCAATCTCTCTAAGTTGATCCTTCATTGTTTGATTGATGCCCGATTCGTAGCCATAATTATCGGTATAAAGCAGGGATGGCGGGGTTGTATGCTTAAGCTGAAGAAGTGAGCAATTCTGGCATAAGACCAATGTCAATGGGTGTTTGGGGGGTTTCTTAGATTTTTTTACAAAATCAGAAAGATAGAGGCTGCCAAATGAAATAATATCAAGGAGCCTTTTGGAATAGCAGGATCTACATTCTTTGATTACAGTGTTGAATAGCTTCATCTAACAGAAATTTGATCAATTATAGCTCAAAAGATGGTATAATTTCAATAGAATTTATATGGGTTATACAAAAGAGGTAATAAGGGGAGTTTCCTAGGTTTCCACTTTTAGAATACTAACTAGAGGATTTTTTTTAAAGATCGTGATTTTAGCAAGAATTCTAACTTCTTCCCAGTTTGATCTTTTTTGGTATAGCCATTAAATCATAAATTTCAATAAGGGAATCTTATTTTCCCTGAAATTTTTTCCACGCAATATCAAATTCCTCAATTGTTTTCTGGGTTTTAGTTTCCGTGAGCATTAAATTGAGAATGTCCGGTGAAATAGTCACAATATCGCTACCGTTTTCAAATGCATCTCCTACGTCTCTAATATATCTAATGGAGCCTGTAATTATTAAACTTTTATAATTACCTCTATCAATAAAATTCCTGCTTCTTCTGATTATTTCCAACGTATCATAACCTGCGTCTTTAGATCTATTTAGGAAAAAACTTACGTAAGTAGCTCCTGCATTAGTTGCTAAAAGCATTTGCTCAAAGGAAACCATAACAGTTGCATTAGTACTAATTTTTAGTTTTGATAATTTTTTTATGACTTCCAGACCTATCCCGTCAATTGTCATAGGTACTTTTATAACCACGTTTTTGTTCCATAAAGCATATCTTTTTGCTTCTTGTATCATTGATGTAGCGGAAATATGAGTCGTTAATTCAACAGATACGGGAGCATTAACTAATCTACAAATAGAAATAACAGTTTCTTTAAAGTCTATATTTTTTTGCGTGGAAAATATTTTTTGATTTGTAGTTACTCCTTCGCAGGTAAGTCGGTTTTTCCATTTAGCTATATCTTCTACATTGGCTGAATCAATAAATATCATTCTTTTCATAAGTAAGAGCTACAGTCAATATAATAGCATATTTGAATAATTAAGCTTCTTTGAAAATTATTTCCCGTGCTTGTTGTAGATTTTTAGCCGTAGCTTTTGGTAAGTTTTCCTTTAATTGTTTTAGAATCAATTCCAAATAAGCACTTTCAGCCGTATTTGTAACTAAAATAGTTTTCAATCCAATTTTGTTTCCCGCAATAATATCAAAAACTCCATCACCGATTGCCCATGATTTTTTTACATCAATATTGAATTTTTTAATTGATTTTTCATAAAGTAACGTATCTGGTTTCCTACATTTGCAGACTTTTCTATATTTTTTAATGTCAGCAAAGGGGTGATGCAAGCAATAATATTCTGCATCAAGAACTATCCCGTTTTTCTTCAAATCTGAATTTATTTCTTCCTTAATAGCAAGAAACTGTTCTTTACTAATTTTTTTTATCCCTATGTTTGGTTGATTAGATATAACAATTAGCAAATATCTGTTCGTTTTTGCAGTTTTTAGGAAATCAAAGATTCCATATACAAATTCAACTTGTTTAGGATGAAGCGTAGTATGGATTAATCCTAATTCAGTATTATAAACGAGCTTAGTAATAATTCCGTCTCTGTCTAGAAAGATCGCTTTATTTTTCATTAAATATTCAAACTTCCATTTTTTATATCTTCTTGGGCAATTTCAATCTTTTCTTTAGTTCCAATGTCTAGGAAGTATCCTTTTTCTTCGTAGGCATATAACTTTTTGCCTTTTTCCAATAATTTCGGAAATATATCTTTTCCGAAATCACTTGCTCTTTTTTTTGGTATAAATTGTAATATTTCAGGTTCACAAACATAAAGACTGGCATTTGACCAGATCGTTCCTTTTGGAAGTTGACTTGGCCTTTCTACGAATTTTGATATAAGATTATTCTTGTTAAAATCCACATAACTCTTTGGGATTGGTCTCTTGTTATCATAAACACAAATTGTAGCAACTCCTTTTTTACTTTTATGAAAGTTTATAATATCTTGAATATTACAAGAACGAATGATATCTCCCGAGCAAACAATAAATGTTTCTGTAAGTGTTTTTTCTATAAGTGTTAACGCTCCTGCAGTTCCGAGAGGTTTTTCAGATTTTTCAATGACATACGAACTTTGTATGCCGAACTTTTTCCCAATACCAAAGTATTTTTCAATGACTTGAGGAAGATAACAAAGTGTAAAGATTATATCTGTTATCCCGTATTTTTTGAATAAATCAATAGAGTGCTCGACGAGAGGTTTTTTGTTAATTCGAATCATTGGTTTTGGGACGCCCTTTGTAAAAGGGCGAAGCCGTTCTCCTTTGCCACCCGCGAGAATTACTACTTTCATTCTGCACCCCACGCCTCAATAAGTTCTTTAAGGCGAAAAATAATAAGATGATGGATAACAACATGTAGGCCTTCAGCATGGGGAGTAAGCCTTTCTTTAGTTATTGTCGGCACCACAACGCATGCATCAGCAATTTCTTTCATCGCTCCGCCACTATCTCCTGCGAGTCCTACCAGCTTTGCTCCTCGTTCTTTGGCAAGTGCGAATGCTTTTGGAATATTTTGTGACCATTCACCTGTTTTAACTTCTGTTGACCCACCGTGGACGGAGAAGGCGAAGACAATATCATTTTTTTTGAGCCAAGGATCCATCTGTTCGGCAAAAATCGTATCAAAGCCAAAATCATTCGTCCATGCGCTCATAAGGGATGCGTTATCTGTAAGACATATTACCTTGAATCGCTTTTTCCTCTGTTCATAGGAGGCACCCATGATTGTTGTTTTAGATAAGTCAGCGGCGAAATGAGAAGCAGTTGATGCTGAACCACCATTACCCATGACAAAAATGGTTGCCTCTTGCTGCCATGCCTCAAAAAGAATACTGATAACCTTGTCAATATCTTTAAAGGATAGTTTATTTACTATTTCAATGGTTTCTTTAAAATATTTTTTAATATATTTCTGGTGGGGGAATAGTGTCATATTAGATGTTTACAAGGAGTTTTGATCCTTCAAAATCAAAGTGAAATTTTACTTCTTCAAGTCCTTCTTTCTTCATCGCCTTTCGCAATTTTTCTTGATTATCTTCACAGTAAAATGCAAAAAATCCACCTCCACCAGCCCCCATAATTTTCCCACCAAGTGCTCCGTTTGCTTTTGCTATTTCGTACCACTTGTCAATTTGTGAAGAGCTGGTTGCTTCCCTATTACGTTTGACTCTCCAGTGTTTGTCCATAAGCTTTCCAAAGAGAGTTGTGTTTCCTTTTTCAAGTGCGTCTTGAATTTCATACCCAATTTTTTGGATTTCTTGCAAATTTTTAATCATTTGTGTGTTATCTCGAACAGTTCCTTCTTTTTGTTTTGCAAGTACATAAGATGAACTTCTTACAATACCAGTATAAAACATCAATATATTCTTTTGCAGTTCATTTATTGCTTGATAAGAAATCTTAAGAGGGTATGTCTTCACAACACCTTTTTTATTTACCTCAAAGCACATGATCCCTCCATATGCGGCTATATATTCATCTTGCTTGCCTGATGGTTCTTTGAGGATATCCATATTAATATGGCATGCCTGTTGGGCAAGGATATTTGCTGGTTTGGCTTGCTTTTCCAAATGGTGGAGTGCATTGATCAGGCCGACGGTAAAGCTCCCGGATGAGCCCATGCCTGTTCCAGCAGGAAGATCGCCAATGGATACGATTTCCATGCCTCGTTTTGTTGGTGTTTTTAAATAACCAAGAGTTGCTTTAATGATAGGGTGTGCAATATCCACGATATTTTTAACTTCTTCAATATGGGAGTAGCCCAGTCTGATTCCCCGGATTGGTCGTCTTTTAACAGCAATATAGGTGTAGTGGTCTATCGCTGCACTAATGAAGAATGATCCATACTTTTCGTAAAATCCTGGAAGATCGGTACCTCCTCCGGCTATTGGAATACGCAAGGGAGTTCTGGTTATGATCATAGTTGCAAAAAAATGAGTGTACTTATTCTACTATTCCCTCAATACTGTGTCAATAAACTAGAAAAGATATAATTTTGATATTTATACCGAAGCTAAAAAAGATGCGTATTAAGCTTAATGTGTTCTAAATCAGAAGATGGTATAATTTCAATACAAATATGGGGTATACAAAAAACGTAATAACTGGTATTTCGTGGACATGGGCACTTAGTTTTTCTACAAAAGCAATTTCTTTTTTTAGCATCATATTACTTGCTCGTATTCTTAGTCCTTCTCAATTTGGAGTATATGGTATTGCTATGTTGATTATGGCTTTATTGGAGACACTAACCGAAACTGGCATAAATGTGCTTCTTATACAAGAAAAAGGTGAAATAGAGAATTATCTAAATTCTGCGTGGATAGTATCGATTATAAGAGGAATCTTTATTGCTTTATCTATATTGATCTTAGCTCCTTTTGTTTCGGTATTTTTTCATTCTCCAGGTTCTCTTAATGTACTATTGTTATTAGCAGTTGTTCCGTTTTTAAGAGGATTCATTAATCCCTCAGAAATTAAATTTCAAAAAGAATTGAATTTTCGTAAAGAGTTTTGGTATAGGTTAATAATATTCTTTTTTGGTTCAGCTGTTTCCATAACGTTAGCTTTTTTAACCCATTCAGTTAATAGTCTTATTTTTGGTCTTATTGGAGGAGTCATCCTACAGATTATTTTTTCATTTTTGTTTATTTCCCCAAAGCCTCGTTTTTCAATAGATAGACAGTATTTTTCAGGGATACTAAACAGAGGTAAATGGGTAACCTTGAGTGGAATATTTAATTATCTATTTCATAATTTTGATAACATTGTCGTAGGAAGAATATTGGGAGCCACGAATCTTGGATTATATGCAATGGCATATAACATATCTATGCTTCCCATAACAGGTGTTTCTGATGTGATTTCAAAAGTTACTTTTCCAGTTTATACAATAATATCTGAAGATAGATTACGCCTAAAAAAGGCATTCTTAAAAACTCTTTTTTTTGTTTCAATAATATCTATATCATTCGGAACAATATTAATATTATTCCCCTATGAAATTGTAAAAGTTGTCCTTGGACAAAAATGGTTGGGAATAGTAGATGTTCTTCGTATTCTTGTTATATTTGGTGTGATCAGAGCTATATCAGGATTATCGTCCGCTCTTTTTTTATCTGTGGGAAAGCAAAAATATGTAACAATAGTGACACTTGTTAGCATAGTAAGTCTCGCTATAACAATAGTTCCATTAGTTATAACTTATGGAATATATGGAGCAGGAATATCAGCATTAATTGGTTCTTTAGTTGCTTTGCCATTTATGTCTTATTACACAGTTAAAGTATTTGAAGGTGGTTATTATGAGAAGAGTTAATCCGAAAGTTTATACTAAAACTTATTACTTAACAGATTGTGCAGGTAATGAGGAATTTAAGATTAGCTATGGAAAGCAGCTTGATATTGTATCCCGAGAATTAATTAAACGCTTTGAAGTTAATCCGGATATGGATGTACTTGATATCGGGTGTGGTAGGGGAGAGATGGTTTTTTACTGCGCTTCTAAAGGTGCTAAATCGATAGGCATAGATTACGCAGATGCTTCAACAGAATTGGCAAATTTTGCTCGGACCAAGTACTCTAAGAAAATACAAAATAAAACAAAATTTATAAAAATGGATGCTAAAAAGCTTAGCTTTCCTGCATCATCATTTGACTTAATAATTATGTCGGGTGTTGTTGAGCATTTGTACCCAAAGGAATTAGATGCTGTTTTTAATCAAATAAAGAGGGTTTTAAAGCCAAATGGTAAGTTAGTAATTAGTACAGCTCCCAATAAAATATTTAATAACATCGCCTATAAATTTTACTGTTATCCACTAAGTTCTTTAATAACATTTTTTTGGAATAAACTTACAAACAGTAAGTATCCAAATATACCCCGACCTCAAAACATTAGAACCGAGTCACATCTCATTATGCATATTAATGAGCCGACTTTTTTAACCTTACGCAATTTGTATAAAAAATTTAATTTTAAAGGAAATTTATCTAGTTCGAACATTACTGTCGTAAAACCTGTATTAAGCTTAAAAGATAGTTTGTTTAATTTTTTTGTGTTTTTACATCCTTTTTCAAAACATTTTCCATTAAGCATAGTGTTTGGAAGCGATTTTATTAGTGTATTAACAAATGTTAAATGAAGATTGCAATATTTCACGAACTGCCTTTTGGTGGGGCAAGAGATGGAGTATATTATTTCGGTGAAGGTTTGAGTAAAAATCGAATAACAGTTGACTTATATTATGTATCGAATGAGGAAGAAAAAAGAGAAGCTTCATTTTTTAGAAATATTTATTTCTACAATTTTGTTCCTCGTAAGTGGACTGGAAATAATTGGAAAGCGAGACTTTATAACGATACAATTGCATTACTGAAGTTAAATAATCTGCATAAGGAAATTGCCCAAAAAATTGACGAGAATGATTACGATCTAGTTTTAGTAAATGGTTCTCAATACATTGAGGCTCCGTTTATTCTTAAGTATTTATCAACTTTTAAAGTCTTTTATTGTCATGATCCTAATTATAGAATTATTTATGAAAAGATCTTATTTTTAAACAATAATAAATTAAATTTATTTAAAAGAAAATATGAAAACTTTAATAGATTAATTAGAAAATTTATTGATAAGATAAATTTTAATAATGCAGATTTAATATTAGCAAATTCCATTTATGCAAAAAAAACAATTAAGAAAACTTATGGTAAAAATAGTCAAGTTGTATATCCTGGAGTGGATATAAATTTTTTTAGCCCTAAGGCCTGTAGAAAAGATATAGATATTTTTTACATAGGCTCTTATGAAAAAATTGACGGATTCGATTTATTGAGAAAATCTTTGATTGATTTACCTGGAAAGATTGTTTTAAAGACAAAAATGAATGAAGACGGTTGGATTTCCGATCGGGCGATAATTAGAGATTATTATAGAAGATCAAGAATTGTTGTTTGTCTTGCTTTTAATGAACCATTTGGCTCAGTTCCGATAGAGGCAATGTCATGCAGTGTTCCTGTTATAGCAGTAAATAGCGGAGGTTATTTAGAAACAGTTGTTAATAACAAAACAGGATATTTAATTAACAGGAATTCTTCTGAATTAGCGGATAAAATTATTGGCTTATTAAATGATAAGAATAAACTAAAAAAAATGGGCGAAGCTGGTCGAAAAGAGGCTGTAAATAAGTGGAGTTGGAATTTAAGATCAAAAGAATTATCAGAGGTATTGCATAAAGCTATTAAAAACAAATGAAGATTTCTATAATTATTGTAAATTACAAAGTAAAAAAGGAGATTTTGAGATGTATTAGATCAATAATTGAATCTAAGTCAAAAATTAATTTTGAGATTATAGTAATTGATAACGATGAGAAAAACACAATTGAAGAGGATTTAAAAAAGCAATTCTCTAGGGTAAAATATGTAAAAAGCCCTAAGAATATTGGGTTTGGGGCAGGGTGTAATTTAGGGGCAAAGCATGCCAAAGGAGAGTATCTTTTTTTTCTCAACCCTGACACAGAGGTTTTTAAAGGAACCATTGATACTTTATTGCGATTCATCTCAGGCAAAAAGGATGTTGGAGCAGTATCTCCGTTAATATTAGACAAAAATGGGAAAATCTCATCCGTTCAGGGTTCTGAGCATCTTACGGTTTTAAGAGCTATTTTTAGCCTGTCTTTTATTCATAAAATTTTTCCAAATAACCCAATCTCAAGAAAGTTTTTCTTAAACGATTGGGATAAAAAGACGGTAAAAGAAGTAGATGTTGTTCCCGGAACCGCTTTTATGATTGGTAAAAATTTATTTGATAAAATTGGTGGATTTGATGAAAAGTTTTTTTTGTTTTTTGAAGAAGCTGATTTATGTAACAGAATTAACAAGATAGGTTTTACCAACTATATTTTACCAGACGTCAGAGTCATTCATATTGGAGGAATAAGCACAGAAAAAAGAGATGACATTGAAAAGATTTTTTCAAAGAGTAGATTTTATTATTTTAAAAAATGGCACGGTATTATGCCAGCCTTATTATTGGAAGGACTATTTAGATTAAAAAAGAAACATTTAATTCTTGGCGGGATTCTTGTTATCGCACTTGCGCTGAGAATATACAGATTAGATAAAACCATGGAATTTATCGGAGATCAGGGATGGTTTTATTTATCAGCAAGAGATATGATTTTAACTGGTAGAATTCCTTTAGTTGGAATAACCGCAAGTCATACTTGGCTTCACCAGGGTCCTTATTGGACATATATACTTGCAGTAATTCTTAAGCTTTTTAATTTTAATCCGCTTGCTCCTGCTTATTTTACCGCCATTTTAGGCACGATCTCCATTTTTTTAATTTATAAATTAACCAAAGAAATGTTTTCTTCTTCCGTAGCTCTTTTTTCTGCTTTACTGTATGCTACATCCCCTCTGATTATTGCAAATGATCGTTTTGCCTATCATACAAGCCCAATACCCTTTTTTACTCTTATTTTTATTTTTTCTGTTTATAAATGGATAAAAGGTAATTATATTTTCTTTGCTCCTGCTCTAATAAGTCTTGGAGTTCTTTACAATTTTGAGCTGGCAACGGCCTCCTTATTCGGCGTTTTATTTATATTTCTGTTCTACGGAATTATCAGGAGAAAATCCTGGGCGGTAAAAATATTTGAGTGGAAAGTTTTGTTGGTATCTATTTGTGGTTTTATATTATCTATGGCTCCCGTTATTATTTACGATTTTAAAAATGGATTTCCCCAAACCTTAGTTTTTGGAGGCTGGATTTTTTATAAAATATTTAAATCTGTTGCGGTCTTTTCATCTTCGTCATTAGATTATGGCTTAATTACGTCCTTTCTTGCATCAAAATATAAACTTTTAATATTTGCCCCATACAACAGCATAGCTTTTTTGATTTTCTTGCCTAGTTTCATTTATTTTTTATTTAAGGTTTTCACACAAAATAAAGAAAAAGCATCCTATTTTATTCTTTTGTTTGTTTTCTTATTTCCCCTGCTCTCAATTTATTTGAATAAAACTGCTTCCGACGCCTATATTCCGGTTCTTTTTCCTTCTGTTATTGCAATTAGTTCTATTTTTTTTGCAAGTTTTGTTAGAAACTTCAAAATATTAGGATATATAGTTGTATCGGTAATTGTAGTTTTTAATATATACTTTATTTTCAAGAGTAATTTTTTTGCGAATGGGCTATCGTTTAAAGACAGAGAAAACGCAGCAGGTAAAGTAATAACTCTGACAAAAGACAAAAGATATAATTTAATAGGAAAAGGGGAGGGGAGTCAGTTTGAAAGTTTTACCATGAATTACGAGTATTTACTGTGGCGGAAAGGATATTCGCCTTCAAGCAAAAATGAAAAATTTAAAATCTATATATCCGAAACATCAAAAGGTATTATAATAAAAAATAAATGATTAGTGCTGTTGTTCTAACAAAAAATGAGGAAAAAAATATAGTAGATTGTCTGGAAAGTCTTTCGTGGTGTGATGAAATTATTGTAGTTGATGATAACTCAGAAGACCGAACCTTGGAAGTAGTTCAAAACTCAAAACTCAAAACTCAAAACTACAGCTCAAAACTTAAAATTTATAAAAGAAGTCTAATTGGCGATTTTTCGAAGCAGAGAAATTTTGGTTTGGAAAAAGCAAGCGGGAATTGGATTTTATTCGTTGATGCGGACGAGAGAGTATCTGAAGCTTTAGCTTCAGAAGTATCAAGTATTAAGTATCAAGTATTAAGAAAATATAATGGGTTTTATATTAAAAGACGAGATTATATGTGGGGCAAGGAGTTGCGGCATGGAGAAACGGGGAGTATTAAGTTATTAAGGCTTGCTAAAAAAAATGCCGGGGAATGGAAAGGAAAAGTTCATGAGGAGTGGGAAATAAAAGGGTCGGTTAGGGAGTTTAAAAGTTCAATACTTCATTATCCTCACCCAACAATATCTGAATTTTTAAAAGAGATAAATTATTATACAGATATTAGAGTCAAAGAACTTTTTGAAAAAGGAGTAAAATCAAATTTTATTTCTATATTATTTTATCCTGCTGCAAAATTTCTAAATAATTATTTTTTTAAATTAGGAATTTTAGACGGTATGCAGGGTTTAGTATTTGCAATAATGATGAGCTTTCATTCATTTTTAGTCAAAGGAAAGTTATGGCACTTATGGAACACAAGATAATTTATCTTGCTCTTGCTGTTTGGTCCTTGTTCATCATTTGTCTTTATATTCTTCATCTGCTTTGTAGAGGAGGGTTATGTTTTCGCTTGCCGTTTTAACTACGCAATAAAGAAATCAAGAAACGAAATGATTTAATCTAATTCATGCCAAAGATTAAAAGATATGTCGTACTGGAAATTGTACTATTGCTTGGAGCAGTACTGTATTATTTATTTTTTGTAAATAAGGGTATTGATCTATTTGATGAAGGATACTTCGTTCATGCAGCCGAGAGAATATTTCAAGGAGAACAACCTTATAAAGATTTTGCGCTTCAATATGCCCCTGCCTATTTTTACTTTCTGGCTTTTTTATACAAAATTTTTGGCCCATCAATTTTAATAGGGAGATTTCTGAATTTACTTATCTGCTTACTTATTATCTTCTTTACTTTCTTTATCCTAAACAAACTTAAATTGACTTCGTATAAGATTATTTTCTTTTCATTTTTGGGAATTATTGCATTTGGGTATCCTCTTCTCAATATCTCTACGATTATTTGGTCGGTTGTTTTAGTTTCTCAAATGTTAGTTTTAGTGAATATTTATTGGCTTGAGGCAGACAATTGGAAACATTATATTTGCCTTTTTATAATCGGATCTCTGTTAGCAATTTCCTTATCGTTAAGACAAAATTTAGGACTGGCTTTTATTCTACTATGGAATTTTTTAGTATTTTTTGAGAAAAGCAACCCATTGCCGCAGAAAATAAAAAATCTTCTCGTAATAAATATTACCTGGTTTGTACTTACATTTTTTTGGGTATACTATCTTTTTTTCAAAGATAACATAACCGGCTTAATAGAGTTTATTAATTTTAGCAAAAAATTTTCAACGCAATTTTCTTTTACTTACCCTCCGCTTTCTTTTATTTTAAAACCATTTGGCATCCTTAAACTCCTGCCATATTATTTGCCCCTGGTTTTCTTATTATTTATAATTAGATACTTATTCGATAAAAATAAAGACTGGAGGATTATTTCTTTTGGCTTAGTGGCTTTAACTGGATTTATTACGTATATATATCCTAATAGTGAATTACTGCATGTATATCCATTTTTGGGGCTTATATTGGTTTCGATGGTAATCTTTTTCTTAACAAAGAAGGTAAGATTAATTTATAGAGGGGAATTAATTATTACGTTTGTCATATGCCTAATGATAGGTATTGGATTCTACCTTACGCTGTTTAGAGAATATGAACGTTACCAAAAACCGTATAGATTTCAGAATACCTCTCTGGATCTTCCAAGAACTAAAGGAATTTTAATCGATAAAACGACAGCTGAAAATCTTATCTCGCTTTCAAAATTTATTAACGAACGGACTTCCAAGAATGACTATATATTTTCATATCCATATTATCCCATGATATATTTTATTCTTGAAAGACGTAATCCATCCAAAGATTTAATTTATGAAATAAGATTGTGGCACCAGTATGATGACCAAATAATATTAAATGAAATAAAACAAAAAAAAGTTAAATATATAGTCACGTCTTACGGATACGTTTTTGATTCGGATATTTCCCGTTTTATAACTAAACAAAAAGAAGTTTTTAAAAACGAATCTTTTAAGGTATTTGAAGTTGCTATCTTAAAATAGCTTCCGCAAATAGATTGATGTAGGATATATATATGTTTTCGTTTGCCATTCTGATAGGAATTTACTCTTATTTAATTTTTACCTTAGGAATATTAGGTTTGATCGACGGAAAGTATATTCTATCCCTTACATTGGTTTTCATATCCATTTTTGCCATTTTGATTCGAAAATTTAAGATAAAAAATTTAATTAACGTAGATAATTTTTTAAAAGATAAACTTGTTATTTTTCTCATAGCGCTTCTAATTCTTCAATCACTGATAAATTTAATCGGAGTTTTTGGTCCGGAACTGGGTTTTGACGCTCTTTGGTATCATTTAACGCTTCCCAAGCTCTATATACAAAATCACAGCATTCTACATATTCCAGGCTCGCTTCTTTATTATTCAGACATGCCAAAACTTACAGAAATGCTATACACTTCAGCACTTCTTTTTGGAAACGAGATTCTGGCAAAGTTTGCTCACTTCCTATTTGGCATCTTCTCTCTTTTTGCTATTTATTTTTTGGCCAGAAAATTTTTTAATGTAAGACTTTCGATTCTTACAGTTGTGATTTTCTATTCGAATCTGGTTGTCGGGTGGGAATCGATAACAGCGTATATAGATTTAGCAAGAACATTTTTCGAAGTAATGGCTCTTTGGGGCTTTATTAATTTTTTAGAAGACAAAAATAAAAAATGGCTAATTGAATCTGCGGTGATGTTAGGGCTTGCTATTTCAACCAAGCTTCTTGCCTTAGGTTCTATTTTCATATTCTTATGTTTAATTGTTTATTTTGGTATATCCAATCATAATAAAATTACAAAAGTATTCAAAAACGTATTGATTTATTTATTTTTCTCTCTTTTGGTTCCTCTTCCTTGGTTCGTATTCTCTTTTATTCACAACGGAAACCCGTTTTACCCCATGTTTAGCAATATAGTCAGCTTAAATTACAATATAAGTATTTTAAATCCGATGAAACTCATATCAGATGTTTTAAAACTTTTAATTTACTCTCCCGATCCATTATCGCCATTATATTTAATTTTTCTTCCGCTAGTCCTTTTAACGTTTAATAAATTTAAAGGATCAATCAAATTCATATTGCTATATTCACTTCTTGCGATAGTTATTTGGTATTTTACTCCAAGAGTTGGAGGAGGAAGATTTATCCTTCCGTATTTACCTGCCTTTTCTATTTTAATCGTTCAAGTAATTAAAATTTTTGAGAAAAAAAAGTATTTTTCAAGACTGTTTTTATTTTTAATTGTTACTATTTCACTTTTTTCAATTATTTATAGAGGAGCCGCTAATGCTAAGTTTTTGCCGGTAATCATAGGACGGGAATCAAGAGATGAGTTCTTATCCAAAAACCTTAATTTCTCTTTTGGTGATTTTTTTGATACGGATGGATATTTTAAAAAAAATATAACCTCAAAGGATACGGTGCTTTTATATGGTTTTCACAATCTTTATTATGTTAATTTCCCATTTATAGATTCTTCCTGGGTTAAGAAAGGTGATATGTTTAATTACATCGCGACTCAAAATTCTGATCTTCCCAAAAGATTTTCAAATTGGAATTTAATCTACTATAATTCAAAAACTCATGTCAATTTATATATCTTAGGAGGCACACGGTGGGTTTATTGAAATCGTTATTTATTCTAATTATTTTTTTATTTGCATTTGGAGAAGTTATTAAAATCCCTTTTGCCGGTTTTTCCATAAAATTAATTGACATAGGAACTGTTGTACTTTTTACCTATTGGGTTTTATTCGGTGTTAAAAATCTAAAGAAAATAAAAATAGACAAGAAACGAGGCATTCCTATATTAATCTTTTTTGCAGCTGCCCTGTTATCGCTTGTTTTAAATGCGAGATTTTTGAACATCAATGAATTGTTTGTTTCCTCCTTGTATCTTATTAGATGGATTGCATACGCTTCTATTATTTTTATTATACCTATGTTTGATAATTCTTTTAAAAAAATAATAATTAAGCTTATGATGTTCATTGGGGTTTTTATTATCGTTTTGGGTTACGTTCAATATTTTTTTTATCCCAATTTACGAAACCTTTACTATTTAGGATGGGATGAGCATTTGTATAGACTATTTTCAACTTTTCTTGATCCTAATTTTGCGGGCGCTTTTTTTGTTCTGTATTTTCTATTCGTCTTAAATATTTTAATTGATTCGTTAAAAAAACAAGCAAGATTTTTTTCATTTTCCATTGGTCTTATTTTACTTTTTACCTTGATTGCAATTTTTTTAACATACTCAAGGAGTGCGCTTCTAATGCTTATAACCGGATCCTTTGTTTTTTTATTCCTAAATACAAAAAAAACATTTGCAATTTTAATTGTTGTTGTCTTTTTATCAGTAACTGTACTTCTTCCCAAAGCGTATAAAACAGAAGGGACTAATTTTTTAAGAATTGCGTCTTCGCAGGCAAGACTTGACTCTGCAAAACAGGCACTCGAGATTTTTAAAGAAGATCCGCTTTTTGGTGTTGGATTCAATGCTTATAGATACGCGAAGAATAGGCACGGATTCACTTTTGGTAATTGGGAGGAAAGCCACGCAGATGCGGGAACAGACAACAGTTTTCTTTTTTTACTGGCAACGGTTGGAATTACGGGCTTTATTGCTTATCTTTACATGTGGTTTAAGATTCTAAAAATAAATATTAGATCAAAGCTTCTGATTGCTTCCGTTGTGGCTATTTTCGTAGACAGCTTATTTGTTAATAGCCTTTTTTATTCTTTCTTAATGTTTTGGATTTGGATTTTGGTTGGACTTTATGGAGAATAAGTAACTTTAATTTCTTTTTCTGTTTTGTTTCCCGCCTGATCCAGAGCCTCAATCTTTATTATATTGTCTCCATTCTGCAAGGGGAGATTGTAGGAAAAGTTATTATTTTCGCCAATAACCGCCCAAAATCCATTTACGGTTATTTTTACTCCGGAATCTGTTTTACCCAAAACTTGGATTGTGTTTTGGTCTTTTTCAAATTTTTGTCCGTCAGTTGGGGAGTCTATAGATAAGCTGGGAGGGCTATTCTTGTATGTAACCTCAAGTTCATTTGAAAAATCACTTTCCTTATCGTCTTTTTTTGCCTTGGCTTTTATTTTATTATCTCCTGTTTCTAGAGTTACTTTAAATGAGAAATTACCATTATCTTCGGTTTCTTTTTTATCCGATAACGAATCATTAATATATAGATCAATTTCTTCATCCTTTACTGCTGTCCCCGTTATGATGAATTCGGCACTATTTGTGGCATTTGCGCTTTGATCTAAAACCGGAGGACTTAAATACGCGGTTGAGGTACTTTTTGAAGACTCGTCGGATTTGTTTTGACCGGATAAAAATAAACTAAAGTTTACCAAAAGGGGAATACCAAATCTTACAAGAAGCACCAAGACTACGATAATGCCTAGTACGCTGAGGAATAAGTTTTTACGTGATTGACTCTCTAGTCTTCTGGAAAGTCTTGAATTTTTATTTCTTTTCATACTTCGATTAAGCTCACTACGAGTTACTTTGATTAAACTCAGTACGAGTTAGTCTGTGAGCCGGGGGTGAGATTCGAACTCACGACTTGCTCTTTACGAAAGAGCTACTCTACCAACTGAGTTACTCCGGCGAAGCCGAGTTTGACTCGGCAATGGGTTTATTGTATGAAATTTAACCTCAAAGAGCAAATTGTTTAGATTATTTTGGACACTTGAAATAGATAATTTATTGTAGTATATTGAAAAAGTAAAATTCTGCCTCTAATAAATTTATGCCACGTACTGAAGTATCAAGACATCTTGAGACAGGAGAAGTTGTTCCTAGAACATTTAAAGAGAAACTTGAGAGATTACAGAAAAAAGTAGGGCCTCTTTGTATAGGACTAGATACGGACTGGAGCAAGGTTCCGGGAGAATTCAAGGTTTTAGGAATAGAAGAAGGCACTTTTCAATTTAATAAAATAATTATAGACAGTACGTATGATTTAGTATGTTCTTTTAAGCCCAACACTGCTTTCTATGAAGATACTCATGAAGGAGAAAGAGCTCTTGAGAGAACTGTGGAATATATCCACAAGGAATATCCACACATTCCCGTAATTGGAGACATAAAAAGAGCTGATATCGGAAATACAAATACAGGACATATCCGAACTGCTTTTGATCGTTATAAGTTTGATGCCGTAACTGTTAATCCATGGCTGGGGCAAGAGGCCCTACAGCCATTTTTAGATATGGAGGACAAGGGTATAATTGGTGTTGTAAAAACTTCAAATCCCGGATCTGAGGAATTTCAGAATCTTCCGGTCTCAATTAATCGAGTTGCAACAAATAGAGAAGAACTTATTGAATTATATGAGGCAGTAGGTAGTACGGAAATGCCTATATATCTTGCGATGGCATGGAGAATTTCTAAATTTTGGAATAAAAATAACAATTGCTGTATCGTAGTTGGGGCAACATACCCGGAAGAACTTTCTCTGGTTAGAAAAATTGCACCCAACATGCAAATACTTCTTCCCGGTATTGGTACGCAGGGAGCAGAAGTTCAAGCTACAGTAGCAAATGGTATGGATCAAGATGGACAAGGAATGATTATAAATGCTTCACGAAGTGTTATTTTTGCCAAAAGAGAAGAAGATGAGGCTGTCGGAGACGCAGCCAGGCGGGAAGCAGAAGAATTAAGAAAAGAAATCAACTATTATCGCGAAAATCCCGAAGGAATGACACAGTCTCAAAAAGAGCTAGCGGATGCATTATTTGAGATAGGAGCAGTAAAATTTGGTGCTTTTAAATTAAAACTTCATGAAAAAGATCCAACTGCTCCTCTGTCTCCAATTTATTTTGATTTAAGACTTTTGCGATCCGCATCCCCTGAAGTCAAATTACTGGCATGCAGGGTTTACCAGGAGTTAATGAAAGATTTACAATTTGATCTTTTTGCCGATGTTCCTACAGCAATTACTCCTATTGTATCTATCCTTTCTCAAGTAACCGGCGTCCCAATGGTGACCCCGAGAACAGATAAGAAAAGCTATGGTAGCGGAGCGCAAGTTGATGGAGCGTTTAGAAGAGGCGACACGGCGATTCTTATCGATGATTTAATTACAGAAGGCGATAGTAAATTTCCGGCTATAGAAGTATTGGAGCAAAACGGAGTTAACGTAAAAGATATTGTATTTTTAGTAGACAGGGAGCAGGGCGGAGTACAGTTGCTTGAAAAAAAGGGATATAGATGTCATGCTGCATTTACGATTTCAGATCTTCTTAGATATTACTTAAGATCTGGTCAAATTGATCAGCAAAAGTATGATGAGACAAGAAGTTATCTTGCTAAAAGCAGATGAAGAATAAATAATGAATAAGATAGAAAATCGAGAAAAAATTATCATTTCAGGAAAGCCTGAAGAAGTTGATATTTCAAGAGTTCATGGAGATATTGAAAGCGGAATTAGATTTGAGCTGAGCGGAGATGAAGAATGGCTAGGTCAATTTCCGCAAGGAAAAGCGTTTGGAGACTTCATCAAGACAGGTGGAAGAGTATTTGTTACGGAAGCCGACGATTATTTATTGATAGATCCCACAGAAAAGAAGCCTAGAGATTTCCCTTTTCCCTGCAATGATTAGACTTCCGAAGGTCTTGAGGCTTTTCTTTTGTATTTTGTTGCGACTCTAAGCTCTGTTATTGCGCGGATTAAGTCTGCTTGAGCCATCCTAAAGTCTCTGTCGCTGGTTTTTTCTGCCATTGCCTTTTCCGCCCTTTTTTGAGCTTCCAGGGCTTTTGCAACTTCTATATCCTCCGCTCTTATCGCATAGTCCGCAAGAATACTGATATGGTTTTTCGCTACTTCTAAAAATCCGCCGGTTACGGCAAGAGCCTGCCGAGAATTTGCTCTTCGGATTATAAGCTCTCCCGGGATTATTTTTGTAAGGAGTCCGACATGGTTCGGTAGGATTGCAATTTGCCCGTTAACGGTTGGAGCAACCAGTTCGTCTATTTCGTTTTTATATACGACTTTCTCGGGTGTAATTATTTCCAAAGTTAAATTCATATTAGGTTCTTTTTACTACCTCATCGATGGTTCCCACCATAAAAAATGCAGATTCCGGAATTTTATCGTGCTTTCCCGAAAGAATTTCCCCAAACCCCTTAACCGTATCTTCTATTTTTACATACTTACCCGGCTGTCCCGTAAATATTTCGGCAACAAACATGGGCTGGCTTAAAAATCTTTGGATTTTTCGAGCACGGGAGACAATAAGTTTATCTTCATCAGACAGCTCATCTATTCCTAAGATTGCAATAATATCCTGAAGATCTTTATATCTTTGGAGAACCCTTTTTACCTCCTGGGTAACATTATAATGGTCTTGTCCTACAACATTTGGATCAAGGATTCTGGAGGAGGAGGTGAGAGGATCCACTGCCGGATAAAGGCCTTGCTCTGCGATAGATCGCTCGAGGGTTAAAGTTGAATCAAGGTGAGAAAAAATGGTTACAGGAGCAGGATCTGTATAATCGTCTGCAGGAACATAGACTGCCTGAACCGATGTAATCGACCCATGCTTTGTAGATGTAATTCTTTCCTGAAGATTTCCCATTTCCTGAGCTAACGTCGGTTGGTATCCAACCGCCGATGGCATTCTTCCCAAAATTGCTGAGACCTCGGATCCCGCCTGAGCAAATCTAAAGACGTTGTCGATAAAAAGAAGAACGTCCTCTTTTTTCTCATCTCTGAAGTATTCTGCCATTGTAAGGGCAGTTAATGCAACTCTTAATCTATTTGCAGGAGGTTCATTCATTTGTCCAAAAACCATTACCGTTTTGTCTAAAACCTTTGCTTCTTTCATTTCAAGCCAAAGGTCATTTCCTTCGCGGGTACGTTCGCCAACGCCTGCAAAGACAGAATGTCCTTTGTGCTCAACCGCAATATTTCTAATGAGTTCTTTTACAATTACGGTTTTCCCGACTCCAGCACCTCCAAAAACAGCTATCTTCCCGCCTTTTGTAAATGGTGTGATTAAATCAATAACTTTAATACCCGTTTCAAGAATTTGAGGTTTTGTTTCTTGCTCAACGAGCGATGGAGGAGGCTGATGAATCGGCTTATACTTTATAGAATCTTTTTCTAATTTTTTCCCATCTATCGGTTGTCCTAACACATTGAATATTCGGCCGAGTGTTTTAGGACCTGTAGGCACCTTTATCGGAGCATTTGTTCTTTCTACCCTCATCCCTCTACTTAGTCCGTCTGTTGGTCCCATCGCAAGAGCTTTTACTTCGTTACCTCCCGTAATAAAAGCTACTTCAAGAATTAGCTGCTTTTTATCTTTAGTTTCTAAAACCAGTGCTTCGTTAATCGAAGGCGGATTAATCGGAAATCTAACATCCACAACAGGTCCTTGAATTTTTATGATAAATCCTTCGTTTCTATTCATATGCAAAAGCGGTGGCGGCTGAGCCAATATCCAGTATTTCATTGGTAATTTTCTCTTGTCTCTGTTTGTTGTATTCAAGTTTTAAATAATCTATTATTTCTTGCGCGTTTTCCGTGGCACTCTTCATTGCAACCATTCTGGCTGCCTGCTCCGATAGATAACTTTCCAGTAAATATTGATATAAAACCATTTCAAGATAGTGCCGCAAAAGCGAAGGCAGAATTTCTTTTGGACTTGGCTCAAATAGAGTAAACGGAGAGCTTTCCCGGCTGCCCTCACCTGTTTTTTGTATTCTAATAGGTAAAATAGTTTCTATTCTTGGTACTTGAGAAAATACAGTCAAAAAATGAGTGTATAAAATCTTTACATTTGCGATTTTTTTATTTAAAAAATAATCATCTATGATTTTTGCCATTGGATAAACCACATCAAATATTGGCAGAATAGTGCCAAAGCCAAAGGAGGCAACTATTTCTTTTCCAAGCCTGGCTGTTATATTCTCAATTTTTTTACCTACCGTTACATACTTTATTTTCCCATTCTGTTTATCTTGATTGATCAATTCCTTTGCTAAATTCGTTATTAGCCCTCCGCAGAGTCCTTTATCCGGTGAAAAAACCAAGAGAAGGGTATCGTTTACGTCTTTTGGTTCTATCATATATTCATTTAAATCCCTTTCTCCCAATCTATCCGTGAGCGCTTTTGATAATCCCATCAGTTTTTCTACGTATGGCCGGGCCGAAATTGTAGCGTTCTGGGCTTTTTTAAGCTTTGATGTTGCAATCATTTGCATTGCTCGGGTTGTTTTTGACACATTTAATGCCGTTTGGATTCGCTTTTTTATTATAATAGTACTTGCCATAGTTATTTACTAAAAATTTTCTTAAATTCGTCCGTTGCTTTCCTCATTTTTTTAATAATATCTTCGGTTAGCTTTTCTCCTGTTTCTACTGTTTTAATTATGTCAGGATGATTTCTCTCTATGTAAGTATGATATTCCGATTCAAATTTTCTAACCGATTCAACCCCAATATCATCTAAGAATCCGTTCGTCACCGCCCAGATGCTTAAAACCTGAAGAGACTCCGGCAGGGGTTGATACTGCGGCTGTTTTAAAATTTCTGTCATTCTTTTTCCTCTTTCAAGCTGAGCTAGTGTTGCCTGATCAAGTTCTGAGCCAAATTGAGCAAATACTGCAAGTTCTCGGTATTGTGCAAGTTCAAGCCGCATTTTACCGGCGGCAGATTTTATCGCGGGGGTTTGAGCGGCTCCTCCAACCCTTGATACAGAATTACCTATGCTTATTGCAGGTCTTATGCCCCCATTAAACAAATCCGATTGAAGGTAAATCTGTCCGTCTGTTATAGAGATTATATTTGTGGGGATGTAGGCTGAGATATCGTTTGCCTGAGTTTCTACAATCGGAAGAGCGGTAATAGATCCTCCTCCAAATTCCTTATTAAGCTTTACGGCTCGCTCAAGAAGTCTTGAGTGTAAATAAAATATATCTCCGGGATACGCTTCCCGTCCGGCAGGTCTTCTTAGAACTAGAGAAATTTGTCTATATGCCCATGCATGTTTTGATAAATCATCATAAATTATTAAAACATCTTCCCCTTTTTCCATAAATGACTCGGCAATAGCGACTCCTGCGTAAGGCGCTAAATACTGAAGCGCTGCGGGGTCTCCCGCTGTTGCGCAAACTACGATGGTGTAATCCATTGCTCCGGCTTCCTTTAATTTTTCAATAACCTGAGCAACAGTACTTTGTTTTTGTCCTATCGCAACATATATACAGATAACAGGTTTTAGTCTGGAATTCTTTTTGGGTTTTTGGTTGATTATTGTATCGACTGCGATAGCTGTTTTTCCTAATCCTCGGTCCCCGATAATCAGTTCTCTTTGTCCTCGGCCGATTGGAATAATTGCATCTATTAATTTAATACCGGTCTTCAGGGGGGTGTGTACCGGTTCTCTTTCTATAACGCCGGCTGCTATTTTTTCAAGCGGCATAGATTTCCCTGTTCTAATACTGGGTTTTCCATCCAACGGATCTCCTAACGGAGACATAACTCTGCCTATTAACTTTTCCGATGCCATTATGCTTAAAATTTTTCCTGTCGTTTTTACCTTATTTCCTTCTGTTATTTTCTCTCCTCCCCCAAAAAGAATTATAGAAACATAATCTTCATCAAGATTTAGTATCATCCCTTTTTCTCCATTTTCAAATTCTACCTGTTCTCCCATAAAAGCTTGGGATAATCCCGAGGCAACTACAACCCCATCGCTGTTTTTTTCAACAACCCCAACATTTTTGGTTCTTGCGTCATGAGAAAACGTCATTAAATTCTTCTCAAGTTCTTTTATAATCTCTTCGTTTTTAATCATACGATCGTTTTAGGTGTGTAATTAAGTTATCTAAGGAATCTTTTAGGTTGAACTCATAAACCATGTCGTTATCAACTACTCTTAGTCCTACAATCAAATTAGGATCATTTACGTATTCTATTTTTTTGTTAGGGAATATACTTTTAATTTTGTCGGTTATTTTATCTTCAACTTTATCCATGGGTGTAAATACCCGGACTAGCCTTTCATTTTCCAGTTTTTTTAAAAACTTTATATATGCTTTTAACTGTTTTTTTCCAAGCAAAGATATAATCCTTTTTATTTTTTTAATGTCTAAATTTTCATTTGTAAAACTTTGCTCTGCCAGTTTTTTTATCTCTCTTATTTTCATTTTAATCTGCTTTTCTCATCTTTTTTAAGGCCGCTTGCGTTAATTCTTCCTGCTGCCTATCGCCAAAAACATCTTGCATTGATTTTTGCAAAAATTCAACTGCTAGTTCACTTACCTTAATGGCTATTTTCTTTTCTGCCTCTTTTGCTTCCTGCATCATTTGTTCTCGGGCCGCTGTCATCATACTTTCTGCTTGTTTTTTTGTATTTTCCTCAGCTTCCTTTCCATTTTCGATCGATTGATCTTTTGCATCTTTCATTATTTTTTCTGCCCTTCCATGCGCTTCCTGTAATATCTTCTTCTCTTTTTCTAAAGCTTCATCTAGGAATTTTTTTCCCTCCTCAGCTTGTTTAAGCCCTTCCTTGATGGAATCTTCTCGTTTTTTTAATATATCCAAAATCGGTTTGTAAGCAAACCTTTTAAGGATAAACAAAATTATCAGAAAATTTATTACTTGAGCGCCCAAAAGAACAGGGTCAAGCCCAAAGTTTTTTATAATTTCCATAAATTAATCTTATTTTAGAAAAGCTAAAATTAGGGAGTAAATTGCAATTGCCTCGGCAAATGCCATAGACAATAACATCGCAGGCAATATCCTCCCTGAGCTTTCAGGATTTCGGCCAATAGCTTCCATAGCCTTACTTCCAATAAGTCCAATGGCCAGAGCCGGAAGAATTCCTCCAAGCGCTATAATAAGCCCTCCTGATATGCTAAAATTCATTACGCTTCACCTCCTTTATTTTCATAATCAATATTTTCCAGAATTTGCATTTGCTGCCGTATCATGGTGCGGAGTAGTAAGAATTGCCATAAAAGACATAGTAAGCATAGAAAAAACAAGCGCCTGAACAAATCCCACTATAACCTCGAGAAAAAGAAACGGTAGGGGAAATAAAAATGCAAAAATCGAGGAAACAGTAATTAAAACTACTTCACCTGCGAAAATATTGCCAAATAAACGGAAAGAGAGAGAAATGATTTTAGTCATTTCAGATATTATTTCTAAAAAGCCAATAAAAAGATTCATAGGGTTGAATGAAAAATATCTGCTGATATAGTCTTTTAAGCCTACTGTTTTAATACTCATGGTATGTGTTGCCAGGGCAGACACCAGAGCAAGACCCAGTGTCGTATTTAAATCGCTGGTAGCACTCCTTAAAATAGGTACAAGCTTCCCATCTTCAAAAAACCCGATGCTGTTAACACCGGGTAAAAGGCCGCTCCAATTGGCAAGTAGAATAAAAATAAAAAAACTCATAAAGTAGGGGAATATCTTTTTAGCTTTTTCCTGTGCAACCGATTCGGTTATCTCGTAAAACATCTGTATAACCATCTCTACGGAGTTTTGAAAAATCCCTGGAATTATTTTAATATTTTTGGTAATTATAACGCAAAGGGTTATTAAAACGACATCTATCAGTAGGGTATCTATCAATGTGTTTGTAATTTTGAAAGATCCAAGGTGGAACAAAACTTCAGGTTGGAATGAGAACATCTTATTACTATTTTATGCGTAAAATGAGGGTAAGTCAAGATGAGAAATGTCCACTTACTCCAGTTATTTTTTCTACAATGACAACAGGCCTCTCATTTTTAGTGTCAACCCGGCCATCTATGACTATCACAGTATCTTTAGATAAATAACTCCTATATTTTTCAAAAATTTTTGGAAATATTATGCACTCAACGGCAATACCTTTTTCATCTCCTATGGTTACAAATGCCATCTCACTGCCCGTTTTTTTTGTAAAAATTCTTCTCATATTTTCTATAATACCTCCGATTTTAACGTTGGATCCTTCCGATTCCTCCATGATTAAACGGATTTCATGGGTAACTTTATTTTTTATGGAGGAAAGCTCATCCATCATTGGATGAGAAGTTAAATATAACCCAAGAAATTCTTTCTCAAAGCTTAATTTTTCTTTTAAGGTAAAGTCTTCTATATCGGCGGTGCTATTTCTAGGTTCTGAAGATTCTTCAAAAAGAGAGGTTTGCCCTTCTTTCTTTTCTTTCTTCTTATTATGAACAGATCCAAGAATTTCCGAGTATCTTATCAAAAGAGGAGCTCTTTTACCAAAGGCGTCCATTGCTCCGGACTTTATTAAGCTTTCTATTGTTTTTTTGTTTACAGCCCCCAAGTCAACTTTTTCGCAGAAGTCTTCTAAGTCTTTAAAAAGTCCTTCTCTTCTGCATGAAATCATGCTTTTAATTGCCGCTTCTCCAATATTTTTTATTGCGGAAAGTCCAAATCTTATGCTGTTTTTTCCTTCTATAGAGAACTCGCTTTCAGATTTATTTATGTCGGGTGGGAGGACTTTTATGTTTAATCTTTTACATTCTGCAACTCCTTCTGCGATTTTTTCATTTTTTGAAGGTCCGCTTGCACCTCTTGACTCGGCTGTTAAAAATGCTGTCATAAACTCTACGGGATAATGTGCTTTAAGATAGGCTGTTCTATAGGCAATAGTTGCATAACAGGCAGCATGTGCCTTACCAAAACCATATCCGGCAAACGGTTCAAATAATGTCCATAACTTCTCAGCGTTCTTCTTGTTCATTCCATTTGTTACGCATCCTTCTACAAACTTATCGTGTTGTTGTTTCATTTCGGAAGAAATCTTCTTCCCTACGGCTTTTCTTAATTTGTCTGCTTGACTCCACGAATATCCCGCAACTCTTATTGCCGTTAATAGCAAATCGTCCTGAAAAGTAATAATTCCATAAGACTCTTTTAAAACATCTTCCAGCCTTTTATCGGGATATGTTATAAGCGAAGGATTATGCTTTCTCCTTATAAATTCGGGGATGTTTGCCATTGGTCCCGGCCGATAAAGAGCGACCATTGCCTGAAGATCAAAAATAGAAGTGGGCTTGAGATCTTTTATGTACCTTCTCATTCCGGATGACTCTAGCTGAAATATTCCGGTTGTTTCTCCCGAAGAAAGAAGTTTGTATGTATCGGTATCATCAAAGGGAACGTTTGAAAAATCGATGTCCAGTTCACGATTTTTTTTTACAAATCTTAAAGTCTCCTGAATAATCGTTAAATTTCTAAGACCCAAGAAATCTATTTTTAGAAGCCCTACACCGTCCTCACCCACCGTATACATATCGTACTGAGTTATAATCTTTTCGCCATTTGGTTCTCTTTGAAGAGGAGTATATTCAGTTAAAGGCTTGTCTGCTATTACAACTCCTGCCGCGTGAACAGAAGCGTGTCTTGCGACTCCTTCTATCTTTTTTGCCAAATCCAATAGTCTTTTGGTCTCCGGCTCTGTTTGATAAACGATTCGAAGTTCCGGACTCTGTTCAAGCGCCTTATCAATCGTCATTGCATGGCCTTGCCATCCAAGAGGCATCATCTTTGCTATTCTGTCGGGGACAGAGTAGGGAAGACCTAAGGCTCTCCCCGTATCTCTCACAGAGCCCCTTGCCTCCATAGTTCCAAAAGTAATTATTTGAGCTACCTTATCACGCCCGTATTTTTCTGTTACATATTCAATTACTTCATCTCTTCTATTGTCGGCAAAATCCAGATCGATATCGGGAGGCGAAGGTCTCTCCGGATTTAGAAATCTTTCGAAAGGAAGTTTAAAAAAAAGCGGATCAACGTCTGAGATACCAAGCGCATATGAAACAATTGAACCTGCATTAGATCCTCTTCCTGGCCCTACCGTAATCCCTTGACTTTTTGCCCAGCTAACAAAATCGGCAACTATTAAAATATATTTTTCATACCCTTTCTTTAGGATCGTAGAAAGCTCGTAATTTGACCTTTCTTCTATATCTTTTGTTATTTTTTTGTATCTGTTTTTAAGGCCTTCTTCTACTTTTTCTTGGATAAATTCTGCCGTGGGTTTTTTATTGGGGACGTCAAATAGGGGCATTATCCATTGTCCTAGCGCAATCTCAACGTTACACATATCGGCAATTTTTGTTGAATTTGTTATGGCTTGCGGAAGATTTAAAAACGACCCGATCATCTCTTCTTTGCTTTTTATGTAAAAATCAGGAGAAGAAATCATTGTAAGCCTCCTATTTTTATCATTTAATGTTGTCTGCGTTTGAATACAAAGAAGTGTTTCTTGGGCTTCTGCGTCCTGAGGGTAAATATAATGATTATCATTCGTCGCAACAACCGGAATACTCAGTTTCCCGGATAAATCTATTATTTTTTCATTTAGAATATCCTGCTTTTCGATATTTACATGTTTTTGGATCTCTAAATAAAAATTTTCTTCCCCAAATATTTTTGACAGTGCTTTGGCTCTTTCTATTGCCGTGTCTTCTTGTCCTTCAAGAAGCGGTTGCGAAACAAAACCGTTTATACAGGCAGACAAACAAATAATGCCTTCGCTGTGTTCTCTTAAAAGTTCCAAATCACTTCTGGGACGGTAGTAATATCCTTCAAGATTGGCAACGGAAATTATCTTCATTAAATTTTTATACCCTTTCTCGTTTTTTGCAAGAAGTATTAGATGATTAGAATCCGCGTCAAGACCCGCTTCTTTATCGTGTCTGGTTCTTTTACTTATGTATATTTCGCAGCCTATTATAGGTTTTATTCCCTGCGCAACACACTCCTTATAAAATTTAATCGTTCCATACATGTTTCCATGATCTGTTATGGCAATCGCTTTCATGTCTAATTCTTTAGTCCTTTTAACCATTTCGGAAATTTTGGATAATCCGTCCAATAGGGAATATTCACTGTGGTTGTGTAGATGTACGAAATCCGTCATTATTTTATTACCGTTATATTTCTTTGTTTTTTGGCGTCAACTAAATATTTTCCTGCTTCATTCATGAATTCTTCTTTATTCTCTCCATTCCATATGGCTCCTCCAATACTCACAGTCAAATTTATCTGTGCATCGGAGAAAGGAATATAAAACGGTGCAGACTGTATTGATGTTCTTATTTTATCGGCAATCTTCTGAAGATTTCCCGAACTGTCTATCCCAGGCAAGATAATCGCAGTCTCATCCCCACCGTTTCTAAACGGAAGATCCTCTTCTCGTAACTGCTCTGTTATTCGCATAGCGGTTTGAATTATGACTTCATCTCCTGCAGGTTGACCATATTGTTTGTTTATTGGTCCAAATTTATCAAGATCTGTAAAAAGAACAGCAAACGGCTTACCTCGCCTAATCATTTCTTCCAGCCTAGGCCTTAAATGTTCTTGTCTATATAGATTTGTCATCGGATCTCTTTCGTTTTTTTTGTGTTCGTTTTCTTTGCGTCTATCTTTATTTATTAATGCGAGGGCGATTAATGTGTTTCTATCTTCCTCCGTCATTATTCGATTTCTTACCCTAATATCCAGAGACTGTAACCATGCTTCATAAACCCTAAGATCTTGCTCCATTCTTAATCGCTCAGGACTTCTTTTTTCTCGTGTTATAGGAATAACTATTCCAGTTCTAACTCCTGTTATGTCAGTTTCTGCCATTATTTTAACTCCTCCATAATTATTTTTATCAATTCCTTAGTATCTATTTTTTTTCCTACCATGCTCATTGCCGCTCCTATGGCAAATTGCAGGACATTCTTCTTACCGGCTTTATAATCATTGCGTATTTTAGGATTTTTTTCCAGTACCTCTTTTACAATTTTTCTAAGCTTATCTTTATCAATGTCTTCTTTAACTGTTAATTTTATTATTTCTAGGATAAGCTGCGCAGGTAAGATTTTGTCAATTTCGGTCTTTTTATTAATTATTTGATTTGCGACTTGTTTCGCGCTCAAGCCGTGTTTTTTGCCTAAATCCACAGTTTCTTCGAAGTAATCTGCCAAAGTTGTTTCTCTCGTGAGGATTTCAGCGTCATAATTGGATAGTACATAGTCCCTTTCAAATCTCTTGAATTTTTCTTCCGGTAGCTCTCCTATTTGAAATTTGAGATTTGAGATTTGAGATTTTGTCCAGTGTATGGGTGGTATATCCGGTTCGGGAAAGTATCTATAATCGCTTGCTTCTTCTTTTACTCTCTGCGTTACAGTCTTTTGCTTTGCTTGGTTCCATCCTCTTGTTTCTTGAATTGGTGTTTTGCCATCATTCAAAATTTCCGTTTGTCTTTTTATTTCGTAATTTATAGCTTTTTCAACAAAACTAAAAGAATTTATGTTTTTAACTTCAACTTTATATTTTGGCAATTCTTTTTCTGCGTTTTTTCTTAAGGAAATGTTTGGTTCAAGACGCATATCCCCTTTCTCCATGTCGGCATTTGAAACACCCAAGTATCTTACGATTTGCTGAAGTTTCTTAAGATAATCTATAACGTCTTTGGCATTATCAAAATCCGGTTGCGTAACTATTTCAACCAAAGGAACTCCCGACCGGTTAAAATCTATGAGAGTTACGTCTTCGCCGCTCACATTTTCATGAATAAGCTTTCCGGTATCTTCTTCCATGTGAACTCTTGTTATTCCAATTCTTTTTCCATTTTGTAAGGTTATATTTCCATTTACACAAAATGGTTTGTCATACTGAGATATTTGATAGCCTTTAGGAAGGTCAGGGTAAAAGTAATTCTTTCTGTCAAACTTTGAAAATTGGGGAATATCGCAGTTTAAAGCCATTCCCAGCATTACACACCATTCAATTGCTGTTTTATTTGGAACGGGAAGAGCTCCGGGAAGCCCTAGACAAACAGGGCAGGTATGGGTATTCGGTTTTTGTCCAAAATAATCCGCAGAGCAACCGCAAAACATTTTACTGTTAGTTTTTAACTCTACGTGAGTTTCAAGTCCAATAACAGGTGTCATAGATTAGGTTTCCTTTCGAAAAATCTAGTTGCCTGCTCGTATGCATACCCTACCTGAAATAGTCTTTCTTCAGAGAATTGGGGACCAAGTATTTGAATTCCTGTCGGCAAATTGTTTTTGGTGAATCCTGATGGGACAGAAAGCCCGGGAATTCCCGCGAGATTTGCGGTCACGGTAAAAATGTCTGATAAGTACATTTTAAGCGGATCGTCAATTTTCTCTCCAATTTTCCATGGCGGGGTTGGCGAGACTGGAGTAATGATTGCATCAACTTCATTGAATGCTTTTTCAAAATCATTTTTTATAAGCGTCCGAACCTGCATTGCCTTTTTATAATATGCGTCGTAATAACCTGCGGATAATGTAAACGTTCCAAGCATGATCCTTCTTTTTGCTTCCTCTCCAAAATTCTGCCTTGCAGAACCATATCTTATCCCATCGTATCTTGCGAGATTGGAGGAAACTTCAGCGGGTTGGATCACGTAATAGCAGGCGTTTGCATACTCTGTATGCTTAAGACTTATTTCCTTAATCTCGACGCCTAATTTATGCAGCTCTTTTAAGGTTTTTTCAAAAAGGCTCAGGATTTCAGTATCTAATCCGCCAACTTCAGTTGTATATTCCCTTGGTACTCCTATTTTAACTCCTTTAATAGATTTACCTAAAGATTTTGTATAATCCGGAACCGGAATGTTGGGAGTTGTAGGATCTTGCGGATCATTTCCAGCGGTTATATTTAGGAACAAGGCAGAGTCTTCAACTGTTTTAGTTAAATGGCCTATCGAATCAAGAGAGGAAGACATAGCTATAATTCCATATCTGCTTACTCGTCCATAGGTAGGTTTTAATCCGACAACATTGCAAAATGCGGCAGGAAGCCTGCTTGAGCCTCCCGTATCGGTTCCTGTAGCCGCAATGCACATATCTGAGGAAACCGATGCCGCCGAACCGCTACTGGAACCACCAGGGACATAATCTTTATTCCATGGATTTTTAGTCGGTCCAAAATTAGTATTCTCTCCACTCGCTCCATGTCCCCATGCATCATGGTTTAGCTTGCCAAGAATTACCACACCTGCCTCTTTTAATTTTCTTACCACAGTTGCATCATAAACAGGAATATAGTTCTCTAAAATTTTTGATGCAGCCGTAGTTCTTAAATCTTTTGTAAGAAATAAGTCCTTAAGTGCAATTGGGATTCCCAGAAGCGGACTATCGTTCCCGCTTGCTATTCTCCCATCGGCTTCTTTTGCCTGATTAAGAGCAGTTTTATCAAGAGTTATAAAAGCATTTATTTGCTTATCTGCTTTGTCTATTTGTTCCAAACAATTTTTGGTAAGTTCCACGGAAGAAAATTTCTTTTTTTTCAAACCCTCCGCTGCTTCCCTTAAGGATAACTGATTTAGTTTACTCATTGTCTAGAATCATTCCGACCTTGAAAAATCCGTTATGCTTAGATTTTGTGTTTAATAATGCCTCTTCCTGGTCAAGCGATAAATCGGGCTTATCTTCTCTTGTGACGTTCTCAAGATTTGTAACTTGACTTGTAATGCCCACATCTTTTGTATCTACGGAATTTAATTGCTCAACGTAATCAAGTATTGAGGATAGTTGCTTTTCGAATTTTTTTTCTTCTTTGCTTGATAGAGGAAGGTTGGCTAGTTTTGCTACGTGTTTTACATCAATTTTCATAATGTTATTATATTCGCTTTAAGAGTGGTGCGCAAGACTATCATATGATATAATTTTACCCTATGAAATCCCTTAGAATCGGAATAATTTCATGTGGCGGAACAATCCTTATGGAAAAAGGGAAGTCTGGGACTCTTGAGCCGAAGAAATCAGTGGAAAGCGTTCTTTCTGCGATTAATCTAAAAGATATTAGTCCTATTCTTGAAATTAAAAAAAAGAATGTACATGAGTTATTCAGACTCGATAGCACAAATCTAAACCAAATTCATTGGAAAAAAATAATTGGCAAGATTTTAGAAATTCAGGATGAATACGATGGAATTTTAATATTCCATGGAACCGATACTATGGCATACTCAGCAACTGCAGTAGGACTCGCTATGTGCCAAAGTCTGAAAGTACCGGTTGTTTTTACAGGAGCTCAGAAACCGATTGGCGAAACCGGTAGTGATGCAATCTCTAACGTTGAAAGATCTTTTCTTGTTTTAAGAGAAGCTATTCGCGAAGGAATAGTTGAGAGTATGATTTTTTTTGGGCATGAAGCCTACAGGGGAGTGAATAGTAGGAAAAAAAGTGAATCTCAATTCGAGGCATTCGAATCTCCCAACTATAGACCTTTATTCGTTGTAGATGGTATGGGTGCGAAGATTGGACTTATAGGGAGGAAGAAAAAAGACATAGAAAATGCCAGAAAAAAGATAAAAGTTAAGATTGAAAATGAATTTGCGAATGGGATTGTTCCTCTTTCGGTGGTACCGGGGCTTGAGCCTGAGGTTTTGATATCGATAGCGAAGAGAGATTTTTGTAGTCTAATTATTTTAAATTCATTAGGAGTAGGAAATCTTCCTTCCGAAGGCAAATATAGCTTTCTTCCCGCAATTAAATATATTACAAAAGAACTAAATAAACTTATAGTCGTAACTTCACCTTTCGTTGGAGGGGATGTTGATATGAATGTATATGAGCCGGGTAAGTTAGCTTCGCAAGCAGGTGCTATTGATGCCGGAAGCATGACACCAGAAGCAACATTAGTAAAAATACGTCTTCTTTTTGCGCATCCAGAATTCAGCCGTGTCAAGAGAGACTTTCAAGATGCGCTTCTATCGAATTTTGCAGGCGAAAATTCCTCGAGACTTTAGTTGAGTTATTGTTCTTTGCCATATATAGATTATATCAAAAAGACGCTATTTTTCTAAGTACATCTTCTTTTGCTTTTTGAGAGAGGGAGTCGTCGAGTTTTTCAAGCTTAATTTTCTTTTTGTATTTTCGCTCAAGCGCTTTTTCAATTAACCAATCGGCAATTTGGGGATTTTTTGGTAAAATTGGACCGTGAAGATAAGTTCCGATAGAATTTTTATAGATTGCGCCTTCTGTACTGTCGATGCTGTTATTGCCATAACCCTTAATAACCTGCCCAAATGGTTTTAGATTTTTTCCAAGATAGGTTCGTCCACCATGATTTTCAAATCCTACAACTACACTACCATCTGACGTTTTGATTGCAATATTTCCGATAAGCCTTTCTTTTCCAACGCCTGGATGTTCGGTATAAAGGTCAAAAATATCTAAGCCTTTTATTTTATTTCCGTCTGCTTCTTTATAATATTTCCCCAGAAATTGATACGCACCGCATATATAAAGCCCAGGGGTATCGTCTTCTATTTTTTTTCGTAAAGATTCTGTTTTAGAAACCGTAAAATCTTTTGATACGATTTTCTGCTGTGTATCCTGCGCTCCTCCCATAAATAAAATATCGATACTATCGAGGAGTTTTTCATTAAACCCTTCATTGAGCTTTAAAACTTGAGCATTGATTTTTCTCCACTCACATCTTTTCTTTAGCACTATAATATTACCCTGATCTCCGTATGTGCTCATTAACTCCGGATAAAGCCATCCAATAGTAATAGAATATTGAATATTGACGATTGGCGATTGACGATTTTTCATAAAATTGATTTCCCTGTTAGAATTTTTCTAAGGTCAAGCATTGCGGAATAGGTGGGGAGGGTGTATAAAATTTCATTGTCGGGCGTTCCTTTAAGCGCCTCTGTTACGGCTATTTTTAAGCTCTCGTACGTCTTAAAATTGTCCATACCTGCGTATTTAAGCCTTAATGCCATGTCGCAGGCCCGATCGCCCGCAACTAAGATTTCTGTAAAGTTTTCTAAATATTTTTCAAAGTCCACATCCCATATCCATGAAACGTCGCGTCCGTCGGGAATTCTGTCATTTAGGATTATTAACAGATGTCTTGCCTTTAACTCAGTTATTATGTTTAAGGATTGATTAAAACTTGCGGGATTTTTAGATAAGAAAATTTGTATTTTTTTATTTTTATATTTAATAATTTCCTGTCTTCCAAACGCGGGTTGGAAGTTTATTAAGGCTTTTTTTATTTTCTCATTTGATATTCCCAATTCTCTTGCAGTCAAAACCGCAGCATGAATATTGTATTTATTGTACAAACCCGGCAGGGGATACTTATCAAAATTTTCGACGTCTGGCTTTGGTTTTTTTAGATGGCATTTGCTGCATTCCCAATCTCCAAGGTGAGAAAAGGTAGCAGTTTTATAATTTAACTTACTTGCGCATTTAGGACAATACGTAGAGTCAGAAGCATGTTCGGTATTTTGTGATTTTCTTCCTTTGACTCCGAAATATTTAACTTCGTTTTTGATTGCATCACCTAGATATGCAATTTGCGGATCATCGGAATTTAATATTAAACTAGGTTTTGAGTCCAGAGATGCGAGCGCGTCTTTCCATTTTTTGGAAATTGCATTTACCTCTCCATATCTGTCCAGCTGATCTCTGAATAAATTGATAAGAATAATAATTTCTGGTTTAATATTTTTTAAAATCAGAGGTAGAGTATTTTCATCTATCTCAAATATCGCATAGTCAAAATTTATTTTTCCGCTAATACTGGAAAATTTTGTTAGCGATGACGCAACTCCATTAAGCAAATTTGCTCCGGCTGTGTTTTGAAAAACTCTTTTTCCCGACCCTTCAAGTATTGTCTGAATAAGTTTTCCCGTGGTGGTTTTTCCATTTGTACCCGCAATTAGAATTATCTTAAGATCTTTATTTTTTTCAATAATGTTTTTGATAAAATTTTTATCAATATTTAATGCTACATGACCGGGCCAGGTCGAACCATTTCCAAGATTTAAAATTTTGCTAATGAATATAACTATTTTTCCAAAAAATATCAGAAAGATATTCATAGAGTGATTATACTAATTTCTAACAAAATCACATTGAGCGGAGAATTTTTATACGCTCCTCGATTGGTGGGTGGGTGTTGAAGAGGCCGGCGAACCAACTTCCAGATATTTTCCCTTTAAAAGGATTGGCTATGTATAAATGAGCCGTTGCATTGTTTGCAACCTCGAGCGGTTCTTTGTCTTTGCCTATTTTTTCAAGAGCGGCAGCTAATCCTTCCGGATATCGGGTTAAAAGAGCTCCTGATGCGTCTGCTAAGAGCTCTCGTTTTCGGGATACGGCAAGCTGGATAAGGGTTGCAATAATTGGGGAAAGGATAGCAAGCACAATGCCGATAAGCAAGAAAACTCCCTGAGTGTTATTTCCTTCCCGGCTATTTCTTCTTTCTCCTCCATACCAAAGACTTCGCATAAAAAAATCGGCCAAAAGTGCTACAAGCCCTACTAAGACTACAACAATAGCCATAAGTCTTATATCAAAATTCTTAATATGAGATAATTCATGTGCAATAACCCCTTCAAGTTCTATTTTGTTTAATTTTTGTAAAATTCCCGTTGTTGCGCAAATAACAGCGTGCTTTGGATCCCGTCCTGTTGCAAATGCGTTGGGGGCCGAGTCATCAATTACGTAAACTTTCGGCATCGGTATCCCGGCTCCTATGCAAAGATTTTCTACAATTCTAAAAAGCTCCGGGTAATCGCTCTTTTTAATTTGCTTTGCCTTTGACATTCCTAGAATTATCTTGTCGGAGTAGTAGTAGCTCGCAAAACTCATTACGCCTGAGATTATAAGCGCCATTCCTGCAAACGATAATCCATAGCCCGAAGCATTACCATAAACGTACAGTAATGTTGTTATGAAAATAACAAACAAAGCAATAATCAGCCAAGTTTTTAACTTGTTCGAGCTAATTTGAGAGTAGATGTTCATATCTGGGATTCTTCGCTTTTCTCAGGATGGCATTTTTTCAAAACGCCACCTTTACTGATTTTCTTTCTCCTTCTTCTGCCTCAAAGAATTCCTCTTCTTTAAAACCAAATCCACGGCCAATAGGGCCGCTTGGAAACTTAGCAAGGGTTGCGTTGTAGTCTCTAGCATTTGTGTTATAGAATTGCCTGGCATAGGCAATTTTTGCTTCAATGTCGGAGAGCTCTTCCTGCAGTTTTAAAAAATTTTGAGATGCTTTAAGATCGGGATAATTTTCGGATACCGCGAATAAACTTTTCAAAGCGCCAGATAGCATATTATCTGATTGGGCTTTCTCATGCGGAGAAGTTGCTTTCATAAGTGATGTGCGTGCTTCTGTTACTTTTTCAAGCAATTCTTTTTCGTGCTTTGCGTATCCCTTGACTGTTTCAACAAGGTTTGGAACTAAATCTACACGTCTTTTAAGCTGAACATCAATTCCAGAAAAAGCTTCTTTTATGCGAACTTTTCCAGTTGCAAGACCGTTGTACGTAGACCAAATAAATAAAACTATAGCAACTACAAATCCTACTATAGTTATTGTGGTCATGTCCATTTACAATTCACCTCCTTTTAGCCACTTCATGAATTCATTATAGTCTAATGTATTTAATATGTCACTTTTTGTAGCCCATCCTCGTCTTGCCATAGAAACTCCGAATTTCATATTATCCATTTGATAAGAAGCATGACTGTCTGTGTTTATCACCATCTTTACATCGTTACCCACGCATTGTCTTATTAATTGATCTGACAAATCTAATCTGCTGGGCCATGCATTAATTTCAAGTGCTTTGTTATTATCTTTGCAAAATTTAAATATTTTTTCCCAATCAAGTTCGTATCCTGGCCGTTGGTTTAAGAGTCTGCCTGTTGGATGTGCCAGAACTTTTGCTTTTGGATGAGAAAGTCCCTCTATAACGCGTTTGGTCATATTAGCTTTGTTCATAGAAAAAACGCTGTGAATCGAAACAATTGCAAAGTCCAAAAGACTTAAGGATTTATCATCAATTGCCAATTCTCCGCTAGATAAAATATCTACTTCGAGTATTTTTAATACTCGAATACTTTTATACCTCAATTTAATTTGATCAATTTCTTGGTTTCGTACTGATATTAAAGTGTATATCTGACTGTTTGTATGTTTTGAAACACTAGGGTTGTGTTCCGAGAATCCCACATACTCATAACCTAACGAAATTGCTTTGCTTGCCATTTCTCCTATGGTATTTTTTCCTAGATCATGACTCGGTTGGATGGGGAAACTTGAGTGTATATGAAAATCTCCTTTTATATCTTTTATCTCGATAAGCTTTGGTAATGCTTTTTTCGCAGCCAATTCAATTTCCCCAGTATTTTCTCGTATTTCGGGAGGAATCCAAGCAAGACCTAGAGTATTATAGAATTCTTCTTCCGAATCAATTTGCTTAATATTTGATTTTTTATTTCTTAGATACTTAATTCCATGCTCTGATAAAGACATACCTTTTTTGAGAGCGAATTCCCGCAATGCAATATTATGATTCTTACTACCAGTAAAATGTTGTAGTAATGCGCCAAAAGCTTGGGGTGGCTGAACCATTAGATCAATCTGTTTTCCACCCGAAACAAGCATGGAAGCTGTTTCCTTACCTTTTTCGATCATTCTTTCTATGTATGGATATGATATAAAACGATCTATTGCTTTTTTAGGGTTATTTGAGGCTACCGCGATATCAATATCTCCAACAGTTGGCAATTGACGTCTTAGGCTGCCAAGAACGTAGGCTCTCCCCACATACGGAGACTTACGTAAATAATCTATAATTTTGTCTGAAATTTCAGATGCAAGGGGAAGTACCATTCGTGATGTCTTACCTTTTCCTTCTTTAAACTCTTTTATTGCTCGTAAAATATCTCGCTGCGACTTTTCTCCAAAACCCTTAAGCTGCGCAATGAGTCCTTTTTTTGCAATTTTTTCTAAGTCAGCAATAACATTTTTTGAGTTAGATAATCCAAATTCGTTTACTAACCTATAAGATTTTTTAGGACCAAGCGTTGGTATATCGATTAGTACAAAAACCGGATCGGGTATTCCTTTGAGGGCCCAGTTAAATTGCTTGGATTTTCCAGTCTTAAATAACTCTTCCAAGTGTCCCTTAATAGAAGTACCTATGCCTGGAATATCTTGTAATTTACTGTCTTTATGGTAGTCCTGTAGCTCTATCGAACTGTTTTTTATGAAATCCGCAGCTCTCTGGTATGCAATTATCTGAAACCGGAATTTTTTTTCGTTCTTAATAGTATAGGCTGTGGCGATATTTCGCAGTAATTTAGAAATTTGTTCGTTACTCATTTAAGGCAATAATATCAGAGGATTGATATCTTCGACAAGGCTCAATATCAATCCTGAGCTTGTCGAATGGGTTGACTATAATTCAATTATTTGTTAGGATAAGGCGAATTGGGCGCCGAAGGCGTCCCTTTGGGGCTCGTAGTGAAGAGGCCTATCACGTCTCCCTGTCACGGAGAAGATCGCCGGTTCGAATCCGGTCGAGCCCGCCGACGCTGCCTCCTTCGCCGAAGTATGTTCGGCTACGAAGGCCGAGAAAGCTTTGGCGGGCAAGCCCGCTTCTAATATCTGCCTCAAAATCTTCTGCCCGGAAAGGAGGATATATGCCAAGAAGCAAGAAAACAACAACCAAAAGGGAAATTAAAAAAAAGAATTTCTTTTCTCTGATTAAATGGGACGAATCATATGTCAGTCTTTTAATTGGAGTTATCGTGGTTATAGTAATTGCAGGATTGGGAATATTTTTTGTAAGATCGCAAAAGACTACCCAGACAAGTTCGACACAATTTAATCCTTCGCTTCAAATTCAGGAGGATAAAAACGCGAAAAAAGATAATAATCAAAAGACATACACGGTAAAACCGGGGGATAATCTTTGGAGTATATCGGAGAATTTTTACAAATCGGGTTACAATTGGGTAGATATAGCAAAAGCAAATAATCTTGAAAATCCGGGAATGATTTTTACCGAAAACAAACTTACAATTCCTAAAATTGAAGCCAAAACTATTACTGTATCTATTCAGCAAAAACAAGAAACAAATAAATCTATCGCTGGAAATTCTTATACTATTGAGAAAGGGGACAGTATCTGGGATATAGCGGTAAGAGCATACGGAGATGGTTATTCTTGGACAAGAATCGCACAGGCAAACAGTTTAGAAAATCCCGACTTAATATTTTCCGGAAATGTTTTAAAAATCCCGCGATAGTTTGATATAATTAAACTAACGCGGGTGTGGTTTAGTGGTAAAATGCTTCCTTCCCAAGGAAGAGATTGTGGGTTCGATTCCCATCACCCGCTCAAAAAAACGGCGGGCAGGCAGGGAGAAGGTCACCGGTTCGAATCCGGTCCGCCGCTCAAAGGAAACGATGGACAGAGAAGGAAAAGACTGTGGGTTCGAATCCTGACATGTCCACATCTAAATGACACTTGAAGACGGTACTTTTAATTCAGAAGCGTTACTAGCGAATTTTATTAAAAGATCAAAGAAGTGGGTTGTTGAACAGCGTGGTAGGCTTCGAGAAAATAGTGTTCCTTTAAGCACTGAAGAGAGACGATTGTTTTCAGGTTTTTTTCCTGAAGAGATACTAAACTTGGCTAGATTTACATCTGTTCCTACCGTTTCAAACCCCGATTTTTATTCAGAAATACCTTCGAGTTTTCCAAGACTTGAATTAGATAGGATGGTTGCGTTCACATTCATTGACACTATTGCCGAGTCCCAAACTGTAAAACCGAGTCCTGCTAATGTTACAGCGACAAGGTTTCATGAACTTGTGCATGTTGTACAAGGTCAAATTTTAGGTGTAGATGCGGTTGTCGAAGAGTACCTTAGGCAATGGGCGCAGAGTGGGTTTAGTTACTGGGGAATTCCTCTTGAGAAACAAGCTTATAGATTGCAAATTAAGTTTTATAGGGAGCCAAAAAATGGGTTCCCTGTAGTTGATGCGGTAAGCAAAGATATTCAGACGATAATCTAAAATTTATTTTTATTTTCTTTTCTTTCTTTTGATTAGATTATTCAGAACTTTGAGTTGTAAGGCTAGCAATTTAGCTTCTTAGGAAGAAGCATTGGACAAATTTTGGAGTCCGATCGGAATACCGCCTCCCGCTCCAGGGATTTCCTTAACGCTCGTAAAATTATTTTCCCCATTGACGGGTTATTTCTGATTTGATAGGATAAATCGTGCACACTAAGTATATTTTTGTCTCCGGAGGTGTCATATCAGGAATAGGAAAAGGGACAACAGTTGCCTCCATTGCTTTTCTTCTTAAATCCGCAGGATATAAAGTTGCTCCAATTAAATTCGAAAATTATCTAAACGTAGATGCCGGCACAATAAACCCCATTGAGCATGGTGATCCCTTTTTATGCGAAGACGGAACAGAAACAGATATGGATATAGGAAGCTATGAAAAATTTTTGCACGAAGACATGGGACGGGATAATTTTGTGACAATGGGACTTATATATAAAACGGTAATCGACAAAGAACGAAGGTTTGAATATAACGGTGAAGATGTAGAGGCAATACCTTACATAACCGATGAAATAATAAAAAGATTAGAGAATCTTGTAAAAAAGAAAAACGCCCAAATAATCATAATCGAACTTGGCGGAACGGCAGGGGAGTATCAAAATGTTTTATATTACGAAGCATCAAGAATTCTTACTTTAAAAAAACCCGGGGATGTAATCCATATCCACGTAAGCTACGTTCCGACCCCTTCTCATTTGGGAGAGCCAAAAACAAAACCCACCCAGCTGTCTGTTAGAATGCTCAACTCAATGGGAATTCAGCCGGACTTCATAGTAACCCGCTCAGAAAAATTTCTTGACCAGAGACGAAAAGACAGGTTTGCTCTCTTTTGTAACATGCAAAAAGAAGACATTATATCAAGCCCGGATCTCTCTACAATTTATGAAATCCCGATAGTATTAAATTCACAAGGATTAGATAAAAAAATAATGCAAAAACTCGGATTGCCTTTGAGAAAACCAAAACTTAAAGAATGGGAAAGTCTTCTTAAGAAAGTGAAATCAAAAAAGAAGAAAACAATTGAAATCGCAATTATAGGAAAATATTTTGGAACAGGAGACTATCAGCTAAAAGATTCCTATGCGGCTCTATTTGATGCAATAGATCATGCCTCATGGGAAGTGGGTGTAAATATTAAAACAAAATGGATAGATGCGGAAAAAGTCGAAAGAGAAGGCGAAGAGATTATAGATAAACCGGATGGAATAATAGTACCGATAGGTTGGGGGGAAAGAGGAGCAGAAGGTATGATAAAAACAGCGAGCTTTGCAAGACGAAATAAAATTCCATATTTAGGCTTATGCTTTGGAATGCAGCTTGCCGCAGTTTCTTATGCAAGAGATGTGCTGGGATTTAAAAAAGCAAACACGACCGAGAATGATCCTCATACGAGATACCCCGTTATTCACTTAATGCCTAAGCAAAAGGAATTCATGGATAAAAGGGCGTATGGAGGGACAATGAGACTTGGAGGGTGGGATGCTATTGTTAAAAAAGGTACAGTTGCTTATGGAATTTATGACAAGCGTAACGGATTTATAGATAAGTCTAAAGCTTTAACTTCGGAAAGACACAGACATAGATATGAGTTTAACGACAAATATACCAAAGAGTTTGAAAAAAAAGGTCTTGTTATAAGCGCACGATCGGTTGTCGAAAATCTTGCAGAAATTATTGAACTTCCAAAAGATAAACACCCATTCTATCTCGCAACACAAGGACACCCCGAATATAAAAGCCGGCCGCTTACCCCTCATCCAATTTTTCTAAGCTTTATTGAGGCCTGTGCAAATAAGTAATTTTAAGATATAATATCATCTCATGAAGCCAATAAATTTTAAACCGGGCGACACCGTTGCGGTTCATCAAAAAATACAGGAAGACTCAAAAACCAGAATTCAGGTCTTTGAGGGTATTGTTTTAGGAATAAAAGGCAGAGGAGAAAATAAAACTTTTACGGTTAGGAAAGTCGTCGGAGATATTGCTGTTGAGCGCATATGGCCCATAGAATCTCCAAGTATTCAAAAAATTGATGTAAAAGCTCACTCAAGGAAAAAAATAAGACGGGCAAAGCTTTACTATCTTCGCAAATCAGTTAAATGAAAATTGCAAATCCAATTGCAAGAATCGGTGAAGAGGAAGCCACAAGTTTTCTTCGAAAAAAAGGTTACAAAATAATTGAAAGAAATTTTAGAAAAGGGTATGGAGAAATAGATATAATTGCTCTGAAGAACGAAATACTGGTTTTTGTTGAAGTTAAAACAAGAATTTCAATTAATTTTGGTGCGCCTTTTGAAGCAATAACCCCATGGAAGTTAAAATCTCTGGTAAAAACTGCTCAATTCTACAAGAGCCTTCACCCCGCATTGCCCCAGTCTCTGAGAATAGACGCCGTTTCCGTAAAATTGTCAGATGATAACAGTGTTGAGAAGATAGAGCTTTTGGAAAATATAAGCGGATTTTAGTTATTTTTTAGTTCCCGTATTTTATCTCGCAGCAAAACGGCAGTTTCAAAATCCAGTTCTAAAGCAGCTTTTTTCATTTCTTTCCCGAGTTTTCTGACTAGCATTTCTCTCTGGTCGGGTAAAAGTACCTCTTTTTTGTTTAAATCAAGAAGTAAATCAATCGTTTTTTCTTTTTCCTCCTCTTTTGCTATAAGTTTTTTCTTTATTTCTTTTTCTATGCTTTTTGGAGTAATCCCATGTTTTTTATTGTATGTAAGCTGGTACTTTCTCCTCCTTTCAACTTCTTTAATTGCTCCATCCATTGAGCCTGTTATATTGTCTGCGTATAGAATCACCTCTGAGTCTATGTGTCTTGCAGCTCGTCCCATTGTTTGAATTAGAGAAGTCTTGCTTCGCAGGAATCCTTCTTTGTCTGCATCAAGAATAACAACAAGAGAAACTTCGGGCAGATCAAGCCCTTCCCTAAGCAAATTAATTCCCACAATCACGTCATATTCCCCCAATCTTAATTTGTCTAACACATCTTGTCTTTCTAAAGTCGCGATATCTGAATGTAAATACGATACTTTTATTCCTTTTTCTTCAAGATAAGAAGAGAGATCCTCCGCCATTCTTTTCGTAAGCGTTGTAATAAGAACTCGTTGCTTCTTGAGCGACCTTTTTGTAATTTCTTTTATTAGATCGTCTATTTGATTTTTCGTTGACCTAATTTTTATTTTAGGATCGAGCAGTCCTGTTGGTCTAATTAACTGCTGCGCGACTCCGTTTTTATACTCGTTTGCCAACGACAGCTCGTAATCATTTGGGGTTGCGCTTACATAAATTGACTGGGGGATTCTTGACATAAATTCGTCGTATTTTAAGGGCCGATTATCAAGAGCCGATGGGAGTCTAAATCCGTAATCTATCAGCACCTCTTTTCTTGCCCGATCGCCATTGTACATACCTCTTACTTGAGGAAGCGTAATGTGTGATTCGTCAATAAGACATAACCAATTCTTATTAACCGCTTCTTTAAAATAATCAAGAAGAGTATATGGAGCCTCTCCAGGTTTTCTTCCGTCGAAATATCGGGAATAGTTTTCGATTCCGTTTACATACCCTACTTCTCTTATCATCTGCAAATCAAAATTTGTCCGCTGAGCCAACCGTTGAGCTTCCAGCAGCCTGTTGCTATCCTTAAGCTCACTGACTCTTAAACTTGTGTCTTTTCTAATTTCCTTGAAAACATCGTTATAAGTTCTTGGATCTGTCATGTAATGTTTTGCAGGGTAAATTACCGTTCCTTCCAGAGAGATTACCTTATTGCCGGTTAGAGGATCGAATTCTATAAGGTCTTTGATTATATTATTTTCCATTTCTATTCTTATTCCAAAATCTGAATAAGCCGGAAAAACATCTACGGTTTCACCTCTTGCCCGATACGTTCCTCTTTTAAAACCGTATTCGTCTCTATCGTATTGGAGATCGGATAATCTTAGCATTACACTTTTCCTGCCGATTTTCATTCCCTTCCTAAGCTCCAAAATAAATTTTCCATATTCAACAGGAGATCCTAAATTATAGATACAGGAAACAGAAGCAACTACAATAACGTCCTTTCTGGTAAGTAAATTTGCTGTTGCGGAAAGTCTTAGTTTATCTATCTCTTCATTAATTTCCGTTTCCTTTTCTATGTAAGTATCGCTTTGGGGGATATAGGCTTCGGGCTGATAATAATCATAATAGGAAACAAAATAACAGACTGCGTTATGCGGAAAAAAATCTCTAAATTCCTGGTAAAGTTGCGCAGCTAAAGTTTTGTTGTGAGAAATTACCAGAGTTGGTTTTTGAACTTTTTCTATTACGTTTGCAAGCGTGAAAGTCTTTCCGCTTCCCGTTACGCCAAGAAGAACTTGGTGTCTTATATCATCAAGAACATTTTTTGTTAACTTATTTATTGCTTGCGGCTGATCTCCCGTAGGTTTAAACTTAGATACGAGTTTAAATTTCATAACTTTAAATAGTCTACCACAATTAACTACATTTGAGACAGTTTGCATATCTTTGCCATATTGACATTGTTCTATCTTTTTTCGTATAAAATACTAGTACTATGGCCGGAGTAATTTATAGAAAAGAGAGAGAACTTCTGGAATACCTTGCGCAATTTCAGGCGCAATATGGTTACTCTCCAACCCTAGCGGAACTGGCTAAGGCAACAAACCATCGCAGTAAATCAACTATCCACGCGCTTATAAGGTCATTGGTGGAAAAAGGATATATTCAAAAAGTAGAGGGAAACACGAGAGTTCTTAAAATTATAGAAGATAAGGTGAGAATGTCGTTTAGAGGCGTTGCCCCGTCAATAGAAGTTCCTTTAATGGGTTATATAGCGGCAGGCAAGCCTTTAGAACCTCACTCTGATCCAAACGCCACGTTTCAGGTATCTGCTTCTATGATTTCGGGAAAACAAGCCTCCTATATTCTTCAGGTAAAAGGAAGCTCTCTTATAGAAGATGGGATCTTAGATGGCGACTATGTAGTAATAGAAAAAGTCGCTGATATTTCAAATGGAGATATCGTTGTGGCAATCGTAGACGATAATTTGGCAACTCTTAAGAAATATTATAATGAAAATGGAAGAGTTATTCTAAAACCTGCAAATTCAGAAATGGAACCGATTTACCCAAATTCGCTAACGGTTCAGGGCAAGGTGGTAGGAGTCATAAGAAAATTTTAATTTGTGATTCAAATATAAAATTACAAGAAAGATAATTGCTTAATCATCTGTGGCTAACTTGTACGTTGTAGCAACACCGATCGGGAATTTACAAGACATTAGTTTAAGAGCTATTGATACCTTAAGCTTGGTAGATTTTATTTTGTGTGAAGATACGAGAAAAACAGCTATTCTTCTTAGATCAATTGCAAAGAAATTCCCCGGATTTAAAAATCAAGCAAAGCTCGTTTCCTATTACGAGGAAAATGAACTTAAAAGAATTCCTGAAGTAATAGACTTACTTAAAAAAGATTTTAATTTTGCTTTAGTTTCGGATGCCGGAACTCCGACCATTTCCGATCCGGGATTTAAATTAGTCAGAGAATGTGTTAAGGAAAAAATTAAGGTAGAAGCAATTCCCGGAGCATCTTCTGTTATCACGGCGCTTGTTAGCTCCGGATTGCCAACCGATAAGTTTATGTTTATTGGCTTTCTTCCGAAAAAACCCGGCCACAGAATGGATTTGCTTAGAAATATTAAAACTGCAGTCCAAACCGTTAAACAAACGGTGATATTTTTTGAATCGCCGCTTAGATTGATTCAAACGCTTGAAGAATTAAAAGAAATTTTCGGAGACATAGATATAGTTACGGCCAGGGAACTAACAAAAATTTATGAGGAGGTAAGAAAAGAAAAAATATCCGAAGCCCTACTGCATTTTAATAAAAATAAACCCAGAGGAGAGTTTGTAGTACTTTTCCATCTATAGCGATTTAATTTCTCTTTCAATTTCCAGCAATCGGTTGTACTTAGCCACTCTTTCGCCTCTTGCGGGTGCTCCAAATTTTACGTAATCCGCAGACACCGCAACAGCGAAATCGGCTATAAAATCATCGTTTGTTTCCCCGCTTCGGTGTGAAACAATAATCTTAATTCCTGCTTGTCTTGCAACCTCAACAACAGCCATAGCTTCAATCACCGTTCCTATTTGATTTGGTTTAATAATAATTCCTGTTATAGTTTTTTTATCAAGAGCCATCTGGAGTCTATAGGGATTTGTAGCTGTTAAATCGTCTCCGACTATTAAGGTCTGCTGGGATATGGACGAATATATTTTTGACCAACCGTTCCAGTCGTCTTCGGCTAAAGGATCTTCCAGATAAAGAAGATGGAATTCCTTATTTAACTCTTTGTAATATTCAATCAATGCATCTGAGGATAAAGGCATAGTTTTATCTTTAATGTGATATTTTCCTTCCTGAAAAAAGTTTGTAGCAGCAGCGTCTAGCCCCAAAAATACATCGAACCCGTATCTAAACGAGGTTGCCTCAATTGCTTGTTTTAAAAGATCCAAACCGTCTTTATTTGTCTGAAGCTTTGGGGCAAATCCGCCTTCGTCTCCAACAAGGGTAACAAAATTATTTTGCTCCATGATTTTCCTTAAGGAATTATATAAAACAATTGCCATATCAAGAGATTCGCTGTATGTTTTTGATGAGGCCGGTATAACCATATATTCCTGAAAATTCGTATTATCTCCCGCATGTTTTCCGCCGTTTAAAATATTAAAAAGGGGAGTGGGAATTTTAACGGCAGTGTTCTCCTTGTTAATAAACTCCCGTAAATACAAAAAAGTGGGCAATAATGCACTTTTTGCGGCGGCTTTTGCAACTGCCATGGATACGGAAAGCATGGCATTTGAACCGAGTCTGCCTTTATTTTGCGTACCGTCTAGCTCAATCATTTTCTTGTCAATTTCATGCTGTTTCGCAGCGTCCATACCGAGAAGAGCGGGAGCGATGATCTCTTCTATATTGGAGATCGGTTTTAAAACGCCTTTGCCTTGAAAATGTTTATCATCCCGGTCTCTTAGTTCGCTGGCTTCGTAACTGCCTACAGACGTGCCTGTAGGAGTAGATGCCGTGCCGATTTTACCATCATTTAAAACAACCGTAGTTTCGACCGTAGGTATTCCTTTTGAATTAAGTATTTCCCGAGTTATTATTTGTTTTATTTTGGCCATAATTTAAGCTATTATCTTTTTTTCCGTGTCAAAAATCAATTTTCTCGTACTGTCAACTGCGTCCGGAGATATAGAGACACTCGTTACTCCCCAGGAAACTAATTTTTCAACAAGTGCCGGATATGTTGACACTGCCTGCCCGCAAATAGAAGCTGTAATTCCGTTTTTGTGAGCGGTTTTTATAACACGTTCAAAAGCCCACATAACGGCAGGATTAAGTTCGCTAAATTCCGATGCAACTTCATCGTTATCTCTGTCTGTACCTAAAAGCAGCATAGTGAGATCATTGGAGCCAATTGAAACCCCGTCAATACCTGCTTTAATAAAATCTTCGAGCAATATTACATTAGACGGAATCTCTACCATCATCCATAGTTTAAAAGTAGGGGAACGCTGTAATCCGGCAATATTAATAATTTTCTTAACCTCCTCAAGTTCCCTGACCGTTCTTACAAAAGGAAGCATCAGCCATAAATTTCTGTATCCCTTTTTATTTCTAACAATCTTGATTGCTTCAAGCTCCAATTCGAATACTTCGGGATCATGAATATACCGATATACTCCTCTATAGCCTAGCATCGGATTCGGTTCTTCGGGCTCAAAGTCTTTGCCGCCAATCAACGATCTGTATTCGTTTGTTTTAAAATCAGAAGCTCTGTAAACAACCGGTCTTGGATTAAAAGGCTTACAAAACATTTCTAAATCAGAAGCTAGCTTTTCGATAAATAGTTGTTTTTTTCCTTCTCTAATTAATTTCTTAGGATGAATACCAATACCGGCCATCATAAACTCTGCTCTTAAAAGCCCTACTCCGTCCACATTTTCTTGTGCTATTTTTTCCGCCAGTTCCGGCTCTGCCAAGTTTACATAAACTTTAGTATGGGTTTTTAGGAAATCTTCGGGATTAGTTACGTTTACGTTTACATTTGAAGTTAAATGCCCGCCTTTATAAATTTCACCTTTCGTTCCGTTTACGGTAACTATTTCGCCTTGTTTTAAAATTTTTGTTGCCCTTTCCGTACCGACGATTGCCGGAATTCCGAGCTCCCTTGAGACTATTGCGGCGTGTGAAGTTCTTCCCCCGCTATCCGTAACAATGGCAACGGCTTTCTTCATTGCAGGGACATAATCAGGGTTTGTTTGAGGTGCAACCAAAACCTCACCCGGCATTACTTTACCTATTTCTTTAGCACTTTTAATTATTCTTACCGGACCTGCGGCTATTCCGGGACTTGCCGGATCGCCTTTTAATATCGGAGTTCTTGATGTATTGGCAATTTCGTCAGTTGCTTTTTTTGTTTGTTTTTTTTCATTTACGGTTGTAACTGCTCTTGTTTGAACAATGAAAAGTTTATTTTTTTCAATAGCCCATTCACTGTCTTGAGGAAAATAATAATGTTTTTCCAATCTTTCGCCTAATTTTGCCAGTCTGATTATTTCTTTGTCAGATAGTTTTTGCTTTTCGCCCTGGGCTTTAGTAAGTTTAATCTCTTTATTTTTAGTACCAATTTTTTTAAGCATTTTTTTTTGCAATACCGACTTTTTAGAAATAATCGAAAAGTTCTTTTTTAATACTTCGTAGTGATCCGGGTTTTCTTCTCCCTGCACAATAAGCTCGCCTAATCCGTAAATTGCTTCAATTACAATTTTTGATTTATCGTTTGTAACAGGATCCAGTGTGAACATTATTCCTGATTTTTCAGATTCAACCATTTTTTGTACAACCAAGGCAATTCCTACTTTTAAATGGTCAAAATGCTGCTCGTGTCTGTAAAAAAGTGCCCGGGCATTAAAGAGTGAAGCCCACCCTTCTTTTATTTTTTTCAAAAGCACGGCTTCGCCTCTAACATTCAAAAATGTTTCCTGCTGTCCTGCAAATGAAGCATTTGCAAGGTCTTCGGCAGTTGCTGAAGATCTTACCGCGACCAGTGCGTCGTCAAAAACTGTTCCAAGCTTACTGTAAGCCCTAAAAACGTCTCCAACCAGTTCTTTTGATAATCTGCCATCAATTATCAGTTTTTTTATATGTGAAGAAACCTGCGATAAAGAATCAGGTTTATCAAAATTCGCGCTTTCTAAGAGGTGCTTTATTTTTGCAGAAAAATTGTTTTCTCTTATAAAAGCGTAGTATGCGTGAGACGTTACAATAAAACCGTTGGGGACGGGAAATTTAGCTTTTGTCATTTCACCTAAATTTGCGCCTTTTCCTCCGACTAATGCTACATCGTCTTTATCTATTTCGGAAAACCACACAACAAATCCGGATTTGTCATTCATACTATTATTATGTGAATATTTTTAATTTTTTTCAATGAGGAGAATATAAATTTACTTTTTCAATTCTTCTTTAAAATAATCAACCCAGGGGATAAGGCTTGGATCCTGCCCGTAAACAATTGCCCAGTAGAATGTAAGATAGCCGCCGTACGAAAGAGCATACAGCATTTGCCGTAACGGAGAATCTCCCGCAACTTCTAGCTCTAAAACTTCAATTTTATTTTTATTAACCACATCAATTGTTAAATTAAGCCGCTTTTGAATAATAGAAGAATATAGAGAAGATTTTAGAAATAAAAATTTTAAAATTCGTTCTTTGGGATGATCAAGTCCTTCCATGAGGTGATGATTTAGTTCTGAAAGAAGAGAGTAGACAGCAAAGTTCTTTGCAGTTTCATTGGTTTGATTTCTCAGAACATGTGCGTTTCCGCTTAAATGCTCTGATGCAACAATTACTAAAACTTTTTCAATAAATTCTTTAGCATGCTTCTTTGCTAATTTCTCTATCTCTGAATTTGCGTCTTGCAGGAATTTAATTGCACTAAGTACTTCAATATCTGAAAGCGGAATTAACCCTAATTTCGCCAGTATTCCCATATGTCCAAAAATCATATACCCTTGTCCAAGCCTGGGTTGTCCTGCAGGATTGAATTTTGCATCAAATATGTATGCAGGCAGACTGTGGTTTTTTACAAATTCTCCGAGATCGGAACCATTTGCTACTGCGGCTATTTTTGCCTTTTTTTCAAGAGCCAATTTAGCACAGCTTAAAATTTCCTCTGTCGACCCTGAGTAGCTGGAGAGAAGAATAAGCGTGTCTTCATTTACATACGCAGGTAATTCATAACCATTAACGAGTTCAAATGAAATTTTCAGCTTATTGCTAAAAAGAGATTTTATAATAAGCGCTGCATACGCCGATCCTCCCATTCCGCAGAGAACTATATTTTCAACATCCTTGTAATCCGATGGCAAATTTAGCTTCTGTGTTTCTTCCCATGCTTGCCTGCATTGTTTTGCAAGATTTACAACAGAAGAGTAAGCATTAGATTTATCAATTTCAGCTATCTTAGCTTTATCATCCAGATCAATCATATTAGTGGCCTGTTGTATCCCAGTCCTTACTTACTACTTCGAATTTATCAAGCTTTTTTTTAAATATCTCTTTTATTTTTTCCAGATCTTCTTTGTTTTTTGCCTCAAATCGCAGAACAAGAGTCGGAGTATTAGATGATGCCCTAACCAACCCCCATCCTCCGCCCGTATATACTCTTGCTCCGTTTATATCTACTACTTTATATCCCTCATCCTTAAATTCTTTTGTTACTTGCTCCACCACTTTATATTTATCCTCATCAGTTGTTTTAACCTGAATAGTTGGAGTAGAAACGTAATAGGGGGTTGAGGCAATAATTTGGGAAAGGGGTTTGTCTTGAGTAGATAAATATTCAAGAATCTTTAATGCGGCAAAAAAAGCGTCATCAAATCCATAAAAATCGTCAACAAAAAAAATATGCCCGCTCATCTCTCCGGCCATTGCAGCTTTTTCCTCTGCCAGTTTTGCTTTTATATAAGAATGTCCCGTTTTCCACATTATTGGAATTCCTCCGTGTGCCTTAATGTCTTCAGGCAGTGCTTCCGAAACCTTTACGTCAAAAACAATTTTTGCTCCGGGATGCTTTCCTAGAACAAGTCTTGATAATAAAATTATATACCGGTCCGGCCAAATAATATTCCCTTTTTCATCAACAAGCCCTAATCTATCTCCATCTCCGTCGAATGCAAAACCAAAATCGCAATTATTTTTAACAGTTTGTTTTCCGGTATCTTCCATCATTGCTGTTCCGTCGGGATTCGGAGTGTAATTCGGATAAGCTGGGTCAATGTTCGTAAAATGCTCAACTATTTCGCACCCGGTTTTTCTCAAGATTTCAGGAACATAAAGCCCTGCTGTTCCATTTCCGGTATTAACTAATATTTTAAATTTTTTTGTTATCCTGGCTCTTGAGATAAGATCATCCATGTATGGTTCGAAGATATCTTGTTGTTTCAAAGAACCTTCGCCGTCTGTAAATTCTTCTTTTGTAATAATGCTATAAACTTCCGCAAGTTCCGGAGTTAGTAATGTGTATGAGAGATCGGAACCTAATTTTACTCCATTCCACCCCGCAGGATTATGAGATGCTGTTACGGTAAGAAGACCCTTAACCTTAAAGTAATATTGCGCCCAATAACTCATTGGCGTTGTTACTGTACCTATGTCTGTGATATTCAAACCGCATTCAAGAAGCCCCTTTATTGCACTTTTATGAAATCTTTCCGAAGTCCCCCTTGCATCATGGCCGACAACAACATCATTTATTTTTCTTTTTTTAAGGAAAGTGCCAAAACCTCTGCCTATATAGTACATCGAAGTATCGTTTAGCTCATCACTTGCTTCGCGGCCCCGAAGATCATACTCGCGAAACATTGTCTTTTTAAGAAGGGGCATATTTTTTAATATTAAATATCTAGGAGAAGAAAGTCAATGGCGGAAGCCAGCGGCATGCTAAGAGCTCCCGTTTTCCCGGATAGATCGATATCATAGAGCTTATCATATAAATTGATTAGCCTACCCTGACCAAAAAAGACTGCTTGTCTTTCTAATTTTCCTTTCTGCCACAGTGCCATTTTCCCAAGCTCTTCAATTGTATCTGATTTATCCGAAGAAGAGACAGCGATAAGAAACCGAAACTGACGCACCATCATGTACAAAATAATTTCAACGGGAGCATTTTCCAACAATTTATGGAAAACTACAATTAAATTCTCTCCGTTACCCGGCTTAAGGTTATCTAAAAAATTAAAAATAAGTTTCGGTATTTTAAAAATCTGTATCGAAGCTTTGGGAAATAAACTTAAATTTTTTTGGCTTACTTCTTTTTCCTCCCACATGATAATATTAGATTTTCCTTCGTGTTCGTTTAATATCGCTACTAATTCATCTAAATTCTTGCCTGCTTTGTTTTTAGAAAGCAAATTTTCAATTGCAAGATTCTTTTCTTCGAAGAATAAATTTCCGCCCGAAAAGAAATTTATAAGAACATCTGCGGTAATGTTTTGTCCTTCCAAAGACAGCAGATTTTGAAATGTTGTTCTAATCTTTAGAAAATACTCCCTGGACTCATTGGTCGCGTCCCCATGAATAATGGTAATCATAAAGAATTTTTATACTCTTTAAAAAGTTTGTTTGCAAGAGATCCTAAGTGCCTGCTTCTTGATCGGTGGGGAAGAAGAGCGCCTGAAAAATTTTTAGGAATGTGCAGAAGTTCATGAATTAAAACTTTTTTTCGATTGTCCTCATCAAGCTTATCATAATGTTTTGATAAAACTTCTATTACATAAGCTGATTCTATAGATAAAGCTCTCTGAAATATTTTTGGCATTGCCCAAATTCTCGCATAGGATCTGGATTTTGACCCATGAGTCCTAAAACAAAAAATTCTTGAAGATTTTACATGCGGGAACTTTAAAACCTTGAGGATTTCCGCAATATCTCTTCTAACGTCTTTTGCTTCTTCCCACTCCATATATTTGTCTTTGGTCACTGGTCTTTGGTCAATAGCCTACTTTGGACTAACGACCAATAACTAACAGCTAATAGCTAACTACGTGTGCTTATCTGCAACATACGAAGCGCCATATGCTTCCGGCTTTGTCTTGGCTATATACCCATTTCCAGTTACCATTCCAACAACTTCTTTTATCATGTCTCTTGTGTCACCGTGCTCCCCAACATCTATATGGATCTCCAAATTATAATCGGGCATTGCCCCATTCAAATCCTTTTTTAAAAGTGGGACAAACGTTGAGGCAAAATTTAAAGAGCTCATTGTTTCTGCATAAATTTTTTCCCGCAAACTGTGGATATTAGATTCCGTGATTCTTTTCCAAAAATATTTTCCTCCGAAACCCTTGCGGTGAACAAGTACTGCTGTGACCAAACTTATATCTTTACTGTCTTTTCTGCCTGATTTTTCGTGTGAATCCGTTCCTATCACAAGACTGTAAACAGCATCGGGCTCTTCTTCCAAAAACGATTTTATGTATTTTATAACGTCCTCAACTTTTAATTGTCCGTGAGTTATGCTTTGATAAAAACCATTCTTAACTGACTCGTTATCCATAATTTACGAACAATTATACCACTTTTGAAGAATTTTTATAATCTATAGCTTAAGTCCCAGAGTAGTAATAATGGTTTTTAAAACTTCTTGTAATTCTTTTATATTACTCTTATTTTTCTCCCTTTTAACCCGTTTTGCTGCTTTTAAAATTAATTGTAATACTTTGGGAGTATCCAGATCATCGTTCATAGCGCAAATAAAATCCTTTAAATAAATATCCGCCTTTATCTTACGGATTGATACTTTATTTATTTGTTTTAATGCTATGGCGACCTCCCGGATGTAATCTTCACAAGCGTGAAGTTCTTTTTCTTCAAATTCCCAAGGGTGTCTGTAGTGATGGGCAAGAATCATCCATCTTATTGCGTTGGGCGAATATTTTGTAAGGAGATCTTTAATCATTATCAAATTACCCAAGGATTTGGACATTTTCTCACCGTTATATAAAACCATCGCCGTATGCATCCAGTATCTAACAAAAGGGGATTCTCCGGAGTAGCTTTCGGATTGTGCTATTTCACTCTCGTGATGGGGGAATATCAAATCTTTTCCGCCTCCATGAATATCAATTCTCACGCCCAAATATTTGTTAACCATTGCAGAGCATTCTATATGCCAACCGGGACGCCCTTTTTCTTTACCCTGAGCGGAGTCGAAGGGCCAGGATGGTTCGTTTGCTTTGTGTCCCTGCCATAGAATAAAATCTAGCGGATTTTTTTTGAGCGGGTCATTTGGATCCGCACCTCTTTCTTTTGAAACAAGAATCATTTGTTTTTTGTTAAATTTTGACAATCTTCCGTATTTTTTAAATTTACCCACGTCAAAATATACATTCCCGCCGGCTTGCCCTGAGCTTGTCGAATGGGTTTTATAAGCTAGCCCTTTTTTTAATAAAATATTTATGATTTCTATCATCTTTTCGATAGAATCAGTCGCCCTAACGAAGTGGGTAGGCGGTAAAACATTTAGAGATTTCATATCCGAAAGAAATATTTTTGTCCAAAAGCCTCCTAGTTTTTTCCAATCTTTTTTCTCTTCTTTTGCTTTTTTAAGAATATCGTCGTCAATGTCTGTTACATTCTGTGTATAGTTAACTTTATATCCGTTAAATGTAAGATAGCGGACTAATACATCAAAAAACATGTAAGTGAATGCGTGCCCTAGGTGAGTGGTGTCATATGGAGTAATCCCGCAGACATAAATTAAAACCTTATCTCTTTTGAGTGTCCTGAACAATTCTTTCTCCCGAGTTAGGGAATTATACAACCGAAGCATAGTAAATTATTATACTATAATGAATTTTAAAATTCTGAGAATAAGCCGCAAAAAAACCCTATTGCTAGGGTCTTTTCGGGGTGATCTATTGCTAGATCTCCTGCCTTTTGATACTTTCGTATCAGAGGGTAAAAATTACTGTACTCTAAATTAATATTTAAGTCAATACTTCAATTGATATCAAACAGTAGCAAAATCAAGAATTTGAGAACTTTTCAATAAAGCCCAGTACTATTATCTTCGTGTACCGCCTTGATGAACGACATTAGAACATAGTGGGATTTTCAACAGAACATGACTGTAAGATCCTTAACTAACTTATGCCGTTAATCCGAATCTTCTGACAATATTCCTCATCTCACTTGGTCCAATAAATCTCGCAGCAACGTTTGCTTCATATTGACCTTCCAGAAACGCTTTCCTTCTCGTAGAATCTTTTGTGGAAAAACCAACCTGCTCGGGCAATCCTAATTCTAAGGCAGGACCCAGATCTATAACATTTCCTGCTATGCTATGCAGGCTAGCAACTGCTTGCTGGGGAAAGAGACTCATTAACTCAGGACTGTATATCCAACTTGCGTCACTTAAAACGCCTTGAATAGGAAGCTGTGGGTTAAGATCAATTAATTGCAAAATGGGTACATAGGACTTAACATAAACCTCAGGAGTAAGTTTTCTACCGTCAATCATATCTTCACCAAGTGTTTCAGCCAAGTTTAGCATATCTTTCTCCATAATATGAGTCATAATAAACCACAAATCCAATCCTGATCCCCATTCATTATCTACGGGAAGCCCCCATACTTTTTCTAGATCGTGCGGCCTGTAAATAGGTGTTCGCACCCTTCCTAATCCTTCGCCAACTTCAACTACGAGGTTTCCTGCTGGAAGTTTTGTGCCCCTAGCAGGTTCTATTCCCAAAAAGTAAGGGGATTCTGAAAACAGTTTTTTCATATCACCATTTTCAATAATATTTTGAGCCCACCTATTCCATGCAAGACTTCTTCTTTGAACAGATTCAGGCAATTGAATTTTTTGTACAAAGTGTCCTCCATGACTAATTCGTCTTGGAATATCTGGATGCGAACTAATTATTGTAGGTGAAACAGCATAGGTATATCCATCTTGAAATCTTCCTTCTGTTTCTTGAAAGTCATTGAGAATTACATCTCGGAGTATTTCACTGCCTTTAGGATATTGCTCAATAACTTTTTGCGCCTGACCAAAACGATAGGATATCCCAGAAGCAAAGTCGGGTACATGAGGATGAGTATCAAATACATATTCAGCCAGTTTTTTTGCAACCCCAAAAGGACTACGGGATGCAAGCTCTATGTCTTCATTTGCTCTTATTGCACGATAATAATCCCAGCGGGTTCTTGCGTTTGGGTTAGGCTCTATTTTAATCGGTCTGCCTTGTATAGTTTCTCCCATAAACCGCCGTAATTATACTACAATGGGAAGACAGAATCAAACTATAAGACGTTATACTGGCACTGAGCGCTTGTCCTGAGTTTTACTGAAGGATGACGAAGTGCTTGCACTGAGCTTGCCGAAGTGTTACCTAGATTAAAGGTGATCAATAATTGCGCTTGCCCAAAGGGCATATCCTTTGTCTGACGGGTGCAAACCATCTTCGGAAATTAATCCTGCATACCTTCGGCCGTATATCTTACTGCCCGTATAAATATCGATGAGGATGCATTTAAATTGTTTGGCATGCCCATTGATAATTCTGTTAAATCTTCCTGTTACAAATCTTGACAAAAACTTGACCAGCATCGACAGGGAAGGTGCAACAGAAACATCAGGAATATTGCTGATGATAATTTTAGCTTTTGTCTTTTCTTTAAGTGTATTGATTAGCTCAAAGAAGTCATTTTCAAAGTGTTTCAATTTTGTTCTATGACGCAAGTCGTTTGCTCCAACTGAGATCGTTACCAGATCAGGTTTTAATTCAACAGTTTTTGAAAGCTGTAATTCAACCACATCCTTAATTCTCGCTCCGCCCCTTCCCAGGTTGTAAAAATAGGCTCCTTTTTTCTCCTTTTTTATTTTCTCAAAAACCAATGCCGGATAGGACTTTGAAGAATCGCTTGCACCGATACCCTCGACCGTACTGTCACCAATAGCAACATATACAAACTTTTTTGATCGCCAAACTAACTGTCTTAATTTTATTAGCCACTTAAAAATCATAATAAGAGATATCTACGAAGCTAATTTTACCAAAATTTTGTCTAAAATTCAAGTACGATTTAATAAATATATAAGACAATTTTTAAAGGAATTTAAATGATACAATATCAGCATGCTTGTTGATAATATTAATCTTTTAGTTAAAGCAGGAAACGGAGGGAATGGAGCTGCAACTTTTCTAAGAAATGCTCAGGAGTTTAAAGGAGGACCGGACGGCGGCAATGGAGGCAACGGAGGAAGTGTTTATATTCAAGGTTCAAATAATATTACTGATCTTCGTCAATTCCGATATCGGAAAAATATTACCGCAGAAGATGGAATACCAGGAAGACGTAAAAATTTATATGGGAAAAATGCTCCTGATAAAACAATTTTCGTGCCTCTTGGAACAAGAATTACAGATGTAGAAAGTCATATCGTTTACGAAATAACAAATACATCTGATTCTATTCTTATAGCTAAAGGCGGAAAGGGAGGAAGGGGTAACGCTGAATTTAAAACCTCAACAAACCAGTCTCCTCAATTTGCCGAAGAAGGCACAATCGGAGAAAAGAAAGAATTATTTTTGGAACTCCGAATTATTGCTCAAATTGGACTTATCGGACTTCCCAACTCAGGGAAAAGCAGCCTGCTTGCGGTTTTAACCAATGCTACTCCTAAAATCGGAAATTACCCTTTTACGACTCTTGAACCCAATATAGGAATGTTTGAAAATTATGCAATTGCAGATATCCCCGGTTTAATAGAAGGAGCATCAAAAGGAAAGGGGTTGGGAATTGGATTTTTAAAACACATTGAGAAAACTGAAATATTAATTCATTGCATAGATGCAACGTCGGAAAATCCTAAAAAGATATATGAAATTGTTAGAAACGAATTTAAACAATTTAACCCGTTACTTCTTAACAAGCCGGAAATTATTCTTATAACTAAAACAGATTTGGTAAATGAAAAAAAACTAAAAGAAATAATATCTATTTTTAAAAAGACGAAGAAAGAAGTACTTACTTATTCTCTTTATAATCAGGAGAGCATAGATGTTTTAAAACAAAAAATTAAAGATTCATTAAAAGCTAAAGCTTAATTAGGACTTTAGCTCGATTTGACAACTAATCCTAGTACCGCCAAGGGGATTCGTCCCGCTGATAGTTTTCAGACGGGATCCCGCACGAATGTAATTCGTCGGGAACGAACATGTGAGCCGAGTATACCAGAGTTCGAACACTTGATACAGGAATATGCGAAGATTTATCAATCCCTTGAAAGATTTTACCTATTTCTTTAGTCCCAAGATTCCCACTGGTCTAGCGCGTTCTGTTCTCATTTCCTGAGCACTCTCAAGCGCTCTCTGGTTTAAGCTAGGAACTTGGGACAAGAGTTCCGTTTCTAAAGCCGCTACTGCTCTTACTAAAGAGCCGTGCAATGGATGTTGTTGTTCTTCGGGCATAGAGCCTCCAGTAGAACAAAGAGCCCAAGCTACCCCATGTACGTATTCGCTATAAGGAAGAGAAAGATCTCCAATTCTTACTACTCCTTGGGTATTGTCAGGTATAGTAATATGTACATCAGTATCCGCATGTTCATCTTTTAAGGGAATGTGTTTAGTGCCATATAAAAACTCATAAATACCTATATGAAATTCAGTTTTGTCAAAAGCGTATTTTCCGACTAAGATTGCTCCTTTGACTGTATCTCTTGCTCTTGTTTCTGGAGTAGATGAAAAACCATTGGACCACCCCACGCTTCTTCCATCGATAGTTCTTGTTTCAGCGGACATATGTGTGGAAAATATACTACAACAAAATACTTATGTCAATAAATGTGAGCCGACTGGGATTCGAACCCAGAACCAAAAGCTTAAAAGGCTTTTGCTCTGCCGTTGAGCTATCGGCCCTCAGGGAGTATTATAGCAAGCCAGATATAACTTGACAAGGCAATCTTATATATATAGACTAATAAAAGACCCGTGATGAAAGGAGGTGAAAAATGATTAACATAGGGGAAACGTTAGTTACCTCTATCAATGCAGGTCTTGTAGCAGTCGCAGCATTCGTTCCAAAATTCGTCCTCGGACTCATAATTCTTCTAGTAGGTATCATTATCGCTTCAATTTTAAAACAACTAGTCCTTGAACTTTTTAAGGCATTAAAAGTTGAAGCCTTTCTTAAAAAATACGGAGTCCCGGAAGCAAAAGACGAATTTTCTTGGTCTGGCATCTTAGCAGAGATTGTAAGATGGTTTGTTATAATAGTTTTTCTGCTTCCCACGGCAGACATTTGGGGATTACCAAGAGTTGATGTAGTGTTAAACCAAGTCCTATTATACCTGCCAAATGTCTTTGTTGCGGTAATAATAATCCTCGTAGGATTTGTTGTTGCAAGGCTTGCACACGATGTAATACTTGCTTCTACTAAAGGTTTGTCGACAGAAACAGCAAGAACTGTTGCGTCTATTAGTAGATGGGCAATTAGTATATTTGTGATTTTGGCCGCATTAAGCCAGCTGGGTGTTGCGTCTGATCTTATAAGAATTCTCTTTACCGGTTTAGTTGCAATGCTCGCAATAGCCGGTGGAATTGCCTTTGGTCTTGGAGGTCAGAGTAGCGCAAAAGATGTAGTAGAGGGAATAAGAAACAAGCTTAAATAAATTGTATTAGAGCTTGTAGTGGTCTATAATAAACGGCGTAACCTGCCGCTAGTGTAGTGGTGCCGATGATATCGGGCATTCTCGATTCACGACTTTGTCGGAATCGGAACCTAGACAGCAGGTATTAAAAATGTATTATGTTTATATTTTGAAGTCTTTAAAAGATAATACCTTTTATATTGGTTGTACAGAATATATCGGAAAACTATTGAAAAGTTAATCGCAGCTGTGAATGGCGCCATCGTCTAGCGGTTAGGACACAGGGTTTTCATCCCTGTAATCGTGGGTTCGAATCCCACTGGCGTCACTGAAAGGGAGTGAATTATGACAAGTATAGATAGAAAGAATTTTAACTCTCCGGATGAGACAAAGACACCATTTGAGAAAGGGAAAATTGAAACTGTAACCGTTGCCGGCGTCACCCTACTGCGGGAAACTCTTCAGCCCGGCTGGAAATGGTCAGAGCACGTAAAGCCGAACGTCAAAACCAATAGTTGCCAGAAACGTCACCTGAAGTACATTGTTTCGGGAAGACAAAAAGTAGTGATGGATGACGGCACGGAAGTGGAGCTGGTTCCTGGTGACTTTGCAGTTATCGAACCGGGGCACGATGCTTGGGTTGTCGGAGACGATCCTAACGTTCTGTTTGAGATGGCGGCTATTGAAAAGCACATCAAGTAGTGCTGATCTACAACGATATGATACACTCAATCTACCGAATTATTGCTGTGCCGTCTAAAGACGAGCCTCGCCTTACGGGCGGGGTGAAAGTATCTATTCGACTCACTTCGTTCGCTCAGGGTAAACTTATTTGATGATTCATCTTGGCCACAGGGATCGTAATCTTATTCCCTCCGGTTCAACTCGAGCTGGAGGTTTTCTTTATGATAATATTTGATTATGGCTTGGAAAGTTTTATTCTTTCAAACGGCAAGAGGCGATTCTCCTGTTAAGGAGTTTATCGGAGAGCAAGACTCAATGATTCGTTCAAAAATTGCTCTTTCAATATTACTTCTCAAAAATCAGGGACCTTTTTTAAAGCCACCGTACATCAAGAAATTACAAAATAAGCTATATGAACTAAGAATTTCAGGAAAAGCTGAGATCAGAATTTTCTATACCATTTTGAACAGCGAATATTATTTACTCCATGCGTTCAAAAAGAAAAGTAAAAAAACACCCTCAAAAGAACTCAAAGTAGCTCTTGACAGAATGAAGGAGATAGTATAGCATATATGCTATATGATTAAACCTAAAGATAGAAAACATTTAGATTTTGATATTTGGTTAAAGGAAGAGCTAAAAAATCCTGCTTTTAAAGCAGAGTTTTATCGGCAACAACCAGAATTTGCTGTTATTAATGCTATTATTGAGGCACGAAGAAATAAAGGAATTACACAAAAATCCTTGGCTCAAAAGATTGGTACAAAACAATCAGTTATTTCCAGGCTTGAATCCGGCAGAGCAAATCCATCAATTGCTTTTCTTAAGAAGTTAGCTTACGCCCTAAATTCCCACTTGGAAATTAGGTTTACCAATTTTAAATAATCCCCAGTTGATAATTTCAATGCACTTATAAATACTTCTTGCAGGCTATAGTTTTATAAAGTAGTTTATTTTGGCTTTATCTTGAAGAGATTTTATTAACTCCTGGCCTTCTTCCTGAAGTTTTTGTTGCTCAAGTTGTTGCCTTATCTGGTTTTTTGTATCATCAGGATTTGTTCCTTGCGGAATTAATTTTGAATTTTTTTCAATATAATCGCTTACATCTTTATCGGAAACAGATATTTTATCAGACAACAATTTCTTCATAATTAAATTCAGTTTTATCTGATCTTTAACTTTATCAATTGTAAGGCCCTGAAGAGTAAGAACTTGATCAAGACTCTGACCACGTTTCTTGAGGTTTTCATCAATATTTTTAATTTCTGCATTAAGTTCATTGTCAGTAATTGTAATATTTCTTTTTTTTGCTTCCTGCAGCATAAGCGTATTGGTTACTAACCCCTCAAGAACTTTTTTCCCTGCTTGTTTTTCAAGTTCTCTTATTAGAGTTAAACGATTTATCGACTCTCCGTTAACGCTCGCGACGATAAATTGATTTTTAAGAAAGACGAGAATTGCCAAAACTAAGATTACTGCTAAGGCTACTATGATATTTCTTTTGTTTAGGAAATTACCGCCGGTGATATTCCTTGAGGACACTTTATTTTCTATATCGACTTGTGTTTTTTTGGCTGTTGCTCTTTTTACTTGCATTTCTAGATTATATAAGAAATTTTTTTACATGACAAGATGCAATAAACCTCTTCCCCCCCCCAGTTCAACTCGAATTGGGGGTTTTTCTTGACTCCGAGGTGATATATGCTAGTATAAATATAATATGCTCCTGCCCGATGAACAAATAAAAACTATTCTTTTTCGAGCGGGCACTGATCAAAAAACCCTTGATGATTTAGTAATTTTTACAAAGAACGCCCGAATTTCACTGCAAGATGCAGCAATTGAGAAAGATGTCATTACCGACGAGAGATTGGGTTTCTTAATTGCCGGTGATATAAAATTTCCATTCATCTCACTATCAAAAATTGCTATTCCTGAAAGTGTTTTTCGTATTGTACCAGAGAGACTTGCCAGAAAGCATAAGGTGATTGCTTTTGCCCGTGATACAGACGGAATTAAACTGGCTATGTCAGACCCCACTGACCTGCGCTTTCAGGAAATGATTATTAAAAAAACCGGACAGAGAGCAATCCCATACCTTGCAACAGAAAGAGATATTGAAAACACGCTTCAGGTATACAGGAAAGACTTGAAGAAATCATTTGACGAATTGCTTCAGAGTGAGATTAGTAAAAATGCCAGCGATATCGGGGATGCACCGATTGCAAAAATTGTTAATCTTCTTATTACATATGCATACCGGGACCAAGCATCTGACATTCACATTGAGCCGGAGGAAAAAGATTTATTGATTCGTTTTAGAATAGATGGTATTTTACATGATGTACTATATTTAGATAAAAAATTACATGAGAGAATTTTAACCCGCATTAAAATACTTTCAAGACTTAGAACAGATGAGCATTTAAGCGCACAGGATGGAAAGATCAGACTCGTTATCGATGAGGATAATTTAGATTTGCGTGTTTCTATTATTCCATTAATAGAAGGGGAAAATGCAGTGCTGCGTCTTCTATCTTCTCATTATCGCCAATTTTCTCTTCTTGACCTAGGCATGAATGAGCGGGATTTAAAAAAAGTTACTACAGCAATAGATAAATCAAATAGTATGATTTTATCAACAGGCCCAACCGGAAGCGGCAAGACAACCACTATTTATGCACTTCTTAAAATTCTCAATATACGGGAAAAGAACATAACCACCATTGAAGATCCCGTTGAATATAAAATTCAGGGGGTAAATCAAATTCAAGTAAACGCAAAAACGAATCTTACATTTGCAGAGGGTTTAAGGAGCATTTTGCGACAAGATCCTAATATTACCTTTGTTGGAGAAATTAGAGATATTGAAACCGCAGGAATTGCTGTAAACGCTGCTTTAACAGGTCATTTGGTTGTCTCAACTCTTCACACCAACGATGCGGCTACCGCACTTCCCCGACTAATTGATATGAAGGTGGAACCCTTTCTTGTTGCCTCAACAGTCAATATTATTATTGCTCAAAGGCTTGTCCGAAAAATTTGTGAATCATGCAAAATGCAAATTACTGTAAAACGCACAGATATAGAAAAAAATATTTCAAAAGAAATGATTTCCAAGCATTTCACAATGACAGAAGATATAACCATGTATAAGGGGAGAGGGTGTAAAGTCTGCCATTCTACGGGTTATTTAGGCAGAATTGGCATTTTTGAAGTACTTGAGGTTACAGATAAAATTCGTAAATTAATCACAGAAAAGAATGACTCCGGTGTTATTACTCAATTGGCCATTGAAGAAGGAATGACCACGATGTTTGATGATGGTTTGGATAAGATTAAAAAAGGAATAACGACACTTGAAGAGGTATTTCGAGTCACCAATGTTGGGGCACTATGAAAACTGAACATATCAGATTGTCTAACAATGACACATTAACCATGATAGGCACATTTTCCACCATGATAAATGCGGGTATTCCAATTCTTGAAACCGTAGACTCTCTTCTTGAGGATGCAAAAGGAAATACGAAAAAAATTCTTACGTCCATAGGAGAAGATCTAATTCAGGGAAAACCTCTTCATGTATGTTTTTCTAAATTTCCATTAGTTTTCGATAAGGTATTTGTAAATATTATTAAAGCTTCTGAAGAAGCAGGGACACTTAATATTGTATTAAAGGATTTAAGAGATCAAATCCAGAAAGATATGGAGTTTACAGATGGGGTGAAATCTGCGTTAATGTATCCTTTTATTGTCCTTATTGTTTTTTTAGCAGTGCTTATGGTAATCCTCGTTGTGGTAATTCCGAAAATTTCTACGGTGTTTTTACAGCTGCGCGCTGACTTGCCGCTTCCAACACGTGTTCTCATTTTTGCCTCAAATTCAATCCTGCATAATTCAATTCTCCTTTTGATTATACTTCTTGGTATAGGTTTTGGCACCTATTTTTTGTTCAGATTCCAAAGGAAATTTATCCTTCATTTCCTATATACGCTTCCTCTTATCTCAACAATTATTAAGGGGGTCGACTTGACGCGATTTTTCAGGAGCATGTATCTTTTGCTTAACTCCGGCGTTATCATAACATCCGCACTGGAGTTGGCAAAAGATGTTGTGATACGTCGAGATATTGCCAAATCCATAGAATATGCTCAGGAAAGTGTTCTTACGGGACGAAGACTCTCTGAAGCACTTAAAGAAAGGAAAGATATTTTCTCCGGGACTATGATTAAGATTGTAGAAGCCGGGGAGAGAACCGGATCACTTGACAAGTCGATGGGGGACATATCAAGCTATATGGATTACCAGGTTACCAGAATGCTTAAAACGTCAATTACCCTGCTTGAACCGATTATGCTTATATTTATGTCTGTTTTGGTAGGAGGTATGATGATATCAATTATTGCTCCTATTTATGGACTGATTAGTAATATTGGCGGAAGTTAGGCATGAAGAAAATTTTCAACTCCGAACGCGGGTTTACACTTGTTGAGCTAAGCATTGTTTTTGGAATTATAGCTCTTTTATTTGGATTTGTAACGTTTAACTTGGTGAATGTCCAAAAAGTAACCTCGATAAATTCAGTGATTGATACATTGGTTTCAGACATGAAAAGTCAGCAAACAAAAGCAATGGCTGGTGCCGGAAATAGTGAGGCAGGAGAAAGTTTCGGTATATATCTTCAGTCAGACAGGTACATTTTGTTTACCGGCACAACCTATTCCAGCACAAATTCTTCAAATTTTACCATTATGCTGGGATCGAACATTGAATTTGTTAACAGCACATTTCCCGACAATTCACTCGTTTTTTTCCATCAGTCAGGAGAGTTAAATGGATTTATAGATGGCATGAATACTATAGCTATTCAGAACACCCAAGGACTGAATAAGAAAACTATTACTGTTAATAGATATGGTGTAGCAACAAAAATAAATTAACAATGCAAAAAGGACAATCTCTTGTCGAGTTACTTTTAACTATCGCCTTGGTTTCGATTTTTTTTCCGGCGCTTTTGACCGGATTTGCCTCAACCCGAAACAATAGGGTCGTGAAGGATCAAAGACAACTTGCAACAGCATATTTAAATGAAGCACAGGAATCAATTAGGGTTGTCAGGGCAAACGGTTGGTCCAATCTTTCTCCCGGTACGTACCATTCGATTGTTTCAGGCAGTACGTGGATCTTAACGAGCGGATCAGAGCTTATCGATGGTAATTTTACCCGTCAAATAGTTATTGAGGACGTTAACAGAGACGGTAATGGAAATATCTCGCAAAATGGAACGCTGGATCCATCTACCAAACTTATTACCATTTCTGTTTTGTGGAATTCACCATTTCCTAACTCTGTAAGTGTAAAATCATATCTAACGAGGCATGATAGTAATATTCATACAGATACCACAATTACCGATTTTTCCGGCATCAAAAATGGAACAGTTGTAGCTGCAACAAGCGGGACAAATGTGCAGGATGACGGACAAATCCAGCTTGGCTCAAGAATTATAGGTGATTGGTGCAATCCGATACAAACAGCAATTGTTACCTACAACTTACCAGGACAAGGGATAACTACTGATATTACAGCGGTTGTAGGGCACGCGTATACAACAACAGGGGGCAATGCATCTGGTAATTCTATGGACAGCGTAAATATTAGCGATACTTCTCCACCAAATCTGCCGGTGGTTACTAATGGCGGTTCGTATAACAATTATAAAACGTATGGAATATATTCAGATTCAGAATACACGTATTTAGGATCTGATCATCCTAATTTAACTGTTGATATCGTTCGAACTTCAAGTCAGCCATACACGGGGATAGGTAAATTTGATGCATCGGACGATGAAGAAGGAGAAAGCGTATACGCTGCCAACACAACATTGGGATATACAGGATTTGTAACCGCAGAATCCAAGCTCTATTCATTTGATCTCAACAGCAAATCGGGAAATAGATCTCAATATGGAAGTGCTACTCTCTCGGGAACGGGAAATCGAATAATCGTTGTGGGTAATTATGCATACGTTGCGACCTCAAACACTACTAGCCAGCTGCAAATTTTTAATATAAGCAATCCAAAGAATATGACTTTAGTAAAAAGTTTTAATGTTAAAAATGGTCAGGCCGGCGCAGACGTTTTTGTATCAGGCAGCGGTACCTATGCATATCTTGTTACCAACTACATTTCGGGTAAACCGAATTTTTTTCTGATTTCCGTTGCGGATCCTGCAAATCCGGTAATTCTTGGATCTTCCAACACTAATGGCATGAATCCAAAAGGTGTTATAGCCGTATCTGGCAATCATGCAATTGTTGTAGGGTCAGGCGGCCAAAAGTATCAAGTATTTACTGTTAATAACAGTGCATTATCTTATTGCGGAGGAATGTCTCCGGCAAACGTTACAAGTATTAATGCAATTGCAGCAGTTTCAGAATCAGATGGTGATAATTATTCCTATATTCTTACAGATGACGCAAACAATGAATTTCAAATTATTCAGGGTGGTCCTGGTGGAGTGTCTACACCAACGGGAACATATGAGTCAACAGTCTTTGATGCCGGAGGAGATGTTTTACTCAATGGCTTTGCCGTCAATCATCTTGTTCCTGTTGCAACTAACGTTCAGTACTATTTTTCAATTGCAAAGGCTATAGATAACAGCTGTTCGGGCGTTATATTCTCTTACGCAGGTCCATTTGCAACTAGCTCGGCGCTTCCAACGACTACAGGCAATCCAGCATATCAAAATCCCGGCCGCTGTATGAAATATAAAGCAAATTTCTCGACAACAGATCCTACACAATCGCCAATTCTTTATGACATTAGCTTCAACTATTCATTATGATCATAGCCTTTAAAAAATACATCAATGAAGAAAACCAGGGGTTTACACTCGTCGAGCTTCTATTGTATATGGGAATTTTTTCTATTCTGGTTGTAACGCTCTTTCAATTATTCACTTCCATCATTGATACTCAAATCGAATCGCAAAGCTCATCATCAGTTTTCTTAGATGGGCAGTATATTCTTAACCGTTTTAGATATGACATAGAGCGGACAAAAAGTATTATAACTCCATCTTCATCGGGTGCACAGACAACAACAGCGAAGCTTTCTATAGATAATGCTGCATATACATATTCTTTAGCGGATGGAAACCTAACTCTCAGAAATGATGTTGCGTCAACAACCGGTCAGCTTAACAGCTTAAATACTGCTGTTTCCAATCTTAATTTTACTCGATTAAGCGATTCACAAGGAAAAAACACCGATACACTAACCATCTCTTTTAGACTTACAAGCAATATAATAAAAAGGGGAGAACCAAAAGCAGAAAATTTTAAAACAACGATCGGGATACGACCCAAACAATAGACTATGAACCACCAATTTAAAATACCGCTCTATCAAAAAGGGCAAGTTTTTATAACAATGTTGTTTTTTGTTATTATTGGTGTAACAATTATATCGGCAGAAACAATTGTACTTTTTACAAATATCCAATCTGCTGGTACCGCAGAGCAGGGAACAAATGCTTATTATGTAGCTGAGAGCGGTATCGAAGAAGCTTTGCTCAGGCTAAATCGTAATCCCGGTTACGCTGGAGGAGTACTTAATGTAGGGGGAGGTAACGCCGTCATACAAGTGGGAAATGGAATCGCTACGGCAGCAGGAACCTACGGGAATACTATTAAAAAAATTCAAGTTCAGACAGTCAACAATAATGGCACACTAAAAATAGTTTCGTGGAAGGAAATTTAATAATGGATTTTTCAGAAAAACAGACGATAGTCTGCTATATCGATAAAAATAAAGCATTATTCTATCAGGATATGGACGGTTCAATACTCCAAATGGATTTTCCGCCCGATATTATCTCCGATCAGGAGCTCACCGGTAGGGAAAAACTGGAACATCTTATCGAATCGTTTCTTGAAACTAATAAATTGGGGAAAGGAAATATTATTTTTATCTATTCTCCGGATATTACCATTGAGAAAGATTTTCCAGACGAACCGGCAGGAAATAAAAATGAAGAAATTCAAAAATTCATCGACATGATCCCATTTGAAGAAGTGTTAAGTAAGATTTATAAATTAGATAAAAAGACAAAGGTTGTCGCAATTAATCAAGAAATATATGACTCAATAAAAAATATTTTTGTAAAGAAAAATTTTTTAGTCCTTGGAATTATTCCATCTACGGTGCTTGCGGAAACAGTCGCAGAGCTATCAATGAATATAGATTTAGCCTTTATCGCAAATAAAATATATTCTCTTAGGCAATACGGTATGGTAAATGAAGGTGAGCTTAGCAATCAGAATACAAAAGAGAAATCTGGTTTAAGAAAACAAAATATCAGAATGTATGCGCTGATAATTGTTTTCGCAATACTACTTTTTATTCTTATAATCCTTGCGATAACAAAGGTTTTTCCAAAAAATTCATCAAAAAACCTTCCGGTTATGCAACCGCCGCTTTCTCCAACTCCGAGCGCACCGGTGGTAAGCCAGCCGGTAGCGCCAGTCATGCAGCCGTCTATTAGCACTCCAAGCGGGTCAGGTACGCAACTTCAATAATACATAAAGCCATGTAATTAGTTTTTGTTGACAGGGCAATTTCTACTATGTTATGGTTAATTTGTCTATTTTAATGAATTATTCCCCAGCACAGAAAAAAAACAAGGGCTTTACGTTAATAGAAATCCTTGTTGTAATGGGAGTATTATCAATTCTTTTCTCAATTATTGTTATTGTAATCGATCCCGCAAAACAATTCGGTCGGGCAAATAATGCAAAACGAAGAAGTGATATTGCGGCGATTCTCAATGCAATAGGCGCATATACTGCAGACAATAAAGGAGTTTTGCCAAGCGGTATTGCAACTACGGCTGCAATTATGACAGATTCAGTAAATGGCGCTAATATTTGCGCCCTGCTGGTCCCAAAATATATTCCCTCACTCCCACCCGATCCATCCCTTAAAACAAATGATATAACTGCATGCACAAACTATAATACGGGATATACGGTCGTAAAGGACGCAAACAATAGAGTTACTATTGCGGCTCCAAATCAAGAGAATGGTGAAGTAATTTCCATAACCCGATAACCACCCCATAGTTTGCTAATTTAATCTCGATTTAGTATAATTTGCAGTGTGATAGCTGAGATTGAGCCACATCGAGTTAGTATTCTTGATAAACATGGCCGTTGGGTCGAAAGGAAAATGCCACATTTTCCTGAAGATATGGATCCTTTTGGGGAAATTCCAATCGAGACTGAGCTAGTCCGTAATCAAATTATGTTTAATTTAGATTTTTTCAGGAGGATGCTAAGCGGTGTAAGCGGTGGGGGTACGCCATCCCAAGAAGGGAATGTCAGCGTTTGTTTAAATAAAAAGGACGATGAAGGCAGAATATGTCCAGTGGAGGTTCGCATCGACTACGTTAAAACCAGGATTGCACAAGGGAATGATGCTACAAGAATTGAAACGCATCGCCTTTTTTTATACGAAAACGGAATTGGTGTAAGAAGAGTTGAAGATTGGGTTCTTACTAATAGGCGTTTGGATGAAACAATACTTTCGCAGAAATTTATTACAGAGGAAGATCTTCGTTTACTTGACTATGCGCGAATGATAATTTCACAATCATCTCTTGCGCCTATAAAGTAAAAATGATAGGTGAACCAAGCATAGCCCCCAGATTGATTTTTGGATAGACGATTGCCTCACCTCTTTTTTTCCCCTATAATAGAAGATCTGTTTATATGGATAAGATAATTATAAAGGGTGCAAGAGAGCATAATCTAAAGAATATAAATGTAGAAATTCCCAAAAATAAATTGGTTGTTTTTACAGGTCTTTCGGGATCGGGAAAATCCTCTTTGGCTTTTGACACTATTTATGCGGAAGGACAGAGAAGATACGTAGAGAGTCTTTCATCTTATGCCCGGCAATTCTTGGGAATTATGAAAAAGCCCGATGTAGATTTAATAGAAGGGCTTTCCCCTGCAATTTCGATTGACCAAAAATCTACTTCCCATAATCCGCGCTCAACAGTCGGGACAGTCACTGAGATTTACGATTATTTAAGACTTCTTTTTGCCCGAGTCGGTCATCCTCATTGTCCAAATTGCGGACGGGAAATAAGTAATATGACAAAAGAGCAAATAACCAACGCACTCTTTGATCTGTTAAAAAATCAGAATACTAATATAAAACTTGCAAAGCTTAAAATTTTAATTCTTTCCCCCATTGTTAAAGACAGAAAAGGAGAATATAGAGAGCTTTTTTTGGATCTTAAAAAAAGAGGATATAAAAAAGTAAGAGTTGATGGGGAAATATTCCTGCTCGATGAGAATTTTGTCCTCATAAAAACCAATAAACACACAGTTGATGTTGTAATAGATGAGCTTATCTTAACAAAAGAAACCGATAGGTTAAGAGTAGCAGAGGATGTTGAACAAGGACTTAAACTGAGTAATGGAGAACTTATTGTTTCGAAAATTTTAGACCCTGGATTTTCAATTCCTCAAAAACCAAAAAAAATGGAAGATGAGCTGTTTTCTGAAAAATTTGCATGTCCTACCTGCAATATTTCTATTTCAGAAGTAGAACCGCGAATTTTTTCCTTTAACACTCCTCATGGAGCCTGCCCGCAGTGTAATGGCTTAGGAACAATTCTTACGGTAGATAAAGATTTAATATTTAATAACAACTTATCGATTTCGGAGGGCGGCATCTCACCATTTCCAAATATTTATTATCAGGATACGTGGTTTTCGAGAACATTTATAACTTTCTGTGAGAAAAACAATATTCCCACAACCAAGAGGTTCTCGGAAATCACGGATGATAAAAAAAACCTTTTGGTTGAGGGAACGGGAGATAAGGAATACGAAGTTAAAGGCAAGAATAGATGGGGCAGGGTAACTGTGATACATGCAGAATTTAAGGGAATTCTGGGTGAAATAAAACAAAGATATCGTTTAACAGAGTCTTCATTTATAAAAAGCCAGATAGAGAGATTTATGAGATACGAAACTTGCCCAGCTTGTAAGGGCGGCAGGCTTAAAAAAGAAGCGCTTTCGGTGAGCGTAGATAAAAAATCTATAGTTGATGTTTCCAATCTTTCTATTTCTCTTTGCTTTGAATTTATAAACAATCTTGCGGGTAAAATTTCACAAAGAGAGGAAGAAATAGGAAAAATGATAATAAAGGAAATCAAGCAAAGGTTATCTTTCTTACTGGATGTGGGTCTTGAATATTTGACACTGTCTCGGGGAGCGCAAACATTAGCAGGCGGAGAAGCGCAAAGAATAAGGCTTGCTTCCCAAATAGGATCAGGACTAACAGGAGTTTTATATGTTTTAGATGAGCCTTCTATCGGGCTTCATCCAAGAGACAACGGGAAACTTATTAAAACGCTTAAGAAATTAAGAGATTTAGGCAACACTGTTATTGTGGTTGAGCATGACCAGGAAACCATGGAGGAATCGGATTTTATACTGGATTTTGGACCGGGAGCAGGGGAGAGCGGCGGAGAAATAACTGCTCAGGGAACAGTTTCGGAAATTAAAAAGAATGAAAAATCTTTAACCGGAAAGTATCTCTCAAATAAGAGAAAAATACAAATCCTAAGCAATAGAACAGAGAACCCACCTGATAAAAACTTAAGAATAATTGGCGCAAGACAGCACAATTTAAAAAATATTGATGTTACTTTTCCGCTGGGCAAGTTTATTGTAGTTACGGGAGTTTCCGGATCGGGTAAGTCAACTTTAGTTAACGATATTCTTTACCACGCCCTGATGCAAAGACAAAATCCTTATCACCGGGAAAAACCAGGCCTTTTTGAAAAACTTGAAGGATTTGAAAACATAAAACACGTATTTTTAATCGACCAATCGCCAATTGGAAGAACTCCGAGAAGTAACCCCGTAACTTATACAGGCTGTTTTACTTATATAAGAGATCTATTTGCGCAAACGAAAGAAGCAAAGCTTAGGGGGTATAAATCGGGCAGATTTTCTTTTAATGTAAAAGGAGGCCGATGCGAGATTTGCCAAGGACAAGGACAAATAAAAATAGAGATGCAATTCTTACCGGATATCTATGTAAAATGTGAGCAGTGCGAGGGACTTCAATATAATAAAGAAGCTCTGGAGGTACTGTTTAACGGCAAAAATATTGCGCAAGTTCTAGCAATGAGTGTTTCGGAAGCTCTGTCTTTTTTTTCCTTTGTACCGGGTCTTTCACATAAGCTTCAGACTTTAAACGATGTTGGATTATCTTACATAAGGCTCGGTCAATCGGCTCCAACGCTATCCGGCGGAGAAGCACAAAGAGTAAAACTTGCAACAGAGCTCTCTAAAAAAGGCGGGGAGTCTTTGTATCTATTGGATGAGCCAACAACCGGCCTTCACTTTGCGGATTTGGAAAAACTTTTGATTGTTTTGCGGAAACTTGTTGAACTGGGAAATACGGTCATAACCATAGAGCACAATTTGGATGTTATAAAAAATGCGGATTATATTATAGATCTGGGGCCCCAGGGAGGGGAAAAGGGGGGAGAATTGGTTGCCATAGGAGCTCCAGTTGAAATTTCAAAAAATCCCCGTTCCTACACAGGCCAATTTCTGAAAAAAATTTTATAGCTACACCCCAAGGGTGTACAAATAAAGTATGTGATCGGAATTTACAAAAATTCCAGACATTTTAAAAATGTTTTTAAAAAGTATTGTAAAAAAGTAAAAAATAAATATATACTGGATTTGATGAAGAAAATTATTTCTTTCCTTGCTATTTTTTTTCTATTTATTTTACTTTTTTCTTCCAAAACTTCTGCCGCCTCAAATTTTTCTACAGATTATGATATAAAATATAGAGTTTTTGAAAACGAGAATACACATGTTGAAATAAATATCACTCTGACGAATCAAACTTCGACATTCTACGCGTCCTCGTATAAAATTCAGGTCGGATTTTCGGACATTCGAAATATTAAGGCTTTTGATCCTGATGGAAATATACTTGGCAACTTATCTAAAGATAACGAAGAACAAGCAATTGAAGTAAATTTTAACAGAAGGGTAACGGGTATAGGAAACAAGCTCAACTTTAATATATCTTTTGACACTAGGCAGGTAGCGCAAAAATTGGGAAATATTTGGGAAGTAAATATTCCCGGCTTTTCTACGGAGTCCGATTATTCAACCTTAAACGTACAGGTTTCTGTTCCCCAAAGCTTTGGGAAAGCCTCTTACATCAAGCCTCAGATTAAAAATTTGTCACAAAAAGGTGATACTTATACTTTTACTAAGGAGGAGTTAGAAAAATCCGGGATTTCTATGGCTTTTGGGGATAATCAAATCTATAAATTTAATCTTATATACCATCTCCAAAATAAAAACTTATTTCCCACAAGAACAGAAATAGCTTTGCCTCCAAATACGAACTACCAGGACGTGCAAATAGAAAATATTGATCCAAGACCAACAAATGTGAGGGTAGATAATGATAGGAATTGGCTGGCTGAATATTCGCTGCCTCCCGGTAAAAAAATGGACGTAGAGGCTAGAGGTAAAATAAAAATATCTCTTTCTCCTAAGAAAGAACCCAAAACAGACACTGAATTGTCAAAATACTTAAAACCGAAAAATTATTGGGAAGCAGATAATAACAAGATAAAAAAGCTTGCTCAGTCTTTAAAAACACCCAGAGCAATTTATGATTATGTTTCGGGCTATCTTAAGTATGATTACTCAAGAGTTTCCTCTAATAAACCAAGATTAGGAGCTCTAAATTTAATGGATAACCCTTCATCTGCAGTATGCCTTGAATTTACAGACCTTTTCGTAACATTAGCGCGAGCCGCAGGAATACCGGCACGGGAAATAGACGGATACGCTTATACACAAAATTCCAGACAAAGACCTCTTTCCTTAGTAAAGGATGTTTTGCATGCATGGCCGGAATATTACGATAAGGATCTACAAACATGGATTATGATTGACCCTACATGGGCAAATACAACAGGCGGTATTGATTACTTTAATGTTTTAGATTTTGACCACATAGCTTTTGTGATTAAGGGTGAGAGCAGCGACTATCCAATTCCAGCCGGCGGATATAAACTCCAGGGCAATGAGGAAGAAAAAGATGTTAATGTTAGTTTTGCAAAAATTTTTGAAGAAGAAACTCCGACTTTGGAAATAGTACAAAACCTGCCGAATAATTTAATATCCGGGTTTCCTTTTTCGGGAAGTCTTTTAATCAAAAATACCGGAAAAACACTATCTCCCGTGCAAAGTGTAATTATTTACACTTCTACTCTTGCCCCTCACTATCAAAAATTAAATCTAGGGGAAATTCCACCCTATGGCAGTACAGTTCTTCCAATTTCATTTTCAAAAACTTCATTTTTGACAAATAAAGAAGATCTAATTAGAATATCACTTGGAGGAAATATACTTTCCCATAAAGTTAAAATTGCCCCAATCTTTTTTTCCAAGTGGGTTCTTTTGGGAGGTGCTGTAATCGTTGCAGGAATATTCATCATATCAATCATTGCCCTCAAATCCTGGAATCTACCTTTTCTTAGATCAAGAGGGTAGTGTTTTATATGTTGGGAAGGCAAAGAATTTAAAAAAAAGAGTCGCAAGTTATTTTATTAATAATTCCTCGCTTCTTGAAAAAACAAAAATCCTTATTTCTAAAACCTCAAGAATAAAAGTGGCTCATGCTCATTCCGAAATAGAAGCCCTGCTTCTTGAAGCAAATTATATAAAGAAATATAAACCTGCATTTAATTCAAGGCTTACAGACGGAAAAGCTTATCCGCTTATTAAAATAACTATAAAAGATAATTACCCAAAAATTCTTACGGCAAGAAGGATAGAAGAGGAGAAAAACAACTTATATTTTGGCCCTTATCCTAATGCGGGAGCAATGAAGCTGGTTTTAAAAACAATAAGAAAAATTTTTCCATATCAATCAGTTAAGCATCACCCTAAAAGAATTTGCTTATATTATCACCTGGGACTATGCCCATGCCCACCAGTATTCGATTCGCCGCAAGGAAAGAAGGAGTATAAAAAAAATATAAAAAGAATTATAACTTTCTTAAAGGGGGACACAAAAAAAGTATTAAGAGATTTAAAGAAAGAAAGAGATGCTTTAAGTAAAAGCGAAGAATATGAAAAAGCAAATTATCTTCAGGAAAAAATAAACTCGATTCTAATTGTTACAAGCCCTTCTTACCCATCTTTTGATTTTCAAGTTAATCCCAATCTAAAAGCAGATATAAAAAATGCAGAACTTTTGGCATTGAAGAAAGAACTTAAAAACACAGAGTCGCAAGTTTCCACACTTTCGAGAATTGAATGTTTCGACATATCAAATATTTCAGGAAAGTTTGCCGTGGGAGCCATGATTGTTTTTCTTGATGGAGAAAAAGAAACGTCCCTTTATAGGAGATTTAAAATAAAATTTACAAAAGAAAAACCAAATGACTTTGCGATGATTTCAGAAGTTGTATCACGCAGATTAAATCATAGAGAATGGCCCTTTGCGGATTTAATAATAGTAGATGGGGGAAAAGGACAAGTATCTTCTGTCGGCAAACTCTTAAAAAGAAAAAATCTTAAAATAGCACTAATCGGAATTGCGAAAAGAGAAGAAACAATAATAACATTGGATTTTTCCGAAATTAAGTTGTCAAAAAACTCTAAGGCTCTGCATTTAATTATGAGGGCAAGGGATGAAGCGCATAGATTTGCCATTACCTATCACCGAAACCTCCGCTCAAAATCCCTCACAGATTCTTAAAAATTTATTGAGTGAATCTGAAGGTTGAGAGGATTTGATCAAAGGTTTTGTCCATTTGTGCGCTCTTTGGTGCAGCGTAAATTATAAAAAAGCAGGCTAGTTTTTCATTCGAAGGATAAGTTATTCCCGCGAGTCCGGTTGTTTTGCACCACTTGCTAAACGCAGAAGACTCTTTGAGGTAATCAAGTATGCTTACGCCGACAACTGTAACTTCAGCTTTATTTGGGTCTCCGTCATAGTAAGGGTAATCCATTTCGAATACGTATTTCGTTGCAGGTATTCCGTCTAATGTAGTTTGCTCCTCTGTTTTCGCCAAGCTACCAGCACTAACTCTATTTGCGACAAAATCCTTAAGAGAACCTACGGGAGAGACAAATTTATCATTGTCGGCTACTGGTCCAGAAATAAAATCCCAACTTAGCATCACTGCATTGCTGGGAATATTTTTTTCGTTATTTTGTTCTACAACAAAGTTTAAGATAATTTCTTGTCCTATTTGATTGTACCAATCAGCTGGGTATTTCATAGTCCAGCCGACTCCTTCATTCGTGTAATTTTTCCAGGAGGTGGTGGAATCGACTGTGGAAGTGGATACCGATGTTGGGATTGCTTTTGAAACTGGCGATGTAGGTTTTGGTTTGGAATTTAGGGCGAGGTATGTTCCGCCAGCGCCCAGTAAAATAATCAAAATTATTACAATTAGAATTAATTTATTGGATCCTAATGATTTAGGAGACGGTGGAGTAGTAACTGATTGAGTGGAAACAGCCGGTTGAACAGGATTTTCAACAGGCGTATTTGTTAGTGACGAAGTTTGATTATCCATAGTTTAAGTATTCATGAAGAATCAAAGAATGTCAACAGAAAGCTCAGTTATTTAACTACAAGTATACTGGTATACCTGTATTGTCATCCTGAGTTAGTTTCTTGAAATTTCGTAGGTATATGGAAGGTATAAGAAAGATGCCGGAGGATCATCCAGGATATATTTTTCAAAATCCGAATAGATCTTCTTCCTCTCATTTATATCGACAGTTTTTCTTCCATCTTCCAAAAGCTTATCTATTCTTAAATTTTTGTATCCGGAAATATTGCTGTTTTGCTGTGAATGCCACAAAACATACTGATCGGGATCTTTAGAAAGATTAATATCCCCTAAGAACATTTGAAAGCCGGAAGGAATTGTTTCTACAACTTCTACTTTTATATTAACACCTATTTTTTTAAAGCTGTCTTCAAGTATTTTTGCTGTTTTTTTATACTGAGACAGTGTTTTTATAGTAAACTTTAAATTTGAAGATCCGGTTGCGCTTTCCGATAAAGCGAGGAGATTTTTAGCATGTTCTATATCCTGAAAACGTGTGTTTGTTTCTTGATCTGCCCAAGAACTGGGAGAGAACGGATCCGAATTTCTTTCTCCGTCCGGGAAAACGTCGGGTATAGCATAGGATAAGGCTTCTCTAACCTTTTTCTCAGACAAAACTTTATCTTGGGTATTATAAAAAAGCGTTATTAACTGTTGATCGTTTAAGACTCTATTTGCGGTTACAGATTTAAAAGAATTTAATTTTGTTTTTTTAAAAGTCGTATCATGAATACCAATAATTCTTGAAACTTCTCCCATAACAAATGCGGTTTTTACCGCATCTTCTGTTGGAAAAAATTGATACTTAATGACTCTTTTATCTGCTTCTTTAGAAACTAAATTTATGGATGTTACAAAATCACCATTAAGTTTTATAGACTTAATGCTATATTCTCCAAGCCCTACAAAGCCTTTTTTGAAAATCGGCCGGGAAACTGTAACCAAAAAAGGAGAATAGGAATCTTTTAATCTAAATTTTATTGTGTAATCGTCCGGTCTTGTAATTGAAGCATCCGAGAAGTTGTAAGTTACGTTTTTAGAAGTAAGGCGCGTACCATCTGAAAAGTAGATATCTCTTCTTAAGAAGAACGTATATTCCCTGCCATTGTCCCCGATTTTCCATGCTCCCGCTATGTCCGGTTTAACTGTACCATCGTAAGAAACCGAAGTTAATCCTCTTGACACCGTTTTTAAAATTGGGTAGGGCAGATCGTTAATTGTATATGTTCCTGCCATGCCAATCGTTTCTCTTTGAATAAATGGAAAAGTAGACGGAATAACCCGGATCAAAATTCGTAAGGCAAAAAATGCCAAAAGTCCTATCGTAAGAAATATAAGAATTGAGCGTCCCCATTTTTTAAAATAAGCTTTAATAAGCCAAAATATCAGGCGGCGCCTAAATATAATCATAAATTTAAATTATTTTATCGGTGAGGCGAAAAGCAGAGAGATTAATCCAAAAACGGCGGCGAGTATTACGGTTACCCATATTAAAATTTTTTCTATGCTTTGTTTGCTTCTGTAAAATTCTCCTCCTCCGCCTCCAAAGGTTTTAGAAAGACCTGAGCCCTGCATTTGAAGGAGAATAGCTCCGATCAGAAAAATAGGAACTAAGATTTGAAGAACCGTTATGAAAATCATGATCTTTCGATTATATATTTTCTGCTATAACCTTTGCAAGCTTTACCGAGTCATGGTATAAGGGGAACTCTTCGTTTACCAAATCTTCCTGCACAATCTTAAAAGGGAATTTAGTTTGTCCGTTTTGAATCGGTACATATTTGTACTGATACTTCCATCCTTGAGGAATTTGCGGATTTTGGTTGTTATTTAGAAAAAAAACGTCAAAAAGCGTAGCACCGCAATGTTTTCTTATTGCTTTAGCAAAATCTTCTATTGTGTATCTTGGTGTTTCAAATGGTTTATTTGCGACGTTAACAACAAAAAATTTTTCAGCCCTAGATTCTTTTATTGCCGAAAGTATATCTGGTACCATAATTACAGGGAGAATGGTTGTATAAAGATCGCCCGGGCCCGCAATAATTACCGAAGCCCCAGTGATCGCGTCTACAACTTTTTTATCTACCGATGGATTTTTCGGCCTTATGAATAGTTTTTCGATCTGCCCTTTGAATTTTCCCAGATCAATATTTTCCTCCCGAGTTACAATATGTCCAGTTGACGTTTTTGCCCAAATAGAAATAGGAGTCATCGTGGATGGGTAAATTTTACCTCTGGTCTTAAATATTTTCTGAAGCTCTACCAACCCTTTATTGAAATCATTTTTTATATAACTTAGGGCAAGAAGTATTAAGTTTCCAAGTTTTTGCCCCGGGATCAGATTATCCGGACCGTATCTTTGCCCTTTAAATCTGAATTTAAGAAGATCAACTAATATCGGATCTGCATCGGATAATGCAATCATGCAGTTTATGATATCTCCTGTTGGAAATGTTTTATAATACCTTCTAAGTCTTCCTGCCGATCCGCCGTCATCTGCCATGGAAACCACAACGGTTATATCCGAAAAATACTCCTTAATACCTCTTAATAAATTTGCTGTGCCGACTCCGCCGCCCAAGCAGACTATTTTTTTATCAGCCATGTTAGGAAAGTGATTATAGCAGATAATGCAAATCCAGACACTATAAACGCAAAAAATTGATTTACATCTGTCCGTGGAATTGTGAATCCTGCATAAGAAAAACCCTGAAAGACAAACAATGTAATTTTTATCTTGGGAACAAAAAGGGTGAGAAGATAAAGAATTATTACATTCGTAAAAAATGAGAACGCACCCAGTGTTACAAGGTTTAAAGGAAGTGTTAGAATATTTAAAACTGGTTTTATAAGAAGAAATATTATAGAAAGAGCAAATCCGCCCAAAAGATAAGTTTCAAGCCCTCCTGCAATCTTTACTCCCGGAAATACTAAGGTTAAGGCAAAAAGAGAAAAAGAATAAAAAACTATATTTCTTATAACAGTTCTCATAATCTATGACTACAATTATAAATTGTATAATAAACTTATGAAAAAACCAAGTTTCAAAGAGGAAAAAAAGATTTGGGAAAAAGGCTGCGAGTTTATAATAGGAGTCGATGAGGTAGGAAGAGGCTCTTTTGCCGGTCCTGTTGTTGCGGGAGCGGTTGTTTTTAAAAGGAATTCTAAATTTAAAGACGGACTGCTTTCGGAAGTCAATGATTCAAAATTACTGAATCCCGGGAAAAGAGAAATTCTTTCAAAAGCAATTAAAAATGAAGCGATGTTTTATTCAATCACAACCATTGGAGTATCAGTTATTAACAAATTAGGAATTAAAAAAGCCTCAGAAAAAGCATTTCGTAAAGCGGTATCTAATATTATTTCTAAAACATCAAAGAAATCTGAATACTCAATGCTAAATACTAAATACTACTTGCTGGCAGACGGATTTCATATTAAATATATTCGGGGGATTGGACTAATAAACCAAAAGGCAATTATAAAAGGGGACGGAAAGAGTATTTCTATCGCAGCAGCATCGATAATTGCAAAAGTTTACAGAGATAAATTAATGAGAAAACTAAATAGAAGATACCCCGGTTACGGTTTTGCGAGAAATAAAGGATACGGCACAAAATTTCATAGAGATGCACTTACCAAACAAGGCCTCTGCGAAGCCCACCGCACCTCATTTAATCTGGGAAAATTTCTGAGTCCTTAATTACAAGCTGTCACTGTTTTCTATATCTCCTAGGGATAAGTAAAATAATGTGATAAACTAAGCTAATTCAATTATGAAAATTTTATTTGCCGTTTGGGAACTTGATCCCTTTTTCAAAGTAGGAGGTTTGGGTGATGTGGCCAGGTCATTTCCAGGCGCTTTAAAAGAAAAAGGGGTAGATATCAGAATAGTCCTGCCGTACTATAAAGTTTTAAAGCTGGGCAGGCAGAAAAGAGTAAAGGTAGGTAAAATCAGATGTTTTTACGATAATAAAAACGAAAATGTAGAAATTTATAGAGTTGAACATCCAATAAGCAAAATTCCTGTTTATCTTATAAAAGATAAAAAATATCTGGATATAGCTAAATTTCCGGACACCTTCGCCTTTTTCTCCCTGGCAATTGCAGAGATTATAAAAAATAATATTCTTTCCTGGACTCCGGATATAATTCATTGTAACGATGTCCATACCAGCTTGGTGCCGCTCCTTTTAAAAGAAAAAAGGGTTCAAGTTAAGACACTTTTAACAATCCATAATCTTTCTCACCAGGGAAGAACAAGTATTGACGTACTGAATAAATTAAAAATAGAAACCTCCAAATGTGCGGTTTTGCACTGGGAGATAAAGTCAAGAAAAGTGAATTTTTTGACAGAGGGTATAATACACGCAGATGCGATAACCACAGTCTCCCCAACATATTCCAGAGAAATTTTGACAGAAGAGTACGGATGCGGTTTGGAAGATGTGCTTTTGGGGAGAGAAGGCAGAATCTTTGGCATACTCAACGGAATTGATAATAATTGGCACCATATGATGGCCAATAGGATGGTCAAATATCCATATTTGCTGACAAAAGAAAACATTGCGAAAAATAATACATTAAACGTTTACTCGTGGGAGGAAGGGAAAAAGTTAAATAAACTATACTTGCAAAAAAAACTTGGATTAAAAGTAGACCAGTCAATACCCTTGGTTTCTTTTATTGGCAGGTTCGATCCATATCAGAAAGGGGTCGATATTATCCACAAGATGCTGCGCAGACTCAATTTGGAAAAGTATGAGTTTGTCATTTTAGGCTCAGGCGATCCGCATTGGGAAGAAAGATTTCAGTGGCTTGCCAAATTTTATCCCAAAAATATTTCCTGCAATTTCATTTTTGACGAAGTTTTGGCTCATCAGATTTATGCCGGATCAGACTTTATCCTCATACCTTCCAAGTTTGAACCATGCGGTTTGGTGCAGATGGTTGCCATGTTTTTCGGAACAGTGCCAATTGCCCATGCAACCGGCGGTCTTCGTGATTCTATAAAAGACAGTGAAACGGGTTATCTTTTTAATAAGTACTCCTCTGCCTCCCTGGAAAATTCTTTAAATAAAGCTATTGGTATTTGGTTACAAGATAGAAAACGATATAGAACAATGGTTGAAAATGCTATGAAAATGGATTTTTCCTGGGACAAAAGCGCGCGCGAATACCTAAATCTTTACCAGAAGTTAATAGACGGAAAGTTATAAAGAGTACCTGTAATCGCTACCTGAAAGGCTTCGGCCGTGAGCCCTTCGGCAGTGAACTCAGGGCAGTCGAACTGCTCAGCCGAACAGTGAAATCATGTTTGACGTGGTAAAACCAAGTCTGACTTGGTAAAACAGCCCTCTCCACCTCCGTTCATTTATTTTGTGAGCTATTCCCTCGTAAAGTGGAACTCTCTGCAAGATCATTTTATAAGAATCTATCAAACATTTCAACAATTTAACATACAAATTCCATTATATGCTGGTGCTAGTTGATTTATGCTGAGCTTATTGAAGTGCTATCTGGGAATTTTTTATGCGGGACTTGGGGTATGTTCGGAATAGTTGGATTTAAAAGTGATTCTTAATCAACAAAAACCGAAGGCAAATTTATAACCCTGGGTTTTTCAACTCTATCCATAAAGATTGGCCTCTCGTCATGATTTGTATAAGCACTTTTGGCAACAACCCCCAAATCAGGATTATGTTCCACAATCTGCCCACCTATAACAGCTATGTACTCTCCTGGATAAGTTTTAAGAAGCTCGGGCAGATTTTCCTTAAACCATTTATGGTCAGCTTGAAAGTGAGGGTTTTCTTTCATATTCTAAATCACAATGATTATAATTCTTATCGGCATGATAAGTCAAATTGAGGTTAAATCGAGCTGGGGGATTCGTTGATGATTTCCGAACTTTTTTAGCTTTGAAAAATTAAAATAAATAAAATGATTAAAGATTTTAGCTGACTCATCAGTGTTGTTATAAAAAGGTTCTTATAGTATACTAAAACCAAACTTAATGAGCTTGGGCCGCTAGCTCAATTGGCAGAGCAATTCCCTCTTAAGGAATCGGTTCGGCGTTCGACTCGCCGGCGGCTCACACTTCGACAAGCTCAGTGTAAACTGAGCTGAGATTGCCGAAGTTATGCGGCGAGGAGAAGTTTATCCTGAGAATATCGAAGGGACTCGCCGGCGGCTCACCAAGCGCCTGTAGCTCAATGGATAGAGCACTTCGCTTCGGACGAAGGGGTTGGGGGTTCGACTCCCTTCAGGCGCGCAAAAATAATTCCTACCTCTTCTTCTATCCTATAGCTTTATTTTGGATTTTGTGGTATAATTCTTCTCTAAATTATGAAAAGATTCAGAGATTGGATTAATTTTGCAATCCAATTTGCAAAAGCCCACAAAATTATCTCATTTGTCATTTTATTAGTACTTATAGCAATCTTTTTTATTTTAAAACCCGGAAAACAAACTCCGATTACCACGGAAAAAGTAAGAAGAGAAAATATTTCCCAAACGATTTCTATAACAGGCAGTGTTGACTCCAATAACACTGCGAATTTAAGCTTTAGGATTTCGGGAAAGTTGGTTTATCTAGGCGCTAAGAAGGGAGACTATGTTTATGCCTATCAGGCAATCGGAGCGCTGGACGAACGAACGGTCCAAAAAAATTTAGAGATTGCGTTAATAGATTATTCAAAACAAAGACTAACCTTTGATCAGACTCTTGAGAAAAATCAAAACAGAACACCCGCAGAGGCTTTAAATATTGATATGAAACGGATCCTTGAAAACAATCAGTTTGATCTTGAAAAGGCGATAAAATCCGTAGAGCTTTCGGATTTGGCAAAACAGGATTCTGTTTTAACAACTCCGATCTCCGGAATTGTTACTCGGTCGGATGTGGAAACTGCAGGAGTGAATATTTTTTCGACAACCACTTTTACAGTCACAGACTTAAGTTCGCTTACTTTTAAGATGGACGTTGACCAGGCAGATATTGGAAAAGTAAGGCAAGTCCAAAAAGTAAAAGTTGTGCTTGATGCCTATCCGGATGAAACATTAAGCCTAACAATAGATAGGATAGACTTTGTTTCCCACACAACTTCAACAGGAGGAACCGCTTTTACAGTATATGCAAATCTTGCGGGTAATCCGGATAATAAATACAGAGTGGGAATAAATGGAAATGCAGAAATTATAACCAATGAAAAAAAAGATGTTCTTACGATTCCTGTCTCAAGCATAACAGAGGATAATAAAGTGTTTGTAAAAACAAAGACAGGATTTGAAGAAAGAGAAATAAAGACAGGTCTTCAAAGCGATACGAGAGCGCAAGTGATAAGCGGGCTTTCGCAAAATGATGATATAGCTGTTGAGCCAACACTTGTTCCCAAAAAGACACAAGGAATATTTCCCGCTGGATTTTTTGGAAGATAAAATGACTCATGAAGAAAACAAACCTCATACGACTTGAAAATGTAACCGAAGATTACAATCTCGGAGATTTAGTAATAAAAGTTTTAAAAGGAATAACTCTTAAAATAGACGAGGGTGAATTTGTTGCGATACAGGGAAGATCCGGCTCGGGGAAATCGACATTGATGAATATCCTCGGCCTTTTGGATATTCCAACAACGGGAGCATATTTTCTTCAAGATTCGAATGTATCAAAATTTAAAGAAGACGAATTATCATATCTTAGAAACAAAAAAATCGGATTCATTTTTCAGTCTTTTAATTTACTCCCAAGAGCAACAGTTCTTGAGAATGTTGTCCTTCCGGGAATTTACGCAGGAAAAAGCGAGAAAGATAGAGAAAATACAGCGGCAAGTATTTTAGAAAGAATTGGGCTGTCTGAGCATATTAACAAAAGACCCAATCAGCTCTCCGGAGGACAACAGCAAAGAGTGGCAATTGCAAGAGCTTTAATGAATAATCCCGATATTATTCTGGCAGATGAACCAACCGGAAATTTGGATACAAAATCGGGGCAGGAAGTTATAAATTTATTAAAAAACTTACATAAACTGGGAAAAACGATTATTCTTATAACGCATGAGAAAGATATTGCTCAACAGACGGATAGAATTATAAACTTGACTGATGGGAGAATAGCTTGATATGGATTTAAACGAACTTTTCAAACTTTCGTATAAAGCAATAAACGCAAACAGGCTTAGAAGTTTTTTAACAATGCTTGGGATTGTCATTGGAGTTTTCGCGATTATTTTATTAGTTTCAATAGGAACCGGACTTCAGACATTTATTACAAATCAGATAGCAGGACTCGGTTCAAACCTTATTTTTGTTATCCCGGGAAGGATAGGGGGCGCTCGAACTCCAGGTGGTGTTGTGTCCAATAAACTTGTTGTTTCGGATGCTAAGACCTTACAGCTAAAACTTAGAGACAGGGCAAATGTTGCGCCTGTTGTTTCGCAAATTACAACAGTTAAATACAAAAATAAAGAAAATAAAGGAGCTACTGTTTTTGGGACAACTTCAAACTATCCAAAGATTGTTCAAAATGCAACAATAGGACAGGGGAGATTTTTTTCTCAAAGTCAGGAACAATCCGGGGCAAGAAGTGCAGTTATAGGACAGACGGTTCTAAGTAATTTATTCTCTTCTCAGAATCCCATCGGAAAAAGATTTTTTATAGGAAATAATATATATACGGTAATAGGAGTGGTAAACAAAAGAGGCGCGGTTTTTGGAATCGACCAGGATAATGTTGTACTTATTCCGCTTTCTTCCGCTCAAAGACAATTCGGATTAACTCATGTAAACACTATATTTATTTCGGTAAATTCCTCTTCCCTTGTTCCAAGAGTTAAAGACCAAACCAAAAAAATTTTACTCGGGCACTTAACAGAAGATGATTTTACTATTCAAACCGCTGAGTCAACGCTTTCTATTGTTTCAAATATTACAAACATTCTATCTATTGCTCTTGGGGGCATTGCTGCGATATCATTATTAGTTGGAGGAATCGGAGTTGCAAATATAATGCTTGTATCTGTAACAGAGCGAACCAGGGAAATTGGGCTTAGGAAAGCTCTCGGTGCCCGAAGAGCCGATATATTAAAACAGTTTTTGCTTGAAGCAACAATGCTTTCCTTAACAGGAGGAATAATTGGAATTATCTTAGGACTTCTCGGATCAATAGTACTTGCAAGATTTCTTGTTTCTCAGGTAACTTTATGGTCTGTCTTTATAGCTTTCGGTTTTTCTGTTGCGATAGGGATTATATTTGGAATGGCTCCTGCAATAAGAGCTTCAAAACTTTCCCCTATTGAGGCACTAAGATATGAGTAAAAACCAAAAGAGAAAAGAGCAGCTATTTTCTTTTATAAAATTTTTGATAGGCTGGCCGGTCTCCGCGGTTGCAATTTTTTTTATTGGCAAAATTATATTATCGCAATTTAATCTTGTTAAACCATATATTAAAACTCCTGAATTGTTTCCATTTATAGCTGGGGTCGTTTGTTTTATTTTATTTTATTTTGGAAGGGCTTTTGTCTTCAAAAAACTTTTGAAAGAAAGGGGACATAACATTGAATTTAAAGAGGTTTCTTTTTTATGGGGGCTGTCCGAGTTTAAAAGATTTGTACCCGGAAATATTTGGTCTTTTTTAGGAAAGGCGTTTTCTTTCTCAAAAAAAGGGATCGATAATAAAACGATCATTTCCTTAATTTTTGCAGAGATAGGATTATTTGTCATTGCAAGTCTATTATTGTCTCTTTTTTCGATTCAGTTTATTCTGCCTTATGTTTTTTCTATACATACCTATTCAATTTTCGTAATTCCCCTGATAACTCTTTCTACATTTTTGATTAGTTTGTTTTTCATATTTAGTAAAGACTCTTTTAATAAATCCAAACTTAAGTTTTTAAAAAATTTTCTTCCAAATTTTAGTCCTTATACCAATTTTGTTCTTCTATCTATTACCGTCGTCTCATTGTTTTTCTTTGGTCTTGGAACATTTCTAACAATAGCGTCTGTGGTCTATTTACCGGTAAATTTTATTCTTCCGTTAATAGGTTTTTTTGTTTTATCTATTTTTATAGGATTCCTGTCTTTTGTAACTCCTATGGGGCTTGGGGTAAGAGAGGGAATAATATCGATCGGGCTTTCTCAGATATTAACTCCTCAGGCGGCCGGATTTGCCGCTATCTTTGCAAGAATTGTTCTTATCCTATCGGAAATAATTTTCATTTTGCTTGCGACTTTTTGGAAAAATATAAAAAGCAGTAAATTCCTGAAGATAGAAAATTACATTAAAAATCATTTACACGAAATTATATTGCTTTTAATGATTTCTGTTTACACAATGTATTTCCTAACAGCCAGTTTTTTAAGGTACGATAATTTTTTTACAGGGAGATTTGATTTAGGAAATATGGATCAGGCGGTATGGAATACAATACACGGACGGATTTTTAAAATAACAGACCCAAACGGGACAGACATAATCTCGCGTCTTTCCTTTCATGCGGATTTTCTCCTTATACTGATTTCTCCTCTTTATTTAATCTGGTCACATCCTAAAATGCTGCTCCTTCTTCAATCGGTAGTTTTGGGATTTGGTGCGCTATTCGTATACTTGATTTCCAAAAACGTTTTAAAAAATAAAAGCATATCTCTCGCTTTTTCTCTTGCCTACCTCTTAAATCCATCTCTTCAATTTGCTAATTTGTATGATTTTCATCCGGTTACACTTGTGACAACTTTTTTGCTCGGCGCTTTTTATTTTCTTATTAAAAAAAGATATCTTTGGCTTTCGATTTTCCTAATATTAGCGGCTTTGACTAAAGAGCAGGTTTGGGTTATCGCATCTTTATTTGGAATCTATTTATTTTTTGTTGATAAAAAAAGATTTCTAGGAATTTTATTAACAGTTTTTTCACTGGGTGTTTTTTATTATTTAATTGCTAAAGCGATACCAATGGCTCGGGGAGCCCAGCATTTTGCTCTTTCTTATTATTCCGACTTTGGAGAAAGTCCTCTTGCTATTATTAGAAATATATTTCTATCACCTGGTAAAATAATCGAAACATTACTTCATAAAGAGCAGCTTATTTATTTAATAAGAACCTTTTCTCCTTTAGGATTTTTATCTTTGTTTTACCCTATGATCCTTGTTTTTACTCTTCCGGATTTTTTTATAAATTTATTAAGCAATAATTCACAACTTAGAGAAATATATTATCAGTATACGGCAGCTATTACGCCCTTTATTTTTATTTCCGCAATTCATGGAGTATCTATTTTGAGAAAACGGTTTTCTCAATTACCCCTTAAATTTTTCACTTGGTATTTACTAATAGCTGCTATTCTAGGTGCTTATTATATTGGTCCTTTACCCGGGTCAAAAAATCCAAGCATAAGTATGTTCACCCGCCAGCTTGCGGAAAGAAAAATTATCAGCGAATTTCTCGAAGGCATACCGCCTCAATTTAGTATAGCCTCAACAAACAATCTTGGCTCCCATTTATCCCGCCGTCAAAAGATATATACGATTCCTGTTGGAATAGACAAAGCAGACATGATTGTTTTTCTTTTAAATGATCCCTTTGCGCAGCCTTCTTTAAAAGCGCAAACCGAAATAGCAAAAAAAATGAAAAAAGATAAGAATTATATTCAGGTTTTTAAAGAAGGCGACTTTATAGTTTTTGAAAAGAGAAATTTGTACCTCGAAGGAGACGAGAAAAAAATAAAGCAAGTTAAACTGTTTCCCCTGTCTATTCCATCGCTTGCTCACAGAGACTATGAAGAAGGAGAAATTAGAATAGAAAAGAAAACAGAAGCTAATAAATTATTTACAAGCTACATTGCTTCTTATTCCTCAGACGGACTTAAGGTTTATACGCTCTTGACTATTCCAAACACACCTAAACCTGCAAATGGCTTTCCTGTTGTTATCGTAAACCACGGATATATAAATCCTGCAGGCTATGATACTGTCTCTTCCTACAAAAGCATTACCGATTATTTTTCTCAAAAGGGATATTTAGTATTAAAACCCGATTACCGAGGCAATGGTAAGTCCGAAATCGACAATAAGGCCTTGATGCGCTTTGCGTATCCAATCGATGTAATGAATTTAATTTCTTCAATTCCCAGTATCAAAGAAGCAAACAGTAATTCAGTCTACTTATGGGGGCATTCAATGGGAGCGGAGGTAGCTTTGAAGGTAATTGAAATAATAGGAAAAAACGACGAACTTTCAAAAAGTGTTAAAGCCGCTGTCTTGTGGGCACCTGTAACAGACCCTCTAAAATGGTTTTCCAAACAAAACCTTCCAAGACTTGAGGAGAGTGTAATCACTCCTTTTCCATACTCAAAAACTTTTCAGATTCTGGGAAAACCGGAAGACAACCCCAAGCTTTGGGAAAGTATTTCGCCCCTATCATATCTTGGGGACATAAAAACCCCCATACAAATAGTTCATGGCACTGATGATAAAACTGTACCCTATCAATGGTCTATTGAGTTACTTAACGATCTTAAAAGTCTTTCGAAAAATGTAAAACTTAATCTTTATGATAACGCCGGCCATAATCTAAATCCTAAGCGGGGAGAAGCTTTGGATGATTCCCTAATGTTCTTTAAGAGTTTTTAGAAATGTAGTTTTTATAGGAGAGTCTTATTCTGTTTCTATTTAGATAAACATATATTCCGTAAGCAAAAACTATCAAAGCGCCGAGCTGAATAGCCAAAGGAGAACCAAAGCGATCGGCAACAATCCCAATCTGAAAACTTCCAAAAGGAGCCATTCCGAAAAGCATAAGGGTATAGATACTTAAAACCCTTCCTCTTATATTATCCGAAACCATATGTTGGATAGTTGTATTAATCATAGAAAACTGCATAATAAGTCCTGCACCGGAAACAAATAATATCGGAAGTGCGGGCAAAAAACTTTTTGTAAGCGAGAATAATACAAGAGATACCGCAAAGGCCGTATTCCCACCGAGTATGAAAACCAACGGGTTTATTTTTTTTGAATAAGCAGAAACTATAAAAGCAGATAAAAGAGCACCTGCTCCGGTTGCCGAATAGAGATAACCCAAGGCGGCTGCGTCTTTATGATAGATATTCTGAACAATCACGGGCAATATAGTGCTATATGACCAGCCAAAGATAGATGTTACGGCAGAGAAGATAAGAAGCATTTTAATTACAGGATGCGTAAATGAATAACGCAGACCTTCTTTTATAGCGGCCATCGGGTGAGGATGAACTTTTGGAGACTCTTTATTAACCTTTATAAAATAAAGTGCGATAATCACTGCAATAAAAGATAAGCCGTTTAAAATAAATGTTCCGCCGGTTCCGATTAATTTGATTAAAATACCCGCAACCCCGGGACCAATAACACGGGAGGCATTAAACGTTGTCGAGTTAAGAGCAATAGCCGAGGCCAAATCTTCTTTACCAACCATTTCTACAACAAAAGTCTGGCGTGCAGGATGATCCAAGGCAGTTACTGTTCCTAGGAGAAATGCCAGAATTCCTATCTCCCATAAGTTTATGAGATTAAAAACCGTTAGAAATCCCAAGATTAAAGCCAAGATCATGGAAAGAGCTTGTGTTATGTATAAAAGCGTTTTTTTATTGTAACGATCTACAATTACTCCGCCAAAAATTCCAAAAATTAAAACCGGCAAAAGACTTAATGCAGAGATAGTTCCTACCCAAAAGGCAGAATTGGTGAGTTCTAGAACAAGCCAGCCTAATGCAACAATCTGGAGCCATGTTCCAACCAGAGAAATAAGCTGACCTGAAAAAAATAAACGGTAATTTTTATATTTAAATGCGGGGAAAGCTTTTAAAACCTTTGCCTCCCATCCGGGTGACTCACCTAAGTCTATCTCCTGACTTTCCTCAATAATATATTTATCTTCGCGTTTAATAACCATTGTCTTGCTTAAACCTCCGGTTCTTATTAAGTAGAATTTAAAGAGTGTAAGAGGCTAATCTATTTATTATATTTGATTTATAAAAACTCTGTCAACAAAACACTTGACAATATCCGGTAAAAAGATCTATATTGAATTATAGAAATATTTAAATCTTTCGATATATGAATCAACAAGCGTTAAAAATATTTAGGGCACTTTCAAATAAAACTCGCGGGGAAATAATAAAAAAACTTCTCGATCAAAAAGAGATATCCTGCCAACAGTTATCAGAGAAATTCTCTCTGTCTCAACCGACCCTATCTCATCATTTTAATAAGTTAATAGATACAAATATTCTTAAAGTTAGAAAAAATGGGGCTATGCATTATTACAGCATCAATAAAAAACATCTTAAGAATCTTGGTATAGATATTGATCAAGCAGCAAAATCATAAAGGAGGTGAAATAAGATGAAACCGAATGAAGAATTTGGAAAACTCGCATCGGAAGAACGGATAGAAAAAGCGGAGAAAGCGTTACAGGAAAACGGGTTTAAAGTTGAAGTGTCTGAAAACTCACAGGAAGCTAAAAAGAAAGTATTGGAACTTCTTCCCAAAGAGGCCGAAGTTTTTACCATGACTTCCCAAACTTTGGAAGCTATAGGACTGGATAAGGAAATCAATGAGTCCGGTAAATATAATGCCGTTAGGCCAAAGCTTTCTGCCATGGATAGAAATACCCAGGCTCGAGAGATGGCAAAACTGGGAGCTTCCCCTGATTGGGTAGTATCTTCGATCCACGCAGTCACAGAGGATGGTCATCTTTTAATCGCCTCAAACTCCGGCAGTCAGCTTTCCGCAGAAGCATATGCGGGAGGAAAGATTATCTTTGTTGTGGGTACACAAAAAATTGTCAAAGACACCCAGGAAGGTTTGAGAAGAATTTATGAGTACTCTTACCCATTAGAAGATAAAAGGGCCCAAAAAGCCTATGGCATGAGAAGTAATGTGAGTAAAATTCTTATTATAAATAAAGAAATAATGCCGGAAAGAATTACGATTATTTTGGTTAAAGAGAAGCTTGGTTTTTAAATTTACTCTTGTAAATTAACCCCTAAAAGCTTTACTATAATAGTATGGTTACTGTTATTAAGGCCTCGGGGGAAAAGGAGCCATTCTCCGAAATTAAGGTTCGAAATTCTATAAGAAGATCGGGGATTCCTCAAGAAATTCAGGAGCAAGTCTTAGCGCATATAAAAACAAAGATTTATGAAAATATTCATACATCCGAAATCTACAAGCACATTATTGAATTTTTAGAAACTTCCCCTCAGCCTTTTAATAAAACGAGATATACGCTCAAGCAGGCAATAATGGATCTTGGACCAACAGGATATCCGTTTGAAGACTACGTTGCCGAAATCTTAAAAATAGAGGGATATCAAGCTCAAGTCAGACAAGTTTTGGAAGGAAGATGTGTATCTCATGAGATAGATGTTGTTGCTCAAAAAGAAGACAAAAAGATCTTAATTGAAGCTAAGTTTCATAATAGCCCCGGGATAAAATCTGATGTTCATGTTTCCTTGTATACAAAAGCACGCTTTGATGATCTAAGAGATAAGTATAATTTTACCCAAAGCTGGATTGTTACGAATACAAAAGTAACTGCAGATGGGATAGAGTATGCGCTCTGCAATGGAATAAAAATTATTGGATGGAACTACCCGCAAACAGGAAACTTGCGGGACTTGGTAGAAAAAGCAAAGCTTTACCCAATAACAGCTCTTCAGTCGCTTTCGCAATCGCAAAAACAATTACTTCTTCTCCATGGAACCGTTCTCTGCAAAGATATTTGTTTAAATCCTAATATTATTAAAATCTTGGATCTTCCCATAGAAAGACAAGAAAAAGCTGTCTTGGAACTGGAATTTTTATGCAATACGAATAACGATTCTATAAATCTTTAGCAAGTTTTGTTCTTTCATATCTGTCTGCTAAATATCCATTTGGAACGGTTGTAAGTTTATCCGCATAAAGTAAAAATCCGTTTCTGATAGTATGATCTCCAAAACGATTATTGATGCTATCAATCGTTTCCAATAGACGTTTTTTTCTAAGATTATCATCAAAAAGAGAAAGAGGTAAATTTTCTTTTTCTTCAAGATTTGAAACCCAAACGCTTATTTGTCTTATATAAGAGTCTTTTGCAAAAAACATTTCTTTATCATCCCCAAGCAAACTTTTAAACAGATGGAAAACTTCCCTGGAATCATCAAAATAAAAACTGTAGGTTTTTCTCCTATGAATATCTATATTCCCACGAAGACTAAATCCTAAAGTTCTTGCTTTTTTACTAAGTCTCCTAAGTTTTATTGATATTTCTTCCCAAAGTTCATAAGTATTTTGAAGTATTTTTCTTTTATCGTATTCGTTTTGGGGTAAACAATAATTTCTTCCGATTGACTTTATATCTGGTGCTAAAGTGTAGGGTATGATTTCTGAATCATCTTTTCCTTCTGAAATATTTCTAAGAAACTGAGCCTCCATTTTACCAAATTCTGAAACAAGTCTGTGATGGGAAACTTTTCGGATATCCAAAAGATTAAAAACTCCAAGCTTATTGAGCCTACTCTTAATCCTTTCTCCAATTCCGCAGATATCTGTAAGATTTGCGCTTTTATAAACCTTATTAAGATCTTCCGGTTTTATTTCCATAACTCCATCCGGTTTTTTAAGACCGGAGGCAAGCTTTGCCAAAAGCTTATTGTAGGAAATCCCAAAAGAAGCTGTTATATATTCTCCTATTTCTTCTTTTATTCTTTTTTTAATTATTGATATGATTCCATCGGCTCCATTGAACAAATGGACAGTCGGTGTTATGTCCATAAAAACCTCATCTATTGAAAAAAGTTCAACTAGGGGAGAGTAGTCCTTACAGATATTGATAAACTTTTTGGAAACTTCAAAGTATTTTATAAAATCCGCAGGAACAAGAATAAGATCCGGACAAATTTTAAAAGCCTCATAGGTTCTTGAACCTGTTCCGATGCCCAGTTTCTTAGCTTCTCTGCTACTTGCAATAATACAAGTTCTGCCGTTTGTTGCAGTAACCCCCAAGGGTTTTCCTCTAAGTTTTGGATTATGTTGCTGCTCAACACTTGCAAAAAAGGAGTCAAAGTCGATATGGATAATAGTTTTTGTTAAATCCTGAGCTTGTCGAAGGGTGTCCACTAGTAAAAAAGTAGAACATTATGCGAAAAAAAGCAATACGACAAAAGTAGGCTTAAGATATCAATTTAGAGTCCGTAAGAAGAGAGGGGAGCATTGCCTATGTGATTGCGGTGAAGAGTCATTATAAAAGAATCACATTGCAAAAAACCCGGAATTGTAGAAAATGCGCCAATAAAACCATCGTTTTTCAAAATCTCAATTGCATTATTGCTAAAAGAACCATATGGGTAGGTAAAAATATTAACAGATTGTCCTGTATGTTCTTCAAGCTGTTTTTTACCCGTTTGAATTTCGTACTGAATCTTATCGAAAGTTCCATGGCTTATTGCATAATGAGACCATGTGTGATCTACGAAATAAGCAAGTCCGCTTTGTTTTATTTGCGAGATTTGATCCCAACTCATATTATCCTCTCCTCCTGTAAGTCCTGTTGCGATCATAAAATTTGCAGTAATATGATATTTTTGAAGAATCGGAAAAGCATAGATAAAAGCATCTTTATAGCCGTCATCAATTGTTACAAGAATACTCTTTGGAGGCAGGGGAGTACGGGACAAAAGAGCATTGATTAAAGTTGGCGCATTTATTGTATTGTATCCATTTTCCAAAAGATATTGCATTTGCCTGTCAAAGAATCCATTATCAACAGATAAAGAAGCTTGTCCTTTTCGAATAGCTTCTGATTGCGGCTGAATATGATGGTACAAAAGAACAGGGACAGATAAGCAATAACCGGCTGCCGGCTCTGCTTTTTGACTGATTAGTGCCGAAGATGCTATTTTTTCTTTATTTTTAACAACAGTCTTTAAGGCATTTGTTTGTCTTGCAGAAAAAAGAGAAGCCTTACATATAGACGACGTACATGCTAGGGTAGGCGAAAAAGTGGGTTGGTTTGAAGAAAATTTCGCATTTTGAGTCCTATTTGATACCAACGCAAAATATGTTAAAACTGCAGCAAGAAGAAAAAGGACTTGCCAAGCCCTCAAATTAGTTTTTTTCATACTATAAACCCTTAGATGTTACCAAAATTCTTGCTATAAGTAAAACTTGAGGTTTTGATACAAAGAGGAAATGTAAAAAAATGTGGGTAGTTTACCCCAAGACGTCCGTACCTATTATAGCAGACTGCAATCGCAGGAGTTAATATTTTATAAAAATGCGTTTGCAACCTTATAACTCCAAGTAAGCTAATACTTCTCCAAGGATATTTATAAAATGGTCTGCTTTATGATTCTTTTCTATCGCCCAACGAAGTTTATCAATTGCCCGCAACAGAAACAATATATCTATTGTTGGTTTAATTTCCATAAATTGGTTTTCTGAAAATCCATAAGCATTTATAAATGCAACAAAATCTCTATCTTCAAATTTAAATTTAAAACTTGTTTGCAAAGCTTCCATGAAATCAAAATGGGGAATTATGTGAACTTCAGATGAACCCCAATCAAATAAAAAGACTTGCCCATTCTTATCTATGATATTCTTCAAAGATAAATCTCCATGGTTTAGTCCAAATGTGAAAGATTCATCTTTCAAGCTCTCCAACATTGCTTTTATTTTTTCTGACTGTCTAAGAGTTAAAATGTCCATTTTAAGCAGTATGTCCTTATCGTTTAATTCATCAATATTGTATTTCAGATATTCGCTAAGGTCCTTTCTATTGCTATCAAATTTGCCAGGAAATTGCATATCCATATGATCACCAAAACCTTTTGTGGGCATTGAATGAATGATTTTTGCGTATTCTCCTAATGTTTTCCATAACCCTGTTTTATTTGGCGCCTCTGTCCCATGAACACCTCCAATAAATTCTTGAATCATATACGGAGTGTTTTCGTACATTCCCACAGACAACACTTTAGGGGTTGATATTTGTAATTGCCTGGCTTGTTCCATCTCCCACTGTTCTTTTTGGAATTGATCAGCATTAGGCTCTGGACTGATCCTTATTACAATTGTTGACTCAGAAAGATCAACTCTGAAAACTTTATTCGTAGCTCCTCTATCAACAATTTTATGAACTGCCACTGGCAAGGAATTAAAAAATTTTGTTACGATTTCGCCTATTAAGAGGCTTTCTCCGTTCATTATAGATTAGTATATCAAAGAGTTCGATTCCCGTTGATGGTTACAATAGTTTGATACAGATCTCTGAGGCTAAATTTCTTGGGGTCATCTACCAAATGATGTCCGTAATTATTATAGCACGCTATCGCCTCAAGAATTGGCTTTTTATAGCCATTCCTTCGCAGCTCTCTGATATAATAACTATGATGCGGTAGCCGAGTGTTCAGGCGTCTGTCCGCAAGACAGAATACGCAGGTTCAATTCCTGCCCGCATCTCACATGAAGCCAGAGGAATATATTTTACAAAAACTAAAAAAGTTAAAAGAAAAAAGTTCAAGTCAGCCTAACGAAAGAGATATTACCAACTTGATCTATAAGTTCCTCATGTCGAAAAAGTTTCGTAAATACGCCACAAACTCTGACTATTTTCCACACATCATTTCTGCTATAAAAACCTCTATTGAGAAGAACGAACCAATAAAACTAACATTGGTTTTCGGAGGATACAAACTTTGGCGTATTCAAGAGTCTCCCGAAGTTGATTGGGCTGAATTGTTTAGTCTCATGTATTACACACAGTGGCTGAAACCGATTCTTGAGATCTATAAACCGGGAGTCTGGTTTGATTTCTATTCCGATGATGTCATTCTTGAGATTATGGATAATGTTCCAAAAGAAGATACGGAAAAATATATTCAAAGTTTTAAGCAATTACTAGAATTTGTTAAACAATATATCCCAAAAAACCTCAATTTCACTCTCAATCGAGTCGGAGATCAATACGAAAGTTACGATGACTTTAAGAAAAAATTGGAAGAATCAATTGATAAAGTTGAGAAAGACTTGGGAGGACTCCCAAAACTCACAGACGAACAAATAGGATTGGTTGATTTGAATGTTAGGTTAAAACCAGGTCAAGAAGATGATCCAAGGTGGCGAGAGAAAGTATTTCTTATACATGAGGGATACGCAAGAGTTTCAAAAAGAAGGCCATATTACAGAACAAATGATAAAATTTTTGTTATAACAAGACCAATAAAAGACTCTATTGCCGTAGGCACGACAAAAACTTCTGTGGTAAAGTTTTGGATAGGCGCAGGAGTATTAAAAAAGAATGGCGAAGGTTATATGGAATATATTTATTCACCCAGTCAATTAGAGTCGGGCAAATTTATTGAAAAAGAGATCAATGTGAGTGGCCTTGAAGGGAAAAACTTCAACTCTATAAGAATTGCAGTATAAGTATGAATATAGATTTTGTATATGTAAGGACAAAAGATGATCTTCGGCTAATGGGAGTTCATTACAAACCGGAAAGCAAGGATATTGCCGTGTTGGCAATTCATGGAATGTCCGGGAATGTTATTGAAAATTACTTTGGCAATGTTCTAGGCAAAACCCTTTCTCAAAATGGAATTGGTTTTATATTCTCTCATAATCGCGGCTACAATCACATAAATGATATTGCTACTTCTCAACTTCAATAAAAGGGTGGGTACAAAACTGTTCGCGTAGGAGTAGACTATGAAATCTTTGAGGATTGCCTCATTGATATTGATGCTTGGATAGAAGAAGTGAAAAAACTCGGTTACAAAAAGATTATCTTGATGGGTCATAGTCTCGGTTGCAACAAAGTAATTTACTATTTCAGCCAGCGTAAGCCCAAAGATGTAGTAGGCGTTATCCTTGCCTCGCCTCCGGATATGGTAGGACAATTAAAACCAGAATATCAGCCAGACAGAGATGAATTATACAAAGAGGCAAAGGAGAATGTAAAAAACGGAGAACCAAGAAAACTTCTATCGAAAATGCTTTGGGATTGGTATAACTTGAGTTCTCAAACTTTTCTCTCGCTATTCACAGAAGGGAATAACTCGGACAATCTTCCAGTCATGCGAAATCCTGGAAAATGGGATCAACTGGCAAGCATCAATGTACCAATTATGGCTTTTATGGGAGAATATGACGATATTGCCATTAGAGGGTTAAGTGAAGATTTGGAATTGATTAAAAGCAAAGCAACCAAAGCGCCGAGTTTTACTCAAGCAAAGATACCGAAAGCCAGTCATGTTTATGATGGACAAGAGGAAGCAGTCGCGAAAGAAATACTGAATTGGATTAAAACTCTCCACTAGGAAAAGGTTCGAGTCCCGTCCTCCGTTGTAATAGTTTGATAGGATAATTCGAAGCTAAATTTTAGTGGGTACTCTAGCACACGACGTCAGGAAGTATTATAGCACGCTCCCGCCACAAGAGTTAGTATTTTTCAGAGAATCATTCTTTCTTTTATCTTAGGCAAACGATAGTAAAAAGAAACAACTCTAAAAATTACTTAGTTACAATGTAAGCTAGTCTAGTATTGATTTTCCATAAAAAAATAACTATAATCTAACATATGCAAAAAAGAGAAAAAGACCTACCTAGCAATGAGGAAGTTAATGTCCCACTAACAGATGCCATAGCCGTGTTGTCCGACAATCAATGGCATATGGCCGAAACTCATTCTACAGCCACTATGAGATCGGACAATTACGATCCGGTACCTCTAAATGTATATGGTACCGTTGACGTTCCTCTTCACGCAAGGCAGGAAATTCCATCAGAAGAGTCATTATATCCGGTTGAGTTTTTAAGAAACCAAGGGAGTTGGGGTAGAGAAGGAGATGCTTTAAGTTGCGCAGGTCTTGCGAGAACAAACGGAAAAGAAATCCCGACTAGACTTTTTGTTTGGGATGAAGGCGGCGGTACAGGTATATTTCTTCACTCTATAGATAATTCTCAATCAAATACAAGAAGATAATCTCTCCGTCAATATTTACGTTAGAAATTCGAATCCCGTTTTGGGCTAGTATAGTTTGATACATTTACCCGAAGCTAAAAAACTTGGGGTCGCCTACCGAACGACGTCCGCACTTATTATAGCACTCTCCAAGCCCAAGAATTAGCTTTTTATAGCAATGCGTTTGCTAATTTGTTTTGATATACTACAAATATGGATAATAAAACACTCACTGCACTAAAAGGTGTGAAAGTAGGTCACTCAACCCACCCAGATAAACTTACTGGTTGCACAGTCATACTATTTGATAAACCGTTGCCTATGGTTTCCAAGTCGTATGGCGGTTCACCTGGAACATTCAATACTGATGCATTACAAAATGGTAAATCAGATTTTTATGGACATGGAATCTTTGTTGCTGGGGGAAGCTGGACAGGACTTATGGCAGGAGGAGAAATACTAAATACTCTCATAGATAAAGGCATAGGTTTTAAATCTCATGATATTATTAATCCAAATATAACAGGTGCGGTCGTATATGATTTAGGAACATATATAGAAAAGTTTAAACCTGAATACGGAAGAGAAGCCGTAGAAAATGCGACTTATGAACCAGTTCGGAATGGGAATGTCGGTGCAGGTACGGGTACAAAGGCAGGAGGGTTCTCTTTTACCAAGGACGTGAAGAGGTTAAGCATGAAGACTGGTGTTGGTTCATCATTAATTACATTAAAAGGTGGAATAAAAATTGCCGCAATATCAGTTGTTAACTGTAATGGAAATGTTGTTTTACCAGACGGAAAAATACTAGCTGGAAATAGACATGATACGAATGACTTTCCTTTTAGAACTTTCGAAGGAGTTTCGGATTTCTTGGTTAGAGATGAAATGAATACAACTATTTCAATTGTTGGAGTCAATATAGATTTAACTACTAGAGAAAACTATGAACAGATTGCTCATGTTGCTTCTCATGGTCAGATTAGAGCGATAAATCCAGTCAATCAGTCAGTTGATGGAGATACAGTGTTTGTGTTCTCAACTGAAGAAATCAAAGATTTTTTATCTCCACTTGGAAAGACTATCGTTAAAAACGATTGGAGTAAATTATCTGTTGATATTGTTGGTCAAGCAGCTGCAAAAGCAGTACAAGAGAGTATTTATGATGCTTGTTATAAAGCAGAATCCATTGAGTTTGAAAGCGCATATAAGGGCGTCATCCCATCCGCAAAAGATTATCCTTCAAAGTAAGAGGTTCTAATCCAGCCTAGGGTTGAATAGTTTCTTGAGGCTAAAAAACTTGGGGTGGATGACGGGGATGGATTCGACAGGTTCTCCAAGACGGTGAGCTTGTCGAACCGCTCACCATTAACCCAATCGACCTTCAACAACGCTCCGGGATTTGCTTAATTTGATTAAAATCTCCTTGTCTCCGCTTATTAAAGCCTTCTTCTTTGCGCTCGACCATTTCTTGAGTTGGATTTCTCGCTTTTCAGCTTTTTTTCTTGTTTCAAAATTCTCTGAATAAACTAATTCAACTTCAGAAAACTTTTTTGTTGCTAAGTTTTTCTTTAATTTATGAGATTCAATTCGCTGAAGTAAATTTGAGGTTAAACCTACATAATAAGTTTTCTGGTCGCAAAGAAGAATATAAATATGCCATGGCATACCTTTGAAAAATGGGTCAGCAAACCCTGAGCTTGTCGAAGGGTGGATGACGGGGATCGAACCCGCGGCCACCTGGACCACAACCAGGAGCTCTACCACTGAGCTACATCCACCATTTCGCTTTGTTGCGACCCGGGGGCGCGAGTCGAACGCGCAACCTACTCCTTACCTGCCCGCCGCTGCGTCGGTGAGAGGAATCGAACCTCCAACCTACTCCTTAGAAGGGAGTTGCTCTGTCCATTGAGCTACACCGACTCGTTCCCAGCTTTGGCAGGCGGGGAAGGGAGTTGCTCTGTCCATTGAGCTACCGGGCCAATCAACTAAACCCAACATATTGTATCAAAAACACTTCCAGCCCGCCAGCTTTGATTTAACCCTTAGACTCTTTTCTCCCTTGAAACTCTGAAGTCAGTAATTTTATTTCATGGTCATTCCAGCCCGTACCTCTTGATATTCTATGCGAGCTAATTACAAGATTATTTAAGATATCGCGTCTGCTTCCTTCAGGATTATCTTCGCGAATTCTTAGATAACGTCTTAATTTTCCAAGGCTGACTACTCGGTTTCCATAGAGTTCGACAGGTCCTGACAATCTTCGCTTTCCCATACTAGTATTGTACTAAATTTCGCTAGGCAATGTAAACTATGGGGGCTTTCAATGATTACCTTTTGTCTGCCGGAAACTTTGTTACAATCGGTAAGCGAGGACAGACAAAAAATCTGTTATAATGATTGGGTGAGAACTTTCTTATCCTACTTATCTAAAAATCAATTTCTTGCCGCGATATTTTTTATACTCTTTTTATTTTTTCTATTAAAAATTAAGGGAATTGTAATAGTACTATTTATTTCTTATGTATTAATGGCTTCTCTTTATCCGGCAGTTTTGTTTTTGAAAAAACAAAAAATTCCAAATATTCTTGCTGCTTTAATTCCCTATTTAGTTCTTCTTGCGCTTTTTTTGCTTCTCATAATACCTCCTTTGCCTTTTTTGACTTCGCAAATTCAATCACTTATAAAAGACTTTCCTCAATATTTTGAAAATGCCGCGCGTATAATGGGGATTAAAGTAGATTATTCCAGCTTTAACTCTTCAATTTCCGATTCTTTATCGGGAATTGGAAAAAATATTTTCTCAATAACAGGGACAGCCATTAGCATCGTTTTTTCCGCTCTTACTATATTTGTTATAAGCTTTTATCTTCTTTTATATAGAGACAATTTTAAACTTTCCATAGTTAAAGTTTTCCCAAAAGAAAAAAGAGAAAAAGTCGAAGATGTTTTATATAAAATAGAAAAAAAACTGGGAGCATGGGCTAGGGGACAAGTTGTTTTATCGCTTATTATTGGGGTTTTTACCTGGGTGGTTTTAACGCTGCTTCAAATGGATTTTGCTCTTCCATTGGCAGTGGCAGCTGGAATTCTTGAAATAATACCAACGGCTGGCCCAATTTTGGCTTCTATTCCCGCAATAATTGTCGCTCTAACAATATCTCCAACACTTGCTCTTGTTGTTGCCATCTCCTATTTTATTATTCAGATAATTGAGAATAACATCCTTGTTCCAAAAATTATGGAAAGGTCTGTTGGACTTAATCCTGTTGTTGTAATATTAGCAATTTTAGTTGGCGGAACCCTAATGGGAGTTGTAGGAGCTCTTCTTGCTATACCCTTTTTATCGGCTCTGATAATAATTTTAGTTTCTGCAGAAGACGAATAACCTTAGAGCAGATATATGATAATGAATGTCAGCGGTTACTGCTACTTTCATCTACAATTTCTCCATCAATGATTTGGCTTTTACTTGCCCTGAACCCAGCCTGCCCTGAGCCGAGGCCGAAGGGTCGAAGAGCGAAAACCGGACAGGCTAGATAACCATTACTTAGCTGCTAATTCATAAGCTTCTATGAACCGCTTTTCAAACGCAGCCAAACTTGTAACCAGAGAAGGTGAATGTTCATCTTCACGGATTCTAATTTGACCGATATGACTTAATAAATTCCTTATAGACCTCTGCCCATTTTTAAAATCGTTTACCTTTTTTTCATCCCCATCATAAATATTTTCGACAGTATCCAAATCCACAATTCTACAATCCACGGTAATATTCTGGTCTGATAAATTGGTATGGACCCAGCCTTTTTTATGCATTTTACCTATATTCACACCCAGATTTCCAGCAAACCAAAAGACATAGTCTTCATCAGGAATAGTTTCATCCTTACCCAACTCCCTGGCAGCTATTTTCTTAGCGTCTTCCAAAAATAAAGGGGCCCTATTATTCCTAGAAACTAGGTCTTGAACCCTAGCTTTTGTTACAAAAGCTCTAACCTCCAAAGAAGGTTTGAAACCTTCTCTTAAAATCAATTCATCAATTGCCTGCTGACAAGGCATCTTTATTCCATTCACCACAATTTCTTCTAAGCCAATCACACCAATAATCCTATCAGTTCTAATCCCTGCTGTTACAAACTCCTCGTGTATTTCATAATCGCGTAAAGCTTCATCAAGATTAGTTAACCCCCAATCATCAGCACCAAAAATTCCTGGCCTGCCTACAATTGCTCGACCATCCGCACTAAACTTGATATAACCAGCGCCCTTAAGATCAATATCACGGTAAATATTATCTTCGTCGTCGGCAAAAGCAACCCTACCCAAAAGCGCAGAGCGACCATGTCCTTCCCATACCTCCATCGAAATTCCATTTTTGAGTTCTGAATCAGCAAAAAGCCCTAAAGAGCACGATTTCCCTTGTTCTAGTTTTAATGGCAATTTTGGAAAATGCGGATTGACTTTAACAACTCTGTTTTGAACCTGCGAGAATAAAAGCCTTCCCCTCTCGGTGCTCGCATTGAGCTGGTTTAACTCGCTACCCTCATCAAATAATATTGCAGCCTCGTTAATCATTGTTCCCTTCCACTGTCGTTCTGCTTCCAGAGCTTATCAAACAGCCATATCCGACCGCAATCTGCCTTGCAACATGCACTGCATCATTTGTAAGTAAAGTAATTAAAAAAGATTTTCCGATCACTCTTATCATTGTACTACTAGTACATTTGCTATATCAATTTTATCATGGTATAGCTCTTAAAAAAATGAACAAATCCTAGAAAGAAGAACGTTCACCTTGCTGTCCATAAACCTATCCTAGCACGAAAGGTGAATCATCAGGATGAACCTTCGCGGTTACTGCTACTTTCGTCTATAATTTCTCCTTCCACAATTTTTTCTTTATCAAATTCGGATAGATGTGGTTTTCTTAAAGCCTTATCTTTGGAAGATTTTCTTAAAAGATAGAAAAGCACCATAGGCGCAAAGGATAAAAATATTTTCCTGATTATGACAAATGGAATCATCAGCGTAGCTTACCCAGAATTTCTCCCAACTTTTTTATTTCCTCTCCGTATCTCCCCCAATCTCCTTCCCGTTGTGCGCTGATGGCAGCTTCATAGCTTTCGGTAGCTTGTTTTAAAAGGCCTTCTTTAGTCGTGTCAGTAGAAGCAGGTACAACAGGTGTTTCTCCTGATGGCTTGGTTTGCCCCTCCGGAGTACCGAATATTTTAGCAAGGCCGGCTTCCAACGTATTTTCCATGGCAATTTTGTTTTCGTAGGCGACGATAACCCGCTTGAGTTCCGGGATTTTTCCTGTATCTGCTTTAAGGTAAAGCGGCCGGACATAGAACAAAGACTCTTCAATTGGAATGACCAGAAGTGAACCTTGAATTACCTGAGAACCTCCTTGATCCCAAAGAGAGATTTGTCTGCTGACCTCAGCGTCCTGATTTATTCTGCCAATAATCTGTTTGGGTCCGAAAACCAGTTTATCCTTGGGGAAGCGGTAAACGACCAGCTTACCGTACTGCTCCCCATCGTTTCTGGCAACCATCCAGGCAGAAAGGTTATCTTTTGCTCTGGGAGTGAATGGCAACATCAGGATAAACTCTTCCTTCTTTTCGCCAGGAAGTTTCATAATCATGTGCCGTGGATTCATTGTTGGAGTCTCATTTTCTGTTTGTGCTGCGTTTCCCGAAGCAATAGCGGGTATTTCCCACTGATCCTCTTTGTTATAGAAAATTTGCGGGTCATCCATATGGTAAGTAGTGTAGATTGCAGTTTGCAAAGTAAAGATATCCTCCGGGTAACGAAGGTGAGAAATCAAACCCTTGGGCATTTCCTCAATTTTTCGAAAAGTTTTGGGGAATATCTTAGTGTAGGTTTTGATAATTGGATCATCCAAATCGGCTTGATAAAATTTGATTGTCCCATCATAAGCGTCTACCACTGCCTTTACTGAATTTCTAATATAGTTAACATTACCCCCATTGAGCGGTAATGGTTGGGAATACGGATACCGGTCGGTTGAGGTATAGGCGTCAAGTATCCAATACATTTTGCCCTCAGCGATTACAAGATACGGGTCACGGTCAAAGGTAAGAAACGGAGCAATTTTACTAACTCTTTCTTTTATATTACGGTAATAAAGGATACGGCTTTCCTTCGTAATATCACTGGATAGAAATAATTTGAGAGAACCAAAACGCAGTGCATACAACAAACGCCGCACAGGAGAATTGATTTCAACGCCGCCTTTTCCTGAATAGTTACTATAGACATTCTCTTCACCTTTGGGGTAATCGAATTCTTTGGATTTCGTTTTGACTATGACATACTCATTAGGGATTTCCCCGTAGTAAACTTCCGGCCTTGTGACCTCGAGTTCTTTGACTTCGGACTTTGGAGGAAGGTCTTTGACAAATAACACAGGCAATCCTTCGGGAGTAACCTGATTGACAGGCCCTGCAGCAATACCATAGCCGTGAGTAAATGTAAGCCGCTCATTAATCCAGTTTTTATTAGGCAGACTGTCGGAAGCCAATTCTCTGGGAGAAAGCATAATTTGGCGGAGTTCATTGTTGATTGTATAGCGGTCATTATCAACAGAAGAAAACTCGTAGTAGGTTCTGATTTCCTGGATTTGCGAAAAAGTGGACAGAAGCGGCTCTCTGTCCCAAAGCCTCACATTCTTGATTGTGAGATTGTTTGATGCAATGTCAGAGGCTGTAATTGGTTTACTCGCTGCTATTTCCCGCTCTTCCACCCTATCAAGACCATACGCCTTGCGGCTGGCCGCAATGTTGTGCTTGATAAAAGGAGTTTCTTTGGTAAGCTCATTGGGCGAAACGACCAGTTTTTGAAAGATTGAGGGAATAATTGAAGACGCAAGCCCGACTATTACAGTCAGAAAAATTGCTCCGAAAAGAGGAGTTATTTTTCCTGAAATCCCGTAAAATAGCGCTAAAATAGCAGCCAAACCATAAACAAAAACAGATACTTGAAGGATTGGTACCATGATATTGGCATCGGTGAAGGCTGCACCAAATACCGGACCACTTTGAGCAGTAAGCAGATTATAGAGAGAAAGATACGTACCTATGGCAATAGTAGTCAAGAAGAGAAATAGGAGGATGCCGATATGCAGTCTGGCCTTCGGATCAGAAATTGGATTTTTTGCCGATTTTGGAATCAGACCTGCCCTGAGCTTGTCGAATGGGCCTTTAGGTTGTCCTGTCAATTTGGAGAGGTCAAATTTACCCAAGATACTTGATAAATTGAGGCTGCCCCGCAGAACGTAGATTGCGCCGCAACTAATAAGTGATACCAGAATAACGGTTTTTATAAGGCCAAGTGCTAAAGAGAAAACGGGGAGAGAAAACACATAAAAAGATATGTCTTGACCAAATATTGGATCTTTTTGATCAAATGGTACGCTTGATAGGAACTTTAAAACGTCGTGCCAACTGCTTGAGGCGAGAAGACCGATAAAAAGGGCAATAACACAGCTTAAAATAATGCCGAGCTTTCCAATGATCCTGCTATTTAAGCTAATTGGTTGATTAGCACCGATAAGCTCCGCAGGGATACTTGCCATCCAGGGTATTTTTGAACGGATGGCAATTAGTAGATTGGTAAGAAGAAATGCTGCTGCAAGAATTCCTGCTGCGGCTCCTACAATGATTTTAGTGCTGAGGGATTTGACAAAAACTTCGGTAAGTCCTACTTCCTGATACCACCACCAGTCTGTAATCAGGGAAACAATGCTTGAGAAAAAAATAAAAGTGACAAAGGATATGCCTAAAAATGCCCAAGAAAAAAATTTAGCGATGTTCATACAAAAAAAACCAGCCAATTTTGTCTTGGCCGGTTATAATTGATGATGTTTCGCGGCTCTAAGACGCATGTTTTTGACCAGTCGTCTTATTGCTCCGCATCACCCAAGGCGATATTAGACTATCGTTTAGCATAGCACATTCTAAACGAGTTTGCTATATTCAATCTATTTTCTTTTAAACTTTCTGATAATACTTGCTCTGATTTCTGCATCAACTAAGCTGTGATGAAGAACAGGTAATATGGAGGCAATAACGATAAGCCCGACAATTGGCAGAAGGTATTTGTCAACATCCGGAACTAGACTTCCTAGGTAATATCCTGCCAAAGTTACCCCAATTGCCCAAAGTACTCCACCGACTAAATTAAAGATTAGAAATCTTTTGTAATCCATTTTGCCGGCCCCTGCAACAACCGGGGCGAAAGCACGAATAACCGGAATAAACCTTGCCAAAATTATAGTCTTGCCTCCGTGTTTGTCATAAAATCTTTGAGCACGTTCTAAATGTTTTTTATGAAAGAGAATGGAATTATCTTTTTTAAAAATTTTAGGCCCCAGCTTTGCACCAATCAGGTAGCCAATAGTGTCACCCGCAACTGCGGCCGCAAAGCAGCCGGCAATTAAAATTCTAATGTCAAAAAATCCTTGGGAAGCTAAAAATCCGGCTGTAAAAAGAAGACTATCCCCGGGAAAAAAGAAACCAATCAGGAGACCCGATTCTAAAAAAACTATTGCAAAAATCCCCAAATATCCTACTGCCTGAACCAATGATACTAGGTCAAAATGCATAAAAGTAAGTATAGCACATTTACGTTTTTATGCTAAGCTCTGAGCGGGATTTTATAAAGAAGTAGCCGACAACTATGGCTGTAACAATTGGCGTAAACCATTCGGGAATATGAAAGCCAAAACTATTTAAAATCATAATCATCCCCAAAAAGAAGATCGAATACATCGCTCCGTTTTTTAAATAAACATATCTTTGAACCCTCTCAATATTGTGAATAGTGAATTCTCTGACTACAAAGGCTCCGATGCCATTGCCCAGTAAGATCAGCGGTACGGATAAGGTAAAGGCAAAAGCACCCACCACTCCGTCAATTGAAAAAGTGGCATCAATCACTTCCAGATAGAGAATCTTACTTAAATCCGAGCGGGTCTTACTGCCCGCAAGAAGACTCTTTTCAGCTTTTTCGGCATTCTCCTTAAAACCATGAGTAATAAAAAAGGCGGTTGAGCCGACTACCGCTCCAAAAGCCATCAGCGGATTTATTGCAAGAGCAAACCAGACAATTGCCGCTAAGGTTATGGAAGCAATAGCGTAAAACCAAACCCCAAGAGATTGAATAAACCTCTCGCCCCGCAGCCCGAATGTCTTTGGCTCCAAAAATAGCCAATGAAAAAATAGAAAGACTAAAAATGTTCCTCCTCCGATAAGCAGGATCGGGGCTGATAATTCTACTGCTTCCTGTACTCTTGGATCAGAACTAAAAGCGGCTGTAACTACGCCCACAGGCCCAAGAGATGGGTTGGTAATCCAAACGATGGCAAAAGGCAATAGGCCTCTGAGCAAAAAAACAGCAATCAGAAGCCCCCAAATTAAAAACCATCGCCTAGCCCTCTCAGACATGGTTGATAAAACCTGAGCATTAATAACGGCATTATCTATAGAAGAAACAGTCTCAAACAATATTAATCCAAGAACTATTAAGATGATCGAAAAAACATCCATAGAATCTATTATACAGAAATCCTAAGCGCTTTTCTTCTTAAGAGGAACGAGCAATACTTTATCAATCCTGTTTTCATCCATATCCATAATCTCGAAACGGAAATTTTCCAATTCGAAGTTATCACCTGAGGCAGGAATACGACCAAGCTTGTACATCGCAAATCCTCCGAGAGTATAGTAGTTTCCACTCTTTTCTCCCGGGAGTTTCCGAAGATGGAAGTGTTCTTTAAACTCTTCGATAGGAATAAGTCCGTCAATAAGCCATGAGCCGTCATCGCGTTTCACAATTTCTTTCTCTGAAAGTTCCTCAAAGCTTGGGATGTCGCCAACGATTGCTTCAATAATATCAGAAAGCGATATGAGTCCTTGAATGCTTCCATACTCATCCACAATAAGAGCCATATGGATACCTGATTTCTTGAAGAGCTCCAGAACTTTCAGCGCATCGGTTGTTTCCGGAATAAACAACGCTTTGTGAAGTACCTTCTTCAAATCAATTTTCTCTTCAAGAAGGAAGTTAGCAAGTAAATCTTTCGTTCGTACAATGCCAACTACTTTATCGAGCGTATCTCTACAGACAGGAAGGTGGGAGTGGGGCTTTTTTGCTATTTTACTGCGGATTGTTTTAAACGGGCTATCAATATCAAGCCAGACAATCTTTTTGCGTGTAGTCATGAGTGAATTTACTTTTTTATCACCAAGAGCCAGTGTCCGCTCCACAATATCCTTCTCTGCAATTTCAAATACACCCACCCGCGCTCCTTCTCTTATAAGAAGACGTACTTCCTCCTCACTTACTGTTGATTCTGCTGCTGATTTAATCTGAAGGATGCGAAGCAGCCAATCTGTAGAAATACTTAAAAGGTAGGTAAGAGGAGCGGTAACTGAAGAGACAAATTTCATCGGGCGTGCAACCAGCGACGCGACACCTTCAGGACTACTCAAAGCAATTCTTTTAGGCACTAACTCACCAATAACAAGAGAGAGGTATGTAATACTAAGCACTACAATGCTTAACCCTATTGCATCGCTGTAGGGGTTAAGAAGCGGAATCGTGCTTAATTGTTTTGATAATTGTTTAGCAATAGTCGCGCCTCCAAATGCTCCTGCAAGAATACCAATAAGGGTAATGTTAATCTGGATAGTCGAGAGAAATCTATTGGGATTATTGGCAAGCTCTAAGGCAGCCTGTGCGTTTTTGTCTCCCTCGTGTGCTTTCTGCTGTAATCTATACTTTCGTGCAGAAATAATTGCTATTTCTGCCATGGCAAAGATGCCATTTAGTAAAATGAGAAGAATAATAATAATTATTTCCATATCGACACCCTTTTGCGTATTATATCAATAATTAATTTTTTTGGTTTTGCGGCAGGGGTTTTTACAAAGTTTTTCGGGTCAACCCCGATTTAATCGGGGTCAATTGGGATAGACATCTATCGACCGATTGCAGTTTTGGTCAAATTCTGCTAAAATTGTCATTCATTATGGAGCAAAAAAGTAAACCAAGCACGCCTGAAGAAAGAAGATCAGCTATTTCAGATTTCTTTGAGAAAGAGCTAAAGAAAATATCTGGTAAATTGGAAATAGCAAGAGCTCTGGCTATGGGCGTTGACACTAACGGAGCTGTCAGAAGAAGACAACAGGAGATACTGCATTTGGAACAAAGAGAAACCGAACTAGGTCATGATCGCGGCTTTGTTTTAGAAGCTCTTACTGAATCACCGGAAGCTATTAGATATTTTCTCTTGGGAAAAATAGATGAAATTGATCTTGAGAGTAAAAGGATAGAATCTCATCCCAGTAGTTTAATTTTCGATGGGGGGCCTGTTAAGGGTAAAGAGCAAGAACTACATCACCTAAGAACTATTCTGGCAGATACGTTTAGGGTTGGAAATCATGTTCTAGGCGTGCTCGGCCAACCGCCTTTGGTCGATAAAAAAAATCCCCAACCTAAAACCTAATTTACCTTCAAGAAAAATTGATATTTGGAGCTAATGGGAGAGAATAATGCACGCATTATTTAAAAAAATCCTTGAGTTTTCTTCTTCCAGCACCACTTTTCCACCATAATTCTCGCTTTTTAGCTTCTTGAGATGTAATGAATTGCTCTGAGAATAATATTTTGAGAGGCGTACGGTGTTTTGTTGCCATAACTTGTCCAGCGTTGTGTTGTTTGAATCGTTTTAAAAGATTACTAGTATAACCAACGTATGTCTTTTTATCTCTTAGACTTAGAAGCACATAGATGTAAAACATTTTAATGAGGAGCGCGGGTCGCCCGCCTTTGGCGAGGCGAACCTCGCTCTTTTTTACATTGTAAAAAAGAGCGGGTGAAGAGAATCGAACTCTCGTGACAACTTTGGAAAAGTTGCGTTCTGCCATTGAACTACACCCGCAAGTTTATAAATTATATCTTATACCGTGTTGACAACGCAAATTCGTTGTGTTATAAAAACGCTATGGAAAAAGGCCTTCCTGCCGCACTATCTAGAATTTTTTCTGAAATTGCAGACAACGAAAGCAAAGAACAAGAAAAAAGAAATAAAATAAATGCTGAGCTCCAAAAAAAGAAAGAGCTCTATGATCGAATATCTAAGCTAGCTAGAAAGCATGGAACTGGTGTCCCTACTTATGTTGGTACGGGTGCAGGAAGTGGAATAATAGGACATAGATTCGAAACCAGATCTCATTTAGTGACCCCGCCGGTAAAGGTAAAAACTCCACAGGGAATTACTGAAATTCAAATTATTGAACGAGTAAGAGCCGGTTCCAATTACTCTGTGCTTCATGACGGTTTTTCTATTCAAATCGACGGAGAAAGAACATTATTTCATATCAAAGAAAATGGAAATACAATAAATTGGATTGGCCAGGAAGCGACCGACGAAGAAAGAGATTTTGTTTCAAGTGAAATACTTGATCCCTTAGAGGAAAAGCTTGCAAAGCTTCCAAAACCCGAGCAGCCAACACAAAGAAGAATAAACATGTTACCGCTTTAATCTTTCTAAAAAGAGTTTCCCAAAAATTATCATCGACTTAAAAGAATTAAATTTTATTATTTATCAGTTTTATCCCAAAGGCGCGATATGGTTTTGGGCAAAATAATTAATGCCTCCATTTGCTACTACATGATTAATATCTACTGATTGACCAAAAACAACTCTTATGTTCCCCCGTGAATCAGGAATCGATCTAATCGGAACAAGCTGCACAAATCTATCTTCATCGTCGATTTTTTTCAAAAAACCTGTTGCTTTTTCCGGAAAACGTAAATCATCCGGATCTCTATGCCTTCCCTGAGGGAGCCATAAAGATGAACCGCCATCTACTATTCTTCGAATCGTACCAGGTTTAAGATTTTGTCCATTTATAATCTCACCCTCTTTGTTATAGCGGGGAATCGCCACAATTTCACATCCCAAAGAATTTCCAACTATGTCATAAAAAATGCCTGAAAGATATTGCACAATTTTTCCTTTCGCAAGGCCTCTTTGTATAATAAGAAAAGGTTCCCGTATCTCATCATCTTCCACATCCAACCGGGCATCATAACCTGCTCTCATCATTTCAAAAAACTGTCCTATGCTATCCAGAGGACCACCGCGAGTGTGATTTGCTATAAAAATCGTTGGACCGGATGCTGGAATATGTTCCTGACCGTCTACTTCTATGGTAAGATCTGCTCCCTGGTAAGTACGGGAAACCTCTCTGGCTATTGAAACTTTTGTCCCTCTCCATGTTTTTACAACAAGCTGCCTAAGCAGCTTATGTCCTTCCGGAGAAAAACCTTTACCTACTCTCCAATCGACAATAAGAGCAATGCCGTAAATAAGTAAAGCATTTCTTAATAAAATTGGCGGCTTTTGTTCAACACCAGGTGTTCTTAAGTCTTCTCTCATCGAGCGGATTATAGCAGAAAGACGAAATTACTTGAAGAAAGCTGTCGGGGTGACAGGAATTGGACCTGCTACTTTCCGGTCCCAAACCGGACGTTCTACCGATGAACTACACCCCGGTGCCGCGAGAGAGAGTCGAACTCTCACGCCCTTACGGACAAGGGCTCTTAAGGCCCTCGTGTCTGCCATTCCACCACCGCGGCTTACTTGCTATTTTACTTTATATCGAGAAGCTATTCAACTGTGAGAAGGCGGTTCAACTCCTAGGAATTTTAGGGAATAATCCAAAAGATCTTTCATCTCCTGTCTTCTGTTATCGCTTCCTAAAAGAATTCCAATAACTTTGTGTCCTCCGTAATCAAGATATGTCACAAGACAAAGTCCGGCTTCGGGCGTATATCCGGTCTTGACTCCCTTGACTCCCGGATAACTTGTTAGAAGATTTGTTTCATTTTCAAGAAAGTACGCCTTGTGAGTCTTGGTCTGTGGGATATTGTAATCAAAGGTCGAGACAACTTCCGAAAACAATGAGAAATTTAGAACAGCATATCTTGTTATAACAAGAAGATCATAAACTGTAGTATATTGCTTGCCATCACCCTCAAGTCCGGTTGGGTTTGTAAAATTAGTATCAGAAAGTCCCAAAGCCTTCACTTTATTATTCATGGCTTCTATAAACATCTTTCGCCCGCCCGGAAAATTATTTGCAAGTGTTTCTGCCGCATCATTTCCGGAATGAAGAATAAGACCATAGAGTAATTCCTTAAGTGATAATATTTCGCCTTGCGAAAGACCCATGCTGGCTTCTCCAATCAAATCTTTCTTCGTAACTTTGTATTTATCGTCTTTTTTTTGATTTTCCAAGGCAATTATTGCAGTCATAATCTTGGTAAGCGATGCCATTGGAAGTTTTTCTCTTACATTCTTTTGATAAATTACTTTATTTGTTGTTAAATCATAAATTAAAGAAGCGCGGGCAGAAACTTCGGGTGTTTTTGTGCTTCCGGCTGCTTTGCTGTTAAAATCAGGCAGCCAAATATTTAGAGTCGAAACCTGTCTGTTTTTAAAAAGAGTAAGAAAATTGGGCAGGGGAGAGTCTATAAAAGAATCTTGTTTTACGAAGAAAAATTTAAAACTTAGAACAAATAATAGGAGCAGTGCAAACAAATAAATAAGAAAAACTTTCTTCACAATATTTAATTTTACCAAAATAAAGCCACGTCTTCAAAAAATAGGAGGTTACAAACATTTTATATAAGAGCGCCGTGCTTTGATATAAATTGCGCCGTTGTGCTTGACAGAAAAAGCTTTCCTAGCTCTTTAAGAGTAAAAAAATCCAACAATTGTCCTTCTGCGCGTTCTATTTTATTTACATTGTCATCTGTTAGCCTGGCGTGATAACAAGATTCCGACACAAACTCAACTTTTTCAATTTTTATACCCGTTTCTTTTTCTACTTTTCTCGCCATTGCGTTTTCAAAAGATTCTCTGTTTTCTTTAATTCCGCCGATAAAACACCATGCGTGCTTTTCTTCATCCATTGGGCTGCTTTTTTTATACATAAGAAGCGCTTTGCCTTTATATGTTAGGAGAATTGAGGCAGGGGAAATTTTATCATCCATAAATACATTATAGTCTTATTTGGAACCGAAATGGTGAGGAGAATAAGAGAAAATAAGCCAACGCCTGCTTTGATTTAAACGTTTGCAGATGAGATTCTTTGAGCAACAAGTGCTTTAAGGTCTACATTTTTAGGAACTGGTTTAAAATTTATTGGATCTGCAACTACAAGCCTTACGCTATCAAGTCTGAGGTTGGGCTTTACAATCAATTACGGGAACTATTTTTATATAATCGGGTTCAACTTCTACCAACTTTCCAATTGCCTGTGCACCCCTACCTTTTGCATCATTAAGTACTCCAAATAAGTCACCCTCTTTAATCGCACCAACATATTGGGAACCTTTTCTTGAAAATAGCGCAGTCTTGTTTTCCACAGATATTTGAAAATCGGTAATATCTGAACTCTTTAGCTCCAAAAGCTTCAAATGGTCACCAGTATGATAAGTTTTTCCATTGGAGTCGTCTGTACATGTATCTACGGAGGGTCTAATTGAAACTACAAGGGGGATGTATTTAAAAAAATCTTGCTCAATTGGGGTTTCTCGATTGCGACAACCCGAAAAAATAGCGGGCAATGTCACTGCCGCACCGCAGGCTACTCTTAATAAATCCTCTTTTCTCATTTGGGTATTATAAGCTTTACGACATCTGTACGTCAACCATACGCCAAAAGGTTTAGTTTTCAGTTGGGGATTGTTGACAATTTCCGAATTTTTGATTGGGTAGGGGAGATTAAATATTTTGAATTGGTTTGGGAAAAATCAAAAAAACCATTACAAGATTAGTTATCTGGAGAACTAATTTGCCATTTTAAATGTGGCTTTATAAAAGCATGGATATTCCCACACTTATGGCCTGCAAATAGTTTGCTGTCGAATGCAACACTTTTTATAAGTCCGACTGATTCGGTTGTTAAGTTTTTATTTATGTTAGTTTTAAGAACTGGTGTTCCGCTAAAGCCATGGCACGAATAGCCATTTTCTATATCAAATTCAAGCTCGTTTGTATCCTTGTGAAATTTTGAATAGGTAAGGTAAGATAATTTTCCGTTATTCGGCATGGGTAGTGCAAACGCATCTCCACTCCGAAGAGAATCATGATAAAAGGAAAGTGGCGTAATTACACCTGCCTTTATTGCTCCTTCTAGCTTTTCTCTAAGCCCATCACTTAGTCTAAATCTTATATTCGGATCAAAGTCAGCCTCACCAGGATATACTTCCCAAGAAGAATCTAGGGTAAACTCAGTAGCTCCAAGGCCCGGAACCACTAGCTTCGGCTTGTCGCTTCTGTCAGGTACAACATGGTTTTGAGTCATAAAATATAAATCGCCGTCTCGGAATATTCCGCCATGCCCCATTCCTGCCGAAGAAATGACTATAACAGTTGCAGCTCTAAAGATTGGGTTTTTTGTAAGCTCGGCCTGCTTTTTGTATTGCTCTAGAGTAGGAGCAGTTTTGGGTAAAGTGCTGCAAGCAGACTCCACCGCTAGTGCTCCAGCTCCTAAAGCTGCGTATCGCAGAATATCTCGTCTGCTAAATCTTGACTGTAGTAAATCTTTCATTAACGGGAATTATACCAAAAGTGGCTAATTCTTGCCGCCCGAACGTATCAACAGTTAGAACCGAGGCGCATCGGGCATTTGTTTTGTATTTAAAATAAATGTATAATCCGCATCTATGATACATCCTGAATACAGAGCAACTTACATAGATAGGCCGATTATTGATACCCAAAGAGTTTTAGCAAGAGTTCATTTTGAAAGAATGAGAAAGGAACTGCCAAAAGAGTCGCAAGATGCTAAAAAACCTGTTGCGGATAAAGCAAAAGATAATGTAGAATTTTTGAGATCCATCGTTTCGGATAACAATGATCTTGGAATGTATCTGTTTAGAGCAATAGCCTCAATTGAGATATATGCGGGAGAGGGTTTTTTGGATGAGGACAGGTTTGCAATTGAAAGAAATCACGGCATAACACAAGTCGTAGTAATTCCACGATATGGTCACGTTTTTGACAAAAATGATCCAGACTATTCGAGAGAACAAAATGTATATCTGGCAACTCCCAACTTAATCGGCAGACTTGCGCAAAGACAAGAATTGACAGAACTAATTGAAAAAATCGGCATTATGACAAAAAGACAAATATTGACATCAATTATTGCAGGTTTGAGTTAAGTTAATGCTAATTTAAGCTGAGCATGTCGGCCTAGAACCAAAGCATCCTTTATAGCGTTTTACTTTTATAGTATTGATAAGAATTAACTTGCATCGTTTGACAATGTGGACAATTTTTTTATGCCCCTGAAACCGACCCTAAGCTTAGGTGATATAGATACTTTCATACCGAATAGTTGTCCCAAGTCATAAGCAACAAGGTTTCTAACTTTTAAAAACATTTTCTCATTAAATCTTGTCAAATCATGTTTGTGTTCATTAAAATTTCTAGTACTGTAAATATTATTGACTATCTCTTCGGGTAATTTTAATCTTTTATTTAAATAATCTTTAATTCTTTTACCTACATATGGAGAAGGGTAAAAAAGTTGTCCTAGAATGTCTATCGTCCCTGTCAACGCAGTCACTCTTTCGTAATCTGAGCTTTGCATGCATGCTTTTTTAAATCGCTTAATAGCGTTCCATTCCTCTTTTGTACGAATCTTAAGTTTATCTAAGTCTATACCTAAGTCTGCTAGTGAATTATATTGAGACATTTTTCCCATTCCACTTGGAAGGCTCATTGAGAAACTCTCATTAGGTGACTCAAAAACGATAACATCATCAGTAGAAACATCATTCATAGCGGTTAATGCAAATAATGCAATTATTCGTTCTCTAAATTCTAAGGCAATTTTTGTCGCTTTTTTTAAGTCTTGACCATAATTAAATACACAACTAAATTTGTTTATTCTATATAATTCGTGGTCTCCAGTCCGGAAAGTATTAAATGACTTAATTTCCGGATGAAAATATATTCCTTCAGTAGATTGGGATGGGCAGTCTACGGAAGAAGTTATCTGAAATGAAAAGCTCCGATATTTATTATCTATCATTTTGCTGCGGGACTAGGAATCGGACCTAGATTAGAGGATCCAAAGTCCTCCGTCCTACCATTAAACGATCCCGCAATGCACAAGTATGATACCAAAATATATAATTTCCTTCAACAAAGAGGATGGTGAGGATAAAAATATAAAGGGTTATATAAGATATACGAGACTTCCGTTGGAGATTTTCTGATCGACCTTTATACCTACTTCTTCTCCCTTTTTTCCCTCAAGAATAGGCTTATGCTCAATCTGCATTGACGAAACTTCCTGCTCGAAACTATTATCACCTTTAACAAATTTTAATTTATCTAAAACCTTTATTTTTTTATCAAGCCTTACTATTGCAACCCCTAACCCATCATAGAAATGGATTACCTTTCCAATTAAATCATCTTTCACCGCTCTCACCTCCTAATGTTTATTATATAAACCGACCAACTCTGCTTCTTCGATAACGCGGTCTCTCACTTTTTCTAAAACTTGCTGCTTAGTTAGTCCACCGGGAACATCCAAAATTGTATCAAGAGCATAGAGCTTAAAAAAATACCGATGGGTGCCGGACGGTGGGCAAGGACCTCCGTAACCGAGTTTACCAAAATCCGTAATGCCCTGAATTCCCCCAGGCACAGAGTCTTCTTTGATCCTTGTAGTGGATGGTTCAATGTTATAAACGACCCAATGAACCCAAGTTTTAGACGGAGCATCCGGATCATCTACTATTAAGACCAGGCTTCTTGCTTCTTTTGGAATGTCGGAAAATTCAAGAGGAGGATTTATATTTTCTCCATCGCAGGTATACTTACTTGGAATTTTCGAATTGTGTTTAAAAGCGGCGCTTGTAATTGTCATGGCGAATATATAATCCTATATTCGATTATTCTTGTCAACCCCAGGTTGAAAAATCCTTCTAAGGGAGGCTTTCGCAGGCGACTCCGTCTTTATCCTGATCGAGTTTATGAGGGTCACTTGCCGGACCGCCTTGTGAAATAAAAAAATCCTGCGCTTCTTTTTGTGTTTTAAAATCCGAACAGTCTTTATCTCCCTCAACGCTCTTACCATAGCCTGGAACCTTCGAGGCTGCTGAACCTGTAACCTGCGAGGTCGTTGAGCATGCATCATCTGCCCAAAAACCAAGCTTGTTATTCTGAGCATATATTTGCGCATCTTTATAAATCGCCTGATATTTATATGGAATATTATAGGTATATTCGTACGCGTATCCTGTTTTAATCATCATAAGCCCGTAATCCTGTGCACCCTTGTCGGAAAAGACATATCGTAAAAGCCTTTGGTACTTATCTCTGTCTCCTTGCGTCGAATCTTCTTTGAGCCACACTTTATATTCCATATCTTTAAAATATTCCTTGGCTTTATTTGACGCCTCCGCTCCAAAACACTCTACGGTCTTTCTCGGATCAACTGTTTCGGGAGTATTAATTCCGATTATTCTTATCGTTTGTTTTTGTCCGTTGATCGATACGGCAATAGTATCTCCGTCAATAACTTTTAAAACCTCCGCAGGCTGTTTATCAGATAGTATTGATACGGTAGGGGAGTCGCTTATTACCGGAGCGGCAACTTCGGTCTGCGCAGATTTTACCTCCGCTGGCTTTTTGTTATTTGTTTTTGTTTTTCCTCCGATCCCCGTTATTAAAATTACAAATAAGAATAAGACTATTCCTGCCAAGATAAACTTAAATCTCCCCTTAAAATAGTTCACTAGTCTAAATTATAACAAACCCAAATACCTCTCCCAATAGGAGTCTTTTAATAGAGAAGCATTTTTGGTAAAATCTGAGTAGCATTGCCCGAGTGGTGAAACGGTATACACGCTAGCTTCAGGAGTTAGTGCTCGCAAGAGCGTGGGAGTTCAAATCTCCCCTCGGGCACAGTAGATTTTGTATATATAAATGGTATAATATATCTTCTCTGCCGAGGTGGTGAAACTGGTATACACGCAAGATTGAGGTTCTTGTGCCCTTTAAAAAGGCGTGCAGGTTCAAGTCCTGTCCTCGGCACCAAATTAGCGATTAGTTATTAGTCATTAGTTATTAGTTTTTGGACAAAAGACTAAAGACCAAAGACTAATAGACGAATAAGGGTACTTAGCTCAGTTGGTAGAGCGTTGCGTTTACATCGCAAATGTCGGGGGTTCGAGCCCCTCAGTACCCACAAGGCCGAAGTTGCCAACGTGGTCACCCTTCGACATTGCTCAGGGTTGACACATGTTTAGAAAGGTCTTACGATTTCGCATAGGCAGTGAGCGAAGTCGAATCTGCCGAAGTTGCCAACGTGGTCAAGGCGCGTGTCTGAAGAACACGTTATCGGTGTTCGATTCACCGCTTCGGCACCAGACTAGCAACTAGCGCTAGCAGTTAGTCATTAGCTAGAGACTAGAGACTAAGAGCTAATAGCTAGATTGCGGGAGTAGCTCAGTGGTAGAGCGTCTCGTTGCCAACGAGAAGGTCGCGGGTCCGATCCCCGTCTCCCGCTCCAATAGTTCATAATTTACCCTTCTAAACTTGACAAGTTAACGCGAGATATGCAAGTATTAAGTATTAATGAGAAAGATATTTTTGCCTACAACAGTCTTTCTTATGACTCCCCTCATAATATTTTTGAGTATCGTTTACCTCTCTTATTTCTCCTATAAAAAAACCGGAAGCTCTTTTTTAAGCAGCGGCAATCAATCCGTGGCTTTCGCGGCTTTGCCTACTACGGGTAACTTACTGGCAGATCAAATATCTTCAAAGGATAGTAGGGTGGAAAATTTAAGAGTTTTTTTAAACAGGTATGAATCTCCTCTTGAACCTTTCTCTGGACAAATTGTAAAATCTTCAGAAAAATATGGGCTCGATTCTAGGCTCTTACCGGCTATTGCCATGCAGGAATCAAATCTTTGCAAGAAAGCTCCTCGGGATACCTATAACTGTTGGGGATTTGGTATATATGGAAAAAAAGTCACGAGTTTTTCAGGGTACGAGGAGGCAATAGAAACTGTATCAAAAACGCTTGCAAAAAATTATAAGGATATTGGGTTGATTACCCCTGAACAGATAATGACCAAATATACCCCCAGCAATAACGGAGACTGGGCCCTCAGCGTAAATTACTTCATGAATCAGCTTCAATAAATTCACCTCTTCGAGCCTGAGCCTCAGAGCCGATGGCCTGAGCGAAGCCGTAGGGCCTATAGTTTGGTACTTGACAAACCTATAGTTGTATAGTATACTCCTATCAGATCCTAAGGTATGTTTTTCCAAATGCATACGTTAGGATTTTTTTATGGCTTTGAAACATCGTACTATTTCCTGCGTTAATCCGCGCTAAAGCCATTTTTTGGATTATCCAATATGAAAAATAGAATTTTATTTATATTATCTTTTGTTGTATTATCAGCTTTTATTTTTGCTCCTAGGGTTTTTGCGCAAAACTCTTCTAGGTCTTCTGCTGTCTTAGCAGACGCAAGAAATGTGTCTTTATCGGATAATCGTGTAAAAATATTAAGAGAATTCTTAGAATCTTATAATTCTCCGCTTGCTCAAAACGCAGAGGAATTTGTGCGGTACGCAGACTTTTATAATTTAGACTGGAGATTTGTTGCTGCAATCTCGGGAATCGAGTCAACCTTTGGTCATCAGATTCCTTACGGCTCATACAATGCCTGGGGATGGGGAGTGTATGGAAACAATGTAATCTACTTTTCTTCCTGGAAAGACGGCATACAGACAATATCCAAGGGTCTTAGGGAAAAGTATATGGATAAATGGGGAGCAGCCGATATATACCAAGTCGGAAGAATATATGCCGCATCTCCCACATGGGCGGTTAGGGTTGAGTCTTTTATGAACAGCATTAGCAATTTTTCAATCTTAAATCCTAAGGATAGTCTTTCAATTTCGCTATAAACAGTGCTATAATCGATTACATGCGGATGTGGCGAAATTGGCAGACGCGCATGGTTTAGGACCATGTGGGGTAACCCTTGGAGGTTCGAGTCCTCTCATCCGCACTCAATATATGGATTCAACAATAGAAAAACAGGAAGACGGAACAATAATTTTAAATATCACGATTCCCTCAAAAACAGTTAAAGACGCTGCAGGGATTGTTTTGGAAGAAGTTGTAAAAAGCGCAAATGTAGCGGGTTTTAGAAAAGGGAAGGCTCCAAAAAAGATCGTAGAGGAAAAGATAGATAAAGATAAGATAAAAGAAGAAGTTCTTAAAAAACTACTTCCGCAGGCTTACGCAGATGCAGTAAAAAAACATGATATTAAGCCAATTATAAATCCTAGAGTTCATGTGGAGATTCTGGAAGATGATAAAGACTGGAAGTTTACAGCATCAACCTGTGAGGCTCCACAAGTTGACTTAAACGGCTATAAAGAAAACATCAGAAAAATAACGTCGGGGACGAAAATTATTATTCCCGGGAAAGAGCAGAAGGAAACAAGTTTTGAGGAAATAATTACAGAACTGCAAAAAAGCGTCGATGTAAAAGTATCAAGAATAATTGTTGAACAGGAGGTAGAAAGACTGCTTGCCCAAACCCTTTCGGAGATAAAAAGACTTGGTTTAACTTTGGACCAATATCTTACGTCAACGCATAAAACTGTGGAGGAACTAAAAGAAGAGTATGAAAAAAAAGCAATAAACGACATAAAACTTGAATTTGCACTCCAAAAAATCGCAGAAGAAGAAAAAATAGCAGTAACAGATGCGGATATTGATGAGGCAATAAAAAATGCGAAAGATGAAAATGAACGAAAAGGACTTGAGGCGAATAAATATCTCTTGGCAAGTATAATAAGACAGCAAAAAACGCTTGATTTCCTTAAAAAATTATGATAAGGTTGTCTCCACATTATGATTGCTAAGACTCAGAAGCAAAAAAAACAAAACTTCATAGATCATAACCCGGTAGAAATACTGAAGGGTCTTGGGTCGGGTGTTGTTGATTCGGTAGTTGATAATTTTGGTAAACAGGGCGTAAACAGTCTTTGGGAACAGCTTTTGGGAGCACAAAATTCGCAGGAAGAAGGAGATCAAACCTCGGGCGATTTGGAAGAAGGAAGAGAAATTCATCTTTCCAAAAAAGCGAAAAAAGAAGCACCGCTTGGATATAGCGAGCCCGGACTTGATTATAAAAGAGAAATAATTGATGTAACAAAAAGAGTTGATAGGGAAAACACACAAGTTTTAAACGCAAAGATTGCGGAAATCTTAACAGAGCTTAAAAAAATAACGGCGGCATCTGCTGAGATTGCAATTGAATTTAAAGAAGTTACCGTAGAACAGCGAATTGAACAGCCAGGAGAATATCACGTTACATTTTTCCAGTGGATGTTATCGATGGTCAAGGCTGCAAGAGAAAAAATAGAAGACTCGGGAACTTGGCTTAATGTGATGAAAAGCAAAAAGGGTCAGAAAAACTACTGGAGTATGTTTAAGAAACACGGCACAACTTTTGGTCTTTCCAACGAACGCGTCGTAGCAACCCAAGCAGGATAAAGCATAACGATGGACCAGGGATGGTCGAATTCTAGACTTGTTATTGAAGCATTTGGGGCATGTTGTTTGAATTCCATCTTGCAACTGCTTTATTAAGTTCTACTCTTATTCTCTCATCGTCTTTATGTTCGTTTATAACCAAAACCATAATCTCCTCTGGCTTCCTGCGGCTTTTTATAAATTTCTGCATTACATCATAGCTTCCTGCTACCTGCACAGGAATTCTATAATCTACACCTTGCGGATAAAGCCAAAGATCGATACCATCCCTGACCTGCTTACCGCTTGCGTTTGTAACCATTGAATAAACTCCTTCTTCAACTAAAGTTTGTATGATAAACAGAGCTCTTCTTTGCCTCGCTTTGCCTATTTCACGATTAGGGTTGAAGCTTGGATGATGTCTCCAATTATAATCCCTTGATCTTGATATTTTTCGTTCTATCATTAGATATATTTATGATTTTGATTCTCGTTGTGGAGCTGACAGGATTCGAACCTGTGACCTTTGCAATGTTTCAGCCAAAGGCTGATCGTCCTCTGGATAAAATGCAATCTTGGAAAATTGATGAATGTGCACCCACATGGATTTGAACCATGGGCCTCTTCGATGTCAACGAAGCGCTCTACCCCTGAGCTATGGGTGCATTTCTAGAGATTTTCTACTAATATCTTTTTGATTTTTTTGCCTATTCCTGATTTGAAAAACTTTTCCCTATTTATTGCGTCCTCTTTGCAAATAAAACTCTCATAGTATTTTAATTTGAAAGGTCGATTCTGCCGTGTCCATGCGTTAGATCCAAGATTATGCTCCTCCAATCTAGAATTAACATTTTTGGACGTCATTCCTACATAGCTTTTTCCGTTTTTATTGCTTATTAAAATATAAGTAAAATACATCTTCTAACCTCAGCCAAAGGCTGATCGTCCTCTGGACGAAACTGAGCTACAACTCCAAGCTTTACAATTCTACCAAAATAGATTTTTAAAAACAATTATCTTCTGCTATACTAAATCTGTGGAAAAATACGAAGGAGTAAAAAGGCATTTTAAAGACATCATCCTTAATAATTTTGTTGGTGGAATTGCATGGGGACTTGGCGCAACAGTTGGAGTATCTATCGTAATTGCAATCCTAAGTCTTATATTAAAAAACATCAACTTAGTCCCGTTTATTGGAAACTTTGTCTCGCAAATTACAAATTACGTTTTACAAAATAATCCCCAATTGATAAAATAGGCCAATGAATAAATCTTCAAACCTTAAAGATCATAGACAAATAGGACAGGAGCTTGATCTATTTTCTTTCTCGGAGTATGCGCCCGGCGCAGTTTTTTGGCACCAAAAGGGGTGGACTATTTATTGTACCCTTCAAAATTTTCTAAGAAAAAGGCTTTCTGCGCAAGGTTATGAGGAGATATCAACTCCGATCATGGTCAAAAGCTCATTGTTTAAAAAATCCGGCCACTGGGAGCATTTTGGAGAACATAATATGTTTAATTTAACAATAGACGATGAATCATGGAGCTTAAAGCCCATGAATTGCCCGCAAGCTTCACTGATTTTTGCCTCAAAAATCAGAAGTTATCAAGATCTTCCTATGCGATTATCCGAATTTGATGTCTTGCACAGAAGAGAGCTGTCTGGAGTTTTGGGAGGATTATTGAGAGTCCGACAGTTTACCATAGATGATGCGCATCTTTTTGTAAGGCCGGACCAAATTCAAGAAGAAATTTTAAAATTGCTTTCTTTAGTTTCTGAATTTTACGAATCCCTAGGTTTTAAGCCGCATTTTTACTTGGCTACCAAACCAGATAAAGCGATGGGGGATCCAAAGCTGTGGGCGGAAGCAGAGAAAGACCTTGAACAAGCATTGAAAGACGCAAAAGTACAGTATGATATTAAAGAAAAAGATGGAGCATTTTACGGTCCCAAAATTGATATACACATAAAGGATTCTCAGGATAGAGACTGGCAGCTTGCAACGATTCAGCTTGATTTTCAAATTCCGGATCGGATGGGACTTGAGTACATAGATAAAGATGGAAAAGCCAAACGCCCTGTTATAATTCACAGAGCCATACTTGGATCAACCGAACGTTTTATAGGAATTCTAACTGAACATTATCAGGGAGCTTTTCCGCTTTGGCTTTCTCCTATCCAAGTAACTATTATGCCGATTGCAGACAGGCATAAGAAAAAAGCGGAGGAAATTTATAATGAGGCACTTAACGCGAACATTAGAGCCCAACTGGATGATAGAGCAGAAACGCTTCAGTCTAAAATCCGCGACGCCACTTTACAAAGAGTAAACTATATGGGTATAATAGGGGATAAGGAAATAGAAAAAGAGAACGTAATTTCGGGCCGAACAAGAGACGGAAAAGATTTGGGACAACTGGAAGTTTCCGAATTTTTACAAAAGTTACAGGAAGAAATTGATAAAAAGATCTAAAAAAAGACAGGAAAATAGAAAATTTTATAGAGTAAACGAGCGAATTTTTTCAAGCACATTGCGTGTTTTGGAATCAGGCGGTAAACAATTAGGAATTCTTTCCAAATTCGAAGCACTAAGTAAAGCACGGGAATTGGGTCTTGATCTGGTTGAAATAGCTCCAAACGCTAAGCCTCCTGTTGCAAAAATTATTGACTTTAAAAAATTCCTATACCAGGAAGAAAAGAAAAAGAAAGAGGAGAAAAAAAAGTCAAAACGATCGGAAACTAAAGAGCTGAGACTTGGTCCTTTTATGAACGAGCATGATCTAATGGTTGTTCTAAGAAAGGCCCAGGGATTCTTGGGGGATGGAAATAAAGTTAAATTTGTAGTAAAATTCGCAGGACGGCAAATAACGCATCCGGAGTTTGGAGAAAGAATATTAGAAAAAACTATTGAATTTCTTTCGGGCGTATCAAAAATTGAGCGGGAAAAACATTTTGAAGGAAGACAGCTGATAGTTATTCTGTCGCCGGCAAGAAGCGGAGCACAAAGCTTGAAAACGGAGGTGAAAAATGCCAAAGAAAAAAATAAAGAAATCGGTAAGCAAGAGATTTAAAGTTACAAAAACCGGAAAGGTTTTATTTTCGCATCAGAATAAAGGTCATCATAAGCTTATAAAATCAAAAAGCAGGCTGCGAAGACAAAAAGAGCCGGGAGTTTTGAAGGGCAAATTCGCGAAAAAGATAAAACAAATGCTGGGAAAAGCATAAAATATGGCGCGCGTTAAAAGGGGAGTAGTATCAAAAAGAAAACATAAAAAACTTTTAAAAGCCACAAAGGGATATAGAGGAACCAAGAGCAGGCTTATTAAAGTTGCAAAAGAAGCAGAGCTTCACGCAAGAGCTTATGCTTACCATGGAAGAAAACTTAGAAAAAGAGACTTTAGATCACTTTGGATAACAAGAATCGCGCAAGCGGTTAGAAAAGAAGGACTCTCTTATAGCTTATTTATTAATAAGCTAAAAAAGGCTAATATTGGACTCGATAGGAAAATATTAAGCGACTTAATCGTTAACGATCCCGACACTTTTAAAAAAGTTGTTGAATCTGCTAAAAATACATAAAATTTGGGCATGAGTATAGCTCCCCGCCATTTTAGAATGGCAAGTGGGAGTTTTTTTATGCTACTCTAGATATATGGAAGAAGAACTTATTCAAATTAAAAATTCGGCTGTCTCTTTAATATTGGACGCAAGAGATAAGGAAGAGCTTTTGGATTTAAAGATTCGATTCTTGGGAAGAAACGGCAAGTTTACTTTAGCAATAAAAGAATTATCAAAACTTCCCAAAGAAAAAAGACCGGAGATAGGAAGATTAGCCAATGAGGTTAAAAATACAATAGAGGAAACAATCTCTGAAAAAGAATCTCGGGTAACAAAACAGAGATTCCAGGAATTAAAAGAAAAAATAGATACAACGATTCCGGGAATAAGACCCCCGATAGGACATCTTCATCCCGCAAGCCAAGTCCTCTATGATGTTGTCGACGTATTTAAAAGTTTGGGATTTCAGACCGCAGACGGTCCGGAGATAGAAACAGACTATTACAATTTCACTGCCTTAAACATGCCGCCAAACGCACCTTCACGTGATACTCAAGCAACTCTTTATCTGGACACTCGAAATAGCAAAGTTAAACCTGGAGAGATTTTACTACGAACCCAAACATCAAGTATGCAAGTTCGAATTATGGAAAAAATTAAACCGCCAATAAGAGTCATCGTGCCGGGAAAAACATATCGCGTTGACGATGTAGATGCTTCGCATAGCTTTGAATTCTGGCAAGTTGAAGGATTTATGGTAGATAAAAACGTGAGGCTAACCGACTTATTCGGAACCATTGATTATGTTTTAAGAAAATTGATGGGAGAGAAGATAAAAATAAAATTTGCAACAACTAATTTTTCATTTGTGGAGCCTGGAGTTGATACTTATATTGAGTGTACTGTCTGCAAAGGGAAAGGATGCAGTTTTTGTAAAATGACCGGATGGAGTGAAATTATGCCGGCCGGAATGATTCATCCTAATGTACTAAAAACTGCTGGCTATGACCCTAAAAAGGTATCAGGGTTCGCCTTTGCAATAGGGTTATCAAGGCTTGTAACCCTTCGATACGAGATGGAAGATTTGCGACTCTTAACAAACCCGGATTTGAGAATTTTAGAGCAATTCTGAATTATAAATTTTAAATTATAAATTATGCTGGTGCCTTTATCCTGGCTTAAAGAATATGTCGATATAAAGCTTTCTCCCGAAAAACTGGGAGAACGGCTTACGGAAGTGGGACTAGGCACAGAAAAAATAATTAAAACAAACGACGATGTTATTTTTGAATTTGAAATTACCCCAAATCGGCCCGATCTTTTATCTATTTTAGGAATTGCCCGGGAAATTGCGGCAATAGAGAATACAAAAATAAAAATCCCTAAGCTCTTCGAAAACTTAAAACCCAAAGAAAAATTGCCTATTAAAATAGAAACAAACGCTTCTATAAATCCGAGATTTACGGGAATAATAATAGACGGCATAACCGTAAAAGAATCTCCTGATTGGTTAAAAGAAAAATTGATAAAAACAGGACAAAGGCCGATAAATAATATTGTAGATATTACAAATTATGTAATGTTTGAGTTTGGTAATCCTATTCATGCATTTGATTATAAAAAGATCAAGGGATCTGTTATGAGAGTCCATCAGGCAAAAGGCGCAGAGAAATTTACAAGTGTTGATGGGGTAACATACCACTTACCAAAAGGTGCAGTTATAATCTCGGACAGTGAAAAAATAATTGATTTATGCGGAATAAAGGGAGGAGAAAATAGCGGAACTTTTGAAAATACAAAAACGATATTTATAAGAGTTCCGGTCGAAATCCCTGTTCTAATTAGAAGAACCGCAACTTCTCTTTCTCTTCGCTCCGAAGCATCCAGTATTTTTGAAAGGGGAGTAAATGCGGGAGGAACCGTCGATGCGCTAAAAAGATGTGTCGAGCTGGTACTTAGGGAAGCAGGAGGCCAAATCGCAAGTGAGCTTTTTGATATTAAAAAAGAAGATTTTTTGCCATGGAAACTAAACCTTGAACTGGAGAGGCTTAACAAGATTTTAGGAATCTCAATAGGGGAGAGGGAAGTTCTAAATTTACTTCAAAGACTTAATCTTGCTCCTTTGAAAAAAACAAAAGATATTATAGAAGTAACTATACCAACATACAGAAATGATTTAAAAATAGAGGAGGATATAATCGAAGAAGTCGCAAGACTTTACGGCTATAATAAATTTCCAAAAACAATTCCGCAAGGACAAATTCCTACTGCGCAAATTCCATATTTAAAAGATTATGGGGTAGAAAAAAAAGCTAAAAGTATTCTTATAGCAAGCGGCTTTTCAGAGATTTATACATATAGTTTGGTTTCCGAGAAGGATCTTTTAGAAAACGGCTTAAACCCCAGCAAAAGTTTGCGAGTTGATAATCCCGTAAGCAGAGAGTTCGAATACTTAAGGACATCTCTTATCCCAAGTCTTAAGAAAGCCCTGATACAAAATAAACCGTACTTTGAAAAAATAAATTTATTTGAACTGGGAAAGGTATACCTCGGATCTTCTATTGATAATGCTTTGGAAATTTACTATCTTTCCGGCATCACGAATGAAAAAAACTTCTATGAAGTTAAGGGAATAATTGAAAAATTATTTGATGATTGTGGGATAAATGAAGATCCGACAAAATATATTCAAATTTTCGATGAAGGAATTTTTTTTGAGCTTAATTTTTCGGATATTTTATCAAAAATAAACTTATCTAAGAAATATAAACCCATTCCAAAATATCCGCCAATAATTGAAGACCTTACACTAGAGGTTTCGGAAAAAATCACAGTAAGGGATATAATAGAAGAAATAAAAAAACAAAGCCCATTGATTAGGCAGGTCAGTCTTCTTGATGTCTTTGAGAATTCAAGAACTTTTCATATTATTTATCAGCATAAGCACAGGAATTTAACAAACCAAGAAGTCTCAAAAATTCGCGAAAAAATATTAGAAACACTGAACAAGAAATTTAAAGCAAAATTAAAAGAATAAAAACTACGGAGCTGGAGTTGGAGTTAAGACTGGAGTTACAGTCGGTGATAAATTGTCCGTTGGAGTAGGAGAGGAACTAGATTTAGAAGATTGATAGTCTGAAGTTTCCGTAGGCGGATGATACTTTTCATCTCCCGAATATTGACCTGAGATCCACGCGCTTATTCCTTCCTGCCACCTATTTTTTCCATCGGTTGAGACGGGATCTTCTTCGTGAAAAACTATATAATCTTTAGTATCGTAATCTCCTGCGTCAATTTCTGACTGATTTGCAAGTTTGCCATTCTGACGTTTTGATAGTTTAACTTTTTGATAAATCTGTGCTGGGCCTGCCGGCTCTGTTCCTTTAATAAAGTATTCCGATCTTGTAGGAAATCCCGAAACAGGAAGTCCTCCTCCTAAACTATCTATCTGCAAAGCTATAACATTATCTGGCTTTTTAGGTGACTCGTCTCCCTTTCCTTTTAAAACAACCCGCATAATTCTATTCCAAATAGGAGATGCTCCCGTATCACCCGATGAAATTGCTTGATTCATTGGGCTATTGTCATTATTTCCAATCCACACGCCTACGACATACGAAGAAGTGTATCCAACAGTCCAATTATCCCTTTTTTGATCTGTAGTTCCTGTTTTGACAGAAACTGTTTTTCCGGGAATAACCAGCCAGGAATTTAGACCAAATGAAAGAGCTCTTGCATTGTTATCCAAAAGAATATGAGATATTAAATAGGTAATTTCCGTTGACAAAACTTTTTCGCCGTCTCTTTTTTTATGTTCGAAAAGCGTATTTCCCCGATTGTCGGTTACCTTAAGAATTGCAAATGGATCTTGCCTTACTCCTTGATTTGCAAAAACCGAATACGCCGAAACCTCATTGAGAAGCGTCGTTTCTCTTCCTCCTAAAACAAGCGAAAGTCCGACATTTGCCATATTTTCGGAGGTTGGTTTCCAGTTTTGAATTCCCATATCGTAGGCTTTTTGCATAACATCTTTTATTCCAACACGCGCAAGCATCTTAACGGCAGGAAGATTAATGGAATTGCCCAGAGCAAATCTAAGCTGCATTGGCCCGTGATATTTTCCGTCGTAATTAACCGGTGTATAAATTGGCTGTTTTGGATCATTGGTTGGAAAATCTGTTTTAACATCCATTACCATGGTTGAAGGCGTATATCCTTTTTCAAAAGCCGTTGCATACATAATTGGTTTTAGCGAAGAACCCGGCTGCCTGTTTGCCAAGGCAGTGTTAAAATTTCCCTCATTTTTGCTGTCAAAATAGTCTTTGCTTCCCACCATTGCCAAAATTTCTCCGCTCTTTGGATCCATTGCAACTGCGGCGCCATTACCCACATTATAGCGCCTAAGCTTATCTATTTCTTCCTTAATAATTTTTTCCGCTTCTTGTTCAATCGAATAGTCAAGGGTCGTTGTAACCTGCAGGCCGCCGTTTTCAACAGCGGCCTCCCCAAACTGCTTTGCTAAAAGCTGCTTAACATAAATAACAAAATGCGGAGCTTTCATCGATTTATCTTTTTGCGAAAAGGTTTTCTTTTTTATTTCCAAAAGGGCATCTTCTTTTTGATTTTTGGTTATATATTTTTCCGAAACCATTTGCGCTAGAACGTCCTCGGTGCGATTGATGTAATATTTTCCGCCCGAATATGGAGAATAAACGCTTGGTGCTTGAGGAAGACCGGCCAAAAACGCACTTTCCGCAATATCTAAGTCCTTAACCTTCTTTCCAAAATATGACTGCGCTGCTGCCTCAACTCCAATGCTTGTTCCTCCATATGGTACGTCGTTTAAATACATTTCGAGAATTTGATCTTTGGAATATTTTTTGTCTACCTGAATTGCAAGCATTAGCTCTTTTATCTTTCGGGGAATTGTACGCTCCGAAGAAAGTAGTACGTTTTTAACAAGCTGTTGGGTAATTGTTGATCCGCCCGAAAGACCTCTAAAAAGAAATATATTTCTCACGGCTCTAAGATAGCCGGTCACGGAAAAGCCTTGATTTTTGTAAAAATTTTTGTCTTCTATGGAGATCGTAGCGTTTCTCAAATTCATTGGAATATCTTTAAGGCTTACATATGTACGATTCTGATTTTGATAAACTGAGTATAAGAGAATTCCTTTTCGGTCGTAGATTCTTGTTGATTGCCCAAGCGGCGGGTTTATAAGTTTTCCGGGAGTAGGGAGTTGTCTTCCATACCACAGGAAAAGGCCGGTCATTAGGATGATAAAAGCGATAAGTCCGTAAAATGCGTATTTTGAAAGCTTGCTATAGAGAAGAACTTTTGAAGAGCCGCCTCTGTCTCTCTTTCTCCTAGACCTTCTTGAGTAATCAACCATACCTTAAGTATACCAAAACTAGCTACTAGTGGCTAGTTGCTTACGACTAGTCGTGGTATACTTAACTCATGGATAAGATTGAAGAATTATTGACAAGAGGGGTGGCAAATATAATTCCCTCAAAAGATTCCCTTAAAAAATTATTGGAAAGCGGGAAAAAATTAAATGTATATTTAGGAATTGATCCGACAGCTACAAAAATTCATTTAGGAAATGCGGTTCCGCTTCGCAAACTTCAGGCTTTTGCAGCGCTTAATCACAATGTAACATTTTTAATTGGGGATTTTACCGCCCTAATAGGCGATACATCCGATAAAGATTCCGAGCGCCCTGTGTTAACAAAAAAGCAAATTGAAGAAAATTTTAAAACTTATAAAAAACAGGCAGAAAAAATTCTTGATTTCTCAAAAATTAAAGTAAGACATAACAGCGAGTGGCTTGGGAAATTAACTTTTGAAGAAGTGGTAAAGCTTACACAGCAATTTTCTTTTGGAGATTTTGGATCAAGGGAACTTATAAGAAAGAGACTCAATAAGGGAGGGCGCGTAGGGCTTCACGAAGGCTTATACCCTGCGATGCAGGGATATGACAGTTACTACCTTGATACCGACATTCAGATAGGAGGAACCGACCAGACATTTAATATGCAGGCGGGACGAATCCTGCAAAAAAACTGGAGAAAAAAAGAATCATTTATTCTAGCCAATGAATTTCTTGCAGGTACTGATGGACGAAAAATGAGCAAGACCTGGAATAATGCGATCTGGCTTGAGGACAAACCCTCTGATATGTACGCAAAAATTATGGCGATAAACGACGATCTTATTATTCAGTATTTTACTCTGGCAACAAACGTAAGTCTTTCTGAAATTTCAAAAATAGAATCGGAGCTTAAATCGGGTAGAAATCCAATGGAAATAAAGAAAAAATTAGCAAACGAAATAGTATCAGAACTTCACTCAAAAGAAAATACAGAAAAAGCACAGGAACATTTTGAAAAAACCGTGCAGAAAAAAGAGGTGCCTGAAAAAATAAAAACTTATACTTTGAAAAAGCCAGAAGAAAGCTTAATTGATATTCTTACCGAAACAAAACTTGCATCAAGTAAATCAGAAGCAAAAAGACTTATAGAACAGGGTGGAGTTACTTTAAACGATAAAAAAATAACAACTTCCAACACTAAGATTGAAGAAGGCATTATTAAAGTAGGTTCGAGAAGGTTCGTAAAAATAAAAACTAAGAAATGAAAGAAAATGACAAGATAGTCGTTGTCATTGACGGAGGAGGACGAGGAAGCGCTCTTGTCCAGAAATATTCACAAAGCCCCCATGTTAAAAAAATAATAGCAATTCCCGGAAACGACTTGATGTCTCTCAACAGTAAAAAGCCTGTTAAAACCTACCAAAAACTAAAAACAATTAGTATTCAAGAGATTATTAAAATCTGCAAAAGAGAAAAGGCAAATCTTATAGATGTAGCTCAAGATAACGCAGTAGAGGCAGGACTTACCGATAAACTAAACGAACAAGGGTTTAATGTAGTTGGACCAACACGTAGTTCGGGACAAATAGAATGGGACAAAGCATGGGCCCGTGAATTTATGAAAAAATACAAAATTCCTTCTCCAAAATATAAAATCTGCAACTCAAAACAGGAAGGCATCCAATTTATTAAATCTCAAGCATCCAATCGATGGTTTATAAAAGCAGCAGGACTGGCGGACGGAAAAGGCGCGCTCCCGGCAGAAAATAAACAAGAAGCGTTTGAAGCGATTTCGCAAATGTCGAAATTCGGAAAAGCCAGCAAGACTTTTGTAATAGAAGAGTGGCTCACAGGTGAAGAGTTTTCTACGTTTGCGATAAGTGATGGAAACTATTTTCAAATAATTGGAAGTGCACAAGACCATAAAAGATTATATAACTCAGACAAAGGACCAAATACAGGAGGTGTCGGGTGTAGCACTCCACCACTTGTAGTTACTAAAAGCATCCTTGAACAAGCAAAGCTTATAATTGACAAAACGCTTAGGGGACTAACCAAAGAAAACCGTAAATATAAAGGAGTTCTATATTTAGGCGCAATTGTTGTCAAGGGAAAGGTTTCCGTAATTGAATTCAATGCCAGATGGGGGAGTCCAGAAGCAGAAGTACTTATTCCTGGAATACAAAACGATATGTTTAAAATTGGGATGCATATCGTAAGAGGTAATTTAAAAAATTTTAAAATAAAAACTGACGGTCTGGCCCGAATCGCTATTACAGGATCGCTTCGTCCAGAAGCTGTAAAGAAAAAAAGAAAACTGCTCGGCGTGAAAGAAGCATTAAGAATTACTGGAGTTACAATGTTCGGCACGCGCGTAATCAAAGAAAGTAGCTACTACTTCGTCCCAGATGGGAGATTATTCCACATAGTTGGAGAGGGCAAAACAATAATTCAGGCAAGACAAAAAGCATATGAGGCAATGTCCCTTTTATACATAGAAGGGAATAATTTGCATTACAGAACAGACATTGGATGGAGAGACGTTGAGAGAATACAAAAACATAGTGTATAATTTACAATATGGAGATTTTTAGAAAACACCAGTGGATTTGGAAAATAATAGTTGCAATCGCAACCATAGCTCTTGTTGCAACATCTTTCTTACCCTTCCTTACTCTTCAATAAGAAGTAAAAATAAATTATGAATTTGGATACGCCGGTTAATCAGGCAGGACCAATCTTTAAAAAATATTCCTCACGTCTGGAAAAACTGGGAATAAAAAAGATTGAGGATTTTCTTTATCACATTCCTTTTAGATACGAGGACTACTCATTAGTCTCAAAAATCGCAGATATTCAGCCGGGAGAAATCGTAACAATAAAAGGAGAAGTAACCGAGATAAAGAATGAATACACGAAAAGATGGAAGAATCTTCAAAAAGCCAAGGTCGCCGACAAAACAGGAGAGATTGATATTATTTGGTTTAACCAGCCTTTCATACCAAAAATAATTAAAAAAGGAGATATGGTTTCCTTAGCAGGAAAAGTGGATTGGTTTAAAAATAAAGCAATGCTCCAGTCTCCACAGTACGAAGTTCTCTTTTCCGAAAATGAACCCATTCATACCGCAAGATTAGTACCAATTTACAATGAAACCAGAGGAATTTCATCAAAATGGTTACGCCGGCAAATAAGCAAAATCATAAAAGAACAAATACAATTTATGAACGAGTATATTCCAGACTCAATTATAGAAAAGAAAGAATTAATGGGATTAAAACGGGCTATTGAGCAAATTCATTTTCCAAAATCGTTAGCGGAGGCAGAAAAAGCAAGAGCAAGATTGGCTTTTGACGAGCTATTTTTTTTGCAGCTTGCGGCTCTTTTTAGAAGAAGTCAATGGAAAAATAATTTTGTCGGAAATCCGTTCTCGATCTCAAAATACAAGAAAAACATCGAAGAATTTTTGGAAAAACTTCCATTTGATCTGACAAATGCACAAAAAAAGGCTATAAAGGAAGTTTTCAAAGATCTTTCCTCCAAAAAACCCATGAATAGACTTTTAGAGGGAGACGTTGGATCGGGGAAAACCGTTGTTGCCGGTATTGCAATGTTTTTGGCGTATTTAAACGGTTTTCAGTCGGCTATTATGGCTCCAACCGAGATTCTTGCTCAACAACACTTTAATACTATTTCGCAACTTCTTAGTCCATTTGGAGTTATCGTTGGTTTAAAAACTGGAAATATCAAGTATAAAGTATCCAGTATTAAGAAAAAAAAGAATATACACGATACTGAATACTCAATACAAAATACTGATATTCTTGTTGGAACGCATGCTCTTTTATCAAAAAAGGTAAGTTTTAAAAATTTAGGACTGGCGGTAATCGATGAACAGCAGCGTTTTGGAGTAGAGCAGAGGGCGGTCATTCGAAAAAAAGGGAAAAGTCCGCATCTTTTAACGATGACGGCAACTCCAATTCCGCGAACAATCGCATTAACTTTATATGGAGACCTGGATCTATCTTTTTTAGATGAAATGCCGCGCGGCCGAAAGGTCGTCAAAACATGGCTTGTTCCAAAAGAGAAAAGAGAAGATGCCTATAAATGGATAACAAAACAGATTATAGATAGTAAAGGCCAAGTTTTCATAATTTGCCCATTCATTGAAGAATCGGAAACTATGACAACAGTCAAAGCAGCAGTTAAAGAATTTGAAAGGTTAAAAAAAGAGGTTTTCCCAAACTTTAAACTGGGCATCCTACATGGAAAACTAAAAGGCAAAGAAAAAGACAAAATTCTCAACGACTTTAAAAAAAAGAAATTGGACATTTTGGTTGCAACACCAGTTGTTGAAGTAGGAATTGATATTCCAAATGCAACGATAATGGTAATTGAGGCAGCAGATAGATTTGGACTTTCCCAACTTCATCAATTAAGAGGAAGGGTTGGCAGAAGTACTAAGCAGTCCTATTGTTTATTATTCACCGAGTCGCAAAGCCAAAAAATCATCCAAAGACTAAAAGAAATGGAAAAAATCTACATAGGCGCAGAACTTGCAGAACTTGATTTAAAATTAAGAGGACCGGGAGAAATCTATGGAACAGCCCAGCATGGAGCTATGCAGCTTAAGGTTGCATCATTTTCTGATTTTTCCCTAATAGAAGAAACGAGAAAAGAAGCCGAAGCAATTTTTCCTCATCTTTCCAGTTATCCGCTGCTTTTTGAAAAAATCAAAAAACAAAACGTCAAACAAATCTCCCCGGATTGAAAAGTTAAATCTCTTCTGTTAGAATTCGGCAGATGCAACGGCATGAAGGCTTTCAGGGAAGTTTTGATTCCATCTTGGATGAATTTGACGATGGCGCGTTCAATTTATTCTTACCATATTCAAATCTAAATAGATGGATTCCCAAAAACAGCACACTTGATAAAGCAACAGAGGTATTTCCCGTATCAAGACTTAGAGAAATTAAAACGTTAAGCTTTCTTGCCTATGTAGGTCCAGAGCCGGAAGAAAATTATTTTATAGGATTTTCTCATACTCGCGAGGACCACGTCCTTGTTGTTGCGATGGTAGCATCAGAAATTGCAAGATTAAATAATATTCCCCCAAGAGATATAGAAACCTTAGAAGTAGCCGGAGTACTTCATGACATAGCAATGCCTGCTCTTGGAGACGCAACAAAATATATAGATCCTGATAATCTTGATGAAGAAAGATTTTGGCAAGAGACAGTAGGCGAAAACGGAGAAGTATTTCTTGCTCAGCATCAATTAAGCAGAGAACTGATTGATGGGGTAATTAAAAACGGTGGCATCTTAGGTCAAGTCTTAGACATCGCAGACAGAGTCACTTATACCATGAAAGACATATACAATGTAATAGGGTACGTTGATAACAGAATCAATATCCACCCCTATCTCGCAGAGCTTAGATACCCTCTCTCTCATTATCCTCAAATTGGAAATATTTATAAGGATGTTTCCGTTGATCAAAAAAAAGATCTTGTTTTCTTTACGGATCCCGAGAAACTTGGCGTGTTTTTACTGCTTAGAGCCCTAATGCATAGACACTTATATATGGATCCCACAAGTCAGGGAAGAGATCTTTTTGTCGCCAACCTTATAAAGCCTCTATACTCGACAGATGGTTCACGGCCTTTAAGCCCCAGACTCTTAAGACAAATGACCGACCAACAGCTTCTTGATTCCCTAGCAAGATATTATCAGTTTCCAAGACATCAAGGATCTTGGCTGTACAACCAAATGACCAATTGGTATGCCAAACATGAAGTATGTTTAAGTTTTGAAGAAGCAAATAATAAAGCTAAGGAAATTCAGGGTAATGGATTCTTGGTTTTGGGCATAAAACAATGCAAGGGCTTTGATGCTGGCTTATCATATAAAACCTTAGACAGCAATCAAGAAGTAGTGCCTTTTGCGCAAGCCGATCCTATTATGGCACGACAAATTACAGAAGTTGAAGAAAAGACTAAAGGCATATATGTTTTTTATACGGATGCCTCAGAAGATACACCCATTAACGAATTGCTAAGAAAAGTGTACGAAACTCCCAAATAGTCCTTGCGACAGCCGATAAATTGGGGTAAAATACGTAAATGCCGCAGGAACCCAAGAGAAGACATTCAAGACAAAGAAAGGGAAAAAGACGAGCAAGTATCGCTCTTAAGACTTACACCGGGATAGTCTGTTCTAATTGCACAGCATTAAATCCGCCTCATGTAGTTTGTAAAAGCTGTGGTTTTTATCAAGGCAAACAGATAATAATAAAAAAAGAGAAGAAGGGCAAGGAAGAAAAAAATGAAAAATCCCCTTGATCCAAGACACAAGAAAAGACAAAAAACAGTTGAGGATCTTTTTAAGCAAAGTTTTCATAATCAACCAATCGATAGGGAAACAAAAAAAATCTTAGCTAACTTAGAAGCTGTAGACAATAATATAAAAAAAGCAGCTCCGGAGTTTCCGATAGACAAAATCAATAAAGTAGACTTAGCAATTCTAAGACTTGCGATTTTTGAATTAGTTATCGAAAAAAAAGAACCACCCAAGGTTATAATTGATGAGGCAATAGAACTGGCAAAGGAATATGGAGGAGAAACAAGTCCTCCTTTTATAAATGGCGTGCTGGGTAATATAGTTGCGCAAAACTTATGATTGATCTTCCAAAATTTAAAAATAAAAAACTTTTTGAACAGGCTTTTATACATAGATCATATTTGAATGAAACAAAAGAAAAACTCTCTTCGAATGAGAGACTGGAGTTTTTAGGAGACAGTGTAGTTTCATTCGTTGTATCTAAATTTTTGTATAGTGAATATGCAAATCTTGATGAAGGGTCTTTAACAAACCTAAGATCTCTTTTGGTAAATACTAAAACCCTGGCCCAAGTTGGAAAAGAATTAAGTTTTGGCAAACTCTTAAAACTTTCAAAAGGAGAGGAAGAATCCAAAGGAAGAGAAAATACCAGTCTTCTTGCCGATTGTTTTGAGGCTTTCATAGGGGCTCTTTTTTTAGACCAGGGAGTTGAGCAGGTCGATAAATTTTTAACGCATGTACTTCTTCCAAAAGCAGAATTTTATTATTCCAAAAAAGTCTTAAAAGATGCCAAGAGCCTGCTTCAGGAAACTATTCAAGCAAAAAAGCAGATCTCTCCTGTATATAAAGTGATAAAAGAAGAAGGACCGGCTCATAAAAAATTTTTTACGGTAGGTGTTTTTGTAAATGATGTCCTTTTAGGTAAAGGTGAGGGAAAGTCAAAGCAGGAAGCCGAAAAAGATGCGGCCCAGCGTGCTCTTGCAAACCCTAAGTCATAAGACTTGTGAATTGACTTCGATAATGTTAAAATTACGTTTATGGCAGTTGCGATAAGACTCAGTAAAACAGGACGAAAAGGCGAGCGAAAATATAGAATCGTTGTTAAAGAAAAAAGAAGCAAGAGAGACGGAAAATCTATAGAGATAATTGGAAGATACGAAAAAAGAGAAAAGGAAGTGATTAAAAAGATTAACATGGACAGATATAAGTACTGGCTGACAAAAGGTGCAAAACCAACCCCATCTGTTGCAAATATTATTAAATAATGAAAACTGCTCTTTCTTATATTATAAACTCCATAGTTGATTCTCCCGATAAAGTTTCGGTAGCAGAGGAAACCGAAGGTGATTTCGTTACTTTTAAAGTCGTCGTCGATAAAGAAGATATGGGAAAAGTTATAGGCAAAAATGGTAAAGTAATAAGAGCCATAAGAAATGTTTTAAAAATTCCGGCTATAAAGCAAAATAAAAAAATAAATATAGTTTTGGAAGAAACATCCAATTAATTCCTCTCTATCTGCTAAAATAGAACTATGACAATTTCTATATTGACCCTTTTCCCCGAAATGTTTGCGGGCCCGTTTGATCATTCTATAATAAAAAATGCGATCAATAAAAGATTGGTAAAAATAAATTATATAAATATTAGAGACTTTGGGCTAGGAAGACATAAGATTGTAGATGATAAGCCATATGGAGGAGGCAAGGGTATGATTATGAGAGTCGATGTTTTGGAGGGAGCAATCAGGCAGGCAAAGAAATTATATAAACGTGAGGACACAAAGAACACCCGACGCCTAAAACAAAAGGTGATCCTTCTTGATCCCGTTGGAAAAACCTTCGATCAAAAAAAAGCGATTAAACTATCCAAAGCATCGCATTTAATCTTTGTTTGCGGGCATTACGAGGGTATAGATGCGAGAATAAAAGAATTCGTAGACGAAACAATTTCTATTGGAGATTTTGTAGTTACCGGAGGAGAGATTCCGGCAATGTTAATTACGGATAGCATTATTCGGCTTATAAAAAATGTCTTGCCGGAAAACGTTGTGAGTGAGGAATCTTTTTCCAATAAAATCAACGGAGAAAACTATTTAGAGCATCCTCAATATACAAGACCGAAAAAATACAAAAATTTAATTGTGCCTAATGTTCTTTTATCGGGGGACCATAAGGCTGTTTCCGAATGGAGAGAAGGACAAGCAGTAGAAATAACGAAAAAATCCCGGCCCGATCTTATAAAAAAGTTAAAACGGGTTAGCCGAAGACGTATCGGAAATCGGAGTCTCAAATCCTGGTAAGCTATTTATTCCCCAAGAAGAAAGAGTTTCTATAATCTGTTTCCCCTCTTCCGATATCGGAGCGATTGCTTGGCTATCATTAAACTGAGATGGAGCCAATGCTTTGTAATAAAAATTAATAGCTAAAGTGGCATTTCTTGAATCTTGCATTATGCTTGTTACCTGGGAAAGTGGTGTGGATCTTGAAAGATAACCAATAAACTTAGCAACTTGTAAGGGAGTACCTCGTATACTTACGGAGAGTGTTAAAAAAGGAAAACCGGTAGTTTTAACCGAAAGACGTTGGGATAAACCCCCAACCTGAAATTCGTAATCATCCAAAGATGCCCCTGATTTTGCAGTCGCCAAGGAAATAGAATTCAGTACTCCCTCAAAATCTTTCTCTGAAGGCAAGGCAGAGGATACAAGGAAAAGCTGGGAGTCAAGCACGGAATCATCAAGATTTGATAGCAAACTAAGATTATTCTTTAAGATAGAGAGTTGGTTTAACTCGATTTTCCTCTGATTATTTAATTTAGCTAAATCACTAATTCTTGGCAAAACGGAGAATAAAAACAGTACAACTGTTACAAAAATTACCAGTATATAGATAAGATGCTCTTTATATTTTCTATATAATGTTTTTATAGTATTTATGTCTATATTGACATCTTCTTTCATAGTTTATTTGCTTTTATAGATAAGCTATAATTTCCGCCTCCCTGATCGGAAGAAATACTTTGGATCGTAATACTTTTAATAATTTGTTTTTTCTCAATCATTTCAAAAAAACTATTTAACATTTTATCTATGGGAGACAGAGAATTAGATGATACTGTAATAGTTACCTTACTCTTATCGATGCCAAGCGAATTTATTGAGACACCATTGGGAATCTTTTCCAAAAAAGTATTCATTTCGGACTCGTAGTTTATTCTGCTATCCAAAATTTTTGAGATATCCGCAATCTTGCTATTTACAGCAGAGATTTTTGCTTGCTTTTCATGAAGAAATTTAATACTAAAAAGAATTTTGTCTTCCTGTTTTTTAATATTATCCGGAGAAATTTGGTTTATTAGTACAAATAATAATATTGACGTTACGGTAATAAATATAACTCCGGAAATTCCGGCTATTCTTAAGATTCCTAAGGCTTTACTTTTTGAAGCGGTCTCTACTAAGACTCCCGAAGCAAGATTAATATCAGTTTTCATTGTCCCTCATTGCAAGACCTACTGCGATTGTATAATCAGGTCCGTTATCGAGTACTTGCTGCGGTAGCTCATTCTGATTTAAGATTATTTTCCAGGGATTCGCAATAGCGGTTTCGATACCGGTATTATTTGTAAAAAATAAGTCAATTCCAGGCAGTTTTGCAGTTCCTCCCGTAAGTAGGATTTGCCTGACCGGCTTATCGCCCTTATATTTTTCCGAATAAAAAACGAGGGATTTTTTGACTTCGACCAAAATAGAATTAAGAATTGGTTCGATTGCTTTGCCTATTTTACCCCCAAACGCCTCTTTTGATATTCCATAAATTTTTTTATATTCCTCAGCCTGAGTCGGTGTTAAACCAAAATCTGTGGAGATTGCTCTATTAATTGCAATTCCTCCTGTTGGAATAGAATATGTGAATATCATGATTCCGTCCTGCACAATTGCCAAAGATGTACTAACAGAGCCAATATTTATAATAATCGAAGGCGGAAAATTTTCCGAAAGAACCAAAGCTCTTATTATAGACAGGAGCTCTGTCTCAAGTGCATTAATACGAAGTCCTGCCATTAAAAGCACCTTTTGATATTTATTAACAAGTACCGTAGGCGCGCCAACCATCAAAACATGCATCTTTTCATTACCAATTGCTTTTTGCGGCCTCTTTAACACATTCCAGGCAAGAGTTATGGTAGATAAAGGAACGGGAATATTTTGTTCCGCTTCCCAAAAGATAGCAGAAGATAACTCTTTATCAGATAAAATAGGCATTTCAATTACTTTTGTGTACACCTGATTTTCCGGCAGAGCAACATTAACGAATTTTGAAACTATTTTTGCATTAGCTACTGCTGTCTCTATTGTCCTAGCCATCTCTTCCTGATCAAGCGGAGACTCCGATAGCATTCCTTTTGCAGGCGCGGGGGATATGATGGAAGCATCAAGCAAAAAACCTTCTTTAAGGGAAGACAGCCAAACAACTTTAATCGAAGTTATACCAATATTAAGTCCGAAGGGTTTTTTATTCATTTATGTTATGCATGGCGAGCAAAGTCGAACCATATCTACTTTGGGACAAAGAGACCATAGGTAAAAAATTGGGACGGCAGGGAGTAATAATTCGCAACTACGCTAATTTTTCGGACGACGTTTGAGGATGTACCGGTTGAAGTTATTATCGATCCCTGTTGGGGCAAGGCAGTTGTTCCTCCGCTTACTGCCATTATTGTATTTGTATAAAGAGGAATAATTCTTACTAAAAGACCATTAGTTAAGGCTATGTCGGTTGTGTAGCAAAAGGTTTTACCTGAGGCCTGGTAGGAAGCTGGCGAAACAAATGTTAGCTTGTTTGATGAAGATCGTGCTGAGTCCGGATCATAACCATATCTGGCGGAAACAGCATTGCTGGCCGAAGTGCCTGTGATTTTTACTATCTCCAAAGCCGCATTATCACAACCGGCTGAGGTATCTCCCCAATAAATTGTCAGTGTTCCGGCCCAAGGACTGCTAAAATTAAGATCTCCTCCGGGATTATGTGCAATAAGCCATACATCCGTCCCCTCATCCCGGGGAATAACATTTCCGGCATTTACCAAAAAACTCGTGCCGGAAACGGGAGTAAGACTAGAGTTAAAGGCTGTACCGATCTGAACCGACCTGTCCCCGATTGAAGTACTTGATTTTAGCTGCTGCGAAATTCCGGTCTCTGCTGCAGAAAGCGCTTTTGCAGAATCTGCCTCCTCTGTTGTGATCCTGAGATTTGTTATAGTCTTTGAAGCAATCGACAAACCGACTGTCAGAGAAATTACCATTACCAGTACAACTATTAAAAGAGTCTGGCCTTTTTCAAGCTTCTCTTTTTCCAAAAGTTCCATAGTTAAAGCGTAGCAATAGTTTGCAGTTCTGTCAACTCAGTTCACTTTGACTCCCTGACTCTCTAACTCTCAATAGTTTCTAACGCTTACAGACGTCTGGAAATCAGCCTTATCTCTATTTTCAAAAAATTGAGGATTTCCTTTTTGTGTAAGACTAAACTTTATTCCAATATTTGGGGGTGAAAATATATTATCTTGTGAACAGGTAAAATAACAACTTGAAACATCCACCGAGCCAGTATCTATTAAGGAGGCGCTGTTTGATGCAATTAGACCGCCTGGAGGGTTCAGGGTAGAATCTAGACATTTAAAAACAGTTTGTCCTCCATCAAACCCTGTTACCTTCGCATAATGATACTGGATAGGTGTTGGTGTTGGTGGAGCAGTGGTTGGAGTTGAAGTTGGTGGAGCAGTGGTTGGAGTTGAAGTTGGTGGAGCAGTGGTTGGAGTTGAAGTTGGTGGAGCAGTGGTTGGAGTTGAAGTTGGTGGAGCAGGCACTAAGGGGAAATTTGCTGTTCCATTGCTTGGTCCGACATTTATTATTTGTGACTCTTTGCCCGATGTTACGATCCATCCCGCAGGAAGACCAGAGGTTATAGAAAGAGTGTAATTTCCTGCAGTAAGACCTGTAAATGAATAGCTGGGACTCGTGGCAGTAGAAACGAGATTAGTTGTTCCCGTTCCGGTGCGATTAACTGTCGCTCCGCCGTAATAGGGTTCTGTTCCATCTCTAGAACCATTATTAGCTGTTCCTCCACCTGCTCCATTATCATAATAAACATCACCGGAGATGGTATGGGTGGAAACGGGTTTTAGCGGGACAGCGAGTGTCCGCCAAATTGATCCCCACGTAGGATGTCCGTTGTAGTTCCATGACATTGTGACCGTTGCCGCACCTGCTTCACTGCTGTGAAGTATTCTATCTGCATTCGAACCGATAGATGCAAAATTGGCGAGTTGAGTTTGTCCGGGGCCAACTGCTGCGGTTACGTCGGTAGCCAGCATTGTTGAGTCAATAACTATTTCGCCTGGCGCGCTGGTTACGTTAACCGTTGCTGTGCCGGCAACGTTGATACCGGTATTCCCCTCAGCGGTAGCCGTAGTCCCAAAGGGTGTTTGGTCGACGTCGACTCCTGACCAGCTGCTGACCGCGGCATTTCCGATCACTGGTATTGAGAACGAAATGATCACATTGGCAGTGCCGTCATCAGGGTTTTTCAAGTACCATATGGAGCTATCGTGACCGCCTTTCGTATTGATAGCAGTTCCAAGCTTTGTGAGCGAAATTCCGCCATATTTAATCCCTGTTGTAATTGAGGCTGGAGCGGCAAGGCTTACGATCAGAATACGATTTGTACCGGCACCAACCGTGTGAAGAATAGTAATTGATGTGGCCGAAGCACCGGTACCGCCTGTCGAAACAGTCGCGTCGCGTGTAATCGTAGTTGGAGCGGGAGTTATGGTAGGTGTTGGAGTTAAGGTTGGGGTTGAAGTTGGAGCAAGTATTATTCCGAAATGAACCAGAGCAGTAGGAGGAAGCGCTATATTATTTCTGGGATTTACAGTCCCGGGAGATATGAGATAACCGGCAGGCACGGTAAGGGATATATTATATGTACCGGTAGAAAGGGAAGAAAATGAATAAGTGCCCCCGGATGTATTTGTGCTTCCGCTGCTTGTACCCGATCTATTTACAGGTGTACTTCCTAAATACAGCGGCTCCGCTCCATCTTGAGCTCCGTTATTTGCAGTACCGCAGCCTACTCCCGGGGAAGTGCAGCTTCCGTCATCTATGAAAACATTTCCGGAGATGGTATAGGTCGGGGGGACACTCACGCTGTAGGCGGAAGTTGTCTGGTTATTGGTCCCACCATCGCTCTCAGCTACATGACCAAAGGAATCAACATAAGCGCGAGCGGTATAACTGCCTACAGCGGCCTTAGACCAATTACTAGTATTGCTTGGTGTACCGGGATCGTTCGTCCAGTTGAGAAAATTTATTGTGCTAGAATAGGTTTTGCTGGCACCTGCTGCAATTGAACCTGTTTCTTTTGCCCAAACATTGATGTCGCTGGACGTCCCTACGCCTACTACCAAAGGACTATTGCTGTAAATTGATGTATAAAAGTAGCCGGTGGGGCTAGTTGTCGCCGCCGTGCCTTGATTTTTAATCGTCACCCAAGGATAAATTGCCTCACCGGGCGCAAAGCTGATTTTGGTAGCACCAGCGGCATCAGTTAAGTGAAAATCGGTAATTATTAAATCAGAGAGTGAGGCTTGAGCGACGGCAACTTGCGCTAGAAGGCTTCCTCCTCCGCCGAATTTGGGAATTAAAACGGCAAGTTTTGAAAATAATCCAGAAACTTCTTTCTTTCCCAGATTGACAGATCCTTGAATTATATTTGCCCAAAATGACTGCAAACCCGATTCCGGTAATTTCGCAATACTGGAGGAAACCGGAACAGCAACAATAGGCCTTCCATCGCATGTAGTATAAGTACTACCATCAATGCTTACTCCGTCAAAACTTTGGGAATACCTTATCATCTTTGACATTTGGGTTATTGCAGAGTTTCCGTTTCTTCGAACCAAATCTATTGTATTTGTTTTATTAGCTCCCCGCAGCGCCGAAAATAAAATACTTACAATCAAAATTCCAACAGAAAAGATAATTAAAATAACTACCAAAAGCTCGATCAATGTAAATCCAAAACTAGATTTAAGATTTAAGAAATAAGATTTAAGAGATTTTTTGATTTCTGTATATAATAAGTCTTTACTCATAATTCATAATTCATAATTCTTCTAGGGTGGTGAAATGGCCGGTGAATTATAAATACACGAAATTAGCTTTATTTTGTGACAATAAACATCTGTTGCGCTCGTACATTTGTTATCCGACCACCCAACAGAAACAGTAACCAAAGCGCTGTTTGCGGGTGGACTACAGGTGTTTAAAGAATCCGAGCTCTGTCTTATGGCTACTTCTCTTGAGAAAATTCCCACATTATTTGGTGGTGACCCGCAGTCTTGTCCTGTTTTTGGAGGCAAGCTGTTATCTGAGGGCATACAGTAATTGGTCAGATTATAGGCAGAAAAAGTAGACCAATTAGACTGGCTTAGGTTTTTCAAAAACTCTATTCCCTGCTGCGCGTATTGCGTCGCCTGATTTTGATTCTTTGAGAATTGCGCGTTCCCCAAAGAAGACAAGACTATTACAGTCATTGCCGAAATTATTACAACCGCAGTAGCCAGCGCTATTAATGCTTCAAGCAAAGTCTGCCCCGATTGTTTTTTCATATTATCTCTCATCTCTCATCCGTTCGACTTTGCTCAGGATGACCCTGAGTCTTATCGAATGGGTCATCTCTCATCTCATTTGACGTTTCCCAAAGAATCAACTGTAATGGTCTTACTCCTGCCAAAACCGCTTAAATCAATCGTGTCGCTGCTTTTTGTAAACCCTCCGGTTAAAACAGGAAAGAAAAAGGTCATATCAGTTGGATTGCTAAAGGAAATCGTGCTTGGCAAAATACTGGTTAGGATAAGAGAAGTTACAGGAGGACAAATTGCATTAAGTTTGTAAGTTCTATTGACTATACTAATAAAAATCTGGTAACCGTCAAGAGACTGACTACTACTGCAAGTAGTTGGTTTTACCCCGGATGCGGCTCTTGATTTTGCAACGCTAAACATACTTGCAATATCCGCGGCCGTTGTATTTAACGCTTGGGTTTGATTGTATGAAACAAAAGCCGCAATACCTATAACAGAGATAACTGCCGCAACAGACAAAACTACAATCAGCTCGATTAAAGTAAAACCTAAAGATTTTATAATCATTGGCTTTGCAGGGAAAAGAATTCACCCGAACTGCAGACAGAACTCGCTCCCGCACTGCATGTATTATTGGCTGCTCCCTGACTGTCATAAATATTTTCCAAACAGGCGCAAAGGGTATAGCTTGTCCCGCCGCTTGTATAATAGTAATCTCCGCTGTTGTAATAAGAAATGCCTTTAGAATCGCAGGGGATATTTTTCATATAAGTTTCCGTTCCTCCAACAAGAGGGCCGGATGTCGGGCAATTTGCAGGATATAGACCATAAATACCGGGAACAGGATAACTTCCCTGACCATATCTGTAAAGCTCCAAAGCCGCCTGTATTTGCCGCAAATTTGACTTTCTTTGGGAATCCCTTGCTCTTTGTCTTACCCCCAGATAATTTGCAAAAAAAATTGTTGCTAAAATTCCAATAATTACTATAACAATCAAAAGCTCAATGAGAGTGAAAGCCGATTGAGATTTACGACCTGCCTTGCCGGCAGGCAGGTTTATGATTGACGATTTATGATTGATCATTCTCCGTTATCATTTTTTCCCGCCATAGCGGGATCCCGACTGAAAACTATCAGCGGGACATTTTTCAACTCTCAACTTTCTATAATCATGGATTTGTTAGAACATAATACTTACTACTAGCACAGCCGGTGGGGGACGATCCAGATGGATTAGTTGATGTAACTTGAGAATCTGCATCATTTGCATTTTCAATACATGCGCCGAGAGTATAAGTTGTGCCATTTAAAGAATAATAATAATTGCCGGAATTCCACCAGGAAGCTCCGGACGGATCGCAGGGTAATTTTGTCATGTAGATAACTATTGGAGTTCCCGTTTGAGGATAGGTTAATGGGGAGGATGTAGAACAATTAACTTGGTAAAGAGGGGAAGCCGGATAAGTACTTTGATCTGCTTTGTACAATTCGATAGCAGATTGGATTTGGCGAAGGTCGGCTTTTCTTTGGGCATCCCGCGTTCTTTGCCGAACGCCCATAAAATTTACCAAAAGGATAGTTGCTAAAACTCCGATAATTGCTATAACAATCAAAAGCTCGATTAGGGTAAAGCCAAAACTAGATTTAAGATTTAAGAAATAAGATTTAAGAGATTTTTTGATTTCTTTATATAATAAGTCTTTACTCATAATTCATAATTCATAATTCATAATTCTTTTAGGGCGAAACGTTCGGGCTTGATGCTCCATAATTACACGGCTTGCTGGAGGATGGTCCGCAAGATTTTATTGCTATGGTATTCGTTGTTATGCTGGAACATTCTCCGTTTGCATCTGGTGAGCTGCACAATTGAGGATCCCCGGACTTTTCAAGGCTTGCATAAATCCAGTAAGATTGTCCATCAGAACTTGCAAAATAAACATAATTTCGCGTAGACGACATTGGATCTTTGGGAATTGTTGTATTGTAGGCAGTCCAAGATGTGCCCCATTCTATACATCCAGTAGGAGGATTTATGCGATACGTACCGGTACAAGGCGCAATAATAGTGCTGCCGGACGATGGAGGATACTTTCCATTATCGTTATAATATGTTTCCAAAGCTCTCTGCAGCTGATCGAGATCGGATTTTCTTTTGGCATCATTTGCTTTTTGAATTTGCCCAAGCGGATCAATAATATATAAGAGTCCGGCTGCCATAATCCCAATAACTAAAATAACAATTAAAAGCTCAACCAGAGTGAAACCAAACGAAGGATTTTTTCTCCAAAAAAAAGGCTTAAGACGGCTCCAATAATTAAAAATGGTCCGAAGGGAATCGTTCCTCCCTTTAATTTCTTTTTTCTCCATATAATAAGTATGGAACCTACAATTGCTCCTGTCAAGAATGCCAAGTACAAAGCTGTTATAATTTTAGGAAATCCCAAAACTATACCTATCAAAAATGCCAGTTTTACATCTCCAAAGCCCATCCCCTTTCCTCGAGTTATTAGATACAGGAACAAAAAAAATGCGAAACCACCCAGCGCCGAAAGAAACCTATTCGCGTACACCCCAAGGGTGGCAAGCTGAACTAGGGTGGCAGACTGAAGTGCAAGCCAAAGCCATGATTCCTTCGGGGTAAAGAATAAAAAGAAGAAAGAAATAATTATCGCTGGGTAAATTATTTTATCTGGTATTATTCCATATTTAAGGTCGGTAAAGAAAATAACTATAAAAGAAGAGAGGATAAAAGCATAATAGAAATAGTTTAGGATAAATTGAAAATTGAAAATTGAGAATTGAGAATTAAGAGATGGTAAATAGTAAATGGTAAATGGTAAATTTCCGAGCCACAAGAAGAGAATTACAAACATTACACCTGTGATAAGCTCAACTAACGGATAGTAAAATGAAATGTAATCCCTGCAATACCTGCATTTTCCTTTTAAATACAAATATGAAATTAGCGGAATTAAATCATACCATTTCAAAGTTTTTTTACATCTATCGCAGTAGGATCGTCCTTTAAAAGGGGGCTCATCATTTGGAATTCTGTCTATCAAAACATTCAAAAAACTCCCAATTGATAATCCAAGAATGAATAATAATAGAGTGAACATTAATATAATGTTATTTGATTGATGTATCAATAACAACGGGGAGAAATGCACTTCGTGCACCCCCCCGAGGTAATGAAGCTGAAACAGAACATTGCCTTCGTGTGGCGTGTGATATCCCGACACCCTCGTTCACCTGAAAGGTGAAACAGCCTCGCTACCTGAAAGTTTACTCTATAATTAAGTGTTTTATTTCTTCTAATTTTTTTCCATAATCAACATTATCTAAGATGAATCTCTTATAATCTTCTAATGTTTTAAACTGTTCAAGAATATGTTCTATCTGGACTAAATCCGATTTTCCGGTTAAAAAATCTGGTAGGGATGACCACTCATAGGAAAACAAACTCTGTTCATTGATAACCGCTGAGACAACCGGATTAAGATGAATATAGCGGGAAAGATGCAATAATTGCTCATCGGAGTCAATATGTACAGATTTAAATACGCCTTGAAATACGGGTCCCACCCTATTGTATTTTGTATTAAAGTATTTTGTATAACTATTTGTAAATTTACTAAGAAAATGAGAAATTCCATTGTTAACACTTTGTCTTAAGAGAAGATGAAAATGATTGGGCATAAAAACAAAAGAAATTATTTCAGCAAATTTTTCTTTTTTCTGCATGTTTGCAACTATTCGATTACGTTCTTCTTGAGAAAATTCTTTAAACCTTGAAAGTCTTACGGGTGGGGAAGTAAAACGATAATAAGATAGTGTCAAAAGAGCTTGCTTATAATCATTTTTGTTTAGAAATGTGGGCTGACGCGCTACTCCACGATTTAAAATATGATAATATTCGCCATTTACCAAAGGGGTGCGTCTACCAGACATATATTAAAAGTAGCAGACAATTATAAGCTGTGTCAACAGGTAGCGATCGTGTTTCACCTTTCAGGTGGCGAATCTCAGGTGGCGAATCTCATAATACTACCAACATAAATATTAGTTTAGCATAGAATTAATTGAAGGAAGAAGGAAGAAGATTTATTTTATGGCAAAAAGATTTGAGTCCCTACAGCTGGTTCGGTAGAGCTGCATACCACACCTGACCTTGCATCAGCAGTTGAAAAAACAGACCAAGCAACTACTCCAACACCAGTACATTTACCATTGTTTAATGTCGCCTCAAGTCTTGCATACACAATCGAATCAGTAGTTCCATTTGTCCTATAACAATAGCCTCCTGCGTTACCGTTACTAATAGCTACAGCTACTGGAATAGTAGCTGCGTTTGCTTCCCGATACTGCCCGTCACAGTTAGTAGTCGGTGCAGTGGTCCAACCTGGATTGGCTGGCCTTACTTTTAAATCGTTGCTGACCACCAACGGCGACATCCAATCTATAGGTGTTGCGGGAACAGTTCCATTTGGAACTCCTGAAAATGTTCCTCCCTGAGCAGTAAAGTAAGCCTGCAGAGTTCTCCCTAACTGAGTAACTGCAGAAATTCTGTTCGTATCTCTTGCTCTTGCAAGTTGTTCTCCCGGATTGACTGCCAGAAGAACGATTGCCGCTAAGACTCCCAAAACTGCGATGACGACGAGAAGTTCTATGAGAGTGAAACCTTTTTGGAGAATTGAAAATTGAGAATGGACAATTGAGAATTTCGCTGAAAGTTTCTTGAGCAGTCTTTTCATGTATGTATTAAGTATAAACGTAATAAAAATCTCTTGTCAAGGGGGCAAAATAAGGCTATTTAATAAAAGAAATCAAACTATAAATCGGCGTTATTACCGAAATCATTAAAAAAGCAACTCCTACTCCCAAGGTTACCATAATAAGCGGTTCAAGAGCAGTTGTTAGTGTTTTAACCAATTGTTCTGCTTCTCTTTCGAAGTATTCGGATGCTTTTAAAAGAGTTTCATCGAGTTTTCCTGTTTGCTCTCCTATTTTTACAAGCTGTACCAAAAGGGGAGGGAAGAGACTATACGAGGACATCGCATCTCCAATTGTTACTCCGTTTTCTACTTTCCTTGCTACATCTTTTACTGCGTTTCTGTAGTGGATATTTCCCAGAGTTTCAGAAGTCTGAATAAGGGAATCAACTACCAAACTTCCGCTTCCTACAAGAACCCCTAAGGTTCTGGTCAGCTCCGTAAGGATGACTTTTTTAATAAGATTTCCAAAAACCGGAATTTTAAAAATAAGATTGTCTATAATAAGTCTGCCCGCTTCTGTTTTATACCATCTTCTGTATAAAAATATCGATAGAGCGGTTAAACCAATGACAAGCGGCCAAAAAACCACAAAGAATCCGGAAACGGAAATAATAATTTTGGTAGGCAAAGGAAGCTCCACATTAAGACTTTTATAAAGATTAGCCAGTTGCGGAATAACAAAAGTCATCATTATAAAAACTACGACTGCCATAAGCGCAACAACAATTGCAGGATAAAAAAGTGCGGCTTTTATAGTACCTTTTAGCTTTTCCTCTTTCTCTAAATTATCCGAAAGTCTTAAAAGTGCTCTGTCTAAAAGTCCCGAAGATTCTGCGGATTTTATAATAGAAACATAAATTGGAGAAAAAACATCCGGGAATTTTGAAATTGCAAAAGAGAAAGTTTTTCCTTCTTCGATATCGGTTATAATACTACTAACATCTTCCAGCATTGCCTCATTGGTAAATTGTTCTTTAAGAATCTCCAAAGATCTAATAAGAGTAAGACCCGAGGAAAGCATAGAAGATAACTGTCTTGTAAAAAGAATTAGATCGGACCCTTTAATCTTGCCTAAAAATGGTAACTTGTTTAAAATGCTGTTTTTTGATTCTTGGGCAATAGTTATTGGTACAAGATTTTTACTTCGAAGATAAACAGCGGCTTCGTTTATTTCTTTTGCATCGACTAAACCACGAATAATTTTGTTATCCCTGGTAATTGCTTTATACCGTAACCTCATATATTACCCGATAAGTCTTAACAGCTCCTCCTGACGTAAGGCGTAGCCTTTAGCCGTTTCAAGACTAATTGCTCCTGATAAGACCAGAGAAGCCAAGGACGACTCCAATGGAATCATTCCGACATCTTGAGAATTTTGAATAATTGAATCTATAAGATGAGTTTTTCCTTCTCTAATATTACTCGAAACAGCAGGTGTTCCGATTAAAAGCTCAACGGCCGGAATCCTGCCTCCTGAAATTTGAGGCAAAAGCCTTTGAGAAACTATTCCTTTTAAAGTCGCTGCGAGCTGAATTTTTATTTGAGACTGTTGACCTGGGGGAAACGCATCAATGATCCTATCTATACTTTGGGCCGCCGAATTGGTATGAAGGGTTGAAAAAACCAAATGACCTGTTTCGGCAATTGTGATTGTTGATGAAATTGTCTCAGGATCCCTCATTTCTCCTACCAAAACCACATCCGGATCTTCCCGCAAGGCCGAACGAAGCGCCGAGGCCCAAGAATGCGTATCAAGTCCCATCTCTCTTTGAGAAATTAAGCTTTTTGCGGAAGGGTAAACATACTCGATGGGATCCTCAACAGCTAAGATATGGACAGCTTTGTTAAGATTTATTTCATTTATAATTGAGGCGAGTGTTGTTGATTTTCCATGACCTGTGGGTCCGGTTACCAAAACTAATCCTTGTTTTAAATTCGAAAAATTATGGATAATCTTGGGCAGATTAAGTTCTTCGATAGTTCTTATCCGGGGTTCAAGAAATCTGAATTCTGCGCATATAAAACCGCGCTGATAATAAATATTTCCTCTAAATCTGCCTAAATCCCCATTTATTCCTCCTCCAAAACCAAAAGAGAAATCAAGCTCTTTATCTTTTAAAAAACGTTCCCGTTGGACAGGATTAAGAAGCGAAAAAATCATTGATTCCGCCCCTTCTTTTGTTAAAACTGGATAATTTGAAATATAGCTTAAAGCTCCATCGATTCTAACTGCCGGAGGCACCCCCGGCAAAAGATGAAGATCCGATGCTTTGTTTGTAACTGTTAAATGCAGTAATTGTTGTATATCCATACTGTAAATAGCAACTAGCTACTAGTTCCTAGCCACTAGTCAATATTCTAATTGCTAGTAGCTAATGGCTAATTGCTAAGCTATTCCTGCGCAACTCTTATGACTTCTTCCGGTGTCGTAATTCCTTGTAAAACTTTTAAATATCCGTCTTGTTTCATTGTTATCATTCCCTCTAAAACTGCTTCTTTTTCTACAGCCGAACTATTGGGATGCTCAAGTATCAAATTAGATATTTTATTAGAAACCGGCAGCACCTCAAATATTCCAATTCTTCCCAAATAGCCCGACCCTGCGCATTTTTCGCAGCCTCCTCCTTTAGAAAGTCTTATCTCTGCGTTTTCCGGGGGAAATAGTTTTCCTAAAACATCTCTCATTTCATCGACGATTTGCCGAAGCGGCGGATAAGTTTCTTTGCAGTACGTACAGACCTTTCGAACAATTCTTTGTCCGACAATTCCATTCATTGTAGATGAAAGCAGAAAGGGTTCGGCTCCTAAATCAATAAGGCGCGGCAGGGCGCCTGATGCATCGGAGGTATGAAGAGTTGAGAATACTAGATGCCCTGTAAGAGATGCCTGAAGCGCAAGCTCTGTCGTTTCTTTATCCCTGATCTCTCCAACCAGGATAATATTTGGATCCTGTCTTAAAAAAGACCTGAGTCCTGTTGCAAAAGTAAGACCTACGACAGGGTTTATCTGGACCTGATTAACGCCCGGCATTTGATACTCGATTGGATCCTCCAAAGTCATAATATTTACTCTTGTCGTATTAAGTTTCTCAAGAACCGAGTATAGTGTTGTGGTTTTCCCCGATCCGGTTGGTCCGCAAGCCAATATTATTCCGTGAGGACGGAGTATAGAAGTTTCAAGATTCTTTAACGATGTTCCGGTTAGCCCAAGCTCCGCAAGAGTTGGTATTCCTCCGGATTTCCTAAGAAGCCTCATAACAATTTTTTCGCCGCTGGATGCTGGCATTACAGAAATACGAAGATCAACTTCATTATTTCCTACCTTAAAATTAAAACGTCCATCTTGGGGAATCCGATGTTCATCGATTTTCATATTAGAAAGAATTTTAATGCGGGAAACCACTGCTTCTTGTACGGTTTTTGGAAGACTTAGCTTATCATATAAAATACCGTCGATTCTATAACGTACTCTAATTCTATCTTCCTGTGGTTCGATATGAACATCGGAGGCTCTGGAGGAAACTGCGTATTCTAAAATAGTTGAAACTATTTTTGCAATTGGAGCTTCTTTTATAATCTCCGCAATTTGCCTGCTGTCAATAGTAGGAATTTTTAAGAGCTCTTCCTCTGTCTGTTTTAAAGCTTCCCCTACTTCTCCGACTATTTCCTGCCGGTATTGTTGATTTATTGCTTTTCTAACATCATCTGCGGATGCTGCAAAAGTTTTTACGATAAGCCCTGTTTTTTGGCGTACAAATTCAAGCGCCTCAAGATCTACCGGATTTGCCATTGCTAAGGATAATACTTGGGTTTTCTCATCGTAAAGAAAGGGAATCAATAGAAACCTTTCGGCAACTGCTCGGGGCACCATACTTAAAGCCTGGGGGGAAAATGAAGTAGAAGAAAGTGAAATAAAGGGAATTCCTAAAAGTTTTGCTTTCGCCTCAGTTATTTTTTCCGCAGAAACAATATTTAAAGATGTCAAAATTTCTTCATACGATTTTCCAAGACTTGCACTTTTAACTTTTATTTCCTCAAGCTGCTGCGGCGTTATTAAATGTTGAGAAGTCAATACATCAAGTATGGTCGTGTTCTGATCTGATGAACTTAAATCTGCGATGGGCATTACTTCTATACTATGTAAAAATAAGCTATAATGTCAAGGAAATTCGAATGTCATTCTGAGTGAAACGAAGAATCCAAGATCCTTCACGGTTGTTCAGGATGACAGCTTCGCGAGCGAATAATTTATGCAATCTTTTTTAATTTCCTCAAAAGATAGAGAAGAAGCTTTTAAAAAAGCAGGCTCTTTGTGTTCTAAAAATAAAATCGACAAAATCGACATAGACAGTATTAATTTTGAAAAATCTGTTGGAATAGAAGATGTAAGAATCATTCAAAAAAAAATTTATTTAAAGCCGATAAAAAGTGAAACTAAAGCAATTATTCTTAAGGCATATAACGGATTGACAATTGAGGCTCAAAATGCGCTGCTCAAGATTCTGGAAGAACCACCCAACAATACTATTATATTATTATTAGTTGAGACCGGTTCGCAGGTTTTACCAACAATCCTTTCAAGATGTAAAAATATTACGATAGATGATAAAAGAGAAAAATTTGGAGAATTAGAGGGGAATCAAATAGCTGAAGTTTTGTCTTCTCTTTCAACTTCGGGGGTAGGGAAGAGGCTAAGACTGGCGCAGGATTTTGGGAAGAGCAGGGAAGAAACCATAGTTTGGCTTGAAAAAATGATAATAATCCTGCGAAAAAAAATAATCGAAGAGATTAATAAAGATACGGGTTTTGAACAAAATAAAATAAAAATTTTACAAAAAATGCAAAATACATATACTATTATTAAAACAACGAATGTAAACCAGCGCTTTGCCCTTGAAAATCTCTTTTTATCTATTTAAATGATTAAGACCTTCAAGAAATTATTTTATTTTCCCTTTGCCTATTATTTTAGGTTTTTTGCGAAAATAAGACTCTCAAGATGGAACCCATATATAATAGTAGTGACCGGCTCAAGCGGAAAGACAACTCTTCTTCACTTGCTTGAATCTCAAATTGGAGAAAAAGCAAAATACACCCATAAAGGAAACAGTGCATATGGAATACCTTTTGATATCTTAAATCTAAAAAGAAATACCTTAGAGCCAATTGAATGGATTTTTTTGTTCTTTTCAACACCATGCAAAATCCTTTCGAAAATACCCAGTCAGAAAATTTATGTTGTTGAAGCTGACTGTGATAGACCAAATGAAGGAAAGTTTTTGGCGACACTTCTTAAACCCGAAGTTACTCTTTGGACCAACTCAACAAGAACTCACAGTATGAATTTTGATCCCTTGGTAAAAAACAGCAAATTTGAAACAGTCGAGGAGGCAATTGCATTTGAATTCGGCTATTTCCTAGAGTACTCAAGAAAACTTTGCATTGTAAATGGGGATTCAAATCTTATTGAAAAACAATTCGGGAGAACTAAATCGCATATTGAGAAAGTTTCCGTAAAAACCCTTGGAGACTATGAAGTCTTAAAAGACAAAACAATTTTTAAAATAGGGCCGCAAACCTACGAATTCAATCATCTCTTGCCGAGGAAATTTTTCTATGCCATTGCAATGTCCAATGTGCTTTTTAAAAAATTAAATATCAAACCTGATCCAACTTTTAAAAACTTTTCGCTCCCGTCGGGAAGAAATTCAATCTTCAAGGGGCTTAAGAATACGACTATTATCGACAGCAGCTATAACGCCAACCTTGATTCTATGACCGTAATTCTAGAAATGTTTGACAATATAACAGCCGAACAAAAATGGATAATAGCAGGCGATATGCTCGAGCAGGGAGAAAGTCAACGGCAAGAGCATGAAAAACTGGCAGAAGTTATATCCAAAATTAAATCAGATAAGATTATCCTTATGGGTCCCCGAGTTTCTGAATATACATATCCAAGACTCCAAAAATTACTTGACGGAAGAACCAAAATTGAAAAATTCATAAATCCGAATGAAGTTCTTGATTATTTAAAACTAAATCTCAAAGGCCGTGAATTACTGCTTTTTAAAGGCGCAAGATTTTTGGAAGGAGTAATCGAGCATTTGCTTTTGGATAAAAAAGATATCGAAAAACTTCCAAGAAGGGAGAAAGTATGGCAAAAAAGAAGAAGAAAGTTCGGCCTATGAGTCAATCGTCAATATATATTTTGCACGGCTGGACACAAACACTCGATAAATGGGGAAACTTCGCAAAAAAACTAGAATCGAAAGGATTTGAAACAAAGCTTCTTAAGATTCCCGGACTTACAGAAAAAATTGATAGGATTTGGGGCATAGATGATTATGTTAAGTGGTTAAGGGAAAATTTAAAAAGAGAAAAAGGGAAAATTATTCTCATTGGTCATTCAAATGGAGGCCGTATTGCTCTTAATTTTGCGATTAAACATCCTGAAAAAATTTCAAAACTTGTTCTGATCGACAGCGCCGGAATTTATCATAGTGATATTATTATCAGAACAAAAAGAAGTGTATTTTTCATATTAGCCAAAATTGGTAGGAAAGTAATATCTCTGGACGGCGCACGAAAATTACTTTATTTCTTAACCGGAGAAAAAGATTATGAAACTGCAAATCCAATCATGAAAAAAACTATGATAAATTTAACTCAATCGGATAAATCTTTGCTTATCGAAAAAGTAAAAGTTCCTACTATTATTATCTGGGGAGAAAATGACAATATTACTCCCTTATCAGACGCAAAGGTCTTGAGCGGGAAAATAAAAAATTCTAAATTGTATGTAATTGACGGAGCAAGACACGCGCCCCAATTCACCCATACCAAAGAGGTGGTAAACAAAATACTTGAGGAGATTTAGAACACATGAGCATATTTAATTCTCTAGGCTCTGATTATAATTTAAAATACGTTTTAAAATCTTTATTTTCAAATGCTATTGGCCAAAATCAAAAACTTAAAAATTCTCTTGAGGAGAAATACCAAGGAAAAGTTATTCTTACTTACAAAGGGCGGGAAGCATTAACTTTGGCTCTTAAAATTTTAAATTTTCCAAAAGAAAGCTGCGTTGCAATAAACGGCTTTACTTGCTATGCAGTTTATAAAGCAGTTGAGGAGGCTGGTCTTACTCCAATCTGCTTGGATTTGGGAGAAAAAAATACCGATCTAAATTTCGCTCCGGAAACTTTGGAAAAAACCTTAAAAGAAAACAAAAACATCAAAGCAGTTGCTGTCCAAAACACATTTGGTTATTCAACTGACATCGAAAAAATTGTAAAAATTTGCCGCGAAAAAAACATAATTATTATTGAAGATCTTGCACATTGCGTTGGAGCAAAATACAGAAATGGAAAAGAAACAGGCAACATTGGAGATTTTGTCGCTTTATCTTTTAGTCAAGACAAAGTTATAGATGCCGTTTCCGGAGGCGCATTAGTTATAAGAAATAAAAAATACGCAAGCTCGGAAAACTCCCAATTCAAAGAACCGGCAAATCAAATAAGAGATAGAATGTATCCCTTATTCACTTACAAAATAAGGTCCCTTTATGCCTTAGGGCTTGGAAAGATATTACATTTTATTTTGAAAAAATTAAATCTTCTATCCAAACCGATGCAGAAAGGATTATATAATTTTTATTCTTTACCAAACTGGTATTGCAATTTAGCATTGTTCGAGTTTGATAATTTACCCAAGCAGTTAAACCACCGAAGAGAAATCGCCCAGATCTATGCAAAAAATTTGAATAAAAAAATTTTAAATCCAAATATTGTAGCGAAAATTTCTATCTCTTCTAATTTAAGATTCCCGATTTTCGCTGAGAATAGAAAAAAATTAATTCAATTTCTTAAGGAATCCAATATTTTTATTTCGGACATTTGGTACGATGATGTTGCGCCCGAATGCCCAAATGCAGTTGAGATTTCCCGCATAATCCTAAACTTACCAACTCATATAAATACTACGGAAAAAGATGCTTTAAAAATTTCGGAAAGGATAAATGAATGGCTGAGATCAACATAAAAGAAATTGTCCAAGAGAGAGAATGGGAAGATTTTATTGAAAAACACAAAGATGCTAATTTTTTGCATTCTTGGTATTGGGGCGAGTTTCATAAGAACCTTCGCAAAACTATCAAAAGAACAGGATTTTATGAAAACAAGAAAATAACCGGAGCAATGCTATCGATTATTGAAGATGCAAAAAGAGGAAAATATCTGACTGTTCCCGGCGGCCCCATTATTGATTGGAAAAATTCTTCTCTTGTCAAATCCTTTGTTGGGGAAATAAAAAAGATCGCAATATTAAACGACTGCGCCTTCGTAAGAGTCAGACCGCAACTCTTATCAGATAACTTTTCGAAAAAAATTTTCAAAGACAATGGTTTTATCAATGCGCCGATCCACTTTCATGCAGAATTGACCTCCCAGCTTGATATTACAAAACCCGAAGACGAGCTCTTAAAAAATATGAGAAAAACCACAAGATATGAGATTAAAAAAGCTCTGTCTTTGGAAATAGAAGCAACAGCAACAAAAGATCCGCAAGAAATCAGAGGATTTTATGATTTACAAATTCAGACTTCCAAACGGCAAAAATTTGTTCCTTTCTCCTATGAGTATCTTTATGAACAGTTTAAGGTCTTTGCCCAAAACGATATGGCTCTTTTATATAAAGCGAGAATAGGAAAAAGGCTTCTTGCTCAGGCTCTTGTAATTTTTTATGGCAGCGAGGCAGTTTATCATTATGGAGCATCAACAGACCAGGGACGTGAGTACCCCGGCGCTTATCTCATTCAATGGGAAGCAATTTTAGAAGCCAAGAAACGCGGCATGACCCGTTATAATTTCTGGGGCGTATCACCAACTGATAAATCCAAGCACAGGTTTCACGGATTATCACTTTTTAAGCGCGGCTTCGGCGGAGAAGATGTGGAGTACCTGCGCGCCCAGGATTTGATTATAAATTATCCCAAATACCTTCTTAATTATGCAGTTGAAACTGTGAGAAAATTTACAAGAAATCTTTAGATATCCACTCCAATCCCGTATTGGGAGGGGGAAATTTGGTTTTGAAATGCTTTTCTTCTCTTGTGCCGACAAGAAGAAGCAGAAACTCCCGTCTAACCTCGTCTCTTGCTTTCAGGTTTTATTGCGCTTATCGGGTAATTTCACCCCTTCCTCAACAAGTTTGTGAGGAATTCCCCTGGAGCGCTTACTAAACCCTTCATGCAGCCGACATTCGGACAGACGGATGAACTGAAAATAATTAATCTGGGTAAAATTTGGCTTTAAACCCGCAAAGTAATATAATCTCCTTATGGTAAAACCCGCACAAAACAATGTTCTCTTAGAGCTTCATATTCCTGATTTTGAAAAAGTAAAACAGTTTTACGGAAAACTGGGTTTTAAAGTTATTTGGGAAAGAAAACCCGAAGAAAAGAAAGGGTACCTCGTAATGAAAATGGGAGGCAATATTCTTTGTTTCTATCCGGGAAATGAATTTGTTTATGAGCAGGAATATTTTAAAAAATTTCCTCAAGATACAAAAAGAGGTTACGGGATTGAAGTTGTAATAATGGCTGAAAACATTGAAAAAGTTTATGAAACCGCAAAAAGGTTTGCAAATATTGTAGAAGAACTTCAGGTAAAACCATGGGGATTAAAAGATTTCCGCATTGAAGATCCATTTGGCTATTATCTCCGCATTACTGAACCCCATGACATACTGGATAATAAAAACGCAGTAAAATAGGGAGGGGAAAATTTGGTTTTGAAACTATTTCTTAATTTCTTTTCTTAATGGCTCCAATCCTTTTAGTACAACCCTCGCAATTGACATTATTGAACGAATAACTGGATTTAATCCTCCTATTTTAAGTTCTTTTTCAATTTCCTGTAAAATAAATTCTTTATCTTCTTTAGGCATACCTGAGTGAATACTTCCCTCGACATGACACAAAAATTTTATAAGATCAGCAACTGTAAGAGATATTCCATTCGACCTCATTACAATTTCTTTTAACATACTATTTCTATCAACCCCCTTGAAGACAGCGAAATGGGCTGTTTCAGGATCAAAGCCGTCTTGTATTGACCAAAAAGAAGCTTCTTTCAAAAGAGGATTAATTTGACGAGCATTAATTGTGAATCTTACTTTAATTCTTTTTTTCTCATTAACTTGATCCATTAAGGGGTAATCATCTAGTAACAACTTTCTTAAAAGACCGGCTATCATTAATATTTCATAGGAGCCATGAGAAGCTAATCTGCTTTGTATATCTTCAAGAGTTTTTATAAATAAAATATTCTTATCCACTATTAAATTATACACCTTACCCCTAGAAACAGGTCGAAAATTCTGCTAAAATGAATTGTAATGGCAAAAACCTCAAAACCAAAATCAACTCAAAAATCCGATTATTCCGCAGAGCATATTCAAGTTTTGGAAGGCTTGGAACCGGTCAGAAAAAGACCCGGAATGTATATTGGCTCAACCGATGTTATCGGTCTTCACGAAACTCTTAGAGAAATCATAGACAACGCAGTTGATGAGGCACTGGCCGGTTTTGCCAAAAATGTCTGGATAAGCCTTAATCCTGATGGCTCGGCAACTGTTGTAGATGACGGCCGGGGAATTCCTGTTGATATAATGCCGCAATTTAAAAAATCGGCACTTGAGATTGTTATGACCAAACTTCACGCGGGCGGAAAATTCGGCGGATCTGCATATAAAATCTCAGGCGGTTTACATGGAGTAGGCAGTTCTGTTGTAAATGCGCTGTCTTCGTGGATGTGGGTTGAGGTAAAAAGAGACGGGAAAATTTACGGGCAGGAATATCAAAGAGGAGTACCAAAATCAGTGGTTAAGCAAATAGATAAATCAAAACTTGATATTTCCGCATTAAAAAATGATGCAAAATCGGGAACGACTGTAACTTTCCTTGCGGATAAGCAAGTTTTCTCAACCATAGAATTCGATTTTGACATTGTAAAAAAAGCAATAAGAGAAAGGGCTTATCTTGTTCCAAGCCTTTACTTTCATTTTTTTGATTTAAGAGAGAAAGAGCCACGACAAGTCCACTATTATTTTGAAGGCGGAATAACTTCGCTTGTCACCAAATTGAACGAAAACAAAGACCCGCTTCATAAAACAATATTTATAGGCAAACAGCAAGGGGAAGTGGAGGTAGAAGTTGCGCTTGCGTACAACAACGGCTACTCGGAAAATGTAGAAAGTTATGTAAATGTAATAAATACGGTAAACGGCGGAACTCATTTAACAGGTTTTAGGATGGCTTTAACGCGTGCAATAAACGACTACGGAAAAAAGGTCGGAAGTTTCAAAACCGATGAAGATTCAATTACGGGAGACGATACGAGAGAAGGATTAACCGCAGTTCTTTTTGTAAAAATGCCCCAGGATAAGATTCAGTTTGAAGGGCAAACAAAAGGAAAACTGGGAAATGCAGAAATCCAACCTCTTGTTCAAACAATTGTTAAGGAAGGCCTTAGTACTTATTTTGAGGAAAATCCGAGTGACGCAAGGAGGATTTTAGAAAAAGTTTTTTTAGCAGCCAAGGCAAGACTTGCGGCAAAAGCTGCTAAAGAAGCGATACTGAGAAAGGGAGCCTTAGAAGGCTCATCACTTCCGGGAAAACTTGCGGACTGCCAGGAAAAAGACCCGGCTGTCTCCGAACTATATATAGTAGAGGGAGATTCTGCAGGAGGATCGGCAAAACAGGGAAGAGACAGAAAATTTCAGGCAATTCTTCCAATAGGCGGAAAAATATTAAATACAGAAAGGGCAAGGCTTGATAAAATAATTGAACACGAAGAGCTAAAAAATCTTATTATTGCTTTGGGAATGGGAATAGGGGAGAGCATAAGATTTGATAAACTAAGATATCATCGCGTAATCATAATGACCGATGCAGACGTAGACGGAGAGCACATAGAAACACTTATTCTCACATTTTTCTACCGGCACTTGCCGGATATCATCAAAGAAGGATTTTTATATATTGCCCAACCGCCGCTTTACAAAATACAAATAGGCAAAGACATACAGTATGCATACTCTGATGATGAGAAAGAAAAAATAATTGGGTCTATTAGGGCAAAAGGCGCAAAAAATATAATTAATATTCAGAGATACAAGGGTTTGGGGGAAATGAATCCTCAACAGCTTTGGGAAACAACAATGAATCCCGCAAACAGAATTTTAAAACAAATAACAATTGACGATGCCGAAGAGGCGGATGCGGTATTTACAATGCTCATGGGAGATGAGGTTCCGCCTAGAAAACACTTTATTCAATCAAACGCAAAACTAGCGACTTTAGATTTATGATTTCAAATGGTAAATGGTAAATTGTTGAAGTATGGATATTAAAAAATTATCGGCAGGGAAGAATTCGCCGGAAGAGATAAATGTTTTTATAGAAATTCCTCAAGGAGTTTCTGTTAAGTATGAGCTTGATAAAGACACAGGTGTAATTTTTGTGGACAGGTTTCTTTTTACCGAAATGAATTATCCATTCAATTACGGCTTTGTCCCCGGAACTTTGGCAGATGATGGAGATCCGGTAGATGTTTTAGTTTTATCAAGCAAACCCGTTGTTCCGGGAGTCGTAATTCCTTCAAGACCGATAGGCATGCTTGAGATGGAAGACGAAGCGGGAGTAGATAATAAAATCGTTGCTGTTGCGTTGCCAAAAGCAGATCCAAAATTTGCATCTTTTAATAACGTATCGGATATTCCGGAAGAAACCAAAAAAAATATAAAATATTTTTTTGAAAACTACAAAAAAACAGAACCGGGAAAATGGGTGAAAATAAAAGATTGGAAAGGCAGACAAGAAGCTCTCGAAGAAATTAAAAGATCAATGAAGTAGCCACTAGCGACTAGCAACTAGCAATTAGTTGTGTTTAACTAGTGGCATCTCAATTTTTCTAGCTGCTAATGGCTAATAACTAGTTGCTAATTTTTATGGCTGATATTGGTAAAGTTAATAAAACCGAAATAACTAAAGAAATGAAAAGTGCGTATCTGGATTACGCGATGTCTGTTATTGTCCAACGCGCACTCCCAGATGTTAGAGACGGTCTAAAGCCGGTCCATCGAAGAATCCTTTTTGCAATGCACGAGATGGGGTTAACTCACAGCGCAAAATATTCAAAGAGTGCCAAGATTGTCGGAGAAGTAATGGGAAAATATCATCCTCACGGAGATATGCCAATTTATGATGCTCTGGTACGTCTCGCTCAGGATTTTTCCCTGAGATATCCTTTAATTGACGGGCAGGGAAATTTTGGTTCTATGGATGGAGATCCGCCTGCTGCAATGCGTTACACCGAAGCCCGCATGGCAGGAATAACTTCGGAGATGCTTTTTGATCTCGAAAAAGAAACGGTTGATTATCTCGATAACTTTGATGCGACCTTAAAGGAACCCGTATTTTTGCCTGCAAAATTACCAAATCTTCTATTAATGGGAAGTGAAGGAATTGCAGTGGGAATGGCAACCAAAATTCCTCCTCACAATCTTTCGGAGGTAATTGATGCCGTCATATTCACGATTGATAAAACGAAATTTGAAAAAAACCTGAAAGAAGATCTGCCCGTATTAACATCGGCTACAACTATCGATGAGCTTTTAGAGTTTATAAAAGGTCCGGATTTTCCAACCGCGGGTGCAATTTACGACATAAACGAAATAAAAAATGTCTATACAGCGGGGCGGGGAAGAATCTTGATAAGAGGCAAGGCAGACATAGAAGACATCGGACAAGGAAAATCAGCAATAATCGTTACAGAACTCCCTTACCAGGTAAATAAGGCGCTTTTGGTAGCCCGAATCGCAGAGCTTGCAAAAGACAAGAAAATCGAAGGAATCTCCGATCTTCGGGATGAATCAGACAGACACGGGATGAGAATCGTAATTGAGCTTAAGCGTGATGCCGCGCCGAGAAAAGTATTAAATAACTTATTCAAGCACACGAGTCTTCAGACAATTTTTTCTGCAAATGTTGTGGCACTTGTAAACGGCACACCTCAAACACTAAATCTTAAGACAATAATAGAGGAATATCTTAAACATAGATTTTTAGTAGTAAAAAAACGCTCAGAATACGAACTTCGAGTCGCCCGGGCAAGGCTTCATATCCTAGAGGGACTAAAGATTGCTGTTGATAATATCGATGCAGTGATAAAAACTATAAGGGAATCAAAAGATCAGGAAGATGCCAAGAGCAACTTAATAACAAGATTTAAATTAACAGAAATTCAAGCAACGGCAATTTTGGACATGCAGTTGCGACGCCTTGCGGCACTTGAACGGCAAAAAATTGAGGATGAGTACGTAATGGTTGGGGAAACAATAGCATATCTGGGAGATTTAGTGGAAAGTCCGCAAAAAATTCTAAAAGTCGTAAGAGATGAACTTGCAAAACTTAAAGAAAAATACCAAGACCCAAGACGCACAAAGGTCTTTAAAAGCAAAGTAGGCGAGTTTTCCGATGAGGACTTAATTACAAACGAGCCCACTGTTATTACTTTAACAGAAACAGGTTACATAAAAAGGCAAAGCATGCTTTCTTTTAAAACCCAGCATAGAGGCGGAAAAGGGATTAAAGGAATGACAACAAAAGAAGAGGATAGCATTGCTTACATTCGATACGCACAAACCCACGATAATCTTTTGTACTTTACGAATAGGGGAAAAGTTTATCAGCTTAGGGCTTACGATATTAATGAATCAGCCCGAACGAGCAAGGGTACGGCAATAGTTAATTTATTAAATATTGAGCAAGGGGAAAAAGTCGAATCATTTATAAATTATGGAAAAGACGATAAAAGTGAATATGTTTCTTTAACAACACGAAAAGGGACTGTTAAAAAATCCAGAATAAAAGATTTTGAGAATATAAGACGAAACGGAATTGTAGCAATAAAACTTGAGAAAGGCGATGAACTTGCATGGAGCGAGCTGACAAGCGGTGAGAATGATATTATTTTAGCAACCAAAAACGGCAAAGCTATTAGATTTTCCGAAAAAGGAGTAAGACCAACGGGAAGAGCAACTCAGGGAGTTCGGGGAATTAGGCTCGATGGAGATGATATTGTAATCGGAATGGATGTAATAAATAAAGAAGGAAAGGATGATCTCCTAACAATTATGGAAAACGGTCTTGGCAAAAAAACTGCATGCAAGCTCTTCAGAGGACAGAGCAGAGGCGGAAAGGGTGCGAAAGTTGCAAAAGTAACTTCAAAAACAGGAAAAGTTGCATTCGCCCAAGTAATTCCGACAAATTGTGAGGAAATTATTATTACATCCAAAAAAGGTCAGGTCGTAAAACTTGAAATTTCCTCTATTCCTAGACTTGCCCGGGATACTCAGGGAGTTATTCTTATGAGATATTCAAATCCAAACGACCACGTAGCCTCAGCCACTTTTATAGGAATAGGCTAATATGGACAAACACATTTTAGTTTTTGGAGCAAGCACTACTTACGGCGCGTGGGATAGTGAAGGAGGGTGGGTAGCAAGACTCAGAAAATTTTTAGATGAAAAGACTATATCTTCCAATTATAAAAGAGAGAATTTGATTTATAATCTCGGAGTGTCGGGAGACAAGACCGAAGATGTTTTAAAAAGATTTGAACCCGAAACCAAAGCAAGACTTGGGCGAAATAATGAAATAATTGTAATATTTCATGTAGGAATAAACGATACAATCTTTAATGAGAAGCTTAACACCACGGAAGTATCTCCCGAACAATTCGGCAAAAATTTCAAACTTCTCATAGACAAAGCTAAAAAATACTCTAAAAAAATAATCTTGGTAAGCTATATGCCAGTTGATAAAAGAGTCGATCCAATGCCATGGGCTACCGGCAGATCATACAAAAATGAGTTCGTGGGAGAATTTGATAAAGTAATGGCATCCGTCTCCAAAAATGAAGGCGTACGATTTATAGAAGTTTTTAAAAGGTTTATAGACGGTGACTACTCAAGTCTTCTGGCAGATGGCGTTCACATGAACGACGAGGGTCATAAAAAACTCTACGAATTAGTCAGAGATTATTTATTAAAAGAAAAGATCATATGATAGTTGACGGGCGAGAGATAGCACGAGAGATTTTCAGTGATTTAAAAATAAGAGTTGAAAAACTTAAAGAAAAAGGTATTATTCCGCATCTTCACATAATAACTCTTACCATTGACGAGGCATCCGAGGCTTACGTAGGGCAAAAGGGAAAAAAAGGCGGAGAAATCGGAGCCCGAATAAATGTTGAGAACCTTTCCCCAAATATAAAAACCGAAGAACTCCTTAGAAAGATAGAGAGATTGAACAATGATCAAGAGGTGCAAGGAATTATTATTCAAAGACCTATTCCCGAGCATATTGATGAAGGTTTGATCGCAAATTCTATAAATCCTAAGAAAGATGTTGACGGATTTCATCCGCAGTCTAAATTCTCTCCACCGATTGCGCAAGCAGTTTTAAAAATTCTGGAAAAAATCTACGCTTCAACCCCTGGGGTTGACGTACAAAAACCCCAGGGGTTTTCTAATTGGCTGAAAAATAAAAAGATTGCTGTTGTTGGTAGGGGAGTAACCGCGGGGGGTCCGATCATCTCAGCTTTGAAAAAACTTGGAATTGAACCCGAAGTCATAACCAGTAAAACAGACGACAGAAAAGAAATTATGAAAAATTCGGATATCGTAATAACTGCTGTTGGGAAACCAAACATTGTCAAAGCGGAAAACCTCAAAAATGGAGTAATTTTAATTGGAACCGGAATGTATCGCGGAGAAGATGGAAAATTCCACGGGGACTATGATGAAAATGAAATAAAGAGTATCGCTTCTTTTTATACTCCAACCCCCGGCGGTGTAGGCCCAATAAATGTAGCAATGCTACTATCCAATCTCATAAGATCTACTGAAAATAAAATTTGACAGATTTTTATTATTCTGCTAAAGTTAAATCCCAGAAGCAATTATCGTTTCTGGGTTTTTTTTATGGGAGGAAGTGAAAAAGAAAAAGTAAGCCCTCCGGCAATAGATAGTAGTGTTCCCAATGCATGCGGATTCGAAGGGATGGGAACAAGACCCCTGGATTGCCCAAACAATCCATGGCGTTATCCAGAAAATCATCGTCCGGCAATTTGCCAAAAATGCCCGGGGGATCAAGAGATATGGAAAGCTGCAAAAGACCCGTTACCCTTAGTCCATATAAGAACTAAACAAGGCGGGGAGATAATTCTTCCAAAGCCCAATAGTTCCTAATGAGTTATTGACAGAAACACTTTAAAATAAGTACCATATCTATATGACTGTTCAATGGCAAGAAAATAAAAAAATAATCCTCGCGATTATTCTTTTCTTTTTTGCTCTTTTTATCTATACAAAACTTGCGGGACCAATTCCTTTTTTAATCAACAGCTATGTAACTTCGAAAAATGATTTGTTCCAATCGGTTGGGGAGGGGAGCGCCTCGCAAGCTCCAGATACTGCAACTATTTCCTTTGGTGTTACTAAAAGTTCTTCAACAGTTTCTGATGCGCAAAATCAAACAAACAAAGCAATAAATTCTGTTTTGGAAAGCATTAAAAATCTTGGAGTTTCCGAAAAAGACTTAAAAACTACGAATTACTCGGTTAATCCAAATTATAGTTTTGAAGGAATTCAAAAGATATCAGGCTATACTGTTACTCAGAATATTGAGCTTAAGATTAAAGATATTAAAAATACCAATAGGCTAATCGATGCAATTACGGGAAACGGAGGAAATCTAATCGGGCAAGTTCAGTTTGGGTTTGACGATAAAACAAAAGCAAAGCTTGAAGATAAAGCCCGAAAAGAAGCGGTCGGCAATGCCAAAGAAAAAGCTCAGAGTCTTGCAAATGCCGCAGGAGTAAGACTTGGGAAAATTATAAATGTCACTGAATCTCAAGACAATTTTCCAAGACCAATTCCGTTTGAAAGCGCAAAATCCGACATTCAAGAAACACCATCTACGAATATAACTCCCGGAGAAAATAATATAAAAATCTCCGTCACCCTAACCTACGAAACCTACTAAATCATTTATTCCCCGAATGGAAAGCCTCGTGGACATCTCTTAATTGTTTGTTTGTAACGTGAGTATAGATTTGGGTTGTTGAGATATTTTTATGCCCCAGCATTTCCTGAACCGACCGAATATCGGCGCCATTAGTCAGCAAATCTGTCGCAAATGAATGGCGAAGCGTATGAACCGTCGCATCAACCGGAAGACGAGCCGCTCTTACATATTTTTTAACAATCCTTTCAACGCTTCGTGCCGTAAGTCTCATTTTCTCCCCTCTGTTTTCGAAAATTTCTCGGCCTGAGTAACGTATGAAAAGCGGCGCAAAATTATCTTCGCGAGCATCAAGATACCTTTTAATCCACTCCGCAGCTCTATCGGAAATAAAAACAACCCGGGCCCTTCCTCCTTTTCCTATAACTCCAAACTCCCGCCTTTCTAAATTTATTTTATCCCGGTTTAACGATATAAGCTCAGAAACACGAAGTCCTGTTGAAAAAAGAAGTTCTACGATCGCTCTGTCTCTTTTCCCTTCGGGCTTTTCGGTATTAATCGATATAACGAGTCTGTCTACTTGGTCTCTGTCCAAAAATTTAAGGCTCCTGCTTTCTGCTTTTGGCAGATCTATTTTTGATGGTTCTAGAGCTTCGTGATCATTTTTAAGAAGAAAGCGCAAGAATGATCGCAGAGCAATAACATAATAATTCTGGGTAATTCTTTTTAGAGTTAAGCCCTTTTTATCAACTCTATTTGAGAGAAAAACTCTGTATTTTCTAACATCCGCAATAGTAAGATCTTTTAAGGACTTGTTGGATAGGGAAGCGGTAACCCAGTTGTTGAACACTTCAAGATAATGCCTATAATCTCTAATCGTGAGCTTTGAACAATTCCTTTCGACCTCAAGATACTCCAAAAATTCGTCGATAAGTCCGGGCAGTTCTTTCATGTAAATATTGTACGACTCAAAACTGACCATTGTCAAATTCAAAAGTTGACAAAAAGACCAAGAAAACTAATACTTAGTATATCATGCAAAAAGCGCTTGGACTTATTCCGGTCAATTCCTACAAGACTCAAGAAATAAAACACGCAAGAAACTACGCAAACGAATTCAGAGACTGCCTGGACTATATAGATTCCTATTGGAACAAAATAATCCACAATCCCGCAAGGGAAAAAGTTCACAGCAACTCTTTAAATATTCCATATCACTTTATAACCCCAAACGACAAAAAGTTCGCACACATATTTTATTGGGATACTTTTTTTATGTTTAAGGGGCTGATGGGAACAAAAAGAGAATGGGTTATGAAAGAGATGGTCGAAAACTTTGAGTATTTATTCCAAAAGTTCGGAATTATTCCAAATTTTAGTTCTCATGCATCTGTTGGAAGATCCCAACCGCCGTTTTTAACAACAATGATTCTTGATACATACAAAACTTTCAATAACGGAAACGGCTCGCTTTCTCCTCTTAAAGTTCTTGGAAACTTCTTTTTAAAACCTGCCTCAACCTTTGGACATATTAAGTGGCTTTGCGAAAAAATGGATATTGCGGCAAGAGAGTACGATAGGGTTTGGAATAATTCCGCAGAGTACAATCACTTGGTAGAAAAGTATAATTTAAATAGATACGGGGACAGAGATATCGGTTATGCCCACTCCTCCGAGCTTGAATCGGGCTGGGACTTTACCTCAAGATTTTACGGGAGATGCAACGAATTTTTGCCGATCGATTTAAATTCTTACCTTTATAAATACGAAAAAGATTTTGAACTTGTCGCATCGCTTACGGACAAAGCAAAGGAAGTGAATTTTTGGAGCGATAGGGCGCAAAAAAGAAAAAAGATGATGAACAAACTTTTCTGGAACCAGGAGGAGGGATTCTTTTTTGATTATGACTATGTTATTAAAAAACAAAGTCCTTTCTATTCGCTTGCGGGATTTGTTCCGTTGTGGGCAGGAATTGCAGATTTAAAACAGGCAAAGCAAATAGCAGAGAAACTTTTTTTATTCGAGACCGAATATGGCCTTGTAATCACAGCGGCGGATTCTTTGTCTCCTAAGATTAATCTTTCTAAATTCCCGGTAAGATTTAGACCTGTTATAAAGGACGTTATAAAGCCAAAACAATGGGACTATCCAAATATTTGGCCGCCTCTTGAGTATCTGACCGTCGTAGGACTTCTGAGATATGGACTCCTGGACGATGCAAAAAGAATAATGGAAAAATCTGTAAATGCTCATGCAGAAATTTTTAGAAAGTACGGAACTTTTTTTGAAAGAATAGACGCAAAATTAGGGGATAAACCTCAAAGAGAAACACATTATAAAATCCAATCGGGTTTTGGCTGGACAAACGCAATTTTTTATAGGTACATAAAGATCTTACAGGATTTAGAAGACGGCGTTGACATCTACGGATTCTCAAACGAAGAAAATCCTCCATATGACCTTGTTATATTACATTGAAGAACTTCTTTTTCTCTTGTTTCCGAATAAAATGTAAAATTTGGGTACTTAAAGCCTTGACAAAAAAAGTCCTATAGCATATAATGTTCTATATGAGAGGATATGAATCAGAACGTAGATTTGGAGTTTTAAATACAACTAGAGCGTTTTTAACTGCCGGGATTCTTATAGCAGGAGGCGTTGCTGTTGTTCGTGGTTCTGATGCTTTAGGAAATATAAAACCAGATACGGCAGCTGCAATGGGATTTGCTACAGCTAAGCTTCATCATCTTATACCTATTATATCTTCTGATCAGCAGGAACGGGACTGGAGTGAACAAATAGCAGCTAAATTAGATAGAAAAGCACTTCTTTCAGAAGGTGAAACATGGATTAAGATGGTCAAGGTTGTTCCAGCAGGCGAAACTTATGGAGAGCTGCTCGATATGAAGGCTGATGGAACCCCTGTAAATGTAAGAAAATTTCCTGGTACCTATACTCCTGATGGCAAATTAACTTACGTTATTGCACGAATCTCTCAGGGAGCAGTAATAACAGACGTCATAATTGTCAAGGGACCCAAGCCTGACTCTGCCGAAAATGGCCAATGGGCTGCTTTTAGATTAGGCTCCGTGGAAGGTCTTATGTTTGACTCGAAAGGAAATCAAATTTACCCGGACGAAAAAATGATAGGCGCTATTTATACCGACTACACAACTCCTGTTGAAAAGTAAAACCCAACTCTATCAAAAGGCAAATCCTATAGTAGGGGAGCGGATAAAAATATAAAATATTAAATAGTAAATATAGAATAGAGAAGAGATAATTACAAACATTTAAAGAATATTTAATTTTTGATATTTAATATTTAATTTATGGAGGCTTCCCCCAGAGCATGTGCCCAAGAGACGTCGTAAAAGTATTATTGTACGACGTAATCAGTTCCCGCTTCTCAATGCTTATCCACTCATTTTTTAGAACAGCAAGTCTTGAGGGAACAATAATAGAGAAATACAACTCTCCTATCAAAGACTGCTTACTCCGTGTTAATCATTCATTATCAACTATTTACTTTTCGCGTTCCGCTTTTCCTTCCACTATTCCCTAGAATTTCAAATCACATTGAATTTAGATTGGTTTATCAGCCTAAATAGCAATTTTTAGCCTCATCGCGTCTGACGCGACTCGAAAATTAACAATTTGGAAACATTTATTTACTTAATTCACTACAGGAGAGGGCAGGAATATAACAAGCGTTCGTATTATTTTTGCTTTTATATCATTTATTTCAAGCATCGCCCTCATTAGGAGAATAAAATAAGACACGTGGCGGCTGTGAAAAGTAGTTCATATAACCGTGAAAATTAAAAAGTTATCCACATTACAAATCAAAAAGTATCCTATAATTATTTAAGTGAGGTATCAAACTATATCATCTAGCTTTAGCTGTAAGAACTGGGAAGAGTAATCATCCCTAACTCTCCCCTTTCCCCCCCTGCGGTAAGATTTTTTAGCTGGTCCATGAGGTAAATAATAATAATGTTATCAATACTATACTCGAAACCCAAATATATTCCCACATAACACTTTTAAAGAGCCTTCTCTCAAACCAAATCTGGGAAATACCGACTGTCGTATAGAAAACGCCTGTTAAAAAAATAGCAAGAACTGTAGGCATACTTGGCCAAAACCAAAGTATGCTCCCTATTTCTACAAGAACAAACGTTAAGATCAAAGGCCAGTAAACATTCTGAAATAATTTTTTCTCAAGTGTATATGTCCAAATCGAATACACAACAAGGGGAAAAGAGAAAAGAAAAAGGAGTATCAAGAAAGGAATAAACTGAATATGAAGTGAAAAAAGTACATTTGAAAGAAAAAAATAAGAAATAAGAGTAATAACAAAAGAAACTGTTCGGGCAGATGCAAGCAGTGCTATTGTTCTAATGGATGATACCGTAAAAATGTTTTCGGAAAGGAAAAGCGAATAAAGTCCAATCGCATATAAAGAAGTCGTAAATATTCTTGTTAAGTATCTTCCGGGAACTAAAAAATAAAATAGTCCAAAAGAGAGACTAAAAAAGAAAGGCAGAATAAAAATTTGCAAAAATGTGTTTTCTTTTAAATCAGAACGGAGAGAGAGGAAAAGCAGTAAGTCTGTTAAAATAGCTATTGTAAAAATAGTAAAAATTCCCGATTTTCCAAGCAGATGCTCGGCAATAAAAAGACCAAGAGACAGAGCTATAACTGAGAAGATGAACCTCTCTCTTTTGTTAAGGGAGATTAAAATTTTGATCGCTCCTCTACCCTTCTTTGCAAGCTTAGATCTCCTATTAATCATAGTAATTCCTTTAGATTAGAATAAACATTTTGTACATCCTCCAAGCTATTAATTGTTTCTAAAAAATTCTTTATTTTTTTAAGCTGTAGAGGATCCGAAACTTCTGTTGTTATGGTAGGTTTTCTAGTAAGTCCTGCATTGACTATCTTAAATCCGCTTTCCATAAGCTTGTTTCTTACTTTTGACAGATCGGATGCTTTTGTATAAACAATAACGCTATCATCTTCTTCCCCTATCTCCTCTGCCCCATTCTCAACTGCAATAGAAAAAATCTCATCAAGAGTTTTTCCGTTTTTTTCTATAACTATTCTACCCACTTTACTAAATTGATACGAAACAGATCCCGGCTGTCCAAAGATTGCTCCTTCTTTATTAAAAAGGTTTTTTATCTCGGCGGTTGTTCTTTGAGAATTATCGGTTGCCGCCTCAACTATTACCGACACTCCTCCCGGAGCAAAGCCCTCGTAAATAACTTCTTCTATGCCCCCTCCCCCCTTTTTTGAAGCCCTCTGAATAGCTCTTTCTATATTTTCTTTTGGCATATTGGAAACTCTTGCAGCGTCTGCAGCCAAACGGAGTCTGAAGTTTTGATTAGGATCTGTTATTCCCCCACCCTCTCTCACCGCAATTATTATTGCATTAGTAAGTTTTGTAAAAGTTAAGCCTTTTTTTATATCGGTTTTTTCTTTTTGTCTTTTTATCTGTGACCACTTGGAATGTCCGCTCATAAACTAGCTATTAGCCATTAGCTCTTAGTCGTCAGATGATTTACCAATGACTAATGACCAAAGACTAAAAACTAATTATAGTCTTTGTGTCTTGACATTTGCAACAAAGAGTAGTAAAATTTTCGACATCCTCATCAATATTTTAAATGACTTCACTTAAAGACCAAGCCATCCAAAATGCGCTAACCGGAAACTGGCAAAAGGCAGTTGCAGTAAATAAATCACTCATAAAAGAAAATCCGCAAGATATTGATGCGCTAAATCGCCTTGCCTTTGCATTCAGCATTTTAGGACGCGTAAAAGATGCAAAAAATACCTATCAAAAAGTTCTTAAAATAGATTCATTAAACCCCTTAGCGCTTAGAAATTTAAAGAGAATTGGAGATTTAAAAAAAATTAAAAACGACGTCGGAAATGCTCCTGCGTCTCCAAGGATGCGCGTTACCAACATGTTTATCGAAGAGCAGGGGAAAACAAAAATTGTAGAACTTGTTAACGTTGCCCAACCCTCTGTAATTAATACTCTGCGAACAGGGCAGTCTTTAACCCTTTCCGCAAAGAGGCTTAAAATATTTGTTCTTTCTCACGACAAACAATATATCGGTGCACTTGCGGACAATATTGGGAAAAGGCTTACTACATTCATCAAGGCCGGAAATCAGTATGAAGCATATGTTAAATCGGCGTATGATCATCGTATTATTATTTTTATAAAAGAAATAAAAAGAGCTTCAAGGCTCAAAGATCAGCCTTCCTTTATCTCTACTTCGGAAAGAATTTTTGATCCAGATAAAAAACTAAGGAAATCAATAGCGAGCGATGAAAAAGATTACGAAGAAGAATCTTCCGAAGAAAACGAAGAATGATCGCTTTTATAGATTACTCTCCCCTTCCGAAGAGTCTTCGAAACTTTTTCGATTTCTGATTTATCCTTTAAATTTTTAAGAGATAAAAAAGATAAACCTACGGAAATTAAAGCTATAATGATTACCGCTGTTAAAAACATTTTTTAAAAAATTGAAAGATTTTTGTAATCTTTTCCTATTTGTATAGTAATATCCGCCAAGCTTTGAGATTTATTTTCCATAACCTCAAAACCCAAAAGCTTACTTAACCTTTCTAGGGTATAACTCTTTTTCCCTTTATATAAAATTACAGATTTTCCCTGCATGTTCTGAGATGTTGAGACCAAAACAACATTTCCCGAAACATTTGTAATAAGGCGCGCCAATCTATTCCCTACCCCATACTCCGCCGTTGCGTTTATAATTTCTACACTTAAATTTTCATCTGCAATTTTTGGATCGGAAAATAATATTAAAGAAATTTTATCCAGAGCTGCCTCATCTAAATTTGCGGAAACAGTGCGTAGGGTAAAATTACCGGGACTTGTGGTTTTAGTAAATAAAAAAATTCTAAAAAGATCAAGAACAGTAAAATTTGTTTTAATATTTTTAAAACCGAAAAAAATATTTGAAATTACCGAAGGAACTGGTTTTCCTAAATCAAGCAAGGCAGATCTTACTTCCCCGTCCAGTGGGATTTCTAAAAATTTATGAATATTTTCTACATCACCTTCCACTTTTAAAACAGAGACTGAATGGTTTTGGGGTAAAAAAGAAACGACCTCACTTTCTGTGTTATTTGATATTAAAAAATTGAAACGGCTGTCGTCTTGAAATTTGCTGTCTTTTACAATCAGAAATCCTTTGAAAAGTAACGAAATAAAAATTATTCCTAAAATAAAAACGAAGAAATAAATTCCAATCTTGGTATTTTTACCCTGATCTTTCTTCTTTCTGCCCATATAATTACTCTTGCTTTTTCTTTTTAGAAACAATCTGCGGAAGCGTAAATATGGGGGCACCCAAATCAGATCCCACGAAGCCTTTATCCGTAGTCTTCTTTTTTTTCTTTTTTTCTCCTTTATAAAATCCGCCAAATTTACCCATCTAAATTACCAACCTTTATATAAAATAGTATCAAGAAATTAAAACTTAATCAATCCTAGGACTAAGAGATTTTGTAAATTCTTCAAGCCCTTTCGGGAGTTTGCTCTGAAGGAAAATTTCCCGCCCGTCTTTTGGATGTAGAAAAGAGATTTCGCTGGCGTGGAGGAAAAGGCGCGGGAGAACCTTTCTATCTTTTCTTGATGTTTTTCGTCCTCCGTAAAGTGGGTCTGAAAAAACAGGATGACCAAAATATTTAAGATGGACTCTTATCTGATGCGTCCTACCTGTCTTGGGATAAAGTTCAAGCAAACTAAGCGGTTCTTTTTTTCCGTCTGATACATAATACTTAATACTCAATACCTTATACTTCGTTACAGCTTCTCTACCCCCCGCTACTACTCCGAATCTTTTTCTGTTAAAAGAGAGTCTTCCAACCGGCACATTTATTTCTCCGCTTTCTGGCTTAACTTCCCCATGAACAAGAGCAATATAAGTCTTTTTTACACCCCTATCTTTAAATTGCTTTTGAAGATTTAAAAAAGAGGCAGGGTTTTTTGCAATAAGCAGAATCCCGGAAGTTTCCTTATCCAACCGATGAACTATCCCTCCCCTTTTATAAAAATCCGACTCCTTATCAATTGAAAATTGAAAATTGAAAATTGAAAATTTAGTTTCTGTCCAATCCTGCACTGTCTCTTCATTTTTTGTTGTATCGGATCTATTTACCGTAACACCCGAAGGCTTATCTATAGCCAGAAGATCACTGTCTTCGTATATTATTTTGATATCCATATTATCTCGAGCGTCTTTGGGGAAATTTTATAAGCTTTTCCTGCTTTATAAAAGCTGCTGCGGATAAAACTAAAATTATAAAAAGAATCGGATTTTCCGGTGTCCCCAAAAACGGATTGTTTCTAAGTTTATCAACGATATTCACAATAAGTGTTACTGTGGAAAATGAGATTAGAAAAAGCAGTCCCCCGCTGCCGTCCCGCAAGATTCCTTTTAAAAGATACTGGTGAATGTATTTTATAAAAACGTAGAACAAAACTATATAGACAACAATTAAAAAAATAGGCCTTACCGATAACAGATTTTGGCCGGAAAGCAAAAAGAATCCCAAGTATCCTAAAGAAAGACAGCTTAAAATAGAAATAGAAAAAATATCAAATATTCTTCCAGTCGGAAAATTTTTAGATCGGCAGATAAGAAACAGCAGTAGTATCCCTCCGACAATTCCTCCCGTTAAAGAAAGTCCGGGGAAATAAGGAAAAAGGAAAAATTTTAGAGGGTTCAAGAATATTTTTGCTGAATACAATATTCCATAAAAAAGCCGGGCAAAAAAAAGCCCGGCAAAAAAAACAACAAATGCGAGATTAAAAATTTTTTCCATCGTTACATCTTTTCGCAAAAGGATAAGATCATCGCGGGAAAGATAATAAACAGAAAACAAACTAATAAATAGCCCCGCAAGTAAAAAAATAATAAAAAAATTCATATTATTCAAATGCCAGGAAAAAAAGGCCTATCATAACCATGATAATGCCAAAACCGGTTATGACAGTCGCAACTCCAAAAAGATCGGCAAGTCCTCCTGCCAATACGACCGGCAAAAACGAAACTGCTCCGATTAAAGCATTTAAGAAGCCGTAGACTCTTCCTCTCATTGACTCAGCTGTTTCTATTTGAATGGTTATGTTTGAGGGGATAAAAATTAAAGAAACCGCAAAACCTATGACTGCGGCCATAACTACGACGATATGCAAACTGGTTATGTTTAAAAAGATCGGCAAAATTTTATTTATAAATTGTACAAATCCGTGTGAAGCTGCTTGGTTCAAGAACGGAAATATAATAAAAGATGCTCCACCCAGTAAGAAACCTAAGCTGCTTAACCATTTTCGATTAAATTTTTTACCGATACTTCCTAAAATTAACGCTCCTGCTCCCATTCCGATTGCAGCCGGAGTAATAAGAATCCAAGATAAGCTTTCAAGCTGAACTTTTAAAATATCGATCGCATAACCAGGGGACAAGACGGCAAACATAAAAATTACAGCTTGAGCGATAGTCAGCATGGTTAGCGCATACATGACTTTTCTAGTTTTTCTTATAAAAGAAAAAATTTCTCTTGCCTCATAGGCAAAAGAGGGAGCAGTTTGAATCTCGATATTCTTTCTTTTATTTTTGTTTGAAATTGAAATTAAAGTTATAAAAAAAGCGCTTACGAAAAAAAGACTTGCTAGAAAAACAAAAGTATAAGTTTTGCCCAAAAGAAGAAGAACTGGTCCTGAGAAAATGTAACCTAGAAGCGTAGTGCTGTATATTCCTAAGGAAAAAACCGCATTTGCCGAAAAGAGAAGGTTTTTTGGAACAAGAGACGGAATAATTGCAGATTCGGCGGGAATAAAAAACTGAGTTGCAACAGCTATTAAAAAAGTGAATGTATAAATAAACCCAACATGGAGATCAGGCAGAAAAAAAGGTATTAAAAAAACACCTCTTAAGATATTTGTTGAAAATAAAATATTTTTTTTATTCCACCTGTCTACAAAAACTCCGGTTATAAGACTGAATAAAAGAGCCGGAATCATAAATGAAAGAATTATTCCCGAGACCGCAGTGTTTGAATGAGTCAGCTCAAACACTATAAAAATTAAGACAAAATGCTGCATATTAAATGCAAACTGGGAGAAAAACTCGGAGATCATCATAAATGAAAAGGGACGGATTTTAAGAACAGCTAACATGTCGTTTCGGGAAATGGTTTTCTTTATAAATTCCATAATTATGCTTTTTCGCTGTAAGCGCCTGTCCGAGTATCTATATTTATTGCATCCCCTGTTTTTATAAAAAGAGGAACTTTTGTTTTAATTCCATTTTCAAGTATCGCATCTTTGAAAACATTTGTTGCGCTGTTTCCTTTTACAGAAGGTCCCGTTTCTTCGACCCTAAGTTTAATTTTAGGTGGAAGGTTTAAAGAAAGAAGCTCGTTATTATAAAAGCTTAGGGAAAAATTTTCTCCTTCTTTTAAAAATTCGTGTCCCGAAAGCTTATCTAAGAAAATACCAACTTGCTCAAAATTAGTCGGATCCATAAAATAGGCACTTTCCCCATCTTTATATAAAAATTGAAAATTTTTTTTATCCAGTCTTACATCATTAACTCTTGCGCCGTTTATGAAACTTTTATTGATGGTAGCGCCGGATTTGACATCCTTAACCTTTACTTTTATATTCGCACTTCCCCTCCCCATCTTTATGTGTTCGTAGGAAAGGACTTGAAAAATTTGTCCGCTATCTTCAAAAACTGTCCCGTTTCTAAGCTCTGTAACAGATATCATAAAGATAAATTGTATCACTAATACTCAATCCCTGCCATGCTGAGAAGCGCCTTAAGTTCACTTTTCCTAACGTGTTTTCCAGTCCCTGCATAGGAGGCCCCCAAGTGCTTAACCAGAGTAGCAAAAGAACCATTAAACTCATAACTTGAAATTATATGTGAACTCATTACCGCACTAGATCTGATATCCAATCCTTCAGCGCTAGCATCTTGAAAGATTTTTCTCAGAAATAATCGAACATCACCAATTTTCGGATGGGTCTCCGGGATATTAATTAGAGCTTGATTTTGATCACTTCTCGCTCCTAATGCCTCGCCATGAGCATATTGATCCACAAATTCTAGCAATTTATCTCTTGAACTGGCAGAAAAGTAGTTACCGTTACCACTTCCCGACTTGGGATTAATTCCTAACAATTTACCCAGTGTGAAAAAAGAGCTCCTTAGCATGGGATGATTAGTTCTAGCATGCTCTAAGACGTATGCGTATGATATATTCGCTCTTTGTTCTTCAAGCATCTCCTGAATACTTGCAGCAAGAATCCTTTTTTCCTCATCTGTAATTTCTCCGTTTTTGAATTTTGTGCACAGAGCCGCAAATTCCGGATCTACAAAATTTTCATCCTGCGCGATTTTTTCGACATCTGCATTCTCAACTTGAGGAAGTTTACCGGTTTCTAAAAATTCCTTAAAAGCATTTCCATGAACTGCTTTGTGAATATCTGTAGAAACACCAAGAGCGCGAGAAATAATATTTGAAAAGCTTACCTCACTCTGCGTTACCTTGTCGTATAATTTCAGTCCGTGCGTTATATCGCCTGTAAATCCTGGCAACGATTCCCCTTTGTAGATTCGTGCAAGAAAATCGTTTATTTCCGCCCGGAACTTTTCAACTTCTTGCGGAGGAAGAAGACCTTTCCCAAGAAGCCATGCTTGGTCCAAAATCCCCATTCTAAAAAGCGAATGTATATCAATAACCTCAACGTCCACTTCTACTCCTGCTGAAAGTTCAGTATCTTCTTTGTATACCCTACTTGATCCAAGATCAAAATCTGTCCAATTATCACTTTCTTTTTTTCTTGGCGTAACAACAGATCCGTTCATAAAACGCCTGATCCCCAAAATATCGGTTACCAAAATGGGCCTGTTACAATAAAGTGTCCCATTATCCACTGCCTGCCAAATGTAGGGCTCACTTTTACCAGGCAAATTTCTCATAGGACGCGGAAACATCTGATATGCAACACGCAAAGATTTGGTCTGAGCTGAAACAATTATTCCCTCAAGCCACGGCAAATCAAGACTTTCAATTGCAGTTTCCACTGTCGCGACTGTTGCCAGCTTACCCTTTTTAAGTCTGTTGTAAATTTCATTACGATTGGGAACGCCGTCAACTATTACATCTGCAGGAACTCCCATAGATTCGGCAAGTTTTGCAAAATCATAAGCATGTTCTTTTGTGGAAAGATAGAATATTGTTCGGATTTGCCTTCTTTCTCTGTCGCAATCGCGTAAATACGCTTCCAGAAGCATTTTGTCACGCATACTAGCAGGTACAGAAGAATCGAAAATAATACTTCCTCTAGAATTTGTTCTAGAATTGTCTAGTGACACACCCGTTTTAACAAACACGACATGCGGAGAGATAAGCACTTTCTCCTCAACTGCCTCGGCAAGATCAACGCGATGAAGACGTTTTCCGAATTGCTGTTCTGCGTTTTTTATAGAATTGTATCCATCAGTTGCCGATGCTCCAAGCATAATGCTTTTAGGATTGGCATATAGAAAACCTGCCAGTATGTTGAGTCGTTCAGGGGTTAAATCATGATGAACCTCATCAGCAAAAACCAGATCAGCTTTAAGAAGAAACAGTAATTCCAGAGTTCTTGATTTATCTCCTCGGAAACGTTCTCGCAGCAATGCTTCAAGCATTTGCATTGTTACAATTGTCACTTCATGGCCAAACTCCTTATGATCCTTATCTACTCTTCCTAAATCTTTCTTACCATAAAGCTTCTCCTGAATGTTACTTGAGGCAGTTTCTCCGGGAGTAACATAAACTTGTCTTCCGCCATAACCAATACCCACTTCTTCCATCCACCGCGACTTGCCATAACCTGATGATTGTTCAACATAAGCAACACGGCCACCTTGCTCAAGAAACCTAACTGTCTCTTCAAGTGCTTCGACCTGACCGCGGCGAAGATCGCCTCTTGGAATTGCGATGTTATGAACATACTCCCGCAGGTGTTTGACATTATCTGAGATTTCACCACTTCCAAACGGCGGTACATCAATTGGCCGCCTATAAAGATTTCGCGGACGCTCTGTTTCTGCTACTGTCATACGGTGCAATTATACAAGATCTAAAGCGAAGATTTGAGAAATTTTTTAATTTTGGATTTATCACGGGCAAACCAAGCAGCATTTGACCTAATTTGTTCTAAGACTTGAGTGACCGTCCTTTCTATTCCCGGAACAAAATTCTTCTTAAAGAATTTTTCGACTTCTTTTGCTTCTTCTTTTGTAACAAAATTTCCTGCGGGCATAACAAATCTTGAGAATAAATGGCCTCCTTCAAATTTTTTTAGAATCATACTCCAATGATTTTTAAGGTAGTCGAATGCAACCTTTCTTCCCCACGGATTTGCCCAAACAAAGCTTATTGTTTTTAAAATATCTTGAGATTTTGCTTGCTGCGATAAAGAAAAACCTAAAGTCTTATTAAGCAGTTTTTTATCTTTAAACATACATAAAGCACGTAATATTCTATCTTTCTCCTCCTGAAAGGAAGTTCTTTTGTATAATTCCATAAATTTTTCGTATTCCTTTTCTGTCCCATTCTCAGCTGCCAAATTGTAAACCATGCCTCTTAAATCAGGGTCTAATTTTGTATTTTCTCTGTAAAATTTTTCAAAAATCTCCTTAGCTTTTTTTATTATTTTCTTATCCCCACTTGTCCCAAGTGCATAGACCACAGTGCTTCTTAAAAGTGTCTGGCTATATATCTCTTTAGGTTTTTTGCTCCAACCGACTTTATTAACTATATCCTTGAATAATCCTTGAGAAAAAATTTTAAAAGGTTCATAAAGAGGAGTATTAAATAGTAACTTTCCAAGTCCTAACATCTGTGAAGTAATTTCGGCCCACACAATATAACTATCTTCACTTTTGTAAAAAGCTGCGAGTTTTAAAGCTTCCCCTGTTGACATTTTAGAAGCCTGAGAAAGTGCAAAAGCATCGCGAATTATTCCAAACCTATCCTCTTGCGAGATTATTTTTTCTTTAATCGGTTTTTCTAAAAGAGCCAAAAAATTAGGAGGATATGAAGATCTTATAAAACTTTTTTCTTCGGCGTTTAATTTTACCCAACCTTTAAATCCTTGAATTTTGGTTTTTTTATTTTTTAAAAGAAAGTATTTTGCTTTTTTGAAACCTTTGCCAACAAGCGCTATCGGAACTAACCATAAAGTGTTATCACTATCTTTTATAAGAGGGCTTGAGAAAAATCGTGATTGGGAAATCTCTATATTCTTCTCATTTTGTTTTAAAGTTATTAAAGGATATCCGGGTTTTCGGGTCCAATTTGTCATAATGCGTTTAACAGGCTTACCGGAAACCTTCTCAAATGCGTCCCATAAATCGTTTGTTGATGCATTTTTATATGCATGTTTTTCAAGATAATGTTTTAAGCCTTTTCTAAAATTATTCTCACCCAAATACTCGGCCAGCATTCTTATAACAGATGCCCCTTTTGAGTAACTGACCGCATCAAAAATTTCACTTATTTCGGCAGGATGATTAACATCTATTTCAATAGCATGAGTATTTTTAAGACCGTCAAGAGAAAGTCCTCTGCCCTGTTCGATGAAAATAAACTGCGTCCACACTTTCCACTTCGGAAATAGTTTATCAATCGCTACATACTCCATGTAGGAGGCAAACCCTTCGTTAAGCCATAAATGAGTCCACCACTCCATTGTGACCAGGTTTCCAAACCATTGATGCGCCAGTTCATGCGCTATAACCAAAGCAACCCATTGTTTGTTATGCGTTGAAGTCTCTAACGGATCGACTAGAACAGCAGTTTCTCTGTATGTAACAGCCCCCCAATTTTCCATAGCTCCTGCTGCAAAATCAGGAATTGCAATTAGATCCAGAACCGGCAATGGATAAGAAATTCCAAAATAATTACTGTAAAAAGATATTGTACGCGCCGCAACATCTAGCGCAAATTCTGCCTGCTTAAGTTTTCCGGGTGTTACAAAAACACGGACAAGAACCCCTTCTTTTGTTTTCTTTTCGATGTACTCAAAATGCCCGACTATAAAAGCCAGAAGATAACTTGACATTTCAGGAGACGGCGTAAATCTTACTGTCTTAAAACCTGATTCGTGCTCTATGATTTCGCTTTCTAAAGTATTTGATATTGCGGTTCGATCTGACGGAATTTTAAGAGAAACCTCAAATACTGCCTTAAACGAAGGTTCATCAAAACATGGAATTGCCCGCCTCGCATCTGTTGATTCAAATTGGGTTACGCCCATATGGTGTATTTTCCCATCTAGATGATATTTGCTCCTATAAAACCCTCGCATTTTATCGTTTAATATTCCTTTAAAAAAGATTTTAAGTGTTCCCTTCCCTTGCGATATCTTTTCTGCGAATTTAAAACTGACTGTTTCTTCTTTTATGTTATAAAAAATTTTAGCGGGTAAAATTTTTCTACCCTGCATAATTTCTGCTTTGAAAATTTCAAGCTCTACGGCGTGGAGAGTGATTGAATTTGTTTCTCTTAAGACTTCTATAGATATTTCCTCTTCCCCTGAAAAAGTAAAATTTTCCAAATCAGGAGCAAGCAATATCGAATATTTTTTTGGAATTATGTGTTTTGAAAGTCTTACCTTTGAAGTTTTTTTCTTCATACTCCTTGCCTAGCGGTAGCTGAAAGTATATAATATTTAGGCTATTTAGGGCAAGTGGCCAGTCTCGACTAGACGCTCGCCTTGCTTCGCGTCGAAGCAGGTCGAGTCTAGGCGGGCGGAATGGTTGCCTCGCGTCGACGAGTCTCGCGAGTCTAGGCGGGTAGACAAATGAATTACACTGCATATATTTTAATAAGCAGAGTAGCAAGAAAAACTTATGTCGGACATACTAATGATCTTGAAAGACGACTTGAAGAACATAATAGAGGAAAAAGCTTATTTTCAAAAAGATATAAACCTTGGGAATTCATTTACAAAGAAAATTTTAACAATGAAACAGACGCTATCAGGAAAGAAAAATATTTAAAATCGGCTGCCGGACGTAGATGGATTAAGAAAAATTTGTTTGACAACCAATAGCCGAGGTGGTGGAACGGTAGACACGCGGGTCTCAAAAACCCGTGAGCTTAAACTCATGAGGGTTCGATTCCCTCCCTCGGCACCAAGACTTATAGTTGCGGCATACGCCCAATTTTTGGTATAATTCTTCACTATGACTGAGTCAGATAGACCAACAGGCCAAGTAAATATAGAAAAATCGCAACAGCAACTCATTTCAGGTCTTAAGTTTAAATATAGTAATTATCCTTCTAGCAAAGACTCGCTTCGAAGCTGGAGCGTTTGCAAAATTGAAGGTAAGGCTGATGGCCATAGCGTAGTTGTCGAAGGCAGATGGCCAATGGATTATAGCGAGCTACGATTTCCAATAGATATCGTTACATCAACTGGTTTTAAGGGTAAAGTAGATAGCATTCCCGTTCAACCTGAAGCCGCTGAGGGTTTATGGAAAAAATACATGGGTATAAAGACAGGGATCTTGCTAAAAGAAGACGAAGTGAAGAAAAAAGCTAAGGAGAAAAAAGATGCGCAAGAAAAAGAAAACAACGAGAGAAGACGAAACGCGGAGTTAGCACAAATTGCTCCCGCCTTGATAGACCTTAGGGATGCAACACCAGATATATCACATCTTAAGTTTATTTTTAAGAGCAAATTTGCAGGTATTGGAACGATGCCAGGTCGAGATTACAATATTAGAGATTTAGGCAGCACAGGTGGATCATTAGCCACGGAGTTTTATTTTGAGCATAGAGGTGAGTTAAAAATTAAAGGTAAGATAGGCAGACATAAAATTGTTTTAAAAGCAAAACAAAGAGATACTCATCGAAATACAACATTTCCGCGGAATGCAGATGCCTTAAATGAATATCGGCAAGTTACAGGTGTGCTTAACGGCGTAGCTCTAGATTTAAAAGATGCATCGGACTTTTGGAGAAAATTTGTTATTGCAAAACAGGAAGAACTTGCGCATAAAGAAAAAGATCGAATAGAAAAAACAAAAAAAGAACTAATTGATAAAAGAGATAAAAGAGCAAGAAGACAAAGAGAAGATCAAGAAGCCGTGGCTCCAGCGGTTGCAAAACTTCTCGATAGCGACAACGGGCCTGATTTAACTAAAACTAGATAAGCTATCGAGTCATCCGACTGCGTGAACAATGACTTCGCCACCTGAAAGGTGAAACATCCTCGCTACCTCGATCTTTCTGCGCTTTTGCTATAATTGATTTCAGAATATTATGAAAAATAATCGGCCATTGGTTGGGGTTTCGATAATTATTAAGAAAGGCGATAGGGTTTTAATTGGAAAAAGGAAAAACGCAGGAGGAAGCGGTACCTGGGGTTTTCCCGGAGGACACTTGGAGTTTCGGGAAAGTTTTAAGGATTGTATTAAACGAGAAGCAATGGAAGAAACCGGAATTAAAATCAAGAACATTAAGTTCCAGACTCTCACCAACGACATCCACCCAAAAGAAAAAACTCACTATGTAACTCTGTTTTTCACTTCTGACTACGATAGCGGAAAAGTAAAAAACATGGAACCGGAAAAATGTGAGGGATGGGAATGGGTTTTATGGAATAAGCTTCCCCACCCTCTTTTTCTTCCGATTAAAAATTTACTTGCGCAAAAATATAATCCTTTTTCCTAGGCTCCCACTTTTGCCGCAATTGCCGCAAGCTTATCCTCAATCCTCTTTAATGCTTCCATTATTTTATCGTGAGGATCATCAGGCCCTCCCACTGGTGGCGGCCCGCCTTGACTCGGCGAGGCAGGCGGAGGCATTCCTCCTCCCGGCATTCCCGGATTCATTGGATCCATAAATTAATCACCCCCTCCAACGTAACATTTAACATTTTATCACCGCAATGCGGGATCCCGACTGGAAACTATCAGCGGGACAATTTACCATTGACCATTTTTATCAATTTTTATCTATTATATAAAACTTGCGGGGGAGCCTCGCCATGGCGGGCGACCTCAGCAAGCTACTCTTCCCTCTTTTTCTCCACATTATAAAATCTTATTCTATCTCCTCTAAAAAGTAAATCTATTTCTCCCGTTGGGCCGTTTCTATGCTTTGCAATTAAAAGTTTTGTTGGAATTACATTACCAATGCTTTCCTCGACTCTATACAAAAACATTACTACGTCTGCGTCCTGTTCGATCGCACCAGACTCCCTTAGATCCGCAAGCTGGGGTTTTTTTTCTCCCCTATGTTCAACTGCACGTGACAATTGGGAAATTGCAACCAGCGGAATTTTTAATTCTCTGGCCAAATTTTTTAGAGACTGAGAAACTATAGAAACTTCCTGAACTCTATTATCATAATGCCTTCCGGGATCGACTAACTGAAGATAGTCTACGATTAAAAGTCCTATATTGTGTTCAAGCTGAAGTCTTCTTGCCCTCGTTCTTATTTCGGCAATTGAAATTCCGGGAGTATCGTCTATGAAGATCGGCGCATCTGCCAAGATCCCCATCGCCTCCGAAAGTTTTGCAAAATCAGATTCCGATAGTTTTCCTGTTTTAAGTCTCCATGCATCAACATCTGCCTGCCCGACTAAAAGTCTGTCTACCATCTCTTCCTGACTCATTTCCAAAGAAAAAATTCCGACAGGAATTTTCTCAACAACCGCAACATGCGAAGAGATATTAGCAACCATTGCGGTTTTTCCTTGTCCGGGACGGGCAGCCAAAATAAGCAAATTAGATGCCTGCATTCCCGAAAGAGTGCTGTCTAAATCTACAAAACCTGTTTTAACTCCTCTAAGTCCCGCTCCTTTTTTGTGAAGCTCATCGATTCTGTCAAAACTTTCTGCAAGCATTTCCTTAAGAGGTAAAAAACCCCGAAGTCCATGCCCTTGAGAAATAGAAAAAATAAAAGACTCTGCTTTATCCAAAAGTTCATCTGCCTCCTTATCTTCCATAAAGCCCATTTCGGTTATTTGCCCGCCCGCTGCAATCATCGATCTCTTTGTCGAATTTTCTTTTATAATCTGGGCGTACTGCTCTACATTTGCCGCAGTCGGAACAGTTTCAAGAAGTGAAGTCAGATAAGAAAAATCAATTTTATCGGAAATCTTATTTTTTTTAAGCTGTGTTGTAAGAGTTAGTATATCGATTGGCTTTCTTGCCTCGTATAAAGAAAGCATGGAATTATAAATAATCCCATTAATATCGCTGTAAAAATCGGAAGGCTTTATAATTTCTGAGACAATACTTATAGCATCCTTGTCTATGAGAATTGCTCCCAAAACGCTTTGTTCTGCCTCTTCATTATGTGGGGGAACCTTAATTCCTGCCATATTTAAAAGATTTTAATCGATGGATTTACTGCAAAAGCACTACCTGCATTTCCAAAGGCAGTTTGTCTGCCGATATGGAAAACTTTTGCGATCTACTGCTCTCTTTTCCTAGCATTTTTAAAGCTTCTTGAGCTTCTTCTCCAAATAATATAACTATGCTGGGAGAAAATCCCGTTACCATTGTGTCCTTAAAATCACAGTCTACATTTAAAATTAAAATATTATAATCTCCTGTTTCCTGGTTCTTTGAAAGTCCGGAAGTTCGGGCAACAAGAACACTTATGTTGTCTATGTTAAACGAGTATAAAAAATTATCATCGGATTTTGTTCCCAAAATTCTTGTACCGGCGACTTCATATTCTCCTGCACCCTTAATTATAACTCTATAATCTGTGACTCTTTCTACCTCTGGCTTCTCTATGTCTTTTAAGAAGACAGCTGCGTCTGCCCCAACTTCTTGAATTTGCGCCGTTGGATCAATTACAAAACTCGAGTTCCTGCCTTTTATTTTAATTGAATCTTTAGAAAGAACCGAAACATCCACAATCATTATCCTATCACAAAAACAATTTTCTTGACAAGAGGGTTTTTTTATCTTATCATTCTTTTTATCTAAAATGAGTAAAGAAAAGGTCGTTCTCTCTTTTATAGCTGTTGTAGTCGGAATATTGGTAACAGGAGTTGCTTTTTATCTTTACCAGGCGACAAAAGCAGTTCCAGCGTCAAAAATTAAAACTATTAAAATTTCCTCCCCAAGCATTACGCCTAAGCCCTCTATTTTTTTAATAATTAAAGACCCCGAGGATGAAAAAGTCGTTGGAAAAAAAGTTGTTACGGTATCGGGCACAACCGCCAAAGACGCGACTATTGTTGTACTATCCCCCGTTGATGAGGATGTCGTGAAGCCGGCGGGAACAGGAGATTTTTCAACAACCATAAACATAGACAGCGGGGAGAACAACATCGAAATTACTGCTATTTCACCAAACGGAGAAGAAACAAGAATTACAAAAACAGTCACTTTCTCAACCGAGGAGTTTTAAAAATATGAAAAAAATTCTTAATATATCAATATCTAGTATCTTAGTATCTTGTCTTTCAATATATCTTTATATCTCAATACCCAACTCATATGCTGCCATTAGTCCTACTCCAACAGAAAGCTTGACCCAACAGCAGATAAACGCATTAACAAATAGAATTGCTTCCCGAGTCGCCCAACTTAAGTTGGTTGAGAAAAGAGGTATAATTGGAAAAGTAACAGATGTTTCAAACACACAGATAACATTAAGCGATAAAGACGGAAATACTCGGTTTATAGATATCGATGAGTTTACAAAATTTATATCCGACTCGAAGTCTTTTGGAATATCCGACATACAAAAGGGGCAAAAAGTAGGAGTCTTAGGCTTATACAATAAGGAATCAAGAAGAATTCTAGCAAGATTTGTAGAAATCCTCCAAATCCCTGATTATATCCATGGAGCAGTTTCTTCAATTGATAGTAAAAACTTTAATCTTGCAGTAGCAACCGGAAACGATAAGCAAATAAATATTGAGGTAGAAACTTCAACTAAGATATTTTCTTTTGATTCGGAAAAATCGCAGCTTATAAAATCCGGATTCTCAAAGATTACAGAAGGAGAAACTATTATTATTATCGGTTTTCCAAATAAAACCAGCTCAAATACGATTAATGCCTCAAAAATAATCCTTTTTCCGAATATCTCAAAGAATCCAAAAATAAAAACATTGATCAAGCCTACAATTACAGAAGCCCCAACCTCTTCTCCTACCCCGAAAATTTCGCCTACAAAGAGAATTTCTTATTGATGAGGAATAAAATAAAAAGCATAAAACTTCTTATAAAAAAATCAGATTTGGATGCGGTTTTGATTTCTTCGGTTTCAAATATTGTCTATCTAACAGACTACTGCGGTTTTTCTTATTTTGAAAGAGAAGCATTCTTGGTAATTACAAACAAAGAAAATTATTTAATAACCGACGGAAGATACTCGGAGGCAGTTTCCGATATTTTAGGTTTTGAACTTTTGGAAGTATCGTCGACTAGACGACTAGAACATATTTTTAAATATTTGTCAGAGGAAAAGAAAATTAAAAAAATAGGTATTGAAGAAAATAACATAACGGTTACAGAAAGTAAAAAACTTAAAAAATACTTTAGGGCAATGCCGGTTCCCGATTTACAAAATTTGAGAATTATAAAAGACGAGGATGAGATTTCCAAAATTGAAAAAGCGTGTAAATTGGGCGATGAGGCTTTTGATTTTATTTTAGGAAAAATAAAAAAAGGAGTAACCGAGCAAGAACTGGCTTTTGAGATTGAATTTTTTATAAAGAGGAAGGGTGCGAATATTTCTTTCCCGCCGATTGTCGCTTTTGGCGCAAACTCCTCAATTCCCCACCACAACACCAGCGACCAAAAACTAAAGACTAACGACCCTGTATTGCTTGATTTCGGTGTAAAATATCAAAATTATTGTTCCGACATGACCCGCACAATATTTTTCGGCAAAGCAGATGAAAAGTTTAAAAAAATGTACAGGGCAGTTTTGGATGCTCAAAAAAAAGCAATTGAAAAACTTTCCCACCTCGGAGGTGGCCGAATGGACTCCTCCGAGGTGAATTCACGCGGAATTAAAGCATCAGTCATCGATAAAATCGCTCGTGACTACATAGTCAAACAAGGTTTCCCCACCATCCCCCATTCCTTGGGCCATGGAATTGGAATTGAAGTCCATGAACAACCAAGACTTTCTCCAAAAAGTAAAGACATTTTAAAAGAAGGCATGGTTTTCTCAATTGAGCCGGGAATTTATATACCGGGGTACGGCGGGGTAAGAATTGAAGATTTGGTAGTTTTAGAAAAAAATGCCTCACGTCTCCTCACCCATTCCCCAAAACACCTTATTGAGACATAGAGTTTCTCTAATAGATTGACAATTCAATCTCTATTGGATAAAATCAGCCAAAATGATACCGGAAATACGACGACCAGAAAAAGTCTCACATCGAAACGGATTGGAACAGGCAATTGATCGTTATAAACAATCTAAAAAATTTTTAGAACTCTCAGGTAATACTCAGGTTTTCTATAGTCACGACCTTACTCAATTTCAAGAAGAATACTGCCAAGCTCACAATATTTTATCAGTTATTCAACTCACTCCGGAAGATGTTGCTAATTGGCGCGATCAACTAAGACAGGGCGGCTATTCTCCTGCAACGATTAATAGAAAACGTGCAAGTTTATCAGGATTTTTGGAGGAGGCTCAGACTCAAGGAATGATTCGACCGGATTTTAAAAAAAGTCTTCCCAAATATGAATCGGTAGGAAAAAAGCAACCGGGAATTTTGACCGCCGAACAGGCAGATTCATTAATCTCAAAAGCAAAAAATTTGCAGGATGCTTCTTTAATTTTGATTGCCTTAACAACCGGTGCAAGCATAACAGAAATTGTTAATTTAAATGCAGAAGATATTTTAAGAACCGAGGATGGGAATACTGCAATTAGATTTAAGGGCGGTATACGTAAAATTCAAACAAGAACATTACAGATAGATAAAAAAATAGGAAGTAAAATCTCCGAATACATCGAGGACTCAGGGTTAAAACCTGAAGATCCTTTATTTAAGGAGAGGCATAAAGGATCTCGATTAACGCGTAATCTTGTTTGGTTTATGTTAAGAGACTATGGTCGTGAGATCGGAGTTGAAAATCTCAATACGCGTATGCTGCGGGATACTTTTATAGCTAGATTTCCTGGGACAGAACAACAGCTTAATAAAGTACTTGGGAGAACATCGTTTGGCCCCTCTACTCTATTTCCCAAATCATTTCAAACAATGTAATTAGTCCTCTCCTCCCCATTTCCCAAAACACCTTATTGAGATATAATAGAAGAATGAGAAAAATAAAAACACAGACTCTCAAAGGCTTCAGGGACTTTTTGCCAAAAGAAGCGAAAAAAAGACAATGGCTGATAAATACTTTGATATCGGTGTTTGAGTCCTATGGTTTTGAACCGCTTGAGACTCCGGCTTTGGAATATGCGGAATTACTTAAAGACAAATACGGAGAAGAAGAAAAACTAATATATGAATTTGAAACAAAAGGAAAAGATAAAGTAGCTCTTAGATACGATCAAACAGTCCCACTCTCACGTGTTGTAGCTCAATACCAAAACGAATTAGTTTTTCCTTTTAAGCGCTACCAAATCCAAAATGTCTGGAGAGGCGAAAATCCTCAAAAAGGAAGATACCGCGAATTCATTCAATGCGACGCTGATGTTATCGGATCCCCCTCTCCCGCTGCAGATGCAGAAATTTTAAAACTTGTTCTTGATATTTATAAAATATTAGATCTTTCGGTAACTATTAAGATTAATGATTCAGAAAACTTCAAAAATTTGGACAAAAAATATGTTGCGGCAATAGATAAACTTGAAAAAATTGGAGAAAGCCAAGTTCTTTCAGAGATGATAAATAAGGGAATGGCAAGTGAAGATGCAAGAAAAACATTATCGGATTTGCAGAATAAACCTCAAACTCAGAATATTTCTGAAATACTCTCAACCCTTGAGCAAATGGGGGGAGATGCTAACAAAGTAATTTATGAACCAACGCTTGCCCGCGGTTTGGATTATTACACGGGTATGATTTTTGAAACAATCGCTAAAGATAGTCCTTCCTCTCTATGCTCTGGCGGCAGATGGGACAAATTAATTGGGCAGTTTTCCGGGAAAGATATGCCTGCAGTCGGCTTTGGACTTGGATTTGACAGAACAATTGAAGTTCTTGAAGAAAATAATCTTCTTCCCTCACAAGAATCTTCTTCGAAAGTTTTGATTACGATTTTCAATAAAGACCTAAAAGAAAAATCTCTTGAAGTTTATTCATTTTTGAGAAATGTTAATGTAAACTGCGAAATATATTTGGATGAAAATGCGCCTTTCCCTAAACAATTAAAATATGCAGACAAAAAAGGCATCCCATATGTTTTAATAATCGGACCAGAGGAAACAGAAAATAATACCGTAACTTTGAAAAACATGAAAACAGGAGAACAAAGAACAACAAATCTTGAACAGATCATAAAGCAACTAGGCACTAGTGGCTAGCAACTAGTAACTTTTTTTGTTATAATTGTAAAACCATGAAAGCAAATATCCATCCGCAATATTTTGAGAATGCACAGGTTATATGCGCCTGCGGCAATAGATTTAATGTAGGTTCAACCAAAGAAATTATTCATATTGAGCTTTGCAATAAATGCCACCCTTTTTATACCGGCGAGCAAAGATTTGTAGATTCGGCATCAAGAATTCAAAAATTCCAGGATAAGCAAAAAGTTGCCCAAGAACATACTGCAAAAAAAGTTAAAAAGATAGAAGAAAAAAAGCAGAAAGACACAGGCCCCAAGACTCTCCGGGAAATGTTAATGTCGCTGGAATAACTGCAAAGTCACTAGCCACTAGTTGCTAGCCACTAGATTATGGATGACTATAGAAAAGTACAGATTGAAGAGCTTTCCAAAAAAATTGAAGAAGCAAAAATTCTTCTTGCGGATCCAACGATTTCCGAACTTGCGGCAAGAGAAATAGAAGAACTTGAAACTCAAAAAAAAGCTTTAGAGCAGGATCTGTTAAAAAATAATGATGTTGAGGAAGAGTCGCTTGATGATAAAAATGTAATCATGGAAATAAAAGGAGCTGCTGGAGGAGAAGAAGCAAAGCTATGGAGCGAAGAACTCCTTAGAATGTATATAAAATTTGCACAAAAAAACGGATTCAAGGTTGAGCAAGTAGACGATGACGTTATTAAAATTTCCGGGAAAAACCCATTCGGATCTTTCAAATACGAAGCGGGTGTACACAGGGTTCAGCGAACTCCCGCAACAGAAAAACGCGGAAGAGTCCACACATCAACAGCTATTATTTCCATTCTTCCCGATCTTGAAGACATAGATCTTCACATAAACCCCGAAGATATTGAATTTGAAGCCTTTAGAGCCGGAGGACACGGAGGGCAAAATGTAAATAAAGTCTCAACTGCGGTAAGACTTAAACACAAACCAAGCGGAATTGTTGTAACCTGCCGAACAGAACGGTCACAAGGTCAAAACAGAGAAAATGCAATGAAACTCCTTCGGGCAAAACTTTGGGAAATTGAAATTGAAAAACAAAACAAAATAATCGGTGAGCTTAAATCCACCCAGGTCGGAAAAGGAATGAGGGCAGAAAAAATCCGAACATATAATTTCCCCCAAGATAGACTCACAGACCATCGAATCAGTAAATCTTATCATAACCTTCCTGCGATTTTAGGCGGGGAATTGGATAAGCTAATAGAAGATTTAAAAGCCGGGGAAAAGTCAAGCAGCTAAATCCAAAAACTTTATATCTTTATTCCTTAGAGTCTCTATCTTATCTAAATTATTCTCTTCTATTAATTTTGCGATCTGCCGGCCTCCCGCTAAGTGAGGCAATACCACATAGTCGGCTCCTGCTTTATACAAGATCTTTGCCTCGCTTGCATCAAAAGCCATCGCCACCACTTTTGCTTTTCTATTTTTATGTCTTAATTCTTTAAGCACCAATAGATTGTCTTCGAGATCAGGATTCGTTGAAATGACAAGCTTAGCGCTATCTAGCTTTGCTCTTTCCTGAATATCCAAATCCGAAATATCGCCAAACAACCGATGAGCCTTTTTGCTCTCAAGCTTTTTAAGAATTTCGGGATCAAAATCAACTACAACTACCTCTATATCCATATCCTCCAGCGCCGAAAGAATGCTTTGCCCCATTTGATCCCCTCCTATCACAACAACGTGATCCCTAAGGTCGGGCATTTCATCCTGTGATTCGATAAATTGCTGTGTCTTAACAGGCACTAACTCCAAAAAAGAAAGACGGTGATTTAAAAACTTATAGATATTTTTGCTCCCAACTATTAGATATGTTGAAATTGTAAATGTAATAATTGCGCAAAGCGTTATAAGCGATACTACCTCATTTGAGATATGGCCAAGTTTTGCTCCCAAAAAAACAGTAATAAGAGAAAATTCAGAAACTTGACCAAGACTTACTCCGGTTAAAAATGAAGTTCTTTTTTTAAAACCCAAAATCCCCATAATAATCATTACAATAAAAGGCTTAACTGTCAAAACAATAGCAGACAAGGCAATTGCTATTGCCAAGACAGACAAAATATTACCGAATGTCATCTGAATGCCAAGAAGAACAAAAAACAGTATTATAAAAAAATCCTGCAAAATTCTTGCCCGGGCAATAATCTGATAATTTGCAATTGAGTTGGCAAGAGTAAGACCTGCCAAAAATCCTCCTATTTCAACGGAAAACCCGACAGAACTTACTAAGGCAGCCAGTCCAAAAACCCATGCAATACTTGCCAAAAAAAGAGTTTCTGTTGATCGGGCAAGCTTTTCAACAAGTTTTGGAAAAACATTGCTTCCCAAATACCAGACAACTCCAAATAAAATTGCCCCTTTTATAACTATCTGCGCAAATTTAGCGAAGGGTTCTACTGTAACAAGCTGAGGATTAAAACCCGAGAGAAAAATAAGTATGGCAATTGCCAAAAAATCCTGAATAAGAAGCACCCCGATTGCTATTTTTCCATACAAGCTATGGAGCTCTCTTTTCTCAGATATCAGTTTTATAACGATAACCGTTGATGAAAATGTGACTGCGATACCGATATATATTGCGCTTAGTACGTTAAATCCAAAAAGAAGAGAAATTATGTATCCGGCCAAAAAAGAAAGTAAAACCTGAACTCCCGAAACTATAAATGCTACTCTGCCAATTGATGTAAAATCTTTTATCCTAATTTCAAGCCCAAGCGTAAAAAGTAAAAAAGTTATTCCAAGCTGTGCTAAAGTCTGAATAAAATCCGGGTTGCGGATATTCAAAAATCCCAAAGGCCCGATTATGATGCCTGTTAAGATATAAGCCAAGATCGCAGGCTGTTTAAGAAACCGGAAAACAGATGTCAGAACCGCCGCAAGACATATAATAATTGTTATTTCCAAAAAAACAGGTGCCACAAATAAATATTAACAGATTATTTTGACAATTGACAATGATATAATAAATTGATCATCGGTAGTAGATTCGCCATTTCGAAGTCGAATGCATGAGAAATTCAACGAATGATTCAGGGGGATTCCTTGTTTATCAAGGAGGGGGTGAAATCCCCCGAAGAACGAGTTTAATTTCGAAAGCATGAAGCAAGACTTGGCGAGAGTTTTTGGTACTTTTGTCGATACAAAAGTACAGAACTTATGCTATGAAACTTACATTATTTGATAAAAAACAGGAAGCAAAAGATGTAATGTCTTTTAAGTTTAAGCCCGATGTGCATTTTGACTTTAAACCCGGCCAGTATTTATTTTATACTCTCCCCAATGATGACCCGGATAATCGCGGTGTTACACGCTATTTTACTATATCCTCTTCCCCATTTGAAAAATTTATTATGTTAACCACAAGAATTAGCCTGCCTCCAAGTTCTTTTAAAAAATCTTTGGTTGAAATGAAAATTGGCGGCAGAATTACGGCATCAGGCCCCGACGGCGATTTTATTATTGACTCCGATTTAATCGGAGTTGATGATCCTAAAAAAAACTACATTTTTATTGCAGGAGGAATAGGGATAACGCCTTTTCGCTCAATTCTTCTTCAAATGGATTTTGAAAAGCTTCCCATAAACGTTCAACTTTTATATGCGAATAGGGATGAAGATGTCGTATTTAAAGAGGAATTAGAATCGCTTGCCCAGAGAAATCCTAATTTCAAAATAAAATACTTCATAAGTCCCGATCGCATTGATGAAAAAGCACTCTCAGTTTTCAATTCTCTCGCCTCGCGGCGAAGCGGGCAATTTTCAACTCTCAATTTCTATGTTTCCGGCCCCGAACCGTTTGTCGAATCGATTGAAAAAATCCTGAAGGGCTTAGGGGCTGAGCCCCAAAATATAAAACTCGACTTCTTTCCCGGCTACGAAACTAGTGGCTAGTAACTAGTTGCTAGTAGCTAGCCTTGACATCTTCGGTCTTCTCCCCTACCATAGAATTATGGAATCTCAAAATATTCCCTCTGTTAGGGAGAAAAAGAAGTTTAACGGGCTTTTATTTTTGGAAGTTGGTTTAGCTGAAGTATTTTCCGTTATCTTCGTATTAACCCTGATTTTCGCAACTCTTAATTACTTTGGATTTCTTCCCATTTCCGAATCATTCCCCTTTCTTTCCTTTCTTCCGCAAAAACAGACAGTTATACGATCCGGCACGACAGTTAATCCCAATAAGAAGCCTCTACTAAAACCAACGAGTATGCCTATTGTTCCGCAAGCAGTAAAAAAAGATATGCAATCATTTGCCAAGACATACATAAAACCTTCGCTAACTCTCTCCTCATTTGATGTTAAACCTGCTATGTCAGCCACTGGCACAATTCTTGATCCAAATAGATTTGGTGCCTCCTGGCCTATTGAAAACGAAGCAATTATGAATATCTCTGCCAGATATGGACAAAACTTTGCTGCGCAAGACAGATCTGTGCTTGTAACTCTTCCGCAGCCAATAACAAGTCTGGGCAATCTCTCTGCCGAAACTAATGTGGCTAAGTATTTACTTATTCAGGCAAAAGGAACATGGAGTTGCGGCAAAGAGATGACTCAGGGAAAAGAGTTTACCAGCTGCACTAATTTTTGGATAGACACACAAGGTGTTAAAAAAGAGATAGGTATAATAAGCTTTCTGTCTATTCTCAATAACCAAAATGCCTCAATTGCTTTCTGCGAACGATATCCCCAAAGTCCTACGTATACCTGGAAAAGCTGTTACTCCCAAAAATAAAAACCCAAGTGGCCTTTTAGTCTCGCGACCTGGAAGGCTTCGGCCGTGAGCCCAGCCGAATCGGCAAAACCACTTCGGACGTACTGAATTCTCTTAAAAGAAAAGTCTTACCGATCTAGTCAGCCAGAGCTGAATGTTGCAAATTTGGTAACAGTAGGTATATACTGATGCTGATAAATTTGGTAGTTGTATAATGAAATCTAAAGCGACCATAAATAGAAAAACCAACGAGACAAATATAAAAATTTCTTTAAACATTGACGGTACGGGAAAAAGAGAAATAGAAACCCCAGTAGGTTTTCTCAATCATATGCTTGATCTTTTTGCAAAGCACGGCTTATTCGATTTATCTATAAAAGCTACCGGAGACATGCATATAGACGAACACCATACGGTTGAAGATATAGGCATTGTGCTCGGAGAAGCATTTGCAAAAGCATTGGGAGATAAAAGAGGTATTGTACGCTATGGCTTTTTCATTTTACCAATGGACGAGGCTTTAGCAACAGTGGCTATAGATTTTGCGGGACGCTACTCGTTTCAATTTAGCTGTCCGTTTACAAGAGAAAAGGTTGGTGATTTAAGCACCGAACTGGTTTTGCATTTTTGGGATGCTTTTGCTCAAAATGCGAAAGTTAACTTACACATTAGAGTTGAAAACGGGACAAACGAACATCATAAAATTGAGGGGATCTTTAAAGCTGCAGCTCGCGCAATCCGCATGGCATGCGAGATAGACCCAAGAGCGAAGAAAGAGATTCCTTCAACCAAAGGAAGGCTGTAGGGCTTAAGCTGAACTATGGTTTGCCTTCCATCCCCGTACCTTTTAAACCAATTGTTGTTCCGGCTCTATAAAGACATGGCGCTAATGATTCACGCAGTGCCTCTCCGAAGGCTTTAAAAGTTGCTTCCCAGGTATGATGGCTGTCTTCTCCTGATAAAAATTGTATATGGGTTGCGCATCCGGCTCCTTGAGAAAATCCTTCAAAAAATTGTCGTAAATTTGTGCTTAAGATATCTTCGGCGTGCTCAAGTCTTATTCCCGCAACATCTCCATGGAGGAATGTATAGGCGCGGCCATCAAAGGCGAGTGTTACAGTCGCCAATGCCTCATCCGTGGCAACGGTATAAGAACCTCTTCCGTTAACCCCCTGTGCCTGTCTAATATCTAACATTTCACGGATAGCTCTGCCTAAGGTTAAACCAACATCCTCAGTTCTTACATGATCCAATGCTTCAACATCCGTTTCTTCAAACAAGATATCAAGATTTAAACAGGCTCTGGAAGCAAGACCTGTAAGCATGTGGTTAAAAAACTTATTCCCCGTTTGAATCTCGTAGGGGCGTCTTTTGTCATCTTCTGCTAGAACATTAACCTTTGATTCAGCTGTTGTACGAATAATAGATACTGCTTTTTCGGAAGCATTTTCTATAAAAATTCCCAATCTTTCTTTCATAATAGTTTTTATTTATTTAAACGTTGTTTAACCGAATTCCAGTGAGCATCCAATCCTTCTACTTGAGAAAGAGTTTCTATAATAGGAGCAAGGCTTCTAAGACCCTCTTCTGTTACAAGCTGTACTTCGGACAATTTCATAAAGGTTTCTACTCCAACGGGCGAAAACATTCTTGCTCCTCCGCCTGTCGGCAATACATGATTGGCTCCCGATGCATAATCGCCTATTGCTTTTGAAGCCCATTTCCCTAAAAAAATAGACCCGGCATTAGTAATTCTCCCAACTAAACTTTCAGGATTCTTCGTCATAATTTCTAAGTGCTCAGGTGCGTATTCGTTTGCAAATCTTATCGCCTCTTCCTCGTTTGAAACCAGAATTATTGCGCTATACCCTGCCAGGGATTGTTTAATAATGCCTTGTCTTGTGAGAGATAAAAGCTGCCGGTCGATTTCTTTTTGTGTTTCTTGCGCAATCTTTCTGCTCCATGTAACCAATACTCCGGCTGCATTAGGACTATGTTCGGCAGCGGATAAGATGTCGGCGGCGCAATAAGCGGGGTTTGCTTCTTCATCCGCAAGAATGACGACTTCGGAAGGTCCGGCCGGCATGTCAATGCCAACATCCCCAAAAACTGATATTTTGGCTGCAGTTACATACTCATTTCCCGGACCAACAATTTTATCTACCGGTTTTATAGTTTCAGTTCCATAGGCAAGCGCTGCGATGGCGGCCACGCCTCCAATTCTATATAACTCATCTACTCCAGCTTCTTTTGCGGCAACAATAACCTCGTAGTTTTTTCTCCTCGGAGGAGTAACTCCCACAATTCTTTTTACTCCAGCAAGTTTTGCAGGCACCGCTAAGGTCTGCATTACTGTTGGATAGGGCGCAGTTCCTCCCGGAACATATAATCCGGCCGATTCAATTGGCGTTCTTTTCTGCCCTAGCCTAACGCCTGGAATTGTTTCGACTTCCCACTGCATGTTAATGCTTGCCAGTTGCGCTTCATGGAACTTCCTTGAAATCTCAATCTGCCTTCTTATCATTTCTAAAACAACTGGGTCTGTTTTCGCATAAGCTTCCTCTATATCAGCTTGTGAAACTCGAAGGCTTTCCGGGGTCAATTTAACTTTATCGAATTCTTCTATATATTCAATAACTGCATCATCTCCTCGTTTACGTACATCTTCAATAATGGGAAGGACTTCCGGCAACACTTCTCTGATATCTCTACCTGCACGGCGCATTATCCTTTCTCTATCCTGGGCGTTCATTGTCCCAAGTTCATAAATGTGTATTCCAAACGGTCTAATTTCACCTTGATTTATTTCACTACTCATACATTAAACCTCCAAACTGCCATCTTCATTTCTGCTTTGAACATCAAAAGAAAATTGAATTATTCCTTCGTTCGTACGAGTATTAGTGTCAATATAGATACCTTCCTCTTGCGCCAAACGCACGAGCGCCCTATGTTTTTCAAGACTTACACCATGCACCCCAATCGCTGAGAGCTCAACATTAACACCTCTATCCTCAAGAATCTTTTTTGCATTAATAAACGCTCTTATTCCGGAGGGAGAATCTTCTACAACTACAATCTTTAGATTCGCTTTATTTCCAGTAAAAGGTTGGACTTCCTCAGGCACAATACCTGTTTGTCCCCATTCGTAAGCGTCCATTAAGACCTGCATGTCTGTCTTTCCGCGAAGGCCCGAGAGAATGGTGGCAAGAGCTTGGGTAGGATTTGGCTTGGTTAAGCTTTCTGTAGTAACCCTGTTTCTTCTTGCCAACCACTCCATTGATCCCATGCTGACTACTCCGATGGAGTTCACTCGGCTTCTATCGACGGCAAGTTCTGCCTCTGGTGCGTATCCATCGCCAGGTTTTCTTTTGGCGTCATACGGCGGCAAACCCGGTCTTGCGGTATAAATAACAACCATGCCACCCCCTTGTGAAATTCTCCCAATCTCCCTTCTTCCATTATCGTCAATTAGCGATTTGTCCATTGTTTTAATTAGAGAATCTACTGCTCCTGTCTGACTTGGCTTACTATAGGTTTCCTCAAAAGTCTCTTTTCCTAATACAAACTCTTGAAAAATGCTAGTAATTTCATTTTTGAACGGGTCTCGAGTCCTAGACAGGGTTTTTGAGATGTCTTCCATATTCTTGACACTTATGTCCCTATAGGTTTTAATAATCCATTTTAAAATTACATCAGGGGGATGACTTTGGGGACCCGAATCTGTTCGAAAAGCTTCCAATGCTTCTCCATTGGAAACATCTATGCCTGCTTTTCTTAGCTTCATGAGAGAAACAATAATTGCCGAAACGTCCCAAGGGTCATGTATTCCTTCTGCTTCAAAGTGGCTCATGTTACGACCGGGAATTTTATTTCTGTCGTCAATCAAAAAGTCTGCCGGATTAACACCTATTTGTTCTGCAAAGAAAGAAATTGTTGAACGGACTGCCTGTCTATAGGCCACTGGATTAATTAAAACACCATCTACGTCCACGGCTATAATCGTATGCTCAAAAGGCCTTGGCTCAAGCTCTCTTGCTCCGCCCTCATTTCCTCCATTGTATGGTCGTATTGCTTCCGAATTTGGCATAGATTTTAGTTGCCGCTCTCTTATTTAAGAGAGGCTTATTTTTAGTCCGTAGAGTGTATACTTTTTTTTGACTCTAGTCAATACCGATCCTATCTTGATAAAAATAAGACTTTTATGTTAACATTGAGATTGTCAAATTTCCCCACCCTTAGGCGAGGTCTCGCCTGTGGCGGAAAAATTCTATGCAGAAGACATTATCCCATTTAAAACTTTTCAGAAAGCCAATTTTAGGTATGGACCCGTATGTTGCTCCTCTTGAGAATAGGATAGGAAAAGGTTATCTCCTTTTGGATTTCAATGAAAGAACTATTCCTCCTCATCCCTTAGTACTTGAGGAAATAAGTAAGTACGTTAGAAAAGGTAACCTTCAGTTGTATCCTGAGTATGGAGATTTAAATGAAGTAATTGCAGATTATATAGGAGTTAAGCCCCAAGAGCTTATTCCAACCGTAGGCTCTGATCAGGGAATCGACATAGTTATTCGCTCCCTTCTTGGCGAGAAAGACAAAGTTATAATTCCCGCACCGACTTTTGCAATGCTTAAGCAGTCATCTCTCATACAAGGCGCTAGGATTATCTCGCCTCAATACAAAGGTCGTGATTACGAATTTCCATTTGCCGAGGTTATGGAAAATTTAAAACACGGAGTAAAACTTGTTGTAATCTGCAATTCCAATAATCCTACAGGAACTCCAGTTTCAAAAAAGCTAGTCCAAGCAATAATTAAAAAAGCGGCGGAAGTTGGCGCAGGCGTCTTGGCTGATGAGGCATATCATGAATATGCGCGAGAATTGACCGTCATAGACTTAATAGATAAGTACCCAAACCTATTTATAACAAGGACATTTTCCAAAACCATGGGTATCCCTTCTCTTCGCGCCGGAGTTGTTGTTTCTCAAAAACAAAATATTACCCAACTTAAGAAAATTAGAGGTCCTTATGATGTTGGAATGTTAACAGTAGCTGCCTTAAAATCTTTAAGATACAAGGAGGTTCGTGAGGATATAAAAAGGTATGTAAAGGAGATAATGCAAGTATCAAAACCTATGCTTGAGAAATTCTATAAAGATAACGGGGTGCAGTTTGCGCCCAGTGCTTCAAATTTTCATTTGCTCAAGATGCCAGATCTTTATGAATTTATGAAAACAAAATCGATACTTGTTAGGCCCAGATCCGATCCTCCGGGAACAGTCAGGGTAAGCATAGGTACCAAAAGAGACACCAAAGATTATATTAAAGCCTTTGAAGAATTCCTAAAATAGGAATTTGCATTGAAGAACTTAGGAAATTCTATTGACACCCTAAGTACCTTTTGGCATCTCGATAAATACTCTGAGCCTCGCGACATGGAAGGTGAAACAGTAATTTTTTGTTGACAAGCTTATTTTTTAGTGAGAGAATACCAATGGAGGAAACCCTTCATGGCAATAGAACAACCAGCGCCAAGAACACCGGATAAGAAAGCTCCACGATGGAGACAAGAACCTAAGATTACTTCTTTCCCAAAACCATTACAACCTCCCACAGCAGAAGAAGCAAGAGCCGCAAACCGAGGAGATTACAGAGAAGGCAGAATTACGGGTTTCATTGGAAAACATCCGTTAATTTCCGGCACAACAGCGGCGGGCGTTGCAGCTGCCGCTGCATACGAAGCAGTTCCCGCTTTTCATCAAGCAGTAGATAGTTTGCAAACTGAAGCTGCCTCATACTGGAAATCTCTTACCGGATCTGTTAAGCCAGAAACATTTACCAACGACAAACCTGGTGGTTATATAAGCAGAGCAAACAGTTTTCCTGTTGATATTGGAACGGCAAATACAGATTTGGATAACTATAGAAGATTACATCTCGCAGACGAAACAACTCTTATCTTTCCATTGCGGCTTCCAGAAGAATCAGGAGTCGGTTATTCATTCAAAGAAGAAGCAAAGGAATTCGACCCAAAAACTGGTGCATATATTATGACTGATAATAAAAATTGGATGTTCTTATCCAGAGTACCAAAAGGGACTGAAATTTATGCACCGATAGACGGTACTGTTGTAAGTTTTAGTAGAAATGGATTTGCAAGTGGTTTGAGTGTTATGTTTACGGTTGAGGGGATTGAATACACTTTAAAAATTGGTGGAACTACAGGTGATACAATATTTAAACTCGCAATTAATATTCCTTCGATCCCTGAATATGCAAAGGGTGCTCAGAAAGTGGCTATAAAGAAAGGTCAACTCCTTATGGCCCTAAATAAAGATAACTCCGATATTCAACTAGAGTTTACCTCAACTCCGATAGATTCAAGAAAAAACCAAGAAAACCCCGTACCCATTAAATTCATTACTGCTACAGATAATACAGGCACAGAGAAACTACTTGTTTTAGAGAAATAAGTAGGTATATAATTACCTTATGATTAGAAAAGTCTGCCTCTTCTTGATTAGTTCCTTTTTATTCTTTTTGCTGTTTGTTATTCTAAATAACCTTAATCCCCAACCCGTATTTGCTCAAACTTGTGATAGTTGGCGGGAGACAGCGTCTTCGTTACCTTCATGTTCTAATCCACTGTTCCAATCAAATTGTACTGGCACCGGCGGTTCGACTGGAACCCAATGCTGCCAAGGATCGACTGTTCCTGGCGGACCATGGGGCTATTGTGAAAACAAAACAATCAATCCTTTACCGCAGTATTGGTTTCGCTGTTGTACAGATGTTCCTACTCCTACCCCTTGCCCTGGTTTAAGTGCATGTTTTATCACTGGCTGCACTTTTTTTCCTGGCGCTTGCGGCGTAAGTACCTGTTCAGGCAATCCAGACTGCGCAGCTGCTGCCACCCCCACCCCAATCCCCCCAACTCCAACCTCTGCCCCTTCTTGCCCTGATGGTTACACTCTTTGTTCTGGTAATGCATGTTACAGCTGTCCCGCAGACTATACCGTCAATTGCAGCACCAACCCAGTATCTTGTACTTTTACAGGTACCGCTCCAACCCCAACCCCAACTATTGCATCAGGCGGCAATTGCGGAGCATACGGCTGTGACGGTCCAAATCTAAGAGTTTCTTGGACACGCAATGGCATCTGGCCAGCGTATGACCTTCAATTGACCAAAGCAGGCACTCTTACCAACGCCTGTTCCGGAATAACTAATCCCTGCAGAGATAGTGCCACTGTCGGAGACGTAACTTCCTATACTTTTACAGGACTTGGTACAAATGGATACTACGATCTGTATATCTGGGTCTTAGGTAATCTGTGGAATTCTCCCAAAACGAATCTTGGTCCAACAGGTGCCTGCACAGGCGGATTTTGCACTCCTGCTACACCAACCCCAACCCCAACCCCCGTTCGGCTTCCCACTTCAACTCCTGTTCCAACTGCTGTGCCGACTTATTCCATTTCGGGTACTGTTTATATAGACAACAATGGGAATGGGGCTCCTGATGCGGGAGAACCCGCTTACAATGGAGCTATCGTAGCCAGAACCGGCTCTGCTCTTTCTGAAACTACAAATATCTCCGGGTTTTACTCTTTCTCGGGTCTAACTGCTGGGGGATATACAATTACTCTTTCTCCAATCACCGGATATGTAAACACAACCGCAAATTCGGTGCCAACAAGTGTTGGCCCAGCAAATGCAACTGTCAATTTCGGGATAGCGCCGGCTCGTACAATTTCGGGGAATGTTTTTGTGGATAACGGAGCTGGCGGCGGAATAGCAAATAATGGAGTTAAAGAGATAGGAGAAGCAACTTACACAGCAGGTATTACTATTACTAGTACTATTTCCTCTTTACCAATAGGAATTGTATCTTATCCCACACCGGGGCAGTTCATTGTCTCGGGTGTTTACACAAAACTGCTGCCTTACAGCATAACGCTTACTGTTATTCCAGCAGGCTATGTAATAAGCAATGCCGGGGCAAGCCCCAATACCAATCCAAGAAGCGTAACAGTTACAACTGCGGATGTACCTAATATCAATTTCGGGATAGTGCCGACTTATACCATTTCCGGGAATGTTTTTATAGACGATGGGGTTGGTACCGCGTGTCCCGGGCCAACCTGCGGAGCAAAAGATGGAATCAAGAACGGCACTGAGGGGAATTATACCCTTAGCGCATCAACAGTACAGGTAAGAAGCGGGAGCTGTGCCGGAACACTTATAGGAAGTTCTTCGCCAGGCAACGGAGCGTTTAGTATTAGCAATATACCCGCCGGAACTTATGCGGTATGCTATACTACTCTCCCATCGGGATATCAAATAATAAACCCAACCACCGGTCCCCCGCCATTTTTTACTAAGAGCGTAGGCCCATCTGTTCCTAATGTAGATTTTGCAATTTTGCTATACGGGCCATGGATACAGTCAACCTGTACAGACATAAGATTTGATAGTGGCTTTCATGACCCCGTACCATCAACCGCTACTCTTGCCTGTGGCGGACCAAATGCATCTATTCCGGGCACTACTTGCACAACGCCGGGGATTATATTCACTGGAGATAGTAATCCTAAATACCTTGGTCAACCAGGATATGGATCCGCATCCTCTACAAACTGGGTGGTTGGAGGAGGTATCTATCCGGAATTATTTATTCCCTCAAAAGGAAATGTAATCCGAACTTCGTATAATTATATGAATGCGCAGATAAAACAGGCAGGATTAACGCCAGTTGACATAGCGACTTATTGCACAGGAGGAATAAATTCTTGTAATCTCTCAACATCCATTCCTCACGGTTTATATATCGCAAATGGAAATCTTAATCTAACAGGACTTTCTTATACATTCCCTGCAAACAGCAATTATGTAATACTTGTAAACGGAACTTTGACAATCTCAGAGCAAATTCACGTACCAAAAACCTCTACTGCCGCATTTATAGTCTCGGGCGATATTATTGTTGCCCCAACTGTTGGAGAAACGCTTAGCACATCTGTATTACCGGATATTGAGGGTTTTTACAGTACCGACGGGAATTTTATAACAGGGGGCGGCAATCTTCGATTAAATATTGCAGGATCAGTAATAGTAAATGCTGCAAAAACGAGTCCGGCGGGAACTTTTCAGCTCCAAAGAGATTTAGGCGCAGGCAACGCAAACTGCCCTGCATTTTCAATACAGGAAAGGCCCGATTTTATATTAAACGCTCCCGATCTTATAAAATATCAAAATACAATCTACCGGGAAGTAGCACCGTAAACTAGCAACTAGTAACTAGCAATTAGAAACTAGTCGCTAGTCAACTAAATGCTATTTAAGGATTGTGATTTCCTCTTCAAGCGTTATTGCGTATTTTTCTTTTATAATGTCTTTTATTTCCTTAATTAATTTTTGTACATCCTGCGATGTTGCGTGGCCCAAATTGACAATAAAATTAGGATGCTTTTGGGATACCATTGCTCCTCCTGCTAGTTTTCCTTTTAAACCTGCAAGGGCTAAAAGTTTTGCAGTCGGCAGAATTGGAAAAGGATCATTTTTTATTGAGTCTTTCAATTGTTTTAATAGTTTTTGAGGAACTTTCTCCGGGGAGATATTCTTAAATGTACTTCCTATGTTTGGAAATTCAAGCGGATGCCTCTCCCTTCTATATTCAATTTTCTCTTTAGTTTGGTTTTCAATATCACTTTTATTGCCTCTTTTCAAGCTCAAAATTGCCTCAATTATAATCTCTTTTGCTCCCGCTCTCTGACTCCCTGACTCTTCCTCACTCTGATTCTTAAACACGCTTGATCTGTATTCGAATTTACAATCTTTTAAACTTCTTTTTTTTATTTGTTGAGTTTTTATGCCAAGACTCGTAACCTCTGCTATATTATCTTTAATTTCTCCTTTAAATGCTCCGGCATTCCCCCGAATTGCTCCTCCCAGCGTTCCGGGTAAACCTCCTGCCCATTCAAAACCGGACAACGAATTTTTAATGCAGAAGGCAAGCAAATCCTCCATTAGAACTCCCGCTCCAACCCTGACTTTGACTCCCTGACTCTCTGATCCTACTATTTTAATATCTTTTATCTTATTGTGAATAACAAGACCATCAAAACCTTTATCACCTATTAAGACATTCGTCCCTGCCCCGAGAATAAAAATTGGCAGAGTTTCTGAAATCTTCTTCCATTTTGCAAAACCTTCTTTTAGTTCCAAAAGACTGGAAACTTCCAGAAAATATTTTGCTCTGCCACCGATTCTATAATTACTGAAATTTTTTAAAGAAACATCTTTTTGAATAGAAAGCATTCTTGTATTATATAAAAAGTTGAGGATTTAGGCTATTTTACTAATTCTTCTATAGCCTTTTCAAGTTGAGAATCGTGAGCTTGGTCTTTTGAATCAAGTGATACCGGTATATCCGCAGACAAACCTTTTCCGTTTACCCAGATTCCGTTTGGTGTTAACCATTTTGCAATTGTTACATGAAGGCCTGCTCCGCTGCCCAAATCCTCTGCCTGCTGTATTGTACCTTTTCCAAAAGATGTCTCTCCTACAAGTTTTGTTCTTCCATTATCTTTTAGGGCTGCGGAGACAATTTCGGAGGCAGAAGCGCTTCCTTTATTTATTAAAATCACAATAGGAGTAGTGAGAAATAATCCTCTCTTTGATGCTCTAAGAGTAGATTTTTCTCCTGCCCCGGTCTCTTGTATTACAACCGGCGTCCCCTCTTTTAGAAATTCCGATGCTATAAAGACAGCATCTGTTAAATACCCTCCCGGATTATTTCTAAGATCAAGAACTATACCTTTAAAATTCGGGTTGTTCGCAGCTTTTAAGCTGAGGTTATTAATAAGAGCGAGCCAGTCTTTGTTTGTGCTGTCTCCAAATTGGGAAAGCTTAAGATAGATAATTTCATCATTTTCCGCAGCTTTAAGTATTGCATTTATTTTAATCTTTTCAACATCTTTAACTTTTTTTATGAAACCGTCTATGCTTTTTACCACAATTACATCCCTTATGATTTTTATATCCTGCGGATTTTTACCGTCTTTGTTAAGAACCGAAAGCGTAACGCCGGTTCCCTTAGGACCTCTTATTTTACCGACTGTCTGGGAAAGCGTCCAGCCTTGCGTTGATTCTCCATCTACCTTTAAAATCGTATCGCCTGCTTTTATTCCGGCCTTTTGCGCAGGGCTATCGGAAAGGGGTGAAATGATAATAATTTTTTTATCCTTTATTCCAAGCTCTGCCCCGATTCCCTGAAATTGTCCTGCCAGCCCTTGCTTAAAATCATTATTTGACACCGGAGGAAGATAAATCGTATACGGATCTCCGATACTCTCAACCAATCCCGATATCGCACCATTTAACATTTTAGAAGGATCCAATTTAGATTTATCATAGTAATTATTTTCAAGACTTTGCCATACAACCCAAAAGTTGGAAAAATCCAGGGAAGACAGGGAAGGCGGAGGTTCTTTACTTGATATTGACAAAACGGGTTTATAATTTTTCCAGTCTAAGGAAATTTTATTAACTCCAAAATAGTATCCTCCGAGAAAGGCTATCAGAATAAGAATTATAAATTGAAATCCTTTTACTCTATCTTTCATATGGTTCGGCTTCGTTTACCACAAGTTGGTTCGGCTTTGTTTACCATTATAATGCAATAATTACGCAATTTTGCGCGTCGGCGTAAATTTTTTTACCATTATATTTTACAAGTTTTTCAAAGTTTTCCTCATTTATTATAAAAATCGGTGTATCTATATTTTTTTTCCGCAAATCCTCTAATTCTTCGTCTGAAATATTTTGTGATATAATTCCTAAAACCGAAAGTGCAATGGATTTAGAAATTGTCTCTCTGTCAAAAACTCTTCCTAAAATTATTTTCTCCCCGATCTCACTTTTTAAATCCTGGGCTTCTACTTTTCCTTCATTTACTAAAACCAGTTGGCCTTGAATTATTCCTTTTCCGCAGACTTTATCTGCCAAAATTGCATTTTTATCTGTTTTTATTGCAATTTTTTTATTATCGCACAACTCAACGACTCCATCAACGGGTGAAAACATGTCTTCGCCCGCCGGGTCAAGGCGGGTCTGATTTTCCCGAATATAAAGAATCCCCAAGTCTTCATCTATTTTAAAAACTGTGCCGCAGACTTTACTTACAATTCCCTTGCCTCCGATACCCAATGTGCCTTTTTTAGCCGCTATCAATCCGCCCTCTTCAACTTTATCCCCCGGTCTTTTTAAAATAAATTTTACGGCTTCCCCTGGTTTAATATCTAAGGTTTCGCAGACATTAATTTCTATGTCTTTGCCCCTTCCCCTTTTTGCTGCAATAACCTGCCCCGAAACTACGTCATCACCTGTTTTAACCTTTGGGACAAAACCATTTACAAGAAGTATAGACAGCAAGCTCATTTATAATAACTGACTAAGTTTCCCGGGCAATAAACGGCAAAAGAGCCAGATGCCTTGCCTGTTTTATATTTTTTGAGAGTTCTCTCTGATGTTTAGCGCAATTTCCGCAGCGAGATCTTGGAATTATTTTATTGCGCTCGGTTAAAAATCTATTAAGAACCTGTATGTCTTTAAAGGAAGGCTCCTTTTTTTCCTTGCAGAAATAACATACTTCTTTTCTTTTGGGTTTACGAATTTTTATTCTTTTCTTTGCCATAAAATAGCAACTAGTGGCTAGTGGCTAGTGGCTAGCAACTAGATAGAATCTAATTCTAACAATTTCTCCGGGGTTTGACAACTGGTAAATCTAGCCACTAGTTGCTAGTAGCTAGTAGCTAGTATTAGAACGGGATATCATCCGGAGTGATTTCTTCATCCAATGGTTTGTCGGGCTCTTCAGAAGATTTAGCTTCTTGCTTTTTAGATTTTTGCCCCGCCTTTGACGGGGTTGATTTTTCACTTGTGGATTTCTTATTTTCTCCGCCTTTTACTTCCTTCTCCGGCTCCTCTTCCATTTTTACTTCCTCAGGTCTTCGACTGTCAAGCAAAATCATATCGGAAATAACTATCTCGGTTGTGTTTCTTTGAGTCCCGTCTTGTGCGTTCCAGGACCTTGTGACGAGTCTTCCTTCCACGTAAACTTTTCTGCCCTTTACTAAAAACTGGCTGCAGATTTCTGCCAATTTATTCCACGCTACAATTCTATGAAACTCCGCTTCATCTTTTTTCTCGCCGGTGTCTGTTGTCCAATTTCGGTTTGTCGCAATACTAAAAGAACAAACTGCGGTTCCGTTTGGAGTATATCTAAGCTCCGGATCGCGTGTTAAATTACCGATAAGCTGTGCTCTGTTTAAACTCTTAGCCATAATTTACTACTTACTTTTGAATTTTGCCTTTTGAGTTTTGCCTTAATAATAAGTGTCTTAGTATATTATCGTTTGTAATAAGTTTTTTCTCAAAATCTTTTGGAAGCTCTGCCTTTAGTTCAAAAATCCAATTGAGATAGTACCCTGCGATTTCTTTTTTTATAGAATAAGCAAGAGGCTTTTGCCCCCACTCATCTTCTTTTACAATTTTTAGCTCAGGCAAAAGATTTTTTATAGTTTCTAAAAGTTTTTTTCGATTTTCCTCCGAAAGCGAGGTCTTAAGAATCAAAACTAATTCGTATACGCGCATTACCCACTAATCCTAGCATATTTAAAAATAAAAAAGCAAGCCCTATTTAGATTGACTATTACTATAGGTTTTGCTATAATCCCCGCATGGATGAGCAATTGAGAAGCCCGAAGATTCCACAAAAATTAGACGCGTTAATAGTTTTGGGAATGAATATTGGACTGGATTGGACACCGGATGACATAAGAAAACAAAAATTTCATTTAAGTCCCCGTTCAAGAACAAATGTCTTAGCATCTGGAATTCTTTTTAAAGCGGGTGTTTCGGACAGAATTATTTTCTCAGGCGGAAGGACCGCTGGAAAAAATACCCCTTCCGAAGCAGAAGCTATGAAAAGACATCTTTTGAGAATTTTTCCAAGTATTCCAGAAAATGCTATAATTTTAGAAGAAAACTCGTTAAGCACTTCTACTAACGCAGAGGAAGTAAAAAGAATAATGGAACAACAGGGACTAAAAGAAGTTGGATTGGTTTCAGCTGGATTTCATCTTAAAAGAGCAAAATATCTTTTTAAACAAGCAGGAATTTCTCTTGATCCCCATAATGTTCTTGCAGCCGAGGAAATCTTAAGACAAAGAAGGTCCGGATACGTAGAAGGATATTTGGAATCGGATTTAGTCGGCAAAGAGAATACAAAAGAAAAGATAGCTTACCTTATACAAAGACTTCCCTTGGCCTCTCAATTATTAAATTTTGTTACCCGCTTTACCAGAAACCCAAACAGAAATTAACTTCCGATTTTAAATTCTATTACGTCTCCGTCTTTTATGATGTAGTCCCGGCCTTCAAATCTTGATTTTCCGTTTGCTCGGGCGCCTTTCCACCCGTTATTTGAAACAAAATCGTCAAATGACACAACTTCTGCTTTTATAAATTTTTTAGAAAAATCCGTATGAATTACGCCGGCCGCATCAACCGCATTCATTCCTTTTTTAATGGTCCAGGCGCGCACTTCCTTCTCTCCTGCTGTCAAGAATGAAATTAATCCGAGCATTTCATAGCCTTTTTCAATTACTTTCTCGAGTCCGGATTTTTCAAGTCCCAAGCTTTTTAAATAATCTTTTTGCTCTTCTTCGGAAAGTTCCGAAAGTTCACTTTCTATTTTAGCGCAAACGGCAATTGTGTCTTCGGGATAATTATTTTTTAAATCTTCCTCATCAACGTTAGCGACAATAAACATCGGCTTCATGGTAAGAAGCTGTAAGCTTTTTGCCGCACCTTTTTCTTCTTCCGTAAGTCCGATGTCTTTTGCGAGTTTACCTTCATTTGATGCAGTCTTTAGCTTTTGAACAGCTGACCATCTAAGCAGATCTTCTTTTGTAGGATTTTTCTTTGGCTCTTTTTGATTTTCCAAAGTCTGCAAATCTGCCAAAATTAATTCCGTATTAACAACTTCAAAATCGCTTTCAGGATCTACTGACCCTTGTCGAATAATAATTTGAGCTTGTCCTGAGCTTGCCGAAGGATCCTTGAAATACCTAACAACCTGACAAATCGCATCTGCTTCCCTAATATGAGACAAGAATTTATTTCCCAATCCCTCTCCTTCCGCCGCTCCTTTTACTAAACCTGCAATATCCACAAACTTTACAATTGCAGGAATAATTGGTGGCAAATTTGTCATTTTATGCTCTTCTTTTTCTATCTCGGCAAGTTTCTGAAGTCTTGCATCGGGCACTGGGACAACGCCGATATTCGGCTCAATTGTTGCAAAAGGATAATTAGCCACAAACGCCTGTTGTTTCTTAAGCAACGCATTAAACAGAGTAGATTTGCCAACATTCGGCAAGCCAACGATTGCTATACTTAGATTCATATTGGATATTTTCGCCTTGAGTTATGAGTGGAATTCGCCCATTTACAAGTGCGTTGCTCCTTTCTCCGACATAAATAGAAACTATAAGTTTTCTAACATACTCCTGCTTGTCGGAAGCTGAAGCATATTTTAAAGAATAAAACAGTGTATCACAAATATCATCAAGACTATCAAGGCTTATTGCATCATCTGGGGCTTTATCCTTATAATCTTTAATCTGTAATTCTATTGCTTCTTTTTTTGCTTTAACTTCATGCATATTTTCTTTGAACTGTTCAAAATCAATTATCTCTGCGGCATAGGCTTTTAAATACCTATTCTGCTCGTCTGCTAGCTTCGCCACAACAGCTTTTTTGCGTTTTAATTCTTCAGTGGACTGATTGGTCATCCCGCCCTGCTTCTTCTTCCACTTTTGAGCCTGCGATTTAATAAGCGAACTATGGGCAAAAAGTGTTAAGAGTTTATTCCATACCATAGCGTCAAGTATCTCTGCATTTACCCCCTCATATACGCATTTGTTTGGAAGCGGATATTTATAAATTCTTTGAGCACATCTGTAGTAATGGTGTCCGTTTACCCCGTCCCCAACACGCTTTGCTCCGCATGCACACATTACTTTTCCAGTCAATAAATAATCGTAATGCTTATTACGCTTATGATAAAGAAAATTCTCCCTCATTCTTTTATGAGCTCTATCAAACAAATCTTTATCTATAATTGCTGGTACCGTAATTGCAATCCATTCGCTTCGTGGTCTTAATTTCCTACTGCTTTTCTTAATTCTTTTATATTTTTCTACATTCAAAGGATGTTTGGGTAAAATAGCCTGTCCCCGATTATAGTAGCTTGTGCCAATATAATCTTCTCTATTTAACATTCTTGCTATGGAACTTTTTGGCCAATATTCTTTTTTCTTTTTTGCTGGCATTATTCCCAAATTATAGAGCTCTTTAACAACACGATATATGGAATATCCTCTGTCAGCAACCCAATGAAAAATCATTTTTACTATTTCTGCTTCTGGTTCGTAAACCTCAAAGTATCCATCCTTATCGCCTGTTTTTAGGATATATCTGTAACCGTATGGTGCGGTATGCCCAACTAATTTACCGCTTCTTGCCTTATGTATCTTTCCTTTACGCATTCTTTCTGCTGTTGTTATTCTTTCAAGTTCGGCAACAATTCCATAAAACTGTTGCAATATTCTGCCTTGGGCGTCATCCGCTAAGGGATTATTTATAAAAACTACTTCAATTTCTTTCTCTGATAATTCACGGATAACATATTCCTGATACGCAAGCGTCCTTGCCAATCTATCCCTATCTATAAAAATAACCCCCTGCCACTCGCCACCAGCTTCATCCCTTAATTTATCTAATTCGGGTCTATCAATCCTGTCTCCGCTCCACCCGTCGTCCAAGTACCACTTAATAATTACAGCATTATTCTTGCTTGCCCAATCATTTATAAAAGTTTTTTGAACTTCTATCGTTTCTTCTTCTTTTTGCCTGTCGGTTGAAACACGACAATATGCGGCAAAAGGTTTCAAATTAGTATTTTGCATATTCATTTTTCTAATTTCCCGTAAAATCCTTCTGTAAACTCCACGTACTCTTTGTCAAACTCATCCTCTTCCTTAAACCATTCTCTTCTTACATCAAAAGCCTTTTTCATTTCTCGTGCTTCTTCCGTAGACATTCCTTTAAGGTTTTCTCCAGGGGAAAGTGGTCGGGTAGATATAAATCTATCTATATTTGCTTGAATTGCAGTTATTTTATGAACATGCTCTTTATGTCTCTTTCGCAAATCAAACCATCGTGCTGTTTTCTCAACAATTGCTTTGTCATAAATTCGAATCTTACTTACTGGCTCTCGCTCGGCAGGAAACATATCCGTCTCATCCCAACGCATGAGTGTTTTTTTATTTACACTTAATATTTTTGCTGCTTCTCCTATGGTAATCTTTATCATATGTGCATATAGCTTATACATTTTATTTTGATTTGTCAATAGGCTGTAGAAAATCAATCAACGGGCTTTTACTTTTGTATAGGTGAGTATAAAGTGTTTTGTATTCGCTTGAGCGGAAATACTCTCTTAATTGTTTCTGCTTTTGTATAATCCCCGAAAAAATCTTGTTAAATACTTCTTCAAGAACCTGCTCCGATTCCGTAGCCTCTTGATACCGATACTCAATGGTAATGTTCTTTTTATATTTCCTTTTCATTACGATGTTCCCCACTCTCTTTCCCAATCTTTTCGCTTGTTGTCGTAATTTTCTTTGCATTCACATATAACATAAGTTTTACGCTCGGGATTAAGAATATGCCCATTCTCACATCCATTCTTATTACACGGTTGGAAAACTGGTCTTGGTGTCGGCTTCCCGTCTATTTCCCAATCCTCCAACACTTTTTCAATAAGCCCGATTTTTATATAAGGAAGGTTTCTGCTTCCAAGCTCTTTGATGGCATCAGCGACATAGGACTCGGAATACTTTTCGCAAAGCTCATTTAACCTTCTAAGCTCGGTATTGGTGCATTTTCTCTTAAAAGCTTTTTCGAATAGTTGTTGTATATGACTACTATTTATTTGACTATTATTACTGACTATATTAGTAGGAACTGCATTTCTCTCTTCTATGGGAAATTTATTTCCTGAATTAGGGGAGATATATTTCCTTAGGCTTTCTGTAATACGGCAGTAAATTTCCTTACTGAAATAATACTTATTGCTTCTTCCAAAAGTTCCTTTTTGCCAAGACACACCAAAATTTTTAAGTTCTTTAAGCAAATTTCTGATTTGACGAGAGTCTTTAAAGCCTAGGTCATCTGCTAGGGTTTTTTGACTAGGAAAACTATCTCCGCCTGTACCAGCGTAAAGCAGTAAGTCAAATAAAACTGCTTTTGCAGACGTAGATATACTTGGGTTTCTCCATAATGCCCTAAGTCCCTGAAAAACAACCCGATATTCCTTCATATCTAATATCCTCTCCTCTAATATCTTGACTATCCTCCAAAAATCATATCTTTTATATCTCTCTGTGCACTAAAGAGTTCTTTTGGTTGAATTGTTGGGGCTTTAAGATTCCAATACAAGGATATGAGTTCCTCTGCTTTTTCTTTTGGAGAAAATTGAAATAAGATTTCGCCACTTGGGAGTCGCCTTTTACCTATAAGTTGAACTTGAGAGATCGCATATAAATATGCTACAACGGATATGTCCTTAAGTTCGCATAAGGAACTATGATTATTATTGTCTTCCATTTTTTCTTGTCCTCTCCGTTCACGTAATTACTGAAACAGTAACTACAATTACAACCTTTGGAATTTACATATTGGGCGTTTCGCCCGTGCAGATACATCTTCAGAGGAATTTTCGCTATATTAAGTATAACACATTTTTTTAGGGTCTAGGCACAAAAGGAAAATCAATTACTCTCTTTTCGTAACCTTTTCTGATGTCCAAAACTTATTCATGTGTCAATAAATATAAGCAAGGGTCTCTATTAAGGCTATCGTTTATATAAAGTTGTCAATGAAAAAGTAATACTAGTCGTCTTATTGTTTTTGCATCTTGACATTACAACCTATCACTACACCTGTTAAAACAACATGCCTCTATACTTTATTTCATCTTCAACCATGTCTGGAGCTATCCTTTTAGCGTCTTCGTAACTCATAGGCTCCTCATTCTCATCATGTTTGCCATTTTTATTGCAGAGTAATTTAACAAGCTTTTTTACCGCCCTACGTCTGCAAAACAAATAGAGTAGCTTTTCAACAATATATGGCAATAAAAGAATAATTACTCCTAAAATTAACGCACCTTTAGCTAATAAGGTGAATGATACTATTACAGCACAAGAATATTTTATTGCACGAAGCCAGAATCTCACTTTTATATATGTTATGGGTTGATTCTCTATAGCTCTTATCCCAAATCTTGCAGTATAGAAAACGTTCATAATTTCAACAAATGAATATAAAAGTACAAATAAAATCATAAAAAAATAATTTTTTTCTATCTGTTCACTAAATCAAAAAAATCAGTTGCTGCATTAAGACCCAATTGAGGTACTTCATTTAGAGGAGGAGTAATACCTTTATTTGCCTCCTCTACATACTTTCCAGTCATAGTGTTAAGCATAAACATCAGAAACATTGCTCTTAACTTGGGTAAATGCAACATAAGATAATCAAAATATCCCAAAATGGAATCAAGTGCTCTTCTTTCCAGAAAGTCACTATTTGCAAGAAGTGGTTTAAAATGTGTGTTCATATAAAAGTAGTCATCGCTTCTTTTAAAATATTCTCCTTTAGCTTCAAATTCACTTTTTTCTTTGTCCTCACAGAATTTGAGGGTGCGAAAAACAGTTTTTTCTATCATCTTTTCTAATTTCACACCCTTTTCTCTTGACAGGATAGGATTTACAAAATCATAGCTTGTGTTATACATCCCCTCAATAAAGACGTAATACTTATTCTTGGGTAAATTGTGTGCAATTCTATCCAAATAGTAGGCAAACATCACTATTTGGGTAAACTCATCTTCTGGTAAATCAATAAAAATACTGTTATCTTCATATATTTTTATGGTTAATTGACCGATTTTTTTATTCATATTATGTTTCTTTTTCCATTTAATTGATTAAAAACATATATTCAAAGCTATCATACGCCTAATCTTTGATTATTGTCAATAAACTTTAAAAATCAAGGCAGTCATAATCTTGGATATGACAACCTTTCGTCAGAAGCTTGGATTAAAAATCCGCAAATTTAGGAAACAAAAGGAAATAACGCAGGAAAAACTGGCTGAATTAGCAAAAATAGACTACAGCTATCTCAATCTCATTGAGAACGGCAACCGCAATCCTTCCATAAAAGTCATTACAAAAATTGCTCGTGCCCTTGGCGTTTCTCCAAAAGAACTGCTCCCCTAAAGTAGGCATGTTTTTTAAGCTGTTTTGAGCTATAATAACTTCATGAAAAAAACAACTGGTGCAATCAGGAAGATTGAAGATGCGTATGTGAATTTTTCAGAACAACCAGCTATCCTGTGGTTCAGAGGCGTTCTCCAATCCCTAGATGTAGAATTAAATCCTGGTACTCTTGGGGTTAAGCTAAGTCTTGGGCAGGCCTTGGAGAGATTTATTTTCGTACAGTCAGAAGTCATCGCCAGAAAAAGGGCGGGGGAGGCAATAAATAAATTGAATAAAAGGTTGAAAAAAATTGAAATCAGTTATGATTCTTTGCGTCAACACGTAGAAGAATACTCAAAATTATTTATAAGATTTTATGGAGCAGTAGGAACACAACAGTATATGGAACTTCGGGAAACCTATGTTAATCAAATGGTACACTTTTTTGATATAAGGTATTCTCAAAAAAACAATAAGCTTTTATACCAACAGCTGCTTTTTAGACTAACAATTGACCATCTTCATGTATTAACATTCGCAGACAGCTATTTAACCCAAGACAAAGGAAAACGCCATGAAAATTCCAAAACCCTGCGAGACGCTATCGTGAAGAAATTCACAGAAAAAGGCCTTGAAGAGCCTCTAATTTATGGCCTAATAAAAGACTTGGACTCCATGGGACTATTCAATGCTACGCAGACAAGCCTTTGGGGAGGAGATTTACACCAGCTTTACCTTACAGACTTAGGCAGGAATTTACTTAACCAATTAAAATAGCAAGGTTGCAAAGTAGTTTATAAAAATTTATTGCGAAAATCAGAGATGTAGCATATCTTTCTTCGTAAGGGGACAAACCCCCACCCCCCCCCTTGTTTCATTTTATTATAGCGTTAATGACAATTACGCTGTATAATTCAGGCTAATGAAACCAGAAATCTTAAAACCAGAAGAGATAGACGCTTTACTTGAAGAAGAATTTCACAATAGCAATAAGCTTTGGGGAGAAATATCAACCACGTATGCAAACCAAAGCCTCAAGCTTTTTGATGACATCATCAAATTTGTTTACCAAGCTTTGACGGCAATGGGTCTTGTAGTAGGATTTGGATTTGCAGGGATACAGGGAGTTCAAAATATTTTACTGTTTTTTATAGGTGAATCTGTGATGTTTAGCTCAATGATGTTTGGATTTTATAGAATCAAAGTTATTTATACTAAAAACGTAGACTCCATTGAAGAAATGTCCCAGAAAGTTAAGGAAACATTTGAAAAAAATGCAGTTATTTTAGGGGAATTGATGAAGAAGTATAGAAGAACAAGAGAATTAGATGAAAAAACATATATACAGCAACACGAAAATTATATCGAAGAGATGACGAGAATATTTAGAATTGGCAAAAAACAAAAGAAATATAAGGATGAGTCGTGGTTTATTACGTGGATGATTATCATATTTGCAATCGGTTTTGTTTTTTTGTTACTCTCTTTCTTCCAAACAACAAACCTGATGATAAATATAGCCGTCGGACTGAAAAATCTACTATAAAGACACAAATATCAGATCCTAGTAGGAGAAACTCGTATTGTTCAAATACTTCCATGTGATTCTAAGAAGAAGCATGTAAAGCTGGGCGACCATATACAAGTTGTGGGTAGTATAAAACAAAGTAAAAGGGCTTATTTTCCTGACTTCGCACTATCAACTACTGCAAATTTTTCTCGCAAATTTTTGACACTCCAGATACTTTTTTTCGCAATAGTACCAAAAAGGGTACCCACCCCCCTTTTTTTTTCAATAACAAAAATCGTTTAGCTGAAAAGGTTTTAACTCCTGTGCGGAGACCGTAGTAAAATTCTACAATGGTTCTAAAAATAGAGGAAATATAAAAGATGAACTCATTAACCGAAAAACAATCTTTCGCTAGAACTGGAACATTTTGGCTCTTTAAAGTGGCTACCCCGCAAGAGATAAGGGTATAGTCGCCCAACAATGTATAAAGGTAGTCATATAGCATTTTTTATCTTTAATACTTAGCATTAGGCATGCAGGAAGCATTTTTTTTAATTAGAGAACATCCTGCGGTCAGGGTTAAAACTTTTCGTTTCCTTGTTAAAAGATAATAGCTTCTCTTATTTTAGCTAAAGCTTGAATGATGAGTTTTGATATAAGGTGGTCTAGCTTTTTCTATTTGCCCCCAACTATTTCTTTCAATTATTAACCTTGCTTTTCTTAGGGGTGGAAGTCTTAATTTGAAGCTAAAAGGAATAAAAAGTGTGTTTCCGTCCTGCCAGTTGCAATAGATAGATTCATGAATGTAATTATAACCATTCCGAAGTCAAGGCACAAGAATTGTTTAGATTAATTGTTATGGGGTTTGAACAACAACTTTCTCTTGAGGATTGAAAGCAGTAATATTTTTAGTCGCATCTAAAATTTCTATTCCCAAAACTTTACCTTTTTTATCCTCGTCCACAATAATGGAACTGGATACCTCACGGCTTACATCGTATTTGCCCTTTGCCAACTCAAAATAAACAGCATCTATCTTTGGATCGTAATGTATTTTCATGTTATTTTCTCCTTAAATAGTAACAGGTAACTATTGTTATTATTGAACCTTCCGTAACTGTTACAACTTGTAATATTTTACCACCAAACAACTTTCGTCGCAATCGCCTATTTTTAACACCTTGTATTATTTCCGTAGGATTTCTTACAGCTTCAATAACTTGCACTTGAGATATACGACGTTTTCTAAGCTGAAATTTTGCGTGCTCGGAAAATACAATGGGCATAATTTATTGTATCATTTCTTCAAAAGCGCGTTAAAAAGCGTTGATTTTCCAACGCTGGGAAGACCTACAATACCAACCGATAGGTTCATACTCCATATTTTAACATAGAGATATTCGCTTCGTTACTAATACTTATCTACAATCCTAGCTAACTTTTTGCATCACCATTACCAACCGATGGCGCGAAAGTTGAATACCTTTGTCGGTTGAAAACTTTTTAACATACTTTTGTAATGCTACTTTATCCTTTTTTGAATCAAAATCTTCAAAAATAGGAACACCTTGCAAAAATAAATCAAGCTCTTCATACGAAGGATAATATTCAAAGTAATGATAGTTCTCTGCAAAAACAATTTTAAAACCTAAGTCTTGAAGCTCTTTTAAGTTTTCATCCAATGTTGACTTATCCCATTTTCCATAACCTTGTCCTCTCCCAAATATCTTTTTTAACTCTACCGTATCCATCTCGCCTATTCCAATTTCAAGATAGTGCCCTTTTGTTTTAAGAACGCGGTGATACTCTTCGTAATAAGATGGTCCTCTTCTACAATAGGCTATTTCAAAAAAAGAATCTTCAAATGAAGTATGGCTTGCATCTTGTAAGGAGTATTCGACATTTTTACTTCTTTCATCCTGGTCGTGATTTTTTGCCACATCCAAATTAACTTTTGAGGTGTCAATTCCATATACTTTTTGGAAAGAAGGTGCGATAGAGAGAGTAAATTTGCCATCAGCACATCCAATATCTAATGCTATTTTATTTTTTGAACTAAGTTCTAAAAGCTTTTCCTTAAAAATTATTTCAGGATTGCCTGTTGGATATTCGCTTTTATATCGAGGACTAGTGCCATATCCATAACCTCCGAATTTTTTAGCAACCTTATCGTAAAAATCTCTTGCCATACTAGAAGTATATCAAAAACTAAGACATATTAGGTTCGAATTAAAAAGAAAATTTTGGTGGCTGGGAGTGGATTATCCGACCAAGCTCATCTCTTTCAACTATTATTCTCTCTTTTCTAGGATTGGGAGGCTTGAAACTGAAGTGAAATTCTAAATATTGGTTTTTCCTTTGATTGTGCCAATCGAAAGGTTCGTATGAAGCTAATTATAGCAGAAAATTCGCCTTTTTGCCTCTTGTCAATCCCGATTGAATCGGGGTAAAATTTATTTTTTGCGGGTGAGAAGATATGAGTTCAAGAAAAGAAGAAAAGTTAAGCTGAGATAATAAACAAACTGAAGCCGTGTTGCCTTAAAGCCTTCATCAATTCCGTTTCTCCAAATCCAGGCAAGAAAAAGAAAATTCCCTAAAATTGCCAAATACTTAAGGTTCTTCATAAAAATATGATATCAAATCCTAACTGTCTAAAACCGCATATAAATCTTTTTCTGAGGTAATAAAACCTTTAATCATTGATTGATCAAAATCCTTCTTGCTGTTGAGTCCATTTAACAGCGCGTATGTTTTAAAACCTGCCCTATAAGCAGATTCAACCCCAATTATGGAATCTTCAACGGCTATACATGCCTCAGGATTCAAATTGGCTAGCTTAGCCGCGGTTAAATATATTTCCGGATCCGGCTTTAAATTGACAACATCATCCGATGATATTATAAAATCAAAACGAGAAGCAATGCCAAGAAATTTAAGTATCTTTTGTATTTCTTGCTTACTGCTCACGGAAACCAATCCAAACTTTACAGGCCCTCGATAATTTTTAACAAACTTCACGGTTGAGGAGACTTCGGAAATATATTTGTCTGTATTTTGTGCATATTCTTGATAAAATTCTTCTATAATTTTGTTTCGCATCTTCATAGGAATAGCATCTTTATATATTTCATGCACAAAAACACTTATTTTTTTTCCAATCCTTTTTGAATACATTGCGTCTTTTAACTCATAGCCATACTTACGAAGCATCTGCTGAAGGAGAATAAATGTAGATTTTTCACTTGCGATAAGCACCCCGTCTAAATCAAAAACAATAGTCTGAATCATAAATTTATTGATCTTAATTCTTGCTCCTAATCATATCTGCTACTCCTATTAATTCTTCTGTCTTATCTCCTATTCCACCAACTGGAGTTTTACTAAGAAATTTTGCAAAGCCCAGCATGTATTTTGAAGTCTTAGCAAAATCAAACCAGTTACCTGACGTACCTAACATTAGCGCTAGGAGTGGTAACACTTCATCTCCGCCCGCCCAAAGAGTATGATAAAAAACTTGCGCAACATCTAAATCTACTGCAGTCCTGCCGGAAATTTTTAAATCAAAGTCGATGTGTACCAATCCAAGCTGCGGATCTACAAGCATATTCCCCGACCATCTGTCTCCATAAACAAAACCTAAGCTATGCGCTTTTTGTAAATCAGCAATTAGTTTGTAGATGAGCACATGCTGATCGCTTCTGTGATATCGAAAGTATTCATCCAGCGTTTGCGCTTGACTAAGAAAAGGATAAGTAATATTATCACCGTCAATTGCAAGCGGAGGTAAAACCAATAAGCCTGCTTTTGCCGCTTTCCAACTAAAATCAAACTGTTCCTGAGGACTGCGTCTTCTTACTCTCCCAGCGTCTGCGGTAAATCCGATATACTGATACTCATAAACAATATTTTCAAAGAGATCTTTATTTCCACGAGGAACTCTTAGTAAAGCCTCTCTCCCTTGACTATCGACAAAATAGTTTGTATTCAATCCTCCTGTTAATGGCTGTCTGCCTAGCTCTCTTCCATTCATACTTATGCTGCAAGCATATCCCTTACCTCCGCAAGAGACAAGTCTGGAAATGCATGATAGAAATTATCAACAACAAATCCAGACGAAGCAGACTGATGAACTACAACATGCTCAAATCCTCCTGAAGTCAGTCGGGATAAAGAGTTTGTGTGTGCCACAGGAGAAGCTACTATTACCCTTTGGGCACGTAGAGACTTTAAAGACGTCGCAACAGCCAATGCGGTATAACCCGTCGAGATACCATCATCGACTAAAATTGCAGTTTTACCTTCCAGGTCCGGTAATGGAAGAGCATAATTCTTAAGTTCAGTCATGTTACGCTTTATAACTTCCGATGCGTATTCCAAGCCAGATTTTATGCGATCTTCATCTAAGTCAAAAAAATCAATCAATTCGTCATTCAAGTAATGCCCGGCTGTCGTTACTGCACCAATGCCAAAACGGCGGTCACTGGAAAATGGTACTTTGGCTGCAAAAAATAAGTAAAGTGGAGCCTGTAAACGTTCTCGTACAGACAAGGCAACAGGGATGCCTCCGGTAGGAATAGTTACGATAACGGGATTTAAGTATGTATCTTGAGCAAGTGCTTCTGCGAGCTGCTTGCCTGCTTCTGTTCGGTCAGGAAATACGGGTGGCGTTTCGGCCACAAGATTCATGCTTTCCCTAATTAAACCTTCTATGAAATGCTCAGATATCATCGTAAAGGCCCCTGCTGACGAAGGACCTGATCATATTCTTGTGCTTGCTTTGCAAAATCAAGTCCGACTTCTTCGATGAACGCCTGCCTTACTTGATTTGTTATCGGACCAAGTAACCCACCATTCATAACAAGCCCATCAAAGGAACGTGCATGAACTTGGCAAATTACAGTGGAAGTAATAAAAATTTCGGAAGCATTCATTGCATCAGCTATGGTAAGATCTTGTTCTTCTACTGGTATTCCTAACTTGCTCGCAATATCGAAAATCATTTCTCTTGTAAATCCGTTTAGGACGCGGGAAGAAGGCGCGGTTTGGATTCTATCATCATTCACCAGGAAAAGACTTGAACCAGTCGCTTCTGTCAGATATCCATTTTGGTCCAGCAAAACACCGGTTGACCCAGGTTTTAATCTTTTTGCCTCAAGCCGGCCGACAACGTGATCCATCCGGCCATTGCTTTTTATTTGAGGGGAAATTACCTCTTGGGGAATTGCTCTTTGCTCAACAACAACTAAATCTACCCCGATTGTGTATTTTTTTGCCATTTTTCCCAAACGATTTACCAGCGGTATACAATGTATAATAACTGTTGGTTTTAAATCTTCATCTGGAATCATTTCAAATTGAGCTGCAGGACCACGCGATACATAATGAAGAATTTGCCAATCCACCCTTTCACTCTCTGTAGGTAAGTTGCGGTGAAGCGTTTCATCGGTAGCTTCAGCCATTTGCTGAGGATTCATACCAGGGTCAATTTGAAAAACGTCCAAGCCTCTGTAAAGCCGTTCTAAATGATCTTCAAGTTTATATGGAGTATGGTTAAACGTCCTTGACACCTCTACCATCTTTTCTCCTGTTGCCAGTGCCGTATCATAAATTGACACCTTGGCTTGCGCTTCTGGAACAAAATCCCCATTAAAATATGCTATTCTTTTTTCCATTTTTATTTATAGGTTGTGTTTTTAGAACGTGCTAAGGTTAAGTATCCACCAGCATCCCGATCAACAGCAAAGATGACATTTGGATGAAGCCGAAGAAAAGACGCAGGCGCTTCCGAAGAGACTGATCTTTTCAATGCACGATTTATTCCCCATGCTTTGGAGATACCTTTGGCAAGCAGTATTATTCGTTCTGCCTGAAGTATATCGGCAATTCCTAGTGTTAATGCCGCGTGGGGAATTTCCTCAGGATTATCAAACTGTTTTGAGTTTTCTGCAATTGTTTGAGGATCCAATGCAACATGCCTTACTCTTGAATCAACCAATGAACCTTTTTCATTAAAACCAAGATGGAAGGTTGTTCCTGGCCCTATGCCCAATATGGCAAGATCAACCGGCTGGAATCGATCTAGCAGTTGCTGGAAATGGTCTGCTTCGGCTTTTGGATCTGGTGCTTCACCATCTAGAATATTCCATGAAGAAACATTAACACGATCAAAAAGATTTCTCCTCATGTATGAGGCATAGCTATCTAAGCTAGATCTGGGTATTGGATGATATTCATCTAAATTAAAAGCTACTGCTTGACTCAAATCCACCATGCCGTAGCTATGGCTTCGAACAATTTCTTGATACATTCCGATCGGTGTATTTCCAGTCGGAAGTATTAAAACTGACCTTGGTTTTGCTTGTACCTGCTCTATTACCTGTGTTGCTGCGTAAGCATCCACCGCTTCTGGGGTTGGAAATATAATTACTTCGGGGTCATATTTTGGCGATAGACCTTCGTATTGGTTTTTACTTCCGTATTCAAGTATTTCAGTTCTTTTCATACTAATTAGCGTTGGCGCTAATTATACAAAAAGATTAATATATGCACAAGCCTGTCGCCGTTTGTTTTCCTCGCCCTACATTTTCAAAAGCTCTAATGCTTTATATATTAAAACTCCCGGCCAGAATAATGCCTTAATAATTCCAATTATTCCGGCTCCAAAACTGGTTGAATGTTGCAAGAAATATATTAAAGCTCCAATAAAACCCATCCAATAAACAGCGCCTGAACTTGCATTATTTTTCATTCATATCACCTCCCTTTGCTAATTAAATTATACCACCCCCCCCCTTTGCCTTTTGTCAAATTTTCTAATGTTATACTAATTTAATGAAAACCTTATTTTTATTCCGGGGGAAAGTAAAGAAAGGAAAAAGCAGGGGGAAATTCCTTGGTTTCCCAACGGCCAACATTAATCTCCGCAAGAAAATGCCGGAAGGCATATATGCCTCACGCTTGACGATTGATGAGCAAAGTTATTTTGCCGCCACGTTCATTGGCTCTGCGAAAACTTTTAACGAAAATGAATATAAAGCAGAAAGTTATATTTTGGACTTTAATCAAAACATATATGGAAAGTTGATTACCGTAAGACTGTTCAAAAAACTTCGGGGGAATAAGAAATTCGGCTCAGAGCAAGAACTTATCGATCAAATGAAACAAGATATATTGACTACAAGGAAATTCTTCGGCAATAAAAAATAGAATTGCCTAGATAAACTTAATCTATTTCTCCATCGCTACGACTAAATTCCTGTATGCGGTATTGGCACGAAATGCAGCCCAAAAAGCTCTGCCGATGTGAACGCTATAAAGAATATCAGCACGATAGGAAGGATCAGCAGTAAATATACCTTTAAGATTACTGCTCTGTTGTGCAAGTATCATAGCGCCCAAAATCGCAACATTTGCACCATGCTTCCCTGAAAGAATGTCTGCAATTAATATTCCGCTCCCAAGAGATGTCGCAATATCCCTCGTATAATCAAATACAAATGTTGATGGGCTAAGAGAAAACGATACGCTTTCTTTAAGAATATCGTTTCGGATCTCACGGTTCAGCGGCTTTATCCAATTACTAACCGAGCCAACCTCCCCTTTTTTAGCCATGATATCTTGTGCAATTAGCTGCGTATCAAGTGCAATCTTCATGGCACGCCATTCTTCGCTCTTAGGGCTGCCTGATTTTAAACCACGTTCCTCTATTTCCGATGCACTTTGGGTCTTTAATTTTGCATATCCGGAATACGCAGTTCCCTGTGCGTCAAACCCGACTATTTGCGGCGCGGGGCGTTCATCTTCTTCTTTACTCTCTAGGAGTACGTGACTAATCCCCCCAATATTCATAAGTCTGGTGGTTTTTTCAAGATCAAGCCCTATTCTGCCATTAAGGTACGGCGGTAAATGAAGATTTCGGGCATTAATGCGGTCAGTTTGGGCTTCCACAATGGGAACTAAATGCTCTTTTGACATAAAACGTATTAATGGGACCTGCCATTCAGCCTTGCGAGTATTATTTGTATTAGTTTATCAGCATCCGGACCTATTTGAACCGGCATATTGCCAAAGTTTGACTGAATTTTAGGACCTATGGGAACAATCTTCGCACTTGTGGTTGCAAACTCTTCATATAAATTATCCTTGTGGTACAAAACTGCATAATCAGGGTCTTTAAGCATATGTCCCGTAAGTATTGCAACTACGACCTCTTGCCTATCGACTGCCCTATCCGTACCATCCCGAATTATCTTTTTTAATCCGGCGATTGTCACGGCGGAAGCCGGTTCGCATCCTATTCCATCACGCCCAATTACAGCCTTGGCATCGGCTATCTCTTGCTCATTTACCTCGGTAACCCAACCATCGGTTGCCTCAATACCCCGCATGGCTTTCTTCCAGGAAATGGGGTTTCCAATTTTTATAGCTGTTGCTAAAGTTTTTGCATGGACAGCCGCCAAGTGGTCGTGATCCCGACCGGTAATAGTCCGGTAAAGCGGATTAGCGCCTTCTGCCTGAACTACAGTTAATTTCGGAAATTTATCAATGAAACCCAACTCCTTTAGCTCTCTTAAGGCTTTTGAGATTGAAGCTGCGTGGCCCAAATTGCCTCCGGGGACAACTATTCTGTCAGGCACTTGCCAATTCATCTGCTCCAGCATTTCCAAAACCATAGTTTTTTGTCCTTCGATCCTAAATGGATTTATGGAATTAACCACATAAACGCCAAGCTGCGGAGCAACTTCCATGACCAATTTCATTGCCCTATCGAAATCTCCCTGTATCTGGATTGTCAATGCGCCGTAATCAAGCGCTTGTGATAACTTACCGTAGGCTATTTGTCCTTCCGGAACAAAGACAATTGGCAGCATACCTGCCCGTCTTGCGTAGGCAGCCATTGATGCGGAAGTGTTTCCGGTTGAGGCGCAAGCAACCGCTTTCATTTCAAGAATCTTGGCTTGTGTTATTGCGGCACTCATACCAGGATCCTTAAAAGAACCCGTTGGATTAAAACCCTGATGTTTAACATATAGGTTTTCGGCACCCGTGTAGCGGGAACATTCCTCAACTCTAAGCAGCGGAGTGTTGCCTTCCCCAAGCGTTATAACATGATCTGGATTTTCTACAAATGGCATAAGGTCTCTAAATCTCCATACGCCGCTAATATCCTCAGGGAGTCCGGAGGTTCGTCTTAATTTCCAAAGCGCTTTCAGCTCTTGCGGATCAACTGATTTCCCAAAGTCGTAATTTACATCAAGTATGTCCTTGCAATCCAAACAGTTATAGATAGCATCCGGTTTTGAAGGAAAATGGCTGCTACAGGAGATACAAGCTAAATCCGCCCGGTCGCCAAAGCCGCGATTGGATTCAAGAAGAGCGCTAATGTTATCAAGCTCCCGGGGAGCATTTCCAGGTCTTTCTTGCATAAAAATAATGTTTACAGAAATGAAGCGAATTATATACCTTTTACCCACCCGTGTCAAAATTCAAGGTGTTGACATCAGACTACTGCAGTGATATATTCCTACTATGAATTCTACTGCTGAGGTTTTAAGATCAACCGAACATTTTTTTTCAAATACAGAAAATGACCCCATGAATCCCAGGCTTATGCTTTCCAGGAAACTTATCGGACTTGGATATGGATTTAGAATAGACCCTGTGGCACGTCAATCAGAAATTTATGGAGATGGTAGTATAATGCCAAATCACGTTGCAGTTTATGAAGCCGGAAGCGCTCACAGCATCTGGTCTAAGGTTGCCGAAGATCCGGAATTTAAAGTTTTATCAAGAGCGTACGATTCAATAAATTATTTCAACTCTGCGCCACGTATGGACCACTGTGATTGGCCAGACGAAATGAAAAAGAAGGTCGCGGCGTGGGCAATGAAAAATACTGCAGTTCGATCTAAGACTATGGCAGTAAATGTCTATACAAATCCTTGGCATAGAGATGCTTCTGAGGAAGAAAGAAAGCGGGTAAAAGAACGTTATACACAGGAAGCTGAAGAGGCTATGCGAGAATCTCAGCAAGTATTAGGAGCTCTCGCACCCTTAACCGTAGACGAATTAGATTATTTGGTAGAAAAATCTATAAGACAAAGACTAATGCCTTCAATTTAGTTCATACTTCTTTTTTTCTTTTCCTCTTCTTGAAAGATCTATCGTAGGATTCAGAAGTTAAAACCTGAGACTAACTGACTTCGCCTGATGCCTACCAGCTTCTGAAGAAGAGAATGCTAGAACCCATTATTCATTGCTCGATTTTTCTCTTACGTGGGCCCCATCTCTTGTAAAAGCATGGAAAGTGGTTGAGATTCCTTTTCCATCTGAACAGATATACTCTTCATCCTGATGTTTCCTAACATGGACCAATGCTTCTTCTTGAGTCTGGAATGAACCAGTCGGAAACCATGAACCATCAAGCCCATCATTTCCTAAAACAACAAAAGGATCTCCGTCTTTTATAAAAGGGTTTCGAAGTTGAATTGCAGACTGAATAATTCGTTCCATGTGTTCGTCTGGAGCAATTTCGTCTTTTGAAGCATTTATTACCACATCAACAAGCCGCTTAATGTGCTGTTTTCGATAGACTTCATTGTTAAGCATAGACGGAATTGTAGCAAAATTAGCCTCGTAAATCAACTCTAAGATTATTTCGCCCGATTGATGGAATCTGTGCACCTCGCGGGGGTGAAACAGCTTCGCTATTATTATTCCGAAGTATCTTTGCTTGACTCTTCGTTTGGTGCAAGTCCTCGAGCTGCCCTAGTCATTTTATAAAATCGCCTGCCCAGCTCCAGCGTGGGTAAAACCTGAAATGAAATTCTATCGAACTTAGCAACCTGAGTTCCATCCTGTCCGAACACTTCGGCACTGCATATAATTTTTCCAGAAACTGCCCGCTCGAACTTCGCAACAGTTTTCAAGGTTTCCCCAGGAAAAGACATGCTCACAAAGTCAGCGTGAACTCCTGTAAAAAGCGGCATCCCAGAACCAAGCGTCCTAGTTCTTGCGACAACCATACCCGCTGCCTGAGCAGCCATTTCGGTAGTAAAATGGGCTGGCATAACTTTCATATCAGCAAAATCACCATCAAAGTGACCATCAAAATCCTTTTCCCTAGTTGTATATGTTGCTTCACCAGTGCTCATGCTCGTTAACTCAAAACTATCTAGATACAAACTATTATCGTTATACATTGGAAGTATCTCGGCTATTTCTTTCCTTCCTAGTTTTTCACCAAAAATACTTTCGTCAAATGGCGGAAGAGTATCTCTTCCAATATATCTTGTAGCTCCTTGTTCGCCGGGGTTTAAAACCATATCCCTAACAACCACAGCAACTTCTTCAGCATCTGGAAATTTTCCACCAGGAACAGTGCTTTCTAACTCTGCCAGATCAGCTTTAAAAACTCTTGAGAACATGGAATGTACGCTTGTGTCTCTTATAACATCACCTACTAATACACTCAGCTTGACGCCTTTTTTCTCAAACTCGGGAATCATTCGCCTAAGATCAGCCTCCGCTGCATGTTTGGTTCTAGCAACAGATTCATAAATCGCATATTGTTTGGTCCGGCCATAGTAGTGTGACCAAAGACTTTGCATGAAAATAATTTGTCCCCCTTCTTGCATATGAGGAAGAAATGATTGGACAAGTTGTAATTGCGCCTCATGATTAATCCTATCCGCCCAGTCTTCCCCCTTGCCTTCCTCTAAACCCCCTGCTGCATTCAATACTAAAACGTCTACTTTTCTTGTGGGGCTAATGACATCCCCACCCACTGCTGCATTTAAAAGATCCAGCCGCTGATTGGGATCCGTTATGTCTACCAAAACAGATTCAAAGTTTACATCTGGATTAATCTCTCTTACTTGATTAATTACTCCTTGCTGTCTTCTCTCGCTTCTTATATCGGGGTTTGCATGAGTACCAACGATATCTGCTCCGGCTTCCGCAAAAGGCAAGGGTATTTTTGCACCTATACCGCGAGAAGTACCCGTAATTACAACAAGTTTCCCTTTTAAAGGCTGAGTCTCTTTAATTTCCGCAGATGTTGGGATTTCTACCATGTATTTTTGGCAGTTAAAGCGAATAATAATCCTTTTATTTTAGAAAGTCAACGCATTTTAGAGTTACTATCGAAAAAGGGGTCCCTACGTCACCTCGGGGGTGAAACAGCTTCACTACCTGTTTTAACCCGCCTCTGGGGTGGGACAGTTATATTATTTATTGAGAAAAGGAAGAAGCATCTGCAGAATTTTGGTCAAGACCTGCACCTACTGTATCTGGATTCGCATTGTCTACCTGCTGTAAAACATTTGTCACATCCTGTTGGTTTGTTATTGGTTCCTGAGATACTCCTTGTTCTTGAAGCTGAGCCGGGGCAGCAGTCGGAGCTGTAGTTGGCTGAGACTGTTGGACGATATTTTCTTTCTTATTAGAATTTCCAAGAAATCCGGATAGAAAGACAGCCGCTAAAATCAATGCTAGTACTACGGCTGCTCCTGCTAAATATAATAATAATTTACTGCCGGTTTTAGGCGGCGTGCCGGCGCTTTCTACCGGCGCTTCTGTATTAATTGCCGGTTGGCTCTCCGCCGGCTGATTTGGTTGTGCATTTTCCATTGTACTGTTTATTTGCGTATTATCTTGATTACCCATATTTTTTATCTAATAATTACGGAGCGGCGCTTGGTACAACGCTTGGCGCAGCCGCTGAGCCGCTCGCATTTCCCGAAGCTTCTCCTCTTATTGAAGCAACTGCAACAATAAGGTTTCTAATAGATGTCTTATATGCCTTAAGTCCTTGGATAACTGCCTGAATATCTGTTCTAAATTGAGTTAATTGACCACCTGGATTGTCTCCATCACATTTAAAGTTTGAGATGTCTGTCTGAAGAGCCTGTAAAAGCGGTGCTATTGCATTTTTATTTGTTTGAACATCCGAAACTAAAACATCATAGTTTGGCAAAGTCTTTCCCTGCGGAACCAGTCTTGTCAAATAATAGTTTTGAATTCTTGCTGCTATTGAACCAAATACTTCTACCATACGGTTTGCATGGCGGATCATTTGATTTGAACGATTAACTATATTTTTTTCGCGCAGCCGGCATACACGCAGCTTGGCTTCTTCAAGGCGAGCCTTGCCAAATGGAGAAACACCGGAGGGTTTACGAGATAAACCCGGCGAAGCGTTTTGGTCTTGTCCGGAATTACCTGCCGAGCCTGGTTTTTCTCTTTGTGCGGATACTTGAGAAACAAAAACAACCAATAAGACCGTAGAAACTGCAATAAATATTGGAAAGATATAATTGGGGATTTTTTTCATTCTTTAAGCTAGAATACTAAATATCTCAATATGTTGTCAAGGGGTACATCAGTTGATTTTTTTTATAGTCATTGATCCATCGTCGTTGTCTTGAATTTCATAGCCCATTTTCTTAATCTTATTACGCATTTGATCTGCCAAATGAAATCTTTTTTTCTTCCTAAGTTCTTCCCTCTGCCCAACTAACTCCATGACTTCTTGTGGAACAATTTCTTCTTCTTTTTTTATGTAATCTTTTGCATTTTCCAAATCAAGTCCCAAAATTTTATCGAATTTAAAAAGACTTTCTGCGCGAGCCGACGTTGGATAATCAGATTTAACCAATTCCCAAACAATTCCTAAAGCCTTTGGAATATTTAAATCATCATTTATAGCCTCTAAAAATCTTTCTTCGTATTCTGCGCAGCCGATTTTTGGGGCATCGTACTGCGAAACAATCTCTCTTAAATTATTTAAAGCGGTTTGGGCTGCCTCCAAAGCCTTAAAAGTAAAATTCATTTTTGATTTATAATGAATAGTCAAAGTCAAATACCTAAAAGCCAGGGGATCAATTTTTTTCTTTTCAATATCGGAAATTGTATAAACATTTCCTTTGGAACGGGACATTTTTTCATCATCTACCAAAAGATAACCGCCATGAACCCAGTAGTTTGTAAATTTTTGGCCTGTTGCCGCCTCGCTTTGCGCAATTTCATCTTCGTGATGCGGAAAAACAAGATCTTCTCCGCCCGTATGGATATCAAAGGTATCTCCTAAATATTTAATGCTCATAGCAGAACACTCTATATGCCAGCCTGGAAACCCCTCTCCCCACGGACTTTCCCATTTCATAAGCCTATCTTTTCCCGCCTTTTTCCACAGCGCAAAATCTATACTGTCTTTTTTATCTGTCTCAAGGGAAACTCGGACGGCTTTTAACAGATTATCCATTTTATCTAAGGTATTTCCCGAAAGCTTCCCATAATTTTTAAACTTTTTAACTTCAAAATAAACAGTACCATCAACCTGGTATGCAAAGCCTTTTTTAAGAAGAATTTTTATAATCTCGATCATTTCTTTAATATTTTCTGAGGCTCTTGGGTAAACAGTTGCGGGTAAAATATTTAATTTCTTCTCATCTTCTAAGAATATTTTTGTAAAATGCTCTGCGATTTGAGTTGGAGTTTTTCCCATTTTTATGGCCTCTTCGATAATCGGATCTATTTGTTCATGATCGGTACCGATATTTCGCATATGTCCCACATCGGTAATATTTCTAACATGAACTACCCTATGCCCGTTGTACATTAAAACACGTCTCAGAATATCGGCTCCGATGTATGTTCTAAAATTGCCGATATGAACTTCCCTATAAACCGTAGGTCCACAGGTATAGATACCGACTTTCTCAGGATCAATTGGGACAAATTCTTCAATTCTGCGTGTTAGTGTGTTATAAATTTTTAACATAAGAGGTTTAGCCGCTTGCACCTGGAAACTTCTCTACTCTCTGCTGTGTCCTTTGAACAAGAGGCGGCGGTTTTTCTTTTTCCTTTTTCTGAAGATCTTGAATCTCTTCCATTTCTTCCCGCTCGACTTTTTCCGCCGGCCTTTCCTCTTCTTTAGATTTGGGCGGATTTACTAAAGGATCATAATAAACTTCGTTATGAAGTTCCTGTCTTAGTTCTTCAAGTTTTTTTTTCTTGTCTATTGCCTCTGGAGTATTATCCTCGGACTGTTGGGCGTTCTGATTCGATGATTTAATTGGTGACTGATCTGTATCTTGATCGCTTTGCGCGTATAAAGATTTCACAATATCTTGAGTATCCTTGCTTCTCCTTGTTATTTGAGAGGCCGCCGCTTTTCCCGTATCAGAAACTGCACCTGCAACAGTTTTCCCTGTTTGTTTTACAGCACTTACTCCTGTTTCTAAAATTTCGCCAACAACACTATTCGTATTCATATTTAATAATCGCTTCTTCCTTCCATTGCCCGCTGAAGAGTTACCTCATCGGCGTACTCAATATCTGCTCCAACCGGCAATCCCCTTCCTATCCTCGTGATTTTGAGTTTGAGATTTAAGATTTGCCCGCTTCGCTGCGAGGCGAGAGATTTGAGATTTTTTGCGATATACATCGCCGTTGCCTCTCCTTCCATTGTGGGATTGGTCGCTAAAATTATTTCTTTTATAGATGGCTTCCCGGAGCCATTTGATGAGCCTTTGACTCTTTCCAAAAGTTGTTTGATGTAAATTTCATCCGGTCCTATATTATTTAGGGGGTCGATTCTTCCATGAAGAACGTGATAAATCCCATCATACTTGCCGCTTTTTTCAATTGAAAGAACATCTAAGGGGTTTTCAACAATGCAAATTATAGAGTTGTCTCTTTTTTCGTCTGAGCAAATATAACATGGATCGGACTCGCCAACTATGAAACATATTGAACATAAAACTGTATCTTTTTTTAGATTTTGGACTGATAAGGAAAACTTATCTAATTCACCCTGAGGAACATGTAAAAGATAAAAAGTTAATCTTTGAGCGGTCTTAGGACCGATCCCCGGCAGTCTCTCGAAAGATTCAATTAAATTCTGTATTGCTTTTGGTATCCTCATAATATAATAAACAGCAACTAGTTCCTAGCTACTAGTGGCTAGTCGCTTTTAGTTCCTTAGCTATCTCTCCTGCCACCGATAGGATCTCCAGCTTCTCAAACATCTTTTCATCCGGTACGTTAATCGTGTCTGTTACAAAAACTTTTGACGCTTTTGAATTTTGCAGTATATTTTTATAATCATTTGAAAAAACCGGATGAGTTGCAAAAACAACACTTTCCTCTATTCCTTGCTCTGTTAGAAGATCTACTGCAGCATCTATTGTTCTTCCCGTTGAAATCATGTCATCAGCAATAATAGCTCTTTTGACTTCTTTTTTAAAGTCCGGCAAGTTGGTATCGATCTTATTTGATTTTATATTCCCGGTTTCCAAATCCCGATCTTTTACTATTGAGATATATGGCATGTCCGAAAGCATTTCTGATAAAATCTTAATTCTTCTTATCCCGCCCATGTCAGGAGAGACCAACACAGTATCTGGTAATACATGCGAAGACTGTCCATCTGAAAATGAACTGATCTCTTTTATTTTTTCCGCAAAAATGGGAAGGGCAGAAAGATGAACTATTGGAATTGAAAAAAGCTCCGGGATTTTAATCGAATGAAGATCAAAGGTTATTAACTTATTCATTCCCACAGACTCTAAGGTTTCTATGATAACCTCCAAAGACACTGCTTCACCATCTCTGAAGACATGATCCTGCCTTTGATATCCAAGATACGGGATAACTGCCGTTACCGATTTTGCCCCGCTTCGCTTCAGCGCATCTACAATAAAAAATAGCTCCATGTAGGCAGTGTCCGAATTTGGAGAAGTTGACTGAATAACAACAGTATCCTGTTCTACTACTCTATCGATAACCCGAACCCTTCTCTCTCCGTCTGGAAAAATAAAAATTTCAAGAGGCGATAAGCTTGTATTTAATTGCCCGGCAACCTTTTCTGCCAAAGGCTTATTGGAGGAACCTGAAAAAACCTTCACTCAATAATTGTACTATTTAAACACGCGGAGATCAACGAGAAAAGCTCAAGATTTTCTTCTTTATCGTCTCTGCTTTGAACTCAAGGTTAGCTTACTCTTTCTAATTCTACTATAAATAATGCCAGGAGAAACCCCAAATTCTTCTGCTATATATGGCACTTTTTTTTCTTGTAACAAAAAGGCTTTAAGAAGAACTGGATCAACTTTAGTTTTTCTTCTTTTTCTGATATCTCCCCCTTTCTTTAATCTTTTAAGATTGCTAAGAGCTCTTTCTTCTATCTGTCTTATACTTTCTCTAGTTCCGATTCCTAAATCTTGAGCTACGCCTCTTAATGATCTTGCCTTACCCCTCTTGGGACCTTTTTTAGGATGGCGTAGTTCTAAAACTCTTCTTTGTTTTGGACTTAATTGATTGATCCAACCTTTTCTTTCGGCTTCTCTCACAAGTTTTCCTGCAGTAATTTTATTAAAGATGTTAACCTCTAATTCTTCAAACCACCTTCCTACGGTAACTCTTCCTGCATTGAATCCCTTTTCCTGAAGCCTTTGTACGACTCCTTGAATATTTCCTTCTTTTCTAAACAATTTTCTTAGGTTCTTCCTTTGCTCTTTTTCTGTTTCTCCTAAAGCCTGCCTTCTCAATTCATCAATTTTTCTTTTCCATGTTTCCTTAAGTGAACCTATCCGCTTAGGTCTAAAGGCAGACATAAAATTTTCCCTTTTGTGGGAATCTTGCCAGGCCAAAGCATCTGCTTCAGAACTTGTTCTAACGCGAACATGGCACGCTTTCACAAGTCGAGAAACAGTATAGACATCTTTCACTCTAATCCCTTCACCAACCCCAGCTAAGCTTCTTTTTTCTTCTCCCCAGTATAAATCGAGTATAATTTCCTGAATTCCTCTTCCTCTAAATTCATCCATCCTCTCTATCCTCTTCATAAGCCCTGTCTTTTCAAATGGATCATTGCTTGTGATATATGGATTTTTTTCTTTTTCCTCTGTATGGGCAACTACTTCATTCCCCTGTCCGCTTTGAATAGAGATTGAAGATGGGTCTACGTTGAGACGTGAAGCATCAAAAATAACAACCGGTTGACCGTCGGCAAAATTAGGCTGGTTTATTCTTCTTTGTTCTTGTTCGGGTTTTGGCATGGAAATACCCCTTTCTTATCTTATAGTATAGCTGGGACGAGTTCTGGAGTCAAGAAATTTTCAAGATTACTGGCCGCCGCCAAGAAGACCTTGCAGTCCCCCGCCCATTTGGGATAATTTTTTTGCCGCAACTTCCTGAGATTTTTTAATTGCCTCATTTACTGCATCTTTTATATCATTATCCGATTTTCCGTTGGTATTTAGCTCTTTAATTCTTTGATCTCCTGTTATTACAATATCAACGCCGTTTTTTGAGACACTTACTTCTTCTCCCTGCAATTCCCTTTGAATTTGCATGGCCTGATCTCTCATTTTTTTAATATCTTTAATCTGTTGAAACGGATTCATAAAATCACCTCCTTCACCCCGCGAAGCCTTTCGCGAAGTGGGGCTTTTAAGATTTTAACATAAAAGAAACCGAAGTTTTCCTTCCGGTAATTTCTTTTAAAGCATCTTCGATTATTTCCCGACTTTTCCTATCTTCAAGCTTTTCTTTATGAAATTTAAATTTTGCTTCAATTACAATTTTTTTTCCATCATAACTTTTTAAACTGCATCCGCGCAATACTCCTGCAATTGAATGGTTTTTACTTTTTACCCCATCTATTAATCTTTGCCATAATTTATTTTCCGGGGCGCTGAGACTTTGCCCACTTGAAAATGAACTGAACGCCGACTTTGATTTATTTTCAGAGTTGATCTTATTCGATTGTCGGTGCTCACTTAGCGAGCGGGCTTGAGATTGATTTTCAGAAACATTAATGCGAGCGTCATTTTCAATATGCGGTAAATGATCAGCGCCTTCCGGATTGGAAGTATATTCTATAATTGCAATCTCTAAGGGAAGCTGAGACAAAACAGAATATTTAAGTTTCCCGTGGGCTTTTGTCAGCAAATCCATTAGCGTCTTAATATCCTCGATGTTTAGATCTATATCGGATTTTTCTTTTGAAACCCCAACTTTTATAAGAAGCGTCTCATGAAGTTTAAACATAAGTCTTTCCATAAAATATTTCATATCGACTCCTCCATCGGTAATTTTTCCTACAAGAACTATTGCCTCCTTTGCATTTTTTTGCAAGAGAAATTTAATCATCTCCTCTGTCTGACTATCTATATTTGTTACTCTATAAATCTTTTCTACCATTTCTTTTGTAATTTTTTTATTTCCGGCTTCTCCCGCAATCTCTTCCAGTATTTTTACGCCGTCCCTAAAACTTCCGTCGGAAAACTCCGAGATCTTAAATAGGGCATCTTTTTCTACGGAAATCTTTTCTCTTTTTGCAATTCTTAAAAACGCCCGGGCAAGCTCCTCTGCCGTTGCCTTTTTAAAAGATATATGAAAACAGCGGGATGCTATTGTCTGGGGCACTTTATGAGGCTCGGTTGTACAAAGTATAAAAATTACATGGCTAGGCGGCTCTTCCAAGGTTTTAAGAAGCGCATTGAATGCTTCAGTCGTTAACATGTGAACTTCATCTATAATATAAACTTTTTTTAAGGCATTAGCAGGTGAAAGTTTAATTTTTTCTCTTAGATCCCTTATTTCATCTATTCCCCTATTTGATGCTCCGTCTATCTCCAAAATATCTATATTCGTTCCATTTGTTATGGAAATGCACTGATGGCATTTATTGCAGGGCTCAACATTTGGTCTTTGGTCTTTGGTCTCTCGCCCTGAGCTTGTCGAACGGGTTGGTCTTTGGTTAATCTTCTCACAATTAACTGCCTTTGCAACGATTCGGGCGGCAGAAGTCTTACCAAGACCTTTGGGACCGGTAAAAAGGAGTGCATGAAAGCTTGAATCTTTTGAAAGAATAGAGGTAAGTTTATCCCTAACTTCCTTACTGTCCAGCTCTTCTATTGTTTGAGGCCTGTACTTGCGGTAAAAAACCATACCTTAAAATCTCAAAACTCAAAACGCAAATCGCAAAACCACAACATGAATCTCAAATCTTTGCAGTTTTTAGATTTGAAATGTAAATTTGAGTTTTGACATTTGAGATTTGAGATTTATTCATGGTTTATCCCGAGTAAGTGCATTATTCCATGCTCCGCGAGTTGCTCAATTTTCTCATCCACCAAAACCTCCTGCGCCGCTGCTTCTCTTATAACTTGCGGGTAGGATATAACAACATCGCCTAAAAAAAGAGTGTCTGAGGGATTTTTGGCCGGCTCCCCCTCGGCTTGGGAAAACGAAAGAACATTTCTTGTTTTATCTTCTCCCTTATACTTGCGGCTAAGCTCTCGCATTTTCCTATCGCCTACAATTGCAATAGAAACCTCAGCTTTTCCAGCGACTCCCTCTTTTTTCAACAGATTGTTTACCAAAGATCTAATACGCTTTCTGTTGACCTTGTACCTGCTTTCCACAAAAATTGAAACTTGGACTTCTTCCATATTAGACCCATGTTTTTTTCATTCGCCTTGCTTCTTCTTGTTTTTGTTTTTTGGCAAGTGATGGCTTTAAATAAAATTCTCTTCTTTTTGCCTCTTGAATTATCCCTCCGGCAATTACTTTTCTTGAAAATTTTCGAATTAAAGCCTCATCAGATTCTCCCGGCTGTTTTCTAACAACCACCATAAAAAAACACCCCCTTCTAAAATAGATTTCGAATTCAAATATGTCTCTCTATATTCTACTCCATTTTGACTGCTTTTCCAAGAGGACCTATTAGATGAAAATGGAGATGATCTATGATTTGCACTCCTCCGCCGTTTATAACAATTCTGTATCCTCTGTTTTCCAGTTTTTGATCTCTTACTATTTCTTGGATAACGTCTTTTACTTTTTCCAAGCCGGATGAGTCTTTAAAATCCACAAAATCTTTTGTATGTTTTTTTGGCATAACTAAAATATGGATGGGAGCAATTGGATTTATGTCGGGAAAAGCCATAATAAACTTATCCTCATAGGAAAATTTCTTAGGAATTTCGTGCTTTGCAATTTTACAAAAAATACAATCCATAGATCAGTTACTAGCCACTAGTTGCTAGTTGCTAGTCGCTTAAATCTTTTCTAATACCCTTATTATCTCATTTAGTGATAACTTCGTCGGCCTCATTTTTGGATTTTTAACAGAACCGTTTAGGAGCATTTTTTTACCAACATGCAAAAACCAGGTCGCCTCCGGATCTATTTTTTTTAATTTTTCATAAACCAAAGTTAAATCTATATCAGCGTTTTGAGTTTTGAGTTTTGAGTTTTGAGTTCGTGAAGGCTTCGCCTTCACGCGTACATATCCCTTTCTTGGATCTTTGCGGACAACGATTACGTACCCCATCTTTTGAGAAAGTTTTATAACGGTGTCATTAATTGTTTCAAATCCTATCCCGCGGCCAAATCTTGTTTTAAATTTTTTTCCTTTTTCCGCAATTTCCCGCTCTGCCCAAATTCTATTCTCAAACTCATGCAAGACCGCATCAAGGCATTGCATTACAAAATCTACATAATATTCATCCTGATCGGGCTTTTGAACTTTAAGCCCATCTAAAATACCAACCAAAGAAAACTCGTGATAATCTGCAGTTGCGTCTTTCCAAAAAACTTCTTTGAAATGGTCAACGTCTACAACCACCCTTATCATTCGGTCTAAGGCTTGAGCTTTTTCCTTGCTGAATGTCCCGCCGTAGCGGGATCCCGCATTTGCGGTGATTGATTGTTGATTGTTGATTGTTCGCTTAACAAAGTCAAGCGTAAGGCTTGCCCCGCAAACATTAGTATCTGCAGTTTGATGATGATCCAAGGGCCCAAGTCCGGTATCGACATGGATTACCTCATCCCTTCCTATTTTCTCAATAGGATTTTTGAGATTTGAGATTTGCCCGCTTCGCTGCGAGGCGAGAGATTTTAGATTTCCAATTCGTTCCCCAGCAGGGACGAATTGGATGTTTGCATTTTCCCATCCCGGAAGAAACCTTTTAATAAGCCAGGCAGAAGTTATTGCATCAAGATCCGGCGAGCTATGAGTAACAATATATTTCATATTATCAAACTTTTAACTTGGTACAAGTATACATTTTTTTGATTCTTAAAAAAAGGTGCTTGACAAAAAACCAACAATCGACCAATATATAATTGGAATATGAATCCGCAAACTGCAAATCTTGACCCTAAATTAAAAGAAGCTTATGAGCGAGTAATGGGAACAGCAACTCCAACAACTGCCGCCGCCAATACTCCCCGGGTTTCGGATAATATGCCCAAACCTCAAACTCAAGTGGTTACAGCTAAAAACAGGGGGAGGCTTTCTCCGATACTTATTGTTGTGGCAGTTTTTTTGTTTTTTATAATTTATGCGATTATCTGGACAATGATTTTTAAACTAAAGATTCCCTTTTTACCCTTTTAACTGCCTCGCTAAGAGAAATTACTTCTGCTTTATCTTTATTCCTTTGCTTCCATTCAACTTGTCCCTCTGGAACTTTATCTGAAATAACTAAACGAATAGGAATTCCAATAAGATCTGCATCTGCAAACTTTTCGCCTGCCGATGCGTCTTCTCTATCATCATACAAAACATCAATGCCTCCATCTGTTAATTTTTGATAAGCTTTATCTCCCTTGCTGATTGCTGATTGTCCCGCTGGTAGTTTCCAGTCGGGATCCCGCATCTGCGGTGATTGATTGTTGATTGTTATGAGGTGAGCCGTGTACGGCGAAACCGAGGATGGCCAAACAATCCCTTTATCATCATGGTATTTTTCAACAGCTGCAGCCATTGTTCTTGCTAACCCGATTCCATAGCAGCCCATGTAATAAGGTCTTTCTTGACCTTTCGAATCCTTAAAAGCTGCGCCTTTCATTTTTGATGAATAGTGAAATCCAAGTTGAAAAATATTCCCTATTTCAATTCCTTTCCTCGCAGTAAGTTTTTTTCCATCTTCTGTTTCATACCCTTCTTTTGCCAAAGCTATGTCACCTTCCATATCTGCTTTGTAATCACGATCGATATTCATATTAAACAAATCTCTGTGTTTTTTATTCGCTCCTCCATACGCATTTTTAACAGTTCTAAGAGATATATCCGCAGCAATTACAATCTCTACTCCTTCTGCAATTTTTTTAATGCCGACCGGAGATATGAATCCCGGTTCTGAGTGAATCTTATCTCTTATCTCATCTTCAGTTGCGTGTCTTAATCGATAGGCCTTCACCAGATGCATAAGCTTTGTCTCGTTAACGTCGTAATCACCTCTGACAATTGCCAATATAAATCTGCCTTTTTCATCCACAAACAAAACATCTTTTATCTGCTGCCAAAGAGGTTTTTTGTGAAGCTTTACCCCGTCTTCCATTGTAGTCCCGCGGACAGCTTCCACCTCCTCCAAAGGCTTTTCCTTTTCTTCCAAGTTTTTTTCATCTCTTTTGAATTTGGCAACATCCTCATGGGCATAATAATTTTCTCCATCCGTTAAAAATTTACTCTCTCCCGTATCGCTTTCCACTACAAATTCATGACAGTACTCTCCGCCGATGTAACCATTATCAGATTCAACAATAAATGTTTTAAGACCCATTCTTTCAAAAATTTTTGTGTAGGTATTTTTCATGTTTTCGTATTCTTTTTTAAAATCTTCTTCAGTTGCATGAAATGAATAAGCGTCCTTCATAACAAATTCCCGAAGTCTAAGAAGCCCTCCGCGCGGTCTCAACTCGTCTCTGAATTTTGTAGAAAACTGGTATAGATTAAATGGTAAATCTTTGTAGCTTAATTGAAATTTCCGAACCAAATCCACGAGCATCTCCTCCGCTGTTCCGCCCAAGACAAACTCAGTTTCGTTACGATCTTTTATTGCCATAAGCTCAAAACCTACGGAATTAGTTCTATTTGTTTCTTTCCACAAAGATATAGGATGGAGAATTGGAGCAAACATCTCTTGAGCACCTGCTTTATCCATTTCTTCTTTTATTATTTGTTGAATTTTATTGTGAGTTTTCCACCCTAATGGCAAAAGATAATATCGTCCTGCAGTACTTTCGCGAATAAAACCTGCTTGATATAGAAGCTTATGAGAAGATGCCGATGCCTCCCTTGGGGACTCTCTTATTGTTTTCCCAAACAATTTTGAATAGAGCATAATTTTGAACTAGTCCTGAGCATAGTCGAAGGACATAAAACGAGTATAGCATAATTAAAAAAGAAGAATTCTTGTTATAGGTGGAAGGTAGAAAAACGGGTATCTGCCAAGATAACAGGCTGCCTTTGTCTTGACGCCCATTCCCATTTCTCCTGTTCTTCAATATCTTTACCGCCAATCGCATTAATGACGATATCTATCCTCCGTTGATGTTTCGCCGGATCGGGATCAATTACAAAAAGGATATCATTATGACGGTCGAGGGAATCTGTATATCTTTCGTACTCATGAACGTCAGGATCAAATGGTTTTTTTCCCATATGCCAGTTATCTCCGGTTTTTTGTGTATAATGCAGTCCTTTCCCGGCAAGATAGGCATCTACTGTAGATTCCATTTCCCTAATGAAGCTTCTTTGCATCTCACTGCCCGGAGGTGCATCAACAACAAGCCTTAAATCTATGCCATCTGCCACAACCTCGTGGAAAAAAGAATCCGCAATGTCTCCGGCCAGAAACAAAGCCCAGTTCACGCCATTCAGACGGCCGCCTCCTTGAGCCCTTAGAAAACCTATCAGATCGCCCATTACCGCTCTTTCAGCAAGAGAAGTCTGGCACAAAAAATCTTTTTGTCTTGATAAAGCTTGCCCTTCCTCTTCTTTTCTAATCATTTTAAAACCAACAAAACTGCTTTTCTTAGAATGCAGTTTTATTTTTTATGTAAATTGGATTATAGCATCAATTAAAACCATCGGCAATATGCATATACAGAAGGTGCATTAAGAAAAATTGGAAGTAGTTAAGCTTGAGAAGCAGAATGTCCGCCAAAGGCATTCCGAAGAGCAGAAATCATTTTTGCAGTAAAGGAATTTTGAATCTTCGGATCCTCCTGCGATCTTTTCCTATAATTAAGCGATCTTTCAATAATCTCAACAGGGACGTTTTCTTCTTTTGCCTGCTCAACTGTCCACTTGCCTTCTCCCGATGCCATTCCGATTGCACCTGAAGATTTAGATAAACTCGGATCTTTCGCAAGCACATCGGCTGCTCTATCGAGCATAAAACCCGAAATCAAAGTTCCTTTTTGCCAAAGTTTTGCAACTTTTAATAAATCCAACCTATATGGAGCTTTTTCTAAAACCTCAAGCCCCTCGGCTAAGCTTTGCATAATTCCGTATTCTATTCCGTTATGAATCATTTTTATAAAATGCCCTGAGCCTCCCTCTCCAAAATAATCATGTCCGCCGGAGGGTTTTGAAAGGGAATCGAGAATTGGTTTTACGAAATCGTAGGCATTTTTATCTCCTCCTGCCATTAGAGGATAGCCTGTTTTTGCGGCAATTATTCCTCCTGAAACTCCGATTCCCAAAAATCTTATCCCCTTTGTCTTTAACTCTCTATATCTTTTTTCCGTATCTTTAAAATGAGCATTCCCTCCATCTATAATAATATCTTCTTTCTCGACGAATTTAATAATCTCATTTAAAATACTTTCTGTTGCTTCTCCCGCAGGAAGCATAAGCCAAATCACCCGGGGTTTTTCGAGCTTACAGATTAGGTCTCTAATTGTCTTCGCGCTTCTTAATTCTTTATTCTTAAATCTTAATTCAAGTTCTCTTATCGGAGCTTCCGAACGATTCCAAACAACAACCTCATGTCCATCCGCAAGAAGCTTTGCTACCATCCTGCCCCCCATCTTCCCTAAACCAATAAATCCAATTTTCATAAAATTTCTAATTATTCTAATTGCTAATCAATTATCAAACTTTATCAATATTTATTCTTAATTCTTAAATCTTAATTCTTAAATCCTATTTAGAGCCATTTTTTGCCATCTTTTTCGATAAGCTCGTCTGCTTCTTTTGGCCCCCAAGCTTCCTCTTTATAGTTTGGAAACTTTGGTTTTTCTCTCTCCCATCCTCTGAGAATATCTGTTATAAATTTCCATGAACTTGCCAGCTCATCACTTCTATTAAAAAGCATTTGATCACCCGAGAAAATATCAAGCAGGATTTTCTCATATGCATCTATACCTTTTGCCTCAAATGACTCTTTATAGGTAAAGTGCATATTCACTGTCTCAAGCGCAAGTTTTGCACCCGGTTTCTTTGCAATTATTCGAAGAAAAATTCCTTCATCCGGCTGAATTCTAATTGTCAAAACATTTCCAATTTCGGGACATCCATACTCTTTAAATAAAATATGGCAGGTCTGTAAAAAAACAATTGAGATTGTCACTTCATCTTTGGGCATTTTTTTACCGGCTCTTACATAAAATGGTACATTTGAAAACCTCTCGGTATCTAAGAAAAATTTCATGGCAATAAATGTTTCCGTATCTGAATTTAGCAATACATCTTTTTCGCTTCTATAACCGTCGTATTGACCTCTCACAACAGACGATGGAACTTCTGAGGGCTTAATACATCTGATTGCTTTAATTGCATTTGCTCTTGCATCCCGAAGATCCTCCTTGGTAAAACTTCTAGGCTGCTCCATTCCAACGCTTGCTATAAGCTGCATTAGATGATTTTGTCCTGCATCCCGCAGAATCCCTAATCCATCGAAGAAATTTCCCCGTCCTTCCATTCCCTTTCTCTCTGCCCAGGTTATTTGAACATGATCAATATAATTTTTATTCCAGACAGGCTCAAAGATTCCATTGGCAAAACGAAATGTCATTATATTCTGAACTGTTTCTTTTCCCAGATAATGATCGACTCTGAAAATTTGTTTTTCATCAAAAATCTGAGCCAATTTTCCATCAAGGCTTATTGCTGTTTCAAGATCTTTTCCAAAAGGTTTTTCTATAATAATTCGAGTCCATTTATTGCTCTTTTGCCCGCAGCCCTCCGAAAGCTTAGTTGAAGAAAGAAAATTTAGAATGGTTTCATAGTTTTTCGGAGGAGTCGCAAGATAAAAAAATCGGGCTATACATGCCGCCATTTTTTCATCAAAATCGTTTAGCTTTTCGATAAGCTCAAGATAGCCTTTTTTCTGCGTGAAATCCCCATTTTGATAATAAAGATGTTTTGAAAAATCCGACCATTCCGGCTTTTCTGAAAGTTCCCCAAAGTGATCCCTGAATTCATCGTCTGAGTAATCTCTTCTTGAAAAACCAATAATAAAAAAAACGTCTGGAAGTTTTTTCTGTTTAAAAAGGGCAAAAAGCGCCGGGACCAATTTATTCTGCGCAAGATCACCCGTTGCGCCAAAAATAACCATTGCAAAAGGACTGTTCATATAGCTCGGATGTCATTCTGAGCGAAGCGAAGAATCTAGATCCTCCGGCCTTTTGCATCAGGATAACAAGCTTAATTTATTTTATACCTTTTGATCTGTAATTAAAAGAGTTTTTTGGGAAATTTCGGGAGTTTTTAAAAATCTTGCAGGCACTTCTGCTATTGAGCCCTTTGAAAATAAAAGTTTAAGCGCTTCTCTTTTTTCTTCTCCAAAAACTAAAACCATCAATGAGTCCATTTTTGACAGTGCATTAAGGGTCAAAGTAATTCTCTTCTTAAATTCCCCCGGAAAATTGTCAATCTCTGCCGCAAACTTTTCACTTTTAACTTTTAACTTTTCACTTCGCGGGGGAATCCCCGCGACGTGCCCATCTGCTCCAATCCCCAAAATTGCAACCCTTTTTTGAAACTTTTTGAACAGACCCTGAACCACTTCATCATAATCTCTTGCAATGTCCGAGGCTACACCCTTGGGGTGGAATCGTAATATTGAATAAAATGGAATTTTCTTTTCTTCAAGATACGATAAAAAACCTGTTCCCCTTATCATCTTTTCGTTGCTGTTTGGATGAAAAGGCTTGCCATATCTTTCATCCATCATCGCCACAGCCCCAGGCTTTAGAATTTTTTCCGAAGCAAATTTTTGATAAAGAAGTTTAGGCGTCGATCCACCGGATAAAAAAAGAGCCGTTCTTTCATCAATAATTTTATATATCTCCCTTTTTGCAAGCTCAACCCCTGGGGTCGAGCCGTGAACTTTAAGTATTGAGATCCCATCTTTAATTTTGACTTTTGAGATGTATTTTTGCATTTTGAGTTTTGACTTTTGAGTTTATAAATTACGGTTTTGGAAGAATTGGCTGACCCGAGATAAAACGGATAATATCGCTTAATGTTATTACTGCAATTAAGGCCAAGAGAAACGCCATTCCAATTGCATGCGCATAGCTTTCAAATCTTTGAGGAACCTTTCTGCCGGTTACTCCTTCTATTAAAATAAAGAATAATCTTCCCCCATCAAGTGCCGGAATCGGCAAGATATTCAAAATTGCAAGGTTCAAAGATAAAAGAGAGACAAAAGATAAAACCGCAAGGGGTCCGACTGCAACAAACTGTCCGGTTAATTGTGCAATTCCAACCGGGCCCGCGACTCCTTTTGGAACCTGTGCATGAAGAATTAATTGGGAAACAACTCCTATAAGGCCCGACAAAATAAGCCAGGAGTATTTAAGAGCTTCTAAAATTCCTACGAATGGCGCCTGATATAGCGGGTATTTTTTTGTAATAATGTCTGATGAGATTCCTACTCCGATAGGTCCTTGACTGGAAGGGTAAGTTTTTCGCGGCGTAATTTCTATATTTTTTTCTATCTTATTTTTTTGGAGAATTGTAAGTTTTAGCTTCTCTCCTAAATGTTGTTTTGTTGTAGAAACTAGCTGGGTGGGACTTGTAATTTTTTCACCATTGATACTAACGATTTGGTCTCCTGTCTTAAGACCAGCTTTTTGAGCAGGAGAATCTTTTACAATCTCTGTTATAAAAACATTATTCCCGGGAGCTTGTACTCCCGATATCCCAAAAAAATAAGTGAGTATCAAAACGGCTAAAAGAAAATTCATTACGACTCCGGCCACTACAACCAAGGCTCTCTGCCAAACAGGCCGAGCAAAAAACGCCCTAGATAAGTCCTTCGTCTTTGGTCTTTGGTCTTTAGTCTGAACTTTTCCGCCTCCGGCGGCGTCTTCTCCATACAGTTTTACAAATCCGCCAATCGGCAGCCAGTTTATAGAGTAAACGGTTTCTCCTTTTTTGATACCGAAAGCTCTGGGAGGTAAGCCAAATCCAAATTCTTCAACTTTTATTCCCAATTTTTTTGCAACAAAAAAATGTCCCGCTTCATGAATTAGAACCAGAACTGTAAGTATTAAAAGAAAAACTAAAATTGTAACCATCATAAGATTTATGAATTATGAATTAAAATGGTAAATTGCAGATTTAAATCTGCAATAGCTCTTCCTCTTTTTTCTTCCCCATTCCCTCTATTTCCTCTATCAATTCATCTGTCAGTTTTTGAACTTCTTTTTCCATTCTTCCCGCTTCATCTTCAGAAATTGTTTTTTGATCCTTTTGTTTTTTTATATCGGCCATTGCCTCGTGTCTTACTTGACGCACCATAATTCTTCCGTTTTCAAGTTTTTGTTTCATTAGATGAATTAGCTCTTGCCGTCTTTCTTCCGAGAGTTGAGGGATTGAAATTCTTATAAGCTGCCCGTCGATTACGGGATTTAAGCCAACCTTTGCCTCGGCAATTCCTTTTTGAATTTCCCCGATTATCGAATTATCAAATGGTGTAACAACAAGTGTTTGGAGGTCGGAGGAGCCGATTGTGGCAAGCTCCATCACTCTAAGTCTTTGAGTTCCTCCATATGCATTTATAACTATATTTTCTACAAGAGAAGGGGCGGCACGTCCGGTTCGGACAGTTGAAAGATCCGTTCTTAAAACATCGAGGATCTTGTTCATCTTTGACCTAGTGTCCTGAATTAGCTGATCCATTTGAAAAAAAGTATACGACAGATCCTTGGATTTAGCAAATTAGATTTCGAACCTTTCGATTTTTTTTACAACTATGTTTTCTCCCAACTTTGTGATGGTTTGTTTTATTAAATTCTGGATGGTTAAAGATGGATCTCTTATATATTCTTGTTTTAGAAGAGTGTCAATATCCTTTGGGGCCATTGCGGCAACCTGCATCGCAATTTCGTGAGCTAAATTTTTAAACTCGCTTGTTCTTGCAACAAAATCTGTCTCGCATAAAAGCTCAACCATTGTTCCTACTTTTCCATTCTGATGAATGTAGCTTTCTATAATTCCCTGCGCGGTTTTTCTATCGGCTTTCTTTTCTGCTTTTTCTATGCCGTGTTTTTTAATCCACTCAAGAGCTTTTTTATAATCGTTATTCGTCTCTTCCAGAGCTTTTCTTAAATCCGCAATAGAGAAAGACGTTTCATTTCGAAGTTTCTTTAGAAGAGGCAGTTTTGCTTTTACCATCTTTTATTTACCCGCCGGAGCCTTGGCGTAGGCGGGCCCCCTTTTCTTAGATATCTTTTTCTTTGGCTTAATTGAAGACTCAGGCTTTTTTCCTTTGACGGCGGAAGCTTTCTTGGAGGAGGGTTTTTCTTCCTTTTTCAAAGCTTCTTTATCTTGTTTTTCTGCCGATTCCCTCGCTTTATTTTTTCCTTCTATCCAAGAATCTATGATATAACTTGTTATAAGTTTTATCGAGCCGGTCGCATCATCATTTGCCGGAATCGGATAATCAATAATCTGCGGATTTGCATTGGTATCGACGACTGCAACTGTTGTAACGCCCATTTTCCCCGCTTCATCAATTGCCAAGGTTTCAAGATGAGAGTCTATTACAAATACTGCATCCGGAATTTTTTTAAGATCTGCGATTCCTCCGTATAGCCTCTGCAGCTTTTGTCTTTCTTTCTCCCAAATCCCCACCTCTTTCTTAGTATATTTTGCCTTTTCCTCGTCGTTTGCCAAACGTTCTGTCAATTCTCCAAGTTTTTTAAAATTTTTTGAAACTTCAGAAAAATTAGTAAGAGTTCCTCCAACCCATCTTTGGGTGACAAAAAAAATCTCGTTCTCTGTTTTACCGGAAGACACTTGCTGCTTTGCTCTTTTAATTTCTTCCTCTACAATCCCCTGAGCTTGTCTCTTGGTTCCCACAACAATCAAGCTGCCGTTTTTTTGAGCCAAGTTGAAAATGAATTTTCCAGCTTCTTCAAGCCCTGCTTTGGTTTTTTCCAAATCAATAATATGAATATTGTCTCGGGCTTCGAAAATGTAGTCCCGGGCTTTTGGGTTTCCGCGCGTTACCTGATGTCCAAAATGGCATCCTGCCTCAAGAAGTTCTTCAAGTGTAATTTCTCTCATAATCCTTAACCTCCGTCCTAAAAGTTTTAATTCAGGATTATTCTAAATAGGACGTGTGTAATTGCCTAATAATACTAAAAAGTGAACGGAAAAACAACAGTCAAATTGCTTGACAGTCTGTCGAATGAAAAGTAAGATAAATTAGATACTTATGAAAAATTCAAAAGGCGGTATTGAAATTATTATCTTGCTTATTATAATTTTCGCAAGCTTTGCTTTTGTCGGAGGTTTCTCGCCTGTTAAAAGAAACTCTTCTTCTAACAATAAAGCCGTTATAGTAGAAGACATACCCTTATCGTCGCCTGGATATACCTTGCAATTAAAGAATCTTTCTGCGGTTACTCCAAGTCCCATCCCCACCCCGGGCAACTCCTGCAATCACGACAGCGGTCTCCTCACCGATCCCTCCTGCGAGGGATGTGAAAATGCTTGGCTGGTTGAGTGTAGGAATGAACAGTGCGTCAAGCTCTGGCCATCCACTTTTGAGCCGAGTGGCAGCTCTTCCTGCGAATCATGTATTAACTATGGTACTTACTCTCTTTGCTACGAAAAAAGGATGTTTGATGGTTGGTGCAACAAGAAAACCGACGGAGTTCGCTGCATAGGCAAACCTGTTATTTATCTTTATCCTACAAAAAGAACAACAGTTGATGTAAAGGTTGATGTTCCGGGAAAAATTATCGAAAGCGATCCTCTTTATCCAAGCGGCGGATGGAAAGATGTAGAAGCATACCCTGATGGTAAATTGATATATAAAGGAAGGCAGTATCATGAATTGTATTATGAGTCTGCCGTATCAAAGATTAATCCTCCCGAGGATGGACTAGTTGTTTCAAAAAATAATATTGAGAAAACGCTGAAAGATTTGACAACAAGATTGGGTTTAATTTCTTTTGAACAAAAAGAGCTTGTAGATTATTGGCTTCCAAAACTTAATGAATTAAATTCTCCTTATCTTCTAATCTCTGTTATTGATCAAAAAGAAAAAGAAAGAATAGATCATGTAGAAATAGCTCCTGCTCCAGATACTAAAATAGAGTTTCTTCTCTACTTTAAGCCCCTTGATAAACCTATTGATATAAAATCCTTAGAGCTTTTAGAAATTCCAAAAAGAATAGGTTTTACCTCTGTCGAATGGGGCGGAACAATAGAGAATAATTAATAACCCGAGGAAAGCTTAAATCCTGCAACAATCCTTTGGAACACCTGTTCTATGTCGTTATTCTCAGTTTTACCCAAATAACTTAACTGTAGTTTGTAAACTCTGTTTTGGTATGTAAAAATTACGGCTGTTCCCCATAAAGCAACTAAACCATTAGAAATCGACCCTTTAAACTCGGTTGCAGAAATATTAGAAACCGCAATTTGGCTTTTTTGATAGTTTAAGGCGGAAAAAACATTTTCAACAGCGCTTTGAGAAGCAACCGATGCATCATAAGTTTGAATTTCTATAACGGTACTTGAGGAACCCTGGCTTTGAGGTTTAAGAATAAGAGATGTTCCTCCTCCGGATATTTGTCCCTCCTTATAAGAATATGAATCAGGATAGCTTATGGAATAATAAGAATTTTTATAGGGAAGCGGTTTCCCCGTAAAAGAAGTGTTTTCTATTGGCTGCGGGGGCATGGAAGAAGGCTGGACGGCTTCCCCGGGTAAACTTTGTTTATTGCTCTGGGAGGGAGTTGTCAGAAAATATAAAATCGCAAGAATAATTAAAAAAATAATGCTTCCCAAAACAGTAATCATTACTTTCTCTCTCGTGCTCTTCCCGGAAAAAGATACTAAAAGATTATCCATATAAGCACTACGGAACTGGAAATTTAGTGCAAAATTTTTTTATTTCTCCATTAATTTCCAAAAGCTTCTTATTTTCTCTTACTCTTCTTCGAAACTCTTTCCAAAAATAACTTCTGCTTTCTTTTTCTTTTGGTAATTCATCTCCTTTTATTTCTTCTATAACAGCATTAATCCATTTTGCGATTTTTACCATTTCTTTTTCCTTCATCCCGCGGGTAGTTAGCGCCGGAGTTCCTATTCTAATACCTGATGGATAAAACGGCGGCATTTTATCATTTGGTACGGCATTTTTGTTAACAACAATTCCCGCAATTTCCAGGGCAAAAGCTGCCAAAGCTCCGTTTACTTTTTTGTTTGAAAGATCAATCAATAAGAGATGGTTATCTGTTCCTCCGCTTACAAGATTAAACTTATATTTTTCAAGTTCTTCTGCGAGGACTTTTGTATTTTTTACGATCTGCTTGACGTATATTTTGAATGACGGACCGGAAGCTTCCAAAAGAGCTACTGCAATTGCTGCAGTTTGATTATCATGAGGTCCTCCCTGCAATCCTGGAAATACTGCTTTATCAATCTTTTCCGTTAGTTCTGAATCTTTTTTTAGTCCTTTTTCTGTCACCATTATCATTGCACCTCTTGGACCTCTTAAAGTCTTATGGGTCGTTGTCATAATAATGTGAACAAAAGGAACAGGACTTGGATGAACTCCTCCAACGATAAGTCCCGCGATATGAGAAATATCTGCCAGTAAATACGCATCGATACTGTCTGCAATTTCTCCGAATCTTTTAAAATCAATAATCCGAGGGTATGCAGTTGCTCCGCAGATTATTATTCTTGGTTTCTCGGCTTGAGCCAATCTCTCAATCTGCTCATAATCCAATAAACCTTTTTCATTTAATTCATAGGGAACGATATTAAAATATTTCCCCGAAAACGAAACCGGAGATCCGTGAGTTAAATGCCCTCCGAAAGCCAAAGAGAGTCCCATAATTTTATCTTCAAAAGGTTTAAGTAAAGCAAAATAAACTGCGGTATTTGCCGGACTTCCGGAATAAGGCTGGACATTTGCGTATGGTACTCCGAATAATTTTTTTGCCCGCTCCTGCGCCAAAATCTCAACGCTATCTATTACTTTATTTCCCTGATAATACCTTTTTCGAGGATACCCTTCGGAATATTTATTGGTTAACACACTTCCCAACGCTTCGATTACTGCTTTTGAAGTATAATTTTCAGAGGGAATCATCTCCAAAACTTCCTCCTGTCTTTTTTCTTCCTCTTTTATTAAATTGTAAGTCTCCGAATCTGTTATTTTTAAATTTTTCATACTTCTTTCTCTAAATCTACAAATCGAAATTTATATTCTCCTGATTCTCCAAATTCTTCTCTCAAAACTTTTTTAAACTCAGAGTAATCCGGAAAAAATGTGTCTGCTCCAAAATCTCCCTGCGCTATTGTTAAGTATAGCCTATCTACCAACCCCTTTTCCATGGCTTCTCTGAAAATTTCTCCGCCTCCGAATATAAAAATTTCTGAAGCGCCGGGACTTTGTTTGGCTTCCTCAATTCCCTGGACAAGCGCTGAGACAATCTGTACTTGCGGAGAATAAAAATTTACACTCCTTACTCGTTTTGGATCTCGAGTCACAACAATATTTGTCCTCTCCGGCAACACTTTTCCGATTGACTCAAAAGTCTTTCGCCCCATTATAAGCGGGTGGCCGCGGGTAAGAGTTCTCATTCTTTCAAAATCCTGAGGAATTCGGAAAAGAAGATCATTATTCCTTCCTATTCCTCTTTTTTCATCCATTGCCGCAATAATACTTATCATTTCTTTCATTTAGAAGCCTCCCACCACGGTAACTTCTCCCTTGATCGGCGGGTAGGGATCATAGCCTTCAAGGATAAAATCCTCAAATTTTATTTGGTCAATATCTTTTAATTTTGGGTTTATTTTCATAGTTGGAAATGGTCTTGGCTTTCTTTTTAACTGCTCTTTTACCTGATCAAAATGATTGCTGTAAATATGCGCATCGCCAAAAGTATGGACAAATTCTCCCGGAGGATATCCTGTTAAATGTGCGAAAATCATCGTAAAAAGTGCATAGCTTGCGATATTAAAAGGAACCCCAAGAAACAAATCCGCGCTTCTTTGATAAAGCTGGCAGGAAAGTTTTCCATTAATTACGTTAAACTGAAAAAGAGTGTGACACGGAGGAAGCGCAACCGATTGTCCGGGTTTTGCCATTTCATAGACAAATTCCGGATTCCAGGCGGAAATTACAATATGCCGCCTCTGCGGAGTTTTTTTTATTTTTTCAATCGCCCATTTTACCTGATCGATCTCCCGCCCATCAGACGCGGGCCATCTTCTCCATTGAACCCCGTAAACCGGCCCAAGCTCTCCAAACTTTCTTGCAAATTCGTTATCGGTTTTAATTTTTTGAACATATTCTTCCTTAGTCAATTTTCCACTTTCCATCTTCCATTTTCCATTTAGCGCTTCTTTGAAACGCTTGTATCCCCAGTCGTCCCAGATGTGAACATCATTATCAACCAGATATTTAATATTGGAGCTTCCTTTTAAAAACCAGATGAGCTCATGCAAGATCCCTCGAAGAAATACTTTTTTGGTTGTGAGAAGCGGAAACCCCTGCGACAGATCAAAACGGATTTGCCTGCCAAAAACACTTTTTATTGTAACTTCGGGATTATTAAACACGGGTTTTTTATATCCATTTTTCATGACATCTTTAAGCAAATCTAAATATTGATACTCCTGATGAAGATTTTTTTTCATAAAAAATCAGTATTGAGTATTTTGTATTGAGTATTTAGTATTTAAAATTTATTCACAATACTTAATACTGCATACTTCATACTTGGCGTTCTTTGCGCCGCGTTGTTACCCGTCCTCCCTGCCATTGCCCTCGGTATTTATTTCCCCCGCCTTTTATCTCATGAAACAGAACATGCACAAATCTTGCACCCATTTCAATCTCTACAGTCACCGGCCCTTCATTTTTAAGGCCGAACGTAAGTTCTCCCTGATAGCCTGGTTGGATGGGACCAGTGCGAATGAAAATTCCCGATCGGAAAGTCGTGGTTCTGGGAATTATTACCGCAGATAGATTAAGCGGGAGATTTATTTTTTCAATTGTCTTAACCAAATAAAAATCCCCGGGTTTTATTTTAATGCTCTTTTTTTTGCCGGCCTCAAATTTTTCGATAGACTTAATATCAGGCGTTTTTCTGTGTTCTTCCCCCAGGAATGCCTTGCCTGAAATTTCATAAACCTCTCCCAATCTTAAATCAAACCCGGCACCTTCCGGATTTGTTAACTCTCGCTGGGATAAACCTTCCACGAGTTTTTTTGTTTTAACAAGTTTTAATAATTCCCTAGGCCCAATTACCATATCAAAAATTAAAAATTAAATAGCAAATATACAGATTAAATATTAAATATTTTTGATTTTTTATATGAATTTTTTATCTTTTATATTTTATTTTTTATTTTGGCAGTAATATCTCCAGCAACTTCATTGACAGACTTTTCCCCATCAATAACCGTTATTTCTTCAGGGAATTTCTTAGAAAGCCAATCGTATCCTGCTTTTATATTTTTGAGCCTTTCGGCCGTTTCATAATATTCCTGTTTCTTCTTCATTTTAGAAATTCTTGAAATCGCAACATCTGCCGAGACACTAATATAAAAAGTTACATCCGGAACAATAAACTGGTGATACATAGAAAGAATGCTTTCCGAAACCAAAAGTATCTCTGCATTGCTTAATTTAGAAAAATCTTTTTTCTTGTCTAAAATCCCATAAGCAACCGATGACCAAAAACATCTGTCGGAAATTACGATTTTTCCTTTTTTAAGATTCGGTTCAATTATTTTTTTTTGATGAATTTCCCGATCTGCCGCAAATAAGTATTGAAGGGAAACAGGGGGAAATTCTACTCTGCCTTTTATAAAATCGTGGATTAGGATTCCAAGAGGGGCTTCTTCGGTTGGCTCTTTGGTGGAAACGATTTTTTTACCTTTTTTTTCAAAATATTCTTTTAATCTTCCGGCCTGAGTTGTTTTTCCGCTTCCGTCTATTCCCTCAAAAGCAATATAAATCCCGGGATATGGATTTTTTCTAAATTCAATGTCAAAATTTACATGATACTTCATTTTTCTTCGTGTATCTTGCTCTCATCCGGCTCTCTTTGGGTCTTATATTTTGCGGTTTTTTTTTGTGAATATGGAATTTCTGCCTCGCTTGATAATTCTTCAAAACTCATTGCGCAAATTCTCATACCGGGGGTAAGTTTTACCGCCATTCTTCCTAAATTTCCAAGCTCCAAAACGCACTTCCCGTCCCATCCGGCATCAAAAATTGACGCCGTTGAATGCACGACTATCCCGAGCCGCCCCAGAGAAGATCTCCCTTCAAGTCTTCCCATCATATTATTCGGAATCTTAACCTGCTCAAGCGTCACTGCCAAAACAAAATCCCCGGGCTGCATAACAAACCCCTCACCATTTTTAACCACTACTTTTTTTGTTATTTCATTTGAGAAATTCTTTTTTGAGGGATCGATATACGGGTGTTTACTGTGATCGAAAACCCGAAAAACATTTCCCAGCCGAAGATCAATAGAACAAGTTCCCAGTTGTGTAGAAAAATCAGGGACAGGTTTTATCACAATTTTTTTTGAGGCAATAGCTTTTTTAAGATCTCTATCCGATAAAATCATAGACAAAGTTTACCACCAAAAAATATAATTGGAAAGTGGTATTTTGGGTTTTAAGGCATTGACAAGCACTTCGCCTTGTACTACTCTTTAAACGAGATTATTTAATTTAATGTGGATTATTAATTTTTTATCTTCTAAAAAAGGAGGACTACTAATAGTGCTTCTTATCGCCGCCGCAATCCCTCTAACAGTTATAACGTCGCAAAAACAGCAGGAAATAAGACAAAGAGCCGCTGATATAATTCCAACCCCACCCGGCAATACTGTAATTGCCTTAGACGCGGTTTCAACCGGCGGAACTGGTGTTTCAAGCACATCAATTACTATTCCCCACACAGTTGGTGCCGGTACAAACCGTATTCTGATCGTAAACGTTGCTGCGCCAGCCAACCCCCCATTTCTAACAGGGACTACATATGCCGGATTGCCGCTCACAAAGCTTGGAACTGCTATCAACACGATAGGCGGCCACGATAGCTCCATATGGTACTTAAAAAATCCTCCTTCCGGTGCTGCCAATGTGATCGTTTCATTCTCAACATTAGTGATCGGAAATGCTGCGGTCAGCAGTTGGTCGGGAGTCGATCAAACAACACCCTTTGGGGCTACGGCTACCGCTGAGGGAGGTAGCGGCACCAACGTTGCCAGCACAGCAACAGTTAGCGTAACCAGCGCCACAGGCGAAGTGGTTATTGATTCAACAATGTTAGCTACCGTCGTAACCGCAGCAGTTGGCCCCGGACAAACTCCACTCGCCAATTTTGCATCTGCCGGTTCGGTTGCAGATAGAATACTGCATAGCAGTGAAGCAGGTGCGTCAACGGTCACAATGTCATGGAACTACAACGGACATCCTACATACCAACAATATTGGAGGACGCTTGCGGTTCCCCTAAAACCCGCTTCCGTTTCCACCTTAACCCCAACTCCTACTACTCCCCCGGGAGTAACTGCTACCCCAATTCCAACTTCCGGTATCACTCCAACAATTCCTCCGGGCAATACTCTGCTTAGACTGGCTCTAGGTCTTGATGGATTAGGATCAACAGGAGATAATGCAAATCCCGAAAACTCAAGCGGTTCCAACAAAAATCCGAACCGCAAATCAAGGAGTGCAACGATAGGAGTCTTTACTGGTAATGGCGATTCGGTAGCAAATAAATCAGGGACAATTAATTACGATACAGAAAGCGGTAAGTTTATTGGCAGCGTAGATATGGGAACTCTTGCAGGCGGAAATTACAATGTAAAAGTAAAATCAGATGGGTATCTTAGAAGACTTGCTCCCGGAATTCAAAATGTAACCGCAGGACAGATATATAGCGTACCGGCTGTAAATCTTGTTGCAGGCGATATCAACAGTGATAATGCAATAAATATTCTGGATTACAATATTCTTATAAGCTGTTCCGTCTTTAGTTCGGATAACCATGATGTATGCGATAAAAACCCGGACTACAAAACGCTTTCGGATCTTGATGATAACGGAGCAGTTAATCAATTTGATTACAACCTATTCATAAGAGAACTGTCCGTACAGAAGGGGAATTGAGCATTGCGAAATGCTGAGCCAGTCGAAGCACTAAGTGTTTATTGACAAAACCTGACTTTCGCTTTATTCTTATAACAATGGGAAACCTTTTGAAAAAGGCGCTCGAATTTATTTCAACTTCCAGCCACTCAAGAACAGTAAGCATTATTGTAATTCTCGTAATCGCCGCCGCAATTCCCCTAACAGTTATAACGTCGCAAAAACAACAGGAAATAAGACAAAGAGCCGCTGATATAATTCCAACTCCTCCTATTGTTCCTGTTGGGGGGAATTGCGGAGCATTCGGCTGCGATGGTCCAAACCTAAGAGTTGATTGGGAACGTAATAGTCTTGCTTATTATGGCTACACAGTTCGATTATACAAAGCGGGCACTTCAACCCCCGCCTGTCTCGGGATAACTAACCCATGCACGGGTAGCGGCCAAACTGTAAACACCAGCTTTACTTTTACAGGACTTTCTCCAGGCTCATACTATGATCTATATGTTTTTGTTAGTGCTTCCCCTAGCAACATCTTTTGGAAGTATTATGCCAAGCTTGGGCCAACAGGAGCCTGTACGGGCGGATTCTGTTCTTCGCCCCCAACGCCAACTCCAATCCCAACCTCACGTCCAACGCCAACTCCAATCCCAACCCAAGGCGCAAAAGAATGTTTTGGCGGATGCTATGGTTTAACCTCTTGTGTAGGCTGCGACAGATATAACACGAACTGCAATACAACTACAGGAGCTTGCACCGCGCAGGGAAGTCTGAACAAGGCCAATGATCCTACCTGCGGCACTTCCTGCGCTCCCCAAACTCCAACATCCACTCCAACTCCGATCCCTTGGTCTTTAAGCGCACCGGTTGTAAGCGGCAGTAACGTCACTTTTAATTTTAGTCCGGCATCAAACGGCAATGTTGGAATTCATGTCATTTTCAACCCTGACACCGGAATCGCTGCCTGGGACAGCGGACCTATTCCATCAGGCAGAACTTCAATCGCCTGGAATGGCGCTCCGCCAGGAAACTATTCCTCAGCCCTAGTTTTTGCCACAACCACTCTCGCCGGACCGAGGAATTTTACGGTCAGTGGAACAAATCCAACCCTAACTCCCACTCCAAGGGTAAATCCAACCCCAACTACTCCCCCCGGAGTAACTGCTACCCCAACTCCTACCAGAACTGTGACCCCAACCCCAACCCCAACTCCAACAATTCCCGCAGGCAATACTGTATTTGCGCTAACAATAGGGCTGGATGGATTAGGATCAACAGGAGATAATGCAAATCCGGGCAACAGCAGCGGATCCAACAAGAACCCCAAACGTCCATCAAGAAATATAAAAATTGAGGTTTTTGTTGGTAGTGGTGAGTCGAAAGCAAATAAATCCGGCACGCTTACCTACCAGACAGGCAGCGGTAAATTCACAGGAAATGTCGATATGGGAACTCTTGCAAGCGGCAACTATAATGTAAAAGTAAAATCAGACGGCTACCTCAAGAGACTTGTCCCCGGAATTCAAAATGTAACATTTCCAAGCGAAACCATAGGACGAACATATAATGTACCGGCTGTAAATCTTGTTGCAGGTGATATCAACGGCGATAATGCAATAAATATTCTGGATTACAATATTCTTATAAGCTGTTCCGTCTTCTCAACCGATAACCATGGAGCATGTAATGGCGCCAGTATTGCCAACAGCCAATATGCTGTGCTTTCGGATCTTGATGATAACGGAGCAGTTAATCAATTTGATTACAACTTGTTCATAAGAGAACTGTCTGTTCAAAACGGAGAATAGTTGATTTGTAGTATTTGAAATTTGTAGTATTTGTGGTATTCTTATATTATGTCAAGACGTACTCTAATATTAATAATAGTACTAATAGGAATAACTGCGGTTCTTCTTGCAATTGCATTGACGCCAAAACAAGCTCCTGCCCCAGTCCGGCAAAAACCAACTTCCAGCATTTCCTATGCACAAACTATACTTAGAATAAGTAACAATCCCACTGCGGTAAATTCTACCTCTTCTGCGACTCCAACTTACTCAACAGAAGTAACAATAACAACCGGAAATAATATGGTAAATGCCGTTCAGCTTGAGCTGGCTTTTGACGCATCCCATCTTTATAATGTCGATATAAAACCGGGTCAGCTTTTTCAAAATTCTGCGGAGTTACTTAAAAAGGTAGACAATCAAAAAGGGACTATCTCTTATGCCATAGCTTCTCCTCTAGGTCAAAAAGGAGTATCAGGAATCGGTATTGTCGCTGTAATAACTTTTCAGGAAAAAGGAAATCCGGGAGAACTTGCGAGAATAAATTTCCTGCCAAAAACTTTAGTAACGGCTCTGGGTACAGACAAATCGGTTCTTAAAACCGCAGTCGGCGCTACGTTCCCAATTGCAGGAACCTTACCCTCATCTCCCCCACAAAATACAGGAAGCCCGTCCGGTCAGCCGGTTTATTCCAGGTAGTCTCCCTTTTTCCAATTAACATTCTTAAGAAAGGATCCGTATAAATCCTCATCAATTGTAATTTTAATTTTTCGCAAATCCTTCTTTTTGGGGTTTTTTTCTTTAAAAACTATGCCGGGAATTTTTTCTATTACTGCAATCGGAGTCTGCTCGTTTCCTTCTCCCATTACAAGCGATGTGGCGCCTGCCATATTATCTATGACACTTAACTTTGTGAACTCAAGTATTTTTCCAAAAATATCCTTCGTCCCAATATAATTTTTAAGCGGTTCAAACCCGCTGTAGGCAATCGAAAATCCTGTTACTCCCCACCTTAAGGGTGTGGTTCTTGAGTCGGTTATAATAACTCCCACATTTTTAAGGCTGAACCTCGATTTGAGCCATTTTCTAATCCGATTGGCAGATTCTTGCGGATTTTTTGGCCAAAGAATGTAATAACCGTTGCCGTTTGATTCATCAATCCCGGCACTTGCCACAAGCGCTCCCCCTGTTATGGTAAGACTTACATTGTATGGATTTTGCGATCTCGGAAGATAATATTGCGATTCCTGTTTTATCAACTCGTCCTTATCAATTGTTCCGATTTTGACAATTCGTCCCTCGGTTATGGCAACAATTTTTGATGCAACCGCAACAACTGATTTATCGGAAAGCTTTTTCACATAACGATCTAAAATCCTGAAGATATCCTTGTCTTTTTGGGTAATTTTATGAGTCTTAATTCCTGTTAGAATCATTATAGTTATTCAACTGTAAAAAATGTATCACCTGTTTGCGGCATAAGAAATACATAATACAATAAATATTTTTGGTTTGCAAAAAAATCATCCGCTTGACAACCATAAGCCCGGATGACTACTATAATTGTAAGGGTGTGATAATTTTTAATTTTTAATTTGAAATGAAATCTAAATTATTAAATTTAAAATTCAATAAAAATTTCAAATTTCATCCCGATTTAATCGGGACAAATTTCAGGGAAGGTTTTACTCTAATTGAGCTGCTTGTTGTGATGGCCATTATTGGCGTATTGGCAAGTTTGATTTTTTTAAATGTGGGAAGCTCATTGGGTAAGGCACGGGATGCGCAGCGAAAGAATGATTTAAATGCTATACAAACTGCCCTGGAGCTATACCACAGCGACAACGGAAAATATCCACCAACAACATCTGGTTGGGTGATGAGTACAAATCCTACCTCTCCTTGGATTCCTGGTCTTGGACCGAGCTACATCAAAACAATGCCACTCGATCCTAAAAACAGCTGCACCTCCCACCCAGCAATAGACTCTAATTGTTTTGCATACGCATACTACTCGCAGCAGTGGAATAATGCATTGGGGACGTGCCAGTTAAGCGGAGCCGATGATGGTTATATTCTTACAACCCGTCTGGAACAATATCAAGGCAGTAATTTAAGCCAAACGAAATTATACCATCCCGATGGAACGCTTTGTGGCGTTTGGACGGGGAATCTATTGGATGGGCTGAACAATCGAGTAAATGGACTATATACCGTAAGTAATCCTTAATTATTTGTGGGTCGTCTTGGAGTCGAACCAAGGACCTTTACATTATCAGTGTAATGCTCTAACCAACTGAGCTAACGACCCAAACCCCTACTATTTTATCAAATCCCACACTTCTTGCGGAATCGTGTCTTTTATTGAATCATCTATGGATTCGCTGGCGGAGTCAGATCCCACATCCTCAAACCATACAAGACAATTTAAAAGTATTTCCTGAATAAGACGGAGTTTCCGAAGCTCCGAAAGCATTTTTTTTGCTTCCTTAGGATTGCCGCTTACAAACTTGTAATACATCCCAACTAACTGATTCAATCGATTTGATACTGCTTGGTATGTTGCGATTATTTTCCCCTGGCGCGATCTTTTTTGGTAAGTATTAAATTTCTTAAGATTCTGCCATTCCCCTGCCCTTATTTCTATATCCAGATCCAATTCTTTCTCGGAAAATCCTTCGCTTCCTGTTTCTTGATTTTTTTCTTTGTCCATTTTATTTTGCAAAAATCTTGATAAGACCTATGATCCCAGCAATAATTCCACCAAAAATAGCTATATTCTTGAGTCTTTCAGTAAAACTTTTTGGCTGTCCTTCTTTCATAATTTTTAATCTTAATTTAGAGGCGCGAAGGGGACTTGCACCCCTGAATGACTGTTCTGCAAACAGCTGTGTTAGCTACTTCACCACCGCGCCCTTTTGGTCTTTGGCTGTTAGTCTTTTGACTTTAGCAAACCGCCAACGACAAATGACTAAAGACCAGTTCCAAGTATATCAAAAAGCTTTGATTCTTGCCACAAAAAATCCACCCTTCGGCTTTACCAAGTCAGACTTGGCTTCGCTCAGGCAATCGGCTCTGAGGCTCAGGCTCGAAGAGGTGGATTTTAATTTTGACGATCGAGAAGTGGTAGGAATACCATCGAATAGAATTTCATCTCGCCCTAAGTAATAGCGGGCGGACCAAGCGCTATTCTCTCCCGCCACAGGCGGGATTTTCGCTTGTGGCCATTACACTTTCTCGCAATATTTTTAATTCCAATCTAATTAGAAATTAGAAATTTAAAATTAAAAATTCCACTTTTGCTAAAAGCAAAAGGGGCTTAGGTGTCTTCTCTCAATCTAAAAACGTTTTGTCATTCTGAGACGAAGCGGAAGAATCTTGAGATCCTTCACTTCGTTCAGGATGACATTGAGTGTTTTTAGAAAGGAGGTGATCCATCCCCAGCTTCGGCTAGGGATACCTTGTTACGACTTAAGCCTCATCGCCGATTTTAGACTCTCCCGCCTAATGGCGGGATTCGTCTACCACCGACTTTGCTGCCTTGACGGGCGGTGTGTACAAGACCCGAGAACGTATTCACCGCGGCTTGCTGATCCGCGATTACTACCAATTCCGACTTCATGAGGGCGGGTTTCAGCCCTCAATCTGAACTGAGGCGAAATTTAAGGGATTAGCTTGCCGTTACCGGCTTGCAACCCATTGTTTTTCGCCATTGTAGTGTGTGTGTAGCCCAGGGCATAAGGGCCGTGCTGACTTGACGTCTTCCCCTCCTTCCTCCCCGCCAAAGGCGGGGCAGTCCCCAATGAATATTTAACATTGGGCGGGGGTTGCGCTCGTTTCCCCACTTAAGGGAACACCTCACGGCACGAGCTGACGACAGCCATGCAGCACCTGCATTATCATCCCGCCTTGCGGCGGGATCTCTCTCTGTTTCCAGAAAAATAAAACGATAACATGTCAAGCCCTGGTGAGGTTTTTCGTTTTGTCTCGAATTGAACCACACGCTCCACTGGTTGTGCGGGTCCCCGTCAATTCCTTTGAGTTTTAGCCTTGCGGCCGTACTCCCCAGGCGGTCCGCTTAACGCGTTAGCTTGCGCCCCCTGCAACAAAGTCACAAAGAGCTAGCGGACATCGTTTACGGCTAGGACTACACAGGTCTCTAATCTGTTTCGCTACCCTAGCTTTCGTGCCTCAGCGTCAGGAAAAAGCCCAGATGCCTGCCTTCGCCTTTGGTGTTCCAGCTGATATCAACGCATTTCACTGCTACACCAGCTGTTCCAGCATCCCTGCCAATCCTCAAGTCCAGTAGTATCCAAACCTTTCCCATAGTTAAGCTATGGTATTTAAGCTTGGACTTACTAAACCGCCTACGCACACTTTACGCCCAATAAATCCGGATAACGCTTGCCTCCTACGTATTACCGAGACTTCTGGCCACGAAAATGTGGAACATTTGAGTGGCCATCCCTCAACAAGTGCTCTTTGAGCCGCAGTTCAAATGATACTCCGGCGAAAAGTAAACTGTGTGGGATGGCACGTGTTCAAACGCACCATTTCCGTAACGTGGACTATATCATCACTCTTTCGAGCGTTTCACGTGTAGTCTCTGAGGGTTCTCCGATGTAACATCGGAGCCTTCCCTGCTGATTGTTCCGTAACCCTTATACTAATCTCGAAAGTTTTTTAGGGTTGGCTAGATATTGTCACTACGTTCGTGTGAACTGAACGCAGTAATCTAGCATTTGCAGAAGTTTCCAGCATATAGTGAAATTTATACTACGCGCCAATCCCGATCAAAATCGGGACCACGTAGTTAGTAGAGGCTTATTCGCCAAGCCGTGAAGAGCTTGGCAAAAGGAGTTTACGACCCTAAGGCCTTCTTCCTCCACGCGGCGTCGCTGGGTCAGACTTTCGTCCATTGCCCAATATTCCTAGTTGCTGCCACCCGTAGGTGTACTGCCCGTGTCTCAGTGCAGTTGTGGCTGATCGACCTCTCAGTCCAGCTACCCGTCATCGCCTTGGTAGGCAATTACCCCACCAACAAGCTGATAGGACGCAGGCTCCTCTCTCGGCGCAAAGTTAATGCTTTACCCATTCGATTTCTCTCAGGGACTATGGAATATTACCCATCCTTTCGGAAGGCTATGTTCCACCCAGAGGTAGATTCCTACGCGTTACTCACCCGTCTGCCACTGGAGCCTTGCGGCTCCCGTTCGACTTGCATGCCTAAGGCACGCCGCCAGCGTTCATCCTGGACCAGGATCAAATCCTCAAAAATACATTCGGCTTCGTCCTGTACCAGACGGTACGGGACTTCACCCAGTATTTTGTACTGAGTATTATCGAATGTATAAAATTTCCTACCACTTCTCGACCGAGGAACCCTGAGTTTATAAAATGGGCTCCTTGTTAAAAAGTGCAATCCTGTCAAAGTGAATTTTTAATTATCAAAGAGCGATAATGCGCTGTTCTAAATTTTCAAATGAGCATTAAAATACCCGCCAAAAGCGGGTTTCTAAATCTCCGATTTTATATAACCGGAACCGACTTTTGGCGAAAACTTTACATATCTTTAATTCACCCGCCGGTTAAGGCATTGATGAACCAAAATCTATTATAGTTCAATAAAAATCTTTGTCAAGAACTAAGATATTGACTATGACCTATAGGAGTGCTAAAATCAGCGCCATGGCTAAAGAATCATGGAGTTATACAAGTGAGCCAACTCTTGTTGTCGGAGGCGGAGAATTTGGAACAAGAGTTACGGATGGTCTAAGAAGAGGACTTAAGATAGAAAACTTAACTGTTTGCGATATAGGAGATCCGATACAAGATTTATTGGCAAAAAGTACAATTGCAGTTTTTGCAACAGACGAAGATACAACAAGAGACATTCTTGTTTCTGCACGAGATAAATTACAATCTGGTGATGTGGTGATAGAAGGAGCAAGCACAAAAGGTAAGCTTATTTCTCTTCTGGAAGACCTTGATCGAGATGGTGTAAGCGGAGCATCAGTACATCTTGGAATTAAAACCGACAATTCTTGGGCCGGAGCAAAAGTCTGGATATGCCGTGTCGGACCAAATTCCGAAAGAGCATTATTGCTAGCGGGAGATTTATTTTCATATTTTAACACACGCATAGTCCCAATTGATATAAGAGACCACTCAAGAGTGCAAAAAACTCAAGTTCATACATTCGTTGGTCAATTAACTTCTGCTATGTCTTTAAGAAACCGCGGGATTACTCTTGAAGGTTTAAATACATCTGCGACTGCAAACTCACAGTTGGCCGTACTTTCTACTGCACGAGGAATAGGACAACCTTCAAGAATTATAGCAGAGATCTTGAGTAGTCAACCAGAAAATGTATTAGCGGTAATAGATAGTGACATTGAGGCTTTGCAGGAACTTAAAAGTAGATTATCTAACAGAAGCGAATTAGAAAAGTATATAGATGGTCTTCAAAAATTTCATGGTAAATCAACCGGAGAACTCCAGGAAATGTTTGGCGACGCAGGTCTTTTGATAGCAGAGGTTCTCCGTATAGCTTTATATAATCTTGAGTTTAGCACTGGAGAGGATAATCCAGGAACCTTGCAAAGATTGCTTGTCCCATTCTCAGCGGAAGAAGTTAATCTTACTGCTATTGGCTCTATGCGAGTACCACCAACCAAAGAGCAGATTCAACAAGGAGTAGACGCAAAAAAAGAAACTGTTGTTTTTAAGGTTGGTGTAGATGAGGATACAATCGATCCACAAAGAGAAGAAGAGATTTACCACCAATTAGAAGAAATAGGCTGCAAAATTAAAGGGTAGCATCAACTTTCTTTCACAAGGAGAAGCATTGTCCAGGGAAAGGGGTGTTTTTTTCGAATAACTTTGACTCTTTGACTCTCGACAAACTTTTGGAATCCCCTGCTTGTCCAGTGCTGGATGTGCTCGATATCATTTCCCCATCTTGTGATATTTTTCCCTCGTAAAAAATTAGCTATCATAAAAAATGGCTCATTTGGAACAGAGAGTAGTAAATATTTTTTAGAAACGCGGATCAATTCTTTCAATCCCTTTTTCGGATCATCGAGATGCTCTAATACCTCTGTTGCCATTACCAAATCAAAAGAATTATCTTTATACTCAAGGTTATATATATTTCCTTGTTTTAAAGCTAAATCCGGATGAAGTTTTGTGCCGATCTCAATTGCAGACTTTTGAAAGTCTACTCCTTCAAGCCTCTTGCCGATTTTATTTTTGTAAAGTCTTTGAAGGGTAAATCCCTCTCCGCATCCCACATCAAGAATTGAATCAACTTTTAAATCTTTTATTGCCGCAAGTAAATTGTTGAAAAAATTATCAATTAATAATTTCTGAAGAGGATTTTTGCTTGTATGTTTTAAATAATTATCAGTCTTTTTCATTTATTTTTGATTGCCTCAAACAGAACTATTCCAAGTGAAACTATTACATTTAAGCTCTTATTTACTCCCCACATCGGGATTTCGGCGATATGATCTGCAATTTTCAAAACCTCTTTTGAAACTCCGCCTGACTCATGTCCCACAACAAAAGCGATGGGAAATTTATAATCAATCTTTGTATAAGAAATGCTTTTTGAACTTTGTTCAATCGCAATTATTTTAATATCGTCAATGGCAGATCGTAAATGGTCAATGGCAGATTTCGCCGACGAAAAATACTGCCAACTCACCCACTCGGTAGTATTAATCGAAGCTTTCTTGATACGAGTATGAGGCGGCGTCTCTGTTTCTCCGCAAAGATAAACTTTCTTAGCTGACACTGCATCGGCAAGCCTGAAAATTCCGCCGACATTATAGGTATCCAAAACATTATCGACTATTATATAGATCGGGTTCTTCTTTATTTTCTTAAGATCCTTCTTTAAAGGAATTTTAGTTCGAAGTTCTTTTGCTCCAAGCTTTACCATGAAGCTATTATACACTATTGAGGCCTGCTTTGAGGCTAATCTTTTTCTCCGCCATTATCGTCATCTGAAGATCCTGAGTTCTGAGAGCTGCCTCCACCCGATGCTCCCGAATTGCCTCCGACTGGTTGTTGTTGAATTCTTTCAAGTGCATCCTGTGCTTTTTGAAATTTAATAGCCGCTTCTTGTGCTTTTTGTATTGCTTCCCTTGCCTGCTGCGCAACTTTTTCCTGAACTTCTAATAGTTTGTCCTGCCTTTTTCTCTCGTTTTCCAAAAGTTTTTCCTGAACTTTTTGTAGCGCTTCATTTCGCTTTTTAATCGCCTCTTTAAGGGCTTCTTCGCGTCTATGCAAAGCTTTCCCAGCTGACTTACTTGCCTCTCTTCTAAGCTCATTTAAATCCTCCAACATTTCTCTTGCAGATTCTGAAGCGTCATCGACTCTTTTTTCAATTTGCCTGTTTAGATCGTCTCTTATTTCGTTTTCAAGTTCATCTTCTGACAAACTATCTTCCACTCTTACCTTTGACTCTAAGATTGAAGACTGAGCACTTACAACCAGTGCTTTTAATTCTCCATCTGACTCTGCTTCCAAAATATCAAGCACTGCTTGTTTTCTTTTAATATCATCGTTGACAATCTTTGCAAGGTCTTTAATGTTTCTTCCTGTAAGTTGTGCCGCAACAATATTATCTGCTGCTTTACCAAGGTTTACCGATACTCCATTTAAATCGGTTTTTATTGCATCCGGATTGTTTTTTATAAGCATTAATCTTAATTCTGCCAATCTTTCTCCGGCAACTGCTGCGTGTATTTTAGCTTTTGCTTCCGGCGAAAATGCAAAAAATAGTCTTACTTCTTGCTTTAGCTGATCGAAAAAGAAAAAAGGGCTATCGGGAAGAATCAGCCCAGGTCCTTCGACAGTGGGCGGAATTTGAGGGGTTGCAGAAGCTGTAGAGACGCCCAAAACTCTTTTTTGATGATGAGCATATGCGGGGTTTGAAAAAGCCAGAACAAGCATGAAGAAAACTAACGAAAAAGTCGTAATTTTCTTAACCATAGTTCATTATGATCACAAAGCTTTAAGGTTGTCAAGTTTTTGGATGTATGCTACTATCATTAGATGACTGCAACAGGACATGCAATAATAGGAACGGTAATTGCAGTAAAAATCGGAAATCCTGCTCTTGCAGTTCCCCTTGCCATTGCTTCTCATATCGCGGCAGATGCTTTTCCTCACTGGGACGAAGGAACAAATTCCAAGAAAAAAAGTAAGGAAAGATTTATCGGCGAAAGTGTTTTTGATGTAATCCTGGGTTTTGCACTTTCTTATTTAATAATATTCGTGCTCTTTCCTACAACAAATCTTTTCTATGCTTTTTTAATAATACTTGCCTCCCAGTCTTTTGATTGGCTAACTGCTCCATATCTTTTCTTTGGATTGAACATTCCGCCTTTCAACTGGTTTTATAAATTTCAAAAAAGCATAGAAAATAGACTGGATAAACCTTGGGGAATTATCAATCAGGTTGTGATTTTAGTTTTAATTGTCATAGCCGCCAAAATTTTTTAACTTGACAAAGAGTTTGATTTAATGAAACAATCTTCTTAATGGATAATCAAAATCCAACAAATAATCAAACCTCAACACCGGAGAATGTTCCTGCTCAAAATCCGGCTGTTGCGGAAACTCCTCCTCAAGTCTATACCGCTCCGCATATTGATAACCCTCCGCCCAAAAAACCTTTTTTGACTGGTAAAATAATACTAATCGTCATAATTCTCTCAGTAATTTTAAGTGCCGGCGGAACATATCTGGCTTTAAACTCCAAGCCAAATCCCCAACCCGTTGTTTCAAAAGTAATTCCAACCCCTACTCCTACTCCAACCCCCGTTGACGAAACCGCCAACTGGAAAACTTATACAGATATTGGCTACTCAATTAAACATCCAGCTTCTTGGATTATAGAAGAGGCTGAGGTTGAAAAAAATTCTAGATGTGCTCTCCTAGGACAAGAAATCGCCAAGGCAATGACAATCTGTTTTTCAACAGAAAAATTTTCGGATGTTTGGCCAGAATATATCAATAACCCAGACAAAATGAAGATAGTAATAAACGGGTATTGGGCATATAAGAACGCCATTAATCCAGGCGCTTTCTTTGTGCTCAACTCAAAAGAGCAATGGGTAAGTATTAGTCCTGCGGGTCTTTCTGACAAGAAATTATTTAACAAAATCCTCTCCACCTTCACATTCCTGAACATTTTCCCGACGCCGACTTGCCGGCCGAGACCTGCGTGCTTGGATGCGACTCCACGATGTCTTATCCCTGAAACCTCGGATATGTGCCGGCCTTCTGCTACTCCTTCTCCTGGCGGTGGAGACATAGTATGCACTCAAGACGCCAAATTATGTCCGGATGGAAAAACATATGTGGGTCGCCGGGGTCCCAACTGTGAATTTGCAGTATGTCCTGGACAATAAAGTTAGGCGAGTTTTGCGCGGTGCTGGAGGATGTTTGCCCAAGTCAAAGCTCTTTCCGCCCACTCTTCTTTGTTACTTCTGTTAACAGACTCTCTCTTGAGCTTTTCAAATTCGGCTATAAATTTTTGAAAAATAGAATTTAATTCTTTATTTAAAATATTTCCCGAAATTTCATCTATATATTCATCTGTCTGGAGGATAAAACGATTAATTAGATTTTTCTTCTCATCATAAGAGTCCGCAGTCCAATTCCCTATTCTGGCTAGGTTTAAAGAAATATCCATTATCCGCTCTCTTGCTGAAATATTCTTACTCATATAAGTAAATCTTTGACTATTTTATCAAATTTTATTCTTATATTACGGTCTAGAATTTCACGCGCCGGATTTTGTTTCGGCCGAAGATTTATCATTGAATTATAATCGATTTGTTTTGTTTTGGGATCTACCCCTCCACCCCATAGATTTTCTTGTTTTGAGTCATAAACTAGTAAAATCTGTTCGGCATCAACATGTCTTTGCCCACCGCCTGCGAGAACCTTCCGTTCCACATCGACTACTATTTTAATATATTCTCCTCCAAAATCCCTTGACATCTTCTGGATTTCTTCTTCTGTTGCTTTTTTTCTGATTATTAAAATCATATCTTTTCTTTTTTTGGATTTCTTACATCCTCCAACTTCCATGCGGCAAAATTGCAGGCGGGGTAACTCGAGCAACCATAGAATTTGCGGCCTTTTCGCGTCTTTCTGAGTATAATTTGTCCCCGCCTGCCATCGCCTTGCGACGAAGCATTGGCGGGTAAATCGCCGCATTTTGGACATGGGATTCCGACTTCTTCAAGATAAGGTTTTGTAAAATCGCACTTTGGAAATGTACTGCAAGACATAAACTCTCCAAATCGGCCGATTCTAATTACTAATTTTGAACCGCATTTTGGGCAATCCTCATTCGTCTCTTCTACTTCAATTTTAACCCTTTGCGCTCCTTTAACATCTTCAAGCTTTTGAGCAAGTTTGCCATAAAATTTTTCAATAATCGGAACCCATTCTTTTTTTTCGTGTGCAACCGCATCGAGATCGTCTTCCATTAAGGCCGTAAAAGGAACATCATCGATCGATGGGAAATTTTCTACCAAAAAATCATTAACTGCAATCCCCACATGTGTCGGAACAAATCTCCCCTCTTGTCTTTCTATATATCTTCGCCCCTCAATCGTTGAAATAATAGTGGCATATGTTGAAGGCCTTCCAATCCCTTTTTCTTCAAGAGTCCCGACTAAAGAAGCATCATTATATCGTGGAGGCGGAGTTGTTTCGTGCTCTTTCTGAAAAATTTCTTTGAAACTGATTTCCTCGTTTGCTTTAAAATCCGGCAAGAGATTGTCGTTTAGAGCCTGAGGAGTAACTTTTAGAAACCCATCAAATAGCAGAACCGATCCGTTTGCTTTTAATCTGTAATTGCATTCTCCATCATTTTTCATTTTTAATTTCTCATCCGTTCGACTTCGCTCAGGATGACCCTGAGTCTTATCGAATGGGTCATTTTTAATTTCTGAATCTACAACAACGGTTGTAGATTCAATGATGGCATCTGCCATTTGCGATGAAACAGCGCGTCTGAAAATAAGATCGTATAATCTTGAAAAATCTCTCCCCAATTCTTTTTGAACAATCTCTGAAGTATTATTTAGAACAGTTGGGCGAATCGCTTCGTGGGCTTCCTGTGCTAATTTTTGTTTGGTTTTGTAGAATCTCGGTTTCTCCGGAAGATATTTTTCTCCGAATTCTTTTTTGACATAATTTCTTAATGCAAAAACTGCGCTTTGAGCAATGACTACGGAGTCTGTTCGGTGATAAGTTATAAATCCTTCTTCGTAGAGCTTTTGCGCCAAACTCATTGTGCGTTTTCCCGAAAAAAACAATCGTCTACTTGCTTCCTGCTGAAGAGTTGATGTTGTAAAAGGAGAATATGGAGTTCGTCTGGTTTCTTTTTTTGAAACGTCCGACACTGCAAAGTTTTTTTTATTGAGGTCATCTACGACTTCTTTTGCCTTTTCTTCGTTGCTTAATATTGATTTAGTTACTCTGTACTGCCCATCGTAAAGTTCCAAAATTTGTTGCGTCTCTATTCTTCCTTCATTTATTTCTATTAGCTCAAACTCCGTCTCTTCTTTGTTATTTGTGATTTCCCCGCTTCGCAGCGAGGCGAGGGATTTGGGATTTACCATTACTGCAGTAATTGTCCAGTATTTTTCTTTTTTAAATTTTTCTATCTCCCGTTCTCTTTCTATAATAAGCCTTAAAGCAACCGATTGAACTCTTCCTGCAGAAAGTCCTCTTCGCACTTTTTGCCACAAGACAGGCGATAATTTATAGCCGACTAATCGGTCTAAAACTCTTCGGGCAGTCTGAGCGTTAACCAAATCTTTATCTATGTCCCGAGGATTTTTAAGAGCTTCCTCAACTGCTTCTTTTGTTATTTCGTGAAAAACAATTCTTTTGAACTTTTTATCGTTTCCTTTTCCTAAAATTTCTTTAATGTGCGAAGCGATTGCCTCTCCTTCCCTATCCGGATCGGTTGCTAAAATTATGGAATCTGCCTTCTTGCCTGATTCTTTTAAATCCGAGATTACCATTTTCTTTTCCAAGACCAGCTCGTATTGAGGTAAAAAACCATGATCTACGTCCACTCCAAGGCGGCTTTTGGGCAAATCCATTATATGCCCCATAGAAGCTTTTATTTCGTAATCTTTTGTTAAAAATTTCCCGATGGTTCTTGCCTTTGTGGGAGACTCAACGATTACTAACTTCATTTTTCCCCTTTCTCATTTGTATCCAATTTTTTAACGAGCTTTGCTAATCCTCTTCTGTGGATAAACATGTGAACTTTTCCAAACGGATTTGGATGCCAGAGTGGCCCCAACATGTCAACATCAACAAGGCGAATTCTTCCCGAAGGTTCTACCATAATGCTATCCGTAAATTTTGTCTGGTATTGTCTTTTAAGATGAGGGCTCCCATGAATATCGGGCATTCTACCTGTGTCTTTATACATTTGACTAACTGCTTGTGCAAAATCATGCAACTGCGTAACAGTAATTGGATTTTTTGTTAGTTCCTCAAATGAACAGTCTCGAAGAAGCTTTCCATCCACTCGTCTTTGAACAAGCAAAAGATTTGGTTTTCCTTCATGATCTAACCCCTCAACAAAAGATGCATTGGGAATAAAATCTCCAAAGTAACTTTCTAATGAGCGCAGACCTTTTATCCAATCAGATTTCCAGTTTTTTGCCTTCAACCATCGCATCGTTCTTGTTTTTACAACCCAATTACGACCCAATTCTCGAACGTCTCCACGCCAATGATCTGTACCAATATGCTCTCCTATTGGATCTTTAAATGGACTGGCATAGCTTTTTAATATTTCAGAAACTTGCATAATAGAGTTAATTGTAGAGAACATTATACTAGTCGTGTCAAGAGGTAATCGCAAAAATCCCTGATTCCAAACTTTTTACCATTCCCTTTATTTCCATTATCGATAGGAGGCTTCCGATTTTTGAAGAATCCAATTGCGATCTTCTTACGATTTCATCAAAATGCAAAGATTCGTTTTCCAAGATCCTTAAAATTCTCTTCTCATCTCCTGTTCCCTCAAGTTTTCTTTTCTGATCAGTATTTGTGATTTCGGATTTGGGATTTGTGATTTTTAACTCATCGAGCACATCATCTGCGTTTATAACAAGTTTTGCTCCTTTTTGGATTAAGCTAAATGGGCCTTTTGAAAGAGAGGATGTAATGGGACCGGGAACTGCGAAAACCCTTCGACTAAAGCTCAGGGCGTAATCTGCCGTTATTAACGAACCTGAGTCTTCTCCTCCCTCGGTTACTAAAACACCTAAAGAAAGTCCCGTGATTATTCTGTTTCGGGCAGGAAAAAGACCTCTTGACGGACTTTTGGAAAGAGGAACTTCCGAAACCACACACCCGTTTTTAATAATCTGACTATACAGATTTTTATTTGTTGTTGGATTACAGCAATCGACTCCGCATCCTAAAACAGCAATAGTTTTTCCTCCATTATCGAGTGCTGCCCTATGAGAGACCGCATCCACTCCAATTGCAAGTCCCGATACTATCGTAAAACCGGCCAAAGATAATTGGCTCGCTAAAATTCGGGTTACTTCTCTTCCATACGCAGTAGTCTTTCTGGCCCCAACAACTGCAATAGTCCTGTTTATTTCCCGATCTTCCCATTTTTCAAAAGGAATTCCCCTGCCGTACAAAACAAAAGGCGGGTTTTTTATTTTTGACAGAAGATTTGGATAATGCTTGTCTTTGAGAGTTAAAAACCAAACATTTTCTTTTTTTAGACTTTTAAGATAATTTTCTATTGAAAATTTGCTTGCAAAATCAACAAACTTTGGCCCCAGACTCTCTCCGAGAATTTTTAGGATTTTACTGTTTGAGCAGCTCCAGGCTTTTTTGGCAGTGCCGAACTCTTCTAAAATTTTTTTAAACCTAAACGGCCCGATTCCCGGAAAAACCGAAAACCCCAGCCAATAATCTCTCTCATCCATACTATTAATAATAGTTTCAGAATTTATCTAAAGTAAAGAGGGTAATTATATTCTTACGATAACTTTAGGAATATCGCGGAAATCTTTCGCGGCAAAGCTTGTCTTAATTAAGGAATTTTCTGGAAATAAAACAAAGTACACTTCGGCTTTTTGGGCTGCAATCATGTCAGCCTCTGCATCTCCGACATAAACCGTCTCTTTGGGCTTAACTTTTAATCTGGAGAGCGCAAGAAAAAGACATTCCGGATCAGGTTTTGGCCTAGAATAATCTTCAAGAAATACTGCTGTGTCAAAATATTTTTTAAGTCCCGAAAAATTAAAAAATTCCTCAACGCCTATCTTAAGTCTGCTGGTTACTATTCCCAACTTATATTTCTTCTTTAATTGCTCTATGGTTTCAGTTAGGCCTTCCGGAATCTTTAAGAGATCGTCGGGGTAATCCGGGAGAGTCGTTCCATAGTTCCACATTTCCGCAATTTTCTTCTCATCTTTTTCTTCTGTTAATGCTCCGATTGCATCCCTAAGAGTAAGATGGAAAGCTTTTCGATATTCTTCTTTGGTCGGAGCTTTATATCCGAATCTGCCAAGCACTCTTCTAAAAAATTCCCTGTTGGATTCCTCTGAGTCAAGAAGAACGCCATCGATATCAAACAGAATCGCTTTTATCATTTTCTCGTAAAGTAATCTTCAAGAATTTTTTTGGCGATTGGGGCGGCGACATTTGACCCTTCTCCCGACTCTTCAACCAAAACTGTTACTATTATCTCGGGGTTATAGGCGGGAGCAAAAAGAGTAATCCATGCATGAGGCGAAGTATTTTCTCCTCCATGCTGGGCGGTTCCTGTCTTGCAGGCAATAGTTACTTTCACCATTCTTGCGCTTCCAGAAGAATTTTCTTCAATGAAATTTTTTCCGTCGATTACATTTTTTCCGCCAGAGGCGGACCAGCCTTTGGCTGGAACTTTGAACTCGAATAATGGCCAAGCGACTCCACCAGGACTGCAAGATTCTACCATCCCTTCCCTTATTAAAGAGACAGTCTTATCGTTTAAGAATTTTTGAGATTTGAGATTTGCCCGCGTCGCTGCGAGGCGAGAGATTTGAGATTTTAAAAGATGGGGTCTGTAAAGACTTCCCCCATTTGCTATAACTTGCGTCCAACTATTCACCGCAAGAGGGGTTGCCAGAACATACCCCTGCCCAATGCCATAATGATATGTGTCTCCTAAAAACCATGGCTGCCCGATGGTTTTTTCTTTCCACTTCCTAGTTGGAATAAGTCCTTTTGCCTCCCCCGCAAGATCTATTCCTAGTTTTTGCCCCAAACCAAAATCCATTGCTGTTTGGGAAATCTTATCAACACCAATCTTTTCTGCGAGTTTATAGAAAAAAATATCGTTGGATCTTTTAATCCCCTTAACCACATTTACCATTCCATCTGTTTTTCCATACTGAGTAAAATACCAGTTCGAAAAAGTAAAAGCGCCAACATTAATTGGTCCGGTATCCTCCACCTCAAAATTTTCATCGATTATTTTGTTATTAAGACCCGCTACCGCAACAACAATCTTAAAAGTTGAACCGGGAGGATAAACCCCGGAAATAGCGCGATTTAAAAGAGGCTGGTCTTTATTATCCGATAAAATATCCTCTACCGACAGATAACTGCTTTGCGATGACGGCTTATAATTCTGTCCTTGGGTAAAAAGATTTGGATCAAAAGAAGGCTTGGAGAGAAGAGCAAGAACTTCTCCTTTTGGAGTTGTAACGATGACCGCTCCCCTTTTTACATCTTTTATTGCCTCAAAAGCAGCTCTCTGCAAAGATAGATCAAGAGTAACAGTTATATTGTCTCCCGAAGTCGGATCAGTTTGTCCGAGTTTTCTAACGGTTTTTCCCAGGCTGTTCACCTCAGCCAATTCCCTCCCGTCTACTCCTTTTAAAACCTCTTCGTATTCCTGCTCAATGCCCATTTTCCCTATTAAATCCCCTCCATTGTAATCGGAAAATCTTGCTTCCCTTAGCTCATCTTGAGAAATTTGGCCGATGTATCCTAAAATGTGAGAAAAGACTTCTTTATACGGGTAGGATCTGAGAGAATCAACTCCTAAATCTTTTTTGCCTTGGGCAATAAGAGACAACGCTTGGTTAGGATTTATTATTTTTGTTTTACCGTTTATAATTTGCCTAAAACCGGGAACATTATAAACAAGAGGACTGCCGTTTCTATCTAAAATTACTCCGCGGGGCGCATGAATAGTTATTGTTCTTATCCTATTACTGTCTGAGAGTTTTTTAAAATCTGAGCCTTGGAAAATCTGAATATAAAAAAGCCGCGCGAAAATACTGATTATTACTAAAAAAAGAATAATTGGAAGAAAAACATCCCGTATTTGGTATTGCTTTTTATAATAATGACCGCCCCCCCGAGGTTTTTCACTGCTTATAAAATCCGGAAAAGCTGCGCCTGTTTTAAGTTTCATTAAATCCGGCCTTTCCTTTTATAGAAAACCTATTTAATTGAATTAAAAGGAAAAACGATAAAACCGCAATAGCGGTACTAGTTAAAGCTTGAGCAAAAACATTTGAAATCTGAAACGCAATAAAATAGACAAAACTTCCTATAAAAGAGGCTAAAAAAACAAAAGGGAAAGTTTGTATGTCAAATTTTTTATCGTAGAGAAGAACTATAAACAGAAAAACCACAAGAAAAAGGCTCGTTTTCCCCAAAGGATTAAGAAGAAGAATATCAAGTACCGCTCCTGCTAGGAAAGCAGCTGGAAAAACCCAGGTTTTTTTTGCAACAACCGCGGCATTTAGAAAAAGTAAAAGAACTAAGGGCAGGGTTGTTACGCAAGCCTGAAGAAGCGCCAATATTAAAATCAAAATTACAAAAAACCACATCTTAATATCTAATTACGAAAACTGTTGAGAGACTTGAGAAATCCAAAAGGCTAACGACTTTCCCTTTTTGGAACAAATTGCTCGGTTTTTTGTTAACAGAAATTAATTTACCAACAATTAAATCGGGGGGAAGCCCTATTCCTTTCATATCCTGATCACCTTTTGTGACGATAATATCCGATATTTTAATATCGTCTGACTGCAAAACATTATCCAAAATTATCTGTTTCCCTCCTTCTCCTTTAATAACACCTTGAGCCTGAGTCCGAAGGGTTTTAACGGTAGAAGAAAAAGAAGGACTGGTAATAAGATCGATTTTTGAAAAATAAAGATTTGATTCTATGACTTTCCCAACCAAATTATCTTTGTAAATTACCGCATTTCCTACTTTTATATTATCTTTTGTTCCTCGATCGATAATAAGACTTTGCGGATTTGAAACTGCCGGTATAAAACTCGGCGCGCCGATTATTTTTGCCGCAAGTAAGGTTTGCGCCCTAATAGATGTGGTTGCAAATTGATCGGCAAGTGCGGAATTTTCTTTTTGCAAAACTGACTGACTGACGATTTTCCCCACAAGCTCCCTGTTCTCTTCTTTGATTTTACTTATTGCTGAATCTTTTGAGGGGCTTGAGAAAAAATTGAATGCCGAATAAACACTTCCCGCAAGGGGAGAAAGTGCTTTTTGCGCAATCGAGGCTGGAAAAGATAAGAAACCTGATTTTGAAAGAGTAAAAATTATGAGTGCAAAAATTAAAAAAAACAAGAATATTGAGGTAAAATTCTCCTTTTTCTTCATAAGAAGATTTTAGACTTTTTGTAGAATTAAAACAACCCACGGAGTCAGTGAGAAAAGGCGGCTTCCTGATAACTTTTCCTAAAAATCTCCGTTAACCCCGCTACAATACAATGGTATCGGTGGTATACGAGATTGCCTATCGTCTCTCTCGCCTGCCTTAAATCTTCTTGCTTCCCGCTGGAATCATAACCCACGCTGTCAAGATCAACGATTCTACAATCCAAAGTCACATTATGGCTTGATAAATACCTGTGTGTCCAACCATTTCGGTGCATAATGCCAACATTGGTTCCCAAAGTCTTCGCAAACCATTCAAAATACGCTTTATCTGTCATTATCCGTTTGTATCCCAATTCCTGCGATACCATTTTTTTTGCATCTTTATATAGTAAGTCATCTGAAGCGTCCTGGACTCGCGCTTTCGTCCCAAATGCCCTTACCTGGATAACACTTCGGAAATCATTCGAATCTATTAGGCCTTCGTCTAAGACTGTGAATTTTGAATTACCCCAGAGAGATACTCTCTCGCTATCCGATAGAACCTCCCAGAGTCTTATTATTCCAATTACACGATGTGTTCTTATACCGACTTTCAGAAATTCTTCACTTAGCTCGTAGTCATGGAAAGCAAAATCTTTTTCTAAAAGCCCCTCCATATTCCCCGATCCTTTATGCGCGCCTGGAGCTACAACATAAGGTCTACTACGCGGGGAATCTTTATAAACGGCTCCTGTCCCTTTTAGATCTATGTCTCTGTATGTTCTCCCTTCTCTGTCTGAAAAAAGAGCTCTGGTAAGAAGAGCAGACCGGCTATGGCCGTGCATTACCTCCAAAGCAATTTCGCCCTCATCGGGTCGAGTATTTTCTCTTATTGCAAAAAGTCCTAAAGGACTTGGCTCACCCTGTATCAATCTTAGAGGTGCATGGATGTTGGGATTTACCATTATTACCCTGTTTTTAACAGGAGCGAAGCGTAGAGTTCTTTCCCTTTTGTTTCTATCTGCTCGTCCTTCAAGTTCTCCTCCATCGCCTACCGGCAAAATTGGTCTTCTTTCGATTTTTTGCATAATAGGTGCGATTATATCATGGAGAAAATCCAAAATACAATTATGAGTAAAATGAGAATTGAAAGTTGAAAACTAAACAGAAAATTACTTGAGGCCGCCGATGACTTTGACTCTTTGAAGAAGTGCTGTATCTTCCAAAACTTTTCCTGTTCCCCTTACCACTGCTGTCAAAGGGTCTTCGGATTTTATTACAGAAATATGGGTTCGCTCGACTATTATTTTATCTATTCCGGGAAGAAGAGATCCGCCGCCTGTTAAAAGGATCCCGTGTTCTAGAATATCGGATGTCAGTTCGGGCGGTGCATCTCCTAAGACATCGGAAATTCCCTCAATGATTTCCGATAAAACCGGAGCCAAGGCCTCTCTTACTTCAACTTCCGTAACCCGCAAACTCTTCGGAAGACCTGTTTCTATATCTCTTCCCCTAACAACAGCAACCCTAGATTGGTTTTGAGCTAAGGGCTCAGCGCTATGAGCATTCTTTTCATCGTCATTTTTTATATTTTCTTTTTTATTTTTTATTTTAGTTTCATATGTGCTTCCTATTTTTATTTTTAGTTCTTCTGCGGTTCTTTCTCCCAAAAGCAAACCGTACCTAAGTCTTATATAATGCATGATTGCTTTGTCCATTTCATCTCCTGCAAAAAGAAGAGACTTACTAACTACAATTCCGCCCAGGGAAATTATTGCAATCTCGGTTGTTCCTCCTCCGATATCTACAATCATGGCACCCGTCGGAGCAAAAACAGAAACTCCTTCTCCGATTGCCGCCGCCATTGGCTCTTCAATAAGAAATGCTTCCCGCGCTCCCGCAGACAACGCCGCTTCCCAAACGGCTCTTCTTTGCACCTCGGTGACTGCAGACGGAATTCCAATAACCACCTTGGGTTTTGACCATGCAACAGGAAAGACATTTCCGAGTTCATGAATTGACTGAATGTAATAGGAGATCATGCTGGATGTCGCGTCAAAATCTGCAATAACTCCTCCTCTCAACGGCCGGATTGTGGAAATCGTTGCAGGAGTTTTGCCAATCATTTTCTTTGCCTCACTGCCAATTGCAATAACTTTTTTACTTTTTTTGTGCATTGCCACAACAGATGGTTCTCTAATTACAATTCCCTTCCCTTTAACCCAAACCAGAGTATTTGAAGTGCCCAAATCTATTCCGATATCATGAGAAAGAAAGCTAAAAAATTTATCAAACATATTCGCAGATTGCTACATTGCTAAATTGTTCAATTGTCAACAACAATACAACAATAAAGTGAGCGCTAGCGAACGCAACAATGAAACAATGTTCTTATAATAACATCTTGCTCAAACTTTTCCAATCTTTTTTTATATTTAATTATTTGTAGTATTTTAAATTGGCGATATTTGTAGTATTATCTTTTAATGGGGATTGTAAAAATCTGCAACCGCATTATTGAATATTCTTTCTACGCTATCTTTCTGTTCATTCCTCTGGCAATTGCAGGAGACACCTCCGAACTTTTTGAATTTAACAAAATGTGGCTTGCTTTTTGCCTGGGCGTAATTATCGCAGCCGCTTGGGCAATTAAATCCATTGTTAAAAAAGAACTTAGAATCCAAAAAACTCCTCTTGATATCCCAATCCTTCTTTTTCTCCTGTCTCTATTCTTATCGACGATTTTTTCCTGGGACCGCCATATTTCCCTTTGGGGATATTACTCTAGATTTAACGGCGGGCTTCTTTCGATAATTTTGTATATATTTTTTTACTATGCTTTTGTAAGCAATATTATTAATAAAGACGGCGGAATTTTTAAAACCCCCATGGATGCTGTTAGAAGATTTCTTAACTTAAGCATAATAACTGCCGTTATCGTTTCTCTGTGGGGACTCCCCTCGCATTTTGGCTATGATCCGACATGTTTGGTCTTCAGGGGAAATCTTGATGTTTCATGCTGGGGAACTGACTTTCAGCCAAGAATAAGAATATTCTCGACCTTAGGACAGCCCGATTGGCTTGCAGCATACCTTGCAATTATTCTTCCTGTTTCTATCGCACTTTTTCTGGAGAACTTTAATCTAAAAGAAAAATTGAAATTAAACCGGACCGCTATTTTCTATTTTGCCTCTTCCCTCCTCTTCTATATTGATCTTCTTTATGCAAGATCGCGATCGGCAATTATTGCTGTTTTGATCGCGTTAGGTTTGTTTTTTGCCGCTTATTTTTATCTTAAAAGAAAAGAGATTAAAATTATTAATTTTGCCTCTCCCATGCTTATTGTTCTTTTAATTACTTTTTTTATTGGTATCCCTTTGCCAATCTTAGGCAAATTCTCTTATTCTGAGGTAAAAAATAGAATAAGCCCGCCGCCGCCTGTTAAGACACAAACCAAAGCAGAAAAACCCGCCCCTGCGCACGTAGGAGAGCTTGGAGGAACAGACTCGGGGAAAATAAGGCTTTTAGTCTGGCAGGGAGCATTTGAGGCATGGAAGAATAATCCGATTTTTGGAACGGGAGTTGAAACGTTTGCCTTTGCCTACTATAAATATAAGAGTCCTGCGCATAATTTAACTTCGGAATGGAACTTTCTTTATAACAAAGCGCACAATGAATTTTTAAACTATCTGACAACAACAGGCACTTTTGGAATTGCATCTTATCTTTTAATGATAGGCTGGTTTTTATACTTATCGCTTAAAAGAATTTTAAACTCGGTTAGGAAAAAAGAAGAAAATTATAATCTGATCAGCATTAGTCTTATCGCAGGCTACATAACTATTCTTATTACAAATTTTTTTGGCTTCTCTGTTGTCATAGTAAATATTTATTTTTTTATTATTCCCGCATTCGTTTTTGTTTTAGAAAATATGATAAGTCACGAAAGAGAATTTTTCCTCTTCAGGGATAAAGAAAATAAATTAAAAGTTTCCCAAAGTTCTCAACTCTCTCCATTCCAATGGATGGGAACTATTATTACAGTTGTCATCGGTTTTTACTTTCTATTCACTCTTATATCCTACTGGAACGCAGACAAGGCATATGCTTATGGATATAATTTAGATCGGGTTGGGCTATACCAGGATGCCTATCCTTACCTTCATAAAGCGGTTCTGGGAAGAGGTGATGAGCCGGTCTTCAGAGACGAAATGGCAATAAATGATGCGGTTTTGGCAGCCCAGCTTTTAAGCCAAAAAGATGTACAAAATGCAAGCGCCGCTGCAACAACAGCGTCAACGCTTAGTAAGGAAGCGATAGAAACAAGTAATGATCTCGTAGCATCTTACCCCAATAACTTTGTATTTTGGAAAACAAGAATTAGAATTTTTTATACACTTGCACAGGTAGATTCGCAATTTCTTCCATCGGCTCTTTCGGCTGTTGAAAAAGCCGCAGAGCTTGCGCCTAACGACGCAAGTATTATCTATAATTTGGGAGTAATTCAGGGACAGAGCGGAAATGCAGATAAAGCAATTGAGGCTTTAGAAAGAGCTGTTGCCCTTAAACCCGATTATAAAGATGCGCATTACGCTTTGGGTCTTTTTTACAATCAAAAGGCAGTTGATAAAAATGGGAATGTAATAGAGAGAGAGTTCTTAAATAAAGCAATTGGGCAAATGAAATATATTCTAACTTACATCAATTCTTCCGATACCCAAGCCCTTGATGCCCTCAAGACTCTTGAGAAAAAATAAACTAGATAATGAAAATGGTTGATTCTTTTAGATTTACAGACTAATTCACTTCTTTTTTAGCCAACCTTCTGCTATAATTTCAGGAATGATAAGAATAATTACAGCTCCCGCTCAAGTTCTTTCGCAAAAGACAACCCCGATTCAATCGGGGTCAAGAGTAGATAAAAATATCCACAATTTGATAAATGAAATGAAACAAACCCTTCTTTTGGCAAAAGACCCCGAAGGAGTAGGTCTTGCGGCTCCGCAGGTTGGAAAACCCCTTTCTATTTTTATAATAAAACCTACCCCAAAATCCCCTATTAAAGTATTTATAAACCCAAAAATTGTTGAAGAGAAAGACAATCCAGATTCTCCAAATTCTAAAATAAAAAAGCGAAGTCATCCGAGAAGGCTTGAGGGCTGTCTTTCTCTACCAAACATTTGGGGCGAAGTTAAAAGAAAATCCCTCTTAAGCTTAAGCTTTTTGGATGAAAAAGGGGGAACCCATACACAAATTTTTAAAGGTTTTTTGGCCACAATTGTTCAACACGAAATTGATCATTTAAACGGAGTTTTATTTACACAAAGAGCTGTTGAGCAAAACGGCCAACTCTATAAATCTTACAAAGACGAAAAAGGCGAAGATGTGTTTGAAGAAATTGAGATATGAAGCAAAAAATCGTTTTCTTTGGATCATCAAGATATGTTATTCCAGTTATAAAAGTTCTAAAAGAGAAGTTTGAACTTGTTTTGGTAGTTACTACCGAGCAAAACTCTTCTAATGCAATCCCCTTTTATTGCCAAGCGAACAGAATTCCTTATGTTTGCGTATCTGCTTTTTCTAATCAAACTCTCAATTCTCAACTCTCAATTCTCAACTCAGAGCTTGCTGTTCTCGCATACTTTGGTTTGATAATTCCCCAAAAAGTTTTGAAGATTTTTTCAAAAGGAATCATAAACATTCACCCTTCTCTTCTTCCGAAATATCGGGGTCCTACTCCTGTTCAAAATGCTATTTTAAACGGAGAAAGAATCACTGGAGTTTCAACTATCAAACTTGACGATAAAATAGATCACGGCCCAGTTCTCACGCAGAAAGAAGAAAAAATTCTAGAAGATGATACTGCCGATACTCTTTATGCAAGATTATTTAAAATTGAAGCTGATTTAATATATCAAACTATTAAACAATATATAAAAGGGGATCTAAAACCACAGCAACAAGATCACTCAAAAGCAACGCTTACCAAACTCCTTCAAAAAAATGACGGTCTTATAAATTTTGATTCTCCCCCATCTCCTGTAAGAATCGATAGAATGATTCGCGCTTTTTACCCTTGGCCCGGCGTCTTCTTTAAATACAATTTTGATGATAAAGAAAAGATAATTAAGTTATTGCCCAAAAACAAAATTCAGGTCGAAGGAAAAAATCCCGTTTCTTATAAAGATTTCACTAACGGGTATCCGAAAGGCAAAGACATTTTAGAGAAATTGGGATTGATTTAAAACTAATTGCTAGTTGCTAGTGGCTAATGGCTGAATCGTTTGAGGAATTTCCACCGTTTCCTTTTTCTCAATATTTTTCTTAATATCTCTCGTACTTTTTCCCTTAAGAAGCCTTAAGCATTTTGAGCAGAGCTTCATTCTTTTGGAAATTCCCCCAACAGCGATCTTTACCTTGTGAAGATTTGGTTTGAAAATTCTTCGGGTTCTTCTTTTGGAATGGGACACATTGTGCCCGTACATTATTCCTTTTCTGCAGTTTTCACACTTCATTGCCATATTTTCTCGCTTTCTGCTTACGGTCTACCATCTACAACTGTAGTCCGTAGTCTGTAGTCTATTTGCTTCAAGTTATGATATCATATGATGAGGGTTTAAACAATATGGACTTGATATCCGGGCTTTTTATTTTAGTTATTCTAATTTTCTCTGCAATTTTTCACGAAGTCGCTCATGGCTTTGTAGCAGAAAAACTGGGAGACCCGACCGCAAGACTTGCGGGAAGACTCACCTTAAATCCCCAAAAACATATTGACCCATTTATGAGCATCCTCTTGCCGCTTCTTTTAATAATCTCCGGCTCCCCCGTTATTTTTGGAGCGGCAAAGCCTGTACCTGTCGATCCGTTTAATCTTAAAGAGGGACGAAAAGATATTGCGCTTGTGTCGCTTGCCGGACCTTTGACGAATGTTTTTATAGCTGTTGTTGCAAGTTTTTTAATCAAAATTTTAATTTTATCATCGGGCGCATTTTTACAATCGGGCTCGGTTACACCATTTATTTATTGGATCCTGACAAAAATAGTCCAGCTTAATCTTCTTCTTGCGATTTTTAATTTAATTCCTATTCCGCCTTTGGATGGCTCAAAGGTTTTTGCCCTTATTTTGCCCGAAAAAGAGGCAAGGATTTATCTTTCTTTAGGGTCAATTGGAATTTTTATAATATTTTTTCTTATATTATCCCCTATTGGCGGATTTTCTTTGGGAGAATTAATATTTAATCTTCTGTCCTTTACCGAAAAACTCCTCGGAATTTGATATACTCTTCTTATGGCTTATTTAGTTTTGGTTCGGCATGGAGAATCAACCTGGAACGCCCGCGGCATTTGGACAGGATGGAAAAACCCTCCGCTTTCCCAAAAAGGACTGGGAGAAGCAAGACAGGCGGGAAAACTTTTGAATGATATAAAGTTTGATTTAGCATATACTTCTTCTTTAATTCGCGCAAAACAAACCCTTGAAGAAATAGAAAAGATACTTGGCGTAAGTCTTGCAACTTTTGAAAATTCTGCCCTCAATGAAAGAGATTATGGTAATTATACAGGCAAAAACAAGTGGGATATATTAAAAGAGCTTGGAGAAAGTGGATTTAAAAAACTTCGGCGCGGCTGGGATGTTCCTATTCCAAACGGCGAAACCTTAAAAGATGTCTATAACCGCGTTATTCCATATTATAAAAATGAAATTTTACCGAAAGTCTGCGCTTCGAAAAATGTTTTGATTTCGGCTCACGGAAATAGTCTTCGTGCGCTTGTAAAATATTTAGACGGATTAACAGATAGTGAAGTTGAAAATCTTGAAATCGCAACCGGCGAAGTAATCGTTTATAGGATTGATGAAAATGGAAAAGTAGCTACTAAAGAAATAAGACAATCAGCTGCAATATAACTGCAGGGACTAAGTAACTATGTTGGTACTTATTATATTCAGCAACGGTATGCTTTTGTAACCTGAAGTCATATTGTAAATTTTTTCCTATGTCTTATTTCCTCAACACAAGCTCTAATAACTTCATCATATTCGTAAAGGGGTAACCCTAATTCTTTTAATTTTCTTAAATCTTCTTCTAAGACAGGCGTTTTATCTTGTTTATCTTCGGGAGTCACATCAATATTAAATTCAGTCAAAATGTCTCTGGCAACATCAAAACGGGATTTTAATGCAGAGACTGCAATGGGAATTGTCTGAGCATTTATTCCTCTATCAATTACTAGTGTTATAATCTCAGAAATGTGTCTTGAATAACTTGGTTGGAATTTCCATGAAGTATCATAAACAGCAGGAGTTCCTTCGTCTATATTTTTAAGAAGTCTATTGAATGGTCTGTCATTGGTAGTATTTGGACTATAACCAATAACAAGCGAGGGTCTAAGAATTACCCAACTATCCATCCCCTGAACAATCCTCTCGCTTTCTGCTTTTGTTCTTCCGTAAACATTTGAAGTATCCATAGCTGCAAAAGAAGAAATAAAGATAACTCCCGCATTTACAGCTTTTGCTGCATCTACTACAGATTTCGTTGCTGTCTCATTTAAAGACCTTGCTTCATCGGGATGCTCTTCGCACCATTTAGCACTCGCATTAGCTGCGACATGAATGACTGTATTTGGACGAACTCTATCAATCAGTTCTCTTACATCTTCTTCTTTTGTTGTGTCTAAGTGCAAAAAAGTATCTGAAAGTTGATTATTGTTATAAGTCCCAACAGTATCGTATCTTTGTCTTAAATCGTGATACAGCCTCGCACCAACGTAGCTACTTGCACCGGTAATTAAGACTTTTTCTTTCATTAGGCAATTATATCACAAGAGAAGTATAAATATATCAAACTATATCTGAGGGGCTAATCTACAATCGGTTTACATGATTGTAGTAAGGAATTATGTCTTCAGAGAATTTTCGAGCATTCGATGGAGTCTTTTCCAACCAGCAGTGGTCTTAAAATATCTCTCGCATTCGATCGCATCTTGCTTATTCTTAAAAGCTGAATAGTGAATTAATTCGTATGGAATATTTGGTTTTGTTGCTTTATTCTCACCATTATTGTGAGATCTAATACGAGCTTTTAAATCTGGAGTAAAACCTAAATAAAGTTGGCTATTCTTAAGACTTCTGAGGATATAGAAATAATACACGAGAATATTATAGCAGGCTACAACTATGTGAACTAGTTCGTAGCAGGCTACGGTTCATGCTCGCTACGTTAACGAGCCACAATCAGTTAGCATGATTTGTGGCGAGCTGAACGTAGCAGGGACGCTCAGATTCGAACTGAGAAAAGCAGTTTTGTCCCAGAAGTATCTTGCAGGCCAGGAAGGAATCGAACCCTCAATAGAGGTTTTGGAGACCCCTGTTATACCATTTAACTACTGGCCTATATTTAGCCTGCTTAGAGCTTCGGGATCCCGTACATCTAATTCCGATAAATCGGAAAGATGGTACTGGGAGAGACTGCTGTCCCCGCTTGTCAAGCAAGCGAGCTCCGTCGCTTCGCTCGTCCGCTCCATTTCACCACGTCCCTAAATTTCTAAACTATATTTTAGCTGATTTTAGATTTTATTTTAACTTATCTGTCTCACGGTGATCGGTTTTCTTTCTGCAATGCCCGCAATATTTCGAAAGCTTTAATTTTTCCTCCGTGTTTAACTTATTTCTAGTCGTAACATAATTTCTGTTTTTACAAACAGTGCAAACCAATCCTACGGTTATTCTGTGTTCACCTTTCTTTGCCATAATTCCTCCTTCCTGCCCCGCCATAGGCGGGGTCTGTTTTGAGCCGAGAGCGGGAATCGGACCCGCGACCTAGTCATTACCAATGACTTGCTCTACCACTGAGCCATCTCGGCAGGTATGGCGGGCAGGTCTGGCGGAACTGAGCCACGCCGGCATTCAAAATGGTGCTAAGGGAGGGAATTGCACCCCCGGAGTCCTTACGGACGTCTGGTCTACAGCCAGATGCGATTGCTACTCCGCCACCTTAGCTCTTGAGCCGACTCTCGGATTTGAACCGAGGACCTTCACTTTACAAAAGTGTTGCTCTACCGCTGAGCTAAGTCGGCAATTGGCGGGCAGGCAAAACAGCTACCCCCCCCTGCAATGACTTGCAATGTCGGGCAGGTCTACCGCTGAGTTACTTCGGCGATCCACAGTAATTTTATCAAAAAAGATATAAGAAGGAAACCCCCCTACCTAGGAGAAACTAGAAGGATTGGAAAACGGATAAATTCATCTTTGATACCGAGCTTAGTTGGTGTTTCCCCATATATGAAAATTAGGAAGGCGTTTATATTAGGCGCACCTAACACAAAATCTGCCTCGTCATCCCGACTCGTCGGGACTACCTCATATTTGGTGAATTTGTAGAGGAAAATTCTCCAACTATCTCCAATATCAAAGAACGCTAATAGTATAAAAGATATTTCTGTGAAAAGTCAAGTGAGATTTACAAAATCGATGAAAATTGTAAGGGTCTGACCATTGATATCTCGGGAAACTAGATAGGCTAATTTCTTAAAAAGCAATCAGTGATATCAACCCAAGGCTTGCTCCAAGAAGCCCCCCGCCGATAACATCAGACGTCCAATGTTCTCCCAAATAGACTCTGCTTACAAACATACTTATATCGAATAGAACTATTATTGAAAAAAGAATTTTTTTATGCAAGGGTGTAAGTTTTTTAGATCTCCCTATAAAAAACAAAATTATTATAGAGATAAACGCAGTGCGGGCGCTATGGCCAGAAGGATAAGAATAACCAGGCTGAACATAAGAAGTAGGAAAATTAAAGTCTATACTGTATCTGAAAAACAAAAATGGCGGGCCAAGATGCTGGACAAAAGTTTTACCATAAAGTTCGAATACATGAAGCGCCCCAAATAAAAAAAGGGCCGCAATACCCTTTATTTTTCGTAAAACAACTAAAAAAACAAGCAAAAACAATGTCGTTATCTCAAAGCTCCCTATTAAGCTTAACCAAGAAAAAGATGAGTCAAATCTCCTATTAATATTATCCTGAAGCTTAACGGTTGTATCAAAATCAAATTGGGTAAATAGATCTTTATGAACCAAATAAGAGAAGAGAACGAAGAATATAAAAACGGTTATCCCAAATATAAAGAGAGGTTTTTTATTCATTTACTATAATTTCAACCCTTTGAGGAACTTGCGGAATTCTCCATTAATATCTTTATGCTCCAAACCCAACTCAACGACTGTCTTCATATACTCCAGCTTATTCCCCGTATCATAATATTTTCCATTTTCGATTTCGCATGCAAAAACAGGATACCCTGTTTTAATAAGCTCGTCTATGGCAACCGGAAGCCACACTTCCTGACCTTCTCCGGGTTTTTGCCGTCGTAAAATGTCAAAAATTTCAGGCGGCAGAATGTATCCCCCATGCGTTGCCAAATCCGACGGCGCTTCGTCGGGGTTTGGTTTTTCCGCAATATGATCGATCTTAAAAACGTTGCCTTCGACCGGCGTTACTTTTGCAATGCCGTAGCGCCGTAGGTCTTCTTTTTTCTTGATGCGAACTCCGGAAATTACCGCTCCCCCATACTTTTCGTGCACTTTCATCATCTGGGACAACCTTGGCGGATCGGAATAAATAAACTCATCGCCCCACAACACAGCGAAAAATTCATTGTCGATCACATGTTCGGCAGAAAGAACAGGCGTGCCGTTGCCGTAGTGCCCTTTTTGCCGAATATAAATAAAATTCGCCATTTCAGAAATTCTCTGTATTTCCTCAACAAGCTTTTTCTTGCCGGACACCTCAAGATTTTTTATAAGTTCGGCATTGGGAACATCAAAATGGTCTTCAATTGCCCGCTTCAGGGCTCCTGTCACAATTATAATGTCTTCGATTCCAGACTCAACTGCCTCCTCTACCACATATTGAATAACCGGTTTGTCTACAATCGGAAGCATCTCCTTGGGCATTGCCTTGGTTTGAGGTAAAAATCTGGTACCAAAACCTGCCGCAGGAATTACAGCTTTTCGAATTTTCTTCATAATGGTTAACTCTATTTTACCCTTCACTCCCTTTACATGTCAATCACGATCTGATAAAATCAGTTGATCGATTTACGAATTACGATATACGATTTACGAATATTCTTAATTCTTAAATCATAAATCTTAAATCTTAAAAAATATGGCAACAAGTCCGGTTGTTTTTTTAAAAGAGGTCCGGGAAGAACTTAAAAAGGTAGTTTGGCCAACAAAGGATGAGGTAATAAGACTTACGTTTGTTGTAATATTGATCAGTCTAATTGTTGGTCTTTTTCTCGGTGGAATCGATTTTATACTGACAAAATTAACACAAATATTAATAAGATAATAAATTGACGATTAGCGACTAGCAACTAGTGGCTAGTTGCTAAGAACTAAATATGGATACACAACAACCTGTAAAATCGGAGCAAACTGAAGTAAAAGGAAAATCTTTAGGTGATAACGCTAAGTGGTATATAGTTCATACTTATTCCGGCCATGAAGACCGCGTGGTTAAGTCTTTAAAACAAAGAGTTCAGAGTTTAGGATTTGAGGGCAAAATTTTTGATATTATCGTTCCCAAAAGAAACACAATAAAAGTCTCCGGCGGCAAAAAAGAATCTGTAAGAGAAAAAATATTTCCAGGATACATCTTAGTTAAAATGCTTTTGGATGATGAAAGCTGGCTTTTGGTTAGAACCACCCAGGGCGTTACTTCTTTTATTGGAACGGGAAACAAACCGACTCCGATTTCGGAGAAAGAAGTCGAGGCAATCCAGAAGTTTATGAAAATGGAAGAACCTCTCTACAAAACTGCTTTTATTAAAGGAGAGGCAGTAAAAATAATTGATGGGCCTTTTGCAGATTTCCTGGGAACTATAGATGAGATTGACGAAACAAAAGGAAGACTTAAGGTCTTGGTCTCAATTTTTGGAAGAGAGACGCCCGTTGAGTTGGATTTCCTTCAAGTTACTAAGTTATAATCGGAAATTAAACTAAATCCTGAGCGAAGTCGAAAGATATCGAAAACTATTATGATTAGAACAAAAGAAGCGATTGGAATAACAAGAGAACTCATAAGGGATGCACGGGAAGTTTATCCCGGACATGCAGATTTTGAATTTTATTTAAAGACTATTGCGAGGAATGCTTTGATACAGTCAGAATATCTGGAAAATACATCAAGAGCTCTGGTATTCCAAGCAGAACAATTAAAAGCAGACGTGGAAACTAGATTAAAGACCTAAAAATGGCTAAAAAAATAAAAACAATTATAAAATTAAATATTCCCGGAGGAGCTGCGACTCCTGCGCCACCCGTTGGTCCTGCCTTAGGACAGCACGGTCTTCCTATTATGGAATTCGTTAAGGCATTCAACGACAAAACTGCGGAAATGAAAGGAACAATTATTCCTGCGGTTATTACTGTCTACGAAGATCGGACTTTCTCTTTTATTACAAAAAAACCGCCGGTTGCCGAGATGATTAAAAAAGCATTGGGAAAAGAAAAAGGTTCCCAAAAGCCGGGAAGAGAATCTGCGGGAAAACTTTCTAAATCACAGGTTGAAGAAATAGCAAAAGCCAAAATGGACGATCTTAATACAACCGATGTTGAACAAGCATCAAGAGTTGTTGAAGGAACCGCAAGAAGTATGGGAGTAAGCGTTGAATAAACAGCAATTAGCGACTAGCAGCTAGTGGCTAGTAACTAATTTATGGGAAAAATAAGAGTAAAAACTTTCGGCTCGCCGGAGCAGGAAGAACAAGAAAAGAAAAAATCCAAAGAAAAAAGAGAGGCCCGCCTGCAAAGGGCTGAGCATCGCGATGGCGGGCAGGCTAAAAAAGCAGTTAAAGCGCCTGGCTTAAAGGGTGGGCAAAGAGTTATGGCAGTTGGCCCCAGCGAAGAAGAACTAAAAGCAATTGATTCCCAGACTCCTGCGACCGAAGCTAAATCAGAATCTGATACAAAAGAAACAAAGTTAAAGAAGAAGGAAAAATTTGCCCGCCTTGACTCGGAGAGACAGGCAAAAGTAAAAGCAAGATCAAAAAGATACCAAACAACCGTTCAAATGCTTGATAAATCAAAGACTTATTCGATAAGCGATGCTCTTGACCTGTTGGGTAAATTTCAAAAAGCAAAATTTGATGAAACAGTCGAGCTTCATTTAAATACAATCAAAACGGGAATTTTGGGAAACTTTACTCTCCCCCACGGAACCGGCAAGAAAACAAGAGTTGCAATTGCCGACGAAAAACTAATTGCAGAAATCGAAACGGGAAAATTAGATTTTGATATTTTGCTCGCCAAACCAGACATGATGCCAAAGCTTGCGCGTGTCGCCAAGATATTAGGACCAAAAGGTCTTATGCCAAATCCAAAAAACGGAACTATTACTCAAAACCCGGAGGCTCTTATCAAAAAATACGAGGCAGGACAAGTTTCTTTTAAGACTGAAGCAAAATCACCTTTAATTCATTTAACTGTTGGAAAATTTTCTTTTGGAGATAAAAAACTTAAAGACAATATAAATGTAATTCTAGAAGCTGTAAAGCCGGAAAATATCCAAAAAATCGTCCTCAAATCTACCATGAGCCCCGCAATTAAAATTAAACTTTAAATTTACTTTCTTTTTACCTATCGCTGACGAAAACATCCCCTGCAATCGGAGGCCTGAATCCAGAACCCTCTTTTTCGCCCCACTTCGGACGCCCTCCGTATTTTACAAGAACCTCATCGTAGTAGGCTACATGCTGATCCGCGATTATTTCCCAGGCAAATCTGTCTCTCGCATCTTGCATTGATCTTGCTCTTATTTCTCTTGCGGTCTCCCCGGGAAGATTCAAAACTTTATTTATCGCCCGGGCAAGACTATCAGAGTCCGAAGGCTTTGCCATAAAATCACGAAGATCATCACCTATTGCTTCATCCTGTCCTCTTATATCTGTACAAACAACTAGTGTGCCACAGCTTCTTGCCTCGGCAATCGTTCTGTTAAATCCCTCTCCTCCTATGGACGGCGCAACCACTAAATCCGCACTTCTGTAGGCTTTGACAAGATCATCCTTTGATAAAATTCCAAGAAATTCTACATCGGGTATCTCTTTTTTCTTAACCTGTTCTTTTAGATGTTCTGTTACGTATCCTTTTCCGGCAATTTTAAGCTTAAGATTATCAAATCCTACTCTTCTCAGGGATGCATAAGCCTCCAGAAGATATTCAAGTCCTTTTCTCTTGTCGTGTCTTCCCGCAAAGAAGATTGTTTTGCGACCGTCATCCCACTCTTCAAATCTTGGACCGTCCGGTGTAAAAAAAACTATATCAATTCCGTTATAAATCACTCTATAGTCGCTTGGAGACATTTCGTTCCAAAACTCCGCAGTGCCGTGAGAAACCGCAATCCTTCCGCTTAAGGCTTTTTCGATTGTATTTACATATCCCATTGTAAGTCCTATCGGAATACCGTATCTAAACTTAGGCCTTCTTATTGATTTTGCTAAAACTTTGTAAAATTTGGCCAGAGTATCCAAGCCCCCCGGCGGAGAACCCGCATGAAATTGCCCTATCACTGGAACTATCCTTCTCTCATCTTCATCTTTGGGAATAGCAGAATAAACAGTATGCGAAGAGTTTGGCACAGCCGGTTCTTGAGAAAGGATAATATGGGGCTTTACTTCCATAAGTATCTCTCTTGCTCTGCGCTTATCAAAGGTAATTGCTGCCTCAGCCTCAGTCCCAATAGCAGAAATACTAAGCGTTCTGCCTAAATTATAATCCGCTTTATCGGTTTTCCTATCTTTATTCACAGGACCAAGCGTTTTAACCACACAACCCAGCTCTTTAAGATGCGGGACTAACTCCTGAACAAAAACACTTACTCCTGAGGGATAGTCAGTCCTTATCGGATAGGGCGAATGAATTAAAACTCTGAGATTAGACTGTCTTTCTCGGCTTATCACGAGTGGATTTTAGCATTTATCCGGATAAGTTTCAAGGAAAAAAACTTCTTGACTTGTCCCAATGACTTTGCTAAACTTACAAAACCTAAGACAGCAAGAGTTCAGCGACTAGCAATTAGTAGTTAGTCACTAGAACATAAGCACTTGCCGATGGAGAATAAGACTAATCACTAATTTTCTAGTGGCTAGTTGCTAAATTACTCTCTTAGGAGAGTTTTTTTATGGAAAACAAAAAAATTAGCTCAAATAGACAAAAGAAGGAACAAATAGTTGCAAAACTATCAGAAAAAATCGAAAAAGCCAAAGGTATAGTTTTTACCAACTACCAAGGCTTAACACATAAGCAGCTTGAGAGCCTTAAAAAATCTCTTAAGTCTTTAAATGCTGAGCTTGTTGTAGCCAAGAATACACTGCTTAAAATAGCGCTCAAGAGTTCGAAGCTCGGAGCTATGAGTTCGGAGAAGATTAGTTCTGCTTTGCAGAATCCAACAGCAGCGCTTTTTGTCTATGATGATGTAATTGCTCCTCTTAAACAAATTGCCAAAACCTTGAAATTACTAGGTCTTCCTGCCTCGCCGGCAGGCGGGCCTACGATTAAATTTGGCATTCTAGATAATCAAGCGCTTACAGGTGATCAACTGCTAAAATTAGCTATGCTCCCCTCTCGCGAAGTATTGCTTGCTCAAGTTGTAAGCGGATTAAAATCTCCTATTTTTGGTTTGCATAGAGCACTCAGTTGGAACCTTCAGAAACTGGTTATGATATTAAAAGCGATAGAAAACAAAAAGCAACTAGCGACTAGTGGCTAGTAACTAATTTGAACGGAGGTGAGTTATTATGGCAGATAAAAAATTATCAAAAGACGATTTATTAAAAACAATTGAAGAAATGTCTGTTTTGGAACTTTCTGAATTTGTAAAAACACTCGAGGAAAAATTCGGAGTTAGTGCTCAAATCGCGTCAAACGCGACTGCGGCAATGGCAAATACTGCAGCAGGAAGCGACGCGGAGCCGAAGGAAGAACAAACAGTATTCAACGTTGTAGTTGCAAGTTCGGGAGCAAATAAAATTTCGGTTATTAAAGCGCTAAGAGAGTTAGTTCCAACTTTAGGACTTAAAGAGGCAAAAGATTTGGTAGATGCGGCACCAAAAGAGGTGATCACCCAAGTCAACAAGAAAACAGCAGAAGAAGCCCGCGAAAAGCTTACCGCGGCGGGAGCTACGGTTGAACTCAAATAGTATTAAGTATTTAGTATTACGTATTAAGGGGTTCTTCTAATTGATTTCATCAATCCGTTGATTAGCTTGCTTACTTCTATAGTTTGTTTTGCTGTTTTATCGAACATTTCTTTTACCAAGTATCCTACGTCCCTTGCAATAAGAAGATGGTTTTGCAACTCTGTTAGAGAGCCTTTTGCTGTATAGTAAAATTGCAATTTCTCTTTCTTGCTCTGTCTTGAAAAACCTTCGGCTATGTTGGAACTAATTGAAGTCGCTGATCTTCTCATTTGATCAGTTAATGAATAAGTTTCTTTCTGTGGAAACATTTCAGTAAGTTTATATATACCCACTGCTAAAGCGTGTGCCTTTTCCCAAGCTATTAGATCTGTAAAAGATTTAATCTTGGTGTTCATCTTATTTTATACTATATACTTTATACTAGATATTCTCTAATTTGCAAACAGTATTAAGCATAGAGTATTGAGTATATAGAAAAACGCTGAAAGAATAAGCTTAATACTGTATACTTCATACTCTATACTCTGTTTTAGTACTTGACAACTAATGCTATGGTTTGTTATTTTGTATATAGTTAACCATTATATTGATTAGTATAAATATAGTCTCAAGCGTATGACAGTTCAAACTCTATCAATCAGTAATCTTCCCGATCTTCTAACCGTTAGAGAAGTTGCCCAAATCTTACGAGTGTCTCCTCTTACAATTAAGCGCTGGGGCAAAAGAGGAAAACTCCCTGCGATCCGTATAAATTCAAGAGGCGACCGCCGATATAAAAAAGAAGCGGTATTGTGGTTACTGGGCATACAACAAAAAAGTGAACCTTCTTAAGTCCTCCTTGTCCCTCGAAGTTCCGCATTGCGGAACGAAGTGGGATGGCTTTTGGGAATTGCGCAAAAAACCGAAACTCTCTAACTCCCTTCAAAAGATTTAAGATTTACGAATTAAGATTTAAGATGTCTTAGAATTTAAAATGGTTTTTGTTTTCTTTCCAGACGGGCACGAAAAAGATTCTCTCTAAATCCCCCAACTTTCACAAATTTTTCTTTTAAGGCGGCAATTTGTCTGGACAGTAGGTATGTCTCCATCTGACAGAAAGTCAAAAGCATATTAGCCGCTTCTTCGGGGTCGTTTGGAAGGTTAGGGGTGTTAGGGATATTAGGTTTCACCCAAACCGCCCTAAACCCCCTAAAAACCCTAATTCTCCCATCGTCTTTTCCCCAAGTAGCCAGCTTTCTTTGTCTTAAGAAATCTTCATAGTCCGCAGCAAGTTCTTTAATGGAGCCTTCGGCAACTCCTGCAAGCTTTATGTAGCTTTCTAGGCTCTGCATAGTGTAACCTTCTGCGATGTTTTGCTTACCTGATCTTCCTGCTTGCTCCATCTGGTCGCGAGTTCTCGATTTATAACTAATCCAATGCTTAATAAACTCAACATTTAAGTCGCAAATAACTGTTGCCAAAATATAAGTTGTAAGTCTTTTGTAACCCTCCATTATATTATTAGTTCACTATCCACCAGTCGAACTTAATATCCCTCACTCAGTTATCTGTTATCAGTTTTCGGTTATCAGATACTTGTTTGCCGGTTTCCGGTTGACCGGTCAACTGAATGACTGGAGTCGGACAACTGACAACTGATCACTGTTGTTTCTCAGCTAAATCTTTGCCAGGAAGATATAAGCTTATTTAATTTTTTTGAAAGAATTTTGTATTGATCTATTAAATAATCACAATCTTTCAAATTTATCCTAGTATAGTGTTCCGCTACAATTTTTATCTCTCTTATGTGAGTTATTACTTCGTCGGATGAACCCAGAGCCATCGATAAAAATCTGCAAAATTCCCTTGGTGACCGCTTTTTTCCAAAACCCTCAGCAATTTGTGGAGCAATTTTCTCGCCGGCCTCTGTAACTTGATATTTTAGTCTTCTATGATTAACCGGCAGAAGATTAGCTAGTTTGTATAGCGGTCTCAGAAGCTCAAGAGACAAGTTATAAATTTCTAAGTCTGTAACATCTTTAATCATAATCTTATTTAATTCGGTCAACCGGTAAACGGAAAACTGGCAAACGTTAATCCGAAAACTGACAACCGAAAACCGAAATACCTGTCATCTGTTCTCTGTCTTCGGTCTTCAGATACTAGTTTCATCTGTTTTCAGTTAATCAGTCTATTAACTATTAATAATAACCGGATAACCGAACAACCGAGTGACCAAAAACAGACAACCGACAACTGAAAACCGATAACCGATTATTTTTCATCCACTATCCACCAATCGAACTTAATATCTCTATTGTATGGCTGTTCGATGCTTATTGTGAATCCGTTTCCGGCGGATTTATTGCTGACTACCAAAACCTGATTTCCGGTCTTGGTTGTAGGCGTTACCAGTATTCTTGATCTCCCTGTTACCGCAGTTGTAGAAATTGTTACACCGGTATCCCCTGCGAGCAGGGTCCCCGAACCTAGCGAAGTCCCGCTAGGCGCGGTTGTGTCGATATTAATTTTCTTAACTGTAATCTCGCCTTGCGAATTTATATTTCCCTTTGTATCAATCGTTACTTTACCCGCAAGTATATTTATTCCCCCCAGTCCGTTACTCTGAAGGTTCAAATCGCCCACACTATTTATAGACGCTCCCCCATTACCGTTATTAAGAGCTGAATCAAGTCCGTGTATAGACAGAAGTCCTGCGGCGATATTTCCGGTTACTCCCAAATCTGCAAGAGTTGTTCTGCCCAAAACCATTAGATTCCCGGAAATAGTTGCCGATGCAATATCCAGATTTTGAAGATTTGATATAAAGTCTGCCGAAGTTGAGGCTCCCAACACCTGCGGCTCGCTGCTAATTGAAGCCAAGAATGCAGACTGCGTCGAGCTGTTTATAATCATGCTTCGCAAATCTTCAATCTGCGTCGCGTCAAACGCGGCTTTCGCCTCAACGCTTGCCACTCTATTCTTAAGATCTATAAAATTCGCATCACTCGCCAAATCAAACGAACCCGACTGCGAAGCCGCGTTTGACGCGGAGCCTGCCGAAGGAGTATTATTCGGAATACTTGGTACCCCCGAAAGCCCCAACGCCAACGCCGCCGCCTCCGTACTCAAAGGACTAGTATTTGCTAAGGTTCCATTTGATGCGAGATAAACACTTGGGTCATACCATGTTGAATTTACATAAGCCAATATTCTCGCAGATCCGCTCGCTTCAAAAGATTCTATGGCTCTTGCCAGAGCAAAACCTTTATGTACGGCCTTTGCCCCTACTCCAGCTTGGGATGAATACGAAATCATGTCTCCGCCAACTATCGAACCATTCTCTAAAGATACTTTTATTCGTATCTGGCCGAGAAGTCCTACTAATATATAGGACGGGTCATCATCGTTGCCTGAATTTCCTACAAAACCGGGAGTATCTGTTACAGCTCCAAGTATTTTTGTATTATTATTGTCACACTTTACTACTTTACCTTTTACATTTAGACAGACAACATCTCCGTAATCAAATTGCTCATCCGGAACTTCTTTTTGGAACCATTCTGCGTAATCTCCTCCGGTTGTATCATACGTGATCCCTCCTGACCCATTGCCTCTCACCTTACCTATTATTTCGCTGTTTCCTACTGCAAAATTTATGAATCTGTCTTTAGCTCCCGGCCGCCCTGCCGATGAGTCTGTTCCCAACCGCAGAGAGAGAGCGGTGTGACAAAAAGAATCCGCGCATCCTTGTGGTGTCCCCTGCCCACCGTTGGGAAAGGTATTCCAAATCTGAGCCGCCGCTGTTGAGATACTCGAATTCATAACATTGAGATTGAAAGTGCTTGATACAGATGCTATCCCTGTGCCAAGATTAAGGCTTCCGGTGTTGGTTAAAACAAGCCTTGTTGCCCCGCTTGCGGAAGCTGTGAGGATATGATTTGCACTCGCTCCTGTCTGGTTGATAATAAGAGCAGCGTTACCTCCCATGCTTCCTCCCTGTATATCCAATACTCCCAGAGGCGAAGCTGTACCAATACCTATGCTTGCGCTTGCAGTTGCTGCATTTATTCCCTCAATACTTCCCAAAACCAGACAATTAGGACAGGTAACTGTTGCATAACTGCCAATTGCTGTTGCATTGGTAAGCCAGCCTGCGCTTGCTATGCCAGGTCCTGCTGCATATCCTAAGAATGTATTGTAAGTCCCTATGGTATTGGCGTTACCGGCAGCAGAAGTGTACCCTGCCAGGTAGCCCAGGGCTGTGTTGTTGCCCCCTGTGGTGTTTGAGCCGAGAGCTGAGGTGCCCACGGCGGTGTTGTTGCCCCCTGTGGTGTTTGAGCCGAGAGCTGAGGTGCCCACGGCGGTGTTGCTGATTGCTGTTGTGTTTAAGACGAGGGCTGAGGCGCCCACGGCTGTGTTGTTGCCCCCTGTGCTTGCGTTGAGGGCTTGGTAGCCCAGAGCGGTGCTGTTGAGTCCCGAGACGTTTGAGTAGAGAGCCTGGTAGCCCACAGCTGTGTTGAGTTGCCCTCCGACGTTTGAGTAGAGAGCCTGGTAGCCCACGGCGGTTTGGGAGCTCCTTACGGTGCTTGAGAAGAGAGCTTGGTAGCCCACGGCGGTGTTGGAGCCTCCTGAGGTGGTGTTTGAGAGGGCTTGGTAGCCCACGGCGGTTTGGAATTTGGCCGCCCCGTTGCTTCCTGCCTGCAGTCCTACAAAAATATTTCCTGTTCCTGCCCCGCCCGGCGCTCTTAATAGGTTTAGGTTTGATTGTTTGAGTATAAGTTCTCCCGTAGTATCGCCGCCAATCGTTAGTGTCTGGTTCTTTGTGGTTTGGATAGTTGCTACTGAATCAAAGATAAAATTTCCCGCAGATGATGCTGTACCTCCATTTTGAATTGTGAATTTCGTAGTCCCCGATGCTGAGGCTGTAAATAAATCATTCGTACTCGCTCCTGTCTGGTTGACAATAAGGGCGGCATTACCTCCCCAAGTTCCTCCCTGTATATCCAATACTCCCAGAGGATTAGCTGTACCAATACCTATGCTTGCGCTTGCAGTTGCTGCATTTATTCCCTCAATGCTTCCCAAAACCAGACAATTAGGACAGGTAACTGTTGCATAACTGCCGATTGCTGTTGCATTGGTGAGCCAGTTTGTTCCGCCGGACTCTGCGTTATATCCTAAAAATGTATTATAAGTATCTATGGTACTGCTACCAGCCGAGTAGCCCAGGGCGGTGTTGTTGGCTCCTGTGGTGTTTCCGTAGAGAGCTCTCCAGCCCAGGGCGGTGTTGTTGGCTCCTGTGGTGTTTCCGTAGAGAGCCTGGAGGCCCACGGCGGTGTTGAGGTCCCCGGAGGTGTTTGTGTCGAGAGCCGAGTAGCCCAGGGCGGTGTTGTTGGCTCCTGTGGTGTTTCCGTAGAGAGCTCTCCAGCCCAGGGCGGTGTTGTTACTCCCTGTGTTTGTGTAGAGAGCTTGGTAGCCCACGGCGGTGTTGAGTTGCCCTGTGGTGTTTGAGAAGAGGGCCGAGTAGCCCACGGCGGTGTTGTTGGTCCCCGAGGTGTTTGAGCGGAGGGCCTGGTTGCCCAGGGCGGTGTTGAGGTTCCCTGAGGTGGTGTTTGAGAAGAGGGCTTGATAGCCCACGGCGGTGTTTTGGACTCCTGTGGTGTTTGAGAGGAGGGCTTGGTAGCCCACGGCGGTGTTTTGAGTCCCCGTGCTTGAATTCAGAGATTGATATCCAACTGCGGTTGAAGAAGTGCCGTCAATAATGTCAATAAAGCCTTTTTTCGTAATTGTAAGTCTTGTAGTCCCCGATGCTGAGGCTGTAAATAAATCATTCGTACTCGCTCCTGTCTGGTTGACAATAAGAGCGGCATTTGCTCCCCTATTTCCTCCCTGAATATCAAGAACAGCAGATGGGGTAGCAGTACCAATACCTACATTTACAGCGTAGAACGCTGTTCCTCCCAAAACAAGGGAGTCAGCCTGATCAACAAGAGCGAATACCCCAATCGCTGTCATATTGTTGCGTTGGGTAGATGAAAAAGGACCCGAATTGTATCCTATAAAAGTATTGTTTCTTCCTGTCGTGTTGGCATAACTGCCATTATTTGCATAACCTGCCTGGTAACCCAGGGCGGTGTTAAAACCCCCTGAACTGTTTGAGTAGAGGGCTCCGTAGCCCACGGCGGTGTTGGAGCTCCCTGTGGTAAAGACGAGGGCTTGGGTGCCCAGGGCGGTGTTAAAGCTCCCTGCGGTGTTTAAATCGAGGGCCAGGTAGCCCACGGCGGTGTTGGAGCTCCCTGTGATGTTTGAGAGAAGGGCTTGGTATCCCACGGCGGTGTTGTTACCCCCCGAGGTGTTTGCATTGAGAGCTTGGTAGCCCACACCAACACTCGCAAGACCTGCTGTAGTTATAGATGCGCCTGCTCCTTCTCCAATAAACAAACTTTGATTAGCTCCTGCGGTTGGGTTTTTAAAGACTGTAGTTCCTCTTGATTGAAGTATAAGCTCTCCCGAGCTTGTATCTCCTATGGTTAGGGTTTGTTTGGCTGTTGTTGCTAGAGTTCCCGAAGCAGAAAGATAGGCTCCTCCTGCGGTTCCTGCAGATACAGAAGCTGTTGGTGTTCCTGAGTTTATGTTTAGAACTGCAAACTTTGCAGAAGAAGAAGTAGTGCCTCCTACCAGGAGATCCAGGGTTGAGTTGTTAGGATAGATTGTTCCTAAGGCTTGGTTCCAGAGGTTTGATCCCAAAGATGTATCACAGGTTCCCCAGGTAGGAGCGCCTGTTCCCCCTGATAAGAGACACTGGTTGGTAGAGCCGGCTGCAGATATTGCAAGGGCAGATGCTCCTGAGTAGACTATGCCTCCTGCAGCAGCTGTGAGATTAGCATTTGTACCGCCATATGCAAGACCGATTGCGGAAGCTGTCCATGTACCTGTAGAGATGGTTCCGACTTTGGTAAGAGATGACTGAGTAACTGCATCTCCAAGGGTTAATCCGGTTAGGACTGAGGCGCCTGCGATCTGGTAAGCATTACCGGTTGAAAGATTAAAGTTACCATTGTTTGTGGTTAGTCCCGCCGTTCCGTTGTTGGGAGAAAGAATAATGTTTCCTGTTGTTGCCCCTCCTATGGTCAAGGTGTTATTGCGAAGGGACTGGATGGTGGCGCTTGATGCAGAAAGCGCTAGACCGTTATTGTTTGTGCTGGCAGAAAGGGTTGCAATTGGTGTTCCATTGTTAACTCCTGTGATTGCAAAAAGCGCAGAGGAGGTGGAAGTTCCTCCGATTGCGAGGTCAACTGTCGTATTACCGGCATAGAGAAGGCCGCTTGCCTGATTCCAGAAATTGGTTGTTGCAGCACATGATCCTGCTCCTGTTACAATTCCGCCTGTTGTATTAACGCAGGATGAGTTAGTTAATGATTGACCGACGCTTGCTCCTGAATTATAAGTGGTTACATAGGCATTTCTAAAGTTAAAATTTGACAATCCAAGATCTGTAACATTGTCTGTTACAGGAGCAATGAACCCGCCTGCGGTACCGTTTCTAGGATTAACAAGAATATTGCCTGTAGTTGCTCCTCCTAGAGTTAATGTCTGGTTAGCGGTTGTCTGTAGAGTTCCTGCGGCGCTCAGATAGGATCCTCCTGCGGTTCCGGCAGAAAGTGAGGCTGTTGGTGTTCCTGAGTTTATATTTAAGACTGCGAATTTGGCAGAAGAAGAAGTAGTACCTCCTACCAGGAGATCCAAGGTGGAGTTGTTAGGATAGATTGTTCCTAAGCTTTGGTTCCAGAGGTTTGATCCCAAAGATGTATCACAGGTTCCCCAGGCAGGAGCTGCGGCGCCTGAGAGAAGACAAAGGTTTGAAGTATTGGTTGAGGCACCGGCAAGAACACCGGTTGTTACAGTTGCATATACTACGTTGTTGTTTGCATTAAGTCCTGAAAAGGTAATAGTACCTGATGAGGTAAGTCCTGTTAAGCCTGTTAAGGTTCCTGCCCCTATTAAGTTGGCTCCTCTTCCTGTTAAGGCTGTTGTTCCTCCCGGAGAAAGAACTATCTCTCCTGTATTTGTATCTCCTAATGTTAAGCTCTGTTTGGCTGTTGTAGCAAGAACTCCTGCTGCTGTTAATGATGCTCCTCCTGCTACCCCTGCAGAGAGTGAGGCTGTTGGTGTTCCTGAGTTTATGTTTAAAACTGCAAACTTGGCAGAAGAAGAGGTAGTACCTCCTATTGCAAAATCTACGGTGGTATTTGCAGCATACAAGAGTCCTGATACTTGTCTGAAGAAGTTACCTACGGATGATGCGGGATCTATCCATGAAAGAGTTCCTGATCCATTTGTCTGAAGAATATAGTTCGCAGTCTGAGCTGATGGCCATGTATAGGTTAATGAGTTAAACTGTGTAGTACTGATATTTACAAGATTACCTGATGAGTCGATTCTGTTTGTTCCTGCACCTGCCCCTGTATTAATCGCTGTTGTGCCATTTAGTGTTGTACCTGTTATGGTATCTGCATTGTCAATAGCGCCAAAGCCTGATGTGATAGAACCTGAGTTTAAGGCACCTACTGTGGTTAGGGAGGATGTGAGTACTCCTGTTCCAAGAGTTGTTGCGTTTAATACGCTTGTTCCTGCTATCTGGTATGCATTTCCTGTTGAAAGGTTAAGATTGCTGTTTACAGTTACCAATCCTCCTGTTCCGTTGTTTGGAGAAAGAATAATGTTTCCTGTAGTTGCTCCTCCTAAAGTAAGGGTGGCGTTTTTAAGACTCTGTATTGTTCCGTCTCCTCCAAGCGTTAATCCTGTTCCTGCTGCTGTTGCAGACACAGAGGCCGTTGGTGTTCCTGAGTTTATGTTTAGAACTGCAAACTTTGCAGAAGAAGAAGCCTGACTTCCCAAAAGAAAGTCTAGGGTTGATGTTAACTTTGGTGTAATGACACCATTTACCACATCCCAATTAGATGTTGAAGCGCAAGCGCCCGATCCCGTAACAATTCCGTTTGTTGAGGTTATACAAGAAACTGATGCTACGGTTGATCCTGCTGTTCCATTGATTCTCAAGTTGTTGCTGGCGCCAATACTTAAATTAACATCGCCTGTTGATCCCCCTCCTAATGTAAGAGTCTGTCTATTTGTGGTTTGAAGATCCCCCGTTCCCGTAAGAAATGCTGCATTGTTACCAGAGTTAGCAGACACAGAGGCTGTTGGTGTTCCTGAGTTTATGTTTAAAACTGCAAACTTGGCAGAAGAAGAGGTAGTACCTCCTATTGCAAAATCTACGGTGGTATTTGCAGCATACAAGAGTCCTGATACTTGTCTGAAGAAGTTACCTACGGATGATGCGGGATCTATCCATGAAAGAGTTCCTGATCCATTTGTCTGAAGAATATAGTTCGCAGTCTGAGCTGATGGCCATGTATAGGTTAATGAGTTAAACTGTGTAGTACTGATATTTACAAGATTACCTGATGAGTCGATTCTGTTTGTTCCTGCACCTGCCCCTGTATTAATCGCTGTTGTGCCATTTAGTGTTGTACCTGTTATGGTATCTGCATTGTCAATAGCGCCAAAGCCTGATGTGATAGAACCTGAGTTTAAGGCACCTACTGTGGTTAGGGAGGATGTGAGTACTCCTGTTCCAAGAGTTGTTGCGTTTAATACGCTTGTTCCTGCTATCTGGTATGCATTTCCTGTTGAAAGGTTAAGATTGCTGTTTACAGTTACCAATCCTCCTGTTCCGTTGTTTGGAGAAAGAATAATGTTTCCTGTAGTTGCTCCTCCTAAAGTAAGGGTGGCGTTTTTAAGACTCTGTATTGTTCCGTCTCCTCCAAGCGTTAATCCTGTTCCTGCTGCTGTTGCAGACACAGAGGCCGTTGGTGTTCCTGAGTTTATGTTTAGAACTGCAAACTTTGCAGAAGAAGAAGCCTGACTTCCCAAAAGAAAGTCTAGGGTTGATGTTAACTTTGGTGTAATGACACCATTTACCACATCCCAATTAGATGTTGAAGCGCAAGCGCCCGATCCCGTAACAATTCCGTTTGTTGAGGTTATACAAGAAACTGATGCTACGGTTGATCCTGCTGTTCCATTGATTCTCAAGTTGTTGCTGGCGCCAATACTTAAATTAACATCGCCTGTTGATCCCCCTCCTAATGTAAGAGTCTGTCTATTTGTGGTTTGAAGATCCCCCGTTCCCGTAAGAAATGCTGCATTGTTACCAGAGTTAGCAGACACAGAGGCTGTTGGTGTTCCTGAGTTTATGTTTAAAACTGCAAACTTGGCAGAAGAAGAGGTAGTACCTCCTACCAGGAGATCCAAGGTGGAGTTGTTAGGATAGATTGTTCCTAAGGCTTGGTTCCAGAGGTTTGATCCCAAAGATGTATCACAGGTTCCCCAGGCAGGAGCTGCGGCGCCTGAGAGAAGACAAAGGTTTGAAGTATTGGTTGAGGCACCGGCAAGAACACCGGTTGTTACAGTTGCATATACTACGTTGTTGTTTGCATTAAGTCCTGAGAAGGTAATAGTACCTGAGGAGGTAAGTCCTGTTAAGCCTGTTAAGGTTCCTGCCCCTATTAAGTTGGCTCCTCTTCCTGTTAAGGCTGTTGTTCCTCCCGGAGAAAGAACTATCTCTCCTGTATTTGTATCTCCTAGTGTTAAGCTCTGTTTGGCTGTTGTAGCAAGAACTCCTGCTGCTGTTAATGATGCTCCTCCTGCTACTCCTGCTGAGAGTGAGGCTGTTGGTGTTCCTGAGTTTATGTTTAAAACTGCAAACTTGGCAGAAGAAGAAGCCTGTCCTCCCAGAGCAAAGTCAACCGTTGAGTTGTTTGCAAAAAGAAGGCCTGAGGATTGGTTCCAGAAGGAATCAATACTGCCCTGAGAATTTGCTATGGTTATTGAGCCTGAACCGTTTGTAATTGATATACCTGTACCTGCAGTGAGAGTTGATTTTGTTAGGGTATTTCCTGTTGTATTACCGATAAGAAGCTGTCCGTCTGTGTATGTTGTTTGTCCTGTTCCGCCATATAATACGCCTACTGCAGTCCCCTGCCATACCCCTGCTCCTATAGTTCCAACAGAGGTTAGAGATGAGGCTGTAACACCTGATCCCAAAGTTGATGCAGTCAAAACTGAGCTGCCTGCTATCTGATACTCTTTTCCGTTCAAAAGGTTCAGGTTTCCCGTATTTGTTACGGTCCCCGAACCATTGAGTGGCGACAGGGTTATGTTTCCCGTAGTCACTCCTCCTATGGTAAGAAGTTGGTTTGCTGTAGTCTGGAGAGTTCCTGTTGCTGTTAGGTATGTCCCCCCATTTGTCCCTGCAGATACAGAAGCTGTAGGTGTTCCTGAGTTTATATTTAAGACTGCAAACTTGGCAGAAGAAGAGGTAGTACCTCCTACCAATAGATCTACTGTGAGATTATTTGGATAAAGAAGACCATTCAATTCTGTCCATTTTGATCCGCCGCTTCCGGAACCGGGACAATTACCCCATGACGGAGCAGATGCTCCAGACATAAGACACTGAAGAGAGGTTGATGTCGCTGTTACTCCGGTTGCTACTCCTGTAGTTGTATCAGCATAAAGAGCTCGGTTATTTCCGGTAATACCTGCAAAGGTCAAACTCTGCCCTGATGGAACAGTAAGTCCTGCATTAGCATGGGTAAGATTGGATAATATAATGCTGCCTGTATTTGTATCTCCTAAGGTTAAGCTCTGTTTGGCTGTTGTTGCCAGAGTACCTGCTGCATTTAGATATGCTCCCCCTGCGGTTCCTGCTGATAGTGAGGCTGTTGGTGTTCCCGCACCTACAACATTTATGAAGGCAAATTTAGCAGTTGATGTAGATATGCCTCCCAAGAGAAGGTCGTCTGTAATATTTGCAGGAGAGAGCGCTCCATTATTTTCCTGCCATCCTCCTGCTCCCGTAATCGTAACTTTCTTGCTTGATGTATTTGTTGCAAGAGTTATTCCGGTTCCTGCCTCAAAAGTTAGAGTATCGGTATTGCCTGAGGCGGCAAAGGATGTGGATCCAGTTACGGCAATAGTCTTAAAAATATTCTGAGAAGTTCCTGTGTCACTGTTTGTTATAGTAAGTCCTGATACGGAAATTCCTGTCCCCGCTTTTAGCGTTAGATCTCCCGTACTTCCTCCTAAAGAAAGTACGCCGGTATTTGATATCGTCGGTTTGGTTCCCGTACCGACAGATATTCCCGATCCGGCTGTTAAAGATAAAACCGCGGTACTTGAAATTGTAGGTGTTTGTCCCGGGCCCACTGTGATTCCCGTTCCCCCGATTGCGCCATATAAAACATTTGATGCGGTAAGCTTTCCCGCTCCTGCATTTACATCCTGATTTTCTGTAATTACTCCGCCGGATAAAGTCGCAACTCCTGCGACTTTAATTGTGTCTAAAAATTGGGCAGAGTCTGCGAATTCGCTCGCAACATTTACGCCAAAAATTAAATTACTAGCGCTTGTTCCTGCCCCAAGAACAGCCTTATCTCCTGTTCTTAGAACTTCCGATAGTTCAGGGGGCTGAGGTTTGTTTTTGTTTATTCCAACAATTGACAAAACTTTGGGAAGGCTGGCTATATTTAAAAGATTTGCCGATTTTAAGGCTGCCACCGCTGTTGCGGCAACTGCGACAAAAAGCATTACAAATACTGCAGAAACAGCGAGTTTTTTAAAAACCGAAATACTCTTGACTAATTCTTCTGTCCAGTATTGAGAGTGCCCCGTAACATCAAGAGGTTTTTGATGAGGCACGGATGAAATAAGTTCTGTGGGAGATTTAAACGGTATCTCTTCGACTGTGCTTTCTACAAAAGTACCGCTTTGTCTTCTAAAATTATCTATGTGATCCTGAGTGTATCTTCTTTGATTTCCGGGGGTTCTTTGGGATAAAAGTATTCCTTTTTCCTCCCAGCGACGCAAGGTTTTCGTGGATACTCCCAAAAGATTTGCAACTTCCTGTATGCTAAATAGTTTCATAGGGCAGGTTGATTGTAATGTCCAAGTTTGGGGAAGATTGTTTTGAGCTTTGTCTAGGTTTGTCCATATTTTTGTCTAAGTTTGTCCAAGTTTTATATAATATATATATTACTACATATACGTGAAAATTTGTCAAGGGGTAATATAATCTTATCATAATCTTATCAATCTATTCATAAAGAAACGTAGGATTTGTAAGACCCGAGCTCAAAGTTTTTCACAACACTAACACTTGCTAAAATGATAAGATTGTGATAAATTTCTTTTGGATGCTAAATCTCTCATATAATCTTTCGCCAATCCTAAAAGATAGATTGCAAAAAATTGATTTAATCAGAAAAGATATTCTAGTGATTCCGCTTTCGCCAAAAATTGAACTGCAAATGCGCTGGGATGCTATGATAAGCCGCACTTACAATTCTTTAGTTTTAGCAAACAGTCCATTGACAAAACCGGAAATGGTAAAAATACTGACTTCGCGTATCATATTTTCCCGCAGAGCGGGATCCCGCTTTGCGGGAGATAAAGATAAAAATATAAAAAAGGCAAGCTCAGAAATTGAAGATGTCGTATCGTATAAAAAAGCATTGGATTATATTTCTCAGCACTGGTTAATGCCTGGAAAAAACGTTACGGTAAGAGATGTATTGATACTTTACGATATATTTTGTAAGGGTGGCTTAAAATTGCCGGCTTCCCGGATTCAAGAGGTATTGGATTATGTTCAGGCCCATGAAGATCACCCCGTTATTCAGGCAGGTGTTGCGGGGCTGGGAATCGTTAGGATTCAACCGTTCTCGCTGGGAAATGGAAGATTATCCAGACTCTTGTCTTATGTTTTTCTTTATAAGAACGGCTATGATATAAGAGGATTAATCGAGTTTGAAAAAACATGGACTGCGGACAGGCAAACTTATTTGGAAGCCATTAAAATTGCACTTGAAGTTACAAGTATAACACTATGGCTTGAGTATTTTTCGAATTCTGTTTTAACTGCGCTTAACCTTGCCTATAAAAAAATTCAGGACTCAACTTCCGAGAATTTAGGTGTTCATTCTTCTTTTTGGGATATTTCGGACAGACAAAAATCAATAATAAGTACGCTTGATCAGCCGGGTTTGTCTATAACAAACAGGGAGGTTCAAAAACAGTTTAAAGTTTCCCAGATTACTGCCTCAAGAGACCTCTCTAAGCTTACAAATCTTGGGCTTCTTTTTACCCATGGTAAGGGAAGATCGGTGTACTATACTAAAGTATGATATGAAAAAATTGCCTGCTCTGATTTTAATTATAGTGCTCTTTTGTATAGCTAGAGTGGCTTTGGCTCAGGAAATAGCAACAGGCATAGCACTCCCGACTCTAATAAATGAAAGAACGGTAAAAGACGGAGACATTATTACAGCCACCTCCGATGGATATAAATTAAGCAGTTACGCATACGATCCTTCAGTATACGGAGTCGTAGCTACAAACCCTGCTGTTTCTTTGAGAGAAAAAAACAGTAAAGCAATGCCTGTAATTTCGTTTGGCAAAGCGCTTGTTAGGGTATCAACAATAAATGGTCAAATCAAAAAAAACAACCCAATAACAAGTTCATCTATAAAAGGGGCCGGCCAAAAAGCCGATGTAAACGGATTTATTCTGGGAATTGCTCTTGAGAATTACTCTTCCTCAAACCCGAATGCGATTGGCAAAATTTTAGTATCTATCGATCCTCATTATAACGCGACTTTTATTGGAATCAGAACAAATCTTGTAGAAAATTTAAAAGTAGTTGCAGGCGCTCCGCTTTTGTCTCCTCTCACAACCCTTAGATATCTTCTTGCCGCAATCGTTACGATAACATCTTTTGTTATCGGATTCATATACTTCGGAAGAATAGCCAGAACCGGAGTTGAAGCATTAGGCAGAAATCCGCTCGCGGCCCGCATAATACAGCTTGGAATAATTATTAATGTAGTCTTGACCGCAGGAATCATTCTTATAGGAGTTGGTATAGCGTATTTAATTTTAATCTTGTAGAATAAATTTATGACCATAGATCCGCTGGTATTTTTTGACTTGGTAATCGCTCTTTTTGTTGTGTCGGTGGCTTTGGCTGCAATGGCTATCTCTTATTCCCAAATGTTAAAGAAGTTTAACGCTTATCAAAAAGAGGCAGATGAGCTGATGAGTCAAGTTCATACGAGAGAATCCGATTTGCTTGAAGATGGAAGGATTAAGGCAGGAAAAATTGTAGAAGATGCGAATAAAAAAGCTGCGCAGATAATTGGAGAAAGCAATAATCTTAATACGCAGTCAAACAAGATGTTGGGGGAAGCATTGGACACGCTTTTAAAACATCAAACTTCTTACTTTGAAAAAGTCTCTCAAGATTTTTTAGAAGCATACAAAAGAGAGCTTGATGGCTTAAAACAAAAGAATATCGAAATAGTTAAAAACGTATCAAATGACATAGAAGAAGATACAATTAAAGAGGTCGAGGATTTTGATAATATTCTGCAAAAAGAAACTTTTGCCGCTCAGAAAATCGTTGAAGAAAAAATCGAAAAAGAATATTCATCTGCTCAAAAGAATGTTGAAGATTACAAAAATGAAATGCTTAGAAAAGCAGAAGAAAAAATTTATAAAATATTGGAAGCTGTTGCAAAACTTACTCTTGGAAAAAGCATACCTCTTGCACAGCATGAACAGCTTATAGTCGAGGCTTTGGAAAAAGCAAAAAAAGACGGACTCGGAGATGGAAAATCATGAGTAGTATTTTGTTATATTATGATGCCTTAAGAGATATTAAGCTTATGGAGCAGCTCGAGGAATTTTCTTCGGAGATCGATAATATTCTTTCGAATCTGTTTAAGGTAAAAAATAGAAACATTGAAGAAATTTTAGACAAGACAGTAGGACAAAAAACCTTAGGAATTGTAAAAAAACTTGTGCAAGAAAATAAAATAGATTCTTCGGACTATAATTCCTTAGATAAACTACTAAACGGCATTAAGCAGGATTTAAAAAAAATAAGGATTCTTAAAATGTCTCTGGCAATTGATCCGACAGGCGAAATTATCGACCGCCTATTCGATTGGGTAAAGAAAAATTTAGGAGAAGGAATAGTTCTTGATATAGATAAGGATGAATCTATTCTGGGGGGTGCAATAATATCTTTTAACGGCACGTATAAAGATCTTTCCCTAAGGAAAACTCTTGAAGGAATTTTTCAAACTAAAAAGGACGAGATAATGAATTTTGCCAAATGAAAGATTTTACCGCCTATCTAAATGAAACAGAAGAAATAGGATTTGTTGAACAAGTTGCAGACGTAATTATATACGTAAACGGTCTTCCAAAAGTAAAACCTGAAGAAATTGTAGTATTTGAAACAGGAGAATTTGGTCAGGTTTTTTCGGTTGCGCCAAATTATGTAGAAATATTAGTTTTTTCTAAAAAACACATAAAACAGGGGACACGGGTAACCAGGACAAATGAAGTGCTAAAAGTTCCTGTAGGATATGAGCTTTTAGGAAGGGTCATCGACCCTCTTGGAAACTCTATAAACAGCATGAAACCGCTAAAAACTCCTTTGCAGAAAAGACCAATAGATATAGCCGCAGCAGGAATTGTTAAAAGGAGATCTGTAACTAAGCCGTTTGAAACAGGAATTCTTCTGGTTGATCTTGCAATTCCGCTGGGACATGGACAGCGGGAATTGATAATTGGAGATCGAAAAACCGGAAAAACAAGTTTTCTGACCAGAACAATTCTGAATCAGACAAGAAGAGGCAATATCTGCATATATGCGGCGATTGGAAAAAAGAAGCTTGATGTAAAAAGGATCGAAGAATTTTTTGCACAAAATGGTGTTCTGGATAAAATGGTGATTCTTGCCTCCAACTCCGAAGATCCAACAGGCGTTATATATTTAACCCCTTACACCGCAATGACCATAAGCGAATACTTTAGAGACGAGGGAAAAGATGTCTTGCTTGTTTTAGATGATCTCTCATCACATGCGAAGTTTTATAGAGAGATATCTCTCTTAGGAAGAAGATTCCCTGGGAGAAACTCTTACCCAAGCGATATTTTCTATACTCACGCAAGACTAATGGAAAGAGCAGGAAATTTTATTACAGATAAGGGGGAAGCTTCCATAACTTGTCTTACGGTTGCAGAAGCCGCTGCGGGCGATCTCTCAGGATATATAGAAACAAATTTAATGTCTATGACAGATGGGCATCTTTATTTTGATAAAGATCTTTTTTATCTTGGCAGAAGACCGGCTATCAATCCTTTTCTTTCTGTTACCCGCGTAGGAAAACAAACTCAAACTCAACTGCGAAGAGACATAAACCATGAAATAATGAGCTTTTTAAGCTTATATGAAAAGATGCAGAGTTTTATTCATTTTGGAGCAGAACTTAACGAGAGCGTAAAAGCGACTCTTGCAACAGGAGAGATGATTATAAATTTCTTCAATCAAGCAATCAATGAGGTTGTACCAATCAATTTACAAATAATAGCTTTTTCAATGTTATGGGCAAACTTATGGAAGAGACAAGATACCGCTGTAATAAGAAAACAACTGCATCAAATACTTGAAGCTTACAATTCTGATACAAAAATTAGGGCGAGAATTGATAAGCTTGTGGAAAATGACTCTTTTAATAAACTTCTCGGAGTACTCAAAGTTGAAGGACCACAGATAATAAAAGAGGTATCTCAAAAATATGGCAACTAAAAAAGAGGTGACGGAAGAATTTGATAGAATCTCAACACTTAAAGATGTTCTCGAAACCTATGAAGAGATAGCGGCGGCACGCATACAAAATACCAGAAGTTCTGTTGTTGTGGGCCGTCTTTTTATCGAGGAGTTAAACTATATTTTCCAGCAGGTAAAATCTTCCCATAGAGACGAGATGTTAAGAAGGATGAAAACAAGACATATAAAAGACCCAAGTAAGCTAACATTTATAGAAAGAAACGGAAAAACTTTATACGTACTCCTTTCTTCAAATTCAGGTCTGTATGGAGACATAATTAAAAAAACATCCGAATTATTCATAAATTTAGTCAGGAAAGAGAAGGCTGACGCAGTAATAATTGGCAGGGTCGGCCTGGAACTGTTTAAAGATGCGGGTCTTCTAACAACTTATAACTACTTCGATTTCCCTGATAATAAGGTTGATAACGAAGCTTTAGCGAAAATTATTTCATATATACTTCAATATGAAAGGATTTTTATTGTTTACGGACGATTTGAGAATATAGTTTCTCAAAAGCCAACGGTTACAGGAATATCCGGGGATCCTCTTGTCCAAGAGCAAACGAAGACTCAGGTAAAGTATTTCTTTGAGCCGTCTTTGGATAAAATTATGAAATTTTTCGAAGCCCAGATTTTTGCCTCGTTATTTGATCAAACAGTATTTGAATCCCAACTTGCAAAATTTGCATCGAGAATGACATCGCTTGAAATGCGGGTAGAAAATATAAAAGTCATTTTAAAAGAGGTGGCTTTTGAAAAAGAAAAGATTAGACATAGAATTATTAATAAAAAACAGCTTGAGACATTCTCAAGTATGGCATTATGGAGTCAAAATGGATAAAGATCGCGGAAAAATAATCGGAGTACGGGGACAAATTGTCGAGGTTGAGTTTGCACAAAATCCGCCCAATCTTCACGATCTTTTAATTCTTGAAGATGATAAAACAACAAAAATGGAAGTTATTGTATCCTCGGGTCCTTCAACTTTCTATAGCTTATGTTTTTCCCCAACTACGAGTGTCTACAGAGGGGCCCGGGTTATAAACACAAAAGAACCGATTACTATTCCTGTTGGTGAAGGTGTTCTAGGAAGAGTTATGGATATTTTCGGAGGAGATCTGGATGGATTGGGTGAGATAAAATGTTCAGAAAGACAGCCAATCTATGGCAGCTATCCATCATACGAAGATATTTCAACTCATCAGGAAATACTTGAAACGGGAATAAAGGCAATAGATTTTTTCTCCCCTATCGTAAAGGGGGGGAAAATCGGCTTGTTTGGAGGAGCAGGAGTCGGTAAAACATTACTCTTGACCGAAATAATTCATAACGTAATTGTTCTTAAAAAAGACGGTGGCCTGCCTGCCGGCCCGCTTCGCAGCGAGGCGAGCAAGACAGGCAAAAATGTTTCTGTATTTGCAGGTGTTGGAGAAAGAACTCGGGAAGGACATGAACTTCACCAAACTCTTTCCGAGCAAAAAGTTCTGCCTTCCGTATCTTTAGTTTTTGGACCTATGGGAGAAAATCCCGCAATTCGTTTTTTAACTGCCTTTACGGCAGCCACAATTGCAGAGTATTTCCGAGATGTTTTAAAAAAAGATGTTTTATTTTTTATAGATAACGTTTTCCGTTTTGCCCAAGCAGGAAATGAGCTTGCAGTTTTAATGAATACTATTCCATCGGAGGATGGTTACCAGGCAACCCTTGCATCTGAAATGGGATCTTTCCATGAACGATTGGTCTCTACGAAAGGCAATGCTATAAGTACGATTGAAGCAATTTATGTACCTAATGATGACATTCTGGATCAGGGAGTCCAGTCAATATTTCCTTTTCTTGACTCGACAGTAATTTTATCAAGAGCTGCCTATCAGGGAGGATTTCTTCCCGCTATTGATCTGCTATCCTCAGCGTCGGCAAATTTAAACCCGGAGCTTGTCGGAGAGCTTCATAATGAAGTAGCACCTCGTGCTCAAAATCTTTTAAAAGAAGTGGTTGAATTTGAGAGAATTGTTTCTCTTGTTGGCGAGGCCGAATTGTCTACAGAAGATAGATTAAAATACAGACGATCGTCAAAATTAAAAAATTATATGACTCAAAGTTTTTACGTTGTGCAAAACCAGACCGGCCGGCCGGGCGTGTATGTCCCCCGCCTCACTACAGTTTCCGATGTAAATGATATTATAAGCGGCAAATATGATGAAATACCGGAGGAAAAATTTATGTTTATAGGATCGGCTAAGGAGCTTTTAAATGGACAACAAAAATCAGGCTAACAAAGCTTTAATTTTACTTAAGATTCAGACCAAGGAAGGAATCTCATTTAATGATAACGTAAAGGCAATTACATCATTCAACGAAAAAGGTATTTTTGATGTTCTGCCCCAGCACGAAAATTTTATCTCGGTTATTAAAGATAAAATTATAATACATACCAAAGACGGAAAAGATAAGGAAATGAAAATAGATAACGGGGTTTTAAAGGTTTACGAAAACGAAGCCCATATCTTATTGAGCATCACCGAAACAAACGTCTAAAAACTGCCAGCTATTGGTTGCACCTATTAGTTTTTATACGATTTGTTATTTTTTAAACCACGGTAAAGACACATTCGGATTTGAGAATAACCAACCGCTGGATAAGGCTATGACGTGTATCAAGTATTGGCATGTCTAATTACCTCGCACATCATCAGTCTTTCGAGAGCAAATCTGCGGCAGCCTTTGCACATTCTGCGTCCTGCGACGGGTCTGTTGAGCCACCAACCCCAACAGCACCTACAACCTTATTGCTCTTTTTAACAGGAACACCACCCGCAAGTACCATAAATTCTCCCGCGAAAGCATCAGTTATGCCCTGATAAGGTTTACCTTCTACAGCAAAAGGGGCAATATCCCCGCTTGGCATCCCAAAAATAGCAGCAGTATAGGCTTTAGAAAAAGCAAACTTATGGCTGACTACAAAAGACTTTTCATCTCGGCTCGATAAAATTAAAGTTCCATGTTCATCCACTATACTTACACAAATGGCAATACCCAACGACTCAGCCTTCTTGTGAGCAGCCTCAGCGGCTTTTTTGGCTTCTTCAAGCGTAAGCACAAAAATCACCTCCTTCCATATATCCATTTAGTATAGCAAAAAATGTTTAAAGTTAATTTATGATTCAAAAACTTTTTTGAAGTCTTCCCCATCTTTTACTTGCGTACATCTGCCGTCAGACCACCTGAATACTTCAAGAACTTCACTTGGATTTTTTGGTCTAATTACAAAAGTTCTGTATCTATAACCGTTAAACCAGGAATCTGTAAACTTAATACCAAAAGCGGAAGTACCATCTTTTTCTGCAAAATCCTGCACAATAACGATACCATCCCTTTTAGTAGCTCTTACTGCTTCCTCAAGAATCTTTTGTTGATTTTCTGGTGTATGCTGATATAACATTGTACTCAGAATTACAACGTTGAAATGCCCGAAAAACGGCTCAGGAAGACCAGCTTCAAGAAGGTCGGTTTGCATAAAACGCACCCGCTTGCTCCTTTTCAGTCTTGACTCAAGTTCTTTTACATGCGCGACATTATCAAGTTCTTTAGGATAAAAAGAACAGGCAACGTACCATGCATTTGCATCCGGACTTTCAAAATTTTCGGAATCAATTGCAAGAGCATCCTCGATAGAAACAGGCAGAGAAAGCGATTGAGAAAACTTCGAATCAGGTGTTTCATCTACAATCGTTCCGAATGGCTCGTTAAGATCTATTCCTCTTAATCCGTGGTTTGCTCCACAACCTAAATCAGCTATGCGTATTTTTTGATCAGGGAACAGACGGCCAATTAGCGAGCGCGGACCGGCGTACCTCTGATAAATCGTTGTTACCGTATCCTTATTTTGTAAGATGTCTGTAGTTACGTTTTTATGCTCCCCAAAAACACGTTGTATTCTGTCAATCCATTGATCTGGAGAATCAAAATACCTATATGCCAAATGATCTCCGCCTTGCTCAACGTAAAGTTGAATATATTGAACAGCCCTAAATGTTAAATTTACAAAATGTACCGGACTAATGTTTGCTCTCATATGATACTGATCAGCAAGAAAAGAAGAGATTTCTGAATCCGATTTGCAAAGAGCAACGAGCGATGCATTAAAAGAAGCAATGCTCGGATCGTTTCCGGGTGGCTTAATTGATTGATCGTTAAAAGTACGAATAACCTCGTTAAAAGGAGGACGACCATTTAGAATCTCTATTTTTCTTTGAACTTGTTCTAGCATTTTTATATCTTATCCTACTCTATGTAGAATTGGCAAATGGGGACTTATTTTAATAGGTCTATACTCCAGAGCGCGGCATCGGCAAGAATAAGACCCATACCCATGAGCGCAGTTCCTATCTCCGCCTGTTGTTTCTGCTCTTCGAAAGCGCCCTCCATTTCTCTTTTGCTGCTTGCTCGGACTCTAAGCCAAAAACCAGCCATAAACAATGTGATACCTAACTTTAAAATATCCTCCTCAATCTCACTTCCTGATGCAGGAATTTCCACAATCCCCGTGTCGACATCAAGAGAAGGATGCTTTTCTATTACAAGATGGTCAGCATGAGAACTAGAAGAGCTAGGATAAAAACCCACATTATCTTTTATATTAGTTTCTCCGGAAAGGAAACCAAATCCTAGTCCTATTATAGCTCCGCTCCTCATGACCGTATCTCTTGCAAAACCTGTTAGTCCAAGCTTGTTTTCAGTATTCATTTGTTGTATTATACCCCATAATATGGGCTATAGTCAATTAATTTGATGAAAGAGCTTGGCGGTCATTCAATAAGTGAAGATCAACCACAAGTAAAGCTGCATGTAAATAAAAATCACCCGGGCGGTTTGTGGACAATAGAAACTCAAATTGGTGAAGCAGAACCAAGAATAATCCCAGTTTTTGATTGCAGACAAGACAGTCACAAAGAAGATATTGCCAGGCTGCTTGCAAGTTATAAACGCTGCGTGGCTTTTGGCGTAGGGCTTTACGGCATCTCCGTGCTAGTCGAGGACCCGAGAGTCGGTAGAAATCCCGATACATGGAAGGCATATTATGAAGCAAAGGAAGGACGTCCGCTTTCTTCCAGAATTCCGATTTTTGCCCCTCCACGATTTCAGCATCTTTATATGGACAGAGAAGTAATTGATGATGATTTTCGAAAATTTTTAGAAACAAGAGAAACCCGAGAACAACTCTTTAAGAGCGGCGTATCTTTTCACCTGATGGTAAGAGTTCCAAAGGACGCTGCTTACATCCATCCGGTTTTTATAAGAGATGAGGGAGACTGGGATGCGAGTGTTTTTTGGTGGCACGACCCAGACTGGGAAGACATATCAAATTTAACTTATAATTTAAATCCGCATGCAACCGCAGGAATTTCCTCTTTCAATAAAAGCAAGGAACCTCCAGCTTTTAATTTTGAGGGTGTGATTGACTTTATTTTACAGTATAAGCGCGCTCCGTTTGATTTTGTAGTACGTGATTCTGAATGTGAAGGGGTTGGAGTCATGAGTTCTCATACGCAGATAAGACCTGCATTAAAAGGAGAAAAAAAGGAATGGGTTATCGTTCGTAAGGGTTCTATGAGCGCGGATGGACTTATGAAAGCGATAAGCTCACCTTTTCCATATAGAGTTCTTGACGAAGATAAAATCGCCGACAGAGGGCATCCAAAAGATGCAATTCTGGATGAACTTGTAAGTGAGGTAAGAGATAAAACAGCCACCAACTATGAAAAAAGACATCAATCTAAACCTTTTGTGAATAGGGCTTTAAGTTTCTTTGATATTAGAGAAAAAAGATATTCTGTTCTTGCTAAAGCCGATGTAGAGTTGAAATAACAGTAGTCTCCGTATTATACTGATATTAATGGCTCTGATTTCAACCACCCCGAAAACAAAAGATACTATTAAGTCTCTTTGGAAACTGGAAAAAATTATTCTGGACACGCTTGATTTCCATGAAGTAGTACAAAAAATAGTAGATAGCGTACTTACCGAACTGGATTATCTTCAGCTTGGTTATAGAATAATAGTTCTTGCACTGGTCGATGATGAAAAGAAAGTTTTAAGAAGAATTTCTCTCTCTCAAACAGATGAGGCAGAAAAAGCACTCATGGCCTCTGCAATTCCTTTTCACGAAATAGAAATTCCGCTTGATGCAAAAGACAATCTTTTAATTAGGGCCCTAAAAGACAAAAAATCTTTTGTTACCCATTATTGGCCGGAGATATTCACTCCCGCTCTAACACAGGAGCAAGCCCTTAAAAACCAAACTGCTGCAGGAATAAAGACAAGCATGGTTTACCCGGTTATCGTCAAAGATGAACCCCAAGGAGTTCTTATATTCAGCATGGTTAAGGACGAAAAAGAAGTATCGGAGGACGAATTAGATCTTATTAGAGGGTTTACGGATGTTGTAGGACTCGCCGTACAAAACGCTCGACTTTACACAAAGCTTGGGGATACGAAAGAGCAGCTGGAAAAGGCAAATGAAAGATTAAAAGAAGTGGATAAATTAAAAGATGAGTTTGTTTCCCTTGCATCTCATGAGCTAAGAACTCCTATGACCGTTATAAAATCTTATGCTTGGATGTTACTAAATCAAACTGTAGAAAATTTGTCCGAAAAACAAAGAACCTACCTGGAAAGAATTTTTGCCTCAACGGAAGGCTTAATAAAATTAGTAAATGACATGCTTAATATTTCAAGAATCGAATCGGGCAGGCTTACTATTGAACCTGTCACAACGGACATAGGCAAACTTGTATCGGGTGTTGTAACCGAGATGCAGACAAGAGCTACGGAGGTAGGGGTAAATCTCCTCTACGATCCGCCTCATATGCCGCTGATTGTAAAAGCCGACGTAGGAAGAATAAAAGAAGTTTTGATAAATTTAATTGGAAATTCTCTTAAATTTACACCAAAAGACGGAGGTGTCACCGCTATAGTAGAAAAAAATGAGCAAGGCTTTGCTGTAACTAAAGTAAAAGATACCGGACGCGGAATAAGCAAGGAGAATATGTCTAAATTATTCCAAAAATTTAATATGGTTGGAGATACACACCTCACAAAAGACAGAGGCCAGGGAACCGGACTTGGTCTTTATCTTTCCAAATCTCTTGTTGAATTACACGGAGGCAGAATATGGGCGGAGTCAGAAGGAGAAGGAAAAGGCGCAACCTTTTCATTCACTCTTCCTCCGGGCGATAGCGGTCTTTCGCAGCAAGCTACGCAGCTTGGGGCTGTTGCGGGTTCGCAGGAGTCGAAGATAAATAAATAGCTACCTCCCGTACTAAATCCCCGGGGGTGATTTGGCTCTTTATAAGGTAACCATTTGCAAGTTTTAATCCTCTCTCAACCTCTTCACTTTTATCAAGGTTTGTCAAGAAAACTACGACTTTGTTTGGATTTGGAAGAGGCGGCTGACTTTTTAACCGCTCCATTATGTCCAGGCCATTGATCTTAGGAAGAATAATATCAAGAAGCACCAGATCCCATCCGCCTTGCTGCATTTTTTGAAGCGCTGTCTCTCCATCATCGGCTGTATCTATTTCGTACCCCTCCTCTGCCCCAAGAGTATCGGAATACACTTCCTGAAGGGCTTTATCGTCTTCAACAATAAGTATTTTAGCCATTTTAGATTATCAATAACAGACTAACACTAAAGTCAAAAAAAATCAATTCATTCAGACAGATTTTTCGTATTCTGCCTGATGTTCTTTCTTGATCTTTTCGACATTAATTCTATCCCAGCCAGAGGCTGGTCCGCCTTTGGCGGAAAGATGTTCTTTTATAAAAGCCATGGTTTCTCTGGGATCTTGAGTATTTATAAAAATTCCGGTTCCTATTTCAAATCCGCCCAATGATTTTTCCCGCGGAATTATCCGCAAGTACCAATTTTTCCCCGGATAAATATAAAAATTAAAAGAGAATTCATGGCCATGTCTTAGATCGAGAATCTGAATTAATCCTGAAACAATGGAAGAAAGGTCTGAAATTTCTTCATCCAAAATATCCCCAAAAGTGCGGCCTCCACTCCTAGGATAGATCCAAACCTCATCCGGCCATTGACTTGTAATGGGGCTTGATATTAAGAAATATGGGGTTTCTATTTTCTCGGTCTCTTCCCTGCTAAGAGACAATGAATCGGGCCCAAGCGGCGGAATTTCAAGCTTTACTTCATTTGGTATAACTGTAAGCTGAGTGTGAGGATGAGGAAGACTTTCTCCTCCCCCCTCTCCCCTATTGTGAAAAACGTATACCTGTCCTTTAGTTTTATGAGTATTGTATCTTTGCCGATAAGTCTTAAAAATTAGCTCAACCTGATCTTCCGGCAATTCTTCAAAATTTTTATGATGGTCGGGAGAATGAATTATAATTTCATGGATTGGCGCGAAAGGAAATTTATTTGGAACTACTCTTATTTGCCAATTGCTCGTCCCTTCCTCTCCTCCAACCCTATATAATTCCGGCTCATCCTTTTCTCTTCCTATACAGAACGGGCATAAAGGTGAGGAAGTCTTTGCAATATCCGGCCTTTTTGCCCGTCGCGGTGCAAGAACTACCCATTTTTTCGATACAGGATCCTCTAGAAACTTAAAATCAGCCATAATCTACCAACTTATCATACACTGCCTCGTATCCGTTTACCATTTTTTCTACTGTAAAATTATCCTCAACATGCTTTCTGCATGCATTTCTATCTATTTTATCAATATTTTTAACTGCCTCAACCAAACCCTCTATTCCGGTTTTCTTTATAATAAAACTGCCTTTATTTGGGTAATTGCCATCATCGAAATCAACTATAAAACCCGTAACTCCGTCCTTTATAACTTCCGAAACCGACCCATGATTAAAGGCAACAACAGGTGTTCCGCATGCCATTGACTCTGCCATGACCAGACCAAAAGGTTCTTCCCAGTGGATTGGATAAAGAGTGCAGATAGCATTTCTATATAAATCATTTTTTTCTTTTCGGTTTATTTCTTCGCGGAATTCAAAGAGATTGGATTTGTCTTTTAAGATCAGGGGATAAAGAACATTATCGCAGTATTCTCTATCTATTGTATCTACGGTTCCTGCTATTTTAAGCTTCATATCAAGAGCTTTAGCAGTCTCTACTGCATCAACCGGTCCTTTTTTTTCCGTTACTCTTCCCATCCAGCAAAGATACGAACCTTTTTTGTCTGAAAATGAAAATTCTGACATATCTATTCCGTTATAAACGGTGGCAACATAATTAAGACTTTCGAGTCCTCTCCTTTGAGAATCGCTTATAGATACAAAATTATGATCTTTAAATTTTCTTAAGGTCTGTCTTTTTTCCTCTTGAGGAACATCTTCCTTGCTGAATGAACCGTGAATTGTGTTAACAACCGGTGTTTTTACAAGATCTGCCAAAAACATTGCGTAATATTGGGCGTGATTGTGAATAATATCGAATTCATCTGCTCTCTCAAAACATTCAATATAATGAAGAAGTGGATTTAGGGGTTGGTTTTTTAGCTCTCCGCTGTTTCCGATTGCTTTATCAAAAACAGAAAATAATTTTGCAGAAGTTTTTGAGTCTCCGGATGCAAATAAAGTTACGTCGTGTCCTCTTTTTACAAGCTCTTCCGTAACGTAAGAAACAATAAGTTCGGTTCCGCCGTATCCTTTAGGAGGAACAGAAAGCCAGGGAGGAGCAAGCTGAGCAATCTTCATATCTATGATAATGATATCACGAATTCTAGATACTCAATAGGGCTTTTTCGTAATCTTCTACCATTTTATCTACTGTGAAATTTTCCTCTACATGTTTTCTGCAATCACGGCGATTTATTTGATCTACTTTGTTAATTTTTTCTATCATTTGACTGATATTTTCTATAACATAACCTGTTTTATTATTAATTACTACCTCAGAAACTGCACCTTTACTATACGCAATTACAGGCGTTCCGCAGCTCATCGCTTCTATCATTACAAGGCCAAAAGGTTCTTCCCACGATATTGGAAATAATAATCCTTTTGCTTCTTGGTACAATTTTATTTTTTCCTCAAAACCAACTTCTCCTTTATATATTATCTGCGCTCCATCGATGTCTTTTTTAATCTCTTCATAATAATCTTTATCACGGATTTTACCAATTAGAATCAGTTTATTTCCGGTTTCCCTGCAGGCTCTAATAGCATCCCCCTGATTTTTGTGCCGGCCGATTGATCCCACCATCAAAAGATAATCCTCAGGCTTATCATTATATGGGAATTGACTTATATCAACTCCATTATAAACGGTTGCAAGATATGAAAGACTTAGAAAGTCTTTTCTTTGAGCATTGCTTATTGTTATAATTGGAGTTTTGAAAAATTGAAACAAATCAGCAAGCTCTGAAAAGATATTTAAATGCATTACGCTAACAAAGGGTTTATCTAACATTTTGGCAATAGGAAGAAAAATAGCCTCTCCCCTCATATTATTTAGTACGATATCGTATGAATCCTTAAGATCTATTAATTTTTGGACAACTTCTGAAAGATAGACCATCTCAAGGCGCAATCCCCTTGAACCTTCCGTAAGAGTGGGGTCAAACGTTTTTTCCTGGGCACTACCTGTTACAATATCTCCTTTACCAATCTCAATTAATTTTATATTCGAATTAAAATTTTTTGAATTTCCCTTTGCGGCAAAAAGAATTATTTCGTGTCCTTTTTCTGAAAGTCCCCGAGCTTGATAATACGCAATCCACTCTGTTCCCCCCGCAAGCGGCGGCGGAACAGGTAGGGCAACGGATCCTAAAATTGCAATTCTCATTTACCTTTTATCATTCTTGTTACTAGTTTATCAAGAGATCCTGCATCTTTTATTACTTCTTTTTTTCTAAATTCATTATATATTCTTTCGTACCTATGCGCTACCTTTTCCCATGTAAATCTTTCGATGATGGTTTTTCTGGCTCTCTGTCCTATTTTTGTTCGCAGACTTTCATCTTTTAAAAGCAAATTAACTTTTTCCGATATTTCTTTTGGATTTCTGGGCCTTATAAACAACCCGTTTACTCCATCCTTAACTGCAAGAGGTATTCCTCCTTTTCGAGTAACAACTACCGGAGTCTTCGTAGCCATTGCTTCTAAAACTACAAGGCCTAGCGGTTCATCCCATACACTTGGAACAACACAAATATCTGCTCTGTAATAAAGCTTAATTAGTTTATGATTGTCTATAAATCCAAAGAAACGAACGTTAGAAAGTCTAAGTTCTCTTACAAGGTTTTCAAGATTTTTTCGCTCGGGACCATCTCCGGCTATTCCGATAACCGCATCTATATTTTTTGCAGCTTGTATAAGATACTTAACGCCTTTGTATTTTGTAAGTTTTCCAGAAAACAAAATGAGTTTTTTCCCCTCTAAATTATATTTTCTGTTTACATCCGATGTTTCCATTTCTTCCGGAAATGCTGATAAATCAACTCCGCCCGGGATTACTCTGATTTGGTTCTGAAATTGATTTCCTAAAACTTTTTGCATCCATTCCTTTGTCCAGAAGCTGTTTGGAACAATCCTTTTCGCTTTAAGAAGTGCCTCGGTGGTTAAATACGGATACCTTTTGTCGTTTTCTAAGGTAGGAAGCTCCGAACCGTGAACAGTAACTATAAAATTAAGGCCGTATGCTATTTTGATAAATCTTGCTATCCACGGAAGAGGCATGAGATGATGAGCGTGAATAATGTCGGGATTAAATTCATTTACCGCAGATACAACCGATTTAAAGTAGGCAAGGTAGTTTGCAGAAAGCTCTTGTCCGGATACTTTAGTATAAAGTTTTGAATCGGGCCATTCGGGGTGACCGGTAAAAGATATTTTAGCAGGAAGATCTACGTAGTAATTTTTGACGTTCTTAATCTTGCGCTTATCTGGTACAACAATTGCTACTTTATTTGTCTTTGCAACCTCCTGCGCTAGTTCTCTTGCATAAGTACCCGAGCCTGAACCATACAGGGGAAACATCTGAAGATATAATATTCTCATAATTTATTCCCTATTATACATCACTCCTTTTAAATCTTTCTTTCAAAACCAAATATATAAATTTTATAAGAGCAGCCTGTCTTTTGGCTCTCCATGGCTGACTAATTAATCTGAACAGCCATTCAAAGCCCATATTTCTTATAAAGGCGGGGGCTCTTTTTACTTTTCCGCTTATAAAATCAAAAGCTCCCCCAACTCCTATTACAACCTTAACCGGTAATTTTTCTAAATTTTCATATATCCAGATTTCTTGTTTTGGAGAGCCGAAGGCCACAAAGAGAATATCGATAGTATTAGGTATTATGTATTGAGTATTAAGTATTTTGATTTTTTTTCTTTTTTCTTTATACTTTATACTTGATACTTGATACTTTCCTGCACGAACAAAACCCTCTTCTCCCCATTCTTCCGCAACAAAATTAACTTTAAGGTTGGGGTATCTAGCTATCAAGCACTCAGCAGTTTGCTCTGCTACTGCCGGTCCTGCGCCCAAAAATCCCACTGTTATAGGCTTTTCTTCAACTGCCCTACAGAGGCTTTCAACTAAATCTACACCCGTAATCCTTTCCTTTAATTCTTTATTGAGAATTTTTCCCGCTATCATTACGCCTATACCATCCGGCAAGGCTATTTTTGCTGAATTCAGTATTTTTTTGTAGTTCGTATCGTTTCTTGCCAACATTAAGATTTCGGGATTTGGGGTAACAATAAAGTATTTTTGTCTACCTTTTTCTAGGCCTAATAGAATATACTCTAGGACTTCGTCCTCCTTTGCATTTGTAATGCCGATTCCTAAAATACTTTTTTTCTTAAACATATCTTATTTACTATAAGATTTGTCAGATTTTATTTTGTTTTTCATAAAAGTTCCTTTTCGGGTATTTAATATACTCAAAATTAGGCATAAGCTATTGTGTCTGTAAGTTCGGGAAATGATCATTTCTCTTTGTTATTACAATAAAAAATACTATGATTCTATTCTGTTGTGAAAAAATTTAGCTTTTTTGTCATTTTATAAAATTAAAAAGTAAACGAAAATTTCTTATGGGATTAAATTTATCTTGCGGTAGGTATTTAGGAATTCATTTTTTAGCAATGCTTCTTTTGTAAAGTTCTATATTTTCAAGAGCCACTCCTGTACCTCTTGCAACACAAAGAAGCGCGTCTTCTGCAACGTGACATGGAACGCCTGTTAATTTAGTAATTAATTTATCTAGATTTTTAAGAAGAGATGTTCCCCCGCTCATAACTACTCCCTTATCTATTATGTCACTTGCAAGCTCGGGCGGTGTCTGCTCCAAAACCCCTTTAACTGCCGCAATTATATCAAGAAGAACCGGCGCAATGGCTTCGCTTATCTGAGCTTCGGTCAGCTCTATGGTTCGAGGCAGTCCTGTTACGATGTCCCTCCCTCTTACTTCCATTTTTCTCATTTCTTTGGCAGTTGACTCATCAATCAAAGCATTTCCTATTGCTATTTTTATTTCTTCGGCTGTTCTTTCTCCTATTAAAAGATTAAATTTCTTTTTTGTGTAGTTAGCAATAGCCTCATCTATCTTGTTCCCTCCGGCTCTTACAGAATTATGCACCACTACGCCACCCAGGGAAATAACCGCACATTCCGTTGATCCTCCTCCAATATCTACAATCATGTGCCCTGCCGGCTGAGCAATTGGAATCTTGGCTCCGATTGCGGCAGCTAAGGGTTCTTCGATGAGATAGGCAATTTTTGCCCCTGCTGCCATTGTTGCATCCAAAACCGCTCTTCTTTCGACTTGCGTTACTCCGGAAGGAATGCAAACCATAACTTCGGGTTTGAAGAATCGGGATTTACCAACAGCTTTATCTATGAAATATGAGAGCATTGCTTCTGTAATGGTGTAATCTGCTATAACTCCGTCTCGCAAGGGTCTTTGGGCAACGATATTTCCGGGTGTTCTTCCAAGCATATCTTTTGCTTCTTTCCCAACCGCAACCACTCTATTTTCTTCTGCGGTGACGGCAACTACAGTTGGTTCATTAAGAACAATTCCCGATCCGGCAAGATAAACCAATGTGTTTGCAGTACCCAAATCTATTCCAATTCGTTTAGAAAGCATAAAATAACTATATCAAAATATTAACTTAATCTATCAAAAAAACTTTTTGCCTTGTATTCTTGATTATATATTCGGTTTGTACATCTTGCAAGGGTTATTATTAGCCTGCCCGACATGCTTCGCAAGTCGAAGCGGGCGGGGGCGATGGCAGGCGGAAGTGAACTTGCGAAGTAGTTGCGTGCGAGGTATAATGCTTGTGATGAAAAAGATACTTATAACACTCTCTATCCTTTTAGTATTGGTTTTAGCAACAGTAGGAATAGTTCTGTACGGCCGGGGCTACAGATTTTCGTTTGACAACGGGAGAGCGGATTTAGCCGGAACCGGTCTTTTGGTTGCAACAAGCAATCCTGATGGTGCCCAAGTCTTTGTTAATGGCCATTTAACTACAGCAACAGATAACACAATAAATTTACAGCCGGGAGACTACGAGATTAAAATATTTAAGGACGGGTACTTCTCCTGGCAAAAGAAATTAAAAATAGAAAAAGGAGTTGTGACTAAAGCAGAAGCTCTTCTTTTTCCCACTGCTCCAAAACTTGAGAGCATAACAAACGCGGGGGTAGATAGTCCGGCGCTTGATCCTTCCCGCACCAAAATAGCCTATACTGTTTCCTCTCAGACTATACGCAAAAACGGAGTCTATATTCTCGATATGACATCAAGGCCAATTCTGACTCTTCAGAATTCTTCCAGACAAATCTCTGATGACACCGTAAGTTTATTCTCAAAAGCTATACTGTCATGGTCCCCGGACGGAGAATCTCTTATAGCAAGCATTTCTGCCCAGGGTTTTACTGCAAATTATTTGCTTGGGGCCGGTTCATTTAATCAGTCTCCAAGCGATGTTACCGAAACCCTTACAAGCGTAAATTCCTCTTGGGATAAATTAAAAGCCGATAGAGATAAATCACTAGCGGACGGGCTTTCTGCGAAACTGCGAAAAACAGTAAATGATAATTTCAATATTATGTCCTGGTCGGCCGACGAAACAAAGATTCTTTATCGAGCATCATCGTCTGCGACACTCCCAATTATAAGAAGCCCCAGGTTAATAGGAGCAAACTCAACTCCTGAGGAGAGAAGCTTGGAAAAAGACAAAATCTATGTTTACGATATAAAAGAAGATAAAAATTATAAGATTCAAACTCCGGCCGATAAGGATGATATTTACCTTACCTGGTTTCCCGACTCAAAACACTTAATATATCTCCATGATAAAAAAATAGATATTATGGAATATGATGGAGCCAATGTTACAAAAATTTATGCAGGTCCGTTTATAGACAGCTATGTTTTCCCCTGGTCGGATAACTCAAGAATTGTCATTTTAACCAACTTAGGAAACTCGGATACCCCTCCAAATCTCTACACAATCAGCCTCAAGTAAAACAGTTATTAGTTATTAGTGCTGAGTTATTAGTTTTTTGAATTTCTTGCAATCGAACAAAGGACGCCAAATTCTTTCTTCTTTGCCAATTCGCAGTTGAATGCATGACTTTCTTATTTTTGCGACTGAAACACTAGGGTCTTAATATTCTTGATCGCCAATCCGCATGTCGAATGCACGAAAAGTTGAGTGAGTGCATCAGGGGGAACCCGTGCATTCGGAGGGGGTGTTATCACCCGAGAAACGAACGAAACTTTGAGAGCGTGAGACAAGGCTTGGCGAGAGTTTCTGCTTCTCTTGTCGGAACAAGAGAAGAAAAGATTTTACGGAAAAAAACAAAGAAAGTTTATTTCGGTCGTGCGAAAACTAACAACCGCTTCCAAGTTGTGCCAGGCGGCCAGCATGTTTGAAGAATGAGCTGCTCTTTACCGGTTTTAGCCTGAGTAATGTAAGAAACATCTTCAGCGTCCACAATTTTTGACTCAGTAACCACATAGTTATGCCTTTGATTTTCAAAATAGACTATAACATCATCTCCGGGCTTTAAATCTTTTAATAAGTAAAAAACTGCATTATATCTTCCTACGTCCCAAAAATTATCTGTTGAGTGGGCAAAAAGATATATATTGCCTGCCATTCCGGGAAAAACAGTTCCTTTAGCATGAGCAACTCCATTTTGAAGAATCGGGAGAAATTCATTTTGATTGGACGGATCGATATTTGGAAAGACTTTTGTACTCGCGCCAAGTCGCGGTATCAAAATACTAAAATCTGTATCTTTTGGTATCAAAATCTGTTCTTTTGGCCCTGCTAAAATAGAAGCAAATCCCCCACTGATTCCCTGAGAATTTTCCGCTTGCTGTTTTTTAAGAATTTCACCAAGGGGGGAAGTTTGAGTATCCGAAACAGTATATCTTATTCCTCTTGCCTGAACAATTTTAAAAGAAACCTCGTAATATAATGCCGGCCCAAATGTTGCTAAAACCCCAAAAATCGCAAAAAGAAGAAAAAAATTCCCAATACTCCGAAGAATTAAAAACCGGATAATTTCAGATCTTTCCATTTTTTTTATTCTACGTTCTTTTATGCTAAAATACAAACGGATAATGTCCCCGTAGCTCAACGGATAGAGTAGGCGCGTCCTAAGCGCTTGATGGCAGTTCGATTCTGCCCGGGGACGCAACGTCAAATGTGGCTGTCGCGTTCGACGCGACGCATTTTGCGGGGTGTAGTTCATCGGCAGAACGCTCGGTTCGCCCGCCTGCACTTGCCATAACGGGGAGTAGTGAACTGGCATCACGCATCGTTCGGGACGATGAGACAGAGGGTCCGATTCCCTCCTCCCCGACAAGTTATGGCGGGCAGGGGACCGAGAGGCACGCGGTTCGATTCCGCGATCTCCGACAAGGTAGGCGTTGGCAGGCAAGGACGGTGAGGCCGCCCGTTTCCGTCAAAGGCGGATCCTCCAAAAATTGCAGCATGAGACGTATTTGAATAGAATTGAAAAGCTGAATGCTAAAATTTGGAGGACAAATCGGGCTGCCTCACCAAGTCCTTGGCTACCAAACACCTTTAGCATATATTGATAACCAAGCCTTACTGATATCCTCATCTCGTACAAAAGGGTTGAATTACGCTTATAGTATGTGCTATAATCCGCAACATGGTAGAACCATCACATGGAACACCCATCAAAACTGAAGGTAATATAGCTTACACATCCTGGATGGGGAATCTGGAGGCAGTAAATCGACTTCGTCGTGAACGCGGTCAACCTATTTTACGTGACCCATCCACTCCAAGACGTCTTTCGATCAAACAGAAGATATCACAATTGACACTTGAACAAAGGCTTGCTGGAATTCATACGCCCTTTACGTATGGAAAAATCTCAAAAATGGACGAAATTAGAGTTCCTGAGGTTCAGGAAATGATCCTAGATCCAAACATAAGAACTGAGGGACTTATAGACTATTTTGCAAATCGAGGCCATCAACCGGATATAGACGCCTTTGCAATAGAATTTGATTTTTACCAGCTTTTAAGAATTCTGGAACCCGAAGTTTTTAAAAGATCTGGTCCTCATCATATGATCGACAGAAACGGTGCATTTTTCTGGAGAAACTACACGCTAGATTTGGAATTGTATGAACATGATCAGGAATATATCGAAAGAAGACATCCTGGTATACATAAAAAGCTTGGTGAGATTAAACCAGCTATTTTGAAACTAAATGAACTAATAGTTCAAGGTCAAGACCCATCAAAATTTGACTGGAAGCACTTTAACGAATCTCCACCTGAAGGGTGAAACCACGTCTGACGTGGTGGAACAGCCTCGCTACCTACGATCTAAGAGGATTTTTAACCGTAAATGAGGGTTCCGATAAAGATAAGGACGCCTAAGAATCGCTATGACAACTCTCCACTCCGACTTTTAAATTTTAGTAGATTCGCCTTCGCCGTTTATTCTTCCTTCTGTGCTTTCTTTTTCTATATCAATTACCTCAACCTTCCAATCCTCCAGATGCTGAGCAAGTTCCTTACCTCTGATTACAAAATTTGAGACGATTCTGCTTCCTGCAGCCATATACACTTCTCCTTGATGATATCTTTGAACCAGTTCATCAGGCAAATCTACTGCAACAACGAATCCCTTTTCGCCTGCAACGTCGCGGGCAGCTTTTTCCTCGTCTGTAAAAAATTGCAATGCCGCAATTTCCCTCAGCTCAAATAGTCTATTGAGACGCTTTTCTCCCATTTCTTCAAAGGGGTCGCTCAAATTTTTTGCCCATATTTCTTTTTTTAAACGCTTTAATTCTTCATACTCTTGGGCAAGTTTTGGAGTCAAGAATTCAGGTGGCTTTTGATATCCTCTATATAATTTCATATACGAAGAGCGCTATCTGGAATAAATCAATATACCAAATGATATAAGAGAACCTAATATTATTCCCAGAGCCCCGTTAATTACTATAACTTTTTCCCTGTGGATAATGCCGTACGCAAACCAGATCACAGCGGTGAAAATATAAGCAATCCAGGTTACGGGCGATACTCCGGCAACATTTTTCTTTGTATAAATATCAAAAAGCTGGGGAATAGTGATTAAAGGGCTTGCCGTTGCAACAACCATTATGACCGCATTTAGGGCTTTATGAAATATTGATGTATGCTTTTTATGAAGCGGATGCTGATGAAGCATAATTAAAATATAACATATAATTATTGAAAATAAAACAATTTTGTGTCATTATTACAAAATGGAGAAATTGACAAAGAAGGAAAAGAAGGAATTGAGAAAAGAAGAGTGGCAGGAGAAACTTAAGAAACAAGAGCAGAATAGAAGATTTAAGAAGTTTGGGATTTGGGCAGCGGCTGCGATTGTTTTAGCGTTGGCGGTGTTTGGATTATTCCAGATTGCAAACTCTCCTCAGACAGGGAGCGCTTCTTCGGGCAAACTTCCGCAAATCACAAAAGAAGATCCGACAACTGGAACCGAGAGTGCAAAAGTAACACTTGTGGAATATTCGGACTTCCAGTGCCCTGCATGTGCGGCATACTATCCTATGGTTAAACAACTACTCACAGAATATAACGGAAAAATTTATTTTGTTTATAGATACTTTCCCTTAACTCAAACTCATCAAAATGCAATGATTTCGGCCCAATCTGCCTATGCCGCCGGGCTTCAGAATAAATTCTGGGAAATGCACGATATGCTTTTCCAAACTCAAAATTCTTGGGCTAGTTCTCAAAAAGCCCGAGAAACTTTTATCGATTACGCTAAAAAATTGGATTTAGATATAAATAAATTTAAAATTGATCTTGAGTCCGATAAGGGGAAAAATTTTATAAACGATACTTACAGCAAAGGACTGGCAATTGGAGTAAACTCAACCCCAACTTTCTTCTTAAACGGAGAAAAAATACAAAATCCTAGAACTTACAATGACTTTAAATCCCTAATCGACAATGAAATTAATAAAAAATAACCTTTTTATAATCCTTCTTGCCCTCTCATTCTTAGGTTTTCTGGATTCTGTCTATCTTACGATTCTTCATTATAAAAACGCATTCCCTCCCTGCAGTGTCACTTCGGGATGCGAAAAAGTTTTGACAAGCGCTTATTCAACACTAGGACCAATGCCGCTTGCTTTGTTTGGCAGTATTTTCTATCTTGTGGTTATTGTTTTATGTCTATTTCTAATTACAAACTATAAAAAAATATATCTTAATATATTATATCTTGTTGTTTTCGTGGGTTTCATTGTTTCTGTTATGCTTTTTTTAATCCAGGCATTTATACTTCGCTCTTTCTGTCAATACTGCATTTTTTCGGAAATAATAGCCACAGCGCTCTTAATTTTTGTAGTTTTAAAATTTTGGGGAGACCTTTCTTTGGGCAAGACAGGTAAAAAAACTAAATAAACTCTTCCATTCTTTTGTAATTGTGGATTTCCTCGGCAGTAAACCATAATGTTTTTTCAAGATTTGCTTCTTTAGTACTTGCCGAAACGTGAACTAAATTCATTACTCCCCTCTTTTCATCATTTGCATAAGCTGCTGAATCGGTTGAGAAATCTCCTCTTATTGTTCCCGCAGGTGATTGAACCGGCATAGTAGGACCTGCTTGGGCAATTACATTTTCAACGGCGTGTTTTCCCTCAAGAAGAACAGCTACGATTGGTCCGCTTTTTATATAATCAAAAAGCCACTTATTAACCATTTTCCCAAGAAGCATCGGATCATCTGTTCCCAATTCTTTTTTTGCATTCTTGCCGTATTGCGTATATGTTGTAAGAGTTTTCTCTCCCCATCTTTTAAGGGTCGCAAGATCGTTGCTTTGGTAGTGTTTAACGAGAAGATCCTCGGAGGCCGCAACCATTTTCATCCCTACAATCTTAAGTCCGACTCTCTCAAATCTTCGCAAGATTTCTCCGATTAAGCCTCTTTTTACGCCGTCCGGTTTAATTAAAACAACTGTCTGCTCCATAATTTTCTAGCAACTAGTGGCTAGTGGCTAGCAACTAGTTATAACTTTAGCAGTTTTTCAAATCTTTGTCCATCGGAAAAATTTCCAATTACTGCAAGGTTTAGGGTTTGTTCAACGAGGTAGCTTGCCGTAACATCTGCAACTTCATCTAGAGTTACTTGGTTTATTTTTTCCATATACTCGTTTGGCGTTTCAATTTTATTTTCTAAAATTTCCGCAAATCCATAGAATCCTGCAACTGCCCTTGAGTCTTCGATTTCTAAAACTAAATGACCTTTTATAAATTCTTTGGCTTTTTTTAATTCTTTATTGGTAATTTGATCCGCCGACTTGGCGGAGGCAATTCCGTAATACTCTCCAACTATCACCGAGATTGCCTCATCGACTCTTTTTGGATCAACTCCCGCAGTTGAAACCAAGCTTCCGCCGTCTTGATAATGATCAGAGGAAGTCCTTACATAATAAGCAAGTCCCCTTTTCTCTCTTACTTCATGAAAGAGCCTTGAGCTCATTCCGCCTCCCAGAATTGAAGCGAGAATCGAAAGAGCATATTTATCCTTATGGTTTAGGGGAACAGTTCGTACTCCTATGGAAATATGAACCTGCTCGGTTTCTTTTCTTTTTACCATTACAGCCGGTTTGGATTGTTTTTCTACTACCTTTTTATATCCTTTTATATCAAAAGACTTCATGTCGGCAAAAAACTTATTAACAACTTGTACTGCTCTATCGCTGTCAATTCCGCCGGCTACTATCACCACCATATTATCTGCTGAGTAAAGACTATCCATATACGAAATAAAATCTTCCCGAGTGAGCTTTCTGATAACGTCTTTTCTTCCGCCTACATCCCATCCCATCGGAGAATCGCCGTACAAAAGACTTTCGTAGATGTCATGAATTTTTCGGGCCGGTGTATCCTCGTATAAATTTAACTCTTCTATGATAACGCCTCTTTCTTTGTTAATCTCCTCAGTTTTAAACAAAGAGTTCCGAAGCATATCAGACATGACATCCAAAGAGAGTTCTAAGTGGCTGGATGAAGATTTAATATAATAACCGGTTGTTTCCTTTCCTGTAAATGCATTGAATTCTCCGCCGATTCCATCTATCAAGGAGGATATTTCAAGAGCGGAAGGTCTTTTTTTGGTTCCTTTAAATGCCATGTGCTCTAAGAAATGAGAAACACCGTTGTTTAGTTTGGTTTCATACCTACTGCCGGCACCTACTAGGATCATCGAGGTTACGCTTGAAAAGGACGGCATTGGTATTGTTAAGACACGAAGTCCGTTTGATAAAACTTTTCTCTGAAACTGCATAAGAGATATCTTGAGGATAGAAGATTGAAAGTAGAAACTAGATCTTGAAGCCCATCTTCTAATGTTTAACCTCAAATTCTAGCACCTAGCTTCTAGCGTCCACCATCAAATTAAGCCTAATGATACCACACCTTAAGGCTTCCCTCAATAACCAAAAGTTTAAAAAGGGACGACGACGGAGGACTTTAGGGACGGTCCTAAAGCTTGTCGCTATGATAATCCAAACTAAACATTATTTTCACAGTCGTTTTCCAAAAGACAGTATTTCTCTCTTTATGATCGCTATAAGAAACTTCGTTATTTTTAGCTTGTCTTTTCAAAGTTTCTCAGGACCGTCCCCCAAGGTTAGTAAACAATATGGGGAAAGCCTCAATAAAACTCAGCAGTAATTTTTACATTTTCTTCGGAGATTCAATGCCCAAAAGGTAAAGGCCGGTCTTAAGAATTTGACCGACTGCGAATGTTAGTTGTAATCTAAATTCTTCCTTATCGCTCCCTAAAATTTTGTGCTTTTGGTAAAAATTATTAAACTTTTGCGCAAGATCAAAAAGATAATTGCATAAAAGATTTGGCGCGAAATTTTCCTCTGATTCTTCAACCACTTCGGGGAAATGAATTAACAATCTCAGAACCAGAAGTTCTTCACTTTCTAATTTCGGGTTTTGAATTTTTGAGTTTATTTGAGATTTGCCATTTGCGATTTGAGATTTCGCCAGAACACTTTGAGTTCTGGCGTACGTATATTGAAGATATGGTCCGGAATTTCCCTCAAGACTTATCGACTCATCGAAGCTAAAGGTAATATCGGATTTTCTCGAAAATTTAAGCATGGAGTATTTTACAGCTCCCACAGCAACCTTCTCAAGCGTATCCTCATCCATATCTGTAAATCGCTCTTTTATTCTTTTTTTTGCTTCATCCAGCAACCATTCACCGGCTACTATATTTCCAGATCGCGAAGACATCTTTCCCTCTTTTAGCTTTACAAAACCGAATGAATTGTGAACTGTTTTTAAAGCCAACTGCGGAAATATTTTTTTCATAACTTCTAAAACAACCCTAAAATAACCTTCTTGCTCATTAGCAGTTATTATTATTGACTGATCATAAGGAAATTCCGAATATTTAATTTTTGCGAGCCCTAAATCTTTAGCTTCGTAAGTCGCGTAATCCTGCCTCGTTACAAAAACTCTTGTATGACTTCCCCGAAAAACCACCGCTCCATCATGTTTTTCAAAAACTCCATTTTTAATATTTGATACAACAATTTCCTTTCCAATCAGCGCAACTTCGCTTTCAAAATAATATCTTTCGTATTTTGTATAAAGTCTTTTGTAAATTTCTTCAAAATGATCAAGGCTCCATTGCCTGCCCTTTTCCCAAATCTCTCTTATAGATGAGTCTTTTTGATATATTTTGATATTTAAATCCTGAATTTCTTTTCTTGCTTTCTCATCTTCTTCGAAAACTTTTGAACCATCTGCATATGCTTTACCCAGAAATTTTGAACGCTCGCTAATTGGTTTTTTTTCGAGATTTGAGATTTGAGATTTGAGATTTGAGATTTGCAAAAGCCCGTACAGGGCTTTTGCAACGTGCATTCCAACGTCTCCCTGATAATTGACTCTCCGCACATTTGCTGCCTGAAATTGCAAAAGCCTTGCATAAGATTCTCCAAGAGAAATATTTCTAAGATGTCCTATGTGAAATTCTTTAAATGGATTGGGATCTGCAAACTCCAGCATGATTTTTTTGCCCGAAAGCAACGCCCCTTTCCCGTAATTTTTAGATGATGTAATTTGATCTATTTCCCGGAGCAAATATTTTTCCGATAGAAAAAAATTAATAAATCCGGGTTTTGAAACCTCAATTGTCTCGATTTCGGGTAATTTTTTTTGAAGCTTATTTATGATAAAAGATGCAAGATCGACGGGGTTTTTGAATTTCTCCTTTACTTTTGGAAAAATAACAAGCGGAATATTTGTCGAGTAGTCTCCATGCAGATTATCCGATGTAAGAATAATTTTAAAATCGGCTATTTTTAACCTTTCCAATGCTTCCGATAACGCTGAACAGATTTCTTTTTTTATTTCCATAATCTATTGCTATTGTAACATACAAATCTATTAACCCCGGCCAAGTCGGGGTTGACATAGGGCAGCATAACTGCTAGCGTTTATATTATATAGATGAAAATTCTTATTGTAGACGATGATGAATCGCTATCTTCGATTATTACAACTGCCCTTGAAAAAGAGGGTTTTACTACCTTTTCTGCAAAAACAGGACGCGACGCATTGCAGAAAGCCAGATCAGACACTCCCGATCTTATTCTTTTAGACCAGGTTCTTCCTGATATTTCGGGTAATCAAGTATTAAAAGAGTTAAAACTTAATGATAAGACAAAAAATATTCCGGTTATGATGATAACCAATTTTAGCCAGGAGGAACTGGTAAAGCAAGCAATAAATGAAGGCGCAATAGATTATGTTTTTAAATATAAAGTTGAAATTGCCGATATCGTTAATAAAATCAGAAATGTTCTTAGAAAAGATGAATCTGCCCCATCTGCACAATGATTCTAGAAATATTATCTATCTGCGCTGTAATATTATTTGGACTAACTTCAATAATTATTTCCTTAAAAGATGATAGGTCAAAAAAATCTTTACATTATCCAAATAGCGATCCTAAAAAAGAACCGATCCAGGATAAAAATTTAAAAGACGATTTTGCGAGCCTTGCCGTACACGAACTTCGCGCGCCGCTAACGAGCATAAAAGATTCATCCGAGCTTTTGTTAAATCATAAATACACGCTCAAAGATGATGAAAAAGAGCAATTTCTAAAAATGATTAACAGGCAGTCTCATCTGCTTTTGGATCAGGTAGGCTCTATTCTTGATGTTGCAAAACTGGAGTCGGGAACTTTTAGCTTGAATAAAAAACCCGATACCATAGATGGGCTAATATATGAAAGAATTAAAATGTTTACTCCTCAAGCGGAAAGAAAAAATATTTTTTTAACCTACAATGTTGATAACCATCTCCCCTTAGTAGATATAGATAAGGTTCGGGTGGGACAAGCACTGAATAATCTTATATCAAACAGTATTAAGTTTACGCCGGAGGGTGGAAAAATCATTCTGTCTGCAACAACTTTATTTAATAAAGGAGTGCAAGAACTGCGAGTTTCCGTAGCCGATACTGGCCGCGGTATACCGAAAGAAGATCAAGGCAAGATCTTTACAAAATTTTATCAGGTAAAAAGCAAAGACGGCGCAGAGGAAAGGGACGGAAGTGGATTGGGTTTATATATTACAAAAAAAATTATTGACGCGCATGGCGGATCAATAAGCCTTGACTCAGATGAAGGACGCGGGACAATTATAACCCTTACGCTTCCTATATATAAGCCGGAGCAAACAGAAGCTACTCCCCATTCTCTAAATGCGGCGCAAGTCAACCCGCTAACAAATTAAGTTCATCTAACTGTGAAGTTTTTTCCATCAGAAATTATTTCTATATCCCCATTTTTGGAAGTGTTTAAAGTTTTAATACCAAATTCATTTAAAAGATCTAGGGTAAACTTATTAGGATGGCCATATCGATTATGTGCGCCCACCGAAATTATTGCATAATCTGGTCTTAATCTATCTAATATCTCGATACTTAAGCCGGTTTTTGAACCATGATGAGGCACTTCTAAAATTTTCGTGCCTTGAATAGAATTATCCGAAATTGCCTGATTCAACTCAAAAGCCTGACTATCGCCTGTAAAAACAGCCCTAAAAGATCCGTATGATACCAGAATAATCAATGATGCAAACTCCCCATTTTCTCCGATTTGTCCATTCGGACTGGTCCTGTCAATAAAATCTTTTGTAGGCGCTAAGACCGAAAATCTAGTGCCATCTTTTATTTTAAAAGCATCTCCGGAATAAAGATATTGGATCCTAAGTTTTTTATCATTTAGCTGACTTAAAAGTCCCTGAAAGCTTGCGCTTTTATTATTTAAATCTTCAGCAGCAAAAGATAACAAATTATATCTTTTAAAAACGTGGCTAAACCCTGCAAAATGGTCTAAATGAGGATGGCTTAAAAAAGCAAGTGTTATCTTTCTTTCCCAAAAAGGCATATGTCTTTCAAGACAGCCGATAATTTTTTCATCTGGTCCGGCGTCTATCAAGAAATTTTTACCAGAGGCTGTCCTAATAAGAATTCCATCACCTTGTCCTACATCGCAAAAAACTACATGAAGCTTGTTATCATTGAATCTTGCATACTGATAAAAAACTATCCCGCCTAAGAAAATCAGAATAAGAATAAAGACTCCGAAATATTTTTTCATATCTTAAAATTTTTCAGTTTATAAACCGCAACTCCCAACAATAAGTAATATCCGCAAACTATCTGCCACGAAAGATTTTCTATTTTTAAAATCCCGCCAAAATTCGAAAAGACATCTATAATTTTCTCAAAATATAAGATAAAAGGAAGTGAAAGAAAAATAACCGATTTACCGACAAAATCAAAAAATAATCCCAATACCCCGCCGACTCCGCCTATAATCATCAAAATTGGAACTGTCCACAAAACTAAAGCATTTACAACTATCGACCAAATAGAATAGATTCCAAAATTGGCAAGAAGTATTGGTAAAGTTGCAGCCTGTGCAGAAATTGTTGTAGCAATATCCTCCCCGACCAAAGATTTACCCAAAATTCGTTTGATAGACTCAGAAGAATAAAAAATTGGACGAATATATAGGAGCCCGGCTGTTGCAACAAAAGAAAGCTGAAAACCGATATCAAAAATTGTGTCAGGGCTTAAAAGAACCATGAAGTATCCGGCAAGTATCAAACCGTACGATGAAAGCCTCTGACGGCCTAAAATTTGCGCAGAAAATGCTAGGATACCCATTATGGCGGCTCTTATTATCGATGCCTCAAATCCTGCCAAAACTACATAAATAAGAATACCAAAAATACTGAAAAAAAGTGCCAATTGCCGTTTAAGGAAAAAGCTGAATATTGCGCTAATAAAACCGCCGAAGAGCGTTACGTTCATCCCTGATGCGGCGATAACATGAAGAACTCCCGTTATCCGAAGTTCATTAAGAAAATCGTCTGTCATTTTTTCTTTAATACCGAAAGTTATTCCTAAAAGAAGTGCTGAATAGTTTGAAGGAAGAGTTTTGTTAAATATCGCAATAAACTTTTGCCGGATCCCAACTATAACTCCCAGAAAATTATTGCTGTTTTGCTTTTCTATTTTAGGAAAGAATAGAACGAAAATTTTTGTTCCATCTCTTAGCACTCTAGATTCTAATTTGCCAGATATTTTTAGGCTATCCTGATAATGATATTGAGGCCATGAAGAAGTAATAACGAGTATTCTCCTATTTCCTAAATTAGCAGACAAGCTTTGTCGATTGCTAATCTTAGGTTCGGTGGGAAGTTCTGTTCTAAAGCTAACTAACTGTCCTTCTGTAAATTGAGGTTGATTTTGGTAGTACAAAAATACTCGAACCCCAAGAAACAGGAGGAGAATGGAAGAGATTGCGGCGGTCTTCATTCAATAAAGCGTTATTTTATCCTTTATATTATCGAATACTTTACTGCTTACAGCTTTTTTTGAAACCAGATCTTCAAGCACCTGATAAGGCCGATTGTCTATTATCTTTTGAGCGGTCACCAGACCTACTCCGGGCAATGTGTCTAGCTCTTTTTCCGACGCCGAATTTATATTGATAGATCCTTGAGTTTCTACCGCAGAACTGCCTCCCGTAGAACCGGATAATGCAGGGCTGCTTTGCTTTTCCCCTTCAAAAGGAATGTAAATTTTTGCTCCGTCGCTTATTTTAAGCGCTAAATTTAAATTTTTTGACACCCAAAGCCTATCTGCCTCCCCCGAAACTCCTCCGCTTGCAATAAGAGCATCTTTTATTCTTGACTCCTTAGGCAGACTATAAACTCCGGGAGAAACCACCGCTCCCTCCACATCGACTACTAAATTTGCACTCTGACTGGAATTTTCACGAGAATCTGCTTTTTCAAATATTACATCATTTGAACCCGAAGAGGAACCACTCAACCCTATCAAACCATAACTTAAAAGTATCAAGCCCGCAAATCCAAAGACTAGAGGCAGCCAATGTCTTTTTGCCAGCGGAAGATATCGATTAATCAGTTCTTCAATATCCATTATACTACAACGAAGTTTATTACCTTCTCTTTGACGTAGATCACCTTTTTAATCGTCCCGCTGCTTAAGTACTTTTTGATTTTCTGACTTTCTTTGGCAATCTTCTCAATCAACTGCTGATTTTCGGATTCTTCCCGGGAAACTCTTAAAGTATCTCTTATTTTCCCATTAATTTGAATAACAATCATTGCTTCTTCTTCAACAATTGCCGCAGTGTCAAATTTTGGCCAAGGTTCTTTGTGAATGGATTTATTTTTAGAAAAATTTTGCCACAGCTCCTCTGTCATATGCGGCGCAAAAGGAGCCAAAAGCAGCAAGAAGCTTTTAATTTCTTCTTGAGAGCTAGCGCTTTGCTTAGATAAAAAGTTGTAATACTCCATTAAAGCGGCTATTGCCGTGTTGTATCTTAGATTCTCAATGTCCTCGGTAACTTTTTTAATAATTTTATTCATCATCCTTTCTTTTTCTTTATTGAATTTTGAATTTTGTCCCGATTTAATCGGGATTGAATTTTCCGAAACGAGTCGAAAGACTCGCTTGAGGAATTTGTACATTCCTTCAATTCCCATATCATAAAAATCTCCTCCTTGGATAAAAGGGCCTAGAAACATTAAATACAATCTTAGAGTATCTGCGCCGAATTTTTTAGTGTACTGATCCGGCACAACCACGTTTCCGCGGCTTTTACTCATCTTTGCACCTTCTTTAATCAAAAGCCCATGCGCGCGAAACTTTGAGTATGGCTCCTCAAAAGAAATTAAGTCTAAATCTTTAAAAAACATGGTTAAGAATCGGGAATATAGAAGATGAAGAACAGAATGTTCGGCTCCCCCAATGTACATATTTACAGGAAGCCATTTCGTAGCTCTCTTTTTATCAAAGGGTCTATCATTAAACTCTGTAGAAGTATAGCGGAAAAAATACCAGGCACTATCTAGAAATGTATCCGAAACATCTGTTTCTCGTTTTGCCGCTCCCCCGCAATTCGGACATTTTGTTTTAACAAAACTTTCAACCGATGCAAGAGGAGATTTTCCGGTTCCCTTTGGCTTCCAGTCTCTAACATCAGGCAATAAAACCGGAAGATCTTTTTCACTAACCGGCTGCCAATCGCATTTTTTACAATAAATCATAGGGATTGGCGGTCCCCAATATCGCTGTCTTGAGATCAACCAATCCCTTAAATGATACTGAATCTTTCTCTTCCCAATTCCCTTCTTTTCCAGATCATCAATAATTTTTGGGATCGCATCGGGTACAAAATAATCATTCCAATCTTTACCCGAATTGACAATCGCTCCCGGCCCATTGTGGACTATTAAATCAGTATATGTATCATTTTTCGCAAGCCACTTCCAAACGCTTGCCTTTTTCTTCCAGACTCTTCCATTAAATTCTTCACCCAACCTATCAATCTCCTCCTCATTTTCTCTTGAAAGAACAAATCTCTTAATCTTTCCATTCTTAAACTTGAATATAAAAACGATTTCCTTTGCGATATATTCATTCCAAAACCCCGGAGTAATCTTATCCTCTATTAATTTTTCGTATTCTTTAATTTTGTCTTGCGGAATTTCTATTTTCCTATACCCTTCTTTTGTTGTATCAAGAATTTTTATCCCAAGCTTCTTCAAATCTTCATCTGATATATGTTCTCCGCCCATCAAGTAGCTTCTAGTTGGAGCGTTTATTTTGGAAATCACTTGAATTACAGGAAGATCGTACTTAACTGCAAATTCAAAGTCTCTGAGGTCATGTGCGGGGACGGCCATAATCGCCCCGGTTCCATAATCCATAAGTACATAATCCGCTATCCAAATGGGAATTTCTTCATTATTGACTGGATTTATCGCGGTTAAACCAGTATCTACGCCCGTTTTGTCTTGTCCCTCCGCAATTCTCTCCTGTTCTGTTTTACTTTGAGTTTTTTTTATATATTCGGCAACCTTAGAATTTTCTCTTGCAATTTCTTTTGAAAGCGAATGCTCTGGAGAAAGAACCATAAAAGTTGCGCCATATAAAGTGTCCGGCCGCGTCGTAAAGACTTCGAGATCCTGATTCTTAAATCTTAAATCTTTAATCTTAAATCTTACTGTTGCACCTTCTGATCTTCCAATCCATAAGCGTTGGGCGATTTTTACTTTTTCGCTCCAGTCAAGCTTGTCAATGTTATTTAAAAGCTTTTGAGCATAATCGGTAATCCTGAAGAACCATTGCTCAAGATCTTTTTTGATCACTTCTGATCCACAGCGCTCACACTTCCCTGTAATTACCTGCTCATCGGCCAAAACGGTCTTACACGAAGGACAGAAATTAACCGAGGCTTTCTTGCGATATGCCAGGCCCTTTTTAAAAAGCTGAATAAATATCCACTGAGTCCATTTATAGTAATCAGGATCGTATGTCTCTACTTTATTTTCCCAGGCAAATGCATTTCCCGTAGCCCGAAGCTGTCTGTAAAAATTTTCTTCGCTTTTTTTGGCTTGTTCTTTGGGATGCCGGCCGACCTTTAGTGCATAATTTTCACTGTGAATTCCAAATCCGTCAAGCCCGATTGGTTCGAATACATCAAACCCTCTCATTCTCATAAATCGTCCGTAAACATCAGATCCTGTAAATGCATACATATTCCCGACATGCATTCCCTCAGCAGACGGATACGGAAACATCATTAAGTTATAAAATGATTTTCTTGAGGAATCTAAGTCCGGCTGATATATCTTATTTTCTTCCCAAAACTTCTGCCACTTTTGCTCAATTTCTTGCGGATTGTACTTTGGAATTTGATTTTCTCGCTTCGTCTTAGGCATAAAAGGAGTATAACATAAATGCGGCTTTGCCTTCTATTGTTGCTTTTTGCTTGGGGATTCTATACGATTGGACTATGAGAGTTCTTCTCCAATCCCTACTTCTGCTTTTTTCCTTTGCTCTTGTCTTTTTATGGCAGGCAAGTCCTCTTTCTTCCTACACTCTCCCAATAATAGGATTTTTAATCATTGTATATGTAGTAAGCTCTCTTGCTACAACAAAAAAGGGGAAACAGATTTCTTTGGGCGGTCCACTGGGAATGTTTATTTTAAATACAATTATCCTTTTGTTTGTATTTTCTACGGGCGGGCTCTCCTCGGGATTCTTTTTTCTTTTATACTTTGTAGTTTTTGCCCTCGTTTTCGTTTTTGAACCATATACAATAATCGCATTTACAATCGGCATAGTTCTAATTTTTATTCCAGAGGCAATTAAAGGAGACGCAGTCGGAAATTTTATTAGATTAGGGTCAATAATATTAATCTCCCCGCTGGCCTTTTTCTTCGGCAGGGAATATAAGAAAAGCGGTGAACGGGAAGATGCAATTGAATCAATCGAAAAAGATGTAAAAGAAGTTATAAAAAAAGAAAAAGTTAATTTAAGTAAAGAAGATTTAGAAAAATTATCCGATGTAGTGGAAGAAACCGAAAAACTTCGCGAAGAAGAATAACCGCTTTTATGAAAATAACCTCAAGCTATTTCAGAATTGTTCTGGCTTTAATATTGATAATCATTGCATTTATAATTTTAATAAATCGAACACTAGCTCAAAGTGCATCAAATAACTCCTATATCATACAGGGCGGAGAGATCGAACAGAAGACATTTACTAATCCCGACGACTCTTCCACCGAATCTTTTGATAAAAGCTCTGATAAAACCACCAACATATATTTTGGCGAAAATTACCAAGTGACTGCTGGGTTTGAGGAGATTGAGGATAACCAGCCTTTTTCGTTCTCGGTATCAAATACTCTAATAGATTATGGTTTGCTTACCCCAACAAATCCGGTTTCCAGAACAACCGATCTTATTATTTCAAAAGGGTCCTCAAGAGGCTATTCTGTTTTTGCATTTGCAAATCGGCAATTAAGTGATGTTAATAATAATTCAATACCGGATACAACCTGTGATAATGGCACTTGCTCCGAAACTTCTTCGGCTCAATGGTCTGGGAATTTATCTTTCGGATTTGGCTATAGATGTGAAAATTCAGATAGCTCTGGCTGCACGGGTGATTTTTTAAAGGCAGACTATTTTAAGCAGTTTGCAAATGATTCAAAGCCTAAGCAATATCAGGCAATAATTAACAGTTTTGATTCTGGAAAAGCCAAAATAGAGTATAAAGTTAATATATCAAATAATCAAGCCAAAAGCAGTTATTCAAATTCTATAACTTTTATTGCGATTCCCAATCTATAATGAGACTCAAATCAAAAATATTTTTAGCCGGTTCTGTTTTAATAATTATACTTCTATTTACACCGAAGATTATTAATGCTTCGGGCTACTCGCTTAGCATTTATCCGACAATTATAAAGATAAAAACAAACCCGCCGGCCACTGTGAAGGCAGGGATTAGAATTAAGAATTTATCCGACAACCCTGTTGAGTTAGGTTATGTATTAAAACCATTCGTAGCCAGTGAAAAAAGTTCCGGTCAGGTTAAATATCTTTTATATTCAGATTATACTTCTAAAAATACTAACTTTTTGCAAGGAGTAAGAATTTTAGAAAATGATCAAACAATATCAAAAATTATCCTTTCGCCCAAACAAGAGAAAAATTTAACGATTGTGATTGATATCCCAAGGGAAGAAGAATCAATAGATCGTTATTTCTCGCTTGTTTTCCTTGCCCAAAATCAAGATAAGCCCGATTCAAGCTACTCACGCATCGTGCAGGGGATAGGTACAAACGTTCTTATTTCTATAAACCCGCAAGGACATAAAGCTAAGATTAAAGATTTTTCAACTTCACCTTTTGTTTCGGGAGGACCGGTTAAGTTTAATGTTAAAGTTGAAAATATTGAGCGGAATTTTATAAACGCCGATGGTTATATTATTATTAATAACATTTTTGGACAAACTGTAGGAAAAGTAAATCTTGGACCAAGAAACATTCTTGCTAAAAGTGCTGTCAAAATGTCTAGTAAAGAAAACAATGATGTTATTTGGACAGAAAACTTCTTATTAGGAAGTTACAAGGCAAAGCTATATGTTAATTATGACAACTATCCCACCCTTTCGGAGGAAACAAGATTTATTGCTATACCTGCCAAACCAATTATCATATTGACAATCGCCGGATTTATTATTATATTTATTAAGAATAGATCTAAAAGTTGCTAGAACTGGTTATTTAAGCCAGAAAAAAGTAGGCAACATTTTATTCTTCCTTTATTTTCAGTCCAATCGATAAATTTAAAAAGCCTATCACTTTCTTCTATGCTCTGCTAATAAAAATCCTCTAGTAATTCACCGCGTTCCCATCAGCTCCTATACAAATACGTCAAAAAGCTCAGTCAGGAGAGAATAAGAATGTCAAAAACTCGAATGGCTTTGAGAACAGTATCGTACTATAACAGGGTTGAAATTATAGATAATGATATATAATGATATAAATAGATATGCATTCTAATAATCAGTAAATACGAATATTAACTGAACATTGAGGGAAAAACAGTGTTTCATATTTTTTTCGTCTATTTTCACACACCATATCTAATCCAATCAGTATCTCAAATAATAACAAATAATATCAATTTTACTTACTCTGGGTTATTGACAAAGTTATCTCATTTTGTCTATTCTAGTTTTATAAGTAATATTTCTCGTATAATCAATATAATATGTATAATTTCAAAGCTAATATAGATTTTTCACAAAATCTGTGTCATAAATTAAAATGAATTTATTAAGTCTATTTAAAGACTATCTAAGCTCGCAAAGTAAGCCATCTTCTAAGTCGACGATTAAAAATTATACCTCTGATTTAAGATTTTTTATAAAATGGGCTGAAGAAAATTATTCTTTTGATTTTGATCCTAAGTTGATAAATGAAGATATTATAGAAAATTTTAAAAGATCTAATGTAAGCCGAATTTCTGGCTCTTCTCTAGATAGACATATGTCCTCAATTCGCAAGTTTTTTTTCTTTTTGAAAGAGCAAGGCCACATAGATGTGTTTCCATTTGAGAAATCCACTCCCGAAGAGAAAGATAAAGATCCCTGGCATCTAAATAAGTTTAAAAATCATTTATACTCCGGTGGTTCTTCCAACATTACAATAAAAAATTATTTAATCGATATAAGGCAACTCTTAGACTGGGCGCAAATGGTTACGAACGTAAAAGATGCATGGAATATAAAAGATCAAAATATTTTCAATAAAATAAATCCTGAAATTATTGAAGAATATAGAAAAAGACTGCTTTCCCGAGGTTTTTCTCCTTTAACGATTAATAGAAAACTCTCCTCGATTAGAAATTTCGTGCGTTGGGCTATAAAAGAAAAAATCATAGAAAATTATGAAAATCTTAAAAGTTCCAATAATAAACAAGCTACCTCCCCTCGGGGATTTTTTACATATCCTCTCAAAGAAAAAAGTCTCGCGAAGCCAGATCTGGCTCTGCCAGACAAAGATATAAGATATTCTATTTTTCCTCCCCTAAGATTCGTTCAAAAGTCTATTAGATTTACAAATATCTCTATCGATTTTTTGATTAAAAACCTAGTCTCAACTTTTAGTCAGCTTGAATACGCTTTATGGATAATTAAGAAAAAACCAATCTTCAGAGATGATTTTCTAAGGATCCCAACAGTCCCCAACCCTGTTTTAGGCATTCCAAATATAAAAAAATCATTTTATGCTCCTTTTGCAGTATCCACAAAATATTTTTCACTACCCAAAAGAATTGCCTACCAGATTCTACATAGTAGACCAGAATGGTACTTAAAGTATCGAAATAATACATTTGTTCATTATATTCACTTCTCGCTTCTGATTGTATTCATGTCTATGCTTGGATTTGGAGCTTATCAGAAATTTTTCCAAGACGGGAATGTTAAGAAGGGGGTGTTGGGCGATCTTACGTTTGCTGCTCCAAGAGTTCTAACATTCAAAGATAAGCTTACGGATTCATTTGGCAGACCAATAACAAATGAAACACAAGTAAGATTTTCAATATATAACGACCAGCAAGCATCCGGTTCTTCTCTATTGTGGCAAGAGGTAGATAGCATAAAACCAAATCAAGATGGCGAGTTCTTAGTTACTTTGGGAAATAAAACTCAAATTCCCCAAAATATTTTTCTTGCTTACCCCTCTCTGTGGCTTGGGACAACAGTTGCTTCAACCGAAGAATTATATCCTCGCAAGCAAATCCCGAATGTTTCCCTTGCCTCTAATGCACAAAAATTAAGAGGGCTTGATCCAATCACAAGCGAGGGATATTCAAACGTTGTTTTAGCCTTGGATTCATCCGGCAATCTTTCTATTGGAGGAGAAACTGCCCATACATTTCAAACATTAGATAGCCAATTTATTATATCCGGTAATGTTTTAACCCTTGCTACGGCTTTGGGAAGCGATACTAATATAGAGTTGAACCCGGATGGCTTGGGAAAAATAGATTTTCAAAAACCGCTACATAATAGCTCAAACAATAACAACATACAAACAGCGGCCGGAAGCGTTGAGATAGATGATTTACTAAGTATTTTAGCTACCTCAAGTGGTCAATCAGCCTTAACTATCAATCAAAACGATATAGGACCGCTCATTAGCGCATCCTCAAGCGGAATTGCTAAATTCACGGTTGATAACCTTGGAAATACGACAATAGGGGGAGACGTCGTTCTTTCGGGAATAAATCCAATTATTTCTGTTGGCTCTGCAAGCTCTAATCTGGCGATTACGACAAATGGAAAAGGAATTTTCACAATACAATCTGCTTCTTCGGGAGACATTCAGTTTTTTTCAGCTCTTAATACTCTATCCTCAGCCGGTAATTTAAGAATTGCAGGAAACCTAACTTTGTCAGATCCATCCGCAAAATCAAGCTTTGCCGGGAACGTAGCCATAGGCAATGCTGATCCGATCTACAGACTGGATGTTCAAGACTCACAAACTTCTACTTCGGCCGCCCGTATATATAATAGTAGTACTTCAAATGATGCAGGCGGATTGATTATAAAACTCGGTAATACTTCAACAAGCACGCATGCAACTAATAAATGGCTCACTTTCGAGCAGGAAGGCATAGGGACTGTCGGAATGATAAAAGGAAACGGTTCAACTGGGGTCCAATACCAAACCGGTGGTATTGCCGATTTTGCAGAATATATGAAGAAAGATGAAAACCAGAAGATAGATTTTGGATCTGTCTTATGCCTTAATATCAATGGCCTAGTTTATCCTTGCGACAAAGAAGCGGGAAATATTGTTGGGGTAGCGTCCGAACATCCAAGCTTCTTAGGAGGGGAAAATTTAGGAGAAAGATCTGTTCCCGTTGGTTTGGTTGGAATAGTCTTGACAAAAGTATCAAGTATAAACGGCGATATTAAACAGGGAGATTTGCTTACCTCCTCTTCTTTTCCAGGTGTTGGCGCAAAAGCAATAAAACCGACAAATATGATAGGAAGGGCACTGGAATCTTTTGACTCTTCCGACTGCACAACTTCATATTCTTCGGAAAATTTTGGATTAGTTAACTCAAACAAAATCTGCACAGGAAAAATACTTGTCCTTTTAAATATCAGCTATTACGATCCAAATCCTCCATTAGCATCTGCTTTACAAAAAGCAAAGGATGATGTGCTTTCCGGGATTAGTAATATAAATAGTCTCCTCGTTGATAATTTAAGCGCCGGGATTATAAAAGCTAAGAATATAACTGTTGACTCTCTAAGCATAACCTCTGATGAAGTTTTGATAGGAGGAAAAAATCTAAAAGAATATTTAGCTGCGGCTATTGAGGATGTATTGAGTAAAAATCAAACAAATATTATTTCTCCTATTGCAAGCATTCAGGAAATCCACACAAATATTATAAGCCCTCTTGCTCAAGGAAATTTAACTGTCAAGCTTAGTCCGAATAAAGAGTCTTCGTTTGTTATCCAGAATTCATCAGGAAGCGCAGTTGCTACTATAGATAATAGCGGGAATGCAACTTTCAGCGGTACTCTATCTTCGGCCGATGCGTCGGTAAGCGGAATTTTGCGAGCTCGAAAAATAATCGCTGATGAAATCGAAGGTACCTCTCCCACTCCTGACTATATTGATATCTCAACTCTATCTTCGCAATTTGTATACATAGATAATTTAAATGCAGCAACCGCAAGCTTTGCACAAGGCCTTATTGCGCTTGGTCCATCTTCTGTAAGCGATATATCCGTAGCAGGACAATTGTCGATTGGCACAAACCTAATACTTGCAGATAACTCGATAAATGTTTTGGGACACGATCTTGAAATTCAGCCGCTTAAACAAGGAGGAGTATCCTTTTTAAGTGGTTTGATATATATCGATATAGACGGCAATTTAAAAGTGGGTGGAAACGCTGAGTTTGCAAAAAATGTTACGGTTTGGGGAAAATTTGCTTCAAATATTATTGCTCCTATTCCCAATCAGGACTTAATCTTTGATCTAGCCGATGGATCGGGCAATTCTAATCTTGTTGTAAAAAATTCAACAGGTTCTTCTGTTCTCTCTCTTAATAAATTTGGAGATTTAATTGCTTCAGGCAGCGGGACTTTTGGAAAACTCAATTTAACAATTGTAAAACCTGCTTTGGCAATTTCCCAAACCGAAATAATAGCTACCGGATCTGCCGGCATTGCGACAATAAGTGCATATCAAAAAGAATTAACTATTAATAATAGCTTAGTTACAGAAAAGTCTTTAATTTATATTACTCCCAGAATAAACACAGATAATATTGTTCTATTTCTTTTGCGCCAAATCCCCGGCCTGTCTTTTACCATCGGCGTTAATACTCCGTTGAGCAAAAATATTCCTTTTAATTGGTTTGTTATCAATTAATTAATTGATAACAATTGCTCTTGACATTATATATTTATGCTGATAGATTAAAATAATATGGATGAGTCAAAAACAGAAATTGCATCTTATTTAGAAAACGCGTCTTTGTTTCTCTTAGGACTTCTTCTTCTGATTTTTCCATTTTTTCTTTTGACTTTAACGACAGATGCATTTGTTCTTCCTAAGCAAATATTATTAGGCACAGTAGTACTTATTATTTTAGTATTATTCGGAATAAAATCTTTAGCAAGGGGCCAAGTTGTATTAAGAAGAACTCCTTTCGATTTACCGATTTTGCTTTTCACACTTTCCCTGCTTGCATCCTCGGCTTTTGCAGTCAACAGAGCCGATGCACTTATTTCTTTTGTTCCATTTCTTTTTTCTGTTCTAGCCTTTTTTGCCATTGTAAATACGGCAAAAGATAAAAATTCTGCACTTCTTTTAGCTACTTCTCTTATAACGGGAGCCTGTATTGTTTCTATTTTATCTCTTCTATCGTTCTTAAAAATTTACGTTCTTCCTTTTTCTTTTGCTAAATTCCAAACTTTCAATCCTTTCGGATCGCTTCTTGATCAAGCTTTATATCTTTTATTTGTTCTTCCTCTTGCTGTTTATCTTGCGTGGCCGCTTATTTCAAAAGGAAAACCCGAAGACCCTGCGAATGTAACTTATCTTGATTCCGAAGGCCTCGAGAAAAAAGGCAACCCAATTCCTTTTGCAGTAGGTGCAGTAATTATAATAGTTGGACTTCTAATATCTTCTTATCTTCTTTTTAAAACACCCGGGCAAAACGGCGGTCTTTTAGTACTTCCTTTTGAAACAGGATTTCAAACATCCTTTGCGGCAATTTCCCAGGATACGGGAAGAGTTCTCCAGGGATTTTTCTTAGGCTCAGGCTTTGGAACATACATAACTGATTTTACAAGATTTAAACAGCCGGTCTTCAACCAAAACCCGAATCTTTGGGCCTTAACTTTCTTTAGATCATCAAGCCTTATTCTTGAACTTCTAGCAACGGCCGGCGTTTTAGGAGTTTTATCCTTTATATTTCTTATTTATAAAATATTTAAAGTCAGATATGTTCTTATTCTTTTTCTAGTTCCCATTATCGCAAGTTTTCTGCTTCCCTTTTCTTTTTCAGTTTTAGCTCTTTTCTTTATTCTTCTTGGTATCCTTTCTGCCCTCGTGGGAACATCTGCAAAAGGAGAAGCGCATGGATTTTATGACGTTGAAATTCAGCTTGTGGCTCTCCAAAAAGGCTTGATTGCTTTTGATCCATCTCCGGGAAAACACAAAAAGTCGGTGCTCCCTATAATAATAGGGACTCTTATTCTAATTTTGATTGGCCTTATTGGCTATTTCGGCGGAAAATATGTAGTCTCCGATACATTGTTTCAGGAATCGCTAATTGCTGCCTCTGCGAATAACGGGTCTTTAACTTATCAGAAACAAGCCAGTGCTATTCAAATATTTCCATACAGAGATGCATATTATAGAATATTCTCGCAGACTAACTTGGCTCTTGCCAACTCTTTAGCGGCGCAGCAGCCGGCCTCCTCATCACCAAGCGCTCAAACACAACAGACAATATTTACATTGATTCAGCAATCAATAAACGCAGGACGAGCTGCGGTTACTTATGCTCCTCAAACAATGCTTAACTGGCAGAATCTTGCCTCTATTTATAGAAGTTTAATAGGTTTTGGGCAAAATGCAGATAACTTTTCTATTCTTGCAAGTCAGCAGGCAATTACTCTTGATCCGAACAATCCTCAGGAATATATCAATTTAGGAGGAATATATTATCAGTTGGGGCAATGGGATAATGCAATAAGACAATTCCAAATTGCCGCGGCTCTTAAACCGGATCTTGCTAATGCCTATTACAATCTGGGTCATGCATTGCAGGAAAAAGGAAATCTAGCTGACGCGATGACTCAATATGAAACGGTAGGAAGACTTGTCGTAAATGATAAGCCTAATTTTGATAAAATCTTAAAAGAAATAGAAGATCTGAAAAAAAGAATCGCCGGCTCTCCTACTGCAACAGGTCCAGCTCCAAGCTCTGAGCAGCCTCTTGGCATAAGCTCTCCGCAGTCTCAGCTTCCGCCGCAAAATCCTCCGGTTAAAATTCCTGCACCAATAGAAGCAACTAGATCCTCAAGGAAATAAAATTGTAAGTAGGTAGATTTTAAAATTTCCGCAGAAATATAACCGAGCAAATACTCACGGTAATCACACCAATGGAAGATTGAAAATTATCTATTCTGGTTTTTTCTAAAACAATCCCTGCATAAAACAGGTCTGTCTCCAGAAGGTTTAAAAGGAACAGTATCTTTTTTACCGCACTCTGCACAGGTTATTTCGTACATCTGTCGCTGCCCTCTGTCCTCATTCATTCTTGATTTCTTCAGAGTTCTGCAATCAGGGCACCTAACCGGTGCGTTTTCAAATCCCTTTTGTTTGTAAAATTCTTGCTCGGATGCTGTCCAGACAAATTCCTTTCCGCAATCCCTGCAAGCTAATGTTTGATCTTGAAATGCCATTTAAAAATATCAAATATAAAATTTTAAATATAAAATATTATTTTTCATATTTAATTTTAAATATTTAATTTGTAGTGGTCACCTCCTCTCTGAATTCCATTTTTCTTGGGATTCCCTTTTCTTCTTATCTGGAACCAGAGAAGACAGTCGAGGTTTTTCCCTATGTTTCAAAATGATTATATCTTGCCCAAACTAAAATAGCAAGTAGCGAATTGTTAGTGGACTAAGTCAGAATTGTGGACCCGAGGGGAATCGAACCCCTTTCTACTCCATGCCATGGAGTTATACTGCCGGTGTACTACGAGCCCTCTTTAACAACTAGCAATTAGCTATTAGCAACTAGAAAATAACTAGTGGCTAGTTGCTAATCCCTAGTTGCTATCTTGTGGACCGTGGGAGAATCGAACTCCCGTTTCTGCAATGCGAATGCGGTGCATTACCACTATACTAACGGCCCAGTTGACTACATTCTAGCATATTTCTCAGCTACTGAAGATATGGGAGTGGGTTAACTCGAACACCGTTTTTAATAACCTCAAGATGGACATGGGCACCTGTACTTCTTCCCGTATTCCCAACTCCTCCAATAACAGTTTTGCCCGAGACAACCTCCTGACCGATTGATACATTGACGCTAGACATGTGGGCATAAAGAGTTTGATATCCTGCTCCGTTATCAATCACTACGTTATTTCCATAACCTCCATCCCAAACTCCTGTAGAAATCTTAATTACTCTTCCGTTTTGAGCAGAAACTATAGGAGTTCCAACAGGGGAAACAATATCTATTGCCATATGATACCAGGATGCAAACTGACTTACATATCCCTGAACAGGCCATGTAAATCCTGCAGAAGACACAGATACAGGTCCTTGAACAAGATAAACTTCCCTTCTTATAGAAGGCTTTTCCGAAGGCTTTATTCCGTCCGGAACTATAAGAATCTGCCCTTCCACCAAAGAAAATGTCTCAAGGTTTGCAAAGTCATTAAATGGGAAATCAACTATTTTCTGTGGAATTGTATCAAACCTCTTCGCAATAGAATAAACTGTATCGCCTTTTGTCACTTTATAGGAAATCCCGGTAACTGGTAAAATTTTTAGCTCATCCCCTACTGTTATGTTGTCATTGGTTAAATCGTTCGTCCATTTAACCGTTTCCTCGGAAATTCCAAATTTGCGGGCAATTGTAGAAATAGTATCTCCCCTTTCAACCGTATAAGTTATTATTTTATCCCGAGGTTTTTGAGAAACATCTGTTTTTAGAACATCTTCCCCTACGATTATTGATTGGGTTTGGGAAGGAGAATCCAAATTTGATGCGGCTTTACTTGAAAGAACAGGATAAGTACTTGCCAAGAATGGTGCCAATAAAACACCGATTCCCAGAACAACCATAATTGCAAAATGTAAAAAGGACCGATTATATCTGCCCCTCTTAATGGTAAAAAGCTTCACTAAAGAATTTTTATTCTTTTCAAAAAAAAGAGACGCTGATATAACTTTCTTTTTTATGTAGGAGTAAAAAAAATTTAGAAAAAGATAGAACTCGGAGAAAAATTTAGAAAATAAATTAGCCAGCTGATATATCGGGTGATTATGCATACTCAAATAAAAAGACTAACAAATTGGGAGCGTTATGTCAAATTAAGATTTTCCCAGAGACATTAGGAATTCTTCGTTTGATTCTGTCTTGGCTAACCTATCTACAAGAACGCTTGTTCGCTCCTCTGAAGACAGCATATCAAGCATTCGTCGCATTGTAACAACCTTTTTAAGTTCGTCTTCCGAAAGCAAAAGCTCTTCCTGTCTTGTTCCCGATCTTTCCACATTTATGCTTGGGAAAATTCTTCGATCGGCCAGTTTTCTGTCTAAATGAAGCTCCATGTTTCCGGTGCCTTTGAATTCTTCGTAAATTAAATCATCCATTCGCGAACCTGTTTCAACAAGAGCAGTTCCAATAATCGTTAGAGATCCGCCTTCCTGGCAGCTTCTTGCCGCTCCAAAAAATCTCTTTGCAGGCCATAATGCCGCAGGATCAAATCCTCCTGTTAAAGTCCGCCCAGATGGAGCAACAGAAAGATTATATGCGCGGGCCAAACGGGTTATAGAATCAAGAAGAATAATTACATCTATCCCCATCTCAACCAATCTTTTTGCCCGGTCCAAAGTTATCTCGGCAACTTTTGTTTGCTTCTCGGGAGGCTCATCAAAATTTGATGCAACTACATCTCCTTTAACCGATTGGCTTATATCCGTTACCTCCTCCGGTCGCTCGCCTATTAAAGCGGCCATTAAATGTGCTTTTGGGAAATTTTGAGAAATTCCTGCCGCAATTTCTTTAAGAATCGTAGTCTTCCCTGCTTTAGGAGGAGAAACAATCATTCCCCGCTGTCCAAAACCAATTGGCGCAACCAGATCGATTATTCTGGTAGATAAAGGAAGTTTTCCGGATGTAAGTATTATTTGCTTCTTTGGATAAATTGGAGTAAGGTCATCAAAATATGGACGCCTCATCGAATCATCTGCTGGAATGCTATTTACTTTTTCTACTTTTAAAAGTCCGTAGTATCTCTCTGTGTCCTTTGGAGGCCTTCCCACCCCTTCGATCAAATCCCCAGGGCGCAGCATAAATCTTCTTATTTGAGATTGGGAGATATAAACATCCCGGCTTGAAGGAATAAACTTTGGCCGCAAAAATCCGTGCCCTTCATGCTGAATGTCTAAAATTCCTGAAACTTCCTGGGTCTGCGCAGACAAATCGTCCATTTCTCTTGTGTGTTCTCTTACGACGGACTGCCGAATTATCGGAGTTGGTGCGACAGGTGTCTCTTCTTGCAATTTTCCCGCCGCAGCGGGATCCCGCATTTGCGACGATACCTCACCATTTGGCGCAGGATTGCCTACAATTTCTTCAATTGGTTTGCTTTTTGCCGGAGCTTTTTTATATACCATATTTTGGAATTTAGAATTTAAAATTTAAAATTTAAAATTTTCAATGAGAATAAAATCGGAAATTGAAAATTGATTTTGCGGGAATCTCTGAAGATTCAGAACAACTGTATTACACCATATGCCTTTCGTATTGTCAAGGGTCAATTTAGTGATTTGTTGATTAGATGATTAGTTGATTTGCTGATTTGTTAATTGTTAAACTGTTAACTGTTGGTACTTAAAATTGAGGCCTTGACATAGCCTATATTATATGGTATTCTCTCTTTCACAAATCTGATACTGTCAATCTATATCATATTATTGCAGTATCATTTTTTATTATGACCAAAGTTTTTCTTTCTATTTTTGCATTAGCGATTTTTGCTTTTATGGCATCTGCAAATGGTGCTTTGGCAGATACTGTTTGCCAGCCTATATATGGCGGAGGGCAAACATGTGTACAAGCTGGAAATGTACTTATTAACAAAACTGTCCAAAATCCTCAAACAGGATCTTTCGTAGATAATCTTAATATTAACGATCCAAAATTTGCGCCGGCTTCTTCGGTAAAATTCAATATTACAGTTACTAACACCGGCAGTTCTACTATTAATAAAACAGCTGTAAAGGATACGCTCCCAGGTTTTGTAAGCTTTGTTTCAGGTCCCGGAAGTTTTGACTCCAATACAAAAGTTCTTACTTTTGATATTACAAATCTTAAAGCCGGAGAATCAAAAACATTCACTGTTACGGCAAAAATAGTTGATGGAGGACAGCTTCCTTCAGATCAAGGAATTACTTGCGTTGTAAACCAGGCTTTAGCAACTTCCGAAAACGGACAGCAAAGTTCTGATAATTCACAGTTTTGCATACAAAAACCTGTTCTGGGAGAAACTAAGGGCGGGCTAAAAGTTTTCCCCGCTCCTGCCGTTACAACCACTCCTGCAACAGGACCGGAAATGCTTCCATTAATTGGACTTATTCCAACAGGAGTATTCGGATTTATATTGAGAAAAAAATCATATAAAAATAAATTTGAGGGGGGTGAGAAATAATGAGAGCACTACAAGAAAATCAACCAATGAGAGTCTCAAGAAGAAAATTATTGCAAATCGGTGGTATTGGAGGCTTGGCTCTCGTAGGATCTGTAGCGTGTAAATTGCCTCTAATAGGCAATGATGGGAGTTCTTCAACTCCTAGGGGGACAACACTAACACCAAGCGAGGCAGGAGGAACTCCTACTCCAAAAGTAGAGGTATCTCTTACCAACCCGGCATCAAAAGATGCAAACGGTAATTGGGTTGTTAATAATCCTGATGGCCAGGCAGAAACGATTCCATCTGTTGATGGATTTACTCCTGACGCAAGCTTGGTATTAGCACCCGAATGGGGCAAAACTATGTCCCTTGACGCAGCTAAGTTTGCAGATTTCCAAAAATCTCTTAACGATCCTGATCATCCTTTAGTCGGATACACTTATGGTGAAAACGACCAATCGGATAATATAGATTACCGAAGAACCTTACAGGTTCCTATGTATTCTTGGACCGTTGCAACAGGTGAAGAAATTGATGCGCCTGGAATTGGACACCTTAAGGGTGGCCCTGGAAGAGCAGTGGAACTTATGATAATGAATATCGATGGCACTGTTGGAGATTTTGGATCTGACAATCCCATTATGATAAAACACGGTTTTACCGGAACAGGAAGAATTTGGGATGGAGATAATGTAGTAGAAGATGAACAAGGAATAAGTTCTCACTACGTCAGCAGATTACAAAATGGAGTAACATTACCCGGCGAATCTGGATTCGTAGGCCAATGTGATATTCCTTCAAACTGTAATGAAGTTTTGGTAGTTTCCGTTATTCGAAGACAATGGGGCCAAAACGAAGACGGTTCGAATAGATACCAATATCAACTTCTAAGAGAAGAGATAGTTAGTAAATAACTTTATTAACTGGAGGTATTGGAAAAAGGCAGGACTAAATACCCTGCCTTTTTTGCTTCTTAGACTAACTCCCATGTGATCCATAAGCTTTGAACCTTTAATAAAATCAGTGTAAACTATATTTATGGCAAAGAAGATAATAAATTACCTGCCGGTTATCGCACTGGTCTCTATAGCTCTTCTCCTTGTTTTGCGAAATTACACTCCCGAAACATTCTTATCGGGATGGGATACACTCCATCCGGAATTTAATTTTGGACTAAATTTTCAAAGACTTTTCTTTGGCGTATTCAGATCCGAACAAGGCCTAGGTGCCGTAGCAGCTCATTCCCACATGTCAGACCTTCCCCGTGTAATACTTTTATATATTTTTAATTGGTTTGCACCACTTTCCTTCCTCAGATATTCCTACATTTTCCTAAATCTAATTCTCGGCCCTATCGGAATGTATTTCTTCCTCAAAAAGATCGTTCTTAAAAACAGGACTGCATCTTTTCTGGGCGGACTATTTTACTTGCTCAATCTGGGAACTCTTCAGCGGTTTATTGTCCCCTTTGAAATGTTTACCACTCAGTACGCCATGCTCCCATGGATATTTTTATTTGCCACTCAATATTTACAGTCGGCTGATAAGAATAGGAAATCTCTTATTTTATTTACACTGGTGATGCTTTTTTCAGCTCCAATGGCTTATGCCGCAACACTTTGGTATATAACATTTGCTTGCCTTTTCCTATATCTTTTTGCTTTATCCCTGCCGACTCTTATTAAAAAAGACTTCTTTGTCTTTAAAAGAACAATAAGTCTAATACTTGTAAGCCTTCTTATTAACTCATTTTGGATACTTCCAAATATCTATTTTGTACTTACATCCGGAACCAGCGTTACCTATGCAAATATAAATACTCTTTTTTCTCCTCAAGCTTTTTTGTATAACAAGGAGTTTGGAAATTTAAAAGACATTGCGCTTATTAAAAATTTTTTATTTGATTGGGGCGCATATATGGGAGGCAATCACTTTGGGAATCTCTTATCAGTATGGATTGATTATTTGAATAAACCTTATGTTACTATTATAGGATTTTTCTTTGCGTCTGTAGCAATCTTAGGTTTAATCTATACTATTGTTAAAAAAAATAAGACAGGACTTTCGTTTTTGCCCGTATTGATACTCGTCCTCTTTTTTCTGATAAATGATAATCCTCCTACTTCATTCCTTTATAGATTTCTTGAGCAGGTTGTGCCTCTTTTCAAAGAAGCTTTTAGATTTCCTGCCGATAAGGTGCTGGGCATTTTTATACTTGTTTTCTCACTTTATTTTGCGCTGGGGCAGATGGCAATTATTGCGCTAATCAAAAAGCTTCCTTCTTTTTCAATAAAATCTGGGATTATACTTCAAACAGTTATAATTTCCGGACTTCTGATTTACTATATGATGCCTGCATTCAATGGTAATTTAATAAGTCCGCTTATGAGAATTAAGATACCGAGTTATTATTTTGATGTGTTTTCTTATTTTAATCGTCAAAAGGATAATGGCAGAATTGCGAATCTTCCTATTCAATCTCCATGGGGATGGGAATATTACGACTGGTATAAAGACAAACCCCGCTTCGCCGAAGATTCAACGAGGCGAGCCAGCTATCAGGGCGCAGGATTTATATGGTTTGGGATAAAACAGCCTCTTTTAAATAGGGACTTTGACAGATGGAACCCCTTAAATGAGCAATATTACAGGGAAATGTCCTACGCCGTTTATTCCAAATCAGACGATCTATTTAAAGCCGTTCTAGGCAAATATAATATCCATTACATACTCCTTGATGAAAATATTATTGCTCCGGAGAATGACACAAGAATCCTCTACTATAATGAACTTAGAAATATTTTAGATAAGCTTGAGAAACAAGATTTTATTAAAAAGGACGCACAGTTTGGAAAAATAAAAATATTTAAAGTGATTAATAATCCCAATTATGCATATTTAATTGATAATTATGCTAAAGTTTCTCCTAAATCCAGCTCTTACTATGAAGACTTTGCCTATATAAAATATAAAGACTACATAACTTGGGAAAAAACCGAAGGCGCAACTTTTTATCCCTTCAGGGATTTAATTGATACTCAAAGTCATATATTAAAAGATAGAATAAAGATATCACAAGAAGGAGCAGAAATTAATTTTAAAAAACAAAATAATTCTTCTCTTCCTTCTATTATTGAAGCTGAAAACTTTATCACCGCGGACTTATTTCTAGAGAAAACAAACAACAAAATTACAATTAATATTTACCCTCGTCTGCCATATAAAAATTCGTCTCAATTTATCTTACCTATAAGTACTTCTTTTGATTTTAAAGATACTAGTTTTATCGTTAGTGTAAATAGAACCAGCAATTTTTCAGTAGACAACCTAGAGACAAATGCTCCTTTTTCTGCAGGGACAGTTTTACTTAATACAAAGACTGATAACACAATCTCTGTATATCCGAATACTCCGGATCAAATAGAAACTGCGGATTTCTCTTCGGTCCAATTTTCTCTCTCTTCCTGCGAGGCAAAGACCCCAGACCAAGTTTTTGGAGTTGAAAGGCAAACAAATGGATTCATTATTTTTGGAAAAAAAGCGTCGGTTTGTATGACTATTCCCCTAACAAACTTGTTTCCGAATGTAAATCAACCTAGTAAAGATGTTCTTCTAACTACATATTTCACATATGATGGCGCTCCATTATCTTATGTTTGTGTTGCTGATTTGAAAACCGGTTCATGTTTAAGCTACCGCTTTAAAAATATAAGTTCCGGTTCTTTCGCAACGAATTTAAGTTATTTGGGAATTGAAAAAAATAATTTATCAAACTTGTCCATAAAAGTATTCCTAGACGCCACTCAAACAGAAGATTTAGAAAAAGTTAAATACTCAAACGTTTCATTTTCATTAACTAAGCCTTTCTCAAGTGCTTCTTTTTCAAAAGATTTAATAGAACAATCCATTTCGGCGGTCAACCGTAATGTAGATAGTAATGTCTTAATCCCCTTTTCCGGCAATCGGGAGGAAAGCCAAGATATAACAACGCTTCCGAGAAATTCGATTAACTGCAGTCAATTTTCTCCGTTAAATCACAAAATTTCAAAAAAAATAATAAGTAAGGACAAGAATAATTATATTGAATATGAATCAGGGGAGGGAACTGCATGCGATCATTTTTCATACTCAAATCTTATGCAAAATCAGGGATATCTGCTTTTGGTAACTTCCCGCAACATACAAGGGCTTCCTCTAACCATGTGCGTATTAAATCAAGCATCAAGACATTGCGATTTGTATACGAATTTATCTAAATCTTCGCAGTTTACAACAGATACATTCTTAATTGCTCCAATTCAAGACAACGAAACAGGGTATGATGTGAATATTGCAAGTCTTGGAATAAAAGGGACTAAAAGCATAAATGATCTTACCTCAATCCAATTTATACCTCTTCCCTATTACTTTTTATCTAAAATGGAAGAAGGACAACGGCAAAATATATCGCAAAGAGTTTTTATCGAAAACCAGATTGATGAAAACTCATCTCTTTATAGTATTAAGTTGAACAACCTAGTTAAAAATAGTGTTTTTGCCTTCTCAAAATCTTACGAAACCGGCTGGAAAGCTTACCAGCTGAATGGGGATTCGAATTTTTTGAAACTTGCCCTGCCATTTGTTTTCGGTAAAGAATTAAAAAATCATGTAATGGTAAATAACTGGGAGAACGGGTGGATAATAAATGGAGAATCTCAACTCTCAACTCTCAACTCTCAACTCGTTATCGTCTTCCTCCCCCAGTACCTTGAATACATCGGCTTCCTGCTTTCTATCGGTATTTTGATTTATATAGTCTTTAGATATATTTTCCGTTCGAAAAATCATTTGACACATCCGAATGTTTCTGATAAACTACCTAAATCTGAAAACCTGCCCCACTTAAATCAATAAATTGCCCCAAACTTTGGAAGCCCAATGAAAAATAAACCATTAATTTCTATTATTCTTCCGGTACATAACTCCTCAGAGCACTTAGGAGAGTGTGTGAGAAGTCTTCTTTCCCAAAGTTATAAAAACATCGAAATACTTGCAATAGATGACGACTCAAAAGACGGCTCATATAAAATACTTAGGGAATTTACTAGAAAAGACAAAAGATTTAAAGTTAAGAGAAATGTAAAAAGATATGGTATAGGTATCACCTTAAACAGGCTTATTAAGAAGGCGAAGGGCGACTTCATTGCATTTATGGATGCTGAGGATGTAAGCACAAAAGACAGGCTTAAAAAGCAATTGCTCTATTTGAAATCAAATCCGCAAGTAGTTGCAGTTGGAACACAATGCTTTTTTGTAGATAAAAATGAGAAAAAAATAGGAAAAAGTGAATTCCCAAAAGAAAATGAGAATATTTACAGTTCTCCTCTTCACGGCATTTCAATGCAGCTTGAAACCGTAATGATAAATAGAAATCTTCTTCCTAAAGATGTTTTAAGATTTGCTACGAAATCAAACCCCTTTATCTACAGCGATGTATTCTTAAAGCTTCTGCCCTACGGCAAATTTGCCAATCTTAGGAACTACCTTCATTATCATAGAAATCATCCGAAAGTTTACTTAAAAGACCTTAGAAGAAATCTAATACAGCTAATACAGCTATTTATAAAATCAAGTGCTCTTTACAACTACAGTTCTTCTGCCCGTTCCTTCTTTGCTCCTATTATAAAGTCTATATAATTCTCAACAAGTTATCCACATAAATAAATTTAATTACAAACGGGTTAATATAACAACCTAAATGCCGTATATTTTACTATCGGTCGACAATTTTGGGCTGTAGTTTTAAGCTATAGGATTGACATACTTGACAAGGTGTGATAAAATGTTTTAACTATGAAATTCTCTCTTTTTAGAAGTAAGAAGGCGGAAAGAAAAACAATCTCCGACTACAAACAGGAATTACTGGTAAAACAAGGAAGAGAGCAATTTAAATCTCTTGTAAAGAGAGGACTCTCGGTACCAATAGCACTTTTATAAATTTGTAATTATTGCAAAAAAGAGCATCGCTTTCGTTACTCTTAATGATAACTTCAGGTACGATAAGCAATGCTCTTGCAAAATAGGCAGATAGTTCCTTAGGCAGGAAAATAAAACTAATTGCCTTTTAACTTTAATAACAAAAAATGCAAGGATTGTCAAGGAAAATGATCGAAGCTAAAAATGGTTGTTTTTGTTGATTCTGTTTGATTTTTTCACAAAAAAATTTTGCACTATTTACAGTTTTAGACGAGGTAGGAGTCTTGTGCCTGTCCACCGATTAATTGCTCCGCGAGCCATGTACGAATAGTACTGAAAAGACGAGCGGTAAGATAAGGTGGAGGCAGGCCACGTAAAAAAACTTTTACGTTCTTTAATGAGGTAAGAGTCTTGGGCAGGGATTCTTACCTCTTTAGAGCACACAAGGGTACGTAAGGAAAAAGTTTTTACGTGGTAAAGATTGCTACCTCTTCTAAAATTAAACCCCTTTAATCTTCTTAGCAAATAAAATTCTTCCAGCTGTTGTTTGAATAACACGGGACACCAAAACATCGGTTTCTTTTCCTATTTCTTCAGCTGCGTTTTCTACAACTATCATTGTCCCATCATCCAAATATCCAATACCTTGAGTGGGCTCTTTACCCTTATGAAGAACCCTTATATGCAATGCTTCTCCCGGTACTGCGCGGACTTTAAGAAGAGTTGCAAGTGTGTTTATGTTTATTGCCGTCACTCCCGAAATACTGGATTTTTTCTCTAAATTATAATCGCAGGTAATTATTCTTCCTTTGTGTGTCTTTGTTTTGTCTATTAATTTTTCATCTACTTCTTTTATATCTTTTGATTCTGCAAAATTATCCGATTCCGGGAGGACCATAAATTTTACACCTTTTGTTTTTTTAAGTTTTTCCAAGAGCTCAAGGCCTTTTCGTCCTCTTTCTCTTTTAACCGTATCTTGGGAATCTGCGATGTGCTTAAGCTCAAGAAGAATACTCTCTAAAACAACAAAAGTGCCTGTAAATAAACCCATCTTTATAATGTCGAATATTCTTCCGTCGATTATTGCCGAAGTGTCAAGAAAAATAGCGTTTTCAATTTTTTTTGTTTTTTTTCTCTTTTTAGGACGTCTAAAAGACGAAAGTCTTCTTATAACAGTTTTTGCTACTTCATCTGCCAAAAGACCCACCATCTTTGGTGAAAAAGCAGCAGTGTGAACCTCTCCCCTTCTTGCTTTTTTAACTTTTGGTTTGGTTTTATTAACTTTTTCAGCCATATTAATTTAAAGATTTCATCTTACCCAACTGATTTATGAGAGATGGCAAAGTTTTATATTCTTTTACACTCAATATTTTTTTAAACCCAAGTTTTTCCGCTTGCTTGGCTCTTTTTTCAAAAAACGGAGTTCCCCTCAACTCTCCCAATAAGCCTACTTCTGATATTGCAACAGTCTTTGAAAGAGGAATATTTTTAAAACTTGAAAATATAGCAAGACAAATTGCCAAATCAGATGATGTATCAGAAAGCCTTAGTCCTCCCGTAACATTTACAAATACATCCATCGAATCTAAAGGCAGTCTGCATTGTTTTTGCAAAACCGCAAGTAAAAGCTCAAGCCGCCCTCTATCGATTCCGTTTGCTACCCGTCTTGGCATAGGCAGTTTAGAGAATACCGTTAAGGCCTGTATTTCAACGATAAAGGCCCTTGTTCCCTCCATTGTTACTGTTAGTACCGATCCCGGGGCATTGAGGTTTTTTTGGCCTAAAAAAAGTTGTTCCGGATCTTTTATCTCGGAGAGTCCTGCTTCATTCATTGCAAAAATGCCTACTTCATCAATCGGACCGAATCTATTTTTAAGACCCCTAAGAATCCTCGTCTGGGTAAGTTTTTCTCCCTCAAAAAAAAGAAGGGTATCTACCATGTGGGATAAAACCATTGGGCCTGCGACCATTCCCTCTTTTGTAACATGACCAATTAATACGATTGGGATTCCAAGTGTTTTTGCCAGTTTTATGAAGGATGAGGCGGCATATCTAACCTGCCCTACAGAGCCGGATAATCCCGTAAGATCTTCTGATTCCATGGTCTGAATCGAATCTATTATGGCAATCGAAGGTCTCGTTTTTTCTATCATTTCGAAAGCTTGATTAGTATCGTTTAAGGAAACAAGCAAAAAGTTATCGTTTTTTTCATCTTTGTCTATTCTTTTGCTTCGCATTTTAATCTGCTCTTCAGATTCTTCACCCGAGATATAAAGAACTTTATTTTTTTTAGAAAGATTAAGTCCAATCTGAAGAAGAAGAGTCGATTTTCCAATTCCGGGATCTCCTGCCAAAAGAGTAACGCTTCCCTTAACAATTCCTCCGCCTAAAACATTATCGACTTCGGAATATCCAGTTAAAATTCTGTCTTTTTCGGAAAATGCAATTTCGCTCAATTTCTTTACTTTTATTTCGGCTTCTCCGTTTAAACGCGGTCTAGTCAGTTTTTTCGATTTTGAAGCAATTGATGAAGACGTTGTTATTTCGGCAAGCGTATTCCACTCCCCGCACTCAGGACATTTGCCCAAATATTTCGGGGAATCATACCCGCACTCCTGACAAACGAATGAAACATGTTGTTTCATATTTTAAATCTCAAATGGCAAAATCGCAAATCTGCAACTTAAAATCTTTAATCTTTGAGATGAAAAGATGTATTTTTGAGATTTGAGTTTTGACATTTGAGATTTTATTATCGGTATCCGATTGGTTTTTCCAAAAGCACCGGAACAACCACGATTCTTCTTCTTTTCGAATCGATCTTAGAAACCGTAACATTTACTAAGTCTCCCGCCTTATACGAAACGGTTGGAGGGATTTTTTCTTTCCTAATAAATCCTGAAATCTCATCTCCCAGATCAAGCGAAACTCCCGTTGATAGGATTTTTACAACTGTAGCGCTAAGTTTTTTATCTACCGAAAAGTTTTTAATCTTCTCATCAAATGGATCTATATTTAATTTCTTAACAGACAAGTTTACTCTCCGCGCTTCCTTATCAAATCCTATTATAGCCGCCTCTATGCTATCCCCCGTATTGTAAAGAGAAGAGGTGTCCAAAACCCTTTCCCAGGAAATTTCGGATATATGCATAAAACCGTCTATGACTCTTTCTCCATTTGGCACCGATACAAATATCCCATATGGAGTAATATTTGTAACCGTTGCTGTTACTTTTTGCCCTGTCTTTAACCCCTTTATTTCTTTTTCAAAGTCTTCCTGATTTAGCACATGACTTTGAGAAAAAATAATCTTGCGAGTTGCTCTATCCACTTCTAAAACTATTGCTTTAATTTTACTTCCTATTATGTTTTGAGTTGATCCTTGGGTTATTGTATGAGAAGCAAAAGAAAGCTGAGAATTTGGAAGAAAACCCGATATTCCGTCCCCGCTTACTAAAAGACCTCCTTTTATTACATCATCAATTACTACATCTATAACTTTTCTATTTTTCACAAGTTCTCCTACCCTATCCCAAAGCTTGTTATCCAGAAATCTCCTTAAAGAAACGACCGGATTACCCATTTCCGATTCCGGATTTAGAATCTGAACATTGACTTTGTCCCCTACAGAAAGAGACGATAAAATATTATGCAGGATTTTTTTATCTTTCTCCAAAACTACGGCTTCTGCCTTTGCATTAACATCAACAAGAATAGCTGAGGAGGAGAGTTTGGTAATTGTACCTTCAATTATGTCGCCCTTATGAAGAGTTACAAAAGGAGAAGATTTATGCGAAGCCATAAGCTCCGCCATCGACTTTGATGAGCCTTGGGGCTTATTTGATTTGGAGTTTGTAATCTTTGATTTGTGATTTAATAAAGCCACTCATTTATTCCTCCTTAACTATTAAGTACCTCCATTGTAGCACAACCTGCTATAATTTAAAAATGCGCAAGAGAAGTTTTTTTCCAGTATTTGGTCTTTTGATTTTGTTTCTAGTGATAGTTTATTTAGTTTTTAAAAATTCCCCCCAACAGGTAATTACAGCTATCAAAACCCATCCATATCTTGGCGCTCTTCTTTTAATCCTGTGGAGAATAGTCGGAATAATATTTCCTGCAATTCCCGCAGGAGTAGTTTCTTTTGCCGCTGTACCAATTTTTGGATGGTTTAAAACCTATATCTATACTTTAATTGGGATTTTGATGGGCACATCAATAAGCTTTTTGCTGGCCCGAAAATTTAGAGAGCCTTTGGTCGGAAGATTTATCCCTCTTAAAAAACTTCATAAGCTTGAAGGAGAATTGTCGGAAAGAAAAAGATTTATGGCAATCGTAGCGCTAAGACTTTTTACAGTACCAGTAATGGACTTTTCAAGCTATGCTGCCGGTCTTACAAGAATAAGTTTTCCAAAATTCTTCCTTGCCACTTTAATAGCATCGATTCCTGACATTGGCATATTTTACTTCGGAGAAAAGCTTTATGAAACCGTCTTCGGAAAATCGGTAATTATTGCGGTAGGCGCTCTATTTTTTATGGGAACCGGATATTTTATACTCAAAAGATTTATTATAGATCAAAAAAAATAACTTCTCCTTATTTTGAATTATCTCTGAAGTTAGTCTAATGATTTAGATCATTAGACTTTATTTTCTATAGATTTTTGACTGCCAGAGAAATTTCATCTGTTACAATATCTGTAATCCCGGCATTTTTGAAGTATTTTAGACCTTTTTTATTGTTTATAACTCCTGCCATAACCTTAAAGCCGTTTTTTTGATATAGCTTTACAAGCTTATTAAGTCTTGTTTGAGAAATTAATTTCTGAAATAGAAATTGACTTCCGCGCCACTCATCAATCCATCCTAAAAAAACTCCGTAACTTCTTGCAGGAGGTTTTATAAAAGAATAAAGCGGAAAATTCACAAACGGAACTACCCGAAGTTTAGGATATTGATTTTGAAATTTAAGCGCTGTTTTTATAAAAAAAGAGAATCCGATAGTGTGAACGAGTTCCCAAAGATTGTCCTTTTCTATCTTCTCTATAATCTTTTGGACGAGAATCGGTGATGAACTTTTGACTTCAACGAAAAACGGCATTTTTTTCTTTTTGATGTAATTAAAGAGATTATCTAATGTTAGAAGATTTCGAAGACCGTCTGATTTTGAAATATCATCATGAGAAATTACTACCTCTCCATCAAGATTCAGTCTTGCATCGCATTCAATCCCTCCAGCTCCAAGCCTAAAAGCTTCTTCAAAAGCGGCAATAGAATTTTCTCTCTTCCCAGTTTTTCTTCCGCGATGGGAAATTATCATGAGTGAATAATATCAATTATCGTTTTACTTTTCCACTTAAAAAGAGAAAATTTCTGGCGATGACCCATTGTCCCAGGACGAACCCAGTATCGTGGGCGCTGGTACGTTTCACTTCTCTGTTCGGAATGGGAAGAGGTGGTACCATACCGCTCCAATCACCAGAAAATTTCTCTTTTTAAGTTGTTTCGGTCGCCAATCTTGGCTCCCTCAAAAGCGAAGAGAAAAAATGTTTTTAGTTACTCTAAATCGACCATTAGTACGGGTAGGCTTAATGCCTTACGGCACTTCCACCGCCCGCCTATCAACCTCGTAGTCTACGAGGGGTCTTCTCCGCCTTGCGGCGGATCGAGATCTTATCTTGAAGGCTGCTTCCCACTTAGATGCTTTCAGCGGTTATCAGTTGGGAATATAGCTACCCAGCGGTGCTCCTTTTTGGAACAACTGGCACACCAGGGATTCCCCCATCCCAGTCCTCTCGTACTAGGGACGGCTCTCCTCAAATCTCAAACGGTTGTCCTGGATAGAGTCCGAACTGTCTTACGACGTTCTTAACCCAGCTCGCGTACCTTTTTAACGGGCGAACAGCCCGACCCTTGGGACCTTCTTCAGCCCCAGGATAAGATGAGCCGACATCGCTCTACCACTCGTTTGTTACCAAACGTTTTGACTATACCTTATTCCTCTCGCGCATCGCTCGAGAATTTAAAATTTAAAATTTAAAATGAAATTCATTAAAAATTGAAAATTGAAAATTCTTTGTGCAACGCACAAAGTAGGAGCTAGCCTTTTATAGAAGTCCTAGATTTCCCTTCGATTAAGCTCAGGGTTTAACTTCTATCTTCAGTCCGATGTAACATCGGACATTCAGTCGATACGGGTCCTGAGCAAAAAATTAATTTTGCGTCGAAGGATTCCCTCGGTATTGCCCTCCGCCGGCTGGCGGATAGGGGTTCACCGATTTTAGCTAGTAAATTTATCCCGATAGCATTTTCTCTAAAATGCGTATCGGGACCAGGCTTACAGATTACTCTATAGGCGCCCCGATGTTTATACATAAGGTGCCAAACCGCATCGTCGCTGTGAACGCTTGGATGCGATCAGCCTGTTATCCCCGGGGTAGCTTTTATCCGTTAAGCTCCGTGCTTACCACTAAGCCACGGAGGATCATTAAGACCTGCTTTCGCACCTGCTCGACTTGTAGGTCTCGCAGTCAAGCTGGCTTATGCCTTTACGCTATCTTCGCCATTTCCATCGGCGAATAGCCAACCTTTGTGCAACTCCGTTGCGCTGTAGGAGTCAACCTCCCCAGTTAAACTGCCCACCAGACAATGTCCCTTAGCCGGATTTTTATGCGGCAATAAGGTGATGATTACTAATTTCAAAGAGAGGTATTTCACTGACAGGGGTACCGTATGGCACCCCTTCCCTCCTATTCTAAACAGTTGAAACAAGCTTTCAAATGCCAAGCTACAGTAAAGCTCCCGGGGTCTTTTTGTCCAAGGACAACTAGGCCGCGTCTTCACGGCCAACTCAATTTCGCCGGGTAGATGATCAAGACAGTTGCTCAGTCGTTCAGCCTTTCGTGCGGGTCGGAACTCGCCCGACAAGGAACTTCGCTACCATAGAACAGTTATAGTTACTGCTGCCGTTTACTGGAGCTTATATTAAAAACTGGCTCTTGCGAACTTCATTCTCAATATTTGACTTACCAGCACTGGGCAGGCGTCAGCCCCTATACTTTACCTTTCGGTTTTGCAGGGACCTGTGTTTTAGATAAACAGTCGCTAAGCAATCTTTTGTTGTATCCCGATTATTACATCGGGAAGGGCATCTCCCAAAGGTTACGCCCAGCTTTTTTGCCGAGTTCCTTGATCATCCTTCTCCCGATCGCCTTAGTCTACTCGACCAATCCACCTGTGTCGGTTTGCGGTACGGAATAGAAAAGCACTCCTCACGAATCTTTTCCCGCAGACTGAAAGCTGGAATCTTTTCCCGCAAAAAAGCGGAATTACGCCATCGCCACTCAGTTAAACGTTTTGACGGATTTACCGATCAAAACTGCTTTATGGCTTGGACCCCCTTCCGGAGGCATTCTACTTCCACTCTGGTCAATCCTTGAGTGATAACGCACTTTACCATGTAGTCGAATTTCAACGACTTGTCCATCGGGCTACCCCCCTTTAACAAGGGACACCCTTAGGGCCGACTAACCCTCCGCTGTCTTACATTGCGGAGGAAACCTTGGATTTTCGGCGTGCCGACATCTAATCGGCATTTCGCTACTCATACCGGCATTCTCACTTCTGTCCGCTCCACCATGCCTTACGACACAACTTCACTGCAAACAGAACGCTCCCCTACCGTACGTACATGTAACTGTACGTACCTCTATCTTCGGCAAAAAGCTTAATCCTCGATAAATTTTCGGTGCCAAATACCATCTTCCAGTGAGCTGTTACGCTATCTTTAAAGGATGGCTGCTTCTAAGCCAACCTCCTGGTTGTCTATGGAACTTGACTTCCTTCTAAACTTAGCTTTTATTTAGAGGCCTTAGATGAGAGTCTGGGCTGTTTCCCTTTCGACTGATCAGCTTAGCCCGAACAGTCTGACTACCTGCAAAAAGACTCCTAGTATTCGGAGTTTGATTGGTTACGACAACTTGCGTCGCCGTGAACCATTCAGTGCTCTACCCCTTGGAGTTTTAAACAGGCGCTATACCTAAATATATTTCGGGGAGAACCAGCTATCTCCGGGTTCGTTTGGCATATTGCCCCTAACCTCAGGTCATCCCAACCTATTGCTACAGATACGGGTTCGGGCCTCCGATCGACTTTCATCGACCATCACCCTGCCCAAGGTTAGCTCACCCGGTTTCGGGTCTATCCCAGTGTGCTAAGATCGCTCAGTTAGAGCTTGCTTTCACTACGCCTCCGTCTGCAAAGCAGACTTAGACTATGCACATTAGGATAACTCACCGGTTCATTCTTCAATAGGCACGATATTACTCGTCCAAAGGACGAGAAACTCAAAACTCAAATGTTAAACCTCAAAACTACAACTCAAAACTATAAATCTATTAAGATTAATCAGTTTTAAGATTTTAGATGTAGATTTGCGATTTGCGATCTAATATTTAAGATTCTTGTCCAAAGGACAAGCTCTATCTGCTTGTTAGCCAATAATTTCAGATCTATTTCATTCCCCTTCCGGGGTGCTTTTCACCTTTCCCTCACGGTACTAGTTCACTATCGGTAGACTTTGGTATTTAGTCTTGGAACGTGGACGTCCCAGATTCCCACAGGGTTTTATCGTACCCCATGGTACTTAGGTACAAACTATCGGTGTCTTTCGTTTTATATACAAGCCTTTCACTCTCTTTGGAGAACCATTCCAGATCCTTCTACTACAAAAGACACATCGAATATCGTCTGCCCTGCAACCCTCCGGATTGCTCCGAAGTTTAGACTGTTCCCCTTTCGCTCGCCGCTACTTAGGGAATCTCATTTGATTTATTTTCCTGGCGTTACTAAGATGTTTCAGTTCACGCCGTGCCCAACCAAACGCTATATATACCATTGCTGATACATTTTTACGCTTGGTTATCCCGATAAATCGGGATGGGTTGCCCCATTCGGAAACCGCCGGATCATAGGTTTATGGCACCTACCCGACGAGTATCGCCGCCGTATGCGTCCTTCCTCGGCCAAAGCCTCCAAGGCATCCATTATTGGCATTAATGAGTAACTTTATCCCGCCAATCGGCGGGAAAAAACATTCTTCTCTTCACTTGTCAAAGAGCAAAGCACCATTCGGTACCTTGCGATGCAGAGCCTAAACTCACGCACCGCCAATTTTACTCATTTATTATTTAGTGTGTAGCGGCCAGAGTCTTTACTGACAAACGCTACGCGCTAAACAACAACCTGGTGGACCGTGGCGGACTCGAACCGCCTACCTCTTCATTGCAAATGAAGTGTTCTACCAGCTGAACTAACGGCCCGTTCACTCAGGAATCCACTTGATTTTTTGAATTTTATTGTGAGAGGAAAAAGATTACGAAGACAACAAAAGCCCCAAGCGGGGAGTTCTAATATTTCTGTTTGCTATCATAAATAATCTTTTGCCTCTTATCCCCCAGTTTTTGCCGGGGTGATAAATGTTCACGATTCCCATCTTAACACAGGAAAAAATAAGTGTCAATGGTTCAATTAGACAATCAAATGGTATAATCCCCTTATGAAAATGCTAGAAAGATTCAGGAGAACGCCCCGAAAAGAAACTGGAATTCTAAACCGAGAGCAAGTAAGTTCTTTAGTAGATAAACTTCTTGACGATTCGAGAAGTGGGTTTATTGTTGAAAATTATAGTGGGAATGCTGAGCAAGAAAGTCTTCTTCGGGAGCAATCTTATAATGTTGTGGTTAAAGGAAATGGGAAATTTTATCTTGTTAGAGTTTGTAAAAAGCAGGGAGAGTTTAATTCGGATTCGTATTCATATATGCACATAGGAGAGTATGGATCAGTTAGAGACATGAAGCATTGGAATAATATTCAAAGATATGTAATCTTGAACAAGGACTTACATATAGCTGCATACAGAGGCTATCCTTACGTATATAATAACCAACCTGGTTGGCATAGAGTTGATATAGGCCCTGAAGAAGCGTCGGACTTATTAAGGGCAGTCCTAAAATCAAAAGTAGATGCTAAAGCTACTCAGCAATATTTTGAGCACGAATTGGAACTAATTCGTAAGTACAATTGGAAAGATCGGATAGTCAGATGACCGAAGCTTACTCCTGACCCCTTAGCCAGTGTTCGGCCTCGAGAGCCGACATACAACCGAAGCCGGCGGCGGTTACTGCCTGTTTATAGTGACTATCATGAACATCTCCCGCGACGAAAACTCCTTCTATGTTTGTCTTTGTGTGATCGCGGACTTTAATGTAACCTGTTTCATCAAGCTCTATACCTCTAAAGACTTTTGTGTTGGGAATATGACCAATTGCCACAAAAACTCCGTCGATATCCATCTTTGAGGCCTCATTGGTTTTATTATTTTTAATTTCAACTCCGGTAACTTTTTCCTCTCCTAAAATTTTTGTAACTTCAGTATTGAGTAAAAATTTTATTTTGGGATTTTTTTTGGCTTTATCCTGCATAATCTGAGATGCCCGAAAAGTTTCACTTCTGTGAACAACTGTTACAGAATCTGCAAAATTTGCAAGAACCAGAGCTTCTTCCATAGCGCTGTCTCCTCCACCCACTACAATTGTCTTTTTGTTTTTGAAGAAAAATGCATCACAAGGTGCGCAGGAAGAAACGCCTTTTCCTATTCTTTCTTTTTCTCCCGGAACATCGAGCCATTTTGTGTCGGCACCCGTTGCAATTATTACTGCTTTTCCTTCAAACTCTTTTTCTCCCGCTTTTACTTTTAAAGGTTTCGTTAAGAAATCACCTTCTAAAAAACCCTCATCAATAAATTCCGTACCAAAGCGTTCTGCCTGTTTTCGCATGGCCGCCATAAGATCCGGTCCCTGAATACCATCGGGAAATCCCGGATAGTTATCTACGATGGTTGTTAGCATTAACTGTCCGCCCCATTTTCCTCCTGCAATAAGTAAAGTTTTAAGATTGGCACGAGTTGTATAAATTGCGGCTGTTAAACCTGCAGGACCACTTCCTATTATGATGACATCGTAGATTTTGCTATCCATTTTAAAAAAGTGCGGGGAGCCTATCCGCCCTGGCGGGGCGGCCTCAGTGCATTCAACTCGCCAAAACTTCCTCTATTCCTTTCTTAAAGTTTTCTCTTGATTGAGCGCCGATCATGGTTTTAACCGGTTGCCCGTTTTTAAAAATTAGAATGCTTGGAATACTCATTATTCCAAATTGCGATGCAGTATTGGGATTTTCATCTACGTTTAATTTCCCAACCTTTAATTTTCCTTCGTATTCTCTTGCCAGTTCCTCAATTACTGGAGAAACTATTCGGCAAGGAGCGCACCATGGGGCCCAAAAATCAACCAGAGCCGGAGTATTGCTTTTTATAACTTCGTCCGCAAAATTCTGATCTGTAAAAGTTTTATCTGCCATACCTGTCGCGTTTGACCAAGTCAGACTTGGTTTGACGCGATTCACCTCCCTTGTTAAAATAACAGAATACCTTTCTATCTGTCAATTATTTATTTTGCAAATTCCAAACTCATGCAATTTTTTTAGCAAAAATGATAAAGAAAAAATAAGAAGTCCAATAGATATCAGATATAAAATGTGATTTCCAAAAGGTAAAAAAACAAAAACACTTCCAAGTCCTAAGACAGAAAGAAGAGAAAAGCCACAGCTTGCGCACCCTGTTGAAACAATTCCCAAAAGACCTCCTCCTCCAACTAGGAATCTGAATCTTCCATTCATTTTTATATATTTCAAAGCCGCAATGATCAATGAGATATTTATTCCGGTGAGGATGGCAGTTATTAAAAGGAGTATAAAATCGGGCGTAGATAACACAGTTTGAGCACCTTGAAGGAGATTGAATAAAAGGTTTACTTTATAAAAGACAGGAAAATCTCCGAAAACAGTACCAAAAACTAATCGGTAGTTTATGCTGTAAACTCCTAATGCGATATATAATATCGTTACTAACAATATTACAAGTAAATACTTTGTTTTTACTACTTCCTCTTTAAAAGTTGTGAAAAAAGTTAATAAGTTAATTTTATATTTTTTCTCTTCTTAGAAGAGAAGCATCCCTCTTTTTACTAAACCGAAACTAAATCTTTCTCTACTCTTTTTAAGAGTACAGCATTTACTGCAACAATAATTGAAGAAATGCTCATTAAAAGAGCGGCTATTTCCGGTCTTAAAGAAATTTTAAACGCCGGATATAAAACACCCGCCGCAATAGGAATTGCCAAAAGATTATAAATAGAAGCCCAGAAAAGATTTTCTTTCATTTTTCGAACAGTTGCTTTAGAAAGCTTTATTGCCCTTAATATGTCTAACGGATCGGATTTCATTAAAACAATGTTAGCCGTTTCTATTGCAACATCTGTTCCTGCTCCTATAGCAATTCCTATGTCTGCCCTGGCCAAAGCAGGAGCATCATTAACTCCGTCCCCTACCATTGCTACGATTTTCCCTTCATCCTGAAGCTTTTTAACATATTTTTCTTTATCTTCCGGCAAAACCTCGGCAAAAACTCTGTCTATTCCTAACTCTTTACCAATTGTTTCCGCTGTTTTTTTGTTATCACCCGTAATCATTGCCACCTCAAGCCCCAAATTTTTCATTTTTGCCACAGCCTGCTTGGCATTTTCTTTTATTTGATCTTCTGCTCCTATAACTCCTGCAACTTTTCCATCGATAGCAAGAATCATAATTGTTTTTCCTTCATCTAAAAGTCTTCCTGCTTCTTTTTGCACGCTTGCAAGACTTATTTTTCTGTCGTTCATAAGCTTTGCCGTTCCAACCAAAACCTTTCTCCCAGAAACCTTTGCTTCGACTCCGTGTCCTGCGATATTTTTAAAATTTTCTACTTTTGTTGAGAGTTTAATTTTTCTTTTTACCAGTTCCTCCAATACTGCTTTGCTCAATGGGTGGCTTGATTTTGCTTCGGCAGCTCCTATAAAAGACAAAATTTCGTTCTCTTTAAATCCATTTACTGCAACAACATCCGTAACCTTGGGTTTTCCTTCTGTAAGAGTCCCTGTTTTATCCAAAACTATTGCCTGTATTTTTGAAACTCCTTCGAGAGTAGGAGCATCTTTTATAAGAATGTTGTGCTTTGCGCCAAGCCCTGTTCCAACGGCAACCGCAGTAGGAGTTGCCAAACCTAAAGCATCCGGACAGGCAATAACAACAGTTGATATGGCAAAAGTAAGGGCAAATAAAATAGGCTGACCCAAAAGGAAAAACCACACGGAAAAAGTAAGAAGACCTCCTCCGACAGCAACAATAACAAGATACTTTGCAAACCTGTCTGCAATTCTTTGTCCGGGAGCTTTTGAATTTTGCGCAGTTTCAACAAGTTTTACAATCTGGGCCAAAGCAGTATCTTGCCCGACTTTTGTTGCTTTAAATTTAACCGAGCCGGACTGGTTTATAGATCCCCCAATAACCTTATCTCCTGTTTTCTTTGTAACAGGTAAAGATTCACCCGTTACTAAAGACTCGTCTATTGCTGTTTCCCCCTCTGTTACTTCTCCGTCAACCGGAACTTTGTCGCCGGGTTTTAAAATTAGAATGTCGCCGACTTTAACTTCCGAAGTTGGGACCACCTGTTCTTTGCCGTTTCTAAAAAGCCTTGCCTGCGGAGGAACCAAATTAAAAAGAGCCTGCAAAGCATCCGTTGTACCGCGTCTTGATTTCATTTCCATCCAATGTCCGAATAAAACAAAAGTTATAAGAAGAGCCGCGGCTTCGTAATAAGAATCGCTGCTTCCCAGAATTGTAAGAAAAACACTAAAGACATAAGCGGCTGTTATACCAACGGCAATTAAAACTGCCATATTTAAAGTTTTTTGCTGAAGAGCTTTAAAAGTGGAATATAAAAATATCCAGCCGGAATAGAAAAAAACAGGCGTTGTGAGTATAAAAAGTATCCAGGCAGCAGGAATAGGCTGCGGTAGGCTTAAGCCTAAAATTTTTTCCCCTAGAGGCGAATAAGCAATAATCGGAATTGAAAGAAAGAGCGCAAAAAAGAACTTTTGTCTAATGTCTTCTTCCATAAGTTTTGCCATTTCCCGCCCGGCAAGACCTGTATGCTCCATACCCATAGCCATTGTCATACTCATCTTGAATTTTTCCCACCACGACATTTCCTCCGGTTTTTTCATTTCGTGCCCCGAATGAGAACCCATATCATGCTCCATTTTTTTATTTTTTGCCTCAACAAGTTCCATTCCGCATTTTGGACAAGTCCCAGGCTTATCCGAAGTAACGTCTTTGTGCATTGGGCAAGTGTATAAAATCTCGTTTTTCATACAGGAAGTCCTACCTCCTTCATTTTTTCTAAAATAAATTTTGATCGCTGGTTAATAGAATCTTTTGCTTTTTCCTCTTCGGATGCATAACTTTCTCTTTCTTCATAGGGGAAAACAGGAACCCTTACGACTTCATATCCTAGCTCCTCATAAACCTTTGGCAAATTTTCATGCATCCATTTTGCGAATTCGGGACTTTCAATCCTTGCGGTATCTTTTTCATAATTTAAAAGCGGCTCCAGGTAAAAGACTTGTCTATACTTAACTTTTTTTGCCGCATCTAAAGCATCTGATTCATCCGCTTTATAATATCTAAGGTAAGCGGCAATATCGGGAAGACCTCTATCCATCAAAATATTAGATGAAGAATTAAGTGATTTTTCAAGAGCCGCTCTTGCCTTAAGAAATCTATTCTCAAGCCTCAAATGCCCTTCCGGAGTTGAGTCTCTTTCTATTCCATTTTTTCTATCCTCCTCAATAATATCCCGCTCCACTTCAGGTACAGAAACAAATCCTCTGTGCTCAAGCCGTGGTCTTAAATGCTCGAATTGAGTTGATTTTCCCGACGCGGGAGCCCCAATCAAAACTACAACATTTGTCTGTCTTGGTTCCTGTTCTTTTATTTCATTCATAGAATTTTCTCCTTTCAAATTTTCATCCATAAGTGAGTTAAAATCAAGTTACTTTAAATTTCATCATCACTTCCCTCCCGCACTGTCTTTTTCTTTTTGGTTCTAACTTCATCCCACATTTAGGACATCTCCCCTGTTTATCGGAAACAACCTCCGGATGCATTGGGCATGTATATAAATTGTTATCCATGGTTTGCGTGGTCTCCCTCCCCTCCGCAGCCATCAGATAAATTCCAGACTTCTGTTACTTGCTGTCCGGTAAAACCTTTCTCTTTAATTAAAAATTTTGCCAAACCACCATAAACGTACCATCTCCAGCATTTACAGCAACAAGGACCTTTTTCATCAGAGTTATTCATCGCAAAATCATAAGCTTTTTGTTGCTGGGGAGTAAGTTTATCATCGTAATGGTCTTTCAATTTCTTTGCAAGAGTAGAATCTATGTCGTATGGATCTTGCGGTATTTCTTTTACGTTTTTATATTTTGTTAAACCTTGAATTTGTTCTTCATAACGATGCCAGCTCATAGGAGAACAGCAGGAACCTTGAAGACGCGAAGGAGCTTGTCCCGATGATATTGAATCTGAAAAATCCTTGGAACAAGAGGAATTACCGCTGGTACTTAATGATTGAAACTTAGCGTACAGATTTTTTTCATTAAATGAGCTTACACTGAAAAAATCTATCTTTCCATCCCAAAAAAAAGCCAAGTAAAAAAGCCCTATGATAAAAATCAACAAAAGAACAACTGAACTATTATTTTTCATATTTTCCAAATTCAAGATTATCTCTACTTAGCTAACCGGTTATAAAGACTTGCAAATACATAACTTGCAATCCAAACAAAAATACTAATTGTAACTGCGCCAAACAAAAATGTACTAATATCCATTGACACTGTGGCTCTTACTGAACTTAAATTCAATGTATGAAGCCAACTTTGTCCAATTGCAAAAAGCAAATCCGGCGCAACCAGCACCAAAATCCTACAAATTATGTATGTTCCAAGACCAACAACCGTAAATGAATTAGCAAATGCTGTCGGTTTTAACATCAGTTTCACCTCCTTCCTTTAGAATGGCTTAATACCCCCAAGTATTCAGCCACTGTTTCATCATATTTATTTCTTTTGCTTGAGCCAAAATTATGTCATCTGCCATATCCTTAATTTCTTGATGAAAGCCGTTTTCTTTGGCGAGCTTGGCCATTTCAATCGCTCCCTGATGATGGGGAATCATTTGGCTTATGAATTCCTTATCAAAATCTTCTCCTGTCTTGTCTTTTAATGAGTTGACCATCCCGCTCATTGTCATTTTATCATCTCCCATCATTTGCTCATGCATTTGGTTCAGTCCTTCGGTTTTTGCTTCCTGCATAAAATTTTGTGTATGCATCCCCATCATCTTCATCATTTGGGTATTGTTGCTATTTACAACATTTGTTGTAAATAAAATGGCGAGAAGAGCTCCTCCCAAAAGACCGATTATTCCATACAAATATTCTGTTTTCATTCAATCACCTCCCTTATATCTTTTTCGATATATAAAAAGCTCCAGCTATTAAAAAAATCAGAAATAAAACATTCAAAATAATGTTTCCGCCAACATATTGATTAACTGCTCCTCCCGCGTTTTGAATTATTTTTGCAAACTCTTCGCTTTTTGCCATAGATAATTGTCCTTTTAAAGTTAAAACCAAGGTCAGAATTCCTGCCGTGAAGAAAATTAAAAATGCTATTAAATTATTAAAAGTAACAACAAATTCTCTGCCCATTATTTTTAAACTTCCAATCTTTCTTTTTATAAGCTGCAATTTATTAATTTTATCCGAAAGGAAAATAGAAATTATTAAAAGCGGGACTACCATTCCTAAAACATAAACCATTCCTATTAAAAGCGAACCGAAAAATGTCGGGGATAAAAACGCCATAGTAAGTATTCCTATTAATACGGGAGCGCAGCAGGCGCTAGTGATGCCTGAAAATACGCCTAAGGTAAAAATTGAAACTACATCCGTCTTTTGTTGATTTTGAGAAGGCACATGAATCATAAAAGGAGACTTTATTCCCAGTAGCGAAATCGCAGCCACAAAAAGCATTAGTAATCCCCCAAAAATATAAATTGTGTCGTGGTATCTAAAAAGAAACTGGGAGATTATTGCAACTCCCAAAACCGCAGGCATCAAAACTACAAATATGCCTGCTCCAAAAACCAAGGTCATAAAAAGAACTTTTTCTTTTTCTTTAAAAACACTTCCTAAATATGCCGGGAGCAAGAAAGTAATGCAACAGGGAGCAAAAAGAGCAACCATGCCTGCAACAAATGATGCAATTAATGATATTTGAAATATGCTTTCCATAATAATTATGAACTTTTGTTTTTATTTTTAACTACAGTTGCCGTAATTGAAGCTTCAACTCTTGAAAAATTAGTGCTTGTTGTATCAATATAAATTGTTCTTATAACTTCCCCTAAATCAGTGTCGTCTTTATGGACAGCGGGATTAAAGCTTACCAAAATTTCAGTTTCCTCATAGGGTTTAAGATTTTTCTTGACCGCAGTCGCAGATGTACAAGAACAGGAAGTTGAAATTTTTGTAATAGCTATTTCTTCTTTTGTGTTATTTGTTAATTTAAAGGTTGTTTTTGTTATATTTCCATAAATTACCGTACCCAGATTCTTTGTAACCGGTGTTATATAAACTCCGTAGCGGGATTCGTAATACGCATTTAATCCTCCGGTAAGGTTATAAACCCGCGCGTATCCTGCTTTTAAAAGAGCGTTGGAAGCCTCGATACTCATTCTTCCGGATTTACAATAAACTATAATTTCGGCATTTTTGTCTTTTGGAAACTTATTAAGATTTTCTTTTATTTTATTGTAAGGAATAACCAAATCCGTTCCTTCAAGGTGCTTTTGCAAAGGCGTGTGTACGTCAACCAAGAAAGTATTGCGGGTTGCCAAAATCTTATCTAATTCTTGCGGAGAAATGTTTTTAAAAGAAGCTGTTTTTGCGCTTTTTTGAGCGGAATTCTTAAAATTTAAAAAAAACCCAAACCCAACCAAAAGCAATACTAAAACTATTACAAGTGGAGTCAGATTTTTCATTATGCCCCACAGCTTCCCCCACCTTGAAGCGCGGGCCACTTAATATCGCCAAGCTTTTCCCTTATTGTCTGATATCCCATGGCGCTTGAAAAAGTTTTTGATAAAAGCTCTTTAGGGGATTTTTTTGAATAATCCTGCCCTGCTTTATCAAAATGAAAAGCAATATCTAGATATGTTTGAGGAAACCAGTAGGCATTAAAAGCAAGCGCTGTTTTATAAATTTCTTCTTTTGAGAAATTTTGCGAAACCATAAGCTCGATAAGCCCTAACATTGCCATACCGTGATTGCAATCTGGGAATGCAGTTGAATTTCCGCAGCAAGGTCTGTAAATATTGCCTGCTATTTCTCCTACAATTTTTTGTTGTTTTTCTGAAAGTGTTATATATTGATATTTTGAATAAATATCCATCGGCTGTTTTGCGCCTATCGTCCATCCTCCTGTTGAAGCAAAATTAGCTGCGCTTCCTCCTTTTACCATTTCTCCTTTTTCCAAAATTTCATTTTTATTGGCAAGTCCCAAGCCCCATAATATATCAACCCAAAATTGTGAGTTCGACTGGGTCAGCTCGATTTTATTCTGGCCGTTGGAAAAATATTTATCTAAATCTTTGGGTAATTCATCTTTACCTGTTACAGCCTTAGCAAGTTTTGTTTTATCTATAACTCCGTCTTCTATCATTTTCTTTCCCAAATCCCCCCACTTAATCTTAAAAACATATTTTTCCTTAATTACTTTGTCCTGAAGTTTTTGAAGAGCGACTTCCTGTTGTTTTTGACTATAAATCTGCTGATTTTTAATATCCTGTTTACGTTTTAAATCCAACACTTTGGTCGCCAGCATTCCTGAAAGAAAAACAGCAATCACAAGAAGAACAACTAAAACAAAATTAGGGCTGAAAATTTTTATTTTATATTGTTTAAATCTTTTTCTTAACCTCTTCACCTAACTACTTCTCCTTCAAAAGAAACTTCAACGTAAGGGTTGTCAGGATCGTTTGTTTCAAAACTTACAGCTCTTGTAACAGGACCTGTCCCCTGAGGCCCATGATATGTAGGATCGAAATCCGCAATTATTTCTGCTGTTTGCCCCTGTTTTACAATGCCTTTCCAGGAAGAAGAAGCAGACATTCCTTTCATTCCAAACCCCTCGCTTTTATTGTCTCCTTGTTTTAGGTAAGCTTTGGTGCACATGCATGAAGTAGCAATATTAGCAATTTCCAAATCCTTAGTTCCTGCGTTTTTGATAGGAAATACGTGAATGAAATTCCCGCCGCCATACGGAATATTTCCGACTTTTTTTGAGGAATGGTCAACGGAAATTTTTGCTCCGGCAGTTTTGGAAACTGTCGCTTTTGTGGTAGTTGTAGATGAAAAACCCGAAACAAAAATAGCCAGTCCAATTATTCCCAAAGTCAAAATTATTATAAAAATAACAAACTTTTTGTCCATATCTTAGTTTTTCTTTTTAAAAACGCCCATTATCTCCTGGATGGCCTCTTCTTGGTCTCCGCTTTTTATTGAATCGGCAACGCAGGTTCGAAGGTGATTTTCCAATACCGCTCCATCTGTTTCCTTTAAAGCCGCCTGAACAGCTTGAGACTGATGTAAAACATCAATGCAGTATTCGTCTTCCTCTATCATTTTTATAACTTTTTCAAGATGACCTTTTGAAATTTTTAGGCGATGAAGAATTCTTTCCTGCGTATCCTTTGGCCTATACATAAAATGAGTATATCCCCCCTAGAGGGATATGTCAAGAGGATTTTATTTGAGGATTGGGCAACTCTTTGCTATCGAAGTTTTCCCCCACCAATTACCGAGGCCCCAAAAATTCCCTGCATTGGAGTAAGAAAGTACCCAAAGAACCAAAATATAAATTATATGATCATCTAAGAATGGATTGTTTTCGGTCGGAAAGAGAGAAAGCCACATAAGAAATAAAAGAAGCGACCCTGTATAAGAAACAATTCTTAAACCAATACCTAATATAAGTGATACTCCAAGAAACAAAAGTCCTACCATAAATAACCAGTCAACCAAAACGACGCCAGAGAGGCTTTCAAACGTTGTTTTTAGAGGCCCGGAAGTAGCAAATTTTAAAAAACCTGATGTCGGAGAACCGCCAGCTAGCCACGCATTAGAAGTTTTCGTTGCAAATCCAAGGCCCAAAAGTTTATCCAAGAATGCCCAGAGAAATATCCAACCCATCAAAATTCGAAGAAGAGCAAGAAAATTTTGAAGTTTCATTGTTTATTTAATTATGCTAGTAAAGTTAGAGATTGTCAAGTTTGACAGCCATTCCAATTTTATCTAAAAAGATCTCTTAAATTCTTGGGAAATCCTTTGACTAGCAAAAGCGCAAGCGGCGCACCGATGTTTGCAAATCGCTCGACAAAATCCCAAATTGATTCTCCTACAATCGGACGGAGTATCGCAGTCCAAAAACCCCAAAATGTTGCCCAAAGCAGAACGATTTTAATTGGTCTTATAAGTACAAAAAGAGCAACAATCAAATCTGATATCCCAATTAGAAGAAGGAGCTGAGTTGCCAGACCAGTATCTGCTGTTGTTAATTGACTTATCCAGCCCACCCATTGTTTTTTGCCTTGTAAAGCAAGCGCCCCATGACCCAAAAATTCTCCCGCAACTGCTATTCGCAAAACCCACTCTAGTCTTTTATTCATTTACTCACCTCCTGTTAATATTATTTTTTATTAATTTGTTTCCAAAGCCAAAACCCCAAAAGAATAAGATCAATAAGAATGACTAGCCAAAATATTATTCCCAATGCACCAAACCAAGCCATTCCTCCGTTTCCCCAGTTCATCATATTCCCATAGCCAAATTCCATCATAGTATTTCACCCCCTCTCTTATATATTAATACTTTTCCTTCTTTTCTGCATCTGCTTTTGTCTTATGTATTATATCAGATGTATAAGCAGGTGGAGAGTCCGTTGAGGTCTATAGGTTATGGTATATGATTATTTATCAACTCCCAAACGGCACTGGATTTTTTTGGTAAATCTTATGTGGCGCCTGGCAATTTCTTTTCCTTCCTTAACTGTTCCACCAAACCTCTCTGAAATTTCTCCGGCTGTTCTTATTACCCTTCTTTCTTGGATGCTGTTGGTTAATGGCAATCCTAATTGAATTTTTGCCGGAGCAATAACATCTTCGGTAAGTGCCGCCTCTTCTCTTACGGCTAATCCCCACTCCCCACCAAAAGTTTTTCTTTCATCTTTATTATCTGCTGAATGAATCATAAGCCAGGATGAAATTAAAATTTCCCTTATTTCAAACAATCTTTCCCGTGCCCCGTCTAAATTTGCCCGCCATTGAGATTCTGTTTCTTTACTCATTATAGAAGGCAGTTTTAAAGCCTGCTTGCTTCTTTTTCTAAAGCTTTCCTATTTTTTATAACAAGCCGTCTTCCTTTTTTTTCAATAAGTCCCTTGTCGATAAATTTTTTAAGTTCGATGCTTACTGTCTCTCTTGCCACTCCAACAAGATTCGCAATATCTTTATGAGTAAAGGGAATTGGTATTTTGATTTCTTTATGATCGCTTCTTACTCCGAAGTATCTTGCGCATATTAAAAGTATTGATGCCAGTCTTGAATTTGCGTTTCCAAAAGTTAAATATTCCATTCTTCGCAAGGCGATTTGAAATCTTTCGATAATATGAAGATTCACCTCATCAAAAACATCTGGGTTTTCTCTTATAAAAGAGGCAAAATTTTCTCTTGGGGCTCTAATCATTTCTACTTCACTTAAAGTCTCGAAATAGTAAATACTTGGTTTTGCCGTAAATGTAAATACAACTGGAAAAAATTCTCCGGGCTTATAAATAACAAGCGTTAATTCTTTACCCGCAGAAGAAAGTGAATAAAGCCTTGCATATCCTTTTTTTATAAAAAATATTCCCTGCGGAATATCGCCTGCCCTTAAGAAGGTCTCTCCCTTTTTATAGTGACGTAGTTTATATTGAGAGAAAAATTGATCTAGTTTCTGTTGTGGAGTCAATTAAGCACCGCTCCTTAACAAGAGGAGTATATCACAAAGCAAAATTGTTAACAATCTAACAATTTTATGGTAATTTAAATCACTGAAATTTAAATAAATCTGTGGTATTTTCGCTTCGGTGAACGCTATATGTGATAGACAATAATTAAATCGGCAAGGGGGGATTTATGTTTAATGATTATCAGATTATAAAGAAAATTGGAGATAGTCCTGCCCTTCATAAAGAAGAGAAAATACTTCTTAGAAAAAGACAACATTGGTTTATCATTGTAATGCCGGTGTTTTTTTCGATTATAATTGCAATTGCTGTTAGCTCATTCCTCTACTACTTGTTTCTATTAAAAATTTCGCAGATTGGTCTATTTATATCGTCCGTGCTTGTAGTAATTTTAATTGCATTAAGTGCTATTGCAAAAATAGTAGTTGACTGGCATTGCCACTTTTATATCTTAACAACAAATAGAATACTTGAAGTTTGTTATAAACCTTTATTTTCAAATTATATTAATAACGTAATATTAAACCAGGTAAAATCAACCGAAATCGATATCGAAAAGACTGGAATAATAAATCAGCTGTTGGACATAGGAAATGTAATTATTACTTTTGATAGGCCTACACACCAGGAAGAATTTAGATTGATTAACATAAAAGATCCAAGAGAGACAGGTTTTTTAATGTCTGATGCTTTAGATATAGAAAAACCGGATATGATGGACGCACCTATATGGTATAAATCAAAAAATGAAAACCATCGTTTTAGAATAACAGAAGAGATATTTCCAGGACATTCTTTTGGGGTGGCATAAATGAATTTTTTATATATTACTTTTTACATTGCTATGATAATTATTTCGGCTGTTTTGGGAATTTACAACTTATTATTCGCTGTTTACTCAAAAAAAGCTAAGAATGAGCTTATAATAGCTTTGCCGAATTCTTTGGAGAAATTGTTAATTGTGAACGTCTTTATCTCTTTCGTTTTTGTAACTATTATTCTATTTTTTATTTTGAAATTAATTTTATAAAGGAGGTGAAAAGTGAAAGACATTTATTTAGAACCATTTTTAAGTTCCTGGCCGACTCCCCTGTCTTTTAAAGATATCGGAGAATGTTTTAAAACCAAAAAAGGTTTGAGGCAGAGAAGAAAAACAGCAAATATTTCTTATCCTAAAACCATAGGAAGCATGGGGATATTTAGTTTATTCAGGCTTGGATCTAATGCTTGACAACAGTTTGCCGACTCTTATACAATAGTTTAATGCCTAGAGTTGTAAAAAAGTTAACCTCCGAAACTGAAGAGCCAATAAAAACCCAAAAAAAAATACCAATAGAATTCAATCTACAGAAATTTTTCCAAGATTCAAAATCATATACTCCGATTCTAATAGTGCTTCTTTTGGTTGCTTCGTTTTTATTGGGCGCTCTAACAACTAAATTAGCTGCAAACCAAAATTCCAGAGGTAATCCTCAGACTGCAACCCAACCAAATTCTCCCCAAACAGCGCCAAATGTACCAAATCAACCGGCGCCCGGTGCAAAAGTAAATGTAGATGCAGGACACTTGCCTGTTTTGGGAAATAAAAACGCAAAAGTTACAATAATCGAATTTGCGGATTTTCAATGTCCTTTTTGTGAAAGATTCTTCAAGGACGCAGAGTCAAATATAATAAAAGACTATGTTGACAGTGGAAAAGTCAAATTTGCATTCCGCCACTACGCTTTTCTAGGCCAAGAGTCTAATTTTGCCGCAGAAGCAAGTGAATGCGCAAACGAACAGGGAAAGTTCTGGGAATTCCATGATTATCTTTTCAAAAACCAACAGGGGGAAAATCAAGGAGCATTTACAAAAGACAAGCTAAAAGGTTTTGCAGCAACGCTAGGGCTTAACTCATTGCAGTTTAACGCATGTCTTGACGGAGGAAAATATACAAAAGCAGTAACAGACGATCTGGCGGCCGGACAAAAAGCAGGAGTTTCAGGAACACCAACAACTTTTGTAAATGGTCAGACAGTCGTTGGAGCCCAGCCTTTTAGTGCCTTCAAAACTTTAATCGACCAGGAGCTTTCGAAGTAACCCCTCATCTTTTTATTCGGGGTGGCCAAGAAGCGATACCGAAATCCATATAACCAAAACTCCGGCAAGCAATAAAATACTCTCAATCAAAGCAAAGCCCTTTCTTTTTTCATAATGTATTTCAGGAATTAGATCGGAAGAAGCAATATAAATAAAAAACCCAGCAGTTAGTGCAAGAAGTATTGGCAAATATGGCTCTAGCACATTGCCTAAAAAGTAAGTTAATAAAGCCCCCAAAATTGCAACCGATGCGCTTAAAACATTAACTAAGATAATTTTTTTTCTACTTAATCCTTTATGCAAAAGAAGACCGAAATCTCCTATTTCTTGAGGGATTTCATGAGCGGCAACAGATAAAGCGGTTACGATTCCAAGCGGCGCACTGATCATAAAAGTGGCCGCAATAACAATTCCGTCGACAAAATTATGAACTGTATCTCCAATAATAATCAGAGGAATTGTAGATTTTGATTCTTTCTTATGTTCGTGAAATTCTTCGTGATGATGAAACCAGTGAATTGATCGTTCAATTAAAAAGAAAACGATAATTCCAATTAGTGCCCAAGAAAATACATTTATCCCTAATTCCTCTCCCTCATGAGCAGCTTCTGGCAACAGGTCAAAAAAGGCAGCACCTAAAAGCACTCCTGCGGCAAAAGAGGCAAGAAAGTGAGAAATCTTAAGCGCCAATTTTTCTTTTGAAAGAAGAATAAGTCCTCCAATTAAAGCACCGATGCTTCCTAAGAAAGTAAATAATAAAATATTTGCTAAAGTTGACAATTCTTGCATATTCCAAAGAATTCAAGAGAGTGTCTCTTGACTAAAAACTTATATTTTTGTTGGATTTCTTTTTCTAAAGAAGGGACAGTTGTATCATTAATATCCTCAATACTATCGCAATTTCCGCAAATAAGATGGTGATGATCTCCTTTCTTAATCTCATATCTAAACTTCCCTTCCCCGAATTCTAGTCTGTTAACTATTCCATTCTTGTATAAAAAATCTACAATCCTATATACAGTAACTTTGTTCGTTTTTAATTTCTTTGATCTTAAAAAACCAATTATTTGTAATGCGTCGACAGGACACTCTGAATTCTTGAGGAACTCCGAAATAGCAGATCTTGCGGGAGTATTTTTTATTTTATTTAAAACCATTTGTTGAGATTATATGCAACTTAGTTGCATTTGTCAACTGGTAAACTCTTTATAATGACTACTGTAGTATTTCAAAATCTTTGTATTCTTGGTTATCGCCTGGCCACTCAACATCTACTGATTTTACTTCTGATAAAAACGGTCCCTTCCAACATTCTTCTATTGCTTTTTTTATCTCATCTCTTGAACCTGAAAACAGAGCCTCAACTCTTCCATCAGAGAGATTTCTAACCCATCCGGTTAGACCGATCTGCCGGGCAATTCCCTTTACAAATTGCCGATATCCAACATTCTGAACAAAACCGGATACAAATACATAGGCAACCATAGCAATAAATTACAATATCAAAATTATCACCGCAAATGCGGGATCCCGACTGGAAACTACCAGCGGGACAAATCACAAATAAATCCTAAGCTTCAATCACCAAAATTTTAAAAAATTAGAATTTGGATTTTATCTGTCTTGCGGAGCGAGATCTGGCTCCGCCAGAGAATTTGGTATTTTGGATTTAGGATTTCCGAGCTTTTTGAGCTCGGAGAGTTTCCACATAAATAATGCTCCTTTATTCTTTGCCGAGCTGTCCGATACATAAGACAGCGCTTTTTCAAGAATTGATCTATGAGTCGTTTGTGCAAGTTTTATATATAATCCTCTATGTTTATAATCATCAAGCTGCTCGGCCAAATAAATCCCGTAAGACTGAAACTCCCGCGAGATATATCTGTCTCCCAAAGGATCGAATTTTTCAAGAATTGTTTTAATAGATCTCATAAATTATTTCGTATTAAACCTGTTCATTGCTTTTTCGATGTTTTCCTCAAGAGCAGTCTGTATTGATTTCGATGCTTTTTTTATTAACTCTCTTATTTTCCCGGATTCTCCTGCCGCAAATTCTTTCAAAACAAAATCATCGACTCCTCTTAATTTAATCTTTAGACTTCTGCCTTTGGTGTTAAGTCTTGGATGCCCTATTCCTAACCTAAATCTCCAAAATTTTTCCGTACCCAAAGAATTCATTATAGACATTACTCCCTTATGACCCGCAGATCCTCCGCCAAACCTTATCTTCATACTACCCAAAGGCAAATCGATCTCATCATGAATTATCCAAATGTCAGATGGATTAATTTTGTAAAATGATGATACAAGCCCTACACAAAGGCCGGAATTATTCATGTAGGTTTTAGGTTTTACTAAAATTACTTTTCTAAGTATTCCTTTTTTGGGCTGCCAATCAATTTTTGCCATATCACATTTAAACTTTTTATTATCCTCCCAAATAGTTTTTTGGACTTGTGAAAAGTCTTTTAGAAACCTATCCAAAACCATAAAACCCAGATTATGTCTGGTTTTTTCGTGCTTTTCCCCCGGATTTCCCAATCCAACAATAAGCTTCATACACCTTATTCTACATTTTACTATTCGAATTTTCCATTAATTAAATTTATTACCTCTCTATTATCTACTTGGTGGAATTCTTTGTAAAATTGTCCGACGGCGTGTAAGTCAACCTCTATTTGTAATGCTATAACAGTATCAAAATACTTCTTAATATTTAAAAAGGTGTCTTTTGCAATCACCGGAACCGCCAAAACAACCTCTTTACTTTTCTCTTTCCTAAAAAACTTTACCGCACAAAGAACCGTTGCTCCGGTTGCCACTCCATCATCCACGAGAATAATTTTTTTATTTTTTACATTTATTGATTTTTTACCTCTTCTCAAATAATTTTCCAACTCAGTACGCTCAAAGTTCTTAATCTCTTTTAAGCGATTTTTGTAGTCCTTACTTATATGAAGTCTTCTAATTAAATTTTCATCCCAAAAAATAACGCTATTTGGGCCTATTGTGCCGATTGCAAGTTCGGGATTTTGCGGTGCTCCGATTTTTTTTATAACTATAATATCAAGGGATAAATTTAAAAAGCCGCTTATTTCCTTTGCTACTACTGCCCCGCCTCGGGTTATTCCAATTACAACAACATCTTTTTTATTCTTAAATTTTTTAAGTTTTCGGGCCAGTAATTTTCCCGCTTGTCTTCTATCTTTAAACATTAAAATTGAAGATCCAATTGAGATTCTTGTTTTTCTTCTACTGATTGAACAATTGTGTCCTCGCCATTCCAAATTTTTACCCTTCCGTATTCTCCGTCATATCCCGGATCTACAACAATATTTCCTCTTCTTACCCTATCTATTCCTTCTGACAATTTAGCGCCGCCCATTTTTTCTATTTGAGAAAGCGGAGTTTTAAGAAGAACTTCAATCTCAGATCCTAAATTTTCGCATAAATTGTCGAAAGCATCCTTAACCTTTTGACTCGATACGGTCGATGAAAAAGCTTCTGCAATTATTTCATTTAAAGGAACAAGTTTTACAAATGGAGAGTGATTCTTTGTTGTATCGGTGTACCATTTTATTCCCGACTGACTTATTTTAGTCTCTACTTTTCCTAATAAATTTTCATTGGATAACTGCTCAAGTCTATAAAGAACTCCTTCCGTGAGTCTTCTTTTACAGATCGGGCAAGTATTTCCGTCTTTTCTGGTTTCTTGCGGCCCTCTAACTACTTTGCAGTTTCGATGGCCCGAATAATGATACTTCCCTTCTTCCGGATAAAATTCAACGGTGTATTGGATCTCAAAACTTCCTTTTGGGTCTCTTTTTATCGCTTTTACAATATCTTGATAGGAAATATCTAGGCGCGGGGAGTCTCGCCCTGGCGGGGCGACCTCAGCGCCATTCTTAATCTGAAATACTGTTGCTTCTCTTCCCATTTTAGCTCCCGAGTGTGCATCAGAGAAAGAAAGGATTGAACGAGTCTTTAGCTCTTCAATTTGCCAGTTCATCTGTGGATCGCTTGATAATCCTGTCTCTATTCCATATATATAATCGCTTAAATTACCAAAGGATTCTTCTATGGAATCAAATCCCGATGCGCTTCCATACATTCCAAAATGAGGCGTCCAGACGTGACAGGGAATAAGCAAAATATTTTTATCGATAGAAAGAAGAAGTTCCAGGAGATCTTTTGAAGAAAGTCCGATTATAGGTCTGCCGTCTGCTATTAAATTAAATGCTCTTTTTGTAAATTCTTTGTTTATCTTTTCAACCGTTTCAAGGTTTGGCGCAAAAACGAGATTGTGGATTCTTCGAAGTTTTTCTCCTTGTTTATAAATACTTGAGATTTCTGTTGATAGAAGAAATAGAGTTTTGTTTTGCTTGTCCGCCGAAGCTTTAGCGAAGGCGGAGGATTTTAAAGCATAAAGCCCTTCGGAGGATTCCTTGAGCTGGCTTTTTAGCTCTCTAAACCAAAGAGGATGAGTAAAATCACTTGCAGAAATTATATCAAGCCCTTTTAAGCTTGCCCATCTTGCCATCTGTGGCAGCATCATCTGTTGTGATACTGCCCGGGAGTATTTAGAGTGCAAATGTAAGTCGGCTATGAATGTCACAAGGATATTATATCACTTAGCCTTTGGCCCGCCTGCGCCGATACCCGATCAAGAAATTGCCAATTATGTGTTTTTATCGACAGCGGCTTGTCTGAAAAGAAAAATATTCCCGAAATCTTGAGTAATTTCCCGTGATTTAAGATCTTCTTCAAGCTGTACATAATATGTCCCTTTGTATTTCGGGTCTTGATGAAGCTGGGCAATTAAAAACATTGCCAGATCTGTTTTTAAACGGGTGAATTCTTCATTGTCTCTGCCTCCAGCGTATGCTTCGGCTGCCTCGTCTACATTAACAACTGGCACCGGCTCGCCAACTATAAAACGGGATTTTATCCTAAATCCCCCGCCAAAATATTTAAAAAATCCGAGAGCTCCTCTTGGCCATTGTTTTTCTGTACCTTCAATGGCAACAGGTAATAGGTAGCGCTCACCATTTCCATGCCAGTACTCAGATGCTCCATATCTCCCAGTTGTCATACTGCCATCCTTAACTCGTGTTCCTTCCGGAGCTGTAATTAGAATTGATCCTTCGGGAAGTGCCTGTGCCCATCTTTTGGCTTCGGCATTAATTTCATCACGATTTGGATAATCAGGCATAGTATGAGGAACTACCGGCCTAAAGTTAAAATTTCTTAATAGCTGTTCTGAAGGAAATTTCTCAACGTAGGTAATCTTGGCAATAATATTTGCCTTCTTAACTAAATCATCAAAACCTTCCTTTACGGTAACCATTGCCCCTGAGACTAAATCTGCAAAGCTTTTATGATCTAGAATTGCAACAACTGTTACCCCCTGAGCGAGAAGCTCTCGTGCTTTCTCAATATTCTCTCCTCCTATGAATTCGTAATTGAGAGGAAATCTTTTTAATAATTCTTTGGGAGCGCTGAAAAAATTACGCCCAGACTCTGACTTGCTTGACATGGCGCTATTTTAATAGTAACTAATGCTAAAAGCAAGTTTTTCTGGTGTGTTATTTTTTATTTTTGTAGTGGCTGAATTGCTGATTATAAAGTTTTATGACTTCCGAAATTGTTGTTGCGTCTTCTGCTCTTTTATCTTCTTCTCTAAATTTTACAAGTCTTGGAAAACGAAGCGCATATCCCAATCCTTCTTTGTCCCGCCCCGCAGTATGAATTGGGGAACGTGTTATCTCATCTGCCTGAATTTCCAAAACTATCTTTGGCTCAGTCCAAAAAGATGGTGTTATATCGGAATTTACTCGGGCCGGCTTATGATCAATTCTTAAATGTTTTGAAATTTCATTTACTTTTCTAAATTCTTCATCTGTAAGTCCGGTTCCTATTCTTGATATTGATACAAATTCATCTTTCTTTTCATCATAAACGCCAACCAAAAGCCCTCCTACTCCAAACTCTGTTCTCTTCCCCTTTCCTAAGTAAACTCCCAGAAGAACGCAGTCGACAGAATCGGTTAATTGACCTGCCTGGCTTCTTTTAAACTTTATCCAATGAAAACCTCTTCCTCCTGCGATATAAGGGCTGTCCAATTTTTTAAGCATGAGTCCCTCAAGCCCTTCTGATATCGCTTCGTTGAAGAAATCAGTTATTTCGTAAGCCCTATGAAGAACTCTTTCTTCGGAAATTCTTATCGTTGGATTTTCTTTTACGATTATTGATTCCAGAAGTTTTCGCCTTTCTTTATAAGGTTTTTGAGTAATATCCTTTCCGTTTAAATACAGAAGATCAAAAACAAACAGAACAAGAGGCAGTTTTTTTGCCATTTCCTCAATCTTGTATTTCCGTCTTCTTTTGGTTGTTTCTTGAAAAGGTAAGAACTCCGAGGTAAGAGGATTATAAGCAATTGCTTCTCCTTCGAGAATTACCGACTTAGCATTTACTGCTTTCCTAACCCCCGAAACAATATCAGGAAAAGCATGGGTAGTATTTTCAAGATTTCTTGAGAAAAGCTCTACTTCTTCTCTATTTTTATGAACCGCAACTCTGAATCCGTCAAACTTAGGTTCTGCAGCAAATTCATTTCCCAGTCTTTTAATCGCCTCACCTGCCGAAGGAAGTCTCTCGGCAAGAGCTGGTCTTACTGGTTTTCCCACAATAAGCTCTATGCTTTTAATACCAGCAATACCCTTTTTAAAATACGTCTCTGCCACAAAACCTAAGTCGCTTGTTTTGTTATAAGCGTCTTCAATAACAGGCCTAAGGGATTTATCGCCGTGTTTTGCCAAAGATAATGAATCCAAAACCGTAGCATCGCCGATACCAAGTCTTAAGGTTCCAAGGGGAATGTTTACTACATGCTTTGCGGAAATCGGGTCTAACTCTTTAAGAAGTTCAGAAAGCGCAGATACTTTATTGCCTACTGTCCCTTCGCCTGAGAATCCTGCAATCTTTAAAAGACTTTCAGAAACTTGGTCTACGGAAAGCTCACCATGATACTTATGTTTTTGCGCAAGTTCCTGTGCAGCCAGTCCCATGTTACCTTTATGTCGGTAGAGCTTCAAAACTTCATCTTTTGACTTGCCATAAGCTTTACCAATTGCCTGTCCTACCATGCTCTCCGCCATCCCGATTTCTATTGGCTCAAAAAACGGCGCTACTCTTCCCTGAATCAAGTAGCAAATCTTACCGATTTCCCCCGAGTGCGACTTCTTAAACAAATCCGCCAGAATCGCCACCAGCTCCAGCCGCTTACTCGTTCCCTCCAGTTTTTCATAATATTGCGCCAGCGTTTTAAATTGCATATTTATGACATCACGTATTTTGAGGCCTTGGTAACTCCTTGTTTTCGGATTATACCTGCTCTCATCAATCCCTTCAGCTCATTTAAGATTGTGTCCTCCGAAACCATTGGGAAGAGCCCACCAAATGCTTTGTTTTGAAGATATCCTGTTTTTTGTATATATTCGATAATCTTAAGCTGACGATCCGAGAGCATTATTGGTTTTCCGCCAAGTTTTTCCCGCAGCTTAGCATCTATTGATATCCTCTCTACTCTGTCTTTTATCTTTGAAAGTTCGATAGCAAGACCTTCTGTAAAATATTCAAGCCATTTTGTTAAATCTCCGTCATTTTTCCCAACACTTTGCAAAGCGTCATAATATCTAACAGCTTCTTTATCAAAATATTCCTCAAGTGAGAAAAATTTTCTTATATCATAACCTTCCAAAAACAAAATTAATGTGGATAAAGCCCTTGCAACTCGTCCGTTTCCGTCTAAGAAAGGGTGAATTCTTACTAATTCGTAATGAACACTTCCGCTCTTCAAAACAGGGTGAATATCTTGCTCCGATTTGCTGTTTATAAATACAATTAGGTCTTTTATTTGGAACGGGATCGCAACAGAAAGAGGAGGCCTAAAGGAAACCTTTCCGGTGTAACTGTTTTTAACTACGACCTGTTTTTTTCGATATTCTCCAATAGTTTCCGCAGATAAGATTTTTTTAACTGTGAGTTTATGAAGTTCTTTTATTAAACTTTCGTTGATAATTGGCTCTGACTCTCTGACTCTCTGACTCTCTGACTCTCTGACTCTTTCTGACTCTCTGACTCTTTCTGACTCTCCCATGTCTTCAATATACTGCATAACCTTTCTGTAGTTTATAACTTCCTGAATATCGCGTTGTCTTCCCACGACATCTTTTCCCATAATTACATTTTCTGCCTGATCAATGTTAAGCTCGTTTCCCTCTATATGAGTTCCGTAATGGACTGTTCTTATAAGCGCCTCGTCCCGAAATTGCTTTTCGTAATACGGCAAAAGCGGAGCTTTATCTATTACTTCCCTGCAGGCTTCAATTATCCCAATGTTTTTAAGAATCTTGTTTGTAATAGTGAACTTGGGGTTATACATAAACTAATTATCGCATATTTCCCGAAAAATAAAAATGCTATAATAGTAACTATATGGAGAAAAAACAAACTAAAGAGTCGCAAAAACTGCATGCGGAAGTTATAAAGCAAATGGTTACACTTTCAACCAGCGGTTTTGGCTTGGTCGCGGCACTTGCCTGGAACAATCTGATACAAGAGCTTGTAAGTAACTATATTAAAAAGTGGCTTCCGGGAAATTCCGGAGTAATTTCTCTTTTAATTTATGCGCTTGTAGTAACTATTCTTGCAGTTTTCGTAACTCTCCAGCTTTCCCGCCTCTCCCAAAAACTCCAAGGTCAATCAAAAGATTAACTCTTTCATTACCTTCGGAATTTCGTCAACGAGGTCTGAGGAGTTGAAATAATAGCCAACTTTTTGATAGAGGTTTTCTCCTGCTTTTTTGTTTATAAATGAGGCGGCGCCGGCAGAAAGAAATGCTTCGTTTTTACAATACAAAGCGGCAACAAGTCCTGCCAAAACATCGCCTGTTCCTCCTTTTGTCATTCCCGCATTTCCGCCGACAACCTCTGTGCACTCCCGAGGTGAACAAACATAATCTCTTTCTCCCTTGAGCAAAACTACACAATTAAACTCTTTAGCAAGCTCTGCAGCTTGTTCTTCCAATTTTAAATTTTGAATTCTAATTCTGAATTCTGAATTCTGAATTCTAGATTTTAATCCTTCAAACTCCTTTTGGTGCGGAGTAATAATCGAGTTCCTAGGAAGATTTTCAGGTTTAATTACTTGCAGGCTTCCTCCATCGATAACCCACTTTTTGTTAGGGTACTTTTTAAGAAGTTTTTCTGTTAAGAGTTTTGTGTCATCATCGCCCTCTTCTTTCCCCTCTTTTCTTGGCAATCCCGGACCGATCAAAATACAATCAGCTTCATTTATGTAGCTATCGATTTGATTTCTTTTAACTACTATTCCATCCCTAAATTCCTCTTTTGCTTTTTGTACTATCGCATTATTCTCAGGAATTGATGAGTAAAAAACCATGTCAACAATTCTTGATGCAACCTTTAAAGACCAAAGAGATGCTGCGTGAAAAAGCTTTGATCCTCCGATAATCATAAGCTTTCCATTCTGTCCTTTATGAGAACCGGCAGGTGGAATATAAAGTTTTTTCAGCTCCTCTCTCAAAAACTTTTGACTTTTGAATTGTAATTTTGAATTTTGCATTTTGAATTTTGAATTATTTACTCAATTCTATCACGTCGGCGTTTTTAAGAATTTTTGAATCAACGAATTCTTTATGCGTAGTCGTAACAATTGATTGCCCGCCTCGACTCGTCCGCTCGCCGGGCGAGGCGGGCTGCCTTTCAATCATCTGAAGAACCAGTTTTATATGTCCTGCGTCAAGCTCTGAAAATATATCATCCAAAATAAGAATGGGCTTCTGTCCTATGATTTTTTCTATAAAAGAAAGCTCAATAATTTTCATCTGAAGAATAGTTAATCTCTGTTGTCCTCTTGATCCAAAAGATTTTATATCATGCGTCGTCTGCCTGGCATTATTGAACATACTGAAAGACAAATCGTCCCTGTGCGGCCCAACCAATGTTACCCCTGCTCCGACTTCTGCCTGCCTATATTGCAAAAGCCGTGCCGAAGATACAATACTCTTGTCGTAAAAAATAATAAAATCAAAAATTTCTTTTGAAAAATCATTTATAAACCGGACAAACTCCTCTCTTTTTTTTGTAATAACCGCCGCGTTATCTATTAAAAGACTGTCCCAGTATTCAAAAATCTTCTCATTTCTTACCCCTTCCTCTTTTACCCTGTCTAAAAGCGCATTCCTTTGCCGAAGAGCTTTTGTATAAGCAATTGTTGCATTTCTATAATCCCTATCTACCTGCTCTAAGAGATTGTCTAATGATCTTCTTCTAAGATTCGGCCCGCCGATTATAATATCCAAATCCTCCGGAGAAAAAAGTACACAAACTAAATTTCCCGCAAAATCCGCTCTTCTCTTGGATACACCATTTACCAAATACTTCTTGCGTATTGTTTCCCGCTCATCTGAGTTTTCCCTGGAAACAACAACAGAAAGTTCAGTTTTATCTGCAAGTACTCCCGAAATTCTAGCTGTGTTTTCTCCAAAACGTATCAAGTCTGCGTCTTTTTCTGCCTTAGAACCTCTTCCCGTTGAGAGATAAAAGATACTTTCTGCAAGATTTGTTTTGCCCGCAGTATTAGGTCCTATAACTACTGCTATGTCTTTTGTAAAATTAAAATCTGACTTATCGTAGTTTCTAAAATTTTGAAGAGAGAGAGATCGAAGAAACATGAGGTCTATTTTATCACGGTTCCGACGAATTTTTTGCCGTTGAAATAATTCTCAATATTTTCAAAATTGTCTCCCTTAAGCACTGCAACTGTCACTCCAAGTTCTTGGGCTTTTTTGGCAGCCACAGGATCAAACGGCGCATTAATCCCCGGTATCCATTCATCCCCCACAATCTTTCTGAAATCCTTCCAGGAAATTTTGTCATAAGATTTTGCATCTTTATGTTTTCGGGGATCCTTATCGTAAACCTTTTCAACATTTGTAAGATTTATGACTGTTCTTGGTCCATAATCCTCGCAAAGAAGAATAGCATCATAATCCGTAGACCAGCCTGGCTTCCAACCCGCAGCGACAACAATCGGCTCTGTGACTTTTCGAATAATTTCGTAGTGTTTAAGAATATAGGGGTGGGCAATGTCACGAAAGATGGTTCGAACAAGATGTGCATTCAGTTTTGTTGCATGAATCCCAAGCCAGTCCAAATCATCGCGGGTAAGTTCGTGTCCGACAACTACTTCTCCTGCATCACGATAGTGTCTTGCAACCGATCCACCACCTACGACTAAAAAAAACTGGCGATTCTTGTTCTTCGCCAGTTGCGCTCGGATAAAAGCATTGAGCTTTTTAAGAAAATCGGTATTAATCCCTCCGTTTGGAACAATAAGGGATCCTCCGATGGACATTATAATCTTTTCTTTAGGATTATCACCCATAATTTATATCAAACGCATTTATGGTGAGCTTGTCGAACCCATAATTACTAATGTAAGATGTTAACATCTATCGTATCAGAAAACAAGCAGTTTTAATACTTCTTACTTTTTACATTCTTCCAAAAAAGTTCCGGAGCATGGAGTGGCCAATCATGATCCATTCCAGAAAGCACTATAAATTTCGAGTTTCTGATAAGCTGGTGAAGTTTTTTTCCTTGCCAAAGAGGGTTCAAATAATCATTTTCTCCCCAAATCAAAGTTGTAGGAACTTTGATATTTTTAGCTTCTTCTTGTAAATCAATTTTGCGTGCATAATGAGCCAGCTTTAAATGGACGATTGGTCTTCTAAAAACTCTCCACATTGCTTTTAAATTTTCTACTCCTTTTTTCCTGCCATGGAGCAAATGGCTTTTAAAAAAACTGAATACCAACTGCGAAATAGTTTCTTGCCCATAAATTCCCGAAGCGTCCAACAGAAATAGCTGTTCGACTCTTTCTGGATGTTGATACGCATACTCTAAGGCAAGAGCGCCACCCATCGAATGGCCCACCACATTGATTCTTTCGAGATTTTTTTCATCAAGAAATCTCGTAACATTTTCCGCTAATTTGTTAACCCACCCAGCTTTCATTAAGTCTTCAAATTTAAGGGTATAGACATTCCAACCCTCAGGAGCATTCTCAATCAACTTCTCGTAGGATGTACCATTCCTTGTCCACCCCCAAAATAGTAAAAGATTTTCTTCAGTTATTTTTGGCATCTTTCGCAATAGTATGTGCCATGGCCGGCAAAGTAGATTTTTTTAATAATGTGATCGCCTTGCCGGGCAGAGCTCTCCGAGCGGCGTCCGGATCTTTTGCACTTTTGCCCTTCCCTTCCGTAAACTAAAAAGTGTTTCTGGTAACCCCCTTCTCCTCCTAAGACATTTACAAAATTTAACTCGCTTGCACCTCCGGTTTTAAGACCCAATTTTAAAACTTTTAAGATAGAATCGTAAAGTTTTTTAATTTCATCTTCTGATAGATTTTTTGCCTTTCTTTTTGGATCTATTCCAGCATCAAATAAAGCATCGTTTGCATAAATATTTCCTATTCCGCCAATCTTTTTCTGGTCCATCATAAGCGGCTTTATGGAAATATTTGAGGATGAAACAATTTTCTGAAATATCTCAAGAGTTAAGTCTTTAAATGGTTCCGGTCCCAAATCTTTAAAAAATTTCTCATCTTTCAACTTTCCACTCTCAACTATCCTGATCCATCCGAACTGCCTTAAATCGTTATAGTAGAGAAAAGCGTCTGATTCTTTATCAACTTTTGATTTTTGAGTTTTGAGTTTAAATATCACATGAGTCCACTTATTTGGAATGCTTTCCCCTACTTTTTTTGATAATTTTACTTTCTCTTTAAGATTCGGACCCCTGTAAATAAGCTGTCCTGTAAGTTTTATGTGAATCGCTATTGAGTAATCGTTGTCTAGATCAATAACTAAACCCTTTCCAAACCTTCGAACATCGATGACTTTCCCTCCGATGATATTTTTTACATCACCATGAACTAACTTGGGAAGTCTTACATCAACCCTTTCAATCCTGTGCCCGACAAGATATTTTTGTAGTCCTAATTTTATTGTCTCAACTTCTGGCAATTCCGGCACAATTAAACTTTAAAGTAATTACTGACTGCGTGGTTTATCATGACAGCCATTCCTTCGGGGAATGTATTGAGAACGCTGTGAGCATGTTCTCCTGTAACTCCACCAATTTTATAGAACAGCACTTTTCTCTCCGCAATCTTTTTCCTTAAATTTTCTCTTGGGACTTCGTCGCTAATTTCTGGATGGAACCTACCTGCAATCCTTTTGGTTTTATCAATAGAAACTACAACAGAATTTTCTCCGTCTAACAGAACCACAGGTTGATCTATTCTGCTTATCTCTCCCTCTAAATCTTTACCTATTCCCCTAAGAGCAAGGAGAGAGGTATGAGCTTCAGCTTTATCATTGTCTCTCAACATTTGTTCCTTCCCCTGTTCGTCAGCTAATTTAAAATCAACTTGCCCTCTAGTACCCAATTTTAATAGCTTCTTCATTGCCCAAAATGCACCTGGGGTTTTTTCTATTATCTGTCTTATTGGAGTAGATGTTATTATTTGAGCTGGTATATAATCTTGCTTTCTCATATCGTCCGGCTGAGTCATCACTCCTTGAAGAGCTAAAGCCCTTACCATTTCAGGGTGCCTTGCTGCCAATTTTATAGCAAGGACTCCACCCATCGAAGAACCGAATAGAATGGGTCTCTTTAAACCTGTCGCTTTAATAAATTCTGCTAATTCATCTGCTAAGTTATCAAGGGTAGGATTATCTAATGCTTCTGAGGAACCACCTCCGGGGATCTGAGGCGTAATAGTGTGGTATTTTCCTTTTAAACCTTTGACAATCTCTTCAATTTTTTCAGCACCTTTAGGTAGATCTTGACGGAGTGTTTGCATTCCGCGTGATCCTTCTATGTGTCCTGCCAGTGCCTGAGAAAGTCTTTCATTTCCCTCTCCTGATCCGGCAGCAAAACCTGAAATATTAAGCATAGAAAATTCTGCATTTGGATTACCGGTTTCAAAATAACCCCATCTTTTCCCATTTACCTCAACCGTTTTTCTTTCTCCAATTAGCCACGACTCTTTTGACTGAGAGCTTTCCCCCACAAATTGCTCGTCCATACGCTCTATTTTACCACCTTCTCTACAAATTCCTTAATTTCCTTTTTAAACCTCTCTTTGGAGAATTTTTGGGCTTGCTTAATACAGTCATCTGAATTTATTTTTGAACTATTGAATTTTTTTATTGCCCGACTTAAGCTTTCAATTGATAATTCGTCAAAAAATAAACCAGTTTTTTTGTCCAGAACCGATTCTACTACTCCTCCTGACCTATACGCTATAACCGGTGTGCCAACGCTCATTGCCTCAACCGGAGTAATCCCAAAATCCTCATCCTCCGATGCAAAAATAAAAGCGTTAGCGCTTTTCATAAGCTCTGCTTTCTCTTCATCTCTTACTTCTCCAAGAAATTCTATCTTGGAATTTGCTTTGGATTTTAATTCTAACTCATAACCCGCAAACCCTCTGCCAAAAATTTTCAAAGGTAGCTTGAGTTTGACAAAAGTCTCAATTATTAAATCTATATGTTTTGGTCGGGCTATTCTGCCACCAGCGAGGAAATAAGAGCGAGGCAATCCATTTTCAGATGAACTGAACGCCGACCCAGATTTTTTTGAATCCAGACTTGAATTAAGGCGTTCACTTAGCGAGCGGGAAACTTTTGAAGATTTAGGAAAACTCTGGCGAGAGTCATCTGATAAATGTGATTGCCAAGCGACATCAACTGGAGGATAAATAAGAATAGCATCTCTTCTATAAAATTTTTTAATTCTTTCTTTGATATTTTTTGAATTTGCGATAAAAAAATCAACATTTTGGGAGCTTTTATAATCAACTAACCTTAAAAAATGGTTCGCAAGCTCCCCTAAGACCCGAAAAACTAAATTATTTTTCCATTCCCGAGCCGTCGCAAAACCATAAAGATATCGGGGAGGAGTATGGCAATAACAAATATGAATTGGTCGTTGGTCTTTAGTCTTTTGTCTTTGACCATTAACTCTCAACTCTGAACTCTCAACTCTCAACTTTATCGAGTTCGGAGAATAGGCTCCTGTTGCAGAAACGATAACAACATCAAAGCCTGAAAAATCGAACGTTTTAAAAATCAATGGCGCAATAATACGGATCGGACTTATCAATTTTGACTTAAAAGGAAGAAATTGAAGAAACGAAGTTTTTAGTTTCCAATTTTTGAACCTATTTTGGTGAGGTCCAAGGAATTCCGGTAAAAAAACTGTGGTATAAACAGGCGCATCCGGAAAAATTTCATGTAGAGCCTCAAGAACCCTCTCCGCCCCACCATACTCTTTTATATAGTCGTGAACCAGTGCAATTTTCATATTTTAACTTCTAAAAGACTTGAAAAAACATTATCCGCACCTTTTTCTTTGAGTTGTCTTCTTGTTTCTTCATCACGATTTACGCCGTATGCCATCATTCCTGCTGCTTTTGCCGCCTCGATTCCATTAGGAGCATCTTCAAACACTAGGCAATCTTGAGAATTCACATTAAGCTTTCCTGCGGCATGAAGAAAAATGTCGGGGAAGGGTTTTAATCTTTCCAATTCTTCTCCTGTTACAATTGCCGAAATAAAATTGGAAATCCCAAGCTCTTTTAAGATTTTTTGCATTCTTTCCTTATGATGACCGCTGGTAGCTATCGCAAGCTTTATCTCCTTATCTGCTAATGATCTAACGAGTGTCTCTGCGCCCTCCATTGGAGGAACATGTTGATCTAAAAGCTTAAACACTCGCTCTTGACGCTCTTGGGCAAACGCATTAACATTATCGCTTAACCCAAACTCTTCTTTATAGATTTCGACAGTTTTTTTATTTCCGGTTCCAAGTCTTCTTCGGAAAAGCTCCTCTGTTGGCTTAAAGCCTCGCTCTCCAAGCATTTCGAAATCTACTTGTCCCCAAAGAGGTTCTGAGTCCATTAATAATCCGTCGAGATCAAAAATTACTGCCTTTATATGAGAAGGTAAATTCATATTAATTTCATCTGCGTCTTCACAACTTTCTCTATTTTTCCATCCTTTGAGAAAACTTCATCAAGACGTTTCGGAAGAGTTTTAAAATCATAAGCCTCGAGAGCCTTTTTAAATCCTGGAACATCCAAGTTTTTCATATCACAGTCGGAAAAATCATATTCAAACGGGGCGTCTGTTAGAATTGTTGCAAGCTGATGGGCAAGTTTCGCATTATCTCTGCCTTTTTCAAGTTTTTCGGCTAGTTTTGGATTTTTGGCTTTTAATTTTGAGATATTTTTATAAATATTATCAACGGATCCGAATTCATTGATTAAACTTGAAGCGGTCTTAGGTCCGATCCCCAAAACTCCCGGATAATTATCAGAACTATCCCCCATTAAAGCCTTAAGTTCTACGAATTTCGAAGGATCTATTCCGTATTTTTCTTTAACTTTTTCCTCATCGAAAAGCACCATCTCCGAAATCCCCTTAACAGGGGCTAAGACTTTTGTTTTGTGGTTTACAAGCTGAAGCATGTCCCTGTCTCCGGTTAGAATATAAACCAGATGTCCTGTTTTTTTTGCTTTCTCTGCAATGGTTCCTATAATATCGTCTGCCTCAAGTCCGTCAACAGCATAAACAGATATTTTTGCATTCTTTAAAATCCCCTGGATTATTCCAAACTGCGGCGAAAGATCGCTTTCCATGGCCGGTCTTTGCGATTGATATTCTTTAAAAAGTTCTTTTCTGAAGTTTGGGCTTGGGCTATCAAAAGCAATTGCAATATGGTTAGGGGTAAGCTCCCGAATCATTTTAAGGATCATGGAAAAAAATCCCTGGACAGCGCCGGTTGGGGTACCATCTGAACGCGTTAATGGCGGCATTACATGATATGCCCGGTGAACAATCGCATTCCCATCAATTAGAACAAACTTTTCCATGTGGGTATTATATCATCAAAAAGCTAAGCTTCGGGGGTTTTAGAGAGAAGTTTGCGGTAAACATAAACTGTTGCCATTATTGTCGTCGGAATTGTCACAAATAATCCAATTATCAAAGCCAGTGCTCCTGCGATGTTTATCACAACCAAAATAAACGCAAAGAGAAATAGATTCATCTTAATTCCTTCCGTCATTGCAGAGCTTTTCTTAAGTGAGTCCATAATCCCGATGTTTTTATCTACAATTAGAAAACTGTAAAACTGAAACTTCAGCGCCCATATGACTCCAGGAACTATAAAAAGAATAAGCCCGACAGCAACGATAAATCCGTACAAAATCGATGCACCTAAAAATCTTAAGGCTAAGGGATAGAGCATATATAAATGTGAGAAATTTAAAGGCTTTCCGTCATGAAGATCAAGAATTATCTTAGTAAATCCAACCTGAACTACAATCGATATTGCAAACGAAACTAGACTCCATAAGAGATTTATGGGGGTTCGATCAAACATGCCCGATATAATCCCCACTACGATATTGATCGCAACGACAACCAGCGCAAGTTTTACAAATACACTGATATTCGCTTTAAAAAAATTCAATCCAAACTTTATCGCCTCAGTTTTTGAGAAAGAATGGGAGGGAGCAGATTTTGATTGACTAGAAGCTTGCGCAACGGGAGAAGAAGCTTGGTTTAATGAAGTCGAGTTATTGTCCACTGTCTACAGTATTTCAGGAGCCAGAACAAAAGTCAAGAAATAAATATTTCTAAGCTTCAACGGACAGAAGGGCGGGCTTTGCACTGCCGATTATTTTTTTAGGACCTATGAGCCTGAAAAATTCTTCCGACTCAATTGTTTCTTTTTTAAGAAGTTCCTCTGCCAAAAGATCAAGTTTTTTTCTAAGCTTAAGCAATATTGAAGCGGCTCTTTTATAAGCTGCGTCTGTTATTCTTTTAACCTGCTCGTCAATCTTTGCAGCCATTTCCTGAGAGATATTTGCCTGTTCATAAAAATGTCTTTGCTGTCCATCCAAATTAATAGGGCCCAATTCACTCATTCCCCACTCAACAACCATTGTTCTTGCCACCTCCGTGGCTTTTGCAATATCATCGGATGCTCCTGTTGTCATCTCCGAAAAAATTAAATTCTCCGCAGCTCTTCCTCCAAGCAACACGCTTATTTGCTCAATAAGCCTTGTTTTTGTTTCGTGAACATGCTCTGTTGGCTCCATCATTGTATGCCCTAAAGAAAGCCCTCGGCTAACGATTGAAATCCTATGAATTGGGTCCATATGCGGCATTTCCCAAGAAACTAATGCATGCCCTGCTTCATGATATGCTGTCATTTTTTTATCGTCTTCCGACTGAAGTCTCTTTTTTTCCGGTCCCAGTTTTACTTTTGTTGCGGCTTCTTCCAAATCTCTCATATCTATTGCTTTTTTTTCAAGCCGGGCTGCTAAAATTGCCGCTTCATTTAACATGTTTTCGATATCGGCCCCCGAAAAGCCGACTGTTCTTTTTGCAACCTTTTCCCAATCAACCGCCTTGTCAAAAGGTTTTCCTCTCGCATGAATTGCCAAAATAGCTTTTCTTCCAACAACATCAGGCATATCCAGCATAACTCTTCTGTCAAATCTTCCTGGCCTAATCAATGCAGGATCCAGAACATCAGGCCTATTTGTTGCCGCAATAACAACGAGTTGTTCTGTTGGGGCAAATCCATCCATCTCAACCAAAATCTGATTTAAAGTCTGCTCTCTCTCGTCATGTCCTCCCATTATTCCCGCTCCTCGCTGTCTTCCAATTGCATCAACCTCATCTATAAAAATTATTGCAGGTTGGCTTTTTTTTGCAGTATTGAATAAATCTCTCACTCTTGATGCTCCAACCCCAACTAACATTTCCATAAACTCGGATCCTGCCATAGAAAAGAACGGAACGTTTGCCTCTCCCGCAGTTGCCCGGGCCAAAAGAGTTTTTCCCGTTCCCGACGGACCAACCATTAGAACGCCCTTTGGAGTTCGGGCTCCCATTGCCTTATATTTTCCAGGGTTTTTAAGAAAATCTACAATTTCTGTAAGTTCTTGTTTTGCCTCATCGACTCCTGCAACATCTGAGAATCTTATTCTTGGAGTATCTTTTGAGAATAATTTTGCTCTTGATTGTCCGAAAGAAAAAATATTTTCCTGAGCTCCTCTGGCTTGTCTGAAGATAAAGTAGAAAAATGCGACCATTAATATTATGGGAAGAATGGAGGACATAATATTAACCCAGTTGTTTAAACCTGTTTCATCCTTAACTAAAACCTTTGTCTTGTCCAAAGACACGCCTGCATCTTTGAAAAGTTGATATGTGTTTACTCCCGGTTCTTTAAAACTTTGGACTGTCTTATCTTGCTCCTTAACTGTTAATTTATTATCGAGTATAGAAATTTCTTTAACTTTTCCTGCTTTTACATCGGAAATTACCTGAGAAAGCGGGACTGTCGTTACCTGTTCCAAAGGCGCCGTTGCGCTTAAAAAAAGAAATCCTGCAATGAGTACAAGAAATCCGTAGAGAAAAACATTTTTCCAAGAAGTATTGAGCTTTACTTTGAAGATTTTTTGTTTCTTACCGGTTTTTTTGCCGTTTGTCATAGAGAAGAGTATACCACACTAAAATGTTTTTGCCAATCCTAAAATGAAGCTAACTTATTTACAAATTACAGGAGACCCATTTTTTCTTTTACTTCTTTTAGAGTTTGGGAAGATTTACTTCTTGCATATTCAGCCCCTTCATCTAAAATTTGTCTTAAGGCTTTTTCATCATTTCTTGTCTTTTTATATTCCTCCCGAATCAAGCTCAACTTTTTATTTACGGCTGTTTCCAGCACTTTTTTAAATTCAGAATATGTTTTTCCTCTAAAACTTGTTTCTGCTTCTTGGGCAGATACTCCTGAGAAAACAGAATAAATGGTAAGTAGATTTGAAATGGCCGGCTTATCTTCTCTAAATACAATTTCAGATCCTGAATCCGTAACGGCTTTTGTTATTTTTTCAGAAACTGAATTTTCATCGTCTAAAAGATTTATTGTGCCCATCGGATCTTTATCGGACTTACTCATTTTTGATAGAGGATCCTGAAGGCTCATAATTCTTGCAGTTTCTTTTTGGATAATCGGAACAGGAAGCTTGAATGTTTCGCCAAATCTTGAATTGAATTTTTCTGCAAGATCCCTTGCAAGTTCTATGTGCTGTTTCTGATCTTCTCCCACTGGCACTTCATCAGTTTGGTAAAGCAAAATGTCTGCCGCCATTAGAACCGGGTAGTCAAAAAGCCCGACAGAAATATGCTGCTCTACTGCAACATAAATTCTTTGTGGAACTGCACTTTGACTTGTTGCCACTCTGGTAATCTTGCTACTTTTTTCTTTGAACTGAGTCATTCGCTCAAGTTGTCCGAAGGGAGTAATTGTATTCAAAATCCAGGCAAGAGAAGTATGATCGGGATTCTCCGATTGAACGAAGATGTGCGCTTTTTTAGGATCAATTCCACAAGCTAAATACAAAGCAGCAACTTCCAAAACTTTTTCTCTTAAGATTTTCGGGTCTTGAGGAACAGTAATTGCGTGGAGATCCACAATGCAGAAGATTGATTCTGTTTCCTCTTGAAGTTTAACCCACTGCGCAATCGCTCCAATATAATTTCCTATGTGCAAATTCCCAGATGGCTGAATTCCGGAAAATATAACTTTCTTCATAAATTTATTGTATCAGATTAACTTTTTTACTTCTTCTTTAAACTGGTTTCCGCGGTCTTTATAATTTTTGAATAAATTAAAACTTGAGGAAGCTGGAGAAAGTAAGCAGATTTTTCCAGAGCTTGTTTCCGAAAATGCAATACGAACCGCTCGTTCCATAGAATTAACTTCAAATTTTTCAGGAAGGTTTTTTCCTGAATCACAAACTGCCTTCCAAATTTTTTTACCAGTTGTCGGAAATAATATAAGAGTCTTAACGCCGGATTCAGCGATTTTCAAACCTAGCTCTTTATAATCCAACCCTCTATCAAATCCCCCTGTAATTAAAGTCCCAGTTTCCTCTAACGCATCTAATGCTTCTATTGTTGCTTGCGGAATAGTTGCTAAGGAATCATTAAAGAATCGTATATTGCCAACCTCCCGGACAAATTCCAAACGATGCTCAAGACCTCTAAAAGTCTTTAAAACAGAGGCGATATTTTCTTTTGAAACCCCAATCAAAAATACTGTCATCGCCGCTGCGCAGATATTCTCCCAGTTATGCTCACCAATTAATCTTATTTCTGAAGTTTTGATGATTTCTACTTCCTTTTGATCTTTTCGAATCCAAATCGCCTTATTTCTTACAAAACAACCCTCGTCGCATTCTCTTTCTCGGCTCACCTGAAATATCCGTCCACTTGTTTCCAAGTCTGACTCGTTGGTCGTCAAAAAATCTCTGTTTATTACGGCGAAATCAGATGTCGTTTGGAAACGTAAGATATTCCTTTTGGCATTCACATAATTCTCTATCGATTTATGATAATCGAGGTGTTCGGGAACAATCATTAGTAAAACTGCAATATGAGGGCTTTTTTTCAAGTCTTGAAGTTGAAAGCTAGACAATTCGAGTACTGTCCATGACTGATCATTTAATGTATCCATAAAATCCAATGGAGATTGTCCTATATTTCCACCAAGATACGCATTGATTCCCTGTTTTTTTAACATCTTGAAGATAATAGTTGATGTAGTGCTTTTTCCTTTAGTTCCGGTGACTCCAATGACTTTTCCTTTGGTATTTTCTAAAAATATGTTAATTGCCGTTGTGTAAGGAATTTTCAAAAGGGATGATTTTACTCCAGGAGATTTTATTGCAATATCATATTCATTCTGCTTATCTAAATAACTATCCCCATCTTTTTGATCTACCGCATCAATAATATTTGTGGGAAAATGTTTTTTAATATATCTAAGCGCTGCGCTGCCTTCTATCCCCCTTCCAACAATAAGGACTTTTTTATTTTTCAGATCTTGTAATTTCATTCTTGATAAAAAACTCCATTAGAGGAGCCCTATTGAAATCTTCCCTTTTGTACGTCTTATCTAAAGCAATCTTCATCTCGTCTGGAGTACCTACGCATTCAAATGGTTTAAATTCCTTAATTCCCAATAACTCTTTGAACAAAGACAACAAAGCTTTATCATTAAAAAGATTTTTACCAAAAATTTCAAGCAGCTCATCTTTGGAAACAAAGGCGCTAAGCTGACTGAAGACAAACAGACACTTTGCGCATTTACCACACCATTTTTTATTTTTCTCTCTTGGAGATTTTATCTTAAAATTAGTATTGCAAGAGGAAAATGCCTTAAAGTACCTTTTATATTTTGAGAATATCTGAGCAATCTCAGTCTCGGTAAAAGATCGAAGAAAAGAAAAGTAATGGACATCAGGCGTTATAAAACTGGAAGCATACATCTGAAAAAGTTTTTCAAATTCTTCCGACTTACTCCATTGATGATTAATTATCTGTCCTAAATATTTTACGTTTCCATAATTTGCACTCTTCTCATTGGAAACAATAACATTTTTATAATCATAAAAAATTGCCGCCATAAGACCAAGAAATGCATAGACAACAGATATTGGAACATGACCGTTATAAGCACCTTTTTTATTTAGTTCGAAAAGTTTATTATCCAATCGACGGTATATTGTGATAGGAGGTTTGCCCATAATTTTTGAGACCTCGTTTTGAACCGCTGATCCTCCAATTACCAACGCGTCAAAAGGTTTTTTCTGCTCTTTTAAGAGCTCTCCAGAAACTATTGAATCTTTTCCTCCACCCAAGAGCAACAATGATCGATCCTGACGAGGAAATGAAACAGGATTAGGCTTTGCATTCTCGTCGGATGGAAAATTTACTAAACCTCTGAAATCTATATTATTTTTGTAAAAAAATTCACCTAATCCTTTTGTATATACAGTGTTCCAAAATCGTGCTTGGTCTTTTGTTAAATAAGTTCCTTTCAGTTCAATTATCTTAGAACAATATATCTTCCAGTAACTAATGCCTAGAATCAGCATAAGATTATCTAAAAGAGATTTTAAAAGATCTGGTGGGATTTTATTATTAACGGGCGGAAAAGAAATCTTCTCTGTAAAGTCTACACTTTCACCCTGAGATTGCAGAGTAAAATAAAAAAAGATCTCTCCTTTTTCTGTATCAGAAGCGTATCCCTTAAATATAAAAAGACTATTTTCCATATCAAGGGTATTATATCAATAAATCGACTCAAGCCCGAATCCAAAACTCCGACGGGCTGATTCATAAATGAAAATTATATCACAAAGCCGGAGATTCTTGGAGAGTTGATGGGCTCTGGGTCAATGAAGCTGGAACTGCTTTAAAAGTTCCTTCGGGCATTTTGCATGGATCGGTTTCTCTCCTAACGCCCAAAAGAAGTCCCTTCGTCCCCCTGCAATAGCCTTTATTGATTTTTCCATTGGCTGAATCTGTTAATCCAACCAATTCTCCTATGGCGTTATTCCTGTCAAAAAGTCTACAGTTTCCACAAATCACTTCGGGACTTGCCATAGTTTGATAATAAGAACTAATTGCCGCCAAAGCAATATGTAAAAATGTATCAAAAAACTTACCTTATTCGCAAGTGCTTGGAAATACTTTTTTCCTCGATACAAAAAAACCTCGCATTAAGCAAGGCTTTTTGTATTGCTTTATAAACGAGTTATTAGGCAAGTTTTACATTTTTTGCACTTGGACCTTTTTCTCCATCTACAACTTCAAAATTAACCGTTGCTCCAACTTGAAGCTCATCAAAAGTAACACCGATCAAATCTTTAGAATGGAAGAAAAGATCTTTTGCTTCTCCGTCACGAGAAATAAATCCAAATCCCCTATCTGTTTTTGTTTTAATTGTTCCGTTCATAGTATTCTTGATAGATTTATTGATTATAAACCTACTGTACCTCCTTTCATTCTTTATTATAACATTTCAGATAATAATTATCTAATTGCGACAAATTACCGGTAGTACGCTACTAAATTATAACGATTATCAACCCATCCTCCGGGATTGGACCCGAACTTTAAAAATTGAGGATGCGAAACCTACGTTTTAAATATCTAATTTTAAGATTCGTATTTTCTTTTTTCTACTCCAGCTTTTAATCTGACTTTCCTTTTTCAAAGCTTCTGACCTTGAGTTAAGTTCCTCAAGATAAACCCTTCTTACCGGTTTATGCGAACGGGTATATCTCCCGCCCTTACCATTTTTATGTTCCGAAAACCTAACATCGAGATTATTCGAAATTCCGGTATATAAACTGCCATCTGAGCAAAGAAGAATATAAACAAACCACATAGGGGAGTTGAGTTATAAAGAGACTTGGTTGCGGGGTCAGGAGTTGCGCCTGACCTGTGAGATTATGAGCCTCACGTGCACTGTACACTACCCCGCGTGTAGGTTTATTATACCAATTTGACCTCAATCTGTCTACCTGATAAAATATGTGAGCGCCAGGGTAGCTCAATGGCGGAGCACAGCATTCATAACGCTGCGGTTGTGGGTTCGATCCCCACCCCTGGTACACTTCGGCAAGCTCAGTGCAAGTCACTGAGATTGTCAAGAGGAATAGGTGGGGTGAGAAGTTTACCCTGAGTGAAATCGAAGGGATCCCCACCCCTGGTACTATCCCCCTATGACAGAAATACCACTAAATCACGAACAGGAACCCATCGCTTCTCCATTCGATGCTGTTTTAGTTCATTGTTATTGGCTTTCGGAAAACGGAACAACTCAGTTAGGATTAAGGTCAAGGCTAGCAGACAGAGCTGCTGCTCTGTTTTATGACCACGGAAAAGGTGCTAAAAAGATTGTTTTAGCTGGTGGCCACTTATGGGGAAAAGAATATGCTTCAGCTGCAGAGCTCATGGCCAAGGAACTTGAAGAAAAATACCATGTCCCTAAAAGCGCAATAATAATACCCGAGCAAGAAGCTTACAGCACTGGAGGCGAAGTAGAAATTTTTACTCAGCTTGCAAATGAAAAAGAGTGGACTAACCTTTTAGACATAGCCGCACAAAAACATTTATGGACTATTCCCGGAATATATAAAAAAATTGGCGCAGATGTAAAATTTAAATCCGATGAGGAAATACTAAGAGAAAAGGATTCTAATCCGCATGTCAAAAGACTCCTAAAGAGACTTGGAAGATCAAGATATGAGTTTAGCCTCATGCTTCATGAAGTTGGAATCTGGACAGCAATGCATCTTTTAAATTTAGATTATGCAACTCTTGAAAACAGAAATAAATCTAAAAGAACTGCTAAGAGCAAAGACTCCCTATTGCCTGGTGATGTTTATAAAACTTAGAAGAATAAATCCCACCATTTTCGAAAATTTGGGCGCGTGTCTTTCTTTTTTGCAGAATCGCTTGACGAAAGTAGGTCTTGAGGAAGAATAACCTGTTCTTCTCCTGGTTTTACCAACAAAAGTTTATTCCTAGCTTCTTCTTCTACAAACTGACTACTCTGAGCTTTAGACAATTTGGATCTCAAATCCCGATTTTCAATCTTTTCTTTCTCTACTTCTTTTTGAGCCTTTGTAATTAAGTCTTGTTTCCCCCAAAGATCGTAAATCGAGCGAACGAGACTGTTTATAATAAAGACTGAAGCTATAATAGCAGCGATAAATAAAATTTTCTTCATGACTGACTTAAAATTTTTCCATCTTGACTAAAGCTAAATTTATTGATATTATAGGACATCACTTTTATATGATCCTTCGATACTTCGGTTAAACTCAGTATCGTACTGAGCTTGCCGAATGTACGACTCAACTCAGGCTCGAAGAGATCATACTGAGTGAAATCGAAGTATGAAAACCGTAAAACTCCAGGATGCCCGCCAAGAGTTCAAAAATTTTCTAAAAAACAAAAAGCATTCAAACTCTACAATTGTAGCATACGGCAAAGACATAGAGCAGCTCGTCTCGTTCTTAGAAGTTCTGGCGAAAAATCAAATTCACGAAGTAACTAAAGAGGACATAGAGGCGTTTTTAGCAAAAATGCAAAAAGATGGTTATACTCCTAAATCTATTTCTCGAAAGATAAATGCTACACGAACTTTTTATAGATTTCTTAAGATCAATGAATATGTTACCGATGATCCCTCACTTTTGGTTGCTCATCCAAAATATCAGCTTGCACCACCTCGAATTCTTACTCCAACAGAATATAGAGCCTTGCGGGATACTGCAAGAAATGATCCCAGAATGTTTGCAATAATTGAACTCTTACTTCAGACAGGAATAAGAATCGGAGAGTTGGCAAATCTTAAAGTCTCAGACGTTAAAAATGATTCTTTGCATATAGAACCTTACGAAAAACATGAAAAAAGGGATATTCCTCTTAATAAAAGAGGTCAGGAGGCGCTTCAGAAGTATATTGAAATAAGGCCAAAAACCAAGGACAATCATCTTTTTATTACAAAGTCCGGAAGACCGTTTCTCGTCCGAAATATCAGAACATCGATGGAAAGATATTTCCGATTGGCAGAAATAAAAAATGCTAAGGTAAATGATTTAAGACACACATTCGTTGCCCATCATTTAAAACAGGGCGCTTCTTTGGTTCTTATTTCCAAAATTTTAGGACACAAAAGACTTTCGACAACAGAGAGGTATCTTGATTATGTAGGTGAAAGAGGCAAAGAAACAACCTCTCTTTCTGACCTTTAAGGGAGCTTTAGGCGAATAAAGTTTTCTGCATACTTATGGCCTTTTGCTCTTCCCAAAAACTCCGCTCTTTTTCTTATCATTTTTTCAATTGCCTCAAAATCATCAAACTGACTATCATGGAGAGATAAAGCTTTCATTTTTTTAGTAAAGGTCTTTGTTATATCAACGATAAAATCACTTTTTTCAAAATTTACAAGAAGTAATTCCTCTACTCTATGAGGCTTAAGACCTTCTTTTTCGTGATGCAGAAATGTTAATCTATCCCGGGAAAGCGGAAAACAGGCATCCATTGCGGCAAGAGCTGCGGCCCTGTGGTCTGTATGATTTATAAAATTAAACTTGGCTGAATAATAGAATGTCGGATCCATTGTGATTACTATATTTGGACGAACAGTTCGAATAATACGAACTATTTCTTCCTTAAGAACCAGATCTGAAACAAGCTGCGTATCGGTATGATTTAAGAAAAATACTTTTTTAAGTCCCAGAATTTTACCGGCCTGTTCTTGCTCTTTTTTTCTAATTTCTGCTAATTTTTTGTGAGTCATCTTCGGATCCGAAGAACCACGGCTTCCGTCTGTACAGATGAGGTAATATGCAATCGCACCTTCTTCAACCCATTTTGCCACAGTACCGGATGCTCCAAAGTCCATATCATCAGGATGCGCCCCAACAGCCAATACAACTTTCTTTTTCATACCATCTTTTTCCATGTGCGTCCGCTTGGGATCGAACCAAGGACATCTACTTTATAAGAGTAGCGCTCTGCCGCTGAGCTACGGACGCAATCATGGTAATTTTACCAGAGAGGAAAGACAAGGGCAAGGAAGATTATAGCTTTGCTCTTTTTGCGACTTCTGCTTCAACGACTGCGGCATCTCGTCCGTACTTAAGTCTTGAGAGTTCTCTAATAAGCTCTGAGACTCGGGGATTCGCAAGTTTTTTTTCTGCACTCATATCGCGCGTTAAATCCATAGAAAAAGGCGTAACCGGTTCACCCCTTACAATAGTTTTTACATAAGTATTAAATCTTTCAACATTTATAAGATCCGCTTCCGAAAAGGTAGGCTGAAACTCATGCTGAAGATAATTTGCATCCGTTACTCCTACTCTGAAGGCAAGAACAGACCCTACATTTCCAAAGATTGCATTTTTAACTTCCTCTTCCATTTGTCCGATAAACTGATTCGCAACTATTAAGTTGAGACGGTATTTTCTAGCCTCTGAAAGTATCTGGGCAAAATCCGGCGTTGCAAAATTCTGAAACTCATCAACGTACAAGAAGAAATCCCGCCTTTGATCAATCGGCATATCTTGTCTTGACATTGCGGCAACTAAAATTTTTGGAACAAGAATAAGACCTAAAAAGTTGGAATTTTCCTCCCCAATTTTTCCTTTGGACAGATTTATAAGAAGAATTTTGCCTTCGTCCATTACTTGTCTGAAATCAAATGAGCTAAATGATTGTCCGATAATATTTCTGATCATTTTATTTGTAACAAACCGGCCAAACTTGGAAACTATGTAGTCCAAAACTTCCGATTTATGAAAATCCGAAGTCTGGGCAATCTGATCTGTCCAATAGCGTCTTATGATTGGATCCGTAACTTTTGGCAGAAGTTCCTGAACATAAGATGCATCGGTTAAGGCTCTTACTACTTCGACAAATGTACTTCCCTGTTCATACATTACGGTTAACATCGCGTTTCTTATAGCATGTTCAAAACGGGGACCAATAATACCGGTCTGATGCGGGTCGAAAAGCTTATACATGAGTCCTATGATTGAAGAGACAACATAATGCTTCTGCTCCTCGGTCTTTGCATCGAGCATGTTAAATCCCATTGGCCTTTGAGTGTCGGATGGATCAAAAAGAATAACATCTTCTGAACGCTTTGAGGGCATAAGTTTTAAAATGTCATCTATTAAATCTCCGTGAGGATCTATAACAGCCAAACCTTCTCCATTTTTTATGTCCTGCATAATCATTGCCTTTAAAAATTCCGATTTACCTGTACCTGTTTTCCCTATAACATACATGTGTCTTCTTCTATCATCTATATCAATATAAATCGGCTTATCTACTCCTCTATATTTACTTCTTCCAAGAAAAAGTCCCGATTGAGATATTTGTGCAGGAGCAGGAGCTCTTTTTGCAGTAACCCAATGTATATGAGGAGTCTCAACGCTTTTATTAGGAAAATGAAATACGGTCGAAAGTTCTTCGTTTGTCAAAACCGAAGTTTGGCCTCTTATTGGGATGTATCTATAAATAAAGTCATGCATAAAAAGCCCCTTAAATCTATGAGAATTTTTTGTAAAAGAATTTAATCCGTCAAATTGACTAAAGCTGTTTACGATATTATTTAAATGCGCTTGGGCGGATTCGATAGTGATTGAAGAAACTACAATTCTTATAACAAGGTCAAAGCCAGGTTTACCGATTTTATTTTCTATTCCTTCAAGCTCTTTTGGATCTGCTGAGTACTTTGCCGTTTCTGGATTTGATTCCGCTTTTTTCGTTTTTGAAATATAAGTGCGCCCCAATTTTTTCCATTTGGAATCGGCAGGACTAAGAATTATTTGAATAGCAGCTCCTTCGCCATGAGACATTTTTGCCAAAACCGATGTAATTGAAGAAAGTGGGTCTGTTGGAAGATCCTTGAATACTTTTATGGGCAAATAATTTGAAGATTTAAGCTTAAGGCTTGCAAAAGCGACCTTTCCTTCTTTTGGAAAAATATTATACTCATTCCCTAGCGAATATCCTTCTCTTGTAAAGTTAGACGACTCCACCTCTTTTATTTCTGCCTCAGGATATGCGCCGTTTATTTGTTTTTCTACGAAATCCCGCAACTTATTTGGAGTATTAACATAAAAACGGATATCCTCAGGCATCCCAACAATTTCAAAAGAAATGTGAGGCTGAGAAGTTAAAAAAGAAAGTCTCCCTCCTTTTCTCAAGGATGCAAAACTTGCAAACATTTGTTCGGCCGCATCAATTTTAATTTCGTTATCCCGCGGCATTGAGACTTCAAGAAGAGTAGAATCCAAAGATTCTTTTTCCCTGTTTCTGTTTCGATACCAAAGAATTAGCCCATATCCTAAAAGGAAAATCAAAAACGATATTAAAACTGCCAAAAAAATTCCCAACAGAAACATTGTAAAAAAATTTATTACATTTGCAGGCGAAAATGTTTCCAGTGTCATATCGATTTTGGCGAAGTTTGCTTCTGATTAAATTTTAGTCTTTTAATTTGTCTTAGTATTGTGCCTGCAAGCCAGGCAATCGCATCCGAGATTCTACTTTTTTGAGCCGTAATCATCTCCGCTTGGGTAAGCGGTGATTGAAAACTTACCGGCGCGGAAGTTGCGACTTGTTCAACCGGTCTGTCGGAAGCAATTATGCCAATATCCGTATGTTCTTGAGTCAACTGCGGAGTTTGCGAAACTTCTTTTACTCCAATCTCCGCCAGTTCGGCAGAAATTTCCGGTCCTTTCTCGGATGGATTTATCAAATCCTGCGAGAACGGTTCTACTTCTTTAGCAAGCCCTCCAACAGGTGGGGGAACCGGTGGAACCGCATCCTGATTATTGGGAACAACTGTTGGCTGGTCTGTTTGATCTTGAGTTTGATCCATATCTAATTTATGATAGCACGAATTAAGAAACGTGTCATTACATTTGCCTAACAGTATCTTTGCTAAGCGGCCTTTAATTGAAGAGAATTCTGTTCGTCGAATGTTTTCTCACACGCTCTGCAGATTTTACATGGCCCAACCATTGTGTTTTTCTGCCTGCAAACAACACAATCTCCCGGACTATATTCCCAATTTTTCCCAGATTCCTTTTGAAACTCCATAAGAGTAGAGCTTGAGCCGCAACTTCCGCCAACAATTGGCGGAGTAATATTTCCATATCTTTCAAAAACTATCTGAGGATTGTTTTCAAAAACTATCTTAGGAGTTTTTTCTTCACCAAGAATATACTTTTTTTCTTCTAATACACGGTTTTCGATTGCATATCTTGCTCTAAGGAGTTGCCGATCGGAAGCTTTTTCTCTAACAAGCTGGATGAATCCTCCAACCAAAGGCATTACCAAAGGAATAAGTTTATCACGCCATTCAATGTTGAACTTTTCGGTCTCTCCAATAAAACTTATTATGTCATCAGGTGTTTGCATAGATTCAGATTGTTCAATGACGACTGGATTTGCTAAGAAATCTGTATCTTTTTCATAGTATTGGGCGTCTTCATCGAAGTACCTAAAATAATTTTTATGATCCTCCAAAGACAGTACATTTCTGTAGGGAATTACTCTTAATCTTTTTCCTCCAGATGAGTCTTTTTCTACTTGCCCAATAAAAGTAAAGCTATGGTCTCCGTATCCATCAACCTTTGATCCAGGAGGACTAACCCATAAAATTAAGGCTCCCTCCTGAGCACCTGCAAGTCCTTCTTGCAGTTTTTGGAATCCTAAACATTCTGCTACTTCTCTATCTACCGGAAGTCCTCTTTCTTGTTTGTAACCAATTGCCTTTCTATAAATATTTAATATAGGCCCTGGATCTGCATGGGGAGATGAAAGAAAAAAATCACCACTTTCAGCATCTTGCTCAAAATTATAATGAAACTCATCATATTTCACTCCCAATCTATATTCGCCTAAATATCTTATTATATTATTACCAATATTGTCTTCTCTTCTTCTCCCAATCTCATCTTGAGAATAACTATCAGGTATTGGCGCGTGATAATTTTTTGTATCAAAACCTACCGTATATGCTTCTGTTCTCATAAAAATTCCTCTCTAGATTTTCCAAATAATTTCTTCTTTTTTTTCTAAGTGATTTATATATCTTGACATTGTTAAGAAAAGATCTGAGAGTCTGTTTATATAAATAAGAATGTCCGGTGCGACTTTTTCTTTCTCTAAAAGACTTACTATTCTTCTTTCTGCCCGGCGAGCTATAGTTCTTGCAATATGCAAAGTTGAACCCGCCACTCCTCCTCCCGGAAGAATAAAATTAAAAAGCGGCGATAATTCTTTCGTCATTCTATCAATCAAATTTTCGAACTCTTTTACTCTTTTCAATAAGCTAATCTTCTGTGAGGGGTTTGCCAAAGCACTTCCAATCACAAACAAATCTTTTTGAATCTCTATCAACTCTTTTGTTATATTTGATTTTTGATTTTTGATATTTGATATTGTAAAACCTATCACGCTGTTTAATTCATCCACTGTACCGATTGCCTCCATTCTAAAACTTGCTTTTGAAACTCTTTTTCCGGAAAAAAGTCCTGTCTGTCCCTTATCTCCTGTTTTTGTATAGATTGGCATAATTCGGCTCCTCTCACTAAAAAACCTTCTCGATCAAGAAGGTTTAATTTAAATTAAATTATCCTTTGCTCGAAGGAGTTAGGTTGAATCTGGAGCCTTCGACCCGACTTTAACGGTTGCGGCACAGTGTCTTATTTTCAAAGACTTCGGAACTCCAAATTTAAATATTCAAATTACTAACACTCTGAGTATCCACAGCTATAGCATTTTCTGCAGCCTTCTTCGTATGCTAAGCTTCCGCCACCGCATTCGGGGCAAAGATCGTAAAGACTCGTTCCGCCCATCTCATAGCTACTGTCTTCTGCTATTACTCCGCTTCCCTTTCCAACCAGTGCCAGCTGCTGCATTTCAACAACTTCGGAAGTTTCTTCGTTTTCCATTTTAATTTCTGTTTTTCCGCTGTAAGATCCATTACCATTTGCTAAAACTTGGGCGTGTCCGTTAGTCTCGATATTTTTGTCTTCTACTTGACCATTTACAGCAAAACCAAAATGCATTGCAAGTACTTTTGCAACTCCGTCCGGCAAGGATCTTACTTTATCTTTTCCAAATCCAACACTTCGTGCTCCTCCGATTCCCGCAAGCTGTGCAACCACCTGTCTTATCTTTTCTCTTGGAGAAAGCCCGCCCAAAAGTCTAAGATTTAAAGAAATTGTACGTCCCAGCGCATCTGCCATTGCCGCAACATCGGATCCTGACTTTCCAATTGTAATAAAAACTTCAAATGGTTCTTTATTTTCGTTGTGATTAATGGTTATGTATGTTTTTCCAACAGGTGTTTGAATTTGATATGTGACTCCTTCAAGCTGCATGGGTCTTGGAACAACCGGCTTTCCGCCTGCCGGTGGAAGAATTTCGGGCTTGACTTCCTCTGTTTTTTTATCTTCAACCCTTGATAGAACTCCTTCCCTTGAACCGTCTCTCATATAAGTTACTCCCTTAAGTCCTAAGTCATAAGCTGCCATATATAAAGTTTTTACATCCTCAACCGTGTGAGAGTTTGGAGCATTTACTGTTTTTGAAATTGACGCATCAATATAGTTTTGAGCAACTGCCTGAACTTGTGCATGTTCAAGTGGAGTCAAATCATTTGCACTTACAAAATAGTCTGGTCTTTCTTCGCTTGGATGATCTTTTTTCCACTGCTCAAAAAGCGGATGGTGCATTTGGTGCTCTCCTGTTCTATCCTTTCTTATAAAAGTAAATTCATAAACCGGTTCAATCCCTGATGTCACTCCCGAAAGAAGCGACGTCGTTCCCGTTGGCGCAATAGTTAAAAGAACCGCATTTCTTATTCCGTTTTTTGCAATCTTTTTTTGAATTTTTGGTGGCAGCTGTTTAATATGGTAACCTTCCAGATATTTTGTTTTATTGAACTTTGGGAATGCTCCTTTTTCTTTTGCAATTTCGCAGGATGCTTCATACGCGCTGTTTCGCAAGGTTTCAAAAATTTTGTCAATAACAGGAAGAGATTCTTCGGCTCCGTATCTAACTTTCATTTTAATAAGTGCGTCTCCGAGTCCCATTATTCCAAGTCCGGTTCTTCTGATGTCTTTTGCTACTTTTTCATTTTGTTTAAAGAAATAGTAAGTTTTATCTATAACGTTATCCAGAAATCTCATTGCGGTCTTTACGTCTTGGGAAAAGCTCTCGTAATCAAATTTCTCTCCTTTTACATATACCGCCAAGTTCATTGCGCCAAGATTACAGACTGCCCAAGGACCCAAAGGCTGCTCGCCACAGGGATTTGTTGCAATTAGTTTTTCAAAGTACCAGGTGTTGCTTCTTTTATTTGACCTCTCAAGAAAATGAAGACCTGGCTCGGCGCTTTTCCAGGCGGCTTCGCAGATTAAATTCCAGAGTTCCCGTGCTTTTACTGTTTTATGAACTTTTACTTTTCCCCCGATTTTTTTCCAATCATCTATTTCTCCATTCCATTTTGCATCGTATTTTGGATCATCCAAATCCGGATAAATGAGATCCCAATCGCTATCTTTTTTAACTGCTTCCATAAAGCTATCTGAGATACAAACGGAAAGATTCGCTCCGTTTATTTTGGATAGATCCTGTTTTACAGTTATAAATTCCTCAACATCAGGGTGCCAGTCCCAAAGCATAAGCATTGTTGCGCCTCTTCGGGTACCCCCCTGCTGAACAACATCATGGGTTGCATAAGAAAATAGTCCTGCCCAAGTTACAGGACCGGATGAGGTTCCATTTACTTTCTTAACTCTTGCTCCTCTTGGTCGCAGAGATGAAAGATTAAGACCGACTCCTCCTGATCTTGATTGAATCTCAACCAGTTGTTTTAAGGATTCCAAAATTCCTTCCCGGGAGTCTTTTGGGGATGGAATAACAAAGCAATTGAAATATGTTACCTCGTAATCTGTTCCGGCACCGGAGAGGATTCGGCCTCCGGGAACAAATTTAAAATCCTTCATTACGTTGTAGAATTTTTGCTCCCAAAAGGCTCTTTTGGTTTTCTTTTCGTTCCCCGCAATGCCCCCTGCTACTCTTTTCCACATTTGCTCGGGAGTATTTTCCAATAATTCTCCGGCAACTCCTTTTAAGGCATATCTGTCCAAAAACACTTTTTCTCTTATTCCATCAAGTTTCATAATTAATTTGGCAATTTTATATCGTTAAGACTGTATTTCTTCTGATCAAAAACTTTTAATAAAGTTGATCCAACTTCTTGTTTTCCGTCACTAAGAATGAATCTATATTCTCCTTCTTCTTTAAATCCAAGACCTGCAAGTTCTACTATCAAGTTGTTTTTGCCATTAGGACCGGTGGAAGTATCAAGATTAAAACTGCTTTGCTCACCCGCAAACCCCTCAGATGGTTCAATTTTCAAAGTCAATTTATAACTGGTGGATGGAGCTCCGCTGACGGTTGCTATAAAGAATGCACGAGGAATACCACCGGGAAAATTCTGAACTCTTAATTCATCGAAAATTCCATTTATGCTTAACTTACCTTCTCTTGATACGCTTGCGTAATCGCATAGAGCTATTATTTCTGTTTTTAATTGTTTCATAATTTATTTCTGCTTTGCAGAATTATTTTATTAATCTCTTTAATTCTTTTTCAAAATCTTCAACATCAACAAATCTTCTAAAAACACTTGAAAATCTGATATATGCTACTTTATCAATTTTCTTAAGTCTTGTTGCAACCAATTGCCCTATTTTTTTACTGTCTACCTCTACCGAGTCTGCTCCCCGCAGTTCTCTTTCGATTTCCGTTACTATTCTTTCAATATCCTCCATCGAGACTTTAGTTTTTTCGCAAGATCTTATTATTCCTCTTTTTAATTTATCTCTGTCAAGCTGCTCTCTTCTGCCGTCCTTTTTAATAACTACCAGATTTATATTTTCGACTCTCTCGTAGGTTGTAAACCTTTTTTCGCATTTTAAGCATTCTCTTCTTCTTCTAATAGTTCCTAAGTCTTCACTGTCTCTGGTTTCTACAACTTCTGTTTCGGGTAATCCGCAGTAAGGACATTTCATAAAAATTTAATTTAAGCTTCTTAAAACGGATCGCCGAATTAAATAAATTATCAACGATCGCAACACTACTTATAGTGCTAAGGAGGATAGTATTACACTATATCTGGCGTGTCAACTAGAAATTTTTGTATCAAAAGCGATCATCGTTTTTTTTAGCCTCGGTCTTAGACATATTGCTAAAAGACCAAAAAAATAGAGTAAAAAACTTAAACCAATCTTCAAGTATATAGAAATTTCTAAATTAAAATTTGTTCGTTTGAGAAAATTTAGATTGTATTTAGAGGCTTAATTATTTCAACTTTTTTTCGAACTCTTCCATTCTTTTGTCGTCTAGCAGAAGCCTCTGCTTAATATCTCCACTACTTTTATTTATTAAACTTTTTATAATCTCCCTGTGCTTCAAAGATGCCAAATGAAATCTTTGAGACACATCTAACGTAGCTATTCCCTGTTTCTTTGCTCTTTCCACTTGCGCAATTCCTTTTTCAAAATAATTCTCGCCTTTTGATATAGTAGTTTCTGCGAGTGCATATTTTCTTTCTCCCTTATTGAAAAGTGAAACGCCTTCGTTTAAGCGCTTATCCGCCGCAAGCAAATCAAAATTTGCTTTTTTTATTGGGTCCGATATTAAAGTTTCTACAATTTTGTCGCGCATGGCTTTTAAAACATAAAGAGGATTGTCCGGCAGAAGTCCCGGATAAGGAAGGGTATATTCAATAGTTTTTTTACTTGAGGGAGTAGACATCATGACATTCTCTTTTGAGGTCTCTTGAGCAAAAGAAGCCACAGCAGAGAAGAAAAAAATAAAAGATATTATTAATATAGTAATTTTTTTCATTTTACAGCAACAACATTTAACCAGTCGCTCTCCAAAACTTTAAATGGTTTTCTGAAAAGATAGTCCCACTTTCTTCCGTCAAACGCTCCGCCATAGAAAGATACTTTTGTAAAACCGTTTTTTCTTAAAACTTTTCCGATACTCTCTTCATTATTATACGCCATTAGACTATTTCTTACACCGGATGATTTCCATCTCTTGCCTCCGTCTGATACGAAAATTGCGAAAGTCTTAAGTATTGTTTTATATCTTTCTATAGGCAGATCATAAAACTCTAAGAATGCATACTCTTTGTTTGGTTCTCCCGAAAGTTGAGCGAAATTAAAACTTAAAAGCCTATTCTTTACTTTAATTACTTTATCAAAGCTTGTTATCTGAAGAATTAATATTCCATCTTTTGAGAGATGTCTTGTTGTTTGTTTTATAAGATCTTGACAAGTGTGGGGATTATGAGACAAAGTATTCCCTAAAATAAGTATTGCGTCGAAAGGCTGAGTAAACTTTGATTCTAGGTCATCAAAACTTCCCCGATAAAATTTAAGTCTCTCCAATGCTTCTCTTCCTAGGACTTGTTTTCTTTTGTTTGATTCTGCGATCATGCCATGGCTTCTATCTATTCCAACAACATTAAAACCTCTTCTCGCAAGATCTATTGCATGATCCCCTGTTCCGCATCCTATATCAAGTATCGTTTTTACTTTATGCTGAGTGAATACTTTAAGAAGATCCGGAATTTCGTGAGAGAGCCTATCTTCTACATCAACCGCCGCATAATATGTTTTTGAAAGCCAATCATTATAATTCTCGTTTTCCGTAA